>Ga0268287_100009_pt1:0-370000 | contig 374557 bp, 363 predicted proteins | sample MetcocultureR3M_FD_191348 | JGI IMG/M metagenome (GOLD analysis project Ga0268287, IMG submission 191348) | Soil microbial communities from Anza Borrego Desert, Southern California, United States - Methanotrophic co-culture R3-M | ecosystem: Environmental > Terrestrial > Soil > Desert...
CGCCGAAGTGAATAGCAACGGTCATGCCAAGCCCGGGGCCGTGCAAGCCCTTGTTTTTCCGAGGCCACCCGTGAAGCCATGCACGACATTGCACCACCAGAGTGCATCAAGGTCCTGCGCGCACCAAAACCGGGCTCACGCCCGACCCGTTATCCTGCGCGGCCGTCGAACCCCGCCCCACCCCAGCCCTTAGCCCCTAGTCCCTAACCCCCTGCCCCCAATGACCGACCTCCTCGCCGCCCTCCTGCTCGGCGTCATCGAAGGCATCACCGAGTTCCTGCCGATCTCGAGCACCGGCCACCTGCTGATCGCCGAGCGCTGGCTCGGGCAGCGCAGCGACCTGTTCAACATCGCGATCCAGGCCGGCGCGATCCTCGCGGTGGTGCTGATCTACCGCGCGCGCCTGTGGCAGCTGGCGCGCAGCGTGCTGCGCGAGGACGGCGGCGCGGTGTACGGGCAACCCGCCCGCGACTACTTCCTGAAGCTGGGGACCGCGTTCGGCGTGACCTGCGTGCTCGGCGTCGTCGCCAAGCAACTCGGCTTCGCCCTGCCGGAGACGATCACCCCGATCGCCTGGGCGCTGGTCCTCGGCGGCGTGTGGATGGTGCTGGCCGAATGGGGCGCGGCGCGGCGCGCGCGCGCGCTGGGCGAACGCGGCACGATCACCTGGACGGTGGCGGTGCTGGTCGGCGTCGCCCAGGTCGCGGCCGGCGTGTTCCCCGGCACCTCGCGCTCGGCGGCGACGATCTTCGTGGCCCTGCTCGCCGGCACCACCTCGCGGGTGGCGGCGACCGAGTTCGCGTTCCTGGTCGGCATCCCCACCATGTTCGCCGCGACCGTCTGGGAACTCGCCGCGCTGTTCCGCCACGGCGGCCTGGCCGGCGAGGACTGGAGCGCGCTCGCGGTCGCCTTCGCGGCCGCCACCGTCACCGCCTTCGTCGCGGTGAAGTGGCTGCTGCGCTACATCCAGAGCCACCGTTTCACGCCCTTCGCGATCTATCGCGTGCTGGTCGGCGCGGCCCTGTTGCTGCTGGTGCCGGCGGGCGGTTGACATTGCCCGGCGCGCGGCGCCCTCAGCCGGCGACCGCGGGATTGAGCGAGTAGGTGCCGTACAGCGCGGCCTCGCCGAGCACGTGGCCGTGCATCGCGCGGAAGACGTCGGCGGCGGTGAAGCGCGCCGGCAGGTCGAGCCGCTCCACGTCCAGCGCGAACAGGCGGAAGAAGTAGCGGTGCAGGCGCAGGTCGTTGGCCGGTGGGTACGGGCCGTCGTAGCCGAGGTAGTCGCCCTGCATGTCCGCGTCGCCGGCGAACCAGCCGGTGTAGTCGTTGAGCCCCTGGCGCGCGCCGGCCGGCCCCTCAGGGTCGCGCTTGCCGCGGGCGCTGACGCCGTCGCTGCAGCTGCCGGCGGCGATCGCGCGCACGTCGGCCGGGATATCGACCATCACCCAGTGCACGAAGTCGCCGCGCGGCTGCTCCACCGGGATCTGCAGGTCGGCGCGGCCGACCGTGGACGGATCGGTCGGCGCGTCGGTGTCGATGCACAGCAGCGCGAACGAGCGCGTGCCTTCGGGAACCTCTTCCCAGTGCAGCTGGGGATTGCGGTTGCCGCCGAAGCCGTCCGGCGCGCCCATCGCGTACTGCGCGGGGATCCGGGCGCGGTGCTGGAAACTTTCGCTGGCGATCCGCATGGGCGTGCTCCTCGTGTCGTTCGGTGGGTCAGTCCTCGTAGCCGAGCCGGCGCGCGACGGGCGCGAGCAGGGCGAAGGCTTCGCCCAGCACATCGGCATACACGCGCCAGTGGCCGGCGAGGAAACGCCTGCCGCCGAGCAGGGTCGGCGGCGGCACCGGCAGCTCGGCGCCGATCGCCTCGCCGGCGATGGTGGCCAGCACCTGCGCGTCGTTGTCGACCGCGTCCAGGCGCAGCAGGCGGTGCGGATACAGCTCGCGCTCGTGCAGCGCGGCGACCTGGTTGAGCACCATCGCCAGCCACGCCGCGGCGCCGCGCACGGTGGGCATCGCCAGCGGCGGCACCGACCCGAACGCCAGCCAGTCCAGCAGCATGTCGCGCGGGTCGCGCAGCGCGACCAGCAGTTGCGCGTCCGGCAGCTCCGGGCGCAGCGCCAGCAGCAGCGCGTTGTCCCAGTACAGCAGCCAGTCGATCAGCTGGCCCTGCACGCCGCGCTCCGGCTGCGCCGCGCGCCACTGCGCGACCAGGTCGGCCGGCTCCAGCGCCTGGCTGGCGAGCTCGCCGATGGCGCGGAACTTCTGCAGCGGGTCGTTGGGCGGCTTCGGGCCGAAGCGGTCGGCGCGAAACGCCGGCAGGACCGCGCCGTACAGGCTGGCGACGCGCTCCACGCTGGAGCCGGGCGGGCCCCACAGGAAGGCGACGCGCGGCGCGTCCGCGGCGGGCGCGCCAGCTTCCGGCCAGTCGCTGCGCGGCTCGCTCGGGGTCCACAGCGGCAGCCGCTGCGGCGCCTGCGCGACCTGCATCGCGGTCCAGGTGGCGACCGCGTCGGCGTAGTGCCCGGCGCGGTCCTGGGTCAGCGCCAGCCAGCCCTGCAGAAGCTGGCGGCCGGGACCTTCCGGCGCGCGTTCGACCAGCGCGCGGCAGCGTTCGATCGCGGCCGGCGGGTCGGTGTCCATCAGGTGGTTGACCAGGCGCTGCTCGGCCGAGGTGCGGCCCGGTTCGATCGCGACGATGCGCTCGGCGACCGCGTTCGCGGCGGCCTGGTCGCCGGCCATGTTGTGCAGCGCCATCTGGGTTTCCAGCGCCTCCACCGAGTCCGGCGCGGCCGCCAGCCAGCGCGACACCACCGCCTGCGCCTCCTCGCTGCCGACGGTTTCCACCGCCAGCCGCGCGTGCCACAGGTCGATGCTGTCGGTGGTGGTGGCGAGCGCGGCGTCCAGCGTCGCGCGGGCATCCTCCACCGCGTTCTGCCGCTGCCAGGCGGAGAGCAGCGCGGCCAGCACGCGGCGGCTGCGCGGATCCCGGCCGAGCGCGGCGCGCAGGTGCGGCAGCGCGCGCTCGGGGCGGTTGGCGGCGAGCTCGAGCTCGCCGGCGATCGCCAGCAGGCCCGGGGTGGCGCGCGCCGGATCGGCGAGCAACGGCGCGATCTCCTCGGCGGCGTCGCCCGGACGGCCCTGCTGGTGCATCAGGTCGGCGATCAGCGCGTGCAGGGTGATTGCCGACGGCACGCCTTCCAGCACCTTCCGGAACGCCTGCTCGGCGAACGCGAGGTGGCCGAGCTGCATGTAGGCGAACCCGAGCGCGTACTGCAACTGGGGGTCGCCCGGCGCGCGCTGCAGCGCGTCGACCAGGATCTGCTGGGCGCGCTGGCCCTCGCCCTGGCGCAGCGCGATGGTGCCTTCGATCGCGGCGAGGTGCGGATGGTCCGGTGCCACGCGCGCCGCGAGCTTGCGCTGCAGTTCGGCCTCGGCGAGGTCGCCGCGGCCGAGCGCGAGCTGGGCCTGCAGCACGTAGGCGTCGAACTGGTTTGGATCCAGGCCGAGCGACTGCGCGAGCGCGGCTTGGCCTTCGTCCAGCCGGCGTTGGCCGAGCAGCAGGGCGGCGCGCTCGAAGTGCGCGTCGGCCTCGTCCGGCGCCAGCGCGATCGCGCGGTCGAGCGCGGCCAGCGCGCCGTCGTTGTCGCCCTGCTTCTGCAGGACCAGCGCCAGCCGGCGCTGCGCGGCGGCGTCCTCCGGCGCGGCGGCGACCTCGGCGTCCGCGAGGCGGCGGGCCTCGTCGAGGGCGCCTTGGCGCAGGGCGGCGAGGACGGGCTGGTCGGGCGAGGCGGACATTGCGGGTTCCGGCGAAAGGCGAGCCGGGCATTGTAGCCGCGCCGCTCAGGCCTCCGCGGTCAGCCGTCGCGCGACCCAGGCCTCGGCGTAGCCGTCCATCGAGGCGCCGAGCAGGAAGCCGCAGTGGCCGCCGTGCCGCGCCATCTCCAGCCGCGCGGCCGGCGGCAGGCGCAGCGCGCGGAACTCGGCGACCGGGATCACCGGGTCGTCCTCGGCCATCAGGATCTCGGCCGGCACCGACAGCGCGGCGAGCCGGTCGCCGGCGATCGAATAGCCGGCGAAATAGGCGTCCAGGGTGCCGAAGTCGGTGTGCCGCTCGACCAGCCAGCGGGTCAGCTCGCGCATGCCCAGGCGCAGGGTGGCGTCGTCGAAGGCATGGCGCTGCGGCCACAGCGCGCGCTTGCGCAGCAGCGAGGCGCGCCACTTGCGCTCGAAATAGCGCAGGTAGACCCGCCAGCCGCGCTCCATGTGGTCCATGGTCACCGCCGGGTCCAGCACCGGGCAGACCGCGGCGACCCGCGCCAGCGGCAGCCCCGCGGCCGGCGCGCGCAGCGCCAGGCGCAGGGCGAAGTTGCCGCCCAGCGAGTAGCCGGCGGCGACCAGCGGGCGGTGCGGATGACGGCGGGCGACGTCGCGCGCGGCGAACACGACCTCGTCGATGCGGTTGGAGTGGAACAGCGCCTCGTTGAGGTGGTGGGTGTCGCCGTGGTCGCGGAAGTTCAGGCGCAGGGTCGCATAACCGCGTTGCAGGAAGTGCGCCGCGGTCAGCCGCATGTAGCTCGACTCGGCGCTGCCTTCCCAGCCGTGCAGCAGCAGCGCGAGCCCGCGCGGGGCGACGCCCGGCACCTCGCTGTACACGCCCTGCAGGCGCACGCCCTCGCCGCCGTCGAACAGTTCCGCGCGGCTGACCGCGCCGGTCGCCGTCAGCAGCTCGGCGCCGCGCCGGCGCCGCCACGGGCTCGAGCCGAGCATTGTCTGCAGGTGCGGGCTGCGCAGCCACCACGGCGCGCGGTACGGCGCGCCGGCGGCGGCCACGCTGGCGGGTTCCGGCGGCCGGCCGCCGGCCGCCTGTGCGACCGGCTGCTGCGGCGGCGGCCCCGCGCGTTCCATCATTCCCGGTCCCGGCTCCCGGCGGGGGATGTCGGCGCCTGCATGACCGCGACGATGCGTTCGCGCGCGCATTCGGCGATGCGCCGGCGGCCGTCGGCGTCGCCCGGCAGGATCGGTGCGAGGAAATGCACCTCGACCGCATGCGCCGGCTCGCCGAGCAGGCGCAGGAAGTTGCCGGCGAAGCTTTCGCCCGGCTGGAACGCGACCCGGGTCTGCGCGTCGCCGCCCGCGCCGTAGCGCAACGCGACCGGCTGCACCGGCGCGCTGGCCTCGACCGCGGCCAGGAAGATGCGCGCGTGGAACGGCCCGACCTCGCGTCCGTCGCGGGTACGGCCCTCCGGGAACACCCCGACCGAACGCCCCGCGCGCAGCCGCGCGAGCATCTCGTGCAGCACCCCGCCCAGCGACTCCTGGCTGCCGCGCTGGTGGAAGATGGTCTCGCCGCGCGCCGCCAGCCAGCCCACCACCGGCCAGCCGGCGATCTCGCGCTTGGCGACGAAGCCCATCATGCGCTGGCTGTGCAGGACCACGATGTCGACCCAGCTGACGTGGTTAGCGACGAACACCACCGCCCCGTCCAGCGGCGTGCCGAAGCGGCGCACGCGCAGGCCGAACACCCGCAGCAGGCCGCCCGACCACAGGTTCACCAGGTGGTGGTCCAGGCGCTTGCCGCCGATCCGCAGGCCGCGGGTCAACGGCGAGAGCAGCAGCAGGACCAGCGGCAGGTCGACCAGCACGTGCCAGGCCAGCAGCGGCACCCGCCACAGATAGCGCAGCGCGCGCGCGATCCCGCCGGATGCCACCGGGTCGATCCCCCGCGAAGCCCGGCTCATGCGCGCCACGCCAGCACCGCCCGCGCGACGGCCGGCGAAAACGCCTGCGCGCGCACCTTCCGTCAGCGGACGTTGAACATGCCCGGGCGCCAGGCCCGGCTGTAGCTGCGGCCCGAACCGTAGCCGCTGCTGCTGCCGTAGCCGATGCCCATGCCGCGGCCGGCGTCGCGCTTGCGGCGCGCGTGCATGCGATCGACGAGCTCCTCGCGGCGGCTGTCGAGCCAGTCGGCGCGGCCGATCTTGCCGGGCTCCAGCCCGCGGCGCTCGGCCTGGTGCTGGCGGAAGTCGCAGAAGTCATCGTAGGCGTCGAGCTCGTGGCCCAGTTCGCGCACCGCGAGTTCGATCATGATCGCGTCGTCGAGGAAGCCGAGCACCTCGACCCGGTCCGGGATCACGTCGTCCGGATCGCAGAAATACACCAGCGCCGACAGCACCCGCTCGCGGTCCTCGCCGGCCATCGCCCACGCCTCGTCGCGCACCATCGCGATCAGGTCGTCCAGGCGCAGCAGGCGCTGGGCGATGAAGTCGGGGATTTCGGCCTTCTGCGCGTCGGCCAGCAGCTTCGCCGCGCAGTCGACGATCTCCTGCTCGCTCTTGTCGCCGGCGGCCTTGCGGGCGGCGTCGCGCACCTTTTCGAAATGGGCGAGGTCGCGGTCGGACAGGTCGAGCGTGAGCGAGAAGGCCATGGCGGATCCGGCAGGCGGGAGAAGGAAGACGCGCAGACTAGGACGCGCCGCGCGGGTGGTCAATGAAGCTGAACGTCGCGCGGGCGCGCCGCAGGTCAGGAGGCGGATGGCCGCCGGCGGATCACCGCCAGGGTCAGCCGCGACACGCAGGCCAGGCGCCCGCCTTCGTCCTCGACCCGGATCTCCCACACCTGCGTGCTGCGGCCCACGTGCAGCGGCCGCGCGGTACCGGTGACCGTGCCCTCGCGCACCGCGGCGAGATGGTTGGCGTTGATCTCGATGCCGACCACGCCCTCGTCCTCGCCGACGCACAGGCCGCCGGCGGTGCTGCCGAGCGTCTCCGCCAGCAGCACCGAGGCGCCGCCATGGAGCAGGCCGTAGGGCTGGCGGGTGCGCGCGTCGACCGGCATGGTCGCGCGCAGGTAGTCGGGGCCGAGTTCGCTGAAGACGATGCCCAGCGGCTCCATCGCGGTCCCGCGCGAGAGCGCGTTGAGGTCGTCGAGACTGACGCGGCGGCGGAAGGGAGAGTCGTGGCCCATGCGGCCCACGATACCGGGCGGGCGGGAAAAAAGCGGCCGACGCGGCGCGGGGAGGTTCGCCGCGCCGGCCTGTCCCACCACTAACGACAACGGAAACGGGGTTCGCCGGCCCAGGCCAGCGCGTAGCGACGGGACGTGGCGTAGCCGCTGCTGCGGCCGTAGCCGACGCCGAAGTCGCGCTCGGGGTAGGCATAAGGGCGGCTGGCCACGGTCGGGGGCACCGGCGACGGGGAACGCGGGGAAAGGGGGGTGCGGGGGAGCATGTTCATGGCGGTTCCTGACGGAGCGTGTTGCGGTGTATTGGTAGACTACAACACCATAACCGGGTGTACATGGGCCGGAAGTCACCCCCGGGGAGGGGGGCCGTTTGGCGGGGGCTGTTCGTGGCGGCCGAAGCGGTTTCTGGCGCCGTGCTGGAAGGGATGCGCCGGGGGCTGCCCGGGTTGCGAACGGCGACCCCAACCTTTGGCCCATGCCCGCGCCCTGCCCGTGGGGCGGAGCTTGCTCCGCTGGCACGGGGCCCCGCCGCGTCCGGATGCGGTGCAGCGGAGCAGCTCCGCTCTACGGCATCCGGCCTCCGGCGTCGGTCGGCGGCCACCCGGTCGGGCACGGGCCCGCCCGCGTCAGAGGATCGGCGCCAGCCCCGCCCCGAACGCGGTGAAGATGCGGGTCAGCAACGGCTTCAGCCCGAGCTGCACTTCCGGGAAGTCGCCCACCGGCTCGTAGCAGCGGTGGAAATGCGGATCGAACGGCGACAGCGGCTGCGGGCACTCCGGCCCCGGCACGAACTGGTAGCTGGTCGCGTAGCGCACCGGCCACAGGTCGAACACCGGCATCCGCTCGGACACCTTCGCCAGCGAATACTCCAGCCCGGAGAACACCGGCGGCTTTTCCCGGCGCGCGATCGTCCACGCGTTGGCCGGCGCCATGTCGCGCTCGATGCTGGCCGCCAACGCGTGCGCGAAAACGGGATCGTGCACGACCACCGCGGCCTCGGTGTTGTAGCGGTCGCCGCGCGGATCGAAGTTGTGGGTGCCGACCACGCCCACCGCGTCGTCGACCACCAGCGACTTCGCATGCAACCCGATGCGCAGGCCGGCGCGGCGCAGCGGCACCGGCGCGTTGGCGTGGCTGCCGAAGTAGCGCAGCGCGGTGTCCTCGCGCGCCAGCGGGCGCGGGGTGGCGGACGCGTCCGGCTCCTCGCGCGGGCGCGGCGCGCGGCCGAAGTCCGGCCCGATCCGGCGCGGCGGCAGCGCCGGCTGCGGCGGCGGCTCGGGCAGGCCGCGCATCCACTGCAGGTCCAGCGGCGCGTCCTCCGGGAACGGCTTGTACTCGTAAATCTCGAAGCCGAAGTCGCGCAGGTAGCGGCGCTTGTACTTGTACGACAGCGCGTAGGTGATGAAGGAATCGGTCGCCGCCAGGCTGTTGGTGGAGACCTGCACGCGCGGCGGCCGCGCGCGCTGGCGCAGCGCGCGGAACATCTCCTGCGCGGGATCGGACAGCACCAGGTAGGGCGTCTGCAGCAGCAGCCGCTCGCGCGCGCCCTCCATCAGCTCGCGCAGGCCGTGGCTGGCCTGGGCCGGGCCGACGTGGTCGCGGCTGTGCTTCTGCGGCAGGTCGGCGAGGTAGTCCACCGCGCCCACCGCCAGCGCCGGCGCGACCAGGCGCGCGCGCACCACGGCCGGGTCGTCGGCCTCGCGGGCGATCTCGCGCACCCGCGCCGGCACCTCCCAGGCGGTGTGGCCGCGTTCGGGCACGCCGTCGCGCAGCAGGCGGCGGCCGACGTCGGACAGGGTCGCCGCCGGCCGGCTGCGCTCGTCCAGCCAGAACGCGTCGAAGTTGGCGGCCATGTCGCGCGCCACCGGTCCGGCGACCAGCACGTCGCGGTCGCGGAAATTGAAGCTCGCGCTCCAGTCGTAATAGTCGTCCTGGTAGTTGCGGCCGCCGGAGATGCCGACTGCGTCGTCCACCAGCAGCAGCTTGGTGTGCATGCGCTGGTTGAGCTTGCGCCAGCAACAGGCCGCGGCGAGCAGGTACTGCGGATAGCTGATCCGCGCGCGGCCGAGCACCGGGTTGTAGATGCGGATGCGGAAGTTGACGTGGGCGCCGGCCAGCGCGGCCAGGGTGTCGACCCGCCGCAGCGCCGACAGCTGGTCCACCAGCACCCGCACCTGCACCCCGCGCCGCGCCGCGGCGAGCAGCTCGTCCAGCACCAGGTGGCCGGCGTCGTCCTCGTCGAAGATGTAGGTCTGCAGGTCGATGGAGTGCTTCGCCGCGCGCAGCAGGTGGATGCGCGCCAGCAGCGCGTCGTGGCCGTGGTCGAGGATCAGCGCGTAGTGGCGCGGCGCCCGCGGCGTGCTCTCGGCGAAAGCGCGGTCGGCCAGCGCCAGCAGCGGCGAGTCGAGCGCGCAGGCGTCGGCGCGGTCGCAGTCCAGCGCGGTCTCGCGCGCCTGCACCGCGACCAGCGCGGCCTGTTCGCGCTGCGCCGGCGACAGCGTCGCGCAGGCGCCGGTGGCCAGAGCCCAGCCGCACAGCAACAGGCGCGCCAGCGCGCGCAGGGCCGACCGCCTGCTCATGCGCCGTCGTCGCGCACCCGCACGCGCAGCGAGAAGCGCACTTCGTCGGCGAGCGCGAAGCCCCAGCGGCCGAGGCCGAAGTCGCCGCGGCGCACGCTGCCGCTGGCGACCACGTCGCATTCGCGCGCCGGCAGCGCACACGCCGAGGGCTCGATCCGGAACACCTCGCGGCGCTGCACGCCGCGGATCGCCAGCAGCCCGGGCAGCGGCCCGCCGTCGCGCAGCAGTTGCAGCGAATACGGCTCGGAGACGAACTCGATCGCCGGATAGCGCTCGGCGTTGAAGAAACCGCGGCCGCGCGCGAACCGGGTGTAGGTCGGATGGCCGAGGATCTCCACGCTGCCGGTCGCCAGCCGCAGCCGCACCTGGCGGCGGCCGTCGACCAGGGTCCCGACTTCGCCGCGCGCTTCGGCGAAGTGCCCCTGCAGCTCCTGCCCCCAGCGCGTGGTGACGAGGAAGCCGAAGTGCGACGCCGCCGGATCGATCTCCGCGGCGGCGGCCGCCGCCATCCACAGCAGCGCCAGCAGCGGCGCCCAACGCCTCGCCTTCATGGCCACCAGAAGGCGGACAGGCGGGCGCCGCCTGGTTCCACCGGTGCGTCCGCCGGCAGCGACAGCACCGCGATCGCGCCGGGCGGCATGCCGCGGTAGTCGCCGGACTGGCCGCTGTGCAACAGCGCGGCCAGCCGCTCCAGGCCGGGGTTGTGGCCCACGATCAGCAATCGCTCGGCGTCGCGGTGCGCGTCGGCGAGCGCGATCAGCGCGCCCGGCGTCGCCTCGTAGACTTCGGGCGCGAGGCGCTGCTCGACGTAGCCGACCGCGGCCAGCACCGCTTCCAGCGTCTCCCGCGTGCGCCGCGCCGGCGAGCACAGCACGCAGTCGGGCACGAGGTCGTGCGCGGCGAGCCAGCGGCCGGCCGCTTCCGCCTCCGCCAGGCCCTCGGGCGAGAGCGGCCGGTCGAGGTCGGCCTGGCCGGGCGCCGCGGGCTCGGCGTGGGCGTGGCGCAGGAGGATCAGTTCGGGCATGGGCGAGAGGCCGGGCTAGGGACTAGGGACTAGGGGTTGGGGGTGAGGGCAACAACGGGCGGACGAAGGCTGCATCAGGCAGCAGCAACAACCTAGCAGCAGGCAGGTGCAGGCCTGGTCGCGCCGCAGAGCGACGCGATGCAGACCTTGGTCACCCCAGCCCCTAGCCCCTGGCCCCTGCTTTCCCCAGCCAGCGGAACAGCGGCTGCCAGTCGGCCTGGTGCTCGCGCACCTGCTGCGAGTGGTAGTCGAACAGGCTCTTGCCCAGCCCGACCAGCACCGGATAGGCCTGGCTGTCGCGCAGCTGCGCGACCAGCGGGTAGGGCCATTGCTTCAACAGGTCCAGCGCCTGCTGCGAGGCGGTGGTCCACGGCTTGAGCTTGTTGCCGACCAGGCCGACCCGCAGTTCCCCGCGGCGCACCCGCGGGTGCCTGGCCAGGGTGTCGAGGAAGGGCACGGTGGCCTCGATGTCGAGAGTCGAGGGCAGCACGGGCACGACCACCGCGTCGGCCACCTCGAGGAAGGGCGCCAGCGCGTCGGCCATCGCGCCGGCGGCCGCGTCCACCACCACGGTCTGCGCGTCGGCCGGGATCCCCCGTTGCCAGCCGCGCCGCGCGCCGGAGCCGTCGACCGGCAGCACGGCGCTGTCCAGCGCCGCCCGCCGCTGCGCCCAGCGCGAGGCCGAGCCCTGCGGGTCGGCATCCACCAGCACCGTGCGTTCGCCGGCGAGGGCCGCGTGCGCGGCGAGATGGGTGGCGAGCGTGGACTTGCCCACGCCGCCCTTGGAACTGGCCACCAGGATCGTCCGCATGCAGCGCCCTCCCCGTGTCGCGTGGGGGCCAGCCTACACCGTCCGGGCGGCGCGCGGCCGGGCTACCATCGTCCGCGGTTCCGCCAGACGCGAGTCCGCGTGCCCAGCATCCAGCCGATGTTCCCGCTGCCGTTCGGTTTCGAGCGCCACCCGGCGCCGGAGGCGATGAACGCCGCCCTGCGCGCGCTGTTCCTGCAGCGCGAAGGCGACGACGCCGCGCGCAACCCCAACCCCTACACCGAGCGCAACACCGAGCTGTTCGAGAGCCGCTTCGATCTGTTCCGCTGGCCGCAGCCGGAAGTCGCGCAGCTGCGCGAGTTCTGCCTGTCGCGCGTGCTGCAACTGGTGCAGGCGCTCAACGGCCATCCGCCGGAGCTGATGCGCGCGCTGCGGCTGTCGGTCGAGTCGTGGTTCCACGTCACCCGCCGGCACGGCTACTTCGGCGTGCACAACCATCCCAACGCGTCGTGGTCGGGCGTGTACTGCGTGGACGCGGGCGACCCGGATCCCGACGCGGCCGACGCCGGCAAGCTGACCTTCCTGCATCCCTACGCGATGGCGGCGATGCACACCGACCCCGGCAACGAGGCGCTGCGCCCGCCGTTCAACGTGCAGCACGTGGGCTATGTGCTGGAACCGGGCCAGCTGATCCTGTTCCCGTCATGGCTGCCGCACCACGTGACGCCGTTCCTCGGCCGCGGCACGCGGATCACGGTGGCCTTCAACTGCGCGTTTTCGCCGGCGGCTGCATAACCGCCCCGGCGATGACCGCGTTGCTGGATCGGAGCGCCGTCGCTGACTGAGCGCTCAGCGCTTCGCTGCGCGCTGCGCCTGCGCCACCTTCGGCTTCGGTTCCGCATCGGTGCCCGCGGCGGTGCCGGCCTTCGGGTCCGCGCCGGTTGCGGCGTCGGCGGCGGCTGGCTCTTCGGGCGGCGGCGCGGGCAACGGGATCGGCAGCGCGTTGCCCATGCGCAGCGCGTAGTCGTCCATCGGGCTCTGCCCGGGGCACTGCGCATCGGGGAAGCCGAACTCCTTCTCGAGGCTGCGGCCGCAGTCCTCCATCGCGCCGAAGGCCTCGCCGGGCTCCATGCACTGCGCGTCGAACGCGCGCATGAAGGCGTCGCGGCGCAGCACCGTGTCCTCGCCGCAGCGGCGGCCGAGGGTGATGCGGTCGAGGTCGTCCTGCACCGCGTTGGTGCCGGACAGGCCGTATTCGTCGAGTTCCGCTTCGCTGAGCACCCGCAGCTTGCGGTTGGGGATGGTCATCATCTGGTCGGCGAGCGCGACCGCGACGCCGTTGCGCGCGAGGTATTCGCGCACCTGTTGGGTGACGTCGGCGAGTTCGGCGCTGAGCTCGGCGCGGGTGGTCGCCCTGGAGCGGTCGCGGATCAGGCGGTGGATGCCGACCGGACCGGCGATCGAGCGGGTGTCGCCGGCCGCCAGCACCAGCACGCAGGCGCTGTGGCAGACCGAGTCGCTGCGCACCCAGATCGCCCAGTGGCCGCCGGCGATCGCGTCGCCCGCGCGCAACGCCTCTTCGACCTGGCCGCCGGCCGAATCGAGATCGAGGATGCGGCGATGCAGGTCCATCCGGTCGGCGAGCGCGGCCACGCGCTCGACCACCGCGGTGAAGCCGGCATCGATCTTGCCGTGGTAGCGCAGGCGCACGACGCCGGTGTCCTGGCAGGGGCGGACGGCATCGGCCAGCGCCAGGAACTCGAGCGAGCCGACCCGGCGGCCGTCGCCGTCCTGCTCGTAGTCGAAGCCGCAGCTGATCCAGGCATCGCCACCCCGCAGCCGCGCCTTCGGCCAGTGGGTGCCGGACAGGTAATCGGCCGGCGGCGGGGCCGGACGTTCGACCGGCGGCGGACGCGGCGCGCTCTGGTCGGCGAGGGTGACCGCGGGCACGGGCGGCTCGCGCTGGCAGCCCAGCGCCAGCAGGCACAACAATCCCGACCACCACCACGTTCTCGCCATCGACCTCACCCTGCGCTGCCCGCGCATCGTGCCCATGTTGGCCATCGGCACGTGAACCGGCGCTGGCAACGACCGCATGCTAACGCGCGCCGCCACGCGCGCGGGCGGCCGATCGGCGCCGTCACCGCGCGTGAAGACCGCGCCGGTCACGCCGGTCGCAGATGCGGAGACCCGCTTCTGCAATCATGGCCTTCGCCGTGCCGATGCGGCCGCAACCCGGCCGTCGCCTGGAACCCCCTATGTCCGCTCCGCTATTCACGTCCCCGCTGTTCATCCTCGTGGCCGCGCTCGCCGGCCTCGCCGCGGGCGGAGCCCTGGCCGCCCTGCTGCTGCGCGCCCGCCACGCGGCCGCGCTGGAACGGGCGCGCACCGAAGGCGCGGTCGACCTGGCCACCGCGCGCGAGGCGGCGCGCCTGCAGGCCGGGGAACGCGACCGCCTGCAGGCCCGCGCCGACGCCCTGCAGGGCGAGGTCGAACAGTGGCGCGGCGCGCTCGAGCAGGTCCGCGACGAGCGCGCGCAGCTGGCCGAGCGCGCGGCGCGGGTCGCGCCGCTGGAGGCGCGCGCGGCCGAGCTCGAACGCGCGCTGGCCGACAGCCAGGACCAGTTGGCCTCGCTGCGCGCGCGCAGCGAGGCCGAGCGCGCTCAGTTCGCCGAGAAGCTCGCCTTCATCGAGGAAGCCAAGCAGGCGCTCGGCGACCAGTTCCGCAACCTCGCCAACGAGATCCTCGAGGAGAAGGGGCGCCGCTTCGACGAGCAGAGCCAGGCCAAGCTCGGCAGCCTGCTCGATCCGCTGCGGCAAAAGCTGACCGACTTCCAGGCCAAGGTCGAGGACGTCTACGTCAAGGAAGGCAAGGACCGCTCGGCGCTGGCCGAGCAGGTGCGCCAGCTGCTGCAGCTCAACCAGGCGCTCAGCGACGACGCCAAGGCGCTGACCAGCGCGCTCAAGGGCTCGAACAAGGCGCAGGGCAACTGGGGCGAACTGGTGCTCGAGCGCGTGCTCGAGGCCAGCGGCCTGCGCAAGGACCACGAGTACCGCACCCAGGAATCGCACGCGCAGGAGGACGGCCGCCGGCTGCAGCCGGACGTGGTGATCGCGCTGCCGGAGGAACGCAGCCTGGTGATCGACGCCAAGATGTCGCTGGTCGCCTACGAGGAGTACTGCACCCTCGAGGACGAGGCCCAGCGCAACGCCGCGCTGTCGCGCCACCTGGCGTCGGTGCGCGCGCACATCAAGGGCCTCTCGGCGAAGAACTACCAGAGCCTGTACCAGCTGCGCACGCTCGACTTCGTGCTGATGTTCGTGCCGGTCGAACCCGCCTTCATGCTCGCCGTGACCCACGACCGGGACCTGTTCCGCGAGGCCTGGGAGCGCAACGTGCTGCTGGTCAGCCCGTCGACCCTGATGTTCGTGCTGCGCACGGTCGCCCACCTGTGGCGGCAGGAAGCGCAGAACCGCAACGCGCAGGAGATCGCGCGCGCCGGCGGCGAGCTGTACGACCGGCTGTGCGGCTTCGCCGAGGAACTGGAGAAGCTCGGCCAGCGCCTGCAGCAGGCCCAGCACAGCCTGGACGCGGCGCGCACCCGCCTGGCCGGCCGCCGCGGCGTGCTCGGCAAGGCCCAGCAGCTGCGCGCGCTGGGGGTGAAGCCGACCAAGGCGCTGCCGGCCGGCCTGCTGGCCGAGGCCGCCGCGCACGAGGACGACGAGGATCCGGTCGAGGCCTGAGACGGGTTGGGCGCCATCCGCCCATCGCGAGCGCCAGCGATCCGGACCGGCCGCGACGATGGGCAAGGCGCGCAGCCGCTGGCTTCCCGGGTGCCCGGCAGGGCCGCGCGCCGCGCGCCGGAACCCCCCAACTCGCGCCGCCCCGCCGCTTCTGGAATAATTTCAGGCTGACTGGCTGACCGCGGATTGCCGCGCTGGGACCATCGTGCGCAACTACGACCTCGACTTCCTCAAGAAATTCTCGCTGGTGATCGGCTTCCTGGTGGTCGTCTCGGTCGGCCTGATCGGGCTGGCGCTGCTGATCCACGCGCAGATTCCGGCGGAAGTCTCGCCACAGGCGGAAGCCCGGACCGAGGCGCGGATCGCGCCCGCCGGCGCGGTCTACGCGGGCGCCACCGGCGCCGCCGCGCAGGCCGCGGCCCAGGCCGCCGCGCAGGCCGCGGCCGCTTCCCAGGTCGCCTACGGCGGCACCACCGACGGTTCGGTGATCTTCGGCAACCTGTGCACCGGCTGCCACACCTCCGGCGCCGGCGGCGCGCCGACCCTCGACCAGGCGCACTGGGGCGCGCGCATCGCGCAGGGCAAGGACACCCTGTACAAGCACGCGATCGAGGGCTTCACCGGCAGCACCGGCGTGATGCCGGCCAAGGGCGGCAACCCGGCGCTGACCGACGAGCAGGTCAAGGCCACCGTCGACTGGATGCTGGCCAACCTCAAGTAGGCCGCGCCCACCGCGTTCCGCGAGACGCCGCCGCAAGGCGGCGTTCTGCGTTTCCGGCGCCGGTTCTCCCGGGCCTCGCGCACGGCCCGGTATCATGCGCGCGATGACCTCCACCACGCCCGCTCCGCCGTTTCCGCAGGAAGCGGCGACCTTCCTGCTGCCGGGGCCGGCCGGTGCGCTCGAGGTCGCGGTCGACCCGGGCGAATGCCCGCCGCGGCCGGCGGTGGCGATCGTCTGCCACCCGCTGCCGACCGAGGGCGGGACCATGCACAACAAGGTGGTCACCATCGCCGCGCGCGCGCTGCGCGAGCTCGGGCTGGACACGGTGCGCTTCAACTTCCGCGGCACCGGCAAGTCCGAGGGCCGCTTCGACGAGGGCGCCGGCGAAGTCGATGACCTGCGCGCGGTCGCCGCCTGGGTGCGCGCGCAGCGGCCGGGCACCGCGCTGTGGCTGGCCGGCTTCAGCTTCGGCGCCTACGTCTCGCTGCGCGCGGCCGCCGAGCTCGATCCGGCGGCCCTGATCTCGATCGCGCCGCCGGTCGCGCGCAGCTGGGATTTCGACCAGGTGCGGCCGCCGCAGTGCCCGTGGCTGGTGGTCCAGGGCGAGGCCGACGAGATCGTCGACCCGCAGGCGGTATTCGCGTGGGTGGAGTCGCTGTCGCAGCCGCCGCTGGTGGTGCGCATGCCCGACACCAGCCACTTCTTCCACCGCAAGCTGATGGACCTGCGCGGCGCGATCAAGCACAGCGTCAAGCCCTGGCTGCCCGCGACCGCATGAGCGCGGACATCGGCGTGCTTCCGTCGCGGGCCTACGCCGCCGGCGTCGCCCGCGGCGACTGGCAGGACGACGCCGCGCAGCAGGCCGCATTGAAGGAGCTCGACCGCATCCACGCCGCGCTGCTCGATGCGCCCGCGCGCGCGGGCCTGCTGGCGCGGGTGTTCGGCCGCGCCGCGCCCCCACCGCGCGGGCTGTACCTGTGGGGCGGCGTGGGCCGCGGCAAGACCTTCCTCATCGATCTGTTCTACGACGGCCTGCCGCTGCCGGCCGCCGACGGCGACGCGAATGGGGCGGGCGGCAAGCGGCGCACCCACTTCCACCGCTTCATGCGCGAGGTCCACGCGCGGCTGCGCGCGCACGCCGGCGAGCGCGATCCGCTCGCGACCATTGCCCGCGAGTGGGGCGCGCGCCTGCGGGTGCTGGTGCTGGACGAGTTCTTCGTCAGCGACATCGGCGACGCGATGCTGCTCGCACGCCTGCTGCAACGCCTGTTCGCCGAGGGCGTCGTGCTGGTCACCAGCTCCAACACCGCGCCGGCGAATCTGTATGCCGGTGGCCTGCAGCGCGCGCGCTTCCTGCCGGCGATCGGGTTGCTCGAACGGCACTGCACGGTGCTGCACCTGGACAGCCCGCAGGACTATCGGCTGCGCACGCTGACCCGCTCACCGGTCTACCGCGCGCCGCTGGACGCGCAATCCGACGCGTGGCTGGCGACGCGCTGGCGCGAACTGTCCGCCGGCTGCGCGCCGCTGCCGCCGCCGTTGGTGATCGACGGCCGCGCGATCGCGGTGCGCGCGCTGGCCGAAGGCATCGCCTGGTTCGACTTCGACGCGCTGTGCGAAGGCCCGCGCGGCGGCGGCGACTACATCGAGCTCGCGCGCGAGTTCCACACCGTGCTGCTCGGGGCCATCCCGCGCCTGGACGCGCAACGCGACAACGCCGCGCGCCGCTTCGTGCACCTGGTCGACGAGCTGTACGACCGCCACGTCAACCTCGTCTGCACCGCCGACGCGCCGCCGCCGCTGCTGTACGCCGGCGAGCGGCTGGCGGGCGCGTTCGAGCGCACCGCGTCGCGGCTGATCGAGATGCAATCGGCCGATTACCTCGCGCTGGAGCATCGCGGCTGAAAGCCGGACAAGGGAAAGGCGGAGCCGGAGCTCCGCCTTTCCCGCCCGCGCCGCGGTCCCCGGCATCGCGTTCGCGATCAGGCCCGTGATGGCGCGGAAGCCGGCGCTCAGCGGTCCGAGGAGGAACCGCCCTCGGCCTGCTTGCCCTTCTCGACCAGCTCGCTCACCCGCTGACCGCCCTTCTGGCCGAGTTCGGAATAGCCCTCCGGCCCGAGCTGCTGCTTGCGGGCTTCGCCGCCCATCTTTCCGAGCTCGGAATAGCCCTCCGGCCCGAGTTGCTCCTTGCGCGCCTCGCCGCCCATCTGGCCGGCCTCGCGCACGCTCATGTCGCCGCCGCTGCCGCTTGCGCTGCGGCCGGAGCCGCCCTGATTGCCCTGGTTGCCCTGGTTGTTGTTGGCCATGGTCTTGCCTCCTGTCTGTGGGGTGGAATCGAAACGCGGTCAGCGATTGCGATCGCTGCCTCCGCGCTCGGACTGCTTGCCCTGCTGCACCAGCTCGCGCTCGCGCTGGCCGCCCATCCGGCCGGCCTCGCGCACGCTCATGCCGCCTTCGCGGCCGCCGGCGTTACGGGTGCTGCTGTCGTCGTTGCTGCGGCTGCCGCCGCGTTTGCTTTCGCTCTGCTTGTTCTTGCCCGTGGGCATGGAATCCTCCTGGAACCGGAACCCGGTTCAGCGGTTGTCGTCCCTGCGGTTGCCGCCTTCGGCCTGCTTGCCTTCCTCGACAAGTTCGCGGACGCGCTGGCCGCCCTTCTCGCCGCCCTTCTGGCCGGCCTCGCGCACGCTCATGCTGCCGTCGCCTTCCTGGCTGCCGCGGTTGCGGCGGTCATCGTCGTTGCGGTTGTTGTTGGCCATTGCGGTCCTCCTAGCGGTCGTTGCGGCCGCCTTCGGCCTGTTTGCCTTTCTCGATCAGCTCGCTGACGCGCTGGCCGCCCTTCTCGCCGCCCTGCTGGCCGATCTGTTCGTAGAACTCGCGGCCGTGCGACGCGGAGGTCGCCTCGCCGCCGCGCTGGCCGGCCTCGCGCACGCTCATGCCGCCGGACTGGTCGCGGCTGCCGCCGCGGTTCTGGTTGTCGCGGTTGTTGTTGGCCATCGTTTCCTCCTGTCATTTGCGGTTGCACAGCGGCGTCAGGAATCGCCTTCGGCCTGCCTGCCCTGCGCGATCAGTGCGCGCACGCGCTGCCCGCCGATCTCGCCGCCCTTCTGGCCGATCCGCTGGTAGAAACCGCTGCCATGCGCGGCCGCGGTCGCTTCGCCCCCCTTGCGGCCGAGTTGCGAATAGCCCTCGGGACCGAGTTGTTCGCGGCGGGCCTCGCCGCCCTTGCGGCCGGCTTCGCGCACGCTCATCTCGCCGTTGCCGCCGGACCGGGTGTTGTTCGCCATCGCTCATCTCCTGGGAATGGGAACGCCGCGCCAGGCGCGGGACGCATGCGCGGGCACGCTAGCTGCGCTGCTTGCCCTTCTCGACCAGTTCGCTCACGCGCTGGCCGCCCTTGTGGCCGGCTTCGCGCACGCTCATGCTGCCGCTGCCCTGGCTGCGCGCACCGCCGCTGGCGGATGCCTGCTTGCCACCGCTACCCTGGTTGCCGCGGCCGCCCTGGTTGCCGCGGCTGCCGCTGCTGTCGTTGTTCCTGGCCATCGTGTGCTCCTTTCAGTGGGGGTCGTGCCGCGCGAGGCGCGTCCTGCGCCGCGGTGTGGCGGGTGGCCCGTGTCCGCGGGCCGCGCCGCGCGTCCTGCGCGGCGATCGCTGCTGGCGCTACTCGATCTCGCCGTAGGCCTTCATCACGTCCTGCGGGCCGCCGTATTCGTCGCGGTCGAAGCGCTGGATCGTGTCCATCACTTCCTCCGGTGCGTCGTTGCGGCGGGCGCAGTCCATCAGCGCCTGCTTGCTGGTCGGGTACTCCACGCCCTTCAGGTAGAACTGCACGTTTGCGGGGGAATTGCCGCCGAGACCTCTGGTCATGTCTGCCTCCAGGCACCGGCCGCGGGGGCGCGGCCGGTGCGGTCGTCGGGATCGGGATCAGGGCATCAGGAATCGCGGCCTTCCGACTGCTTGCCCTTCTCGACCAGTTCGCTCACGCGCTGGCCGCCCTTCTGGCCGAGTTCGGAATAGCCTTCCGGCCCCAGCTGCTGCTTGCGGGTCTCGCCGCCCTCGCGGCCGATCTCCGACATCGCGTCCGGGCCGCGCTGCTCGCGCAGCGCCTCCACGCCCTGGTGGCCGAGTTCGGAATAGCCCTCCGGCCCCAGCTGCTGCTTGCGGGTCTCGCCGCCCATCTGGCCGGCCTCGCGCACGCTCATGTCGCCGCTGCGGCCACTGGAACCCTGGTTCTGGTTGCGATCGTTGGTTGCCATCAAAATCTCCTTTCGGTCCGTTGCTGTGCTTCCGGATTGAAGCGAGCGGCGATGCGTCGTCGCATCGCCTTGCCACGTCCCGCATGGCGGGCCCGTTGCGAGCTCGACGGATCGCGGCGGAAAGACGGGTCGCAAAACCTGTGCCAAGCCCGTCGCAGCCGCGCGGCCACCACACAGGCGCAGCGCACGCATGCGCGTGCGCGCACGGCGCCATGGGCTGCGCACGCGCGCGTGCGCAAGTGCGCCGCGTGTTGCGAAGGCGTCGCGATCGACGCCGACGATGCATGCAGCATGGAAACGGAATGCGCGCAGGTGCGCGCGGATACGCCGGTTCAGCGGCGAGCTCGCTGCTTACGCGCGAGTCAGGCGCACGCGCTCACCACTGCGCGCTGCACGGCGGCGCGGGCGGCACGCACGCGCCGGCGGCCGGAAAAAACCTGCGTGGGGGAAGCAAAAGTTTCGCGAGCTCCGGCACGCGAACGCGCGCGATGTCAGTTGCGCGCCGTCGCGCGCGCACGCAATGCGGCGTACACCACGCCGAGCACGGCCAGCGCGATCGCGATCGCCGCCCACTCGCGCCCGCTGAGCGTGGCGACGATCAGGCCCATCGCGGCGATCGCCAGCAGCGGCACCAGCGGCCCGCCCGGCAGCACGAAGGGCGCGCCGCGTTCCTGCACGCCGCGCCGCTGCGCGCGCCACGCGGCGAGGCTGACCAGCACGTAGGTCAGGCAGATCGCGCCGCCGGAGATCAGCGCCAACTGGTCGAAGTTGCCGAGCAGCGCCATCAGCCAGCCGAGCCCGGCGTGCACCGCCAGCGCAAGCAGCGGCACCCGGTGCCTGACGCTGACCCCGGCGAAGGCGCGCGGCAGGTAGCCGTCGCGGCCGAGCGCGAACAGCAGCCGCGAGGAACCGAGCAGGTTGCCGAGCAGGAAGCCGGTCATCGACACGCAGGCGGTGAGCAGCAGCAGCGTGCGCCCCGGCGCCCACACCCGGCCCGCCGCCTCGGCCAGCGGCACCTGGCTGGCGCCGGCGGCGGCCGGGCCGAGCAGGCCCTGGGTCGCGATCTGCACGCCGAGGTACAGCACCACCACCAGCACGATCGCGGCGAGCGCGGCGCGCGGCACGCTGCGCGAGGGATCCTGCACTTCGCCGGACGGCACCAGCGCGGTCTCCATGCCCGAGTAGGCGAACATCACCAGCACCATCGACGCGCCCATCGCCGACCACGACGGGATCGCCGCCGGCGAGAAGCTGACCACCGACCAGTCGACCAGGAACACGCCGGCGACCGCCAGCGCCACCAGCGGCGCCAGCTTGAGCCCGGCCAGGGTCGCGATCGCGCGCGCGCCGAGCTTCACCCCGAACGCATTCAGCGCGAACAGCGCCAGCGCGACCACGGTCAGGAAGCCCGCGCGCGGCAGCGGCGCCGCCAGCGCCGGCCACAGGTTGGCGGCCTGGCCCGCGAGCGCGGCGCCGACCCCGGCGTTCGACGTCACGTTGCTGATCCACATCAGCGCACCGGCGAGGAAGCCGAGGAAGGGGCCGAAGGTCGCGGTGACGTAGCTGTACGGGCCGCCGGTGGCGACGACCCGGCTGCCGACTGCGGCGAAGCACAGCGCGATCGGCACGATCGCCAGCGCGCCGGCGACCAGCGCCAGCGGCGCCGCGGCGCCCATCCGCGCCGCCAGCACGCCCGGCATCTGGAACACGCCCGCGCCGACGATCACGTTGATCACCGCCGCGGTGAGCGCGAACGCGCCGACCGCGCGCAGCAGGGCGGCCTCGCCGCGCAGGGTGGAAGGTGCGTGGGCGTCGTTCATGGGCGGGTTCCCGGGAGCGAAGCCGCGAGCCTCGCACGCGCGGCCACCGGATGGCGAGGGGGCGGTACCATCCGCGCGTTCATGAGGAGATGCCGAATGCGCCCGATCGTCCTGTCCGTGCTCGCCGCCGGCCTGCTGGCCCTTTCCGTGCCGGCCCCCGTGGCGCGGGCCGCCGACGCCGGGCAACGGCCCGAGGTCGCCGCCGCGGCGCAGCGCGAGCGCGAGGCGGTGCGCGCGTGGCGCCGCGACCTGCACCTGCACCCGGAGCTGTCCAACCGCGAGGAACGGACCGCCAAGCTGGTCGCCGACCACCTGCGCGCGCTCGGCCTGAGCCCGCGCACCGGCATCGCCCACCATGGGGTGACGGCGATCATCGAAGGCGCGTTGCCGGGGCCGAAGCTCGCGCTGCGCGCCGACATGGACGCGCTGCCGGTGACCGAGCAGACCGGACTGCCGTTCGCGTCGACGGTGAAGACGCAATTCAACGGCCAGGAAACCGGCGTCATGCACGCCTGCGGCCACGACGCGCACACCGCGATCCTGCTCGGCGTCGCCGACGCGCTGGTGGCGATGCGCGACCGGCTGCCCGGTTCGGTGATGCTGGTGTTCCAGCCGTCCGAGGAAGGCGCGCCGGCGGGCGAGGAGGGCGGCGCGTCGCTGATGCTGGCCGAAGGCCTGTTCAAGGAGTTCAAGCCGGACGCGATGTTCGGCCTGCACGTGTTCTCGACCCTGCCCGCGGGCACGATCGGCGTGCGCCAGGGACCGCTGATGGCGGCCTCCGACAAGTTCACGATCAGCGTGCGCGGGCGGCAGACGCACGGTTCCGCGCCGTGGGGCGGGATCGACCCGATCGTCGCCGCCGCCGACATCGTCGGCACCGCTCAGACCATCGTCAGCCGCCGCACCAACATCGCCGCGCTGCCGGCAGTGGTCACCTTCGGCTCGATCCACGGCGGCATCCGCTACAACATCATCCCCGACGAGGTGACCCTGGTCGGCACCATCCGCACCTTCGACGAGGCGCAGCGCGCGAAGATCTTCGGCGAGCTGAAGGACGTCGCCCGCCACGTCGCCGCCGCCCACGGCGCCAGCGTGGACGCGCAGGTGCCCGACCGCGCCGGCAACCCGGTGACCTACAACGACCCGGCGCTGACCGCGCGCATGCGGCCGAGCCTGGAAGCGGTCGCCGGCAAGGACAAGGTGGTCGAGCCGCCGCTGCAGATGGGCGCGGAGGACTTCTCGTTCTACGCGAAGGAGGTGCCGGCGATGTTCTTCTTCGTCGGCGCGACCGCGCCCGGCATCGATCCCGCCACCGCGCCGAGCAACCACTCGCCGAAGTTCCTGCTCGACGAGTCCGCGCTCGACCTCGGCCTGCGCGCGATGCTGCAGGCGACCTTGGACTTCCTGCACGGCGCCGCCGCGGAGCAGGACTGACGTGGATCCGCAGGCGCTCCCGCTCGGCCGCCAGGTCGCCTATCCACGCGCGTACGACCCGACGCTGCTGTACCCGATCCCGCGCGCGCTCGGCCGCGCGCAGATCGGGCTCGGCGACGCATTGCCCTTCATCGGCCTCGACCGCTGGTACGGCTACGAGCTGAGCTGGCTGGACGCGCGCGGCAAGCCGGTGATGGCGACGCTGACGCTGGAAGTGCCGGCGACGACCCCGCAGCTGGTCGAGTCGAAATCGCTCAAGCTCTACCTCAACTCGTTCAACGCGACCCGCTTCGGCGATGCCGACGCGGTCCTCGCGCGGATCGCCGGGGACCTCTCGCGCGCGGCCGGCGGCGCGGTCGCGGCGCGCTTCGGCATTCCCGCCGCGCAGGCGCACGACGACGCTGCCTGCATCGACGACCTCGAGGTCGCGATCGACGCCTACGGCCCGCCCGACGCCACGCTGCTGTCCGCGCACGAAGACGAGGCCGACGAGACCCTGCTCAGCCACCTGCTCAAGTCCAACTGCCCGGTCACCGGCCAGCCGGACTGGGCCAGCCTGCGCATCACGTATCGAGGGCCGCGCATCGACCGCGCCGGGCTGCTGCGCTACATCGCGTCCTTCCGCGACCACTGCGAGTTCCACGAGCAGTGCGTCGAGCGCATCTTCGTCGACGTCCTCGCGCGCTGCCGGCCGCGCTCGCTGTCGGTGGAGGCGCGCTACACCCGCCGCGGCGGGCTGGACATCAATCCCTGGCGCGGAACGGCGGACCGCGCGCCGCCGCCGCCCGCGCGCGAGCTGCGCCAGTAGCGTCTGATGCCTCCTTAACGCGCGCCATGGGAGGCTGCGCCGGCCCCACGCGAGGAAATCCCCATGGCCACGCAATCGCAGCACCCCGGCGACCTTCGCCTGCAGCCGAGCCGCGGCGGCGGCGACGCGCAACGCCCCGACTTCTCCAACGTGCGGTCGCACAGCGACACCGTGCCGGGCAACAGCCCGACCGGCGCCGGCGCGCCCGACTTCTCCAACGTCGAAGGCCACGCCGACACCGTGCCGGCCGATACCCGCGCGCGCACCTACACCGTGCAGGCCGGCGATACCCTGTCGCACATCGCCCAGCGCGTGTACGGCAAGGCCAGCCGCTGGCACGCGATCTTCGACGCCAACCGCGACCAGCTCGACGATCCCGACCTGATCCGCCCGGGCCAGGTCCTGACCCTTCCCGACGCAGACTGACCCAGGAGCTTCCCATGGCACGCATGCTCTCCACCGCTCTCGCCGCCGCGCTGGTCGGCGCGCTCGCGCTCGCCGGCTGCAGGAAGAACGACAACGCCGACACCGCGGCCGACGCCGCCAACGCGCCCGCGGCGGCCAGCCCGGACGCCGCGCTCCCGGCGGCGACCGCGCCGGCCGCGGGACCGGTGGCCACCACCACCCCGCCGGCGACCTCGCCGATCCTCACCGGCCTCGACCTCGGCAACGCGGTCGGCACCGACAACCGGGTGACCAGCGCCAGCACCAGTTTCGCCAAGGGCGACACCATCCACGCTTCGATCGCGACCAACGGCGACAAGGCGGCGACCGTCACCACCCGCTGGACCTACCAGGACGGCCAGGTCGTGCACGAAGAGGACAAGTCGGTGCCGGCCGGCGCCCAGGTCACCGACTTCAGCATCTCCAAGCCCGACGGCTGGCCGGCCGGCGACTACAAGGTCGAAGTGCTGATCGACGGCAACCTGGTGCAGAGCCGGGACTTCAGCGTGCAGTAACCGCGCGAACTCGCGCGGAAGCAACGCGAGGGGCGCAGCGATGCGCCCCTCTTTCTGTTGTTGTGGGATCGCACCGGTGCCGTGCGGCGGACGCCAGCGGAGCAAGCTCCGCTCTACCGCCGCGCGGCGCCGTCGCGCCGCCAGGCCAGGCAGGCGTTGTTGGCCGGCATCGCGACGTCGCCGGTGCGCGCCAGGCCGGCCGCGTGCGCGAGCGCGTCCAGCGCCTCCACGTCGCGCACGCCCGAACGCGGATCGCGCGCGCGCAACCAGGCGTCGAAGTCGCGGTTGCTGTCGCTGGTGTGCGCGCCGCCTCGCTTGAACGGGCCGTAGGCGACGAACACCCCGTCGTCGGGAAGCGCCGCGCCGATCCCGGCGAAGCAGCGCTCGACTTCCGCCCAGCCCATGATGTGCAGGGTGTTCGCGGTGAACACCGCGTCGCAGCGCAACGCCGGCCAGGCGCCGCCCACGTCCAGTTCCAGCGGCGCCGGCGTGTTGGGCAGCGCGGCCTCGTCCAGCCACAGGCGGATGCCCGGCAGGTTCGCGGCGACGTCCGAGCACTGCCAGGTCAGCCACGGCATCGCCGCGGCGAAGTGCACCGCGTGCTGGCCGGTGCCGCTGCCGATCTCGAGCACCGCGCGGCGATCGGCGAACCGGTCCCGCAGCACCGCCAGGATCGGTTCCCGGTTGCGCTCGCAGGCGGGCGCGAAGGGCTTGCCGGCGGCGTCCATGCGCGTGGTCAACCAGGCCGCATCGAGCCGGTTTCGACGAAGCGCCGGTGCCAGCCCAGCGCCTCGCCCAGCAGGTGCGGGCTGTGCCGGCCGAAGCTGTCGCGGCAGGCGCGGTCGAAGTAGTCCTGCAGCAGCGGACGATAGTCCGGGTGGGCGCAGCGCTCGATGATGCGCCGCGCGCGCTGCTTGGGCGACAGCCCGCGCAGGTCGGCGAGGCCCTGTTCGGTGACCAGCACCATCACGTCGTGCTCGGTGTGGTCCACGTGGCTGGCCATCGGCACGATCGACGACACGGCGCCGTCCTTGACCGCGCTCGGCGACATGAACACCGACAGGTAGCCGTTGCGCGCGAAATCGCCGCTGCCGCCGATGCCGTTCATGATCCGGCTGCCGGCGATATGGGTCGAATTGACGTGGCCGTAGAGGTCGGCCTCGATCATGCCGTTCATCGCGATGCAGCCCAGGCGGCGGATCAGCTCCGGGTGGTTGGAGATCTCCTGCGGGCGCAACAGGATCCGCTCGCGGTAGAAGTCGACGTTACGGTTGAACTCGGCGATGCCGTCCGGGCTGAGCGAGAACGAGGTCGCCGAGGCCATGCGCAGCACGCCGTCGCGCAGCAACTGCAGCATGCCGTCCTGGATCACCTCGGTGTACGCGGTCAGGCCGCGGTAGCCGCCGTCCGCCAGGCCGGCCAGCACCGCGTTGGCGATGTTGCCCACGCCCGACTGCAGCGGCAGCAACTGCGGCGTCAGTCGCCCGCGGCGGACCTCGTGGTCGAGGAAGTCGAGCAGGTGGCCGGCGATTTGCCGCGACGCCTCGTCCGGCGGCGCGAACGGGGAATTGCGGTCCGGCGCGTCGGTTTCCACCACCGCCACGACCTTGGCGGGATCCACGCGCAGGAATGGTTCTCCGATGCGGTCGTCGGGCCGTAAAAGGGGAATGGGCTTGCGATCCGGGGGCAGCGCGGTGCCGTAGTAGATGTCGTGCATGCCGGCCAGCCCCTCCGGCTGCCAGCGGTTGACCTCGAGGATCACCCGGTCGGCGAGCTCCAGCCAGGTCTTGTTGTTGCCCACCGAGGAAGACGGCACCAGCGTGCCGTCGGCGTTGATGCCCGCGACCTCCACCAGGGCGACGTCGATCTCGCCGAAGAAACCGAACCAGGCGTGCTGGGCGACGTGGCTGAGGTGGATGTCGATGTATTCGAGCTCGCCCGCGTTGATGCGCGCGCGCACCTCCGGGTCTGACTGGTAGGGCAGGCGCAGCTCCATCCCGTGCACGCGGGCGAGCGCGCCGTCCAGTTCCGGCGCGGTGGACGCGCCGGTGAGCACGCGCACCCGGAACGCTTCGCCGTCGGCGTGCGCCTGCTCCATCCGCGCGGCCAGCGCCTGCGGCACCGCCTTCGGGTAGCCGGCGCCGGTGAAGCCGCTCATGGCGACGGTGTCGCCGGGCCGGATCAGCGCGGCGGCGGCGGACGCGTCGAGGCGGCGGGCGGCGAGCTGCGGGTTGCGGATGCGGTCGTTCATGGCGGCGGGACGGCGGAGGCCGGACCGGCAGTCTAGGCCGCCCTGCGACGGCCCCGCGCGAACGCCGCGCAACGCTGCATTCCACCCGGCCAGGCGCACCGGGGTTGCTAGAATTCCGCGATGCAGTTGATCGACATCGGCGCCAACCTCACCCACGACAGCTTCGACCACGACCGCGCGGCGGTGCTGCAGCGCGCGCGCGACGCAGGCGTCGCGCGCATGGTGGTGACCGGCGGCAGCCGCGAGCATTCGCCCAAGGCGCTGGCGCTCGCCCAGGCCTGTCCTGGCGAATTGTTCGCCACCGCCGGCGTGCATCCGCACCACGCCAGCGAGTACACCGCCGAATGCGACGCGGAACTGCGCGCGCTGCTCGCCCATGACGAAGTCGTCGCGGTCGGCGAATGCGGTCTCGACTATTTCCGCGACTTCTCGCCGCGCCCGGCCCAGCGCAAGGCGTTCGCGCGCCAGCTGGAGATCGCCGCCGACCTCGCCGCCGCCGGCAACCCCAAGCCGCTGTTCCTGCACCAGCGCGACGCGCACGCGGATTTCCTGGCGGTGATGCGCGAGTTCGAAGGGCGGATCGGGCAGGCGGTGGTGCACTGCTTCACCGGCAGCCGCGAGGAGCTGTTCGACTACCTCGACCGCGACTGGCACGTCGGCATCACCGGCTGGCTGTGCGACGAGCGCCGCGGCGCGCACCTGCGCGAACTGGTGAAGCACATCCCCGCCCACCGGCTGATGATCGAGACCGATGCCCCCTACCTGCTGCCGCGCACGGTGCGCCCGCAGCCCGCGCACCGGCGCAACGAGCCGATGTACCTCGCCCACATCGCCGGCGAGCTGGCGCGCGACCGCGGCGAGGACGTGGCCGCGACAGCCGCCGCGACGACCGCAACGGCGACCGCGTTCTTCCGCCTGCCGGGCTGACCGGGGTCCGGCGCGAGCCGTTGCGCGCGCTACATCGCGATGTCGCCGCAGCCGTCGCGCGGCGCCTGGCCCTCGACGTCCACCTGCACCTTCCACGCATGCGCGCCGGCCTCGTCGATGCAGGCCTCGCGCTGCAGGTGCACGCGCATCGGCGCGTCGCCCTGCGGCCCGTGCAGCGCGCCGTGCAGGTCGAACGGCCCTTCCTCGCCGACCCCGGGCACCGGCCGGTAGCCGAGCGTGCCGGTCATCCGCGCGTCGCCCTGGCTGAGCACGACGTCGTGCCGCAGGTCGCCGACCGACTGGATCTCGATCCGCCAGTGCCCGTCGCCGCCGCGGAAGGCGGGGACCGGGCTGATCCCGGCGGCCTCTTCGTCCTGCCCGGCGACCGCCGCTTCCAGCGCCGGCTCCGCCGCCGCGGCCTCGGGATCGGCCACGCCGAGGATCTGCTGGGTGCCGTCCGGCGCGTAGCCCGCCGGGCGGCCGTCCGGGCCGCAGCCGGCGCACAGCGCCAGCACGGACAGGATTGCTGCGTGACCGCGAAGACCGCGTTGCGGGGGACGGCTGGTCGGCATCGTGCGCTCCCGGCGACGCGCGAAAGTGTCCGTGCCGGCGCGCGAAGACCACGCGAGGCCGCGCGCCGCGGGCCTCAGCTGCGCAGCCCGACCCCGCGCCGCAGCAGCCACAGCGCGAAGGCCGCCAGCGCGACCACGAACGCCAGCATCAGCGCGTACGCGATCGACAGGCGCACGTCGGAAACCCCGAGCAGGCCGTAGCGGAAGGCGTTGACCATGTAGAAGATCGGGTTGAGGTGGGTCGCCGCCTCGGCCCAGCCGGGCAGCAGCCGCACCGAATAGAACACGCCGCCGAGGTAGGTCAGCGGGGTGAGGATGAAGGTCGGCACGATCGCGATGTCGTCGAACTTCTTCGCGTACACGGCGTTGACGAAGCCGGCCAGGGCGAAGATCGTCGCCCCGAGCAGCACGGTGCTGAGCGTGACCAGCGGATGCGGGATGCGCACCGGCGTGAACAGCATCGCGATCAGCAGCACGATCGCGCCGACCATCACCCCGCGCAGCACCGCGCCGGCGACGTAGCCGGCGAGCACCACCCAGTGCGGCATCGGGCTGACCAGCAGTTCCTCGACGTGGCGGCCGAACTTGGCGCCGAAGAAGGACGAGGAGATGTTGCCGTAGCTGTTCTGGATGATGCTCATCATCACCAGCCCGGGGACGATGAAGTCCATGTAGCCGATGCCGTCCATCTTCCCGACCCGCGAGCCGATCAGGCCGCCGAAGATCAGGAAGTACAGGGTCATCGTGATCGCCGGCGGGATCAGCGTCTGCGTCCAGATGCGCAGGATGCGCTGCACCTCGCGGCGCGCGATCGTGCCCAGGGCGACCAGGTTGCGGCGGGACACGCTGCGCTCGACGATGGGCGCGGAGCGGGTCGGCGCGTTCATGCCGCCTGCTCCTGGTGGCCGGTGAGGCGCACGAACAGCTCCTCCAGCCGGTTCGACTTGGTGCGCATCGAGCGCACCCGGATGCCGGCGGCGTCGAGCGCGGCGAATACCCGGTTGAGGTCCATCGCGCGCGGCATTTCCAGGTCGAGGGTGTGCGGGTCGCTGGCGACCAGGGTGGCGCCGGCGATGTCCGGCAGCGCCGGCGGCAGCGCGCCCTCGACGTCGAGCAGGAAGCCTTCGACGTCGAGCTTGGCGAGCAGCGCCTTCATCGGCCCCTGCTCGACGATGGTGCCATGGTCGATGATCGCGAGGTGCCGGCACAGGCTCTCGGCTTCCTCGAGGTAGTGGGTGGTCAGGATGATGGTGGTGCCGGCGGCATTGATCTCGCGCAGGGTCTTCCACATGCCGCGTCGGATCTCGATGTCGACGCCGGCGGTGGGCTCGTCGAGGATCAGCAGGCGCGGCCGGGTCATCATCGCGCGGGCGATCATCAGCCGCCGCTTCATGCCGCCCGACAGCGTGCGCGACATCCTGTCGGCCTTGTCCGACAGGTGCGCGCGGCGCAGCTCCTCCTCGGCGCGCGGCAACGCCTCGGCGCGCGGGATGCCGTAGAAGCCGGCGTAGTTGACCAGGATGTCGCGCGGCTTCTCGAACATGTTGAAGTTCAGTTCCTGCGGCACCAGGCCGATCAGGCGCATCGCCGCGTCGCGCTCGCGGGCGAGGTCCACGCCGAACACCGACACCTCGCCCGCGCTCTTGTTGACCAGCGAGGAGATGATCCCGATCAGGGTCGACTTGCCGGCGCCGTTGGGGCCGAGCAGGGCGAAGAAGTCGCCGGGCATGACGTCGAGCGAGACGCCCTTGAGCGCCTCCACGCCGTTGTCGTAGGTCTTGCGCAGGTCGCGCACGCGCAACGCCGGGGTCACGGGCGCCGGCGCGGTCGCGCCGGGAATGTCGTGGGGGGTCATGGAGGCACCTGTGCCGCGGCCGGCGCGGCGAAGCCGGTAGTATAGGAGCCCCACCGCGGCGCCCCGGGGACACTGCGTCCCGCCACCGGGCCTGTCGCGCGCCGCCGCGCGCCGCGCCTCCCTGACTGCGATCCTCGTCCTTGGCCATCGTCCATTTTCCGCTCAAGCTGGTGTCGCGCCGCATGCTGGCGCCGACCGTCGCGCACCTCGCCTTCGTCCGCGACGACGGCCAGCCGCTGGACTTCATCCCCGGCCAGTTCCTGCAGGTGCACTTCCAGTACGCGGACGGCACCGCGACCAAGCGCTCGTATTCGCTGGCGACCATCCATGCGCACGCGCTCGGGCCCGGCGAGCTGGTCGAGATCGCGGTCAGCTACGTCGCCGGCGGCGCCGCGACCGCCCTGTTCGAGAACCTGCCGGTCGGCGGCCACGTGGACGCCAGCGGCCCCTACGGCCGCTTCTGCCTGATGCCGGGCGACGCCAACCGCCGCTACCTGCTGATCGGTACCGGCACCGGCGTCACCCCGTACCGGGCGATGCTGCCGCAGCTGGAGCAGCTGATCGCGACCCGCGGCATCGAGGTCGTGCTGCTGCAGGGCGCGCGCACGCCGGAGGAGCTGCTGTACGGCGACGAGTTCCGCGCCTTCGCCAACAAGCACCCCGACCACGTGCGCTTCGTGCCCTGCCTGTCGCGCGAGCTGCCCGGCACGGATTCCCCGCACGCGCACGCCGACGTGCGCCATGGCTACGTGCAGCAGTTCCTGCCGGAGTTCGCGCCCGCCGGCGACGGCGACATCGCCTACCTGTGCGGCAACCCGAACATGGTGGATGCCTGCTTCGAGGCGCTGAAGGAACACGGCCTGGCGGTCGCCGCCATCCGCCGCGAGAAGTACATCAGCAACAAGTAGCGGGCCCTTCCGGGCCGGGCGAAGAGGGCGCGGCCGGAGCCGGCATCCGCGCCGGTGCCGCCGGGCGCGATTCCTGCGCATACTCGGCGCGTCTTCCCACGCCGACCGTCCATGCGCGACGCCTCGCCCCGCCGCATCCTGTTCGCCAGCCTGATCGGCACCACGATCGAGTTCTTCGATTTCTACATCTATGCCACGGCGGCGGTGCTGGTGTTCCCGGCGCTGTTCTTCCCGGCGCACGAACCGACCGCGGCCACCCTGCAGTCGCTGGCGACCTTCGCGCTGGCGTTCTTCGCGCGGCCGCTGGGTTCGGCGCTGTTCGGCCACTTCGGCGACCGCATCGGGCGCAAGGCGACCCTGGTCGCGGCGCTGCTGACCATGGGCATCTCGACCGTGGTGATCGGCCTGCTGCCGACCCACGCGCAGATCGGCCTCGCCGCGCCGGCGCTGCTGGCGCTGTGCCGGATCGGCCAGGGCCTGGGCCTGGGCGGCGAATGGGGCGGCGCGGTGCTGCTGGCGACCGAGCATGCGCCGCCGGGCAAGCGCGCCTGGTACGGGATGTTTCCGCAGCTGGGCGCGCCGATCGGCTTCCTGTGCGCGACCGGGGTGTTCCTGTTGCTGGCGCACTTCCTCGACGACGCGCAGTTCCTGGCCTGGGGCTGGCGCGTGCCGTTCGTCGCCAGCGCGGTGCTGGTGCTGCTTGGGCTGTGGGTGCGGCTGCGGATTTCGGAAACGCCGCAGTTCCGCGAGGCGCTGGCGCGCGGCGAGCGCGAGCGCCTGCCGATGCTGGCGGTGCTGGCGCGGCATCCGCGCGCGCTGCTGGTGGGCATGCTGTCGCTGCTGGCGACGTTCGTGCTGTTCTACCTGATGACGGTGTTCGCGCTGAGCTGGGGCACCTCGGCGCTGGGCTACGGCCGCGAGCAGTTCCTGCTGCTGCAGATGCTGGGCGTGCTGTGCTTCGCCGCGACCATCCCGCTATCGGCGGTGTACGCCGATCGGGTCGGCCGGCGCCGGGCGATGCTGGCGGCGACCGCCGGCATCCTCGCCTTCGGCCTGCTGTTCGAGCCGCTGTTCACCGCCGGCAGCGCCTGGCAGGTGCTGCTGTTCCTGGCGCTCGGCCTCGGCCTGATGGGCTTCACCTACGGGCCCTGCGGCACGCTACTGGCCGGCATGTTCCCGACCCCGGTGCGCTACACCGGCGCCTCGCTGGCCTTCAACCTTGCCGGCATCCTCGGCGCCTCGCCCGCGCCCTACCTCGCGACCCGGCTCGCGGCCAGCCACGGCATCGGCGCGGTCGGCGGCTACCTGGCGGCGATGGCGGCGCTGACCCTGCTCGCGCTGCTGGCGGTGCGGGCCGACGAGGTACCGGAGGCTGTCAAGGGCGCTTGACAGCGTGCGGCGCCCCCGGCTATCGTTCCTGTCAAGTTTATTTGACAGGTCCTCCGCGCATGTCGCGCATCGCCCGCCGTTACCTCATCGCCGGCCTGCTGGTCCTGGCCGGGCCGATGGTCCTGGACCGGCTCTGGCCCGGCCTGCTGGCGGACTTCGCGCGCGGGCTGTTCTACGGGATCGCGCTCGGCCTGCTGCTGGGTGCCCTGGTCAAGGCGCGTGCGTCCGACGCCTGCGACAGCTCGACCCCGGCCCTGCGCCGCAGGTACCTGCGCGAGTTCCTGCCGCCGATGGCGGCCTACGTGATCGCGGTGCTGGTGTCGGTGTCCTGGCTGCGCCACGTCGAGACGCCGGCCCTGCGCGCGCTGGTCGCGCTGCTGCCGGTGCCGGCGATCGCGCTGGCGATGCGCGCGATCGTCCGCCACATCCGCGACACCGACGAGCTGCAGCGCCGGATCGAGCTGGAGGCGGTGAGCATCGCCACCGCGCTGGTCTCGCTGGTCTACCTGAGCGCTGGGTTCCTGCAGTCGGCCAAGGTCATCGACATTCCGTCGGCGGTCGCGATGATCTGGGTGTTCCCGCTGGTCATCGTGGTCTACGCCATCGCCAAGCTGGCGATCGCGCGGCGCTACCGCTGATGGAAAGCCGCGTGCGCGAACTGCGCGAGGCGCGCGGCTGGTCGCAGGGCGAGCTGGCCGAGCACCTGGCCGTCTCGCGCCAGACCGTGAACGCGATCGAGACCGGCAAGTACGACCCGAGCCTGCCGCTCGCGTTCCGCATCGCCCGGCTGTTCCGGCAGCCGATCGAGGCGATTTTCCTTCCGGACCAGGCCTGAGGAGCGCCCATGCGCGAGCAGGATCCGCAAAACATCGACGCACCTCCCGACCTCCGCCGGCTGGCGGCGACGGGGCTGTCCTTCCTCGCCTGCGGCCTGGCCCTGCTGGTGGTGGGCGGCGTCAGTCACCTGCTGGCGCTTGCGGCGGTCGGCCCGGCGTTGATGGCGCTGGGCATCGTCTTCCTCGTCCGCGCGCGCAACGCCGACGGCGGGCGCCCCGGCCCGCACGACTGAACACGAATCGCGGAGAATCCCCGATGTCACGCAAGACCCGCACCCTCGTGATCCTGCTGCTGGTCGCCGGCCTGTTCGGCTGGCGGTACCTGCGCGACCATGCCAGGCCCAACGCCCAGGCCGCCGACGCGCCCGCCGCCGCCACGCAGCAGGCCGCCGCGCCCGTGCGCAAGCTCGGCCGTATCGCGTTCCGGCCCTGCACGCTGACCGCGCCGGCCGGCGCCGGCGCCGCCGGCGTCGAGGCGCAGTGCGGCTCGCTCAGCGTGCCCGAGAACCCGGCGCGGCCGCAGGGCCGCAAGATCGCGCTCAACATCGCCTGGCTGCCGGCCGCGCTGGACGGGCCGAACGAACCGGATCCTGTGTTCATGCTCGCCGGCGGGCCCGGACAGTCGGCGACCGAAACCTACCCGCAGGTCGCGCCGGCCTTCGCCGAGATCCGCAAGCACCGCAGCGTGATCCTGGTCGACCAGCGCGGCACCGGCGGCAGCAATCGTCTTGTCTGCAAGGACGACGGCACGGACGCCGTCACTCCCGACAATGCCGCGGACGCGCGCGCGGCGGCGGAGCGCTGCCGCGACGCGCTGCAGGCCAAGGCCGACCTGCGCTTCTACACGACCACCGACGCGATCCGCGACCTCGACGCGGTGCGCGCGGCGATCGGCGCCGCCCAGGTCAACCTGGTCGGCATCTCCTACGGCACCCGCGTCGCCCAGCAGTACGCGCGCCGCTACCCGACCCATACCCGCGCGCTGGTGCTCGACTCGGTCGCGCCGAACACGCTGTTCTTCGGAAACGACTTCGCCCGCAACCTCGACGACGCGCTCGACCTGCAGTTCGGCCAGTGCGCGCAGGTGCCGGCCTGCGCCAAGGCGCTGGGCGATCCGCGCTCGCGCCTGGACGCGCTGCTGGCCAAGCTGCGCACCGACCCGCCGACCGTGCGCTACCGCGACGCCAGCACCGGCGAGGCGAAGCAGGACGTGCTGAAGCCCGAAGCGGTCGCCGGCCTGGTGCGCATGTTCGCCTACATCCCGGCCGCCGCGTCGGTGCTGCCGCTGCAGATCAAGGAGGCCGCGGAAGGCCGCTACGAGACGCTGATGGCGATGGCGCAGATGCTGGGGGGCGCGATGTCCGACTCGATGGCGATGGGCATGCAGCTGTCGGTGGTGTGCAGCGAGGACGCCGCCGGCATCCGCGCCGGCGACGGTGCCGACGGCACCCTGCTCGGCACCCAGCTCACCGACTTCCTCGGCGCGCAGTGCGCGGCGTGGCCCAAGGGCGCGATGCCGGCCGACTTCCACCAGCCGCTGCGCAGCGACGTGCCGGCACTGGTGCTGGCAGGCGAGTTCGACCCGGTGACCCCGCCGCGCTACGGCAAGGAAGTCGTCGCCACCCTGCCCAACGCGCGCCTGTTCGTGCTCGAGGGCCAGGGCCACAACGTGATCGGCGCCGGCTGCATGCCGAAGCTGGTCGCGCAGTTCCTCGACACCCGCGATGCGAAGGCGCTGGACGGCAAGTGCCTGGACACGCTCACCGCCACGCCGCCGTTCACCAGCTTCGGCGGCTGGGAACCGTGAGCTCCGACGAGACCCGACCATGATCACGGCAGAACACTTGCGCAAGACCTTCCCCAGCAAGGGCAAGGACAAGGCCCCCGTCGTCGCGGTGGACGACGTCGGCTTCACCGCCCGCGACGGCGAGATCACCGGCCTGCTCGGCCCCAACGGCGCCGGCAAGACCACCACGTTGCGCATGCTCTACACGCTGATGCGGCCCGAGAGCGGGCGCGTGCTGGTGGACGGCGTGGACGTCGCGCAGGATCCGGAAGCGGCGCGGCGCGCGCTCGGCGTGCTGCCGGACGCGCGCGGCGTGTACAAACGCCTCACCGCGCGCGAGAACATCCGCTACTTCGGCGAGCTGCACGGGCTGGCCCGCGCGCAGATCGACGCGCGCACCGCGGAACTGGCCGAGGCCCTGCAGATGCAGGACTTCCTCGACCGCCAGACCGAGGGTTTCAGCCAGGGCCAGCGCACCAAGACCGCGATCGCGCGCGCGCTGGTGCACGACCCGCGCAACGTCATCCTCGACGAACCGACCAACGGCCTGGACGTGATGACCACGCGCGGCCTGCGCGAATTCCTGCGCCGGCTGCGCGACGAAGGCCGCTGCGTGATCTTCTCCAGCCACATCATGCAGGAGGTCGCCGCGCTGTGCGACCGCATCGTGGTGATCGCGCACGGCAAGGTGGTCGCGCAGGGCAGCGCCGACGAACTGCGCGCGCAGACCGGCGAGGACAACCTGGAGGACGCGTTCGTCCGCCTGATCGGATCGGAAGAGGGGCTGCACGCATGAAGGCGCTGCTGACGGTATGGATGAAGGAACTGCGTGAGCTGGTGCGCGACCGGCGCACCCTGGCGCTCGCGCTGGTGATGGGCCCGCTGCTGGCGCCGGCGCTGATCATCGGTCTCGGCACGATGGCGCAGAACAAGGTCAGGAGCCAGATCGAGAAGCCGCTGGAGGTGGTGATCGTCGGCGCCGAGCGCGCGCCCAACCTGGTCGCCTGGCTCGGCGGGCAGGGCATCAGCCGCAAGGAATTCAAGGGCGACCCGGACGCGGCGATTCGCAGCCAGGCCGAGGACGTCTACCTGCGCATTGAGCCCGACTACGCCAGGCACTGGCGCGAAGGCGTGCCGGCGCTGGTCGAGATCGTGCACGACTCGACCCGCGACGCATCGCGCATCCCGGTGAAGCGGGTGGAAGCCGCCCTCGACGCCTACCGCCAGCAGGTCGGCGCGCTGCGCCTGCTCGCGCGCGGCATCAGCCCGTCGGTGGCGATGCCGGTGACGACCTCGCACAAGGACCTCTCCACGCCGGAGGCGCGCAAGGGCATGGCGATGGCGTTCCTGCCGTACCTGCTGATCCTCAGCGCGTTCCTCGGCGGCGCCCACATCGTCATCGACACCACCGCCGGCGAGCGCGAGCGGCAGTCGCTGGAGCCGCTGCTGGCCACGCCGGCGTCGCGCGGCGCGATCGTCAGCGGCAAGATCGCCGCCGCGTGCGCGGTCGGCGTGGCGGCGCTGCTGCTGACCCTGCTCGCGTTCAAGCTCGGCGCGCAGCTCGCCCCCGACATTGGCCGGCAGATGGACGTGAGCATGGCGGCGATCGCGAAGATGCTGGTGGTGCTGCTGCCGATGGTGTTCATCGGCGGCTGCCTGCTGACCTTCATCGCCGCCGGCGCGAAGTCGGTCAAGGAGGCGCAGAGCTACATGGCGGTGCTGATGCTGCTGCCGATGATCCCTACCATCGCGCTGATGGTGAGCCCGGTGAAGGACGCGCTGTGGATGTTCACCGTGCCGTTCCTGGCGCAGAACCAGATGCTGCTCAAGGTCATCCGCGGCGAGGGCATCGACCTGCAGACCTGGGCGGTGTACCTGGGCGCGGGCTTCGGCCTGGCCGCGCTGCTGTGGTTCGCCGCGACCCGGCGCTACCAGCAGGAGAAGCTGGCGGTCTCGGGCTGACACCAGGGCGCGCGGACTGGCCGGCCGCGCGCCCGCAAAAAAAAGGCGCCGCGGCCAGGCAGGCCGTGGATGCGGTTGGTGTCGGGGGATGGGCCGCCGCGAACGCGGGGCCAAGGGCGCAGCCGGCGCCAAGAGGGGTAAATGCCGACGTCCCTGTCGGCCCGCCTATTGAAGCGCAGTCTTCACCCCGTCTGCACGTGGCACGGCGGCCTTGGAAGGTGAATACCGGTAACCCCATGGTGTCGGGCCGATAGCCGGATCAACGACTTGCGATCTGGCCGCTACCGAAAGCGCACCACTTGGAGTGAATGTTGGTCACCCCGTGACTGCCGGTCACCCCCTTGGCACCCGGCCCGTTTGCGACAGCCGCGACGTCCCTTTGCGGGGCCGGACATCGCCCGCGGCCGCCGGGCTTCCCCCCGCCCGGCCCGACGCGCCAAGCTCGCCGCATGTTCGACGTGATCCTGCACCAGCCCGAAATCCCGCCCAACACCGGCAACGTCATCCGCCTGTGCGCCAACACCGGCGCGCGCCTGCACCTGGTGGCGCCGCTCGGGTTCTCGCTGGAGGACCGCCAGCTCAGGCGCGCCGGCCTGGACTACCACGAGTACGCGAGCGTGCGCGTGCACGACGGACTCGACGCGGCCCTGCGCGCGATCGCGCAGGCGCACGGCGCGCCGGCGCGCGTGTTCGCGCTGAGCACGCGCGGCACGCAACGCTTCGATGCGCCGCGCTACCGGGCCGGCGACGCCTTCCTGTTCGGCGCGGAAACGCGCGGGCTGCCGGCGGACGTGCTGGAGACGATTCCGGCGACGCAGCGCCTGCGCCTGCCGATGCGCCCGCACAGCCGCAGCCTGAACCTGTCCAACACGGTCGCGGTCGTCGTCTACGAAGCGTGGCGCCAGCTCGGCTTCGACGGCGGCGCATGACTGCGCGGATCGCGCGAAGTTCCTCCGCAACCGCGCGCCGCTTCAGTGCCGATTCGGACGCGACGGGGAGAATGCGCCGCACCGCGCCCCCCGCGCGGTCCAGAACAAGACATCGGAGAGTCCCCCATGAAGCGTTCCCCCCTGGCTTCCTCCCTCGCCGTCCTCGCCCTGCTCGCGGCCGCGCCGTTCGCCGCGTCGGCGGCCGAAGGCGTCTCCTACAACTACGTCGAAGGCGGCTACTCGGCGACCAACACCGACCTCGCCGACGCCGACGGCTGGGGCGTCAAGGGTTCGGTCGCGGTGGCACCGAACTTCCACCTGTTCGGCGACTACACCCGCCAGGACCTCAACGACTTCGACGCCGACTTCGACCAGTGGCGCGTGGGCGTCGGCTACAACCACGAGATCTCGCCGAAGGCCGACCTGCTGACGCGCGTGGCCTACGAGAAGTTTGACGCCGGCGACGGCCTGGACGCCGACGGCTACAGCGTGGAGGCGGGCGTGCGCGGCGCGCTGACCCAGCGCCTGGAAGGCTACGCGCTGGCCGGCTGGGAAGACGGCGACGAATACGACGGCGACTTCTACGGCCGCCTCGGCGCGCAGGTGAAGTTCAACCCGAACTGGGGCCTCTCTGCGGACGTGAAGTTCGTCGAGGGCGACACCCAGTGGTTCGTCGGCCCGCGCTTCACCTGGTAACAATCCCCGCGGCACCCGAAAAGCCCGGTCGCAACGGCCGGGCTTTTTTTCTTGCGTTCGTGGCGCGGAGCATGCTCCGCTGCACGCGGATCCGCGCCCGCGCGCTCAGTCCTGCGCGAACAGGCGGGTGGTGTATTCGGCCTTCTGCTCGCGCGCGAGCAGGCGGCGCAGGCCCTCGGCCGGGGCGATGTCCCCGTGCAGCACGTCGCGGACGTTGACCGCGATCGGCAGTTCGACGCCGTGGCGGTCGGCCAGGCGCATCACCTCGTCGGCGGTCTGCACCGATTCGACCACTTGGCCGATTTCGCGCACCGCGTCCTGCAGCGACTGGCCGCGGCCCAGCGCGAGGCCCAGCCGGCGGTTGCGCGACAGGTCGCCGGTGCAGGTCAGCACCAGGTCGCCGAGCCCGGCCAGGCCCATCAGGGTTTCCGGGCGACCGCCGATCGCGTTGTTGAGGCGCAGCATCTCGTTGAGGCCGCGGGTGATCAGGCCGGCGCGCGCGTTGAGGCCGAGGTCCATGCCATCGGCGACGCCGGTGGCGACCGCCAGCACGTTCTTCATCGCGCCGCCCAGCTCGGCGCCGCGCATGTCGTCGCCGGTGTAGGCGCGGAAAGCCGGACCGTGCAGCAGTTCGGCGACCTCGCGGGTGAACGCCGCATCGTCGCCGTGCACGGTCAGCGCGGTCGGCTGGCCGGCGGCCACCTCGCGCGCGAACGAAGGCCCGGTCACCACCGCCAGCGGCACGCCGGGGCCGAGCATCTCGGCGGCGACTTCGTGCAGGAAGCGCCCGCTGCCCGGTTCGAAACCCTTGGTCGCCCACGCCACGCCGGCGCCCGCCGGGCGCAGCGGCGCGAGCGCGCGCAGGGTTTCGGCGAAGGCGTGCGACGGCACCACCACCAGCACCAGGCGCGCGCCGCGCACGGCGGCGGCGAGGTCGGTGGTGGCGCGCAGCGTGTCCGGCAGCGGGGTGCCGGGCAGGTAGCGCGGGTTCTCGTGGCGGGCGCCGATCGCGTCGATCGTCGCCGCGTCGCGCCCCCACAGCACGACCGGATGGCCGTTCCGTGCGATCAGGGCGGCAAGCGCGGTGCCCCACGAGCCCGCGCCCAGGACGGCGATCGCGGGCGGATCCGCTGGCATTCCGGCAGCCATGCCGGGTCAGGCGTTGCCGGCGGCTTCCGTGTCGGCCAGGCCGCCCTGCGGTCCCTGCTGGGCGCGCTGGCGCAGGCCTTCGGCGTACAGCGCCTCGAAGTTCAGCGGCTGCAGCAGGAACGGCGGGAAGCCGCCGGCCGTGATCAGGTCGCTGATCGCCTGGCGCGCGTACGGGTACAGCGCGTTCGGGCAGTGGGTGCCGAGCATCGCGTCGAGGGTCTGGTCGTCGAAGCCGGCCAGGCCGAACACGCCGGCCTGCTGGACCTCGGCGAGGTAGGCGGTCTTGTCGCCGACGGTGCAGGTCAGGGTCACGCCGAGCACGACCTCGAAGGCGGTGTCGGACAGGCGCTGCACCTTCTGGTTGAGGTTCATCTGCAGCTGCGGCTGGCCCTGCTCGTTGAACACCTGCGGCGCGCCCGGCGCCTCGAAGGACACGTCCTTGGTGTAGATCTTCTCGACGGTGAAGGTCGGGCCTTCGGCTTGCGGCGCGGCAGCGCCATTCAGGGTTTCATCGGCCATGGTCGGCTCCGGGAAGGCGGGCAAAGAGGGGAATTATGGCATGCGGGCCGGCTGGCCCCCGGACTGGGTGGGGCCGCGCGGCGCCGATGCAAGGCCGCTCAGGCGCGGCCGCGGGCGAGCGGCAGGTCGGCCTGCTGCCAGGCCTGGATGCCGCCCTCGAGCACGTAGACCTGTTCGAACCCGGCCTGCTTCAGCCGTTTGGCGGCGGCGCCTGCGCTTTGCCCGGCCTTGCACACCAGCACCACCGGCAGCGCGCGCGCGGCGGCCAGCTGCTTGTGCCCGGGGTCGAATTGGCTGGGCTGGACGTTCTTCGCGCCGGCGATGTGGCCCTTCTCGAACTCGGCGATCGGGCGCAAGTCGACCACCAGCGCGTTGTCGCGGTTGACCAGCGCGGTCAGGCGCGCCGGCGGGATCCGCTTGACGCCGGTCAGGCGACCGGCGATCTCGTTGTAGAGGATCGCCACGGTCAGGGCGGCCAGGCCCAGCGACAGGTAGGGGTGGCGGCCGGCGAAGGCCATCAGTTCGGCAAAGGTCACGGGGAAAGTCTTGAGGGCCGCGGGGCCGGCGATTGTCGCCGCTCGCGGGGGGCAGGGAAAGCCGCCGGGCGCGGCGGCGTCAGTCCGCCGGCCACAGGTCCGGCAGGCCGCTGGTGTTCCACCAGGCCCTGGTTTCCGGGTCGTAGCGCCAGCGCTCGCTGTAGCGGGTCTGGCGCTCGACCAGGGTGTTGCGGTTGACCACGTGGATCAGCACCTCGCGCTCGGCATCGGCCTCGCCGGCGCGCTCGCCGAGGTCGTTGTAGCCGGAGATCTGCACCTGCTTGTAGCGGGCCAGCTCGAGTTCGGTCATCGGATGGGCCGCGCGCAGCGCGGGGTCGACTAGGTTCCAGGCGCCCTCGAAATCGCCCCAGCGGATCGCCGCCGACCAGGCGTACTGCGCCTCGCGCAGCGCGTTGCCGCGGTCGATGGTGGTGGCGCAGCCGGCCAGCGCCAGCAGCATCGCGAGCAACGGCATTCCCCGCAACAGGCGCATCGCGTGTCTCTCCCCGGTGGTGCGGGCCATCCTACCCCGTCGCGATCGCGACGTAGCGCGCGCTCATCCGCGCGGCGTCGCCGCCGTCCGGCAGCGCGACCGTGGCGGCGACCGTCGCTTCGCCGCGGCCGCGCGCGCGCAGCGCGTCGACCAGTGCGTCCCAGCCAGCACCGGGGGCGAGTCGCGCGGTCGCGGCGAGGTCGGCGTACAGGGGTTTGCGGAAGCGCACCGCGCTGTCGGCGACGAACACGTCGGCGCGCAGCCCGGCGGCCTGCAGGCGCAGGGTGACCAGGCCCCAGCCGGCCAGCGTCATCAGCGAGACCAGGCTGCCGCCGAACGCGCAGCCCTTGTCGTTGACGTGGCGCGCGAGCGGGGCGGAAAGACGCAGGCAATCGCCGTCGAAGCCGGCGAGCGCGATGTCCATGGCCGCCACCGGCGGCATCCCGCGGAAGTGCGCGGCGAGCGCGTCCAGGCCGGCGGCGTGCGGATCGGTGGGCATTGGCTATCCTTGACGGATGTCGCGCGCGGCCGCCGGATGCTACGTGATTTCGCTGCGGCCGGTCGGCGCGCACGCGCCGATGCGGCGCGCCGCGGTGCGCATCGGCGCGCGCGTGCTGGCGCTGTCGCCGTGGCGGATCGCACCGCGCGACGATGCCGCCACCCGCCGTGCGCTGGCCGCGGCGCTGGCCGCCGACGTCGTGCTGTTCACCAGTCCCGCCGCGGTGCGCGCCGCAACGGGCCTGCTGCGATTGCGGGCACGGCGCGGCCAAGTCTGGTGCGCGGTCGGCGCGGGTACCGCGGCGGCGCTGCGCCGCGCCGGCATCGCCGACGTGCAGGCCCCCACGCGCATGGACAGCGAGGGCCTGCTGGCGCTGCCGGTGCTGCAGGCATTGCGCGGGCGCAGCGTCGGCCTGGTCACCGCGCCCGGCGGCCGCGGCACGCTCGCACCGGCGCTGGCGCAACGCGGCGCGCGGGTGCTGCGCGCGGACATCTACGCACGGGTGCCGGTGCGGCCCTCGCCGGTGGCGTGCGCCCGGTTGCGCGACCTGCGCGCGCGCCCGTGGGTGGCGGTCGGCAGCGGCGAGGCCCTCGCCCTGCTGCTGGCCGCATTGCCGCCGGAGGACGCGGCACGGCTGCGCGCGGCGCGGGTGGTCGCGGCGAGCGAACGGCTGCGGACCCTGGCGCGCGCGCAAGGCTTCGCCGGCGACGGCGTGGTCGCCGCCAGCGCGCGTCCCGGCGACCTGCTGGCTGCCGTTCAGGCTGCCGGCCGGCATTCAACGCGGCGGCGACAGGCCTCGCGCTAGCGTGAAGGCCTCGTAAGGAGGCCGCCATGAAGCTGCTGCGCGTGTTGTCCTGGATCGTCCTGCTGGTGCTCGGCGTGGTCGCGGCGCAGTGGCTGCTGGTCGACCCGGGCTACGTGCTGGTGCGCTTTCGCGGCAGCGACTACACCACCACGGTCGCCTGGCTCGCGCTGGGCGTACTGGCCGGGCTGGTGGTGCTGGCGCTGGCGTGGCGGTTGCTGACCTGGCCGGTGCACGGCTGGCGCCGGCGCCGCGACCGGCGCGCCCGCGCCCGCCTCGGCGAGGGCCTGCTGGCGCTGCACGACGGCGATTACGCGCGCGCCGAGCGCCTGCTGGCCGACGCCGCGGCGGAGGACGCCGAGGTCGCGGCGGCGGCGCGCCTGGCCGCGTCCCAGGCCGCGGTCCGGCGCGGCGACCTCGCCGCCGCGGATGGCCACCTGCACGCGCTCGGCGCGGACGCCGCCGCCAGCCGCGCGATCGCGCTGGCCGAGCTCGCGCTCGCCGCGCAGCGTCCCACCGACGCCCTGGTCGCGCTCGACGCGCCCGCCGCGCAGCCGCTGCCGCCGCGCGGCCTGCTGTTGCGCGCGCACGCGCTGGCGGGCGTCGGCCAGGCCGGCGAGGCCTACGGCCTGATCGGCAGCCTGCGCCAGCAGCAGGCGTTGCCGGCGGCCCGCCTGGACGCGCTGCAGGAACAATGGGCCGCCGCGTCCCTGCGCGAGACGAGCGACCCCAACGTGCTCGCCGCGCGCTGGGACGCCCTGCCCAAGCCACTGCGCTGCACGCCGGCGGTCGCCTCCGCGTACGCCCGTCGCGCCGCCGCCTTCGGTTGGGACGAAGCCGCGCAGCAGGCGCTCGAGCAGTCGCTCGACGCGCGCTGGGACGAGGACCTGGTCGCGTTGTACGGCGAACTGCCGGTGGCACGCCGCGACACGCGACAGGCCCACGCCGAGCGCTGGCTGCAGGCGCACCCGGCCAGCCCGGCGCTGCTGCTGGTGCTGGGCCGGCTCGCCCGTGCGCGCGGCAACTGGCCGCGCGCGCAGGACTACCTGCAGCAGGCGCTGGCACAGGGCGCGGGCCGTCCGGCCTGGGAGGAGCTCGGCCACGGCTGGTCGCAGGCCGGCGACGAGTCGCGCGCGCGCCTGGCCTACGCGAACGCGCTGCGCGCCGGCCGCGACGAACCGGTGGTGCCGATACCCCCCGCCCCGGAGCACGCGTTCGCCGAGGCGGCCCCGGAACCGCTGCTGCGCCCGCCGCCGCGCGACCGGCCGCCGCGCCTGCATTCCTGACGGCACGGGCGCCGTGCTGCCGCGCTCGCTCGAGCCGGACCGGCTCGCCGCGCTGCCTGGCTTCCGCCACTGGTTCCGCTACCCGCTGCACGCGCGCGATTTCCACGCCCTGCGCGAGGACGGTCGCCTGCTCGGCTACTACGCGGCCAAGCCGCTGTACGGCCGGCTCGACGCGCGCGGGCGGGTCGATCGCGGGGGCGGTTTCGACGGACGCATCGCGGTGGTGTTCGTGCCCTCGCCGGCGCGTTCACTGCGCCACGCGCGGCTGCTGCTCGCGCGCGCCCCGCGGGCGTCGCTGCGGCGCGCCGATGGCCGCCGCGACTGGCCGCGGATCCGCGCCGGCGCCGAGCGCGCGTTGCGGCGCGCGCTGGCCGGGCGGCGCGGCTAGAACGGCAGCGCGAGATCGGGCTTGAGCGCCAGCAGTTGCTCCCGGAACGCCGCCTGGATCCGCGCCAGCGCTTCCGGCGTGTCGGCGTCGAAGCGCAGCACCAGCACCGGCGTCGTGTTGGACGCCCGCACCAGGCCCCAGCCGTCGTTCCAGTCCACCCGCAGGCCGTCGATGGTCGAACTGCGCGCGCCCTCGAACTTCGCCGCGTCCCGGAAGCGCGCGACGAAGGCGTGCGGGTCGCCGTCCGGCGCGTCCACCTTGATCTCCGGCGTGGAGACGCCGTTGGGCAGCGCGTCGAGCTGTTCGCCGGGCGCCTCTTCGTGCGAGGACAGGATCTCCAGCAGGCGCGCGGCGGCGTAGATGCCGTCGTCGAAGCCGTACCAGCGCTCGGCGAAGAAGAAGTGGCCGCTCATCTCGCCGGCCAGTTCGGCTTCGGTCTCGCGCATCTTCGCCTTGATCAGCGAGTGCCCGGTCTTCCACATCAGCGGGCTGCCGCCATGGCGCAGGATGTGGCCGGGCAGGCGGCCGGTGCACTTCACGTCGTACACGATCACCGCGCCAGGGTTGCGCTCCAGCACGTCGGCGGCGAACAGCATCAGCAGGCGGTCGGGGAAGATGTTGTGGCCGTCGCGGGTGACCACGCCGAGGCGGTCGCCGTCGCCATCGAAGGCGATGCCCAGGTCCGCGTCCAGGCGCTGCACCATCTGCACCAGGTCCTCGAGGTTGTGCGGCTCGCTCGGGTCCGGGTGGTGGTTGGGGAAGCTGCCGTCGATCTCGCAGTACAGCGGCACCACCTGCGCGCCGATCGCCTCCAGCACGCGCGGGCCGATCTCGCCGGCGACGCCATTGCCGGCGTCCACCACCACCTTCAGCCGGCGGTCCATCTGCACGTCGCCGGCGATGCGCGAGACGTAGTCGTCGTCGATCGCGCGCTGGCCCAGCATGCCGGGCACGTCGGCGGTGTGCAGGCGGTCCTCGGCGATGCGCGCGTACAGGTCGGTGATCGCGTCGCCGGACAGGGTGACGCCGCCGACCACGATCTTGAAGCCGTTGTAGTCGGGCGGATTGTGGCTGCCGGTGACGGCGATGCCGCAGCCGGTGCGCAGGTGGTAGGTGCCGAAATAGACGACCGGTGTGGGCACCATGCCGACGTCGATGACGTTGCGGCCGGCCCGGCGCAGGCCGTCGGTGAGGCCGTCGACCAGTTCCGGCCCGGACAGCCGGCCGTCGCGGCCGACCACGATGTCGGTCAGGTTCTGCTCGAACATCAGGGTGCCGATCGCATGGCCGATCAGTTCGGCGATGCCGCGGTCGAGGGTCTGCCCGACCACGCCGCGGATGTCGTAGGCGCGGAAGATGCCGCTGTCGATCGCGACCGGCGCGCGCGGTGCGCGCACGGCCACGGGCGCCGCGGCCGGCTTCGGTGCCGGCGGCTCGGTGCCGGCCTCGTCGGTTTCGACCGGTGCCGCCGCGTCGGCTGCGGGCGCCGGCGGGGCCAGCACAGCGTCGGCCAGGGTCGGCGCGTCGTCCGTCGCGCCGGCATCGCCGGCCGGTCGCCGCGACGCGCGCCAGGCCAGCGTGGCCAGCAGCAGCAACACCAACGCGGCGACGCCCGAGGCAATCGCGCCGAGCCCGAACAGCCCGCGCGTCTCCTCCGGCAGGCCCGCGGCAATGCGCAGGTCAGTGCCCGGAATCTTCGCGGCGAGCGCCTCCGCGCTGTCGGCCAGCGCCCCATCGCCGCGCTCCAGCACGCGCGCGGTGCCCTGGCGCAAGGACAGGTAGACATCGTCGCCGACCGCGACCGACTGCAGCGCGTCCGTCGCGACCCGCAGCGGCAGGCGCACGTAGGCGACACCGACCACCGTATCGCCGGCGCGCGCCGGCGCCGCCAGCACCAGCTTCGCGCCGCCGCCGTCGCGGGCGATGCGCGCGACCGGGGCGTCGGTGGCCAGCGCCGCCTCCAGCGCCGCCAGCTTGCCGAAGCCAGTGTCCGGAAGGCCGGCGAAGCCCGCCTCGAGGTCGGCCGGCAGCAGTTCCGCCGCCTCCACGTGGGCCCAGCCGGCACCCAGGCGGGCGGCCGCGCCGGCATGGTCGCCAGAGGCCAGCGCGACCTGCACCGGCGCCGAGGCGAGCCGGTCGCGCAGCTGTTGCTTCTGCTGATCCAGCACGCGCTGCGTGCCCTGCACGGCGAGGTCGCGTGAGGTCTGCAGCGCCTCGCTGCGGCGCGCGTCCTGCCACTGCCGCCACCCGGTCCAGGCGAACAGCAGGGCCAGCACCAAGCCGGCCAGGGCCAGCACCGGCAGCAGCGACCGCAGCTGCTCGGCACCCGGGCGTCGTGTGTTCTCGCTCATCGCCTTCCCCTGTCAGCGCACGCCGGTATGGCCGAAGCCGCCGGCGCCACGCGCGCTTTCCTCGAATGACTCCACCACCTGCAGCGTCGCCCGCACCAGCGGCAGCACCAGCAGCTGGGCGATGCGGTCCCCGGGGGCGATGGTGAACGCTTCGCCGCCGCGATTCCAGACGCTGATCAGCAGCGGCCCCTGGTAATCGGCGTCGATCAGCCCGGTGCCGTTGCCCATCACGATGCCGTGCTTGTGGCCGAGCCCGGAGCGCGGCAGCACCAGCGCGCACAGCGCCGGGTCGGCGAGGTGGACCGCCAGCCCCGAGGGCACCAGCGCGGTGTCGCCCGGCGCCAGCGTCAGCGGCGCGTCGAGCGCGGCGCGCAGGTCGAGCGCGGCGCTGGCCGGGGTCGCGTAGTCGGGCAGCGGCCACTCGGCGCCGAAGCGCGGGTCGAGGACTTTGACTTGCAGCGTGCGTTGCATCAGCTCAGGCGCTCCGCGATCAGGTCGAGCAGGGCGTCGGCGAGGTCCGGCTTGGGGGCGGCGCCGAGTTCACGGACCAGATCATCCGCGTAGACCGTCAGCTGGTTGTGGTCGCTTTCGAACCCGCTGCCGGCCACGCCGACGCGGTTGGCGGCGATCAGGTCGAGGCGCTTGGCGGCGAGCTTGTCGCGCGCGTAGCGCTCGACGTCGCCGGTTTCGGCGGCGAAACCGACGACCAGTCCCGGCCGCCGCGCGTGCGCGGCGACCTCGGCGAGGATATCCGGCGTGCGCACCAGCTCCAGCGTCATCGTGTCCACGCCCGCCTGCTTCTTCAGCTTGTGCGCGGCGGTCGTGCGTGGCCGCCAGTCGGCGACCGCGGCGGCGCCGACGTAGACGTCGCACGGCAGCGCGGCCAGCACCGCGGCGCGCATCTGTTCGGCCGAACGCACGTCCACCCGCTGCACGCCGGCCGGCGTCGCCAGCTGCACCGGTCCGGCCACGAGCACCACCTGGGCGCCGCGCCGCGCGGCCGCGGCGGCGACCGCGAAGCCCATCTTGCCGCTGCTGCGGTTGCCCAGGAAGCGGACCGGGTCGATGTCCTCGTAGGTCGGCCCGGCGCTGACCAGCACCCGGCGCCCGGCCAGCGTCGCGCTCACCGGCGTCCCGCCGCGGCGAGCGCCTGCACGATCGCGTCCGGCTCGACCAGCCGGCCCGGGCCGAATTCGCCACAGGCCTGCGGGCCGTCGTCGGGGCCGATCACCAGCGCGCCGCGCGCGACGAGGGTGGCGACGTTGGCCTGCGTCGCCGGATGCGCCCACATGCGGTGGTTCATCGCCGGGGCGATCGCCAGCGGCGCGGTGGTCGCCAGGCACAGCGTGCTGACCAGGTCGTCGGCGAGGCCGTGCGCGAGCTTGGCGATCGTGTTGGCGGTGGCCGGCGCGACCAGCACCTGCTCGGCCCAGCGCGCCAGTTCGATGTGGCCCATCGCGGCTTCCGCGTTCTCGTCCCACAGCGAGCTGCGCACGGTCCGGCCGGACACCGCCTGGAAACTCTGCGCGCCGACGAAGCGCAGCGCGTCCCCGGTCATCGCCACCTGCACCTGGGCGCCGGCATCGCCAAGCCGGCGCACCAGCTCGACCGCCTTGTAGGCGGCGATGCCGCCGCACACGCACAGCAGCACGCGGCGTTCGAGGCGGGCGGGACCGTCCATGCGGGTCGGGAAATTCCTACGGCCGATGTGGCGGTTAGCTTACCCGACGGCGGCGTGAGGACCGATCGCCGCCGCGGCGTCGCGCCAGGACAGTGGGGGCGTGCATCCGGCGCCGGCCGCGACGGCGGACGCACCCCATTCCACCGACACGGTCCCCCGATGCACATCCGCGACTGGCCCGCCGGCGAACGTCCCCGCGAGAAGCTGCTTGCCCGCGGTGCGCAGGTGCTGTCGGACGCCGAACTGCTGGCGCTGTTCCTCGGTTCCGGCCTGCGTGGCCAGGATGCGGTGGCGACCGCCCGCGACCTGCTCGCCCGCCACGGGCCCCTGCGCGTCCTGCTGGAGCGCAGCCCGGCGCAACTGGCGGAACTGCCGGGCCTGGGGCCGGCCCGCGCAGCCCAGCTCGCCGCGGCGCTGGAACTGTGCGGCCGCTACCTCGCCGCCGGGCTCGAACGCGGCGAGGCGCTGTCCGACCCGGCCGCCGCCGGCCGCTACTTCGCGCAGCGCCTGCGCGGCTACCCGCACGAGGTGTTCGCCGCGTTGTTCCTCGACGCCCGCCATCGCGCGCTGGCCTTCGAGGAGCTGTTCCGCGGCACCATCGACGGCGCCGAGGTGCATCCGCGCGAGGTCGTTCGCCGTGCGCTGGCGCACAACGCCGCCGCGGTGATCGTCGGCCACAACCACCCGAGCGGCAGCGCGGAGCCGAGCGCCGCCGACCGCGCGGTCACCGCCCGCCTCAAGCAGAGCCTGGCGCTGGTCGACATCCGCCTGCTCGACCATTTCGTGATCGGCGACGGCGCCCCGGTGTCGCTGGCGGCGCGCGGCTGGGTCTGACGCGCGCAGCGCCGGCGACCGGGCACCTTCCGGACGCGCGGCGAGCGGGAGAGGGCAGACCCGGATGCATGGACCGCATCCTGGCTTCCGAGGACTCGCGGGGCGCCCTGACGGGCCTCTCCCGTGCGCCGCGCTCGCGAGCGGCAGGCGGGCCGCTGGCCGCGACCGCTACAATGCGGTTCCGTTGAACCTCCGCAGAACCTCCGCGTGAAAGCCCAGCTCCGCGCCCTGATCCAGCAGGGCATCGATGCCCTGCGTGCCGATGGCACCCTGCCGGCCGAGGCCGCGACGCCGGAGTTCGTCGTGGAGCGCCCGAAGGATCGCAGCCACGGCGACTTCTCGACCAACGCCGCGATGCTGCTGGCGAAGGCCGCGAAGACCAATCCCCGCGCGCTCGCACAGGCGCTGCTGCCGCGGATCCAGGCGGCCGACGCCGACGGCCTGCTCGCCGCCGCCGAGCTCGCCGGCCCCGGCTTCCTCAACTTCCGCCTCGCACCGGCCGCATGGCAGGCGCAGTTGCGCGCGATCCACGCCGAGGGCGCGCGCTACGGCCGCAACGCGAGCGGCAAGGGCCGCCGCGCCGGCGTCGAATACGTATCGGCCAATCCCACCGGCCCGCTGCACGTCGGCCACGGCCGCGCCGCGGTGATCGGCGACTGCATCGCCCGCGTGCTCGAGGCCAACGGCTGGGACGTGGTGCGCGAGTTCTACTACAACGACGCCGGCGCGCAGATCGACAACCTCGCCCGGTCGGTGCAGGCGCGCGCGCTCGGCAGGACGCCCGACGACGCCGGCTGGCCGGAGGACGGCTACCGCGGCGACTACATCGTCGACGTCGCCGAGGCCTACCTGCGCGGCGACAGCGTCGAGGTCGAGGGCCACGTCGTCGCCGGCGCGAAGGACCCCGGCGACCTGGACGCGATCCGCCGCTTCGCGGTGGCCTACCTGCGCCGCGAGCAGAACGCCGACCTCGCCGCCTACGGCGTGTCGTTCGATGTCTATTTCCTGGAGTCCTCGCTGTACGCCGACGGCAAGGTGGAGGAAACCGTGCGCGAGCTCGTCGCCCACGGCCACACCTACGAGGAGGGCGGCGCGCTGTGGCTGCGCACCACCGACTTCGGCGACGACAAGGACCGCGTGATGCGCAAGTCCGACGGCACCTACACCTATTTCGTGCCGGACGTCGCGTACCACCTGTCGAAGTGGCAGCGCGGCTACGAGCGCGCGATCACCGAGCTCGGCGCCGACCACCACGGCTCGCTGGCGCGGGTGAAGGCCGGCCTGCAGGCGCTCGACCTGGGCATCCCCGCCGGCTACCCGGAATACGTGCTGCACCAGATGGTGACGGTGATGCGCGGCGGCGAGGAGGTGAAGCTGTCCAAGCGCGCCGGCAGCTACCTGACCCTGCGCGACCTGATCGACGAGGTCGGCCGCGACGCGACGCGCTGGTTCCTGCTCGCGCGCCGCCCCGATTCGCAGCTGACCTTCGACATCGACCTGGCGCGCAGCCAGTCGCTGGACAACCCGGTCTACTACGTGCAGCTTTCGCACGCGCGCACCTGCGGCCTGTTCCGCCAGGCGCGCGAGCGCGGCGTCGCCTTCGACCTCGGCAACGGCCTTGCGCAGCCGCCCGACCTCGCCGATGCGCGCACCCGCGACCTGCTCACCGAGCTGTCGCGCTATCCGGAAGTGGTGGCCGCGGCCGGCGAGCAACTCGAGCCGCACCAGCTCGCCGCCTACCTGCACGAGCTGGCGCAGGCGTTCCAGTCGTACTACAACGAACACCAGTTCCTGGTCGACGACGCCGACGTGCGCGACGCGCGCCTCGCGCTCGCGCAGGCAACCCGCCAGGTGCTGGCGAACGGGCTCGGATTGATTGGCGTCTCGGCGCCGGAGGCGATGTAGGTGGCGGCACGCAAGGGGAAGTCGCAGGCGCGGCGCAACAGCGGCGGTGACCATGGCCTGCCGGGCTGGGCCTGGCTGGTGCTGGGCGTGGTGCTGACCGCGGTGGTGCTGCTGGGCGCGCCGAAGCTGCTGCACAAGGGGGAGGGCGACGGCTTCTTCCGGCCCACGCCGAATCCGGACGCGCAGCCGGCGGGGACGCCGGAGGACGAGGCGATCGTCGCCACCGACGCACGCCCGAGCCCGCCCAAGGACGACGATGCGAACGCGGACACCGCGCCGCCGAAGGACACCCGCTACGACTTTTACACGCTGCTGCCCGGCGACGAAGTGCCGATGAGCGACGCCGAGCTGGAGGCGACCGCGCGCGCGGAAGCCGCGCGCGCGGCACGGCCGCAGCCGCAGCCGGCCCCGGCGGAGGATGACGACGACGCCGCGCAGCCCGCCGCCGAGGTCGCCGCGCGCGACGCGGACTCGGCTGCGACGGCCTCCGCGACGGCCTCCGCGACCGCCAGCGGCGACACGCCCTACCTGCTGCAGGCCGGCGCCTTCGGCGCGTCGGGCGACGCCGAGGCGCTGAAGGCGCGAATCGCCCTGCTCGGCCTCACCGCGCGGGTGGAATCGGCGCAGATCGGCGGCCGGACCGTGTACCGCGTGCGCATGGGCCCGTACGGCACCGCCTCCGAACTGGCGGACGCCAAGCGCAAGCTGGCCGCCGGCGGCTTGCCGGCGCTGGCGATCAAGGCTAAATAGGCCGGCCACGACCGGTGGCGCGCAAGGCGATCGCATGCCCTACGACCTGCGGCTGGACCAGACCAACCGCCTGCTCGACCTGCGTTACCACGGGGTGGTGTCGGTGGCCCAGCGCCTGCAGGCCTGGGAGGAATCGGCGCCCCTGCTGGAGGCCAGCGGCTTCCGCCGCATCCTGATCGACCTCACCGCCGCGATCGCGGCGACCGAGCCGTTGCAGCGCACCCGGGACCTGGTCGGCCGCCTCACCCACGAGCCGTTGCTGCTCGCCTCGCGCACCGCCTTCGTCGCCCCGCCCGCGCATCCGGCCAACCACCTGTTCGAGGTGCTGGCCGCCGCTCACCACTATCCGTTCGCGCGCTTCGCCGACCGCGACGCGGCGCTCGCCTGGCTGCTCAGCGAGGAACCGCCGGTCTGAGCCGGGCGCACCGGCGCCGGCCTTAGAATCCGCGCATGGACAAGCTCGCCTTCATCACCGGCGCCACCTCCGGCTTCGGCCGCGCCGCCGCGCGCCGCTTCGTCGCCGGCGGCTGGCGCGTCATCGCCACCGGCCGCCGCGCCGACCGCCTCGACGCACTGGTCGCCGAACTCGGCGCCGACCACGTGCACTCCGCCTGCTTCGACCTGCGCGACGCGGCGGCGATGCGCGCCACGCTCGACGCGCTGCCGGACGGCTTCCGCGGCATCGACCTGCTGGTCAATAACGCCGGCCTCGCCCAGGGCACCGCGCCTGCGCAGGAGGCCAGCCTCGCCGACTGGCGGACGATGATCGACACCAACATCACCGCGATGGTGACGCTGACGCACGCGCTGCTGCCGGCGCTGATCGCGCGCCGCGGCGCGATCGTCAACATCAGTTCCACCGCGGCGAAGTACCCGTACCCGGGCGGCAACGTCTACGGCGGGACCAAGGCCTTCGTCAGCCAGTTCTCGCTCAACCTGCGCACCGACCTGCACGGCACCGGCGTGCGGGTGACCGCGCTCGAACCGGGGATGGCGGAAACCGAGTTCACCCTGGTCCGCACCCACGGCGACCAGGCGGCGTCCGACGCGCTGTACCGCGGGGTCGAGCCGATGACCGCCGAGGACATCGCGGAGACGCTGTGGTGGATCGCCAACCTGCCGCCGCACCTCAACGTCAACCGGCTGGAGCTGATGCCGACCCGGCAGTCCTTCGCCGGCTTCCAGCTGCAGCGCGATTGACGGCGAACGCGTGGAGCGCGGACCCGCGGATTACGCCGTGTTCCACTCGCGCACGCTGACTTCGGACGCTCCGGTGACGTGCAGCGGATCGGCGAACGCCATCGCCTGCGCCTGCTCCAGCGACTCGGCGCGCAGCACGTAGGCGCCGCCGCTGCGGTCGCCGAACGGACCGTACAGTTCCAGCGCGCCGCGCACGCGCAGGCCGTCCAGGTGCGCGTAGTGCGGGGCGATCACCGCCGGGTCGAACTGCGGCCGGCGCAGGGTCAGGACCAGGTAGCGCTTCACGCGGACGTGCCCGCCGGCGTCGCCAGCGGTTCGTCGCTGAGGTAGGTGTAGGCGGTCAGGCCCGCCTCCAGGGCCGCGTCCAGGCGCGCCGCCTCGTCGCCGGGCAGGCGCGCCGCGGCGACCTTGTCGCGGTACGCGCGGCGCAGGTCGTCGAGCTTGTAGCCGACGTAGTCGAGCATCACGTCGGTGGTGTCGCCACGCCGTTGCTGGCGGATGACGTAGCCGCCATCGTCGAGGTGGACCTCGACCGCGTCGGTGTCGCCGAACAGGTTGTGGATGTCGCCGAGGATTTCCTGGTAGGCGCCGACCAGGAAGAAGCCGAGCCGGTACTGCTCGCCTGCGCGCAGTTCGTGCAGCGGCAACGAGCTGTGCAGGCCCTCGTTCTCGACGTAGCAGTCGACCTTGCCGTCGGAGTCGCAGGTCAGGTCGGCGATCACCCCGCGCCGGGCCGGTTCCTCGTCCAGGCGCTCGATCGGCGCGATCGGGAACACCTGGTCGATCGCCCACACGTCCGGCATCGACTCGAACACGCTGAAGTTGACGAAGTACTTGTCGACCAGCCGCTCGTCGAGCTCGTCGAGCAACTCGCGGTGGTTGCGCTCGCGCACGTCCAGGCGCGCGCGCACCGCGTGCGCGATCGCGTAGAACAGGTCGTCGATGCGCGCCCGGTGAGCGAGGTCCAGCTGGCCCAGCGCATACAGCGACAGGCCTTCGCCATGGCGGTACTGCGCTTCGTGGAAGATCTCCACCGGCGGGCGCGCGCCGAGCTCGCCGTGCAGGTCGCGCAGGTGGCGGATGACCTGCGGCTCGTCGTCGTGCACGTCGGGCACCCGTCCTTCCGGCGCGCGCTCGATCTCGGCGACGTTGGCGACCAGCACCGCGTGGTGCGCGGTCATCGCGCGGCCGCATTCGGTGACGATGCGCGGCGGCGGCAGGTCGTTCTGCGCGCAGGCCTCGGCCAGCGGCTGCACGATGTTGCCGGCGTACTGATCCAGGCCGTAGTTGATCGAGCAGTAGCTGCGCGAGCGGGTGCCCTCGTAGTCCACGCCCAGGCCGCCGCCCACGTCCATGTACTTCACTTGCGCGCCCAGCTTCGACAGCTCGATGAAGTAACGCGTCGCCTCGCGCATGCCCTTGGCGATGTCGCGCACGTTGGAAATCTGCGAGCCCATGTGGAAGTGCAGCAACTGCAGGCAGTCGCCCATGCCGGCGTCGCGCAGGGTCTTCCACAAATCGAGCACCTGGCGCGGCATCAGCCCGAACTTGGCCTTGTCGCCGCCGCTGTTCTGCCACTTGCCGGCGCCGAGCGAGGCCAGCCGCATGCGCACGCCGACGCCGGGGCGGATGCCGAGCGCTTGCGCCTCCTCGAGGATCAGCGGCAGCTCGGACGGCTTCTCGACGACGATGAAGGTTTCCAGGCCGAGCCGGCGACCGATCAGCGCGAGGCGGATGTACTCGCGGTCCTTGTAGCCGTTGCAGACGATCAGCCCGCCGGGGCGCGACAGCGCGAGCACCGCCATCAGCTCCGGCTTGCTGCCGGCCTCCAGCCCGAAGCCCTCGCCGGCGTGCGAGGCCAGCACGCCGGCGACGCCCGCGTGCTGGTTGACCTTGATCGGATACACGGCGGTGTAACCGCCGCGGTAATCCCATTCGGCCTGCGCGCGGCCGAAGGCCTCCTGCAGCTGGCGCAGGCGATCGCCGAGGATGTCCGGGAAGCGCACCAGCAACGGCAGCTTGGCGCCGTTCGCGCGCGCCGCGTCGACGATTTCCGGCAGCGCGATCGCCGGCCCGGCCGCGCCGCGCGGGCGCACCACGATCCGCCCCCGGGCGTCCACGTCGAAGTAACCGCCGGCCCAGTGCGGGATCGAATAGGTCTTGCGGGCGTGGTCGGTCGACCAGGCGGTCATCGGCGGCGTCCGGGGAAAACAGCGGGCGCGCAGTGTAGCGCCGGGGGCGTGTACGCGAGCCGGGCTGCGTGGCCCGCGCCTGCCCGGGCCGCGGGCGTGGCGGGTGGGAGAGGTGGGCAGGACCGTATGCGGCATGGATGCCGCATCCGAGCCTCCATGGACGGATTCACGGCGTGTCCTGCCCATCTCTCCCGCCCGCCACGCTCCCACCACGTCGCCACCGTCTCCCGGTTTGCCGGTTACGGTTTCCGTGTCCGCAACAGGCCCTCCGCTACAATCCGCGCCCCGCAAGGACGGACCGCCGCGATGACCGAGCCCACCTGGCACTACGAGCACTTCGAACCGACCGGCTCGGCGATCGGCTACCGGGTCACCGGCAAGCTCGACGAGGTGCAGTCGCCGTTCCAGAAGATCGAGATCTACGGCACCACCGACTGGGGCAACCTGATGCTGATCGACGGCGCGGTGATGCTCACCAGCCGCGACAACTTCCTGTACCACGAGATGATGGCGCACCCCGCGCTGTTCACCCATCCGGCGCCGAAGCGGGTGGTGATCATCGGCGGCGGCGACTGCGGCACCCTGCGCGAGGTGCTGCGCCACCCGGGCGTCGAGCAGGCCGTCCAGTGCGACATCGACGAGCAGGTCACGCGCATGGCGGAGAAGTGGTTCCCCGAGCTGTGCGAGTCCAACCACGATCCGCGCGCGCGCCTGTTGTTCGACGACGGCGTCGCCTACATGCGCGACTGCGAACCCGGCAGCGTGGACCTCGTGATCGTCGACTCCACCGATCCGGTCGGCCCCGCCGAAGGCCTGTTCAACCGCGCGTTTTACGAAAGCTGCTTCCGCGCGCTGAAGGACGACGGCATCCTGGTCCAGCAGTCCGAGTCGCCGCTGGCGCTGCTCGCGCTGATCCGGGAGATGCGCGGCGAAATGGCGAAGGCCGGCTTCGCCCGCTTCGCCACCCTGCCGTTCCCCCAGCCGTGCTACCCGACCGGCTGGTGGAGCTGCACCCTGGCGCGCAAGCCGGGGACCGGCGACGGTTTCGCCTTCCGCGAGCAGGATGCGCGCGACAAGCCGTTCCCGACCCGCTACTACAGCGCCGACGTCCACCGCGGCGCGCTGGCGACCCCGCCCTTCGTGGCCGAGGCCCTGGCCGGCTGAACCATGCAGCCGGCAAAACGTGCCGGTCGTCGCAAAAACGGGCCGCCCGGGTGCAAGGGGCGGCGGGACTGCCGACAATCCGGCCGACTGGCGCAGGGGGGCGCCGGTAAGGAGTCCTTTTGCGCCTACGCCGGACCTGGCTGTTCGGGCTGTTGCTGCTGCTCGCGGGCGGAGGCTTGGCCCTGCCCGCGCGGGCGGCATCGGGGGATGCCTTCGACGCGCTGTTCCGGCGCCTGGAGCGCGGCGAGATCTGGACCCTGGACCAGGCCGCCACCGATCGCCGCCTGGCCGACCTCGCCGCCCTGATCCCGCCGGGCGACGCCCACCGCACCCTGCTGCACCAGGCCCTGCGTTGCGACTGGCACTGGCGCAACGACGCGCCCGGCCAGCTGGCCGACGCCGAGGACGGCCTGCGCCGCGCGGCCGCGGCCGCCGACGTCGAGGCGCGGATCCGCTTCCATTACTGCCGTGCGGCCGCGCGCGAGCAGATCGACACCAACGCCTCCGCGCTGGAGGACTACGACGCCGGGATCGCGCTGGCGCGCGGCAGCGAGAACGACCGCCTGCTCGCCGACGGCCTCGCCGCGCGCGGCGGCATGCATTCGCTGCTGGGCGAGCAGAGCCGCGCGGTGCTCGACTTCCTCGCCGCCCAGCGCCTGTACGAACGCGCCGGCGCACGGCCCGACGCCGAGTTCAACCTGCTCAACCTCGCGATCGCCTACCGGCGCATGGGCGACACCGCCAAGGCCGCGGACTATCTGCGCCAGAGCGAGCGCTTCACCGAGCGCAGCGGCGACTGGGCCGGCCTGACCTCGACCCTGATGCAGCAGGCCTATCTCGCCGAGGACGCGGGCCAGCCGGGGGAGGCGATGGCGCGCTACGAGCGGGTGCTGTCCATCGCGCGCAAGCAGAACAGCGTGTACGACATGGGCGCCGCCCACCTCGGCATGGCCCTGCCGCACATCATGCGGCGCGAGTATCGCCAGGCGCTGGCCGTGCTGGCGCAGGCCGAGCGCGAGTTCGCCGCGGCCGGCGACACCTCCAACCGCGACATGCTGGCGCTGCGCCGGGGCCAGGCCTACGCCGGCCTCGGCGACCATGCGCGGGCGCTCGAGGCTTACGCACGCGCCGCCGAATGGATCGAACGCAGCGGCAACCTGCGCTACCAGGCGCTGCTGTACGAGGCGCGTTCGGCCAGCCACGAGGCCATGGGCGACAAGGACGCGGCGCTCGCCGACCTGCGCCGCTACATCGCCGCCACCGAGGCGCTGGAGAAACGCAACCACGACCAGCAGGCGGAAACATTGCGCTTCCAGTTCGACGCCGAGCGCGGCGAGCTGGAGGACCGCCGCCACGATGCCGAACAGGCCCTGCGCGACCGCCAGCTGGAGACCTTGCTCAAGGCGCGCCGCTGGCAGCGGATCGCGACCGTGCTGGCCGGGGTGCTGGTACTGCTGCTCGGGGGGCTGGTGCTGCGCCAGTTCGCGCGCATGCGCCGCCTGCGCGAGCTGGCCTCGACCGACCCGCTGACCGGCGTCGCCAACCGCCGCAGCATCGAGGTGCAGGGCGAGGCGATGCTGCTGCACGCGCGCGTGCATGGGCTTCCGCTGTGCGCGCTGCTGGTCGACCTCGACCACTTCAAGCGCATCAACGACGCCAACGGCCACCTCGCCGGCGACGAGGTGCTGGCGCGCGCCGCACGCGCCTGCCAGGGCGCGCTGCGCCACGGCGACCGGCTCGGCCGGATCGGCGGCGAGGAGTTCCTGGTGCTGCTGCCCAACACCCGCACCGCGCACGCGCTGCCGGTCGCTGAGCGGCTGCGCGCGGCGCTGCGCGAGCTCGACTGCAGCGACATCCCGGCGGATGCCGAAGTGACCGCCAGCGTCGGCGTCGCCGAACTGCGCCCGCAGGACGAGGACCTGAAGGCGCTGATCCAGCGCGCCGACCTCGCCCTGTACCGCGCCAAGCATCGCGGCCGCGACCGCGTCGAAGTCGACGAGGACGCGCACGGCCGGGCGCCCGAACCGGCCGCCGAGCTGGTGGACTGACGCGTCGCCGGCCGGCTAGAGGGCGTCGCCGTCGAGCTCGCCGGTGCGGATCCGCACCACCTTGTCCAGGTCCCAGACGAAGATCTTGCCGTCGCCGATCTTGCCGGTGCCGGCGGCCTGCATGATCGCCTCCACCACCGCGTCGGCCTGCTCGTCGGTGACCGCGACCTCGAGCTTGATCTTGGGCAGGAAGTCGACCACGTACTCGGCGCCGCGATAGAGCTCGGTATGGCCTTTCTGCCGGCCGAAGCCCTTGACCTCGGTCGCGGTGATGCCGGCGACGCCGGCTTCCGACAGCGCCTCGCGCACGTCGTCGAGCTTGAACGGCTTGATGATGGCCATGACCATCTTCATTCACGCGGTCTCCATGTCGGCTGCCAGCAGGATACCGTGCCGGTGGCGCGAGCCGCCGGCGGCCAACGCCCGCGGGCCTGTGTTCCAATACGCGCCCGCACGCCGGTCCTCGGACTGTTCCGACGGCCCGGCGCGGGGCCCGCCGACGGCGCGGGCACGGGACGCCGGCCATGCTGTAGGCCACCACGCGCGACCACGGAGCCGCCATGAACGCCACCGTCAGCACCCCCCTCAGCTCGAGCAGCACCTCGTTGACCAGCATGATCGACCTCGGCCACATCGACGAACTCGCGCGCCGCCTGAGCAACCTGGTGCCGCCGGCGATGCGCGGCAGCGGTTTCGAGGACCTGCGCGAGGAGCTGCAGGAGAACTTCAAGTCGGTGCTGCAGGCCGGGCTGGCCAAGCTCGACCTGGTCACCCGCGAGGAATTCGAAGTGCAGCGGGCGGTGCTGTTGCGCACCCGCGAGAAGCTGGACGCCCTGCAGCGCACCGTCGCCGAGCTGGAAGGCGCGCGCGCCCCGGCCGCGCAAGCCACGCCCCCGCAAGCCTGAGCCCCGCCGCCATGGGCCTCGCCCTCGTGCACAGCCGTGCACGCGCCGGCGTGCGCGCGCCCGCCGTCCGCGTCGAGGTCTACCTCGGCGGCGGCCTGCCGTCGATGTCGATCGTCGGCCTGCCGGAAGCCGCGGTGCGCGAGGCCAAGGACCGGGTGCGCGCCGCGATCCAGTGCGCGCAGTTCGAATTCCCCGCGCGCCGCATCACCGTCAACCTGGCGCCAGCCGACCTGCCCAAGGACGGCGGCCGCTTCGACCTGCCGATCGCGCTCGGCATCCTCGCCGCCAGCGGCCAGGTGCCGGGCGAGGCATTGCGCGACGTCGAGTTCCTCGGCGAGCTCGGCCTGACCGGCGAGCTGCGGCCGGTGGACGGCGTGCTGCCGGCGGCGCTGGCGGCGGCGGCCGAGGGCCGGCGGTTGGTGGTGCCGACCGCCAACGGCCCCGAGGCGGCGCTGCCGCGCGACGGCCAGGCGAGCACCGCGCGCACCCTGCTGGAGGTCTGCGCCGCGCTCGACGGCCGGCGCACGCTGCCGGACGCGGAAGCGCCCGCGCCCTGCGCCGCGCACCTCCCCGACCTCGCCGACGTGCGCGGCCAGCTGCAGGCGCGGCGCGCGCTGGAGATCGCGGCGGCCGGCGGCCACCACCTGCTGCTGGTCGGGCCGCCCGGCTGCGGCAAGACCCTGCTCGCCTCGCGCCTGCCCGGGCTGCTGCCGGCGCTGGGCGAGGCCGAGGCGCTGGAGGCCGCGACCATCGCCTCGATCAGCGGCCGCGGCCTGGATCCGGCGCGCTGGCGCGCACGGCCCTACCGCGCGCCGCACCACACCGCCAGCGCGGTCGCCCTCGCCGGCGGCGGCAGCCAGCCGCGGCCCGGCGAGATCTCGCTGGCGCACAACGGCGTGCTGTTCCTCGACGAACTGCCGGAGTGGAGCCGGCAGGCGCTGGAGGTGCTGCGCGAGCCGCTGGAGTCGGGCGTGGTCACCATCTCGCGCGCGGCGCGGCAATGCGAATTCCCGGCGCGCTTCCAGCTGATCGCGGCGATGAATCCCTGCCCCTGCGGCTGGGCCGGGGATCCGTCCGGACGCTGCCGCTGCAGCCCCGACCTCATCCAGCGCTACCACGCGCGCATATCGGGCCCGCTGATGGACCGCATCGACCTGCACGTGGACGTACCACGGTTGCCACCCGCCGAACTGCGCCCCGACGCGCCGGCGGGCGAACCCAGCGCGGCGGTGCGCGCGCGCGTGGTCGCGGCGCGCGCGCTGCAGCAGGTGCGCAGCGGTTGCTGCAACGCCCACCTCGACCAGGCCGCGACGATGGCGCACTGCCGGCTGGCGCCAGCCGACCAGGCCCTGCTCGAGCGTGCGATCGACGGCCTGCAACTGTCGGCGCGCGCGATGCACCGGATCCTGCGCGTCGCCCGCACCATCGCCGACCTCGCCGGCAGCGAGGCGATCGCCACCGCCCACCTCACCGAGGCGCTCGGCTACCGCCGCCTGGATCGCCAGCAGCCGCTCGCGGCCTGACACTGGCGCCGAGCGAGCGCCCCTGACCGCTGCCGGATGGCGCGGTGCCCTGCGCCTTCCGCCGGTCCGTAGAGCGGAGCTTGCTCCGCTATCGTGTGGCTTCCACAGCGGAGCAAACTCCGCTCTACGCAATCTTTCTTGCACGCAATGTCCGAATTTTTGCCCGCCGACGCACTGCCCGTGCTGTACGAGGACGAGCGCCTCGCCGTCGTCGCCAAGCCGGCCGGATTGATGGTCCACGACAGCGCGCTGGCGCGCGGGGAGACCGACTTCGCCGCCGACCGCCTGCGCGCGCAGTTCGCACGGCCGGTGTTCCTGGTGCATCGGCTCGACCGCGCCACCAGCGGCTGCCTGCTGGTCGCCTTCGACCGCGAGGCCGCGTCCGCGCTGGGCAAGGCGCTGATGGCCGGCGCGCCGCCGGCCGACCCGGCCGCACGTGCGGTCGCGGCCCGGACCGCGTTCGACAAGGAATACCTGGCGGTCTGCCGCGGCTGGCCGGAGCCGGCGTTCGTCGTCGATCATCCGCTCGACGGCGGCCCCGGCAAGCCGCTGAAGAAGGACGCGGTGACCGCCTTCGAGCGCCTCGCCACCTGCGAGCTCGACCTGCCCTCGGCCGGCTTCCCCACGTCGCGCTACGCGCTGTTGCGCGCGCGGCCGCTGACCGGACGCTTCCGTCAGATCCGCCGGCACCTCAAGCACGCCTCGCACCACCTGATCGGCGACAGCAGCCACGGCGATGGCCGCCATAACCGCAACTTCCGCATGCTCGGCATCCAGCGCATGTTGCTGCACGCCTGGCGGCTGCGGTTCCCGCATCCGGCGACCGGCCTGCCGCTGCTGGTGACCGCGCCGCCGGACAAGGCGTTCCGGCGCGCGCTCGCGCTGTTCGATGCCGCGCTGCCGGACGCGAACTAGCGCTCCCCGCGATGGCGGCAAGCGTCTCGTCGGGGCGCGCACGCCGCCCCTACAATCCCCCGCATGCTGCAGGTCTCGCCCACGCTGGAGATCCCGGACGCGGAACTGGTCGAACGCTTCGTGCGCGCGGCCGGCCCCGGGGGGCAGAACGTCAACAAGGTCGCCACCGCGGTCGAGCTGCGCTTCGACGTTGCCGGCTCGCCCTCGCTGCCGGAGGCCGTGCGCGCACGCCTGCTCGCCCGCCGCGACCGCAGGCTGACGGATGCCGGCACCCTGGTGATCAGCGCCCAGCGCTTCCGCACGCAGGAACGCAATCGCGAGGACGCGCGCGAACGCCTGGCCGCCTTCATCGCCGCCGGCCTGCGCGCGCCGACCCCGCGCATCGCCACCCGCCCCACCCGCGCCTCCAGGCAGCGCCGGCTGGAGGCCAAGCGCGGCCGCGGCACGCTCAAGCGCGAGCGCACCCGCCGCGACTGGGACTGACGCATGGCCGACGCCCCGCTGCATCCGGCGCTGCCGCCGCCGGGATCGATCCTGCCGCTGCCGCCGCATGCCCCCCGCGTTCCCCCCAACCGCTTCACCCGCTGGCTAGGGAGCACGGTGCTGCGGCTGGGCGGCTGGCGCATGGTCGGCGCCTTTCCCGACATCCCCAAGCTGGTGCTGATCGGCGCGCCGCACTCGTCCAACTGGGACGGGATCTGGGGCTTCGCCGCCAAGCTCGCGCTCGGGCTGGACATCCGCATCCTCGGCAAGCACCAGCTGTTCTGGTGGCCGCTCGGCGTGCTGATGCGCCGGCTCGGGGTGATCGCGGTCGACCGCACCGCAGCCCAGGGCGTGGTCGAGCAGGCGGCGGCGCTGATTGTCAATGCCGAACACTTTTGGTTCGGTTTGGCCCCGGAGGGCACACGCAAACCGGTCGAACGCTGGAAACCGGGCTTCTGGAAGATCGCCCACGCCGCCCGCGTCCCGGTGCTGCCGGCTTACTTCCATTACCCGGACAAGGTCATCGGCATCGGCCCGCCGTTCGACCTCGGCGACGACATGGCCGCCGACATCGCCCGCATCCGCGCCTGGTACCGGCCGTGGCAGGGGCGTCATCACGGCACGCCCTGACCTTCGGCGGACGCGCAGGTGAAGGATCCGTGAAAGAATGTGACCGCATTGGCACGCCTGATGCGTAATCAGCAGGAGTAGCGCCTGCCCGGCCGCCGCATGCGCCCTGCCCGAGGGACGCGCAGCGCCCGGCGGCAGGCGCGGGGACCCGCCGGACCAGGCCGCCACCGCGCGGCTCGTCGGCGTCCCGTCTCATCAATCCGGTCGCGGCCTGCGCAGTGGTCGCGGCAGCAGGGGGACAACTTGGAGCCGATCCAGCATCCACGGGTCTCCGCGTTGTCGGGGTTGCGCGCCCGCGCCCGCGGAAACACGGCGATCCGCGTCGGCGCGGCGGCGTTGCCGGTAGCGCGCGGCGGCGCCGCGCCGAAGGCCGCGCCCGCGTGGACGCCGGCGATTGCCGTTATCCGGTCCTCCGTTGGGGCCTGTCTACGCCTGGACGTCGCCTCCGGGCACGCGCCGGGCGCAAGCGAACCGAGGTGAATTCGTGGATTTCCTGAGCGGCGCGGACGTGAAGCTGGTCTTCGCCTTCTGGCTAGGCGTGGTGGTCCTGTGCGTGGCGGTGATCATGCTGCTGGTGATCGTCGGCATGCGCCAGGCGATGTTGCGCAAGCAGCGCATCCACGACGAGGCGGCGCGGGTCTGGGGCGCGATCCTGTCGGACGTGGTGCATGGCACCGCGACCGCAGTGCCCAGGCTGGCGCGCGCGGACGTGTCCGGCTTCATCGAGGCCTGGAACCAGGTGCACGCCGCGTTGCCGTCGAGCGGCCCGCCGCAGCTGCGGCGGGCGGCGGAGCAGGCCGGCGCCGTCCCGCAGTTGCGCGCGCTGCTGGACCGCGGCGGCTTCCACGACCGGGTGGTGGCGATCATCGCGCTCGGCCACCTGCGGGACCGCGACGACTTCGACCGCCTCGTCCGCTTCCTGCACGCGCCCAGCGCGATCGTGTCGCTGTCGGCGGCGCGCGCCTTGATGCAGGTCGACAACGCGCGCGCGGTGGCGCTGTTCGTGCCCCAGATCGTCGCCCGCCTCGACTGGTCGCAAAGCGGCGTCGCCGAAATCCTGCGTGAAGCCGACACCGCGACCGTGTCGAGGGAGCTGGGCGAAGTCGCCCTGCAGGCGAACGCCGAGGCCGCGCCGCGACTGGTCCGCTTCCTCGCCGACATCAGCCCGACCGATGCCGCGCCGGTGATCCGCCGCATCCTTCAGTCCTCTCACGACGAGCACCTGATCTCGACCTGCCTGCAGGTGCTGGAGGATCCGCGCGACCTGCCCCTGGTGCGTCCGCTGCTCGGACGCGAGCGCTGGCACGTGCGCATGCACGCCGCGACCGCGCTCGGCCGCTTGGGCGAGAAGGACGACGAATGGCTGCTGCTGCCGCTGCTGTCGGACGCCCAGTGGTGGGTGCGCTACCGCGCCGCGCAGGCGCTGGTCCGCCTGTTCCGGCTGCACAGCCAGGATCCCGAGTCGCTGCGCGGCGGACTCGCCGACCCCTACGCGCGCGACATCCTCGACCAGGTGCTGGCCGAGCAACGCCTGGGAGTGGAGCGATGAACCCGATCCTGCCGCCGGCGCTGGTCGCCGCGATGGAGTGGATGCAGTGGGTGTTCCTCGCCTACTTCATCGGGCTCAACATCGCCTACCTCTGCCTCAACTATGTCTCGGTGTTCGGCGTGATCCGCTACATGCGCGAGCACGGCGGGCGCATGCTGCTGAAGAATTTCGCGCGCTACCAGCCGCCGGTGACGATCATCGTGCCGGCCTACAACGAGGAGCGCACGATCGTCTCCTCGATCCGCTCGCTGCTGCATCTGGGTTACCCCGAGTACGAGGTGCTGGTGGTCAACGACGGCTCGACCGACCGCACCCTGGAGGCGGTGGTCGAGGCGTTCTCGCTGGTCGAGTTCCCCGAGGCCTACCGCCGCCGCCTGCCGACCGCGCCGGTGCGCCGGGTGTTCGCTTCGCCGACCCATGCCCGCGTGCGCCTGGTGGACAAGGAGAACGGCGGCAAGGCCGACGCGCTCAACGCCGGCATCAATTGCGCCCGCTACCCGCTGTTCTGCGTGGTCGACGCCGACTGCATCCTGCAGCACGACAGCCTGACCCGCGTGGTCCAGCCGTTCCTCGAGGATTCGACCACGGTCGCCGCCGGCGGCGTGATCCGCGTGGTCAACGGTTGCCGCGTGGAGAACGGCCATCTGGCGAAGATCGACCTGCCGCGCAGCCTGCTGGCGATGTTCCAGACGGTCGAATACCTGCGCGCGTTCCTGTTCGGGCGCCTGGGCTGGTCGCCGATGAACGCGCTGCTGATCATCTCCGGCGCGTTCGGCGTGTTCTACAAGGAGCGGGTGATCGCCGCCGGCGGCTACCGCACCGACACCGTCGGCGAGGACATGGACCTGGTGGTGCGCCTGCATCGCACCCTGCGCGAGGAGCGCCGCGCCTACCGGATCACCTTCGTGCCCGATCCCATCTGCTGGACCGAGGCGCCGGAAGACCTGCATTCGCTGCGCAGCCAGCGCGCGCGCTGGCAGCAGGGCCTGGTCGAAAGCCTGCTGCCGAACTGGCGGCTGATGTTCCGCCGCAACGGCGGCGCGGTCGGCTGGCTGGCCTTCCCCTTCATGTTCGTCTTCGAGTGCATCGGCCCGCTGATCGAGGTGGCCGGCTACGTCGCGGTGATCGTGCTGTTCCTGGCGGGGCTGCTGTCGCCCGAGGCGTTCGCGGTGTTCCTGTTCGCCTCGGTCGGCCTGGGCGTGCTGCTGTCGGTCAACGCGCTGCTGCTGGAAGAGCTGTCGTTCCACCTGTATTCGCGGCCGTCGCAACAGCTGCGCCTGTTCGTGGTCGCGATCGTGGAAAATTTCGGGTATCGCCAGCTGACTTCGGTCTGGCGCCTGCTCGGCATCTTCCGCTGGGTCCTCGGCCTGCGCGGCCGCGGCCGCCGCTGGGGGCGCATGCACCGGCACGCGCGCTGGCAGCAGGACGTGGAAACGCCGCACGCGCCGGCGCTGGCCAACAAGCCGCTGCCCGCGACGCCGCCGCGCAGGACCGAGGCGAGTGGCGCGTGACCCTGCACAGGACCTACTGCATGACCCGTTTGCCGCGCCCGCTGGCGCTCGCCGCCGCCATCGCCCTGTTCCCCGCCTTGCCCGCCCTGGCGCAAGAGGCGACGCCGCAACCCGGCTTCGTCGAGCAGCTCGCGGAGGCGCGGGCGCTGGCGACGTCCGACCGCGAACCCGAGGCGCTCGCTCGCTACGACGCGATGCTGCAGGCCTCGCCCGGCAACAGCGACGTGCTGCTGGCGCGCGGCCGGACCTACGCCTGGATGGCGCGCTGGCCGGAGGCCGAGGCCGACCTGCGCGCGGTGACCGCCGCCAAGCCGGGCTACGCCGATGCCTGGTCGGCGCTGGGCGACATGTACCTGTGGAGCGACCGCCCCGCGCAGGCGGCGGACGCCTATGCGCGGCGCGTGGCCCTGCAGCCCGATTCGGCCGAGGCGCAGGTCGCGCTGGGGCGCGCGCTGCGCTCCGCCGGCGACCTCGCCGGCGCGCGCGCGTCCTTCGAGGCGGCCGGCGCGCGCGGATTGCCGGCGCAGGAAGTGGCCGACCTCGTCGCCACCCTGCAGCCGCGCACCGCCAACCCGGACGTCAACGCCGGCGGCTACCGCTGGTCGCTGCGGCTGGGCGCCGAGCACACCGCCTTCGATCCCGGCCGCGACCCCTGGAACGACGCCAGCCTCACCCTGCGCCGCCACTTCACCCGGGGCTCGCTGGGCCTCGAACTGCTGCACGCCGACCGTTTCGGCAGCCGCGACACCGCCTGGGCGCTGGACGCCTACGCGCCGCTGTGGTCGCGCGCCTATGCCAACCTGCGCTACCAGCAGGGCGATCCGGACGGCCTGTTCGCGCGGCGCGCGTGGCGCGTGGAGGTGTTCCAGGGCGTGGGCAGCGGCTGGGAGCTGTCGGGCAGCTACGACCGCCTCGAGTTCGGCGGCCCGGGGGTCGACATGTACGGCGCCGGCATCGGCCGCTATCTCGGCAACTGGTATCTGCGCTATCGCGCGCTGCACGTGCCGGGCATCGGCGGCGGCAGCCTCAGCCATCGCGGCGTGGCCCGCTGGTACTACGCCGGCAATGCGGACGATTACCTGGAGGCGAGCGCGGGCACCGGCCGCAGCGTGGACGAAGTCGGGGGCGCCACCGGGGAAACCATCCGTCGCAGCAGCGCCTCGGCGGGCGTCGCCTGGGTGCGGTTCCCGGATCCACGGTGGGGCTTCAAGCTCGGTGCGAACGTCGCCAACAACGTGGACGGCTTCGACGAGCGCGCGGTCTCGGCCGCGCTCTACCTGCGCTGGTGACGGCGATGCGGGAAGACCGTCGTGGCGCGTTCGCGCGTTTCCTGACCCTGCTGCCGGCGCTGCTGCTGGCCGAGGGTGCGCTCGGCCTGTGGTCGCTGCACGCGGCCCTGCCGCCGGCGGAAGCCGGCGCGAGCTGGCGCATCGCCGCGGCCTGCTTCGGCGGCGGCGCACTGCTGCTGCTGCGCGCGTTGCCGCTGCTGTTCCTGTTCGCCTGGCCGCTGCTGCGGCTGCGCGGGCAGCGCGCGCGCGTGTTCGCGGTCGGCCTGCTGTTCTCGCTGTGGCTGCTGGCGCGGATCGCGCTGGAACAGTTCTACCTCGCCGCACGGGTACCGCTGGGCGCGGAGCTGTTCGGCTACTCGCTGGCCGAGCTGCGCACGACCGTCGGCGCCGGCGCGCGCACCGACGCGCTGGCGCTGGCCGGCTGGATCGTGCCGCCGGCGCTGCTGTGGCTGGCGCTGTGGCCGCTCGCCCGGTGGCAGCCGCGACCGCCGCGCGCGTTCGCGTTCGCGCTGCCATTGACCTGCGCGCTGGCCTGGCTGCCGCCGCTGCAGCCGGCCGCGGCCGACTGGCCGCGCGAGGACGCCTACGCCCTCGCCCTGGACAAGCCGGCCTACTTCGTCGCCGAGAACCTGCGCTGGTTGCGCGGCCGCGCCGCGCCCACGCCGGCGCCGGCCGCCATCGCCAGCGCGCACGCCGCGGAACCCGCCGATCCGCGCCATCCGTTCCTGCACGAGGACCGCACGCCGGACGTGCTCGGCCCGCTGTTCGCCGACGGCGACAAGCCGCCGCACCTCGTCTTCGTGATCGTCGAGGGTCTCGGCCGCTCGTTCTCCGGGCCGGACGCGAGGCTGGGCAGCTTCACGCCCTTCCTAGACGAACTGGCACAGCGCAGCCTGTACTTCGACAACTTCCTGGCCAACCAGGGCCGCACCTTCGCCGTGCTGCCTTCGCTGTTCGGTTCGCTGCCGTTCGGCCCGGAGGGCTTCGCCGCGCTCGGCGAACGGATGCCGCCGCACGCCGGACTGCTGTCGCTGCTCGGCGCGCAGGGCTACCGCACGCGCTTCTACACGGGCACCGACGCCGACTTCGACAACGAGCGGCTGTACCTCGCGCGCCAGGGGGTGCAGCGGATCGTCGACATCCACGACTTCCACGGCTACCCGCGCAGTCCGGGCGGCGAGTCGAGCTGGGGTTACGCCGACGGGGAGCTGATCCGCCGCGTGCTGGCCGACGGCGCTCCGGACGCGGACGCGCCGACGCTGCGCGTGATCCAGACCATCAGCATGCACACGCCCTACGCCTTCCCCGGCCAGGCCGCGTACCGCGCGCGCTTCGAGCAGCGGCTGGATACGCTGGGCATCGCCGGCGAGGCGCGTGCCGCCCACGAGGCCTTCGCGCCGATCTACGAATCAGTGCTGTACGCCGACGACGCGCTGCGCGCCTTCTTCGAGGCCGAGGCGCGCACCCCGGCCTATGCCAACACCATCTACGTGGTGACCGGCGACCACCGCCTGCCGGAACTGCCGATGGCCGACCGCATCGAGCGCTACCACGTGCCGCTGCTGATCCATTCGCCGCTGCTGAAGCAGCCGCGGCGGGTGCGCGCGGTGTCCTCGCACCTGGACGTCGCGCCGTCGCTGCTTGCCTTCCTCGCGCATCGCCATGGTCTGAAGCGGCCGGCGCGCGCGACCTGGGTCGGCCGCGGCCTGGACCTGTCGCCGACGTTCCGCAACGTCCATGACATCCCGCTCAAGCAGAGCAAGACCCTGCTGACCGACTTCGTGTCAGGGACGTGGTACCTCAATCGCGGCCAGCTGTACGCGCTGTCCGACGGCCTCGCGATCGAGCCGGCGAACGACCCGGCCACGGCGGAACAAGTGGAAACGCGCTTCGCCGCTTTCCGCGCCGCCAACGCGCGGTTCGCCCGCGAGGGCGGGCTGGCACCGGAAGGCGCCGCGCCGCGGCTGGTCGCCTACGCGGATCCGCCAGCCACGTTCGCCGCACCGGCCCCGGTCGCCGGACCGCCCTTCGCGGTGCGCGCGGTGGAACTGCCGTCGCCCGCGCCGCCCGCGCGCATCGAGGTGTCCGCGCTGTTCGCCAACGACGCGGCGATGCCGAGCCCGACCTTCGTCCCGCTGGTGGTGGTCAGCGACGAGGAGGGTACCGAGGTGGGCGAGTTCTACGGCCGCGCGCTGCAGCTGGCGCCGCATGCTCAGCGCGAGGTGCCGGTCGCGGTGGACCTCGGCAAGCTCGCGCCGGGCCGTTACTTCGTCGCGGTGATCCCGTCGCACCCGGACACCGGCCGCAGTCTCGGCGCGGGGCGCTACCGGATCCCGCTGCAGGTGCGCGCCGGGGCCGCGCCGTGAGGGCCTTGGCGCCACTGCTGCTGGCGCTGGCGCTGGCGCTGCCCGCGCAGGCCGCGTCCGCACCCGAACTCGGCGACCGCGCGGTGTGGGTGTGGGAGCGCGATTCCTATGCAATGGTCGAGTCGCGGACGATGGCCGACGAGGCCTTCGCCTTCCTGCGCGAGCATGGCGTCAACGTGCTCTACCTGTACGCCGACGCGTGGCGCGGCCGCAACCTGGTGGTCGACCGGCCGGAAAGCTACCGGCGGTTCATCGCCCGCGCCCATGCCGAAGGCTTCAAGGTCTACGCGCTGCTCGGCTCCGCCTACCTCAAGACCGAGGAGTACGTGCTGCCCGGGCGGCTGGACGACGCCGCCGCGATGTTCCAGCGTGTGCTCGACTACAACGCGGCGGCGGCGGAGGTTGAGCGTTTCGACGGCGTCAACTACGACATCGAGCCGCACCTGCTGGACGCCTGGGACACGCGCAAGACCGAACTGTTGCTGGGCTTCCTCGACATGACCGCGGAGTTCGCGCGCCGCAAGGCGGCGGCGGGCCAGCGGCTCGCGGTCGGCCCGGCGATGCCGTTCTGGTGGGACAACATCCCGATCGCGTGGCGCGGCCGCACCCGCCCGATGAGCGAGCATGTCGCCGACCTGACCGACTACGTCGCGTTGATGGACTACCGCAACGAGGCCGAAGGCAACGACGGCATCATCGACCATGCCGAGGCGGAGATCGCCTACGCGGCGCGCAGCGGGCGCAAGCTGGTGATCGGCCTGGAGCTGACCGCGAGCGAACCGCGCAAGATCACCTTCGATCACCTCACTGAGGCGGACCTCGCGCGCGAAATGCGCCTGACCGAGCGCGCGCTGGGCGACAACCCGGCCTTCGGCGGCTTCGTCCTGCACCACTATCGCCGCTATGTGGAATGGGTGGGCCGCCAGGCCGGGGAGTGACTCCACGTCCGGCGCTCAGTCTTCGCCCTTGCGCACCAGCTCGACGAACGCGCGCGCCTGCGGCGACAGCAGCTTGCCCTTGCGCATCACCACGCCGTAGCTGCGCGACGGGAACCACGGCGCCAGCGAGCGCGCCGCCAGCCGGGCGCGGTCGGCGTCGGTCAGGCAGATCGCGGTGACGATGGAGATGCCCAGGCCCATCGCCACGTATTGCTTGATCACCTCCCAGCCGCCGACCTCCAGCGCGACCGTGTACGGCACCCGGTTGCGCTGGAACACGAGGTCGACCATTCGGTAGGTGGTCAGCCGGCGTGGCGGCAGGATCAGGCCGTAGGGCGAGAGGTCCTCGAGCGCGAGTTCGGGCTTGCCGGCGAGCGGGTGGTCGACCGGCGCGATCAGCATCGGCTCGAATTCGAACACCGGCGCGTAGTCGAGGTCGGGCGGCACGTCCAGCATCGAGCCCACCGCGAAGTCCACCGCGTCCGAGCGCAGCAGGTTGAGCCCGCCGGCGCCGGTCACGTTGTGCAGTTTCAGCCGCACCTCCGGCTGGCGCTGGCGGAACGCGTCGACGAAACGCGGCAGCAGGTAGAGGATGGTCGAGCTGCCGGCGGCGATGTCCAGCTCGCCCACGTCCAGCCCGCTGACCTCGGCGCGGAACGCGGCGTCCAGCCCGTCGATGCCTTCCACCAGCGGCCGTGCCAGCGCGTACAGCGCCTCGCCCTCGCGGGTCGGCGACAGCCGGCGGCCGCTGCGGTCGAGCAGGCGCACCCCGAACTCGCGCTCCAGCGCCTGCAGCTGCAGGGTCACCGCCGGCTGGCTGAGATACAGGGCCTCGGCCGCGCGCGACACCGACCCCAGCCGCACGACCTGGCAGAAGGCGCGCAGCGGCTTGAGGCGGTCGCCCTTGTAGGAAAAGCGCGGCGTAGCAGGTCGCCGGTCGGCCATGAATGAAGGCCACCTATAAGCCAGCCTTATGGTATCTATTGGCAAATCTGCTTTGTCAAATAGCAAGACGCCCCCGTACGGTCTGGGCTCCCACGGACAGGAGCCAGCGCCATGTCGGCCGTACTGCAAGCGGAGCCCATCCCCGGGAGTCCCCCGGCCATCGAGGTCACCCGCCAGCTGCCGGGCCAGGCGCAGCTGCTGCCGCCGCCGGCGCTGGCCCTGCTGGCCGAGCTGCATCGCCGCTTCGAGCCGGCACGCCGGCAGCGCCTCGCGGCCCGCCGCGCGCGCCAGGCGGAGTTCGACGCCGGCGCGCTGCCGGGCTTCCGCGCCGACACCCGCGCGATCCGCGAAGGCGACTGGCATGTCGCGCCGCTGCCCGCCGCCCTGCGCGACCGCCGGGTCGAGATCACCGGGCCGACCGACCCGAAGATGGTCATCAACGCGCTCAACTCCGGCGCGAACTGCTACATGGCCGACTTCGAGGACTCCACCTCGCCGACCTGGGCCAACCTGCTCACCGGCCAGCGCGCGCTGAAGAAGGCGGTCGAAGGCACGCTCGACTGGATGGCGCCCGACGGGGCCAAGCACTACGTGCTCAGGCCCTTCGCCGGCCAGGCGGTGCTGCTGGTGCGCCCGCGCGGCTGGCACCTCGAGGAGAAGCACGTGCGGGTGGACGGCGAGCCGATCTCGGCGTCGCTGTTCGACCTCGGCCTGTTCGTCTTCCACAACGCGCGCATCCTGGCGGCGAAGGACCGCGGCCCGTACTTCTACCTGCCCAAGCTCGAATGCATGGAGGAGGCGGCGCTGTGGGAGGACGTGCTCGCGCACCTGGAGCGCGCGCTCGGCCTGCCGCACGGGCAGATGAAGGTCACCGTGCTGATCGAGACCCTGCCCGCGGCGTTCGAGATGGACGAGATCCTGCACGCCCTGCGCACGCGCGTCGCCGGCCTCAACTGCGGGCGCTGGGACTACATCTTTTCCTACCTCAAGACCTTCCGCGCGCAGCGCGGGCGGGTGCTGCCCGAGCGCGCGCAGGTGACGATGACCCAGCCGTTCCTGGCGACGTATTCGGAACTGCTGGTGCACACCTGCCACAGGCGCGGTGCGCACGCGATGGGCGGGATGGCGGCGCAGATCCCGATCGCCGGCGACGTCGCCGCCAACGAGCAGGCGCTCGAGCGCGTGCGCGCCGACAAGCTGCGCGAGGTGCGCGCGGGCCACGACGGCACCTGGGTCGCGCACCCGGCGCTGGTGCCGCTGGCGCGCGCGGTGTTCGACGCGCACATGCCCGGCGAGGAGCCGCACCAGCACGCGGTGCTGCGCGCGGACGTCGCCGCGCGTGGCGAGGCCGCGCTGGCCGCCGCGCTGGTCACGCCATCGCTCGGCACGATCACCCGCGCCGGCTTCGAGAACAACGTCGAGGTCTGCGTGCGCTACCTCGCCGCCTGGCTCGACGGCAACGGCTGCGTGCCGATCCACTGGCTGATGGAGGACGCGGCCACCGCCGAGATCGCGCGCGCGCAACTGTGGCAATGGCTGCACGCGCCGACGCTCCCGGGCAGCGACGGCATCCCGCTGCACCTGGACGACGGCACCCCGATCGACGACGTGCTGTTCGAGCGCGCGCTGATCGGACTGCCGGCCAGGCTCGCCGAGCGCATGCGCCTGCCGGGCGCCGGGCGCGTCGACGAGGCCATCGCCCTGCTCGACGAACTCACCCACGCCGACGTGCTCGCCGACTTCCTCACCCTGCCGGCGTACGCACGCCTGGATTGATCCGCGCTGTCGCCAACGACCACCGCCAACCGACCGAAGGACATCCACCATGACCACCGCTCTGCCCACCGCCGAACACCTGCGCATCGACTGGACCAGCAACCCGCGCTGGCAGGGCATCGCCCGCCCCTACACGCCGGAGGACGTCGTGCGGCTGCGCGGCACCGTCGCGATCGAGCATTCGCTGGCGCGGCTCGGCGCCGAGAAGCTGTGGCGCCACCTGCACACCGAGGACTTCGTCAACGCGCTCGGCGCGCTCACCGGCAACCAGGCGATGCAGCAGGTCAAGGCCGGGCTGAAGGCGATCTACCTGTCCGGCTGGCAGGTCGCCGCCGACGCCAACCTCGCCGGCGAGATGTATCCCGACCAGTCGCTGTACCCGGCCAACTCGGTACCGCAGGTGGTCAAGCGCATCAACAGCGCGCTGCTGCGCGCCGACCAGCTGCACCACGCGGAAGGCCGCGACGACATCGACTTCCTGCAGCCGATCGTCGCCGACGCCGAGGCCGGCTTCGGCGGCGTGCTCAACGCCTTCGAGCTGATGAAGGCGATGATCGAGGCGGGCGCCGCCGGCGTGCACTTCGAGGACCAGCTGGCCAGCGTCAAGAAGTGCGGGCACATGGGCGGCAAGGTGCTGGTGCCCACCCGCGAGGCGGTCGAAAAACTGGTCGCCGCGCGCCTGGCGGCGGACGTGTGCGGGGTGCCGACCCTGATCGTCGCCCGTACCGACGCCGAGGCAGCGGACCTGCTCACTTCCGACGTGGACGACAACGACCGGCCGTTCTGCACCGGCGAGCGCACCGTCGAGGGCTTCTACAAGACCCGAAAAGGCCTGGAGCAGGCGGTCTCGCGCGGGCTCGCGTATGCGCCCTACGCCGACCTCGTCTGGTGCGAGACCGGCAAGCCGGACCTCGCGTTCGCGCGCGCCTTCGCCGAGGCGATCCACGCAAAGTTCCCGGGCAAGCTGCTGGCCTACAACTGCTCGCCCAGCTTCAACTGGAAGCAGCACCTGGACGACGCCACCATCGCGACCTTCCAGCGCGAGCTGGCGGCGATGGGCTACCGCTTCCAGTTCATCACCCTGGCCGGCTTCCACGCGCTCAATTACTCGATGTTCCATCTCGCCCACGGCTACGCGCAGCGGCAGATGAGCGCCTTCGTCGAACTGCAGCAGGCCGAGTTCGCCGCCGCCGAGCAGGGTTTCACCGCGGTCAAGCACCAGCGCGAGGTCGGCACCGGCTACTTCGACGCGGTGACCCAGGTGATCCAGTGCGGGCAGTCCTCGACCGTGGCCCTGAAGGGATCCACCGAGGAGGAGCAGTTCCAGCCGCGCGCGGCCGCCTGACCCCCGGCGTCTGGCCTATGGACAACCACCCGGTGACTGTGCTGACCTGCTGCTCCCACCCTCCCGGTTACACCAGATGAACGCATTTCCGCTCAAGACCCTCGCCCTTGCCGCCCTGTTCGCGCTGGCCGCCGGGCCTGCGTTCGCCGACGGCGACGGCGTGGACGACACCGTGCCCGAGATCCTCAACACCCAGCACGCGCTACGCGCCAAGCTCGACCAGCGGACCGGCGAGTACGCGAAGTTCAGCAATGCCGACGTCGCCCGCGTGCGCCGCGCACAGGACAAGGTCTTCGAGATGCTGGACGGCGTGAGCTCGCTGGACGAGCTCAACGAGGCCGAGCGCACCGAGCTGTCCAACGCGCTCAGCCAGATCAAGGCGACCCTGGCGTCCGACGAAGGCTCGCGCCTGATCTGCCACCGCGAGCGGAAAACCGGCACCAACCTGGTGACCAAGCGCTGCGAGACGGTGGCCGAGCGCGAAGCCCGGGCGCGGGCCTCGCAGGAGCAGCTGCGCGAGTACGCCCCGACCCCGTCGCTGCGCAGCGGCAACTGAGCGCCGCCCGGCGACGCGTCCGGAACGGCCGCCGCGAGGCGGCCGTTTCCTTTTGCGGGGGGCATCATCCCGCCCGCCGTAGAATGGCGGGATGAGCGAGTTGCCCGTCGTCCGCCTGAAGAACGCCTGGAAGTCCGCCCACCCCTGGATCTTCCAGAAGCTGGTGGAAAAGCCTGCGGTCCGGCCCAAGCCCGGGAGCATCGTCGACGTGGTCGGCGTCGATGGCGAGTGGATCGGGCGCGGCTTCTACAACGGCCACTCGCGGATCGCGGTGCGAATCCTGGAGACGCGCCGCGAGGTGCCGGTCGATGCCGACTGGTTCGCGCGCAAAATCGCCGACGCGGTCGCCCTGCGCCGCGACCTACTGCGGCTGGACGAGGTCAGCGACGCCTGGCGGGTCGTGCACAGCGAGGGCGACGGCCTGAGCGGACTGGTCGTGGACCGCTACGCCGACCTGCTGGTGCTGGAATTCTTCAGCGCCGGCATGTTCCGCCACCGCGAGTGGATCCAGGACGCGCTGCGCGCGCAGTTCCCGGACTGCCGCTTCCACAGCTTCGCCGACGAACACGTGCAGAAGCAGGAGTCGTTCGACTTCCGCGGCTCGCAGCCGGCGGCGCCCGCGATCATCACCGAACACGGCATCCGCTTCCGCGCCGACCCGGCCGGCGCGCACAAGACAGGCTTTTTCGCCGACCAGCGCGAGAACCGACAGTGGCTGTCGCAGTTCGCCGCCGGCGCGCGCGTGCTCGACCTGTGCTGCAACACCGGCGGCTTCGGCGTCTACGCGGCGGTGCGCGGCGCCAGCGAGGTGGTCGGCGTGGACATCGACGACGCGGTCCTGGACATCGCCCGCGGCAACGCCAGGCTCAACGACGTGCGGCCGCGTTTCGTGCAGGCCGACATCTTCCCGTGGCTGCGCGACGCGCACGCCAACGGCGAGCGCTTCGACATCGTGGTGCTGGATCCGGCCAAGATGACCCGCGACCGCGAACAGGTCATCCCGGCGCTGAAGAAGTACCTGGACATGAACAAGCTGGCGCTGGGCGTGGTGAAACCCGGCGGCCTGTTCGCGACCTTCTCCTGCACCGGGCTGGTCAGCGAGGACCAGTTCCTCGACATGCTGCGGCGCGCGGCCTTCTATGCCGGTCGCGGCGTGCAGGTGCTGAAGGTCGCCGGCGCCGGGCCGGACCACCCGTTCCTGGCGCAGGCGCCGGAGTCGCGCTACCTGAAGGCGGTGTTCTGCCGGGTCGAGTGAACGGGCGTCTTGCGATCCGTGAAACAAGCCAGGCGGCAGTGCCGCGTGAGCGGATCGCTTCGAAGAACCACGGGCTGCCGTCCTTGGCGCTACCCCTCGGGCTTGGGAACGCCCGGCCCGGCCATCCATGGCCGGGCGTTCGGCAGGCCACGCGGCAGTGCCGCGGTGAGCGGATCGCTTCGGGAACGGTGCGTGATGTCATCCTTGGCGCTGGGGCGCGGGCTTCGGATCGCCCGGCCCGGCCATCCATGGCCGGGCGTTCGGCACCGCAGCCGATGCCGGTGGGGCATCGGCTAGACGCGGTGCCTCACCCCCCCGGGTTGAAGCTGATGGTGCGGCGGGTGGTGACCGGCGCGCCGATCGGCTGGAAGCGCCAGCGCTTGACCGCGGCGACCGCCTCGCGGTCGAACACCCGCGGCGGGCTGGCGCGGACCACGCGCACGTCCGACACCGAGCCGTCGGCGGCGACCGTGAACTCGACCTGGACCTCGCCCGACGTGCCGGCGCGATAGGCCTCGGTCGGGTACCGCGGCGCCGGGGTGCTGATCGGACGCAAATCGTTCGCGCTCGGCCGCGCCGCGGCGGTCTGCGCCGGTTGCTGGGCGGGACGCTGCTGGGCCGCGCGCTGCGCGGCGGCCGCGGCCTCGGCCTGACGCTGCTGCTCGGCCAGCCGCGCCTGCTCGGCTTGGCGCTGCTGCTCCGCCTGCTGTGCGGCGAGCTGCTGCGCCGCCTGCTGCTGGGCGCGCTGCTGGTCGGCGGCGCGCTGCTTCTCCAGCTCGGCCTGGCGCTTGGCGTCTTCCTCCGCCTTCACCTTCTCCTGCTCCGCGCGCTGGGCGACCGCCTGCTGCTGGCGGGCGATCGAGTCCTTCAGGCGCGGCAGCGCCGGCGCGTTCGGGTCGGCCTTCTCCAGCAGCGCGTACAGGCGCTGGGCCTCGGCGAAGTCTTCGCGATTGATGCTCTGTTCGGTGGCGATGACCGTGTACGGCATCAGGTCGGTCAGCGCGCTGGCGACGCCCGGATCGCCCGGCGCCTTGTCGCGCAAGGCGAGGTAGTACTCGACCGCGTTGTCGCCGGCCGGGGCGTACAGGCGCTGCTCGGCCTGTGCCTTGCGGGCGGCGTCGCGCAGCGCGTCGGCGTCCATCGCGGCGACCTTCTCGGACACGGCGGGCATGGCGACGGCCTGTTGCTGTGGCTGCTGCTGTGCGGCCGGCGTGGTGGTGCTGGCGCCGGGCTCGGGCGCAGCAGCTTCCTTCTTGCACCCGGCCACGGCGCAGAGAACGGCCAGGCCGGCAACCAGTCCCAAGGACACCGGTCGCGCCTGCAAAGGCTTCACGGACATCGAAAACGCTCCCCTGACTGTGCGACGGAGGCCGCACGCCCCCCTAAGGACGCGACAGGACGGCCCGTTTGTCAACTCCCGCGCCCCGGCGTGGCTACTTGCCGATGCAGAAGGACGCGAAAATGTGACCCAGTAGCGCGTCGGCGCCGACCTTGCCGGTGATCGCGCCGAGCGCATCGTGCGCGGCGCGCAGCGACTCGGCGGCGAGCTCCAGCGCCTCGGCATCGCAGGCCGCCAGCGCCTCCTCGAGCTCCGCGGCGGCGGCACGCAGGGCAGCGACGTGGCGGGCGCGGGCGGTGAACGCGCCCTCGGCGCCGTCGCCGGCACCCGCGATGTCGCGCAGGCGCGCATGCAGGGCGTCGAGGCCGAGCCCGGTGCGTGCGGACACGAGCAGGGTCGCGGCGCCGGCGGCGGACGGTGGCGCCTCGAGCAGGTCGGCCTTGTTGTGCAGCCACAGCACCTGCCCGATGCCCGCCAGCGCCGGCGCGACCGCGGCGCGACCGGCGTCGGGTTCGCGCGCGTCGAGCACGACCAGGGCGAGATCGGCGCGGGCGAGTTCGGCCTGCGCGCGGCGCATGCCCTCGCGCTCGATCGCATCGCCGCCCTCGCGCAGGCCGGCGGTGTCGACCAGGGTCAGTTCCAGGCCGTCGATCCGGATCGTCTCCCGCAGCAGGTCGCGGGTGGTGCCGGCGATGTCGGTCACGATCGCCCGCTCGCTGCCGGCGAGCGCATTGAGCAGCGAGCTCTTGCCCGCATTCGGCGGGCCGACCAGCACCGCGTGCAGGCCGTCGCGCAGCTTCTGCCCGCGCTCGGCGTCGGCGAGCAGCCCGGACAGCGCGGCCTGCGCGGTGGACAGACCGCGACGCACCGCGTCGCCGCCGAGGGTGTCGAGCGGTTCGTCGGCGAAGTCGATCGCCGCCTCGACGTGCACGCGCAGGCGCAGCAGGTCGGCGGCGAGCGCCTCGACGCGTCGCGAGAACACGCCGTCCAGCGCGCGGCGCGCGGCGCGGGCCGCGCGCGCATCGCCGGCGGCGATCAGGTCGGCGACCGCCTCGGCCTGGGCGAGGTCGAGCTTGCCGTTGAGGAAGGCGCGTTCGCTGAACTCGCCGGGCCGCGCCATCCGCGCGCCGAGCGCGACGCAACGCGCGACCAGTTCGCGCAGCACCGCCGGGCTGCCGTGCGCCTGCAGTTCGACCACGTCCTCGCCGGTGAAGCTGGCCGGCGCGGCGAACAGCAGCGCGATCCCGTCGTCGATGGTGTCGCCGCCGGCATCGCGGAAGCGCACGTGGTGCGCATGCCGCGGTCGCAGCGTGCGCGCGCACAGGTCGCGCGCGATCGCCGGCGCGCGCGGCCCCGACAGGCGCACCACGCCGATGCCGGCCGAGCCGCCGGCGGTGGCGATCGCGACGATGGTGTCGGTGTCCGCGGCCATGCGCGTCATCCTCGCAGAACCCGGCGCCGCACACGAAGAAGCCCGCGCGCGGCGGGCCTCCTCGTGGACGGGGTCGTGCCGGTCAGGCCTTGGCCGGTTGCGCCGCGCCGCCGTACTTGCGCGTCATCCACCACTGCTGCAGCAGGCCGAGCGAACCGTTGGTCACCCAGTACAGCACCAGGCCGGCCGGGAAGAAGGCGAACATCACGCCCATCGCGATCGGCATGAACTGCATCAGCTTCTTCTGCGTCGGATCCATGCCCGGCATCGGCGTCAGCTTCTGCGTCGCCCAGGTCACGGCGACGTTGAGCGCGGGCAGGATGAAGAACGGATCGGGCGCGGTCAGGTTCTGGATCCAGCCGATCCACGGCGCCTGGCGCAGCTCCACCGATTCCAGCAGCACCCAGTACAGGGCGAGGAACACCGGCATCTGCACCAGCACCGGCAGGCAGCCGCCGACCGGGTTGATCTTCTCCTTCTTGTACAGCTCCATCAGCGCCAGCTGGAACTTCTGCTTGTCGTCGCCGTAGCGCTCCTTGAGCTGCTCGATGCGCGGCTGGAAGCGGCGCATCTTCGCCGCGCTTTTGTACTGCGCCGCCGACAAGGGGAACATCAGCGCCTTGACGATCACCACCAGGCCGATGATCGCCCAGCCCCAGTTGCCGAACAGGCCGTGCAGGAAGGCCAGCACCGAGAACAGCAGGCCCGCGATCCACGCCAGCCAGCCGTAGCTGCTGAAGTCCACCGCCCGCTCCAGCCCGGGCACGCGCTGCGCGTCGATCTTGGCGACCAGCTTCGGCCCGACCCACAACCGCGCGCTGGTCTGCGCCTGCTGGCCCGGCGCCACGTTCACGCCCGGTCCCACCTCGCGGATCAGCATGCGCTGCGCGGCGCCGCCCGGCAGCACGTCGGTGGAGAAGGTGGTGGTGTCGTCCGCGGCCGGGATCCACGCGGCGAAGAAGTGGTGCTGGAGCATCGCGATCCAGCCGCCCTTCACTTCCTTCTGCAGCGGCGCCTCGTCGCCGTACTTGTCGAACTTGCGCTTCTCGAACTTGTCCTGCGCGCTGTACCAGGCGGCGCCGTGGAAGCTGTAGGACTCGGGATGGGTGAAGCCCGACTTGACCTGCGGCGGCACCCGCAGCAGCTGGCGGTAGACATGGCCCTGCCACGGCGCGCCGCCCTGGTTGACGACGGTGTCGCGCACGCCGATCGCGTAATCGCCGCGGGTGAAGGTGTAGACGCGGCGGACGGTCACCCCGTTCGGCCCGTGCCAGACGAACGGCACGTCGAGGGTGTTCGCGCCCGGCGCGAGCGCGTAGCTGCGCGCCGCTTCCACCGGCACGAAGGCCTCGTGGCTGGGCGCGGCGCCGCTGCCGCTGACCCAGCCGCTCTGCGCCTCGAACAGGCGCGCGGGATCGTCGGCGAACAGCTGCACCGGCGGACTGCCGGGCTCGGTGGTCTGCGGGAAGCCGGTCAGCCGCGCGCTGCGCACGCTGCCGCCGTCCAGGCGCACCTGCAGCACGTCGGTGGTGACCGAGACGACCGGCACCGATGCCGCGGGCGCCGCGGCCGACATCGCTGGCGCGGCCGGGGTCGCCGCGGCGGCGGGCGCCTGCGGTACCGCGGGCACGCCGGCGTCGTCCGCGACGGCGGCCGTCGCGGCCGGCTGGCTGCTGGCGGTCGCCGCCGGCGCAGGCGCGGCGTGCTCACGGGTCCAGGCCATCCACAGGAAGGTGGCCACCATCAGCCACGCGAGGATCAGGAAGGTGCGGGTCTGGTTCATCGGGCAGGCAGGCTCGGCCGCGCGGCGCGCGGTGGGTCGTGTGGGCCGGAGGAAGGCGTCGCGCCGGACGGAGACGCCGCGGAAGCGGGCATTGTGCCGGCGGGGGCGGTGGGCGGCAACGCGCCGGCGCGGGCCAGCAGGCTGTCGAACGCGGCACGCAGGGCGGCGTTGTCGGCCTGGGCGGCCGGCGGACGGGCGACCAGCACGTAGGCGCCGCCGGGCAGGCGGGGTCGCAGGGTACGGAAATGGGCGCGCAGCACGCGCTTGATCCGGTTGCGGGCGACCGCGCGTGGATCCACCTTGCGGGAGACGGCCAGGCCGAGGCGCGCGGGCGCGGCGTCGGCGAGCCAGTGCAGGGCCAGCAGCGGGTGGCTGCAGCGACGCGCGCCATCGAAGACGGCCGCGTACTCGGCGCGCGCGCGCACCCGCGCCGAGCGCGGCAGGCGCGCTCGGCCGGAGTCGGAAGAATTCGCGGTCATCACGGGCGGCGAGGGCGCCGCCGGGCGATCGGGCGGGCGGACCCGCGCGATCAGGCGCTCAGGCGCTTGCGGCCCTTGGCGCGACGACGAGCCAGGACCTTGCGGCCGTCGGCGGTCTTCATGCGGGCGCGGAAGCCGTGATCGCGCTTGCGCTTGAGGTTGCTGGGCTGGAAAGTGCGCTTGGTGGCCATGACGCTCGCCGGGAAACGACAGAAAAGATTCGGAAGTCTAGCGTCCGGAGGGGCTTCGGTCAACGCAAACCCACGCTGGCCGTCCTGGCAGCGGAACGCGCCGGGTTGGACACGCGAAAGCGTATGGCGCCCCGGAACACGACGATCTGGCGTTGGCGCCACCAGGACGAATGCGCCAGGCTCCCACGACGTTGCGAAAACGCCTTCGCCTTGCCGGCTACCGGCTCCCGGATTCCGGCTCCCGCCGCCTTCGAACCAGACGCGTGCGGATGCAGTGCCGAAGCCGCGATGGTAGGCTGGCCCGACCCCCTTGTCCGGATCGCGACGCGACTCGTCGCGCGGCCAGCTTTTCGGTGCGCACACTCCATGGATGCCTGGCCCCGCTGCCTGCAACACCTCGAAGCCGAACTCCCCGCCGAGGACGTGCACACCTGGCTCAAGCCGCTGCAGGCCGGTCGCCGCGACGACGACGGCCTGGTGCTGTACGCGCCCAACGCCTTCGTGATGGAGGAGGTGCGCGCACGCTACCTCGCCCGCATCCGCGAGCTGTTCGCCCATTTCGCCGGCAATGCCGAGGTCAGCCTCGAGATCGGCTCGCTGCGCAAGCCGCCGGCCGCGCCGGTTGCTGGCGCACCGGCCGGCCCCGTGTTCGCCAGTCGCGCGTCCGCCGGCAGCGAACCCTTCCACGGCAACCTCGACACCCATTACACCTTCGACAACTTCGTCGAGGGCCGCAGCAACCAGCTCGGCCGCGCCGCCGCCTGGCAGGCCGCGCAGAAGCCCGGCGACCGCGCCCACAACCCGCTGCTGCTGTACGGCGGCACCGGGCTGGGCAAGACCCATCTGATGTTCGCCGCCGGCAACGAGATGCGCCGCCTCAACCCGGGCGCGCGCGTGCTGTACCTGCGCAGCAACGACTTCTACAACGCCTTCTTCCGCGCGTTGCAGGACAAGACCGCCGACCAGTTCAAGCGCCAGTTCCAGACCATCGACGCGCTGCTGATCGACGACATCCAGTTCTTCGCCGGCAAGGAACGCACGCAGGAGGAGTTCTTCCACACCTTCAACGCGCTGTTCGACGGCAAGCAGCAGATCATCCTGACCTGCGACCGTTATCCGCGCGAGGTGGACGGCCTGGAGCCGCGACTGAAGTCGCGCCTCGGCTGGGGCCTGTCGGTGGCGATCGATCCGCCGGATTTCGAGACGCGCGCGCAGATCGTGCTGTCGAAGGCGCGCGAGCGCGGCACCACGATTCCCGAGGACGTCGCCTTCCTGCTCGCCAAGAAGATGCGCTCCAACGTGCGCGACCTCGAGGGCGCGCTCAACACGCTGGCGGCGCAGGCCAACTTCACCGGCCGCCCGATCACCCCCGAATTCGCCCAGGAAACCCTCCGCGACCTGCTGCGTGCGCAGCAGGCGGCGATCGGCATCCCCAACATCCAGAAGGTCGTGGCAGACTACTACGGCCTGCAGATCAAGGATTTGCTGGGCAAGCGGCGCACACGGTCGCTGGCGCGCCCGCGCCAGGTGGCGATGGCGCTGGCGAAGGAGCTGACCGAGCACTCGCTGCCCGAGATCGGCGACGCCTTCGCCGGGCGCGACCACACCACCGTGCTGCACGCCTGCCGGCAGATCCGGGGGTTGCTGGAAACCGACGGCAAGCTGCGGGAGGACTGGGACAAGCTGATCCGCAAACTCAGTGAGTGACCCCCGGGCAAGCTGTGGACAACTCCCGACCGGCGAAGACCGCCAGAAATTGTCCACAGGATGTCCGCCCTGCCCCGGCTGGCTTGTTCACGCTTTCGTCACCCGCATTTTACGTTCAAAATCAGTGGCTTGCATGACGTTTCAACCGGTTTGGACGGCCTCCAGCACCACCAGTTCTTGATTTATCCCTCCTTTCAAGCTTGGACCCAGGGGAACCCTTACGCATGCGTTTCAGCCTGCAACGCGAAGTCTTCCTGAAGCCGCTCGCCCAGGTCGTCAACGTGGTCGAGCGCCGCCAGACCCTGCCGGTGCTGGCCAACCTGCTGGTCCAGGTCCAGGGCGGGCAGCTGTCGCTGACCGGCACCGACCTCGAGGTCGAGATGGTGGCCCGCCAGGCCGTCGAGGACGGCCAGGACGGCGAAACCACGATCCCAGCCCGCAAGCTGTTCGAGATCGTGCGCGCCCTGCCCGATGGGGCGAAGGTCACCGTCTCCCAGTCCGGCGACCGGATCACGGTCCAGGCCGGGCGCAGCCGCTTCACCCTGTCCAGCCTGCCGGCCAACGACTTCCCCTCGATCGACGAGGTCGAGGCGACCGAGCGGGTGCGGGTGCCGGAAGCGGCGCTGAAGGAGCTGATCGAGCGCACCGCCTTCGCCATGGCCCAGCAGGACGTGCGCTATTACCTCAACGGCCTGCTGTTCGACCTGCGCGAGCAGGGCCTGCGTTGCGTCGCCACCGATGGCCACCGGCTCGCCCTGTGCGAGGCCCCGCTGGATGGCGGCGGCCAGGCCAAGCGCCAGATCATCGTGCCGCGCAAAGGCGTGACCGAGCTGCAGCGCCTGCTCGAGGGCGGCGATCGCGAGCTCGAGCTGGAGATGGGCCGCAGCCACATCCGCATCAAGCGCGACGACGTCACCTTTACCAGCAAGCTGATCGATGGCCGCTTCCCCGATTACGAGGCGGTGATCCCGATCGGCGCCGACCGCGAGGTGCGGATCGACCGCGAGGCGCTGCGCGCTTCGCTGCAGCGCGCCGCGATCCTGTCCAACGAGAAGTACCGCGGCGTGCGGGTCGAGGTGTCGCCCGGCCAGCTGAAGATCAGCGCGCACAACCCCGAACAGGAAGAAGCCCAGGAGGAAGTCGAAGCGGACACCAAGGTCGACGGCCTGGCGATCGGGTTCAACGTCAACTACCTGCTGGACGCGCTGTCGGCGTTGCGCGACGAGCACGTGGTCCTGCAACTGCGGGACGCGAACTCCTCGGCGCTGGTGCGCGAAGCCAGCAGCGACAAGTGCCGGCACGTGGTGATGCCGCTGCGGCTGTGACGGCGGGCGTCGGTCGAATCCGGTTCCACGTGGAACCCGCAAGGACGCCCGGTGCAAGCCGGGCGTCCTGCTTTCTGGCGCGGGGCACGCCGGGACCGTTGCCGCCGGGAGTCCCGCCATGCGGGTGACGCGACTGCGGTTGGCAAACATGCGCCGCTTCGTGGAGGCGGAGCTGGCGCCCGGTCCCGGCCTCAACCTCATCACCGGCGACAACGGCGCCGGCAAGACCACCCTGCTGGAAGCCCTGCACCTGATGGCTTACGGCCGCAGCTTCCGGGGAAGGGTGCGCGACGGGTTGGTGCGGCAAGGTGCCGCGGGGCTGGAGGTCTTCGTCGAATGGGAGGAGGGCCTGCCGGCCGCGGCAGACAACCGCCCGGCGCCACCGCCGCCATTGGCCCCGGGCCGTGTGCGCAGGGCCGGCCTGCGCCATAGCGGCAGCAGCTGGAGCGGGCGCCTGGACGGAGCGGATGTCAGCCATCTGGGCGAGCTGTGTGCTGCCCTGGCAGTCGTAACTTTCGAGCCGGGTAGCCACGCGCTCGTCACCGGGGGCAGCGACGGTCGGCGGCGGTTGCTCGACTGGGGTCTGTTCCACGTGGAACCAAACTTTCTGCCGCTGTGGCGGCGTTATGCCCGCGCCCTCAAGCAGCGCAACGTATTGCTCAAGCAACGGGCGCCGGACCTGCTGGAACCGTGGGAGCAGGAGTTGGCGCAGGCCGGCGAGGCGATCACTCGCCACCGGGAGGCGCACGTGGCCAGTTGGGAGCCCGCGCTGCAAACCGCGATGGCTGCCTTCCTGCCGGCCGCTGGTGCGACCCGGCTCGGTTTCCAGCCCGGGTGGCGGAGGGAGGAACTGCCGCTGGCCGATGCCTTGCTGCTGGCACGGGAGCGCGACCTGGCCGCCGGCTACACCACGGTCGGACCGCACCGCGCCGACTGGCGCGTCGAGTACGGCCAGATTCCGGGCCGTGAGGCCCTGTCGCGCGGCCAGGCGAAACTCAGCGCGCTGGCGCTGTTGCTGTCGCAGGCCGAGCATCACGCACGCCTGCGGGGCGGGTGGCCGGTGGTCGCGTTGGACGACCTGGGTTCGGAACTGGATCGCCGGCACCAGCGCCGGGTGCTGGAATGGCTGCTGGCGACAGGCGCCCAGTTGTTCGTCACCGGCACCGAGGCGCCACCCACCTTGGACGACTTGGCCCCGGGCACGCTCGTGAGGTTCCACGTGGAACACGGGCAACTCCGCCCTGAAGGCTGATGCCGGAACAGCCCGCGCCGCCCACGTCAACGCGGCGTGGTTGCTATACTGGTCGCATCCATAGCTAATGTGTCCGGCGCGTCCCCATGGCGGCCCCGGCACCGGAGCCCCCGACCGCATGTCGCAACACGAACAGCCGGGCGCACAGCCCGCCGCCGGCGCGATGCCGGATTCCGCCTACGATTCCAGCCGGATCACCGTCCTGCGCGGCCTCGAGGCCGTGCGCAAGCGGCCGGGCATGTACATCGGCGACGTGCACGACGGCACCGGCCTGCACCACATGGTGTTCGAGGTCGTCGACAATTCGATCGACGAGGCGCTGGCCGGGCACGCGGACGCGGTCAGCGTCGTCCTGCACGAGGACGGCTCCGTCTCGGTCACCGACAACGGCCGCGGTATTCCTGTCGACATCCACAAGGAGGAAGGCGTCTCCGCGGCCGAGGTGATCCTCACCGTGCTGCACGCGGGCGGCAAGTTCGACGACAATAGCTACAAGGTGTCCGGTGGCCTGCACGGCGTCGGCGTATCGGTGGTCAACGCGCTCAGCGAGCACCTGTGGCTGGACATCCATCGCGACGGTTTCCACTGGCAGCAGGAATACGCGCTCGGCGAGCCGCTGTACCCGCTCCGGCAGCTGGAGCCGTCGACCAAGCGTGGCACCACGCTGCGCTTCAAGCCTTCGATCGAGATCTTCACCAACACCGAGTTCCAGTACGACGTGCTGGCGCGCCGCCTGCGCGAGCTGTCCTTCCTGAACTCCGGCGTGCGCATCACGCTCACCGACGAGCGCGGCGAGGGCCGCAGCGACGTGTTCCAGTACGAGGGCGGCATCCGCTCCTTCGTCGAGCACCTGGCGCAGCTGAAGAACCCGCTGCACCCGAACGTGATCTCGGTGACCGGCGAGCAGAGCGGCATCACCGTGGACGTCGCCCTGCAGTGGACCGACGCCTACCAGGAAACGATGTTCTGCTTCACCAACAACATCCCCCAGAAGGATGGCGGTACCCACCTGCAGGGCTTCCGCGCCGCGCTGACGCGCACGCTGACCAACTACATCGAACAGAGCGGCATCTCGAAGCAGGCCAAGGTCTCGCTGTCGGGCGACGACATGCGCGAGGGCCTGATCGCGGTGCTGTCGGTCAAGGTGCCGGACCCGAGCTTCTCCTCGCAGACCAAGGAGAAGCTGGTCTCGTCCGAGGTACGGCCGGTGGTGGAAAGCACCTTTGGCGCGCGCCTGGAGGAGTTCCTGCAGGAGCATCCCAACGAGGCCCGCGCGATCGCCGGCAAGATCGTCGAGGCCGCGCGCGCGCGCGAGGCCGCGCGCAAGGCGCGCGACCTGACCCGGCGCAAGGGCGCGCTCGACATCGCCGGCCTGCCCGGCAAGCTCGCCGACTGCCAGGAGAAGGATCCGGCGCTGAGCGAGCTGTTCATCGTCGAGGGCGATTCGGCGGGCGGCTCGGCCAAGCAGGGCCGCAACCGCAAGACCCAGGCGATCCTGCCGCTCAAGGGCAAGATCCTCAACGTCGAGCGCGCGCGCTTCGACCGCATGTTGTCGTCGGCGGAAGTCGGCACCCTGATCACCGCGCTCGGCACCGGCATCGGCAAGGACGAATACAACCCGGACAAGCTGCGCTACCACCGCATCATCCTGATGACCGACGCGGACGTGGACGGCTCGCACATCCGGACCCTGCTGCTGACCTTCTTCTACCGGCAGATGCCGGAGCTGATCGAACGCGGCCACGTCTATATCGGCCTGCCGCCGCTGTACAAGGTCAAGCAGGGCAAGAACGAGCTGTACCTGAAGGACGATGCGGCGCTGGACGCCTACCTCGCCGGCAACGCGGTCGAGGGCGCGTCGCTGGTGCCGGCCGACGGCGAGCCGCCGATCGCCGGCGGGGCGCTGGAAAAGCTGCTGCTCGCCTACGCCGCGGCGAAGGACGCGACCGCGCGCAACGCGCACCGCTTCGACCCGCGCGTGCTCGAGGCGCTGATCGACTTCCGCCCGCTGGACGCGGCCTTCGTCGCCGATCCGGCGCACGCGCGCGCCAGCCTTGACGCGCTCGCGCGCCGGCTCAACGAGACCGGCCTGGGCAAGCCGCGCTACGCACTCGACCTGCAACCGGCTCTGGATACCCGGCCCGCGGCGCTGCTGGTCAAGCGCACGCACATGGGCCAGGAGCTGACCCAGGTGCTGCCGCTGCCGGCCTTCGAGGGCGGCGACCTGCGCGCGGTGCGCGAGGCGGCCATGCTGCTGCACGGCCTGGTGCGCGAGGGCGCGCGGATCGAGCGCGGCAACCGCAGCCAGGCGGTCGACAGCTTCGCGCAGGCGCGCGACTGGCTGCTGGAGGAGGCGAAGAAGGGCCGCCAGATCCAGCGCTTCAAGGGCCTGGGCGAGATGAACCCCGAGCAGCTGTGGGAAACCACGGTCAACCCGGAAACCCGCCGCCTGCTGCAGGTGCGGATCGAGGACGCGGTCGCCGCCGACCAGATTTTCTCGACCCTGATGGGCGACGTGGTCGAGCCGCGCCGCGAGTTCATCGAGGACAACGCGCTCAAGGTCGCCAACCTCGACGTCTGAACCCGGCCCCAAGGCCCTGAATGCGGTTGACGCCGCCTTCAGGGCGGCGGCCCTACAACGGGCGCATTCCCTCGCGGAGCGCCCCATGAAACCCCTGCTGCTTGGCCTCGTCATCGCGCTCGCCGCCAGCGCCTGCGCGACCACCACCTCGCCGACCGGGCGCACCCAGTACGTCGGCGCGGTGTCGCAGGAGCAGCTCGACCAGCTCGGCCTGCAGGCCTTCAACGAGATCAAGGCGAAGACGCCGCAGAGCACCGATGCGCGCCAGACCGCCTACGTGCGCTGCGTGGTCGGCGCACTGGTGCGCGAGCTGCCGGCGCAGTGGCGCGAGGGCGGCTGGGATACCGCGTTGTTCGTCAACGACGAGCCCAACGCCTTCGCCCTGCCGGGCGGCAAGGTCGGCCTCTATACCGGCATCTTCAAGGTGGCGAAGAACCAGGACCAGCTGGCCGCGGTCGTCGCCCATGAGATCGGGCACGTCGTCTCGCGCCATCACGAGGAGCGCCTGACCCGGCAAGCGGGCGCGCAAGGTGCGCTGCAACTGCTCGGCGCGCTGCTCGGATCCCGCTACGGCGAAGGCGCTGCCAACGCGGCGGTGCAGGGCGGGAGCATCCTCGCCCAGACCGGGTGGCTGCTGCCGGGCTCGCGCACGCAGGAGGCGGAAGCCGACATCGTCGGCCAGCAACTCATGGCCCAGGCAGGCTTCGACCCGCGCCAGGCGGTCGATCTGTGGCAGAACATGATCGCCGCCGGCGGCAGCCGCCCGCCCGAATGGCTATCGACCCACCCCGATCCCCAGAGTCGTATCGGCGAGTTGCGCAGCCGTGCGGCCGCGCTGGTTCCCGCCTACGAACAGGCCGCCGCCGCCGGCCGCCGCCCGCGCTGCGGCTAGCGCGACCCTCGTCACGAACGCGTGAAGGGCATTCACGTCCCCGGCATTTTTCTGCTAGCGTGACGGCCCCACACGCCGGACCCCACCCCGGCAGCAGGTCAGATCCATGAACATTCGCGCTTCCCGACTCGCGGTTGCCGTCCTCGCGGCGGTCCTCGGACTGAACGCGGTCGATGCCGCGGCCCAGGTCGGCCGCTACGATCCCGCCGAGCGCGCCGCGCGCAAGCACCAGAAGCAGGAAGCGCAGCCCGAAGCGAAGTTCCCCAACGCCAAGCGCGAATCGCCGGACCAGCAGGCGACCAAGAAGGGCGGCAAGGAACTCAACGCGATCGTCGAGCTGTACCAGGCGAAGAACTACCCGGAGACGATCGCGCGCGCCGAGGCGCTCGCCGGCTCCAGCGACAACGCCTACGAGCAGAGCTTCGCCTACCAGCTCGCGGCGACCGCCGCGGCCGAATCCGGCGACAACGCCAAGGCCGCCGCCGACTTCGCCAAGGCGATCGAGGCCAACGGCCTCGGCAACGACCAGCACTTCCAGGTGATGTACAACCTGGCGATCACCCAGTACCAGCTCGGCAAGTATCCCGAGGCGCTGGCCACGCTCGACCGCTACGTCGCGGAGACCGGTGTCGACCCGGCCGAGACCGCCGACCTGCGCGGCTCGATGCTCGCCAACATGGACAAGCCGGACCAGGCGGGGTCGCTGTTCGAGCAGTCCTGGCGCAAGGATCCGACCGACACCAAGGCGCTGATGAACGCCGTGGCCATGTACCAGCAGTCCCAGCAGTTCGACAAGGCGAACGCGCTGCTGATGGACGCCAAGGCCAAGGGCGGGCTCGACGCGCAGGGCTACCGCGGCCTGTACGTCGGCCAACTCAGCGCGGGCGACAACAAGGGGGCGCTGGCGACGATCGAGGAAGGCCTCGCCAACGGCAAGATCGCGCAGGACGACAAGCTCGCCAACGCCTACGTCATCCTCGCTCAGAACGCCTACGCCGACGGCGACACCAAGACCGCGATCGAGATGTACCGCAAGGCGGTGCCGATCGCCGACAACGGCGAGCCCGCGCTCAACCTCGCGCGCGTGCTGAGCAACGAGGGGCGGTTGGCCGAAGCCAAGGCAGCGGCGCAGCAGGCGCTGGACAAGGGCGTCAAGAATCCTGCCGACGCCCGGAAGATCATCGCCAGGAAGGGCAAATAAGTCGCCGCCGAGCGGTTGGTACACGCCCGCCTGATTGGTATAAGCTTGGAAATTCCGTGGCCGCCAAGGGTCGCGGCTTGACATCATCCGTGGCGTCCCGTGCGCCCGGCACCACTCCCGAGTTCCCCCTGCATGACGCCACGCTTGCCGACCGACAACAACGATGACCGCGATGTCGGTCTGAACTGGCCGCGTATCGCGGGCATGTCCTTCGTGATTGCCGTGCACGCAGCCGCGCTCATGCTGCTGCTGGCACCGGTGACCCCGCCGGGCCAGGAGACGCAGGACGAGGACGTGACCCGCGTCGTGCTGATCGAGCCGCCGCCGCCGCCGCCGCCGCCACCGCCGCCGCCGCCGGAACCGCCGAAGCAGATCAAGCTGACCCCGACCCCGACCCCGCCGGTGCCGACCCCGCCGACGCCGCCGCCGCCGGAACCGCCGGTGGTGTTCGACGAGCCGTCGCCGATGGCCACTCCGGCGCCGCCGCCGGCGCCGCCGGCGCCGACGCCGCCGCCCGCCGTGCCGGCCCGCAACACCAGCGACCTGCGCGCGAGCGTCTGCTCCAAGCCGTCGGAAGGCACGCTGATCCGCGCGCTGCAGCAGTCGGGTTCCAGCTCCGCCGAGCTGTCGCTGCGGCTGACCTTCACCGCCGACGGGACGGTCACCAACGTCAGCGTTGCCAAGAGCAGCCGCGACCGCAACCTGGACCGTGCCGCGCAGGCCTGGGCCCGCCAGGTGAAGCTGTGCCCGGGCGCCCCCGGCGAGGGCATCCTGCCCTTCAGCTTCTCCCTCAACTGATACAGAAGCGTCGAAGTTGAACAGGCGGGAGCCGCAAGCCCGCCACTTTGCAATCCCGCCTCACACAATCCACTACAAAAGGTAAGCGTCATGCTGCAGGAAACCACCAACGCCGCCGCTGCTGCCGGGGGCAACGCCGCGTCCGCCCTGACGCAGATGGGCGTCGACCATCTGCTCCAGGAAATGATGCAGGACCCCAGTGGCTATGCGATGTCCTGGGTCGTGCTGATCACGCTGACGATCATGTCGGCCATGTCGGTCTACTGGATCGTCATCAACTTCTTCAAGAACGTGTCGCTCCGCCGCGGCGCGGACCGGGTGATCTCGACGTTCTGGGAAACCCCGAACGCGCAGGACTCGATCCGCTACATGGAAGAGCAGCCCAAGAGCGAGCCGTTCTCCAAGATCGCGCTCGACGCCGCCCAGGCCGCCGCCCACCACCAGCGCCACGAGGGCTCGCGCCTGGTCGAGTCGCTGAACCGCTCCGAGTTCGTCGACCGCGCGCTGCGCCAGGCCGTCACCCGCGAGTCGATGCGGCTCGAGTCGGGCCTGACCATCCTCGCCACCGTCGGTTCGACCGCGCCGTTCGTCGGCCTGCTCGGCACCGTGTGGGGCATCTACAGCGCGCTGATCAAGATCGGTGCCACCGGCCAGGCGTCGATCGACGCGGTCGCCGGCCCGGTCGGCGAGGCGCTGATCATGACCGCCCTCGGCCTCCTCACGGCGATCCCCGCGGTGCTGGCGTACAACTTCTTCGTCCGCCTGAACCGCGTGACCTACAACAAGTTCGACACCTTCGCGCACGACCTGCACGATTTCTTCGCGACCGGCGCGCGCGTGGGCGAAACCCACGGCAAGCACTAAGTCGCCGCCGTTCGATAGCACCACGGAGTCCGGCCCATGGCCTTCAGTTCTGGCAACGAAAGCGGCGCCCCGATGTCGGAGATCAACGTCACGCCCCTCGTGGACGTGATGCTGGTCCTGCTCATCATCTTCATGATCACGGCGCCGCTGATGTCGCACAAGATCAAGGTTGAGCTGCCGCAGGCCAACCTCGAGCGTCGCGACGAGAAGGTCCCGCCGGCACCGCCGGTCACCGTCACGGTGACTGAGGACGGCAAGCTGTACTGGAACGACCAGCCGGTCACGCCGGAGCTGCTGGAAAGCCAGCTCGGGGTCGAGGCGCAGAAGACCCCGCAGCCCGCGGTCAACATCCGGGGCGACGAGACCACCAAGTACAGCGCGATCCAGCGCGTGGTCGACACCGCCCAGGCCCAGGGCATCCGCAAGGTCGGCTTCGTCGCCACCAAAGAACGGCCGCACTGAGGAGCACGCACATGGCATTCAGTACCAACTCGGGCGGCGGCCCGATGGCCGACATCAACGTCACGCCCCTCGTGGACGTGATGCTGGTGCTGCTGATCATCTTCATGGTGACCGCGCCGATCCTGTCCTACCCGATCGACATCGACCTGCCGCAGCCCAACCGCAACCTGGAACCGCCGAAGAAGGATCCGCCGGAACCGATCAAGCTGCGCATCGACGCGTCGGGCACGGTCTACTGGAACAACAGCCCGACCCCGATGTCCTCGCTGCGTGACCTGATGGAGGCCGAGGTCGAGCGCGACCCGACCAACCAGCCGACGCTGGAGATCGACACCAACGCCGACGCCGATTACGGGGTGCTGGCGAAGGTGCTCGCGACCGCCCGCAACGCGCAGATGCAGAAGATCGGATTCGTCAAGAAGTAACGCAGCATGGCGCGACGCGCCCCACGACGCTTACCTGTTCGAGCCGCCCACCGGGCGGCTCTTTTTTTGCGCGGGCGTCGGGATTCAGGCCTGGCGGCGCAGGCGTTCGCGCACCAGCGCGTCGACCACGCCGGGGTCGGCCAGGGTGGAGGTGTCGCCGAGCTGCGCCTGGGTCGGGTCCTCGGCGCCGGCCTCGGCGATCTTGCGCAGGATCCGGCGCATGATCTTGCCGCTGCGGGTCTTCGGCAGCGCCGGCGCCCACTGCAGGCAGTCCGGGGTCGCGAGCGGGCCGATCGCCTGGCGCACGCAGGCGACCAGCTCGGCGCGCAGCGCGTCGCTGCCCTGCTCCCCGGCCTTGAGCGTCACGTAGGCGTAGATGCCCTGGCCCTTGAGGTCGTGCGGGAAACCGACCACCGCCGCCTCGGCGACCTTCTCGTGCGCGACCAGCGCGCTCTCGATCTCGGCGGTGCCCAGGCGGTGGCCGCTGACGTTGATCACGTCGTCGACGCGGCCGGTGATCCACCAGTCGCCGTCGGCGTCGCGACGCGCGCCGTCGCCGGTGAAGTAGCAACCGGGGTAGGTGCGGAAGTAGGTGTCGATGAAGCGCTGGTGGTCGCCGTAGACCGTGCGCATCTGTCCCGGCCACGACGCGCGCAGCACCAGGTTGCCTTCCGCTTCGCCCGCGAGCACGCCGCCCTCGGCGTCGCGCAGTCCGGGCTGGACGCCGAAGAACGGCGTCATCGCCGCTCCGGGCTTGGCCGCGACGGCGCCCGGCAGCGGCGCGATCAGGATGCCGCCGGTTTCGGTCTGCCACCAGGTGTCGACGACCGGGCAACGGCCATCGCCGACCACGTCGGCGTACCAGCGCCAGGCTTCCGGATTGATCGGCTCGCCGACCGTGCCGAGCAGGCGCAGCGACGCGCGCGAGGTCGCCTTCACCGGTGCATCGCCCTCGCGCATCAGGGCGCGGATCGCGGTCGGCGCGGTATAGAACAGGGTGACCTGGTGGCGGTCGACCACCTGCCAGAAGCGCGACGCGTCCGGCCAGGTCGGCACGCCTTCGAAGACCAGCGCGGTGGCGCCGTTCGCCAGCGGGCCGTAGACGATGTAGCTGTGGCCAGTGACCCAGCCGACATCGGCGGTGCACCACCACACGTCGTCCTCGCGCAGGTCGAAGACGGCTTCATGGGTGTAGCTGACGTAGGCAAGGTAGCCGCCGGTGGTGTGCAGCACGCCCTTCGGCTTGCCGGTGCTGCCGGAGGTGTACAGGATGAACAGCGGATCTTCCGCGTTCATCCGTTCCGGTTCGCAGTCGTTGGCCTGGATGTCGACCACCGCGTCGTACCAGCGGTCGCGCGGCATCTGCATCGGCACCGCGCCGCGGGTGTGGCGCACCACCAGCACCGTCTCGACCGGATGGGTGCCGGGCAGCTTGAGCGCGGCGTCGACATTGGCCTTGAGCGGAATGCGCTTGCCGCCACGCATGCCCTCGTCGGCGGTGATCACGAGCTTGCTGCCGCAGTCGGCGATGCGGTCGGCAATCGACTGCGGGGCGAAGCCGCCGAACACCACCGAGTGGATCGCGCCGATCCGCGCGCACGCGAGCATCGCGACCACCGCTTCCGGGATCATCGGCAGGTAGATGGTGACGCGGTCGCCCTTGCCCACGCCGAGGTGGCGCAGCGCGTTGGCCAGGCGGCACACGCGCGCGTGCAGTTCGCGGTAGCTGATCCGCTGCGCGGGTTGCTGCGGGTCGTCCGGCTCGAACAGCAGCGCGGTCTTGTCGCCTCGGGTGGCGAGGTGGCGGTCGAGGCAGTTGACGCTGGCGTTCAGTTCGCCGTCGGCGTACCAGCGGATGCGGAAGTCGTCGAGGGCGAAGCTGCAGTCGCTGATCTGACTCGGAAAACGGTCCCAGTGCAGGCGCCCGGCGACGTCGGCCCAGAAGCCGTCGGGATCCGTGACGGAACGTTCGTACAGTGCGCGGTAACGCGCGGCGTCCAGCGTCTGCGGCGAGGCGAAGCCGGGCGGGACGGGGCGGCGTTCCGGCTGCGACATGGCGGCTCTCCGGCCAACGGAATTGCCTTCAGTCTGCACCAGCACCGGCGCATTGGCGAAGCGCGGATGCCGTCCGCGGCATGCCCGCGCGGGGTGGGCGCCGCCTCAGCGCGGCGGCGCCGCGAGCTCGCGTGCGTCCAGGCTGCCGTCGTGGTTGCGGTCCTGGCGGGCAAAGACCTCGGCCAGGCGGTCGCGGTGCGCGGCGCGGGTCAGCGGCGCGCCGCGCCCCCCCGGCTGCTCGGCCGGCACGAGCACGCCGTCGCCATCCCGGTCCATGGCGTCGAAGGCATAGCTCATCCAGTCCTGGTATTCGCCCAGCGACACAAGGCCGTTCCGGTCGGCGTCCATCCGCGCGAGATAGCCCGCGCTGTCGGCGACCTGCGCGGCGGCGGGCAGGGCACATGCCAGGGCGACGGTCGCGGACGGCAAAAAGCCCGGCCGTCGCCGGCCGGGCTTCGTCGCATCGCGCGTGGTCGGGATCACGCGTGCGCGGCGCGCAGCGAATAGCCCTTCAGCCGGGCCGAGAAGTCCTGCAGCGCGCGGATCCCGCTGGCCTCGGCCTCGTGGCACCAGGCCTGCAGCGCGTGCAGTGTGTCGCTGGAGTTGTGGCTGCGCGCCTCGAGGACCGCCGCCAGGCGCGCGCGGTGTTCCATCAGGGCGCGGATGCGCGGACGCTGGGCCACCCAGCTGTGCAGCTGGGCGCGCGCGTCGGGCTTGAGCCAGCGGCCGTCGTCGGCCAGGCCGCGGCGCAGCTTGCGCGGCAGCAGCGCGCGCAGCCTGGCGCCCGCGGCGGCCGCTTCCTCGCGCAGCGCCGGCTTGAGCACTTTGCGCTGGAAATCGGTCATCGCCTGGAAGCGTACCGCCAGCAGCGCCTTCAGGGTGTCGGCATCCGGCACGCTGATGTTCGGGCGCACGTCGAGTTTCGGCGCGACGCGCAGCACCCTAGCCAGGCCGAGTGCCTGCAGTCCGCGGATCACCGTCCAGCCGATGTCGAACTCGAAGCGGCGCAGCGCGAACTTCGCCGACGACGGGAACGCGTGGTGGTTGTTGTGCAACTCCTCGCCGCCGATCCACACCGCCCACGGCGTCAGGTTGGTCGCGGTGTCGTCGGTCTCGAAGTTGCGGTAGCCCCACCAGTGGCCGAGACCGTTGACCACGCCGGCCGCCCAGAACGGGATCCACGCCATCTGGATCGCCCAGATCGCGATGCCCCAGAAACCGAACAGGGCGAAGCTGAGAAACAGCAACAGGGTCGGGCCCATGGTCGCGTGCGGCGTGTAGAGGTGGCGCTCGATCCAGTCGTCCGGGCAGCCCTTGCCGTACTTCTCGATGTCCTCGCGCTGCCAGCGCGCTTCGCGATACAGCTCCACGCCGCGCCAGAACACGGTGCGGATGCCCTTGTGCATCGGGCTGTGCGGATCCTCGGCGGTCTCGCACTTGGCGTGGTGCTTGCGGTGGATCGCGACCCACTCGCGGGTGATCATCGAGGTGGTCAGCCAGGTCCAGAAGCGGAACACGTGGGCGATCGCCGGGTGGAAGTCGACGCCGCGGTGCGCCTGGCTGCGATGCAGGTACAGGGTGACCGAGAAGATGGTCAGCTGGGTCGCGGCGAGGAAGTAGACGAGCAGGGTGACCCAGCCGGCCTGGAACAGGCCGCCGGCGAGGAAATCGAGCAGGGACGCGGGCATCGGGACTCCGGACGAACGAAACAACGGGCCTGTGGGGCCCGGTCGCCATGATGACAGCTTCGCGCGCGCGCACGGTGAACGCCGGCACGTTTGCCGGCGCCATTCAGCCGTGACCGCGAATCGTGACGGGCCGGCCGTTTAAGCTGGCGGTGCCGCTCGCCACGTCGCGCGCGGCCCGCGAGGCACGAGCCGCCGCCGAGACCGCGCATGCCCGAACTGCCCGAAGTCGAAACCACCCGCCGCGGCCTCGCCCCGCACGTCGAGGGCCGGCGCGTGCGCGCGGTCGTGCTGCGGCGCCCGGACCTGCGCTGGCCGATCCCGCCGGAGGTGTCCGCGCTGCTGCCGGGCGAGCGCATCGACGCCGTGCGCCGCCGGGCGAAATACCTGCTGCTCGATACCCGCGCGGGCAGCGCGCTGCTGCACCTGGGCATGTCCGGCAGCCTGCGCGTGCTGGCGCCGGACACCCCCGTGGCCGCCCACGACCACGTCGACCTCGCGCTCGAGGGCGGCCGCGTGCTGCGCTTCAACGATCCGCGCCGGTTCGGCTGCCTGCTCTGGCAACCCCCGGGCGAGACCCACCCGCTGCTGCGCGGGCTCGGCCCCGAGCCGCTGTCCGATCGCTTCGACGGCGACTACCTGTTCGCCCGCAGCCGCGGCCGCCAGGCGCCGGTGAAGGCCTTCCTGATGGACCAGGCGGTGGTGGTCGGGGTCGGCAACATCTACGCCGCGGAGGCGTTGTTCGCCGCCGGCATCTCGCCGCTGCGCGCGGCCGGGCGGGTCTCGCGCGAGCGCTACACCGCGCTCGCCGACGCGGTGAAGGCGATCCTCGCCCAGGCGATCGTCCGTGGTGGCACCACCCTGCGCGACTTCCTCGCCCCGGACGGCGCGCCCGGATACTTCGAGCAGGAACTGGCGGCCTATGGCCGCGGCGGCGAACCCTGCCCGCGCTGCGGCCGGCCCCTGAAGCAGGCGGCGATCGGCCAGCGCACCACGGTCTGGTGCGGCCGCTGCCAACGCTGAACGGGGAGCGCGCCGAGCACCGGGGGCGTGAAAACGTGCCCCGCCTCGCACTTCGGACAGCGCTTCCCCTATAGTGCGGCCGAGCGGGGAAAGGGCACATGGCGGACACGGCCGACATCACCCAATGGCTGGACGCCGCGCGCGAAGGCGACCGCGGTGCGCTCGATCGCGTGCTCGCGACCCTGTACCAGGAACTGCATTCGATGGCCCGGCGCCAGCTCGCCGGCCAGCACGGGCAGACCCTGGATGCGACCGCGCTGGTGCACGAGGCCTACCTGCGCCTGGTCGGCCGGCAATCGGCCCGCTTCGACGACCGCGCCCATTTCTTTGCCTACGCCGCATCGGCGATGCGCAGCGTGGTGGTCGACTACGCGCGCCAGCGCCTCGCGCAGAAGCGCGGCGGCGACCTGCACCGGGTCACCGACCTGCCCGAGGACGTGGAAGGCGGGCTGCGCCTGGACGAGGAGATGCTCGGCCTGGACACCGCCCTGACCCGGCTCGCGGCGGTCGACCAGCGCCTCGCCCAGGTGGTCGAGCTGCGCTACTTCGCCGGCCTGTCCGAGCTGGAGATCGCGGCCCTGCTGCAGCGCTCGGAACGCAGCATCCGCCGTGACTGGCAGAAGGCACGGCTGTTCCTGCTGGCGTCGCTGCAGGAACGGTAAGCCCGCCATGCCGGCCGTGCGCGAGGTCGGAAGCCGCCAACCGGGCGCCACTTGTCGTGGCCGTCCGTTGCCTGGTGTCGCGCACTGATGGACGCCGAACGCTGGCAACGCCTGTCGCCGCTGCTCGACGCGATGTTCGAGCTGGATCCGGAGACCCGCGCGCGCAGCCTCGAGCTGCTGCGCGAGGAAGACCCGCAGACCGCCGCCGAGCTCGAGGCGCTGATGGCGCTGGAGGGCGAGCGCGAGGACTTCCTCGCCGAGCCGCTGGTGGCTCCATTGCCCGGCGTGCGCCCGGGCAGCGTGGTCGGGCCGTACCGGCTCGAGCGCATGCTCGGCGAAGGCGGCATGGGCCAGGTCTGGCTCGCCACTCGCGCCGACGGGCTGTATGAACGCCGGGTCGCGCTCAAGCTGCTGCGCCCGGGCCTGGCCGACACCAACCTGCGCCTGCGCTTCAACCGCGAGCGGCAGATCCTCGCCCGGCTCGCGCACCCGCACATCGCGCGCCTGCTCGATGCCGGCTTCGGCAGCGACTCCCAGCCCTACCTCGCGCTCGAGTACATCGAGGGCGAGCCGATCACCGACTGGTGCCGCGCCCGCGGCCTGCCGCTGGACGCGCGCCTGCGCCTGTTCCTGCAGACCTGCGACGCGGTCAGCCACGCGCACGCCAACCTGATCGTCCACCGCGACCTCAAGCCGTCCAACATCCTGGTCACGCCGCTGGACGAGGTGCGGCTGCTCGACTTCGGCATCGCCAAGCTGCTCGACAACCCCGACCTCGGTCCCGAGCAGACCCGCACCGGCCTGCGCGCCTTCACCCTGCACTACGCCGCGCCCGAGCAGATCCGCGGCGAGCCGGTCACCACCATGACCGACGTCTACGCGCTAGGCGTGGTGCTGTACGAGCTGCTGACCGGGCGCAAGCCGTACAAGCTGCCACGCGACAGCGACGCGGCCTGGGAAGAGGCGATCCTCAACACCGATCCGCAGCGGCCCTCGGGCGTGCTGCTGCGCGAGGACAGCGACGGCACCGCGCGCCCGGAGGCGCGGCGGCAGGCCCGCCTGCTCGCCGGCGACCTCGACAACATCGTGCTGAAGGCGCTGGCCAAGCGCCCCGAGCAGCGCTACCCGTCGGTCGAGGCGCTGGCCCAGGACATCAAGCGCTACCGCGAGGGCAAGCCGGTGCAAGCGCGCCGGCAGAGCCTGGGCTACCGCGCCGGCAAGTACGTGCAGCGCCATCGCTGGGCGCTGGCGGTGGCGCTGCTGGTGACCGCGGTGCTGACCAGCGCGCTCGGCATCGTCGCCTGGCAGGCGCGGCAGGCGGTGCGCGAGGCGGCGCGGGCGCAGGCGCTGCAGGAATTCGTGGTCGGCCTGTTCGAGCATGCCGGCAGCGGCGGCGATGGCGCGCTGGACGTGCGGCGCCTGCTGGATGCCGGGGTCGAGCGCGGCAGCCGCGAGCTGGCCCGGCAGCCGGCGGCGCGCGCGGAGCTGTTCGGGGTGATCGCGCGCCTGCGCCTCGGCCTGGGCGACTACCCGCAGGCGCTGGCGCTGCTGGAGCGGCAGGCAACCATACTCGGCGCTCTCTCCGACCCGCCCGCCAGCCTGCGCCTGGAGTCGCTGGCGGACCGCGGCCGCGCACTACGCCTGCTCGGCCGTGCCGCCGATTGCGCGCGGGCATTGCGGCCGGCGCAGGAACTGGCCCAGCGGGAACAGGCGCAGCTGCCGCTGCAGGCCGCCGAGTTCTATACCCAGCTCGGCCGTTGCGAGCGCGCGACCGGCGCCGGCAAGACCGCGCGGCCGCTGTTCCAGCGCGCGCTGGCGCTGCGCCGCGATGCCCTCCACGACGCGCCGGGCGTGGTCGAGAGCCTCGCCGACCTCGCCGGCCTGGAGGCCGACGCCGGCCATGCGGACGCCGCCCTGGCCGCGTATCGCGACGCGCTGTCCCGCCTGCGCGGCGGCGTCGGCTGGCGCCACCCGCTCGCGGTCGAGCTGCTGCGCAGCACCTGCGCGCTGGAACAGGACGCCGGGCTGTTCGACAAGGCCGATGCCGATTGCGGGCGCGCCGTGGCGCTGTCCGAGGACCTGCATGGGCGCCGCCATCCGTCCACCATCGAGGCGCGCCGCCAGCTCGCCGACGTCCACCTCGCGGAGGGCCGGTTCGGCGCTGCGGTCGCGGCGCTGCGCGAAACCCGCGCCTGGCTGGTCGCCCACCGCGGCCCCGCCGACCCCAGCGTCGCCGGCGACGACGCCAGGCTCGGCCGCGCCGCCTGGGAGCAGGGCGACAATCCAACGGCGCTGTCGCGCTTCGACCGGGCGATCGCGATCCGCCGCTGGCACGGCGATACGCTGGCACTGGCCGACGTGCTGACCGACAAGGCGCGCGTGCTGTACGAAGCGGGCGCCCAGCACGAGGCGCGCGAGCTGCTGCAGGAAGCGCGCCGGCTGCGCAGCACCGCGCTGGGCGCCGAGGCGGGGCCGGTGGGCGACGCCGACCGTCAGCTCGGCGAAGTCGAAGCGGCCCTCGGGCATCCGGCACAGGCCCTGGCCCGGCTGCAGCGGGCGTTGCGCCTGACCACCGCCGCCTACGGCGCGGACGCGCCGCAAACCCGCCAGGCCGCGCTGGCGCTGGCGCGCTTCGAAGGCCGCCGCGGCGATGCGTCCGCGCTGGCGCGGCTGGATGCCCTGGCCAGGCTGCCGCAGGGCGACCAGCGCCTGCGCGCGATCGCGTGGCTGGCCGATGCCGAGGCCGCCGCGCTGCGCTGCTACGGCAGCGATCGCGTGCAGGCGCTGGCCCGGCTGCAGTCGCTGCAGGCGACCGTCGGGATCGCGATGCCGGAAGGCGGCGCGCTGGTGCGCCAGGTCGCCGCGCTGGCCGCGAGCTGCGGCTAGTCGCGCGCCGGCAAGGGCAGCGGCGCCTGCAGCGGCGCGATCGCGCCCTCGCCGCGCATGACCTTCTTGAACTCCGCGCGCGAGACCGAGACGTAGCGCTCGTTGCCGCCGATCTCGACCTGGGGGCCGGCCTGTACCGCGCGGCCTGCCTCGTCCACGCGCACCGTCATCGTCGCCTTGCGGCCGCTGTGACAGATCGTCTTGATCTCGCTCAGCTCGTCGGCCCAGGCCAGCAGGTGCTGGCTGCCCTCGAACAGCTCGCCGCGGAAGTCGGTACGCAATCCGTAGCACAGCACCGGGATGCCGAGCGCGTCGACCACCTCGCCCAGCTGCCAGGCCTGCGCGCGGGTCAGGAATTGCGCCTCGTCGACCAGCACGCAGTGCAGCGCGCCGTGCGCGGCGATGTCCAGCCGCACCAGCCGCTCGAGGTCGTCGTCGCGGCCGAACGCGGTGCCCTGTTCGGCCAGCCCGATCCGCGACGCCACCCGGCCGTTGCCGGCGCGGTCGTCCAGCGCCGGGGTCAGGATCAGCACGCGCATCCCGCGCTCGCGGTAGTTGTGCGCCGACTGCAGCAGGGTCGTGGTCTTCCCCGCGTTCATCGCCGAATAGTAGAAGTAGAGCTTGGCCATCGCCGTGGGGTCAGGGGGCGTCGTCCGCCTCCGGGGCGGGCGCCTGCTGCCCGGGGACCGGCTTCAGGTCGCCGACCTCGACGTGGGCCTCGAACAGCTGTTCCCAGACGGAATCGCGCAGCTGCCAGTATTGCTCGGGATCCCAGTATTGCGGCGCATACAGCTGCTCGGCGTTCACCCCGATCGGCCGCGAGCCTTCGTAGCGCGTGATGTACACGGGCGAGGCCGCCGAATGGCCGAGCATCGAGCCGCTCGCCCGATGCAGCTCGCGGCGCATCACCTTCGACAGCCTGGATTTGGCGGCGGCATCGCCGTAGCGGGCCAGCATGTCCTGGTCGCGCGCGCCCGCCCGCCCGCGCTCGTCGGCGTCGAGCTGCTGCCAGTACAGCTGCCGCAGGATGGCGAACTCACGGAACCCGCGCTCGGACGCCAGCGCCATCCACAGGTAGCCCTGTACGCGGTCGCGGGCGACGCCCTGGCCGTTCCAGTACATCTCGCCCAGGCGCGCCTGCGAGGGCTTGTCGCCGTACCAGGCCGCACGCTGGTAGTGGCGCAGCGCGCCGGCGAAATCCGCGGCCTCGTCGCGCGCGATGCCGGCCTTGCGTTCGCCCAGGTCCGGATGCGCGGCGAGGAAGCCGTCGATCATCAGGTCCTCGGGAATCGGCTGCGCCGCCGCGGCCTCCTGCGCATTCAAGGTCGCCGGCGCGACCAGCGCCAGCGCGATCACGGCCATCCCGGCCCACCGCATCACTTGCATCGTCGTTCCTCCTTGTGAGGATCGAAGCTTAACGTCGATCGCGGGGTTTCGGCGCGCGCGGACGATACACTGCGCGCCCCCGACGGACCTCACGATGCACGGCCTCAATCCTCCCCAGCGCGCCGCCGTCCTGCACACCGAAGGCCCGCTGCTGGTGCTCGCCGGCGCCGGCAGCGGCAAGACCCGGGTAATCGTCGAGAAGATCGCCTACCTGATCTCCTCCGGCCGGATGCCGGCGCGGCGGATCGCGGCGATCACCTTCACCAACAAGTCCGCGCGCGAGATGCGCGAGCGCGTCGGCAAGCGCCTGAAGGGCGACGCCGGCGACGGCCTGACCGTGTGCACGTTCCACGCGCTCGGCCTGAAGCTGCTGCAGATCGAACATGCGAAGCTGGGCCTCAAGCGCGGCTTCTCGATCTTCGACAGCGAGGACAGCAGCGCGCAGCTGAAGGACCTGCTGCCGGCCGGCAGCAAACCCGACGCGATCGACGCGGCGAAAAGCCTGATCTCGCGCGCGAAGAACGCCGGCCTCTCGCCGGAACAGGCGCTGGAGGCCGCCGGCAGCACCCGCGAGCAGGAGGCCGCGCTGCTGTACGCGCGCTACCAGGCGCGGTTGTCCACCTTCAACGCGGTCGACTTCGACGACCTGATCCGGCTGCCGGTGCAACTGCTGGAGTCCGATGAGGACGCCGTCGCCGCCTGGCGCGAGCGCATCGGCTACCTGCTGGTGGACGAATGCCAGGACACCAACGACGCGCAGTACCGGCTGCTGAAGGCGCTGGCCGGCGACAAGGGCCTGTTCACCTGCGTGGGCGACGACGACCAGTCGATCTACGCCTGGCGCGGCGCCAATCCCGACAACCTGCTGCAGCTCGGGGTCGACTACCCGCAGCTGAAGATCGTCAAGCTCGAGCAGAACTACCGCTGTTCCAATCGCGTGCTGCGCGCGGCCAACGCGCTGATCGCGCACAACCCGCACGAGCACCCGAAAACGCTGTGGAGCGACCAGCCCGACGGCGAGCGCATCCGCGTATGGGAGTGCCGCAACGCCGAGCACGAAGCGGAGAAGGTCGCCGACCGCATCCACTTCCTGCACGAAAGCCGCGGCGCGCCGTGGAGCGACTTCTGCATCCTGTTCCGCGGCAACCACCAGTCGCGGCCGCTGGAGAAGGCGCTGCAGCTGCTGCGCGTGCCGTACCACATCACCGGCGGCACCGCCTTCCTCGACCGCGGCGAGGTCAAGGACGCGATGGCTTGGCTGCGCCTGATCGCCAACCCGGACGACGACGCGGCCTTCCTGCGCGCGGTGCAGTCGCCGCAGCGCGGCGTCGGCGGCACCACCCTGGCGAAGCTGGCCGAGCTCGCCCAGCACGCGCACCTGCCGCTCGCGCGCGCGGCCGAAGCGATCGGCCTGCTGAAGCAGTTGCCGGCGCGCAGCGCGAACGCGCTGCAGGGCTTCGCCGATGTCGTGCGCGGCCTGCGCGGCGAGGCGACCCGGTTGCCGCCGGCGCAACTGGTGCGCCTGCTCAACGAGCGCTCCGGCCTGCTCGAGGCGCTGCGCGCGCAGTGCAAGAACGACGCGCAGTTCCAGGCGCGGCGGCGCAACCTCGACGAGCTTGCCGACTGGTTCGACGGGGGGCGTTCCGATCACAGCCGGACCGCCGGCCCCGGCGACCTCGCCGCCGCGCTCGCGCTGCTGTCGCACGCCGACAAGGGCGAGGCCGGCAACCAGGTCCGGCTGATGTCGCTGCACGCGGCCAAGGGCCTGGAGTTCCGCTACGTCTTCATCGTCGGCATGGAGGACGGCAACCTGCCGCACGAGGCCTCGCTGGAGGAAGGGCGGCTGGACGAGGAGCGGCGCCTGCTCTACGTCGGCATCACCCGCGCCAAGGAACAGCTTTGGCTGTCGTATTCGAAGGAAGCGCAGCGCTGGGGCGAGCGCCAGCGCAACTTGCCCAGCCGCTTCCTCGACGAACTGCCGGCCGCCGAGCTGCAGCGCGACGGCGCCGACCCGGTCGCCGACGCCGAGCAGAAGAAGGAACGCGCGACCGTCGGCTTCGCCAACATCCGCGCGCTGCTGGAAGGCTGACGCGCGCCCGCGGCCGCCGCGGGCGGTGCCGGCTACACTGCCGCGCATCGTTCCGGAGAGCCTCCATGCGCCTGTCCCGCCTCGTCCCGCTTCCGCTCGCGCTCGCCCTTGCCGCCTGCGCCGGCCTGCCCGCCGCGCAGGCGCCGCAGCCGGCCGCTGCCGCCACGGTGCCCGCCGACGACAGCCTCGACGCCACCGCCTGGTTCCAGAAGGCAATCGAGCGCGAGCTGATCTCGGCCGAGGTCTACCGCGCCGCCGGCGAGCACCTGGCCGCCGCGCTGCAGGACCCGGACTGGGACGCGCTGGCGCCGGCCGACCGTGCTGCCGCCGGCCCCGCGCACGGACTACCGCCGGCGATCATCGTCGACGTCGACGAAACGGTGCTGGACAACTCGGCGCACCAGGTGCGGCAGATCCGCGCCCGCACCGAGTTCGATCCCGCCACGTGGAACGCCTGGGTCGAGGAGCGCTCGGCGACGCCGCTGCCCGGCGCGCTGGAGTTCCTCCAGCACGCGGCGGCGCAGGGCGTCACCGTCTACTACGTCAGCAACCGCACCGTCGCCCAGGGCCCGGCGACCGTCGCCAACCTGCGCGCGACCGGCTTCCCGATCGCCGACGACGGCCAGTTCCTCGGCAAGGGCACGGTAGTCCTCGGCTGCCCGGGCACCGGCTCGGACAAGTCCTGCCGGCGCCAGCTGGTCGGACGCAGCCACCGGGTGGTGATGCAGTTCGGCGACCAGCTCGGCGACTTCGTGGAGCCCGCCGCCAACACCCTGGCCGGGCGCCGCGCGGCGGTCACGCCGTACCTGGGCTGGGTCGGCGAGCGCTGGTGGGTGCTGCCGAACCCGGTCTACGGCAGCTGGGAGAGCGCGCTCACCGGCGACGCGGAGACCCCGGAGGCGCGGCGGGCAGCCAAGGAGGCTGCACTGGATGATGGAAGGGGTCGTTGAAAATCAACAAGTTGGTCTGGGGTTTCTCAGGTATTGCATCAGCTTCAAGGAGGCGGTAGCCTGCTTGGCATCCGGCCACGGCCGGAGCCATGCCACAACCGACTGTCCCCGGCGCAAGCCGGCTTGAAGGAGGCCCCGCGCCTCCTTTTTTCTTGCCCGGGCGCCGGGCCGCGCCGGCGCGAACCGTGATCCCCATGCTTGCCGCCTGCCTGCCGGGCCGCCACCATCCGCGCGCATGAGGGGACGTCGCTGGACCATGACCCGGCTGCTGCCGGCCCTGCTCGCGGGCCTGCTGCTCGGGGGCTGCCGCGCGCCGAGCGCGCCGGACGCCTCCGTGCCAGGCCCGCCGCCGGGGCCGGCCAGGACCGTGCAGCAGCTGACCGCGCGCCTGCACGACAACGACCTCGCCGCCTTCGCGCGCGAGGCGGTCCCGCCGGCCCTGCACGCGGAGCTGGACGCCGCCTGGCGCGCCGGCCGTACGCGCTGGCCGCTGGACGAGCTGCCGTTCGGCGCGCGCCTGCCGGGGATGCTGCGTGCGCTGGCGGCCCCCGATGCGGAGCAGCGCCTGCTCGGGGTCTTCGATCGCCAGTTCGCCGGCGCCGACCGCCAGTTGCGCAACACCGCCGCCACCCTGGGCGTGTTCGGGGTGGAATACGTGCAGCACCGTCCCGGCTTCGGCGAGGACCAGCGCCGGCACTACGCGCAACTGGTGCAGGCCGCCGCGCGCTGGGGCAGCCATGCGCCGCTGGGCGACCGCGCCCGCGCCCGCGCCGGACTGGCGGTGCTGGTTCCCGCGGCGCGCCGCACCGGGCTGGCCCGGGACGGCGCCTTCCAGACCGCCGGCATGGACGACAGCCTGCGCCGGCTGGGGCCCTTCGCCGCCGCCTTCAAGCAGGCGGTGAAGGGTTACGGCCTCGACCTCGACGCCGACCTCGCGGGGATGCGCGCCAGCCTGCAGGAGCAGACCGGCGACCGCGCGAGGGTGCGCATGCAGTACCGCTTCGCCGGTGCCGACATCGATACGGTGATCGCCATGGAGCGGATCGGCGGTCGCTGGTACGTCGCCGACTTCCTGCGCCACGCCGAGGCCGCCGCGCGCCCGCCGGCGGCCGCGGCGCAGGTCGCCGGGCGCGCCACGCCGGCGATGCCCGCCCCGCGCTGAGCGGCGCGCGCCGGCCGCGCCCCGGCGGCGGTCGGCCATAATCCCCGGATGCCCACCCAGCCCACCCTGCCCTTCGATCCCCCGGAACCGTCGCGCCCACCGGTCCCCGCCGGCGAGACCGCGCACGCGGACGGCGGCAGTCCGTCGCGGCCTTCGACCGACGACGCGACGGCGGAGAGGCCGGTCGCCGGCGCTGGAGGGGGGATGCCGGCAGCGCCCGCCACGCCCGCCGGTGCGCCGCCATCGGCCGACGGGGCCTCCCCGGTCCAGGCCGAACTGCCGGTCGCCCCCGCGCGCCCGGCCGCTTCCCCCGCGCCGGCCCGCCGGCCGTGGTGGGCGGGCCTGCTCGGCAAGTTGCTGGAGCCGTGGATCGGCCTGAACGTCGAACCGGTCCAGCCGGGGGCGATGCTCGACGGCCGCCCGATCTGCTACGTGCTCGAGGACTACGGCCTGTCCAACGCCCTGATCCTCGAGCGCGCCTGCCGCGAAGCCGGCCTGCCGTCGCCGCTGCAGCCGCTGCCGGGCGACCCGCTCGGCCGCAAGCGCGCCTACCTCGCGCTGTCGCGGCGCAACGCCGGCAGCACCGTGGCGATGGCCGCCAACCTGGCCACCGGCAAGCCGGTGAAGCCGCGCCGCACCCATTCGGACACGCTCGCGCGCCTGCTGGACGCGCACCGCACCGACCCCTACCTGGACGTGCAACTGGTGCCGGTGTCGATCTTCGTCGGCCGCTCGCCGGACAAGCAGTCGGGCTGGTTCTCGGTGCTGTTCTCGGAGAACTGGACCCTGGTCGGCCGCTTCCGCCGGCTGCTGGCGATCCTGCTCAACGGCCGCAACACGCTGGTCCAGTTCGCGCCGCCGGTGGACCTGCGCGACATCCTCGCCGAGGAACTGCCGCCCGAACGCACGGTGCGCAAGCTTTCGCGCGTGCTGCGGACCCACTTCCACCGCATCCGCGAGGCGGTGATCGGGCCGGACCTGTCCACCCGCCGGCTGCTGGTGGACAAGGTGCTCGCCGCCGATTCGGTGAAGGACGCGATCGCCGACCAGGCCCGCCGCGACAACAGCAAGCTCGAGGACGCATGGCGCAAGGCGCACGCCTACGCCTACGAGATCGCCGCCGACTACTCGCACCCGGTGGTGCGCTCGGCGAGCTTCCTGCTCACGCCGGTGTGGAACCGGATCTACCGCGGCGTGCTGGTGCACCACCTCGAGCAGCTGAAGGCGGCGGCGCCCGGCCACGAAGTCGTGTACGTGCCCAGCCACCGCAGCCACATGGATTACCTGCTGCTGAGCTACCTGCTCTACACGCACGGCGTGGTGCCGCCGCACATCTTCGCCGGCATCAACCTCAACCTGCCGGTGATCGGCACCCTGCTGCGCAAGGGCGGCGCGTTCTTCGCCCGCCGCAGTTTCCGCGGCAACGCGCTGTATTCGGCGGTGTTCCGCGAGTACATGGCGCAGCTGGTCGCCGGCGGCTACTCGATCGAGTACTTCATCGAGGGCGGACGCTCGCGCACCGGCCGCCTGCTGCCGCCCAAGGGCGGGTCGCTGGCGATGACGGTGCGCGCCTACCTGCGCCAGCCCACCCGCCCGGTCCTGTTCCAGCCCGTCTACATCGGCTACGAGAAGCTGATGGAAGGCCGCAGCTACCTCGACGAGCTGTCCGGCAAGCCGAAGCAGAAGGAGTCGATCTTCGGCCTGCTGATGGGGATCCCGAAGGTGCTGCGCAGCAACTACGGCCAGGTGGTGGTCAACTTCGGCGAACCGATCCTGCTCAACGACATGCTCGCCGAGCACGCCACCGGCTGGGACGGCCGCGCGGTGGCCGAGGACGAGAAGCCGGCGTGGCTGGCGGACACCGTGGACGCGCTCGCCCAGCGCATCAACGTGCACGTCAACCGCGCCGCCGACGTCAACCCGGTCAACCTGCTCGCGCTGTCGCTGCTGTCCACGCCCAAGCACGCGATGGGCGAGGCCGACCTGCTGACCCAGATCGCGCTGTCGAAGACGCTGCTGGCGGAGGTGCCGTACGGCGAACGGGTCACCGTCACCCCGCACACGCCCGAGCAGATCGTCGCCCACGGCGAGGAGATCGGCCTGCTGACGCGCACCCCGCACCCGCTCGGCGACGTGCTCGGCGTGGAAGGCGAGAACGCGGTGCTGCTCAGCTACTTTCGCAACAACGTGCTGCACCTGTTCACCGCCTCGGCGTGGATCGCGAGCTGCTTCCAGCACAACCGACGGATGGCGCGCGCGACCCTGCTGCGGCTGGGCCGGGCGATGTACCCGTTCCTGCAGGCCGAGCTGTTCCTGCCATGGGCCGAGGACGAGTTCGGCGCGCGCATCGAGCGCACGCTCGACGTGTTCGTGCGCGAGGGCCTGCTGGAAGAGGTCAACGGCGAGGACGGCGGCATCCTCGCGCGCAACGCCGGCCAGTCGGACGAGGTGTTCCGCCTGCGCGCGATCGGCCACGCGCTGCAGCAGGCGTTCGAGCGCTACTACATCGCGATCTCGGTGCTGGCCAAGAACGGCCCCGGCACGCTCGGCGCCGGCGAGCTGGAGAGCCTGTGCCAGCTGGCGGCGCAGCGGCTGAGCCTGCTGTACGCGCCGGCCGCGCCGGAATTCTTCGACAAGGGCCTGTTCCGCTCGTTCATCCAGAAGCTGCGCGAGCTCAGGCTGGTGTGGCCGGACGAGAACAGCAAGCTGGTGTTCGACGAACGCCTGGCGGCGCTGGCCAAGGACGCGAAGGTGATCCTCGGGCGCGAGCTGCGGCACACGATTGAGAAGATCAGTCCGGAAGCGGCCAAGCCGGAGGCCTGAACCGGCAGGCCGTCAGGCCGGCTCGTCCGGGATCAGCGCGCTCTCCAGCCGGGCGATCTCGTCCTTCAGCTGCAGTTTGCGCTTCTTCATGCGCTTGACCGCGAGCTCGTCGGCGGCGATGCCGGATTCCAGGCGGACGATCTCGCCGTCCAGCGCGCGGTGCTCCAGGCGCAGCTCGGCGACGCGCTGGACCAGGCGGGCGAGTTCGACGGGGTCGCGCGGGGTGTTCATCGCGGGCCAGCTTAACCGTGCGCCACGACCGCGTCATGGCGGCGGCGGACGCTAGAATGGACGGCCCGCGCGCGGCGCCGCTTTTCCTGCATGTCCCCCGCATGACCCTGGTCCTTCCCCTCGCCGAACCCGCGCCGCGCGCGCGCCGCCAGGCGCACGAACAGCAGCGCCTGGCCAAGCGCCTGCGCCACCAGGTCGGCCGCGCGATCGCCGACTTCGGGATGATCGAGGACGGCGACAAGGTGATGGTCTGTCTGTCCGGCGGCAAGGACAGCTACACCCTGCTGGACATCCTGTTGCAGCTGCAGCGCAAGGCACCGGTGCGCTTCTCGCTGACCGCGGTCAACCTCGACCAGAAGCAGCCGGGCTTCCCGGAGCACGTGCTGCCGGAGTACCTGCGCTCGCTCGGCGTGGACTTCCACATCCTCGAGCAGGACACCTATTCGGTGGTGACGCGGGTCGTGCCGGAAGGCAAGACCCTGTGTTCGCTGTGCTCGCGGATGCGGCGCGGCGCGCTCTACGCGTACGCCGCCGAGCAGGGCTTCACCAAGATCGCGCTCGGGCACCACCGCGACGACCTGGTCGCGACCTTCTTCCTCAACCTGTTCTTCCACGCCAGGCTGAGCGGGATGCCGCCCAAGCTGCTCAGCGACGACGGCCGCCACGTGGTGATCCGCCCGCTGGCCTACGTGCGCGAGGACGACATCGCCGCCTACGCCGAAGCGAAAGGCTTCCCGATCATCCCCTGCAACCTGTGCGGATCGCAGGAGAACCTGCAGCGCAAGCAGGTCAGGCGCATGCTGGACGCCTGGGAGCGGGAGTCGCCGGGGCGCGTGGAGAACATCGCGCGCGCGCTCGGCGACATCCGCCCCTCGCAGCTGAGCGATCCGAAGCTGTTCGACTTCCTCGCGCTCGGCCTGCGCGGCGGCGCGCTGCCGGACGCCCATGCGTGGCTCGGCGGCCGGGAACCGGCAGCCGGTAGCCGGGAGCCGGATTCCCGCCTGCCCGAGTCCTGACGCGTCCTCTCTCCGCCTTCCGGCTTCCGATTACCGGCTCCCGGCTATCGGCTGGGCCATCCTTTCCCAGGTTCCGAGTCCCCATGTTCTTCCGCAATCTCACGCTCTTCCGCTTCCCCGCTTCCCTCGATTTCTCCGACCTCGAAACGCAGCTCGCCGAGGCGCGGCTCAAGCCGGTCGGCCCGATGGAGCTGTCCTCGCGCGGCTTCGTGTCGCCGTTCGGCCGCGACGGCGAGGCGCTCTCGCACCGCGTCGGCGACGCGATCTGGCTCAGCGTCGGCGGCGAGGACCGGCTGCTGCCCGGCGCGGTGGTCAACGACCTGCTGCAGAAGAAGCTGGCGGAGATCGAGGATAAGGACGGGCGCCGTCCCGGCGGCCGCACCCGCAAGCGGCTCAAGGAGGAACTGGTCGCCGAGCTGCTGCCGCGCGCCTTCGTGCGGCCGACCCGCACCGACGCGTTGCTCGACCTCGCCCATGGCATCTGCGTCGTCGACACCTCCTCGCGCAAGACCGCCGAGAACGTGGTCGGCGAGATCCGCCGCGCGCTCGGCAGCTTCCCGGCGCTGCCGCTCAACGCCGAGACCGCGCCGCGCGCGGTGTTGACCGGCTGGGTCGCCGGCGACGCGCTGCCCGATGGCCTGTCGCTGGGCGACGAGTGCGAGCTCAAGGATGCCGCCGACAAGGGCGCGGTGGTGAAATGCCAGCGCCACGAGCTGGCCTGCGAGGAGATCGGCAAGCACCTGGAATCCGGCAAGCAGGTCACGCGGCTGGCACTGGTGCTCGACGACCACGTCAGCTTCGTGCTCGGCGAGGACCTGGTGGTGCGCAAGTTCAAGCTGCTCGACGGCGCCGTCGACCAGCTCGAGTCCACCGAACGCGACGACCTGCACGCCGAACTCGATGCCCGCTTCGTGCTGATGGCGGGCGAGGTGCATCGCCTGTTCAGCGTGCTGGAGTCGGCGCTCAAGCTGTCGAAGACCGAGGCCTGACGCCGCGCCTGCACGCCATCGCCGCCGTGGATGGTGCATGCTGTCCGCACGGCGCTGGCTTGCGCGCCGCGCCGCACACATCCCACGCGATGCCCGACCCCCTCCGCCGCCTGCTGGCCCCGAAGCCGCGCAGCATCGAACGCGACGTCCTGTCGCTGACCCTCGCCGACGGCCGCACGGTGCCGGTGCAGCGCGTGCGCGATCCGCGCGCGCGCCGGCTCAAGCTGGCGGTGGACGAGCGCGGCGCGCGCCTGACCGTGCCGTTGCGGACGAGCCTCGCCAGCGGGGAACGCTTCCTCGCCAGCCACCGCGACTGGCTCGCCGAGCAGCTTGCGCATTACGCCGCCGGTCTGCCGGCGCTGGAGCGCGGCGTCACCGCGGCGCTGCCGTTGCGCGACGCGCACCTGCCGGTGCGCTGGCAGGACGGGCGTTGCGCGCGGGTGCAGCGCGACGGCGATGCATTGCTGTTCTCGGCGCCGGCGCGTGCCGGCCACGCCGCGCTGCGGCGCGCGCTGCGCGACTTCTACGAGGGCGAGGCGCGCGCCGACCTCGGCCGCTGGCTGCCGCGTTACCTGCCGGGCCTTCCGCGGCCGCCGCGGCGCGTGCTGTTCAAGACGATGACGTCGCAGTGGGGCTCGCTGGCGCCCGACGGCAGCGTCGCGCTGGACCTGTCGCTGGTGCTGGCGCGGCCGTCCGCGTTCGAGTACGTGCTGGTGCACGAGCTCTGCCACCTGATCCGCGCCGACCATTCGCGCGCGTTCTGGCGCGAGGTCGAGGCGCGCTGCCCGCACTGGCGCGACGAACGCGCCTGGTTCCATGCGCACGGACGCCGGCTCAAGGCCAGCCTGCGGGCGCTGCTGGCCGGCGACGGCACCGGTTCGCGTTGATCCCGGGACACGGCCAAGGGGCCGTGGAGGCTCACAACAAGGGGAATTGCCATGCGTGTCCTGCTCCTGCTCGGCGTTGCCGTGCTCACCGTTGCCGCCTGCGGCAAGTCGCCGGGCGAGCGCCTCGCCGAAAAGGCCCTGTCCGCCGCCACCGGCCAGGAAGTCGAAGTGTCCAAGGATGGCGCCGAGGTCACCTTCAAGACCGACAAGGGCGAGATGAAGATCGCCGGCGGAGACGACGCGACCTTGCCCAACGACTTCCCGAAGGACGTCTACCTGCCGTCGGGCTACAAGGTCGAGAGCTCGATGCAGATGCCGGGCGCGCTGGTGGTGTCGCTGGCGGCGCCGGGCCAGGTGTCGTCGCTGTTCGCCGACGCCAGCAAGCAGATGCAGGCCGAAGGCTGGAAGCAGACCATGGCGATGCAGCAGAGCGGCGAGACCCAGATGCTCGCCTTCGAGAAGGAGCAGCGCAGCGCGATGGTGTCCTTCGACGCCGACGACGGCGACACGGTGAAGGTCTCGCTGCAGCTCACCCGCAAGGAGTGACGCGGGCGCCCAGGAAGCCGGCGATCGCGGCCGCGACCGCCGCCGGCGCCTCCATGTGCAGGTGGTGGCTGCCCGGCAGCACCACCAGTTCGCCGCGCGGCAGCAGCGCCGCGCGGCGGCGGCGCAGCGGATCGGGCAGGTAGGGCTGGGCCGGGTCGGCGTAGACCACCCGGGTTGGCATCTCGATTCCGCGCACCAGGTCGTCGACCTGGGCCTCGGTGGTGCGGATCATCGTCGGCAGGGTCAGACGCGGATCGCTGCTCCAGGCGTAGCCGCCGTCGACCGGCACCAGGCCGCGTTCGACCAGCAACCGCGCCGCGGCTTCGGACAGGTCGTTCGCCCGCATGCGCGCCTGCGCGGCGCTGGCGATGTCGGGGAACACGCGCAGGCGCTTGCCGGGCAACGCGCGCGTCGCCGCGACCGCCTCCCGTAGACGCGTCACCGTGCGCTCCGGCTCCTCGGCCAGCGCGCCCAGCGCCTCGATCGCGACGAAGCGCTCGATCCGCTCCGGGCAGGCCGCCGCGACCAGGCTGCCGATGCCGGCGCCCATCGAATGCCCGAGCAGGGCGAAGCGCTCCCAGCCCAGCGCGTCGGCGATGTCCAGCACCGCGTGCACCGCGCCGGCGAAGGAGTAGTCCGCGCCCGGCGCCAGGTGCGCGCTGCGGCCGTGGCCGGGCAGGTCGGGCGCGACCAGGTCCAGCCCGTCGAGTTGCGCGGCCAGCGGCACGAAGCTGGCCGCGTTGTCGAGCCAGCCGTGCAGCGCCAGCACCCGCGGCGCGCCGGGCACGCCCGTGCGCAGGCCGGCGATGCGGCCGGAGGCAATGTCGAGGGCGAACTCGCGCATCACGCCGCGTCCAGCGCGCGGGTGGCGAGCGCCGCGAGCGCGTCGGCGTGCGCCGGCGCGGCGTTGAGGCAGGGGATGTAGCGCAACTCGCCGCCGCGTTCGGCGAAGCGCTCCACCAGCATCATCGCGACTTCCTCCAGCGTTTCCAGGCAGTCCACCGCGAAGCCGGGGCAGACCACGTCGACCCGGCGCACGCCGGCCGCGGCCAGCGCGTCGAGGCGATCGGCGGTCGACGGCCCCAGCCAGCGTTCGCGGCCGAAGCGCGACTGGTAGGCCAGCGACCACGCGTCGCGCTCCAGTCCGAGCGCCGCGGCGATCGCCTGCGCGCCGGCCTCGCATTGCGCGGCGTAGGGGTCGCCGGCGTCGACCAGCCGTTGCGGCAGGCCGTGGAAGGAGAACAGCAGGTGCGCGCAGCGCCCGGCCTGCTGCCAGTGCGCGCGGATCGACGCGGCGACCGCGGCGACCCAGGCCGGATCGCGGTGGTAGTCGTGGATCAGCTCGACCTGCAGTCCCTCGGCGCGCGCGACGACGTCGGCGACCGACGCGGTCGTGCTGCTCGAATACTGCGGGTACAGCGGCAGCACCAGCACCCGCCGCACGCCGTCCTCGCGCAGCGCCTGCAGGCGCGCGGCGAGCGCCGGCTCGCCGTAGCGCATCGCGTGCTCGACCCGCCAGCGCGGCAGCCGTTCGCGCACCGCGTCGGCGAGCGCGCGCGTGTGCACCGCCAGCGGCGAACCGTCGCGCAACCAGATCTGCGCGTACTTGCGCGCCACACGCGCCCCGCGCAGCGGCAGGATCACGCCGTACAGCACCGGCCACCACAGCAGGCGCGGCAGCGCCACCACGCGCGGATCGCTCAGGAATTCGGCGAGATAGCGGCGCACCGCGCGCGGCGTCGGCGCCGCGGGGGTGCCGAGGTTGACCAGCAGGAGGGCGGTGTCGGGCGCGGGCATCCGCATAGGATGGCAGGCGCGACGGCCCGGGCGGTAGCGCGCGGCCCGCATCGGCCGCGCGTGGCGGCATCATGGACGCCAGCCAGTCCCGATTCATGCCTTCGCGACTAGCCTGAACTTCCGCTGTCCCCACTGCCGGAGCCATCCATGCCTGCCGATCGCCTGCGCCTGTCCCTCCGCCTGCCGCTGCTGCTGGCGCTCACCCTCGCCGTGGGCACGGCGATGGCCGGCGCGCGCGAGGATGCGCGCGCGCAGAACGCGGTGCGCGTGCTGACCGAGATCCAGGCGATCCCGGAATCGGCGATTCCCGACAAGCTGTTCGACGAGGCCCACGCGATCGTGGTGATCCCGGACGCGATCAAGGCCGGCCTGGTGGTCGGCGGCCGCCGCGGCCACGGCCTGCTCTCGGTGAAGACCGCCGACGGCACCTGGTCGAACCCGAGTTTCGTCACCCTCACCGGCGGCAGCATCGGCTTGCAGGCCGGCGTGCAGTCGGCCGACATCGTGCTGGTGTTCCGCAGCGAGCGCGGGCTGGAGTCGATCGTCAACGGCAAGTTCACGCTCGGCGCCGACGCCGGCGTCGCCGCCGGCCCGGTCGGGCGCAACGCGGCGGCGGCGACCGACGGCCAGATGAAAGCGGAGATCTGGTCGTGGTCGCGCGCGCGCGGCCTGTTCGCGGGCGTCGCCCTGGACGGCGCGGTGCTGTCGATCGACGACGCCGCCAACGAGGCCGCCTACGGTCAGGACACCACGCCGCGCATGATCTTCGAGAGCCGGATCGGGCAGCGGCCGTCGGCCGCGCTGGTCGGGTTCCGCGACAGCCTCGAGGAGGCCAGCGCCGCCGCCCGCGCCGCGCGTGGGACCAGCGCCACCGCGCCGGTCGCGGCCGCGCCGGCGCCCACCATGCCCGCGCCTGCCGCGCAGCCCCCGGCGCCGGCGCCGGGTACGTTCGAGCCGGTGCCGGACGACGCGGTCCAGAGCGAGCCCTTGCCGTCCACGCCCTGACCGGCGTCCGCGGCGGGGAGCCGGCCGTCACGACCGCTGCGTTATCCTGTCGCCCCTTTCCGGAAGGCGGACATCCCTCATGGGCGGACTCAGTCTGTGGCATTGGCTGATCGTGCTGGTGATCGTGGTGCTGGTGTTCGGCACCAAGCGCCTGAAGAACGTCGGCCAGGACATCGGTGAAGCGGTCAAGGGCTTCAAGAAGGGCATGCACGACGAGGACAAGCCGGCCGCGCAGCTGCCCGACGAACGCCGGCGCGAGGAAGAGGCAGAGCGCCAGCGCGACGACGAACGCCAGCGCTGACATCGCGCGGAGGCGGCGGTGTTCGACATCGGTTTCTCCGAGCTGCTGATCATCGCGGTGGTCGCGCTGCTGGTGCTCGGCCCCGAACGGCTGCCCAAGGCGGCGCGCTTCGCCGGGCTGTGGGTGCGCCGCGCGCGCTCGCACTGGCATTCGGTGAAGTCCGAGTTCGAGAACGAGCTGGCCAGCGAGGACCTGCAGCGGACCCTGCGCGAGACCCGCGAGGCGCTGCGCTCGGCCGAGGACGAGTTGCGCGGCGGCGCCACCGCGCTGCAGGCGCAGCTGACCGAGGCGCAGGCCGAACTGGAGGAAACCCGCGCGCAGATCGCGCGGGAGCCCGGCGCGGCGCCGGCGCAGGAGCATCAACAAGGCGACCGGCAGCCGAGGCAGCACGATGACGAGCCCGAGATGCGCCGCTCGCAGGTCGACCACGCCCTGCTGGAACCGCCGCCGCCGCAGGACGAGGACGATGACGGCGTGCTGCTCGAGCCGGGCGAGCACGGCGAGGATGCGGAGGCGATGACGGAGCCATCGCCGCAGACCGCCTTGCCCTTCCCTTCAGGCGAAACGGAAGCGCCGGACGATGCGCGACGCTGACACCGCCCCGCCGAGCCGCCTGCTCGACCACCTGATCGAACTGCGCTCGCGCCTGCTGCGCGCGGTCGCCGGGCTGGTGCTGGTCTTCGTCGGCCTGCTGCCCTTCGCCAACCGCCTGTACGCACTGCTCGCGCAGCCGCTGCTGGAGAAGCTGCCCAAGGGCGGCCAGCTGATCGCCACCCAGGTCGCCTCGCCGTTCTTCGCGCCGGTCAAGCTGGCCTTCTTCGTGGCGCTGGTGGTGTGCATGCCGTGGCTGCTGTACCAGCTGTGGGCGTTCGTCGCGCCCGGCCTGTACCGGCGCGAGAAGAAGCTGGCGCTGCCGCTGCTGGTGTCGTCGCTGCTGCTGTTCTACGCGGGGTGCGCGTTCGCCTACTTCGTGGTGCTGCCGGCGGTGTTCGGCTTCCTCAACAAGGTGACCCCGGCGGGCGTGGCGATGATGACCGACATCGCCGCCTACCTCGATTTCGTGCTGGTGGTCTTCCTCGCCTTCGGCGCCAGCTTCGAGCTGCCGGTGGCGCTGGTGATCCTGGTCCTGCTCGGTTGGGTGACGCCGGCGCAACTGAAGGAATGGCGCGGCTACGCGGTCGTCGGCATCTTCGTGATCGCCGCCGTCATCACCCCGCCGGACGTGGTCTCGCAGCTGCTGTTGGCGGTGCCGATGATGTTGCTCTACGAAGCGGGCATCCTCGCGTCGCGGATGGTGGCGCCGGCGCGCAAGCCCGATCCGACCTCGGCCGAATGAGCGGCGCGCGGGTGGCGGGCGTGTGGCGGCGCTACGCCGCCTGGTCGCTGGATGCCGCCTGCGTCGCGGCGTTGGCGTTGCCGCTGGCCTGGCCGCGGATGCGCGAGGCCCTGTCCGCGTTGCACGCGTCCTTCCTGGTCCTGTCGGACTTGCTGATGCAGCGGCTCGGCGACGCATTCGGGACGCCCCCGGACCCGGCCGCGCTCGCCACCCGCCTGCTCGCCGACCCGGCGGTGCGCGCTGCCGCCGCGGCGATGCAGGCGGCGCTGGCCTGGCTGCTGCTGGCGCCGCTGCTCGCTTACGCGGCGCTGGCGCTGGCCTGGCACGTGGGCTTCCAGGCGATGCGCGGGCAGGCGTCGCCGGGACAGCGCGCGCTGGGCCTGTGGGTCGCGCGCGCGGATGGCACGCGCGCGGGCTGGCCGCGGCTGCTCCTGCGCCAGCTGGCGACGGCGCTGTCCTGGCTGACCCTCAACCTCGGCCATGCGCTGGCGCTGCTGCCGCCGCACCGCGCGCTGCACGACGTGCTGAGCGGGACCAGCGTGTTCGAGGGCGCGGATTCGCCACGCCTGCCCGGCTGGGCGCGCGCATGGATCGCGCTGCAGGCGCTGGCGCTGCTGCTCGCGGGCGCCTGGCTGCTGGCGCGCTACGTCGCCCTGCTGCGGCTGGCGGCCTGATCAGGCGGCGAGGTGATCCGGCGGCGGCGGCGCCGCATCGTCCGCGCACACGTCGCGCCAGACGAAATACATGATGCCGAACATCACCACGTACAGGACCACCAGGAAGGCGAGGTAGACGGGTGCGATCAGGAGCACCGCCAGCGCCGGGTGCACCGCCGCGCCGATCGCGGCGAGCACGACGATCACCAGCCCCAGCAACAGCGCCACCAGTAGCATCGCCGCCATCCCGACCACGGTCAGCACCAGCAGCGGCAGCACGTTGCGGAAGGCGCCGGCGAAGCCGTCGGCCAGCGCGCCGCCAACCCCGCGCCCGCCCAGCGCCACCTGGCCGAAGCCGACCGCGTAGGCGCCGCCGAGGAACATGAAGGCCAGCAACGACAGCCCGAACACCCGCCCGGTGCCCGCCGGCGGCGGCGGCAGCTGCGGCGGCGGCGCGCCCGGCGTGGCCTGCTGCGCCAGCGCGAGGATCTTCATGTACCAGCCGGCGAGCTCCTGCCCGAACACGCCGATGATCCCGCCGAACACCAGCAGGTAGATCGCGGTCATCAGCAGGCCGTAGCCGATCAGGCGGCCGCCGCCCTGCCCGCGGCGGAAGGTGTCGAACAGCGCGGTGGCGCGCACCGGCCGGTTGCGTTCGGTGGCGTCGATCACCCGGTAGAAGCCGCCGATCAGCAGCGGATAGACGGCCATCATCGCCAGCGCGCACACCCCCGCGATCGCCAGCGAGGCGTTGAGGTTGCCGCGCGCGAACAGGCGCTCGAGCACCAGTTGCACGATGCTCGGCACCAGCGCCACCAGCATCAGCAGCGCGCCGGCGCCGAACAGCGCCTTCGGATCGTTGCGGCCGAGGTTGACGGCCTGCATGAACCACTTCCAGCCGGCGGCCGGCCCGAGCGTGCGCGTGTGCATTGGTGGTCTCCGAGGAAGCCGGGAATGCTAACCGCTAGCGGCCGCCCGCGCCGGCGCGGCGGGCGTGGCGCACGAAGCGGCGCAGCACCCGGCGTGCCAGCGGGGTGGCGCGCACGCCGGCGGCCAGCGCCGCCGGGTCGCGGCCTTCGCGCGCCAGCGCCTCGCGGCGGGCATGCACGTAGCCGCGCATGTGGCGGGCGCTGAACTCGGGGTGGAACTGCACGCCCCAGGCGTGTTCGCCCCAGCGGAAGGCGTGGCAATCGTCCTGCGCCGAACGCGCCAGCACGGTCGCGCCGTCCGGCGCGCGCAGCACCGACTGCAGGTGGGTCGCCTGGGCCGGGAACTCCATCGGCAGGCCGGCGAACAGCGGATCGTGCGCGGCATCGGCGTGCAGCTCGAGCGCGATGGTGCCCATCTCGCGGCCCGCGGGATTGTCGCCGACCTCGCCGCCGAGCGCGTGCGCGATCAGCTGGTGCCCGTAGCAGATGCCGAACAGCGGCGTGCCGGCGTGCGCGGCCTCGTGCAGCCACTGCGCGCTGCGCTCGCTCCAGCCGTGGCGGTCGGTGACCATCGCCGCGGAGCCGGTGACCAGCACGCCGGCGAAGCCGTCGCGACGCGGCAGCGGCGCGCCGGCCTCGACGTTCACCACCACCGCCTCGTCGGCGGCGAGGCCGGCGGCCACGCGGATCCAGTGCGGAAAGCCGCCGAGGCGGCGCAGGGGCGCGGCGGGCTGGCCGGTTTCGAGGATGAGGAACGGGGCGACGCGCGGCATGGGTCCGGTCGGGAGCGCGGGCGGAAGGCAGGCCGGGAAGGCGGCATGCGCTGGCTATACTAGCCCGCTTTCCGGGCGGTTTTGCCGCAGTGGCGCCCATTTCCGGCGTGCCGCGCGCGCCGCCCGGCCGCCTTTCGAGCCCTCCTCCGAGCGACCCCGATGTCCGGCCCCACCTTCCAGGAGCTGATCCAGACCCTCAACGCCTACTGGGCGAAGCAGGGCTGCGTCCTGATCCAGCCGCTCGACCTCGAGGTCGGCGCCGGCACCTTCCATCCCGCCACCTTCCTGCGCGCGCTCGGCCCGGAGCCTTGGCACGCCGCCTACGTGCAGCCCTGCCGCCGTCCCACCGACGGCCGCTACGGCGAGAACCCCAACCGCCTGCAGCGCTACTACCAGTACCAGGTGGCGATGAAGCCCTCGCCCGACGACATCGTCGCGCTGTACTTCGACTCGCTCAAGGCGCTGGGCATCGACCCGCTGGTGCACGACCTGCGCCTGGTCGAGGACAACTGGGAGTCGCCGACGCTGGGCGCCTGGGGCCTGGGGTGGGAGGTGTGGCTGAACGGGATGGAGATCACCCAGTTCACCTGGTTCCAGCAGGCCGGCGGGCTCGAATGCAGGCCGGTGCTCGGCGAGATCACCTACGGCCTCGAGCGCCTCGCGATGTACCTGCAGAACGTCGACAACGTGTTCGACCTGGTGTGGACGCGCGGCCCGCAGGGCACCGTGACCTACCGCGACGTCTACCACCAGAACGAGGTCGAGCAGAGCGCCTACAACTTCGAGCACGCGAACGTGGAGGTGCTGTTCCGGCGCTTCGACGAATGCGAGGCCGAGGCGCTGAAGCTGGTCGAACTCGGCCTGCCGCTGCCCGCCTACGACCAGGTGTGCAAGGCCTCGCACAGCTTCAACCTGCTCGACGCGCGCCGCGCGATCAGCGTGACCGAACGCCAGCGCTACATCCTGCGCGTGCGCCGGCTCGCGCAGGCGGTGGCGGAGGCTTACCACGCGCAGCGCGAAAAGCTCGGGTTTCCGGGGCTGAAGCGCGAGGCGGCGTAGTCGCCGTGTGTCCTGCCGGCATCCCGCGCAGCCGGGACCCGGCGAATGTCGAAACGATCCAAGACGCCGCATGCCCGCCCGCGGGAATGAAGGCGGAGGCCAGAACCCGATGACCGCGATGCAACCCCTCCTGATCGAACTCGGCACCGAAGAGCTGCCGGTCAAGGCGCTGCCCGCGCTGGCGCAGGCACTGTTCGACGGCGTGATCGACGGGCTGGTGAAGCGCGGCGTTGCGGTCGAACGCGATGGTGCGCGGCCGCTGTACACGCCGCGGCGGATGGCGGTGCTGCTGCCGGGCGTCGCCGTCGAACAGCCGGAGCAGCGCAGCGAGGCCCTCGGCCCCTACCTCAACATCGCGCTCGACGCCGACGGCCAGCCGACCCGCGCGCTGCAGGGCTTCGCGGCGAAGGCCGGCGTGGACTGGACCCGGCTGGAACGCACCAGCGACGCCAAGGGCGAGCGCTTCGTGCACCGCGCGGTCACGCCGGGCGCGCGCACCGCCGAGCTGCTGCCGGAGGTCCTGCGCGAGGCCATCGCCGCGATGCCGATCCCCAAGCCGATGCGCTGGGGCGACCACGACTACGCCTTCGTGCGTCCGGTACGCTGGCTGGTGCTGCTGCTCGGCGGCGAGGTCGTGCCGGCCGAGACGCTCGGCGTGGCCAGCGACCGCATGAGCCGCGGCCACCGCTTCCTGCACGACAAGCCGGTGTGGATCGGCGCGCCGGGCGACTACGTGGACGCGCTGCGCGCGGCGCAGGTGGTGGTGGATCCGGCCGAGCGGCGCGAGCGCATCCTGCGCGAGGTCGAGACGGCGGCACGGGCGGCCGGCGGCGTCGCCCGCGTCGATCCGGACAACCTGCAGCAGGTCGAGTGCCTGGTCGAATGGCCGAGCGCGGTCGCCTGCAGCTTCGATGCCGAGTTCCTCGCCGTGCCGCAGGAAGCGCTGGTGGCGACGATGGAGGCCAACCAGAAGTTCTTCCCGGTGCTGGACGATACCGGCCGCTTGACGCCCCACTTCATCGGCGTCGCCAACATCGCCTCGCGCGATGTCGCCGAGGTGCGCAAGGGCTACGAGCGCGTGATCCGCCCGCGTTTCGCGGACGCGAAGTTCTTCTTCGACGAGGACCTGAAGCAGGGACTGGCGGCGATGAACGCCGGGCTGGCGAACGTCACCTACCAGGCAAAGCTCGGCACGGTCGCCGACAAGGTCGCGCGGGTCGCGGCGCTGGCGGAACACATCGCGCGCGAGGTCGGCGTGGAGCCGGCGCTGGCGCGGCGCGCGGCGGAGTTGTCCAAGGCCGACCTGCAGTCGCGGCTGGTCAACGAGTTCCCCGAGCTGCAGGGCATCGCCGGCCGCCATTACGCGCAGCGCGACGCCGCGCTCGCCGACCTCGGCGAGGACGCGCGCGCGCAAGTTGCGACCGCGCTGGATGAGGCGTACATGCCGCGCTTCTCGGCCGATGCGGTCGCGGCGACGAAGCTGGGCCAGGTGCTGGCGATCGCCGAGCGGCTGGATACGCTGGCGGGCGGCTTCGCCGCGGGCCTGAAGCCGACCGGCAACAAGGATCCGTTCGCGCTGCGGCGCAATGCGCTGGGGCTAGCGCGGACGCTGATCGAAGGCGGGCTGGACCTCGACCTGCTGACCCTGCTGCACCGTGCCGTGGACGGCGCCAGCGACGCGCTGCTCGGCACCCGGCTCGACGGGGTGTTGGCGTCCGCCGCGGCGGCGGAGCGGCAAGGGGTGTCCATCGAGACCGGACAGTCGGTCGCGGCCGACGCGACGCGACCGGCTCGCGCCATCCTCGAACTGCATGATTTCATCCTCGACCGCCTGCGCAGCTACTACGCCGAACGCGGCGTGCCGGTGCAGCAGTTCGAGGCGGTCGCCGCGCTGCGCCCGGCCTCGCTGCTCGACTTCGACCGCCGCCTCGCCGCGATCGGCGAATTCGCGACCCTGCCGGAGGCCGAGGCGCTGGCCGCCGCCAACAAGCGCATCCGCAACATCCTGAAGAAGGCCGAGGGCGAGATCCCGGCCGCGCCCGATGCGGCGCTGTATGCCGAGGCCGCCGAGCGCGAGCTCGCCGCCGCGGTGGACGCCGCGATCGCCGAAACCGGCGACGCCCTCGCCGGCCGCGACTACGTCGCCGTGCTCGGCCGCCTCGCCCGGCTGCGGCCGCAGGTGGACGCGTTCTTCGACCAGGTGCTGGTCAACGCCGACGACCCGGCGGTGCGCGGTAACCGCCTCGCCCTGCTGCGCCGCCTGGCCGACCGCCTCGGCAGCGTCGCCGCGATCGAGCACCTGTCGGCCTGATCCCGCCGCGTCTCCGTGGAGCGGAGCTTGCTCCGCCGCGGGGCCTCCCTTCGCCGCGTTCCGTGCGCTGCGCGGCAGCGTGCCCCAGCGTTCCGCGCACCGTGAAGCGCGCGTCGAAACGCTCACGCCGCCGTGGGTATCCTGCCGCGATGACGCCCCGCCTCGCCCGTCGCCTGTGCGCGCTCGCCCTGTGCGCGGCGCTGCCCGCGCAGGCCGCGCAGGTCGCGCGCATCGACGTGCGCGGGCTCGACGAGGCGATGGCCGCCAACGTGCGCCAGGCGCTGTCGCTGCAGCAGGCGACCACGCGCGAGGTCTCCGGCCGCCGCCTCGCCGCGCTGCTGCGGCTGACCGAGGCGGAAACCCGCGAGGCGCTGGAACCCTTCGGCTACTACACGCCGGCGATCGACGTCGCCCGCAGCGGTCCGCGCGACGCGGTCGTGGTCATCATCACCGTGGACCCTGGCCAGCCGGTGCGCGTGCGCGGCTTCAACGTGGCGATCGAGGGCGAGGGCGGCGAGGACCGCTACCTGCGCGAGGAACTCGACGCGTTCCGCCCGCGTCCCGGCGCGGTGTTCGAGCACGCGCCCTACGAGGCCGGCAAGACCCGCATCAGCCGCCGCCTCGCCGAGCGCGGCTACTTCGACGCCGAACTCGCGCGCCACCGCGTCGAGGTCACCCGCGCGGCCAACGCCGCCGACATCGACCTCGTGTGGAACAGCGGCGCGCGTTACGACATGGGGGCGGTCACCTTCACCCAGACACCGCAGGTCGTGCGCCCGCAGCTGCTGGACAAGCTGGTCTACTGGGAGGAGGGCAGCTACTACCACGCCGGCAAGCTCGACCGCCTGCGCGAATCGCTGCAGCGGCTGGACTACTTCGGCCGCATCCAGATCGACCCGCAGCCCGGCGCGGCCACCGACCACCGCGTGCCGGTCGAGGTCACCCTCACGCCGGCGAAGCGCAGCATCTACACCGCGGGCCTGAGCTACGGCACCGACAGCGGTGCCGGCGTGCGCCTGGGCGTGGAGCGGCGCTACCTCAACAGCCGCGGGCACAAGGCGCTGGCGCAGCTGGACTACGCGCAGCAGCGCAAGACGCTCACCCTGCAGTACCGCATTCCCGCCTTCGCCTGGCTGGACGGCTGGTACACCGCGAGCCTGCAGGCGGCCGACGAGCAGGACGACTACATCGACACCCGCCGCGTGGAGTTCGTCGCCAGCCGCAGCGGCGAGGTCAACCGCCACCTTACCGTCACCGCGTCGCTGCACGCGCTGCGCGAGCGCTGGGCCTACGTCGAGACCGCGCGCGCGACGCCCGACTACCGCTACGCGACCTACAACTTCCCGGCGCTGCGGGCCGACTACGTCGACGTCGACGACCGCCTGTTCCCGCGCGCCGGCATCGCCGGGCGCCTGCTGCTGCGCGGTGCGCCGGCGGCGTTCGGCGGCGACGCCGGCTTCGCCCAGCTGCACGCGCGCGCCAGCTGGTTCCACGGCCTCGGCGCGCGCGACCGCCTGATCCTGCGTGGCGAGCTCGGCCATACCTTCACCGGTGCCCTGGTCGACCTGCCGCCGAGCCTGCGCTTCTTCGCCGGTGGCGACGGCAGCATCCGTGGCTACAACCGCAACGAGGTGGGTCCGCGGCTGGGGCGCTACGCGCTCGGCGCGAAGAACGTGGTCACCGCCAGCGCCGAGCTGGAGCACTACTTCGACGACGCCTGGGGCATGGCGGCGTTCGTGGACAGCGGCAGCGCCTTCGACGGCCGCGTGCCGGACTGGCATACCGGCGTCGGCGTCGGGCTGCGCTGGCGCTCGCCGGTGGGACCGGTGCGGGTGGACGTCGCGCGCGGCCTCGACGAGCCGGATTCGCGCTTCACCGTGCATTTGGCGATCGGAGCGGAATTGTGAACACGCCGACCCCGCAGGAACGCGAGGAACGCATCGCGGAGCTGCGCGCGCGCCGGCGCGCGCGGCTGCGCTGGCTCGCGCTGCGGGCGGTGTTCGTCGCCGGCGCACTGGTGCTGCTGGGCGCGCTCGGCCTGTACTGGCTGCTGACCACGGTCGGCGGGCGCGACGCGCTGCTCGCGCAGGTCACCGCGCGGCTGCCGCCCGGCGCCAGCTTCACCTGGCGCGACGCGCGCGGCCCGGCGTCCGGCCCGCTGGTCCTGCGCGGCGTGCGCTTCAGCCTGCCGCGGCAGCTGGATCCCGCCTGTGTCGCGCGACCGGACGCGCCCTGCGCGATGGGCATGATCGTGTTCACCGCCGACACCCTGGTGCTGGATCCGGCGCTGCGCCCGCTGCTCGGCCGCCGCCTGCGGCTGGACGCGATGGACGTGCGCGGCGCGACGCTGGCGTTGCCGGAAAGCCGCACGCCCTTCGAATTCCCGCGCTGGCCCGACGTGCTGCCGCGGATCGCGCCGCCGCTGGGCCTGCAGGCCGACCGCATCCGCGTGGATGGCCTGCGGGTGACCCGCGCCGGCGAGCCGCTGGTCACGGTGCGCAGCCTGCGCGGCGGCCTGCGCGCGAGCGACGGCGCGCTGCACCTCGCGCACCTGGTGGCCGACACCGACCGCGGCCGCTTCACCGCGCATGGCGATTACATGCCGCGCGACAACTACCGCAGCGACCTGGTCGCGACCGCGGTGCTCCCGGCGGCGGGTGGGAGCGCGCCGTCGCGGCTCGGTTTCGTCGCCCGCGGCGATCTCGCGCGCATGGACGTCGCGCTTGCCGGCAACGCGCCGGCGCCGCTGCGCGTCAGCCTGACCCTGCGTGGTGCCGACGCACCGCGCTGGCGATTGCAGGCACGCAGCGAGGGATTCGATCCCGCCCTGCTCGCCGGCGACGCACCGTCGACGCCCCTGGCCTTCACGCTCGATGCCGACGGCCGTGGCGGCGACGCGCGCCTGCACGGGCGCGTCGCGCGCGGCGATGTCGTGGTGGACGTGCGGCCTTCGCGCGTCGTGCTCGAGGAGCAGGTGCTGAGCCTGCGACCGCTGTTGCTGGATACGCTCGACGGACATGTGCGCGCCACCGGCCGCATCGACCTGCGCGATCCACGCCGCGGCAGCGTGCAACTCGCGCTGGCCGCGCGCGGCCTGCGCTGGGGTACGGCGCCCGGCGCGACGCCCGTGATGGCCGACGCGCAGCTCGGCGTGGCCGGCACGCTGGCGCAATGGGCGGTGTCCGGCAACGGCCGGCTGCGCCGCGGCGACGAGGCCGCGGACGTGCGCCTGCAGGGGCGCGGCAACCGCGCGCAGCTGGCGCTGCGCGCACTGCGGGTGACGATGCCGCAGGGCCGGCTGGACGCGCAGGGCACGCTGCGCTGGGCGCCGCGACTGGCATGGGACGCGCGGGCGACGCTCGCCGGCTTCGACCCCGGCTACTTCCTGCCGGACTGGAACGGCGCGGTCGACGGCGAACTCGGCGCGCGCGGCGAAGTCGGCGACGACGGCAGCCTGCACGCCAGCGTGGACGTGCCGCGCCTGGGCGGCCGCCTGCGGGGCCGCGCGCTGCGCGGAAGCGGTCACCTTCTGATTGACGGCAATGCCTACGCGGGACGCGCATCGCTCGCGCTCGGTGCCAGCCGGCTCGAGGCCGAGGGCCGGATCGCCGAAACCCTCGCGCTGGACGCGCGCTTCGCGCCATTGCAGCTGGCCGACCTGCTGCCGGACGCCGGCGGCGTGCTGCGCGGCACGCTGCGCCTGCGCGGCGCGCGCGCCGCGCCCGACGTCGCGGTGCAGCTGGACGGCAGCGCGCTCGCCGTCGCCGGCTATCGCGCCGACAGCCTGGCGCTGCACGGCACGCTGCCGTGGCGGCGCGGCAACGGCACGCTGGTGGCCGACGCGCGCGGCCTGGTCGCCGGGCTCGCGTTCGTCCGTCTGCACGCGACCGCGCGCGGCGCGGCCGAATCGCTGCAGCTGGACGCCGAGGCGGAGGGCGACACCGGCGCGGTCACGGCGTCGCTCGCGCTCACGCGCCGCAATACGCGCTGGCAGGGCACGCTCGCGCGCCTGCGTTTGATGCCGCCGAAAGGCGGCGCGTGGGTGCTGCAGGCGCCGGCGCACTTCGCGCAGCACGCCAATGGCTGGCGGCTGGCGTCCAGCTGCCTGCAGGGCGAAGCCGGCGGCCGCCTGTGCATGGCGGCGGACTGGCCGCTGCAGGGCGTCACCGTGGACGCGCAGGCGCTGTCGCTCGCCCTGCTCGCGCCCTGGCTGCCGCCGCGCGCCGACGGCCGCGCCTGGCGACCGCATGGCGACATCGCGCTGCAAGCGCACCTGCGCCCGGTCGGCGGCGCCTGGACCGGCAACGTGCACGCGCGCTCGGCCGAAGGCGGCCTGCGCCTTGGCGCGCGCACGCGCCGCGATCTGGTCGGCTACCGCCAGCTGGCGCTCGACGCCGAATTCGATCCGCGCCGCGTCGCGGGCACCCTTGTCGCCGAACTTGCTGGCGGCGGCCGCGTCGAGGCGCGCATCGCCACCGGCTGGGCCCCGGGCGCGCCGCTGTCCGGCACGCTCGCGCTGCGCACCGACGCGCTGACCTGGCTGGAACTGTTCTCGCCCGACATCGTCGAGCCGACCGGCGAACTCGACGCGCGGCTCGCGCTGTCCGGCACGCGCGCCGCGCCGCTGCTCGGCGGGCAGGCGCGACTCACCGGCTTCGCCGCCGAGGTGCCGGCGCTCGGCATCGCGCTGGAGGACGGCAGCCTGCGGGTAGACGCGCAGGCCGACGGCAGCGCGCGCGTGCACGGCGACGTGCGCTCGGGCGACGGCGTGCTGCGCGTGGACGGCAGCCTCGACTGGCGCAACCCGGGCGCGCCGCTGCAGCTGGCCGTGCGCGGCGACCGCTTCCTCGCCAGCGACACCCGCGAGCTGCGCGCGCTGGTCAGCCCCGAGGTCGACGTGCGCTACGCCGCCGGCCAGCCGATCACGGTCACCGGCACGGTCACGGTGCCGAGCGCGCGCGTGGATCTCGAACGGCTCGACCAGGGCGTCGCCCGTTCGCCCGACGTCGTCGTGCTGGACCCGGCCGACCCGGAAGCGGGCGGTCTGGCGACGCCGGTCGCGCTCGACCTGGTGCTTGTGGTCGGCGACGACGTGCACCTCGCCGGCTTCGGCCTGGACGGCACGCTCGCCGGCCGCCTGCGCGTGCGCAGCGCGCCAGGTCGCGAGATGACCGCGGTCGGCACGCTCGACGTCGGCGGTCGCTACGCCGCCTACGGCCAGCGGCTGACGATCACCCGCGGCGAACTGACCTGGAACGGCAACGCGATCGCCGACCCGCTGCTGGACCTGCGCGCGGAGCGCGAGGTCGGCGACGTCACCGCCGGCATCGACGTCAGCGGCCACGCGACGCGTGCGGAAGCGGAGGTGTGGAGCGATCCCGCGAGCGACCGCTCGCAGGCGCTGGCCCTGCTTGCGCTCGGCCGGCCGCTGTCCAGTGCGTCGCCGGAGGAAAGCCGGCAGGTGGACGCGGCCAGCGCCGCGCTCAGCGCCGGCGGCAGCCTGCTCGCGTCGCAGCTGGGCGCGCGGCTCGGCCTCGACAGCGCGGGCGTCAGCGATTCGCGCGCGCTCGGCGGCAGCGTGCTCGGCATCGGCAAGTACCTGTCGCCGCGGCTGTACGTCGGCTACGGCGTGTCGCTGCTCGGCACCGGCCAGGTGCTGACCCTGAAGTACCTGCTGCGCAAGGGCTTCGACGTGGAAATCGAGTCGGGCACGACGGAAACGCGCGCCTCGCTCAACTGGCGCAAGGAGAAGTGATGGACGGTTTCGACTGGAACCTGGTGCAGTGGCCCGCGATGGCGGTGACCCTGGTCGCCGCCTGGCTGGTCGGCGCGCAGAGCAAGCGCCGGCGCAACTGGGGCTTCTGGTGCTTCATCGCCAGCAACGTGCTGTGGATCGCGTGGGGCTGGCACGACGGCGCGTGGGCCCTGATCGCGCTGCAGGTCGGGCTGTTCGCGATGAACCTGCGCGGCGCGCGCAAGAACGATCCCGACCCGGCCTGACGCGCGCGCGTCGCATTGCCGATACTGCGCCCATGGCCACCCGCCGCCTCCGCATCCCGCAACCGCCGGCGCAGGCGATCGCGCAGGGCGTCGCCGCGATCAAGCAGGAGATGGACCTGCCGCTGGCGTTCCCGCCCGAGGTCGAGGCCGCCGCCGCGCAGGCCGCGGCCGCGCCGCGCCTGCCCGGCCTCGACCGCACCGACATCCCGCTGGTCACCGTGGATCCGCCCGGCGCGATGGACCTCGACCAGGCCCTGCACGTGGAGCGCCGCGGCGACGGCTACCGCGTGCACTACGCCATCGCCGACGTCGGCGCCTTCGTCGCCCCCGGCGATCCGGTCGATCTGGAAGCGCACCGCCGCGGCGAAACCCTGTACGGCGCCAACGACAAGATCCCGCTGCATCCGAAGGTGTTGTCGGAAGGCGCTGCGTCGCTGCTGCCGGGCGAGCTGCGGCCGGCGCTGCTGTGGACGATCGACCTCGATGCCACCGGCGAAGGCGTCGCGGTCGACGTGCGCCGCGCGCGCGTGCGCAGTCGTGCCCGGCTGGACTACGACGGCGTGCAGGCGCGGGTCGACGCCGGCGGCGCCGATCCGCTGTGGGCGCTGGTGCGCGAGGTCGGCGTGCTGCGCGAGCAGCGCGAGCGGCGCCGCGGCGGCATCAGCCTGCCGCTGCCCGAGCAGGAGGCGCGTCAGGACGCCGACGGCCGCTGGCGGCTGGCGTTCCGCGCGCGGCAGCCGGTGGAGGACTGGAACGAGCAGCTGTCGCTGCTGACCGGCATGGCCGCCGCGCACCTGATGGTGCAGGCGAAGATCGGTCTGCTGCGCACGCTGCCGAAGCCGGCGCCCGACGCGATTGCACGCCTGCGCCGCACCGCCGCCGCGCTCGACATCCCGTGGCCGCAGGCGCTGTCCTATCCCGAATTCATCCGTGCGCTGGATCCGTCGCATCCGCGCGACGTGGCGATGATGACCGCCTGCACCACGGTCCTGCGCGGCGCCGGCTACGTCGCCTTCGACGGCGCGCTGCCGGACCAGCCGATGCACTGGCCGCTGGCGGCCGAGTACGCGCACGCGACCGCGCCGTTGCGGCGGCTGGCCGACCGCCACGTCGGCGAACTGTGCGTCGCGTTGTGCGCGGGCGAAGCGCCGCCGGCGTGGGTGCGCGCCGCGTTGCCGGCGCTGCCGGCGACCATGCAGGCGGCGGGCGCGCGCGCCGGGCGCTACGAGCGCGCGGTGCTCGACCTGGTGGAGGCGGTCACCCTGCAGCCGCACCTGGGCGAGGACTATGAGGGCGCGATCGTCGAGGCGTCGCCACGCGACCCGCGCGCCGGCATCGTCATGCTGCGCGCGCCGGCGATCGAGGCGCGGGTGACCGGCGAGGCGCCGCTGCCGGTCGGCGAACGCGTGCGCGTGCGCCTGGTCGAAGCGGATCCGGCGACGCGCACGACGCGCTTCGCCTGGCCGGCCTGAGCGGGCGTCAGTAAGGGATGTGCGCGCCGCGCAGCTGCGGCACGCCGTCGACCATGTCGGTCCACGCCAGCCACGCGCCGTCGCCGCGCAGGGCGAGCTGCGGGAAGCCGGCGCCACGGCCGCGCCCGGCCAGCTTCGCGACCTCCACCCGCTGCAGTTCGCGCGACAGGTCCGGCGCGTAGCGCGCCAGCCACAGCGACTGCCCGCCGGCGTCCTCGCGGAACCAGGCGACCCACGCCTGGCGCGCATCCAGCGCGACCGCGACCCGGCCCTGCACCGCGTCGCCGCTGTCCACCGTCACCGGCGCGGCGAAGTGGTCGCCGGCGTCGTCGCTGAGCGCCAGCAACACCGCCGGGCGATCCTGCGCTGCGGTGTACCAGGCGACCACCGCGGCATTGCCGTGGGTCGCCAGCGCCGGGCCGTTGACCGGGCAGGCGTGCATGGTCCAGCCGTCCGCGTGCACCGGCTGCGGCTGGCGCCAAGCGCCATTCTCGAAGCGGGTGGCCAGGATGTCGCGCACGTCGTCCGGCGTCCTGCCGCGATAGACCAGCAACGCGCCGCGCGGGGTCACGGCGGCGTCGGTCTGGCAGCAATCGCAGGTCAGCGGGTCGACCACCTGCGCGTCGCTGCGCGCGAGGTTGCGGTCGAACAGCGCGGCCTGCAGCGACGTGCTGCCGTCATGCTCCGCGTCGCCGTGCTGCATCGGCGTGCCCGACAGCCACGCCGCGCCGATCCGGTCCGCGCCCGCCGCCCACAGCGAGGCGAAGCCGTGTTCGGCCGGCAGCGTGCCGGTGTTGAGCCGCACGGGATTGCTCCAGCTGAAGCCGCCGTCCACCGAGCGCGCCAGCATCACGTCGGCGGCGCGGCCCTCGCCGGCCTGCTGCAGCCATTGCACCCACAGCGCGCCGTCGTCGCTGCGGCCGAGGTGCGGGGTGTTGGCCCAGTTCGCCATCAGCGAGTTGCCGACCACGATCGTGCGCGGCGCGCTCTGCCAGCGGTCGTCGCGGCCGAACTCGCTGAACTGCAGGGCGTTGCGGCGGCCTTCGACGCTGCTGATCCAGGCCAGCAGCAGGTGGCCTTCGGGGGTCGCGATCAATTCCGGTTGCGCCGCGCCGGCGCCGCCCGGCAACGCCCACGGCTGCACCGTGTAGGCCTGCGGCGCCGCGGCCCGCTCCGGTGTGGCGTCGCGCTGGCAGGCGGCCAGGGCGAGGATCGACGCGAGGCAGAGCAGCGTGCGTGCGGCGTGCATGGCGTGACCTCCTGCGGAGACGACCATGATAGGACACCGCGCCGCGCACGCGTCAGGCGCCGGCCTCCTTAGAGCGGAGCTTGATCCGCTGCTTCACCGCGGAGAGCGGCGGCGGTTGGTTGCGTCGCCGGATTGTCGCGCGAGCGTGCCGGGCGGGAGAGACGTGCAGGACACGCCGTGAATCCGTCCATGGAGGCTCGGATGCGCCATCCATGGCGCATACGGTCCGGCACGCCTCTCCCACCCGGCACGCCCAGCCGTGCGATCCGCCTTCCGCCTTCGGGCTCCCGCCTTCCGGCTTCCGCTTCCCGCCTTCCGTCTCCCGTCTACGCCGCGCCGCGCTGCCCGCGCGCCAGGTGCACCAGCAGCAGCGAGATCGCTGCGGGCGTGACGCCGGGGATGCGCTGGGCCTGGCCGATGGTCTGCGGGCGCACACGCTGCAGTTTCTGCAGCACTTCGGCGGACAGCCCACGCACCTGTGCGTAATCGAAGGCGTCGGGAATGCGCGCGTCCTCGTGCCGGCGCGCGCGCGCGATCTCCTCGCGCTGGCGCTCGAGGTAGCCGGAATACTTCACGCCGATCTCGACCTGCTCGGCGACCGCCGCGTCCTCGACGCCCGGGCCCAGGGCGGGCACCTGCATCAGCGTGGCGTAGCCGAGTTCGGGGCGCTTGAGCAGGTCGCGCGCGCTGGTTTCGCGGCTGACCTCCACGCCGAGGGTGGCGGCGATGTCGCGGCCGAGCGCGTTGGCGGGCGCCGCCCACAGCGCCGACAGCCGCGCTTCCTCGCGCGCGATCGCCTCGCGCTTGGCTTCGAACGCGGCGTAGCGTGCGTCGTCGACCAGCCCGAGCGTGCGCCCGACCGGCGTCAGCCGCAGGTCGGCGTTGTCCTCGCGCAGCTGCAGCCGGTATTCCGCGCGCGAGGTGAACATGCGGTACGGCTCGCTGGTGCCGTGGGTGACCAGGTCGTCCACCAGCACGCCGAGGTAGGCCTCGTCGCGACGCGGACTCCAGCCGTCCTGCCCGCGCACGAAGCGCGCCGCGTTGACGCCCGCGAGCAGGCCCTGCGCCGCCGCTTCCTCGTAGCCGGTGGTGCCGTTGATCTGGCCGGCGAAGAACAGGCCGGCGACCGCCTTGGTCTCCAGCGTCGCCTTCAGCCCGCGCGGGTCGAAGAAGTCGTATTCGATCGCGTAGCCGGCGCGGGTGATGTGCGCACGCTCGAAGCCGCGGATCGACCGCACCAGCTCCAGCTGCACGTCGAAGGGCAGCGAGGTCGAGATGCCGTTCGGGTAGATCTCCGTCACGTCGAGCCCTTCCGGCTCGACGAACACCTGGTGCGACGTCTTCTCCGCGAAGCGCACCACCTTGTCCTCGATCGACGGACAGTAGCGCGGGCCGATGCCCTCGATCTGGCCGGTGTACAGCGGCGAGCGGTCGAGCGCGCCGCGGATGATCTCGTGCGTGCGCTCCGAGGTGTGGGTGATCCAGCACGACACCTGGCGCGGATGGTCGGCGGTCGACCCCATGAACGAGAACACCGGGCGCGGATCGTCGCCGGGCTGCTCCTCCATCGCCGAATAGTTGAGCGTGCGGCCGTCGATGCGCGGCGGGGTGCCGGTCTTGAGCCGGTCGACCACGAACGGGCCCTCGCGCAGCCTGTGCGCCAGGGCCAGCGACGGCGGCTCGCCGGCACGCCCCGCCGCGTAGGTGGTCTGGCCGACGTGGACCTTGCCGGCGAGGAAGGTGCCGGCGGTCAGCACCACCGCCGGCGCCTCGAAGCGCAGGCCGGTGTTGGTGACCACCGCCTCGACCCGGCCGCGGTCGAACAGGATGTCGTCCACCGCCGCCTGGAACACCAGCAGGTTGGGCTGGGCCTCCACCGCGCGGCGGATGAAGGCGCGGTACAGGGCGCGGTCGGCCTGGCAGCGCGTGGCCCGCACTGCCGGACCTTTGCTCGCGTTGAGACGCCGCCACTGGATGCCGGCGGCGTCGGCCGCGCGCGCCATGATCCCCCCGAGCGCGTCGATCTCCTTCACCAGGTGGCCCTTGCCGATGCCGCCGATCGCCGGGTTGCAGCTCATCGCGCCGACCGTCTCGATCGCATGGGTCAGCAGCAGCGTGCGCGCGCCGGCGCGGGCCGCGGCCAGCGCGGCCTCGGTGCCGGCGTGGCCGCCGCCGACCACGATCACGTCATGGCGGTGGAAGGAGCTCATGGCGGAATTATCGCGCGGGCGGAGTGGCGGGGCGGGACGTTGCCGCGCCGGCGGGCGGCGCCGGCTTGGCACGCTTTCTGCATAAGTCTTCCCCGCACCCGGCGTGGCAGGCGTCAGGGGCGCAAGGCCAGCGTTGGAACAGGGGCTGGCCGCGCGCACGCCGGGGAAGCCGAGGGGTCGGATGTCGGGGGACATCCGGCCCCTTTTTTTTCTTTCCGAAACGCGCTCGAAGCGCGCGAGCCCCGCCCCGGAACAAGAAAGCGGCCGGAAGGCCGCCTTTGTCGCTGACAGTTTCAGGCCGGGCGCCGGCGCCCGGCGGGAGCGGAACAGGGGGGATCCGTGATTCCCACCGGGCGTCGGCATGGACGGACACGGGCTGCGTCGGAATGCGACGCAGCCCGTCAGTCACGGCCGCTAGCTTGCGGCCCCGGGTGGGGCAACGCAAGCGGTAAATCGTTCAGCTCAGGGCTGTTTTCTGCGACGTGGTTCGCGTTCCGGTGGATTGCTGCGCACCGGCGGGCTGGCGCGGCGCGGCGGATCGGCCACCGGACGCGCCGGCATCACTGGACGGGCCGGGCTGGGGGCTTCGGCCTGGCGCGGCGGCAACGACGGCGCCATCGGGCGCGGTGCGTCGCCGCCGACGCGGCGGGCCGGCAGGGTGGGGGTCATCGGCCGCGGTGCCTCGATGCCCGCGCGCCGGGGCGGCAGCGACGGCCGCTGCATGCGCGGCGGATCGCCATCGGCGACCCGGCGCGGCGGCAGGGTGGGATGGGCCGGGGCGCCGCCGGAACCCGGCTGGCGTAGCCGCGGCTGGTCGCCGCCGCGGTCCGGCAGGATGCCGATGTTGCGCCACGGCGGCCGGTCGCCGTCGTCGTCGCGATCATGGTCATGGTCGTGGCCATGCCCGTGATGCCCGCCGGGACGGCGGTACCAGCCCCAGCCCCACCACGGGCCCCAGTAGGGATCGTAGTAGCCGTATCCGTACGGATTGCCGTAGCCGTAGTAGCCGTAGCCGTAGGGATAGCCCGAGCCGTAGTAGACCGAGCCGCGGTATTCGACTTCCGGCTGGCCGTAGTAATAGTCGCCCGGGCCGGCGCGATACTGGTATCCGGTGACGCACCCGGCCAGCAGCGTGGCGGCGAGCGCGGGAACAAGCAATTTGCGAATCATGGTCGCGCCCCCCGTGGCCTGACCGCAGCATCGGCCCCGCGTTTTGAATCCGTGCTTAATCCCGCCTGCACCACGCTGAACGGGTCGGCTTCGTTGCTACCATTCCGCGATGACGATGCTTCCCCGTTTCGACGACGTGCTGGCGGCCGCCGCACGCATCGCGCCGCATGCGCATGCGACGCCGGTGCTGCGTTCGCAGGCGCTGGATGCGCTGGCCGGCTGCGAACTGCTGTTCAAGGGCGAGCACCTGCAGCGGGTGGGAGCGTTCAAGTTCCGCGGCGCCTGCAACGCGGTGTGGGCGCTGGACGACACGGCCGCCGCGCGCGGCGTGGTCACCCATTCCTCCGGCAACCACGGCGCGGCGCTGGCGCTGGCGGCGCGCACGCGCGGGATCGCCTGCCACGTGGTGGTGCCGGAGGGCGCGGTCGCCGCCAAGCTCGCCGCGATCGCCGCCTATGGGGCGACCCTGCACCGCTGCGCGCCGACCATCGCCGCGCGCGAGGCGACCGCCGCGCAGGTCCAGCGCGACACCGGCGCGACCCTGGTGCATCCGTACACCGATCCGCAGGTGATCGCCGGCCAGGGCACCGCCGCGCTGGAACTGCTCAACGCCTGTGCCGGGCTGGACGCGCTGGTGGTGCCGGTCGGCGGCGGCGGGCTGGCCTCGGGTTGCGCGCTGGCGCTGGCCGCGCTCGCGCCGCGCTGCCGGCTGTGGCTGGCCGAGCCGGCCGGCGCGGCGGAGACCGCGGCTTCGCTCGCGCGCGGCGAGCGCGTCACCGAGTTCGTGCCGGACACGGTCTGCGACGGCCTGCGCGGCACCCTGGGCGCGCCCAACTTCGCCCTGCTGCAGGCGCACGGCGCGCAGGCGCTGGTGGTCGACGATGCCGACACCGTGGCCGCGCTGCGCCTGCTGTGGACGCGCACCAAGCAGCTGGTCGAGCCGTCCTCGGCGGTCGCGCTGGCGGCGGTGCTGGCCCATCGCGAGCGGTTCGCCGGGCAGCGGGTGGGGGTGTTGCTGTCGGGCGGCAACGTCGACCTGGACGGGCTGCCGGCGCTGTTCGCGGCCGGCGCCGCGCGCGGCGCCCCGGCTTGATTCCGCTCAAATCGGGCCGCCTGGCGCAGCGCTAGAGTCGGTCCAGCTTTCCGGAGTGCCTGCCATGTCCCAGCCCCGCCCGCGCTACTCCGGTTCGGTGCGCCTGCTGCACTGGCTGATGGCCGTGCTGGTCCTGGCCGCCTACGTCCTGATCGAGCAGCGCGGGCTGTTCCCGCGCGGCAGCGCGGAACGCGCGGCGATGGTGCAGGGCCACTTCTGGGCCGGACTGTCGATCCTGGTGCTGGCGTTCTGGCGCATCGCCGAGCGCGCGCGGCGCGGGGCGCCGGCGATCACGCCGCCGCTGCCCGCGTGGCAGGCGCTGCCGTCGAAGCTGCTGCACCTGGCGCTGTACCTGTTCTTCATCGTGATGCCGCTGCTCGGCCTCGCCACCGCGTGGAGCGACGGCAAGGACGTGCTGCTGCCCTTCACCGACGTTGCGCTGCCGGCGCTGCTGCCGGAGGACAAGCCATTCGCGCACCGGCTGGAAGACCTGCACGGCACGATCGGCGAGGTCTTCTACTGGGTGATCGGCGCGCACGTGCTGGCGGCGTTCTGGCATCACTGGATGCGCGGGGACGACACCTTGCGGCGGATGGTGTAGGACCGGGCGAGGGGCAGCGTGATCGCGCGCGCGGCGGGCGGGAGAGGCGGCCAGGACACGCCGTGAATCCGTCCATGGAGGCTCGGATGCGCCATCCATGGCGCATACGCTCCTGCCCACCTCTCCCACCCGCCGCGCCCCCACTCCGCGCTCGGCGTCCGGCCTCTAGCGTTTCCGGCTTCCGGCTTCCGGCTTCCGGCTTCCGGCTTCCGGCTTCCGGCTTCCGGCTTCCCCCCGTCTCCCGTCTCCCGTCTCCCCGCTAGACTGGCCGCCTTTCCACGCCAGGCCGCCGCATGTCCGCTTCGCCGTCGCGTTCCATCGCCGCGTCGCCCACTTTCTGGATCGGTGCGCTGGCGGTGCTCCTCGCCCTCGCGCTGCTCGGCCATCGCGGCATCTGGGATCCGGACGAAGGACGCTACACCAACGTCGCGCTCAACATGCTCGGGAGCGGCAACTGGCTCGAGCCGATGCGCAGCGACGAGGTCGGCCACTGGACCAAGCCGCCGCTGACCTACTGGGCGATCGCCTCCAGCGTCGCCGTGTTCGGGCAGAACCCGTGGGCGGCGCGGCTGCCGGCGGCACTGTCCTACCTCGCGTGCGTGTGGCTCGCGGCGCGCATCGCGCGACGGCTGGCGCCCGGCGCGCAGCTGCCCGCGGCGCTGGCCTACGCGACCATGCCGTTCGCGGTCGGCGCGGCGCACCTGATCACCACCGACTACGTCCTCGCCGCCTGCGAGACCTTGGCGATGTGGGCCTACGTCGAGGCGCGCTTCGGCGACGGCACGCGCGCGCGGCGCTGGCTGGCGGCGATGTGGGCCGGCTTCGCGCTCGCCTTCCTCGCCAAGGGCCCGCCGGGCCTGCTGCCGCTGCTGGCGGTGGTCGCGTTCGAACTGCTCACGCGCGGCACGCCGCGGCCGCGGCTGCTGCAGTGGCGGGGGCTGCTGCTGTTCCTCGCGATCGCGCTGCCGTGGTACGTGGCGGTGGTGCTGCGCAACCCGGGGCTGCTGCAGTACTTCCTCGGCAACGAAGTCGTCGCGCGCGTCGCCACCAACGAGTTCAACCGCCACGGCGAGTGGTACGGCTGGCTGGTGATCTACGGGCCGACCCTGCTGCTCGGCACGCTGCCGTGGACACCGGCGCTGCTGCGCTGGGCGCGCGGGTTGCCGGCGGCGGCGCGCGGCTGGCGCACGCGCGAGGGGCGCGGCGCCGACGCGGCCGGCCTGCTGCTGGCGCTGTGGGTGCTGCTGCCGCTGCTGGTGTTCTGCGTCTCGCGCTCGCGACTGCCGCTGTACATCCTGCCGCTGTTCGTGCCGCTGGCGGTGCTGGTCGCGCGCCAGCGCGCCGGCGAGGGACGCGCGCTGCCGCGCTGGCCGTGGCTGGCGGCGTGGGCGGCGCTGCTGGTCGGACTGCAGGTCGCGCTCGGTTTCTGGCCCACGCACAAGGATGCGGAGGCCTGGGCGCGCGAGATCCGCGCGCGCGCGCCGGGCCCGATCAGCGAGGTGCTGATCGTGCAGGACATGGCGCGCTACGGGTTGCACATGCACCTCGGCGTACCGGTAGAAAAGCTGTCGATCGGGCTCACCGAGCAGCCCCGTTTCAACCCCGAATACGAAGAGGACATCGCCGACGAACTCGGCGACGACTTCAATCCCGACGCGATCTGGCTGACCAAGCGCGCGCGCTGGCCGCGCGTGCAGGCGCGCCTGCGCGCGCAGGGCTACGAGGGCGTGCCGCAGGGCACGCCTTACGAGGATCGGGTGATCTTCCGCGTGCGCCGGCGCTGATCAGCGCCGGCGGACCGGGATGTTGCCCGCGGAAATGCGGGCGACATCCATCCCGCCCGCGCGGATCGGCTGGCCTTCCTGCGGCGCCCAGGCGAGCGCGGTGATCACTTCCCAGGTCGCCGGCAGCCCGGCGTCTTCGCGCCACGCGTCGTAGGCGCACGCGGCGGCGGCGAAGCGGGCCTTGCCGGTGAGCGTATGCCGGCGCGCGGCCAGCGCATTGGTCGCGCCGAGCGCGCGCAGCTCGCGCATCAGCGCGGGCAGGTCGCGGTAGTGGGCGACGATGTCGTCGCGGTCGAGCACCGGGTCACGGAAACCGGCGTGCATCAGCGCGTCGCCGACCTGCGCAATCGCGGCGAACGGGCTGACGTGCGGCGCGGCATCGGCCCGCGCGAACGCATCGCGCAATTCCTGCAGCGTGTCGGGGCCGAAGGTCGAGAACAGCAGCAGCCCCCCCGGGCGCAGCACGCGGCGCAGCTCGGCCAGCACCGCCGGCAGGTCGTCGACCCACTGCAGGCACAGGTTGGAGAACACCACGTCGACGCTGGCGCCGGCCAGCGGCAGCGCGCGCACGTCGGCGCACAGCGGCTGCGGGCGGCGCGCGAACGGCCGCCAGCCGGCGTTGCGCCGCGCCTGCCGCAGCATCGGCAGGGCGAGGTCGAGCGCGAGCACGCCGGCCTTCGGCCAATGCCTCTGCAGCGCGGCGCTCGCACGGCCGGGGCCGCAGCCGGCGTCGAGCACCACCGAGGGCGTGGACGTGTGGAAGGTGAGCGAGTCGAGCAGGCGCGCCTCGATCTCGCGCTGCAGGGCGGCGGCCTGCTCATAGCCATCGGCGGCACGGGAAAACGCGCGGCGGACCTGGCGGGCGTCGAACAACGGGTCGTTCATTGCGGTTGCCGCGCTTCCGCGGGCGGGAGCGGGTCAGGATGCGCGAGGAAGTCGCGCAACTGCGCGGCGACCTCGTCGGCGTGGGTGAGGAAGGGTGCGTGCCCGGCGTGTTCGACCACGTGCACGCGCGCATGCGGCGCGCGCGCGGCGGCCTCGCGCATCGCGCGTGGATCGACCAGGCGGTCGCGGCGGCCGGCCAGCCACAGGCTGGGCACGGGCAGGTCGGGAAGGACGGCGCGCAGGTCGGCGGTTTCGAGCAGCTCCAGGCCGTCGGCGAGCACGGCCGGCGCCGGCTCGCCGCGCGCGAACAGCTCGTCGCGCAGCGCGCGGATCTCATCCTTGGCGTGGTCGGAACCGAACGCCTCGAGCGCGACGAAGCGGTCGAGCGTGCCGCGGTAGTCGTTGCGCAGGCCGCTGGCGAAGTCGCGGAAGATCTCCGCGGAGACGCCGTACTTCCAGTCTTCGCCGCGCACGAAGCGCGGGCTGGCGCACAGCATCGCCAGCGCGGGCACGCGTGCCGGGTCGCGCGCCGCCGCATGCAGGGCGACGAGCCCGCCCAGCGACCAGCCGCACCAGGGCGCGGCCGGCACGGCTTCCGCGATCGCGTCGACGCAGGCGTCGAGCGCGAGCGGCACGCCGGCCTCGCGGCTCAGGCCATGCCCCGGCAGGTCGACCACGTGCAGCGCGTGCGTGTCGCGCAGCCGCGCGACCAGCGGCGCGAACACCCCGCCGTGCATCGCCCAGCCGTGCAGCAGCACCAGCGGCGGGCCGCTGCCGGCGACCTCGACGTGCAGGCGCGCGCTCATGCGCCGCGATCCGTGCGCACGACCCGCGCCGGCACCGCGGCGCCGGGCTGCGCGACCAGCAGCGCGAACGCGACGATACCCGCAACCACCAGCGCCACGCCCCACAGCGCGACACCGTGCGGCCACGGTTCCCCGAGCAGCAGCGCGCCGAGCGCGCTGGCGAACAGGATCTCCGCGCCCTGCATCGCCTCGGCCGCGCCCAGCGCCGCGGGCTGTTCGCGCGCCAGGCCGGTGGCCTGGAAGAACAGGATGGTCGCGACCACGCCGGCGCTCAGGGCGACGCCACCCGCCAGCCACACCTGCGACGGCGGCGGCGCGCCCGTGCGCGCCCACGCGAACGCCGCCAGCAGCCACCACAGCGGCTGGCTGGCGAGGGTCATGCCGAACACGCGCTGGGTCGCGTTGAGGTCCTCGCCGCTGCGCTCCAGGTGCAACAGCAGCAGGCGGTTGCCGAGCGGATACAGCACCGCCGCGCCGAGCACGCAGGCCAACGCGATCCAGCCCGCGCGCCCGAGCGCGCCCTGCGCGTGGCCGTACTGCATCAGCAGCACCCCGGCGACGATCACGACGCCAACCAGCAGCGCCAGCCGCGGAATGCGCCGGCGCGCGTCGCGGTAGAGGAAGGGCGCGCACAGCATCCCGGCGATCACCGTGAACTGGAAGCTGCCGGCGACCAGCCACGACGGTCCGCTCGCCGCCGCGTACGCCAGCAGCACGTAGAACAGGACGAAGCCGAGCGCGCTGCAGGCCAGCCACGGCCCCGGGTGCGCGCGCAGCGCGCGCCACACCGGCGCCACGCCGCCCTGCCACGGCATCAGCGGCAGCAGCAGCGGGAGGGTGATCAGGTAGCGCAGCGACGCCGTCCACGCCCAGTCGCCGCCCTCGTTGGCGGCGGCGCGATTGAGCACATAGGTCAGGCTGAAGAACAGCGCCGACAGCACGCCGAGGCCGACCGCCGCGAGCGCGCGGCGGTGGGGAGCGGGATCGCTCATCGCGTCGGCCGCGGGTCGGCCGCGCCCAGCGCGCCGACTTCGGTGCGCGCAATCGCGAGCGCGCCGAGCAGGCCGTCGACGTCGGCCTCGGTGTGCGCGGCGGACAGGGTCACGCGCAGGCGCGCGCTGCCTTCCGGCACGGTCGGCGGGCGGATCGCCGCAACCCAGTAGCCGCGCGCCTCCAGCGCCGCGGCCAGCGCCAGCGCCTGGCGGTCGTCGCCGACCACCAGCGGCTGGATCGGCGTGTCCGACAACGACTGCAGGCCTTGCCGCTGCGCGCCTTCGCGGAAGCGCGCGACCAGCGCCTGCAGCTTTTCGCGGCGCCAGTGCTCGCGGCGCGCGAGCTTTACCGCCGCCAGCGACGCCGCGGCCAGCGCCGGCGGCAGCGCCGTGGTGTAGATGTAAGGACGCGCGGTTTCCGCGAGGTGCGCGACCAGCGCCTCGTCGCCGGCGACCACCGCGCCGTAGCCGCCGAGCGCCTTGCCGAGCGTCGCCAGCTGCAGCGGCACGTCGGCGATGTCGAGGCCGGCGGCGGCGACGCTGCCGCGCCCGTCGGGGCCGAGCACGCCGACGCCATGGGCGTCGTCCACGTACAGGGTCGCCTGCTGCTCGTGCGCGAGTTGCGCCAGCGGCTCCAGCGGCGCGACATCGCCGTCCATGCTGAACACGCCGTCGGTGACCAGCAGCGCGGCCGCGTCCGGCGACGCGCGCAGCTGGCGCGCCGCGCCCTCGGCGTCGGCGTGCGGATACCGGCGCAGGTGGCAGCCGGCCAGCCGCGCGGCATCGATCAGGCTGGCGTGGTTGAGCCGGTCCTGCACGCACAGGTCGTCGTCGCCGAGCAGCGCCTGCACCACCGCGAGGTTGGCGAGGTAGCCGCTGCCGAACAGCAGCGCGCGCGGCGCGCCGAGCCAGTCGGCGAGCTCCTTCTCCAGCGCGTCGTGCAGCGCGTGGTGGCCGCTGACCAGGTGCGAGGCGCCGCTGCCGACGCCGTGCTGCGCGGCCGCGTCCTGCAGCGCGCTGCCGACCGCGAACTGGGTGGCGAGGCCGAGGTAGTCGTTGCCGCAGAAGTTGACCAGCCACTGGCCGTCGACCTCGGCGCGCACGCCGTCGCGGCGGGACACGGTGCGGCGCACGCGCACGCGGTCGCGCGCCTCGCGCTGGGCGCGCTGCGCCGCGATGCGCTCGCCCAGGCGCGCGCGCGCCATGTCAGGCCGCCGCGTCCGCGGTGATCGCCGCGTGCACGGTTTCGCCGCACAGGCCGGCCGGCGCGGCGTCCGCGTACTGCTCCGCCACTTCCATCGCGCGCAGGCCGAGGCGCGCGAACAGCGCCTGGTCGCGCCCGGTGTCGGGGTTGCCGGTGGTCAGCAGCTTCTCGCCGTAGAAGATCGAGTTGGCGCCGGCGCAGAAGCACAGCGCCTGCAACTCGTCGCTCATCGTCTCGCGGCCGGCCGACAGGCGCACCATCGAGCGCGGCATCAGCAGGCGCGCGACCGCGATCGTGCGCACGAACTCGAACGGATCCAGCTCGGCGGTGCCGGCGAGCGGCGTGCCTTCGACCTGCACCAGGCGGTTGATCGGCACCGAATCCGGGTGCGCCGGCAGGTTCGCCAGCGTCTGCAGCAGGCCCGCGCGCTGGTTGCGCGATTCGCCCATGCCGACGATGCCCCCGCAGCAGGTCTTCATGCCGGCGTCGCGCACGTGGGCGAGGGTGTCGAGGCGGTCCTGGTACTCGCGGGTGTGGATGATCTCGCCGTAGAACTCCGGCGCGGTGTCGAGGTTGTGGTTGTAGTAGTCCAGGCCGGCGTCCTTCAGCGCCTGCGCGTGCTCGCCGCTGAGCATGCCCAAGGTCGCGCAGGTCTCCAGGCCGAGCGCCTTCACCTCGCGGATCATCGCCGCGACCTTGGGGATGTCGCGGTCCTTCGGCGAACGCCACGCCGCGCCCATGCAGAAGCGCGAGGCGCCGGCGGCCTTGGCCTGCCTGGCCCGCTCGACCACCGCCTCGGTCGCCATCAGCTTGGTCGCCTCGACGCCGGTGTGGTAGCGCGCCGCCTGCGGGCAGTAGCCGCAGTCCTCCGGGCAGCCGCCGGTCTTCACCGACAGCAGGGTCGAGACCTGCACCTCGGCCGGGTCGAAGTGGCGGCGATGGACCTCGCCCGCGCGGTGCACCAGTTCCGGGAACGGCAGGTCGAACAGGGCCAGCACCTCTTCCCGCGACCAGTCGTGGCGCAAGGTGGCGACTTCGGGGAGCGGGCTGACGGCAGGCATGGGCGTTTTCCGACGGCGGAGGACAGGCAGGGCGGGCAGTCTGGAAAGCATGTCCGTGGCTGTCAACCAAACCCGCCCCGCCGAAGTTGACGGCCTGCGCCGCCGGCTCGGCTTCTGGCTGCGCACCGACGCCGCCCGCCTGCTGTGGCCGACCCGCTGCCTGGCCTGCGGCGAGCCCGGCGGCGAGGCCTGGGACCTGTGCCCGGCCTGCGCCGCCGCCCTGCCCTGGACCGGCGCGGCCTGCGCGCGCTGCGCCCTGCCGCTGCCGCTGCCGGTCGCCGTCGGTGGCGCGCCCGCGCCAGTCTGCGGCGCCTGCCTGGCGAGCCCGCCGCCGCTGGACGCGGTGCACGCGGCCTGCCTGTACCGGCCGCCGCTGGATCGCCTGCTGCCGCGCTTCAAGTTCCACGAGGACCTGGCCGCCGGCCGGCTGCTGGCACAGCTGATGGCCGAGGCCTTCGCCGCCCTGCCCGCCCCGGGCGCGCTGGTGCCGGTCCCGCTGCACCGCGCGCGCCTGCGCCGGCGCGGCTACGACCAGGCGCTGGAGTTGGCGAAGCCACTGGCGCACGCCCTGGGCATCCCGCTGCGCGCCGACGCGCTGTGGCGCGTGCGCGCCACCGCCCCGCAGTCCGAGCGCGACGCGGCCGCGCGCCGACGCAACGTGCGCCGGGCCTTCGCGGTGCGCACGGACGCCGCGCTGCCGGCGCACGTGGTGCTGGTGGACGACGTCATGACCACCGGGGCGACCCTGCACGCGGCCGCGCATGCCCTGCGCCGCGCCGGGGTGGCGCGCGTCGACGCCTGGGTCTGCGCGCGGGTGCCCTAGCCGCCGGGCATCACCGGCGGCACGTAGGCGAGGGTCAGCCCGAGCAGCCACAGCAGCGCCAGCACCAGCGGCACGTGCACCACCAGCTGCAGGAAGGTGAAGCCGACCAGGTCGCGCGCCTTCAGGCCGAGGATGCCGAGCAGCGGCAGCATCCAGAACGGGTTGATCAGGTTCGGCAGCGCCTCCGCCGCGTTGTAGACCTGGACCGCCCAGCCGAGGTGCACGCGCAGTTCGTTCGCGGCCTGCATCACGTACGGCGCCTCGACGATCCACTTGCCGCCGCCGGACGGCACGAAGAAGCCGAGCACCGCCGAGTACGCGCCCATCACCGGCGCAAAGCTGTCGCGGGTGGCGACCTGCACGAACAGCTGCGACAACCGGTGCGCGAGGGTCGTGCCGTCCGCGCCCACGGCGCCGGTCAGGATCATCGCGATGCCGCCGTACAGCGGGAACTGGATCAGCACCCCGGTGGTGCCCGGCACCGCGCGCGCGACCGCGTCGAGGAAGCTGCGCGGCCGCCAGTGCAGCAGCAGGCCGAGCGACAGGAACAGCAGGTTGTAGGTGTTGAGGTCGGCGATCGCCACCGTCGCCGGCTTCGCCAGGAACTGCCCGGCCAGCCAGCCGAACGCGAGCAGCGACAGCAGCAGCGTCAGCAGCGGGCTGTATTCCAGCCATTCGCCCGGACGGGTGCGCGGCGGCAGCGGCGGCGTGCCGACGCCGGCGTCGGCGTCGACGTCGTCGAGGAAGTCCTCGGCCGGCCGTGCCGCCGCGCCCTGCGGCGCGCTCAGCCAGGCGACCAGCACCGACACCGCGATCAGCAGCGCGGTCAGCAGCAGGGACTGCCACAGCAGGATGGTCTGCGTGAACGGCAGCACGCCGGTGATCGCGAGCAGCGCCGGCGGCATGCTGTCGGGATTGGCCTGCAGCTGCGCCGCCGAGGAACTCAGCCCCATCGCCCACACCGCACCGAGGCCGAGGTAGGCCGCCGCCCCCGCGGCGCGGTAGTCCATGCGCAGTTCGCGCCGCTTCGCCAGCGCGCGCACCAGCAGGCCGCCGAACACCAGCGAGAAGCCCCAGCTCAGCAGCGAGCTGAGCATGCTCAGCGCGGCGACGTAGGCGACCGCGCCGCGGCCCGTGCGCGGCACCCGCGCCAGCCGTTCGATCAGCCGTGCCACCACCGGCGCGCTCGCCACCACGTAGCCGCCGATGACCACGAAGGCCATCTGCATGGTGAACGGGATCAGGCTCCAGAAACCCTGGCCGAAGGCCTGCGTGGTCGCCTGCGGGGACGCGCCGAACGCGAGCGCGGCGAGCGCGACCAGCACCACGCCCACCACCGCGAACACCCAGGCGTCGGGGAACCAGCGCTCTGCGAAGGCGGCGCAGCGCAGCGCCACGCGCACCGGCCAGGGGTCGCGGCGGATGCCGTTATCGCCCGCGGTCGTCACGCTGCGTCTCCGCGCTCGACGCGCCAAGGGCAGGCGAGCGCCAACGCCAGGCACAGCACCAGCGTCACCAGCCAGCACCAGCCGGCCGGCCCGGAGTGGCCGATCGATTCGATTCCGGTGCGCGCCTCGATCCAGCGCCACAGCGGCAACGCCGCCAGCGTCAGCAGCGCCGACAGCGGCACGCAGGCGACGGCCACCACCAGTTGCATCACGCGGCCGTTCACCCGCCGCGTGCCCACAGCGCCGCGGCGAACCCGGCGAAGATCGTCGCGCCGACCCAGTGGTTGTGGAGGAAGGCGCGGAAGCAGGCCGCGCGCTCGCGGTGCCGCGCGATCGCGAATTCCCACAGGACCAGCAACACGGCGACGCCCCATCCGATCCAGTAAAACGGGCCGAGCCCGGCGTCGCGCCCGACCAGCGCCAGCGCGCCGAAGAACGCCGCGTACAGCACGCCCTGTGCGACGAGGTCGAGCTCGCCGAACAGGATCGCGGTGGACTTGGCGCCCATCCGGATGTCGTCCTCGCGGTCGACCATCGCGTACCAGGTGTCGTAGGCGGTGGACCACAGGATGTTGGCCGCGTACAGCACCCAGGCGATCGCCGGCACCTTGCCCTGCACGGCGGCGAACGCCATCGGGATGCCCCAGCCGAAGGCCATGCCGAGGTAGACCTGCGGCAGGTAGGTGTAGCGCTTGAGGTAGGGATAGCTCATCGCCAGCAGCACGCCGACGATGCTCAGGATGACGGTCAACCGGTTGAGGGTGAGCACCAGCGCGAACGCGACCAGCATCAGCACCGCGAACACCAGCAGCGCCTCGCGCCCGGACACCGCGCCGGTCGCCAGCGGCCGCTGCTTCGTGCGCTCGACCTGCGGATCCAGCCAGCGGTCGGCGTAGTCGTTGATCACGCAGCCGGCCGAGCGGGTCAGCCATACGCCGAGGGTGAACACCACCAGCGGCCCCAGCGGCGGCACCCCGCCGGCGGCCAGCCAAAGCCCCCACCAAGTCGGCCACAACAGCAGCAGCCAGCCGATCGGGCGGTCGCCGCGCACCAGTTGCCAGTATTGGCCGAGCCGTTCGCGCCAGGCCGGCACCGGCTCCGGGATCGGCGGGTAATCGCGCTCATAGGCCATCGCATCAGCGTAGCAAGCGCCGGCACGGCACGTCCCGGAGAGGCCGGTGGAGGCGGGCGGAGGAGGCGGCAATGCCCGCCGGGCGCGCGCTTCGCTGCCCGCGCCGATCGTGCGAGAATGCGCGCCCGCCCGTGCCGAAGGCGCGCGGCGAGCGCAATGCGCCCGTAGCTCAGCCGGATAGAGTAGTGGCTTCCGAAGCCATTGGTCGGGGGTTCGAATCCCTCCGGGCGCGCCATTTCCGCGGAACCTGCCGGGTGCGGATTCGCGCGGGGCGGGTCTACCGACATCGCGTTCGCGCCTTGCGAGCCCCGACGCGAGCTGGCCCGCGGTGGGCGGGCAGGCCGATGTCGGTGAGCGTCCCGTGAATCCCGCCGCGAGCAGCGCCGAACGCCCCGGATCGGGGTGGCTTCGTGCGGCGCGTGCGTGAGGGGCGCTGCACGATGCTGATTGGCGGGTTCAGCCTGTTGTGCGGGATTTAGGGTGCAGGCGTCAGCGTCGTGGCATGAACGCCCGACCCGAGACGCCGCATCCCAGCTGGTATGACCCGGCATTGGACTACGACAGTCCGCAATTCTTCTTTGCCTGTCGCATCGGCGCCGGCGCGGCCGCTGCGAGCAGCGCCGACTGGCGCGACCTGGAGCCGATGGTTGCCAGCCTCTGGCTCGTCGTCTCCGGCGGGCTGACCTGGGAAGAAGCGCGGCCCGCCGTCTACCACGGCTGGTGCATGGCCAGGCGCGCATCCTCGCCGCCGGGGTGAGCGGATCGGCGCGAAGTCGAAGATCCGCAGGTCACGCGCCTGTCATCGCGATGCGCTAGGATCGCCCGCAGAAGGGGAGTAGCTCCCAACGTCCGGATCGTCATGACGGGTTTCGGCCCCGGTCCGGCGGCCACCGAAGCATCGGTGGCGGGCAAGACCTTCGCCCATCGTGGCGAAGGACCCTCCTGGCGGGGGATCGCCGCGCCCATCCGCGCGACCGGAACTCCCCTGCATGGACACCATCGCCTCGCCCCTCCTCTGGACCGCCTTCGGCGGCCTCGTGCTCGTCGCCCTGTTCGCCGACCTGGTGCTCATGCGCCACGGCGGTCCCCACCGCGTCACCTTTCGCGAGGCGCTCGCCTGGAGCATCGGCTGGGTGCTGCTCGCGCTCGCCTTCGGCGGCTGGCTGTGGTGGCACGTGGGCGGCACGCTCGGCGCCGCGACCGGGGAGCGGATCGCGCTCGAGTACTTCACCGGCTACCTGGTCGAGAAGTCGCTCGCGGTGGACAACATCTTCGTGTTCCTGATGCTGTTCTCCTACTTCGCGGTGCCGGAGGAGCAGCGTCAGCAGGTGCTGGTGATCGGCGTGCTCGGCGCGATCGTCCTGCGCGCGCTGATGATCTTCGCCGGCGCGCTGCTGCTGCAGCGTTTCCACTGGATCCTGTACGTGTTCGGCCTGTTCCTGCTGCTGACCGGCCTGAAGATGCTGTGGGCCGCGGGCAAGACGCCCGACCTGGAACGCAACCCGATCCTGCGCTGGCTGACCGGGCACGTGCCGATGACGCGCGGCTACGCCGGCGGGCGGCTGTCGGTGGTCGAGGGCGGGCGCCGGCTGTGGACGCCGCTGGCGATCGTGGTCGTGATGATCGGGATCACCGACGTCATCTTCGCGGTGGATTCGATCCCGGCGATCTTCGCCATCACCGACGATCCGTTCGTGGTGCTGACCTCGAACGTGTTCGCCGTGCTCGGCCTGCGCGCGATGTTCTTCCTGCTCGCCGGGCTGGCCGACCGCTTCCACCTGCTGCCCTACGGACTAGCGCTGGTGCTGATGTTCGTCGGCGTGAAGATGCTGATCGTGGACCTGTACAAGATCCCGATCCTGGTGTCGCTCGGCGTGGTGGCGGCCACCATCGGGGCCACCGTCGTGCTCAGCCTGCTGCGGCCGGCGCCCGACCGCAAGGCGTCGTGGTGAACGCGCGCGCCGCTCAGGACCCGCCGCCCGGGCCCGGCACCGGGATCGCGTCCACCGGCACCACCGGGTTGGCGGTGTCGTCCTGCAGGTAGTCGGGCAGCGCCGCATCCTGCTTGCGGTCGCGGTCGCCGAAGATCTGGTAGTTGCGGCGCTGCAGCCAGGCGTCGCGGACCAGCGCGTAGTCGTCGGTCGCGCCCTCGCGCATGCTGTCCACCGCGAACAGCTGGGTGCGGATGTCCACCAGCTGCAGGCCCTGCAGGAACACCCGGGTCGGGTCGTTGTCGACCTGGCGCACCGGCGACAGCGGCGCGTCGCCGGCCATGCCGAACACGTCGCGCACGGTGCGCGGGCCGAACAGCGGCAGCTCGACGTAGCGCGAGCGCTTCCAGCCCCACACGCCGAGCGTCTGCCCGAAGTCCTCGCCGTGGTTGGGCAGGTGGGCGTCGGTCGCCGGGTCGAACAGGCCGCCGACCCCCAGCGTGCTGTTGAGCGCGAACCGCCCGAGCGCCTGCGCGGCGCGCTTGGGCTGGCCCTGCAGCAGCGCGTTGAGCGCGCTCAGCGGCTGGCCGAGGTTGTGGAAGAAGTTGCGCACGCCCAGCCGCACCGGCCGCGGCACCGCGGCGACGTAGGCCTGCGCCAGCGGCTTGGCGACGCGGCGGTCGACCGTGTTGTTGAAGCGGTGCATGCGCCGGTTCCACTTCTCCCACGGGTCGTAGCTGGTGGGCAGTTGCGCGGGCGGCGGCAGGGTCGGGTCGGCGATCGGGTCGTAGACCTGGCCGCCGTAGATCGCGGCGTAGTCCTCTTCGGCCTGGGTCGGGACCTCGGTGGACGCCGGCTCCCCGGCTTCCGCGGACGCGGCTTCCGTCGTGGTATCCGCGGCGACGGACGCATCGGCCTGCTGCGCGACATCCGCCGGCGTCGCCGGCGGCGGCAGTGCGGGATCCTCGGCCTCCACCGGAGCCGTTGCGCTGTCGTGTTCGGCGGGTTGGACGGCCGGCTCGGCATGCGCGGCCGGTGGCGCGGGCAGTGCGCCGGTCGCAACCGGCGCGGCGACCGGGCCGGCGGGCTCGGCCGGGACGACCTCCGCGGCAGGCGCGCTCGCCCCATCCTGCGCCCAGGCCGGCGCGGACAGGACGAGGGCGCACAGGAACAGTGCGAACGGCAGGCGGAGGGGAAGGCGCATGCGTGAATTCTAGGGGATGGGCCGGGGCCGATCGGCGCCGCGGCGCGGGATTCTGTGTGCCGGTGCGCCGCGGGCTTCGGCGGGCGGCGGGCCCTAGGCGGCGAATTCCAGCCCGGGCCCCAGCCGGTACGCCGCGCGCAGGGCCTCGTAGCCTTCGGGCTCGCCGAGGATCGCGACGTCGCCGCCGGCGCGCTGCGCCAGCTCGGCGAGCAGGGCCACGCCGGCGCTGTCCACGCGGGGGACGCCGGTCAGGTCGAAGCGGCGCGTGCCGGCGACCAGCGGCAACGCCTGCCGCCACAACGGGTCGACCTGCGCGCGCAGCAGCGCGCCGGCGAAGCGCAGCGCCTCGCCGTCGCGCGCGACGTGCGCCTCAGCGCTTGGCATCGGCCTGCAGCTTGCCGCCGCGCAGCTCGGCGGCGACCTGGCGGATCGACTTGTGCTGCAGCTCGGCGTCGAACTGCTGGCGGAAGGTCTGCACGAAGGACACGCCCTCCACCATCACGTCGAACACTTTCCAGCTGCCGCCCGAGCGGCGCATCAGGTAGTCGACCGGGATCGGTTCGCCGCCCTGGCGCAGCATCTCGCTGGACACCTTCACGCCCAGTCCACGCGGCAGCGTCGTCTCCGACTTGATCCGCACCTTGAGCCGCGTGTTGAAGTCCAGCAGCGAGGAGCCGTAGCGGCGCATCAGGCTGTCGGCGAGCGCGTCCGCGAAGGCCTTCACGTCGGCGTCGGAGGCGCCGCGGCCGTGGCGGCCGAGCACCTGGCGCGCGGCATAGTCGCGGTCGAACATCGCGTTGAACTCGCCCGAGACGAACGCCTCGAGGGCCGCACGATTCTTCGTGAATTCAGCGCGGCGCTGTTCCAGCGTGGTCAGGATGCGCTGGCTGTTGTCCAGCACCATCTTGCTCGGCGAGGCCTGCGCGGCGGTGGCGGCGGGCGTGGCCTGCGCGGACGTGGCGAGCGGTGCGCCCGCCAGCAGCGCGGCCAACAGGGCGAAAGGAAGGACGAGCTTCGGGATCGGGCGCTTCATGGCGTCGGTTCCGTGGAATCGGGGGATTGGGCGTCATTGTCCGGCGCCGCGGGCTTGCCGCCGCTGAACATGTACTTGCCGACCATCTGGATCAGGTCCACCGCCGGGGTCGTGAAGGCGATTTCCTCGCCCGGCTTCAGGCTTTCCATGTCGCCGCCGGGCTGCAGGCCGATGTAGCTCTCGCCGAGCAGGCCGCCGGTCAGGATGCTGGCGGAGGTATCGATCGGCAGGTCCCGGTAGCGGCTGTCGATGGCGAGGGTGACCACCGAGTCGAACTTCACCGGGTCCAGGCGGATGTCGGACACGGTGCCGATGGTGACGCCGCCGATCTTCACCGGGGCGGACGGCCGCAGCTGGCCGAGGTTGGTGAAGCGCGCCTTCAGCTCGTAGGTCGACTGGCCGAAGCCCCAGCGGCCGTTGGTGGAGGCGATCGCCAGCACCAACAGGCTGGCCAGGGCCAGCAGCAGGAAGGCGCCGACGGCGAATTCGAGACGGGGACCGCGCACGGACATGGTGTTCACCGTTGGGAAGGCAGGAGCGGCGTCACTGGAACAGCAACGCGCTCATCACGAAGTTGAGCATCAGCATCAGCAGCGAGGCGTTGACCACCGCGCGGGTGGTCGCCACCGAGGTGCCCTCGATGGTCGGTTCGGCGTGGTAGCCGACGTAGGCCGCGACCAGCGCGGCGGTGCCGCCGAACACCGCCGACTTCAGGAAGGCGACGCAGTAGTCGTCGACGAAGTCCACGTTGTCCTTCAGCGCCGACCAGAAGTAGCCCGCGTCCAGCCCGATCACGTGCACCGCCTCGAGGTAGCTGGCGGCGATCGCGAAGCTGCAGAAGAACGCGGTCAGCAGCGGCACGGTCAGCACCGCCGCCCAGAAGCGCGGCGCGACCGCCTTGCGCACAGGATCGATGCCCATCAGGCCGAGCGCGGTGATCTGGTCGGTGGCGCGCATCAGGCCGAGCTCGGCGGCGATCGAGGACCCGGCGCGGCCGATGAACAAGAGCCCGGTCAGCACCGGCCCGAGCTCGCGGTAGAGCGACAGCCCGAGCAGCGTCGACAGCGAATTGCTGGCGCCGAACGTGGCCAGCGTGCGGTAGCCCTGCAGGGTCAGCACCAGGCCGACGAACGCGCCACCGACCGCGATGATCGGCAGCGAGCGCGCGCCGATCTTGTAGATCTCGCGGACGAGCTCGGCGAGGAAATCGCGGGTGGGCACCGACGCGCGCAGCACCGCCAGCGAGAACAGGCCGGCGCGTCCGAGCGAACGGGTGGCGGCGACGAAGGGCATCAGGCGGCCTCCACGACAGGCGCCTCCCCCCGCGTGCGGGGGGAGGCCGGGAGGGAGGCGCGCGACGCGCGACGACGACACGGCAGCACGAGGTTCATGCTGCCTCCGTGCGCGCGTTGGCGGGCATGCCGTCGTCGAACGCGCGGCTGTCGAACGGGATGGGCCCGTCCGGTTCGCCGTGCAGGAACTGGCGCACCAGCGGATCGCCGCTCGCCTCCAGCTCGGCCGGCGTGCCGGCGAACACGATGCCGCCGTTGGCGACCACGACCGCGTGGTCGGCGATCGGCAGGGTTTCGCGCACGTGGTGGCTGACCACGATGCTGGTCAGGCCGAGGGTGCGGTTGAGCCGCTGCACCAGCGCCATCACCACGCCGCTGGCGATCGGATCGAGTCCGGTCAGCGGTTCGTCGTACAGCATCAGCGGGGGATCCAGCGCCAGCGCGCGCGCCAGCGCGACGCGCCGGGCCATGCCGCCGGACAGCTCGCGCGGATAGAGGTCGGCGGCGGCGCGCAGGCCGACCGCGTGCAGCTTCATCGCCACCAGCCGTGCGATCACCGGCGCCGGCAGGTCGGTGTGGGTGCGCAGCGGCAGGGCGACGTTCTCGGCGACGCTGAGGTCGGTAAGCAGCCCATTGCCCTGCAGCAGCACGCCGATCGACTTGCGCAGCGCCAGCAGCGCGCGCGCATCGCGCGGCACCGGCGCGCCGAACACCTCCACGCTGCCCGCCGCCGGCGCCAGCTCGCCGGTGAGCGCCGCCAGCAGGGTCGACTTGCCGCTGCCGGACGGGCCGAGGACCGCGGTGATGCTGCCGGCGGGCACCGCCAGGTCGAGCCCGTCGAGCACGGTCCGGCCACCGCGCGCGAGGCGGACGGCGGACAGGCGGACAGCGGGCGCGGGCTCGGTCATTTCGGGGCGGTTTCGCGACAAACGGCGCAGGGTGCGGCGGGGCCGCTGAATGCCGGCCGAGCGCGGGACGCCATTGTCGCAGACGAGGCCGGCGCGGCGGGCCCGCCGCCCGCCCGGTGCTGCGCGGACGCGCCCTTGCGCTCGTGCATCTCGGCACGTGCGACGGCGTCGGGCAAGATGGCGGCGTGCCGTCGCCCGATTTCCGTCTCTACCATTCCAATGCGCTGGAGGTGCTGGCCGGGCTGCTCGCCGCCGAGGTCGCGCGCCTGCCGGCCGACGGCGACTGGCTGCGCCCCGACGTGGTGCTGGTGCCGCAGTACTCGATGCGCCGCTGGCTGCAGCAGGCGCTGGCCGGGCGGCTCGGGATCTGCGCCAACCTGCGCTTCCTGACTCCCGGCGAGTTCGTCGACCTGGCGCTGGAACGCAACCTCGGCCCGGCCGCGGAGGGCGAGCGCCTGGCGCCGGAGGTGTTGCGCTGGCACCTGCTGCGCGAATTCGATCGCCATCCGCCCGCGGGCCTCGCCGGATTCCTCGACGATCCGGACCCGCGCAAGACCTGGTCGCTGGCCAACGCCCTCGCCGACACCTACGAGAAGTACCAGGCGTGGCGGCGCGATTGGCTGCTGCGCTGGGAGCGCGGCGCCGAGGCCGGCGACTTCGAGGCGGAGCTGTGGCGGCGGGTCGCCCGCGGCCACGCGCATCGCGCCCGCCGCCTGGACGCCTACCTGCGCCGCTTCGGCGCCGAAGGCGAGGTGCCAGCCGGGCTGCCGCCGCGGCTGTTCGTGTTCGCCTGCCAGAACGTCTCGCCGGACGTGCTGCAGGTCATCGCCAGCCAGGCGCGCGCCGGCGTCCAGCACTTCTACCTGCACACGCCGGCACGCGCGTACTGGGGCGACCTCGCGCGCTGGGCCGCCGACTACGTGCCGGCGGACGACGACGCCTTCCTCGGCGAGCGGCCCAATCCGCTGCTGGCGGCGTGGGGCCAGGCCGGGCGCGACTTCATTGCGGCGCTGGGCGGCGGCGAGGCGGTGCGCGCGTCCTTCGAGCTGGTGCCGTTCGCCGAGCCGCCGCGCGATACCCTGCTCGGCCGCCTGCAGGCCGACATCCTCGACAACCGCGCGCCGCTCGAAGGCAACGCCGACGACGCGTGGCCGCGCGCGCAGGTCGACCGCCACGATGCGAGCCTGCAGTTCCACGCCTGCCATACCCGCCTGCGCGAGGTGCAGGTGCTGCACGACCAGCTGCGCGCGCTGCTGGAGGCGCCGGCCGAGCCCGGGCGACCGGCGCTGCAGCCGCGCGACATCGCCGTGCTCGCGCCCGACATCGACCTGTACGCGCCGCACGTCGAAGCGGTGTTCGGCGGCGCCCTCGGTACCCCGCGCGAGCTGCCGTACACGATCGCCGACACCAGCCCGCTGGCGAGCGCACCGGTCGCCGAGGCGTTCCTGCGGCTGCTCGAGCTGCCATTGCGCGCGCCCGGCCAGGGCGACGTGATCGACCTGCTCGCGGTGCCGGCGATCGCCGCCCGCTTCGGCGTGGACGACGCCGAGCGCGCCCGCCTGCAGGACTGGCTGCAGGCCGCGGGCGCGCGCTGGGGGCTGGACGCGGCCGACCGTGCGCAACACGACGCAGCATCGGACGATGGCGCCTACACATTCGAGTTCGCGCTGCAGCGGCTGCTGCTCGGCTACGCCACCGGCGCCGACGCGGATGTCGCCACGGTCGCGCCGTGGCCGGAGCTCGAAGGCCAGGCGGCCGCCACGCTGGAGGCACTGCTGCGCTTCCTCGCCCTGTTGCGCGAGGCGCGCGCGCGGCTCGCCGCGGCGCAGCCGCCGGCGGCCTGGCAGGACACGCTGGCGGTGCTGCTCGACGACGCGTTCGCGGCCGAGCGCGACACGCCCGACGAGGCCGTGCTGCGGCGCCTGCGCCAGGCGATCGCGGGCTTCGCCGAAAGCGCGGGGCAGGCCGGCTACGACGCGCCGGTCGCGCACGCGGTGGTGCTCGAGTACCTGCGCGCCGAACTCGCGCAGGCCGATGCGCGCGCGCCGTTCCTGTCCGGTGGCATCTGCTTCGGGCGGATGGTGCCGATGCGGCTGATCCCGTTCCGGGTGATCTGCCTGCTCGGCATGGACGAGGCGTCGTTCCCGGCGCGCGACGCGCGCGATCCGCTCAACCGCATCGCCCGCGCGCTGGACAGTCGCGAGCGGCGGGTCGGCGATCCATCGCGTCGCGACGCCGACCGTTATCTGTTCCTGCAGCTGCTGTCCTCCGCGGGGCGCACCCTGTACCTGAGCTGGTGCGGCATGGACCCGCGCGACAACACGCGACGCGAACCCTCGGCGGTGGTCAGCGAGTTGCTGGATGCCGCCGCGCACTACCACGCAGGCGAGCCCGCGCTGATACGCGAGGCGCTGGTCGTGCGCCACGCGCTGCAGCCGTTCGCGCCGGCCGCCTTCGGCGCGGCGCACGAGGGCGAGCGCTTGCCGGACGGCCTCGCCGTCGAGCCGCGCCGCTTCAGCCACGATGCGCGCTGGCACCTCGCCGGCGCCGCCCACGACGCCGCCGCGGCGCAGGCGCCGCCGGTGTTCGCGCCGCCGACCCTGCTGCTGCCGCGCCGCGAGCAGGACGAGGGCGCGGTCGTTGGTCTCGACCGCCTGCGCCGAGCGCTGCAACGCCCGCACGCGGTGTACCTGCAGGAGGGCCTGGGCCTGCGGCTGCCGGAAGAGGAGCCGCCGCTGCCCGAACATGAACCGCTCGGCCCGCCGGACGCGCTCGGCAACCACGCGCTGCGCCACGCGGTGTTCCGCGACTGGCTGGCGCGCGGCGCGCGCCCGGATGCGCGCGCGCTGCACGCCCGCCTGCTCGCCCGCGCGCTGGTGGCGCCCGGCGCGGACGGCCGCGCGATCGTGGCGGACACGCTGGAGGACATCGCGCCCTTCGCCGCCCTCGCGCTGGAGGCGGGCTTCGGCGCCGAGGGCGCGCGCATGCCGGTGGCGGTCGCGCTCGGTCGCCACGTGGTGCGCGGCGCGCTGGACGGCGTGCACGACGGGCGCGTGCTGCGGGTCGTGCTCAACCCCGGCGGCGTGCACGGCGGCCACGCCGTGCGCCACGGGCTGGACCACCTGTGCGCGGCGAGCGCGGGACTGGCGCTGCATGAACTCGCGGTGCCGGCCAAGGGCGAACCGCCTGCGCTGACGCCGCGGCCGGCGCTACCCGCCGCGAACGCGGCCGACATCCTCGAATCGCTGCTCGCGGTGCGCGAGCACGCGCTGCGCGCACCGCTGGTGTTCCTGCCGAAGGCGGGCTACCGCTACGTGCACGTGCTGGACGAGAAGGACGAACACGCCGCGGTGCGCGCCGCCCGCGACTGCTGGCTGGGCAACGAATGGCAGGCCGACCGCGCGGAAGCCGGCCCGGCGACGCGCATCGCGCTGCGCGGCCGCGATCCGTTCCTCGACGACGACGCGGCGGCGCGCGCGCGCTTCGCCGCCACCGCGACCGAAGTGTTCGCGGCGCTGTCCGGCGCACGACCGGCGGACCCGGAGCAGCTGCGATGAGCGCGACCGTGTTCGACACGCCGCTGCTGGGACGCAGCCTGATCGAGGCCAGCGCGGGCACGGGCAAGACCTATGCCCTCGCCGGACTGTTCGCGCGCGCCGTGATCGTGGGCCGCCTGCGGGTGCCGCAGGTGCTTGCGGTCACCTACACCGTCGCCGCGACCCAGGAGTTGCACGAGCGCGTGCGCCTGCGCCTGCAGCGCGCCGCGGACCTCGCGCGCCAGTGGCACGACGGCGATGCGCCCGCCCGCGACGGCGACGACGCCGAAACCGCGCTGCTGCGGCGGTTGCTGCACGCGGCGCTGGAGGGCGTGGGCGCGGACGGCACGCGCGAATCCCTGCCCGCCCTGCGCCTGCGCCTGGCGCGTGCGGCGCGCGAGATGGACCTCGCCGCGATCACCACCATCCACGGCTTCTGCCAGCGGCTGCTGTCCGAGCACGCGGTCGAGGCCGGCCAGCCGCTGCGCGCGCCCGAGCTCGCGCCGGCGAACGCCGCGCAGCGCAGCGCGCTGGCGGTGGAGCTGTGGCGCGCGACCGCGCGCACGCCGGAAGGCGCCGCCTTCCTGCAGGCCTGGTTCGGCGACGTCGAGGCGCTGGCGCGCGCGCTGCGCGACCTGCTCGCGCCCGAACCGCTGCTGCCACCGCCGCCCGAGCGCGATGCCGCCGAAGCCGTTGCCGTCGCCTGGGGCGAACTCCGCGCGTGCTTCCTGGCGACCGGCGACGAGGCGCGCGCCGCCTTGCGCGTCGCGGAGGCGGCGCGCGCGCTGAGTCGCGATCGCAAGAAAGCGATCCCGACCGGGGAACTGTTCGACTGGCTGGCTGCGCAGGGCGATGCCGTGCCGTTGCGCCCGCATCCGCAACTGGAGCGCCTGACTGCCGAAGGCATCCAGGCGGCGTGGCTGAAGAGCGCCAGGACGGCTCCGCCGGCGCTCGCGCTCAGCGAACCGATCGAGCAATACCTGCGCGCCGCGGAAGCCGCCGACCTGCAGCGCCTGCATGCCCTGCGCGACCTGGCCCGCGCACGCGACGCCGCCGACAAGCGGGCTTTCCACTACCGCGACTACGACGACCTGATCGCCGCGGTGCACGCGGCCGTCACCGATCCCGCGCTCGCGCCGCGCCTGTCTGCCGCGTTGCGCGCGCAGTTCCCGCTGGTCCTGGTCGACGAGTTCCAGGACACCGACGCGCGCCAGTGGACGATCTTCGAGCGGCTGTTCGGCGCCGCCGACGCCCCTTCCGCGACGGACGCCGGCGGCCTGCTGCTGGTCGGCGACCCCAAGCAGGCGATCTACCGCTTCCGCGGCGGCGACGTCGAGACCTATCTGGCCGCCCAGCGCGGCGCGCAGGCGGCGGCGCCGCTGTTGCGCAACTTCCGCTCGCGGCCCTGCGTGCTGGCGGCGGTCAACGCACTGTTTTCGCGCGCGCCGGAGCACGCGCTCGGCCGCGGCATCGGTTTCGCGCCGGGCGAGCCCGGTGGCCGCGCCTGCGACGCCGACCTGTGGCGCGACGGCGAGCCCGCCCCCGCGCTGGTGTTCCATGGCGTGCCGGCGCGCGCGGACGGCAAGCCCTGGACCAAGCCCGAGTCCATCCGCATCGCCGCGCGCCTCGCCGCCGATGCCATCCGTGACCTGCTGCAGGCCGCCCGCGATGGCCATGCGCAGCGCCTGGACGGCGGCGCCCTGCGCCCGCTGCAGCCGCGCGACTGCGCGGTGCTGGTGCGTACCCACGAGGAGGGCCTGGCGATCCGCGAGGAACTCGCCCGCCGTGGCGTGCCCGCGGTCAGCGCCGGCCGCGGCAGCCTGTTCGCGACCGAACAGGCGCAGGGCCTGCTCGCGCTGCTGCTCGCGCTGGCCGCGCCCGGCGACGAGCGCCGCCTGCGCGCGGTGCTGGCGACACCGCTGTTCGGCCTCGACGCGCCCGCGCTGTGCGCGCTGGAGGACGACGGCGACGCGCTGCGCCGCTGGCAGCAGGACCTGCTGCAGTGGCGCCTGCGCTGGGAGCGGCATGGCCCGCAGGCCATGCTCGCCGACGTGCTCGCGCGCCAGGCCGCGCGCCTGCTGGCGACCCCGGAAGGGGAGCGCGAACTCACCTACCTGCTGCAACTCGGCGAACTCATGCAGGAGGCGCGCAGCGACGCGCTCAACGCGCGTGGACTCGGCCCGCAGGGACAGATCGACTGGCTGCGCGCGGCGATCGCGCATGCCGACGCCGACGACGAGACGCAGTGGCCACGCCTCGAATCCGACGCCGGCCGCGTGCAGATCCTGACCCTGCATCGCAGCAAGGGGCTGGAGTTCCCGCTGGTGTTCCTGCCCTTCGCCGGCATCGGTCGCGGCAACGGCAGCGGCCGTGCCTGCATCGACTACCACGACGACCAGGGCGTGCGCGTGCGCCAGTGGAGGACCCGCTGGCCGCAGCCGGGCGCGCCGCTGGCGTGGGCCGACGCCTGCGCGCGCGCGGAGGCGGAGGAGCGCGCCGAGGACATGCGCCTGCTCTACGTCGGCCTCACCCGCGCACGCGACGCGCTGTGGTTGTGCGGTGGCCCGCTCGCCGGCAACGACAACACCGCGCTGGCCCGCTTGCTGGGCGGCAATGCGCCGGGCGCGGAACTGCAGCGCGCGCTCGGCGGCCTGCTGGAACTGCGCGAAGGCCTGCCGCTCGCCGCCACCGGCGTCCTGCCGCCGCAACCGGCCCCGGCCGCGCCGCCTCCGCGCGCGCCGCGTCGCGTGCTGCGCCGCGACTGGTGGATCCACAGCTTCAGCCAGCTGCACCGGCAGCGCCCGCACGGCCTGCAGTTGCCCGGCGACGAAGCGCCGGCCGACGACGAGCGCCCGCTGGCCGCCTTCGCCACGGCGCCGAGCCGCTTCGGCGGCGCGCGCTTCGGCAACGCGCTGCACCAGGCGCTGGAGCATACCGATTTCGCGCGCTGGCGCGACCTGCCCGCCGGCGCCATCCCCGCCGGCGAGGACGCGATCCTGCGCAAGGCGCTCGCGGACCACGGCTACGGCGCGGGCGACGTCGACGAGGGCGTGCGCGAGCTGGCGTCGCTGGTCGCGCGCACGCTGGCGGCGGACCTGCCCTGCGGCAGGACGCGCGTGCGCCTGTGCGAGTTGCCGGCGGCCGCGCGCGTGCCCGAGATCGAATTCCACTACACGCTCGCCGACGCCGATGGCGCGGCGTTGCTGGCCCTGCTGCACGCGCATGGCATCGCCCGCGAGCGCCGCGATTTCGGCGCCTGGCCGCGATTGTCGGGACTGATGAACGGCAAGATCGACCTGACCTTCGCGGTCGACGGCCAGGTCCACGTGCTCGACTACAAGTCCAACCGCCTGCCCGCCTACGACCCGCCGACGTTGCGTGAGGCGATGGCCGCGAGCGAATACGATCTGCAGGCGCTGCTGTACGCGGTCGCCGTGCACCGCTGGCTGCGCGTGCGGCGTGGCGCGGACTATGCCTACGCGCGCGACTTCGGCGGCGTGCACTACCTGTTCTGCCGCGGGCTCGATCCGGCGCAGCCGGGGCATGGCGTGGTGAGCCTGGAATTGCCGGCCGCGCTGGTGGAAGGCGTGGACGCGCTGTTCGGCGCGGCGGGAGGCGACGCGTGACGCGCCGCATCGCCCCCGCGACGGATGCCGGGACGACGGGGCCGGTGGAACGCGCCTTCGCCGACGTGCTGCGGCGGCTGGACCCGGCCACCGATCCGCGGGTGCTGCGCGCGGCGGAGCTGGCGATGCGCGCCGTCGCGCTCGGCCACGCCGCGTTCGACCTCGGCGCGGCGGACCCCGGCGATGGCGCGCCCGTCGCCGAGGGCTGGCGCGCAGCGTTGCACGCTTCGCCCTGGGTCGCCCGGCCCGCGCCCGGCCAGGCCGCGGATCCGCAGGCGCCGCTGGTGCTGGAAGGCGACCTGCTGTACCTCCGCCGCTACCGCGAATACGAGCGCCGGCTCGCCGCCGGCTTGCGCCGGATCGCGGCGCAGCCCGTCGTCAGCGGCGACCTGGCGCTGCTGGCGCCGCTGTTCGCGCAACTCTTCCCGCGCGCGGCGCAGGGCGACCTGCAGGCGCGCGCCGCGGCGCTGGCGCTGGTGCGGCCGCTGCTGCTGCTGACCGGCGGCCCGGGCACCGGCAAGACCACCACGATCGCCAGGCTGCTGCTGATGCTGGCGGCGCAGCATCGCGCGCTCGACGACGCGCCGCCGCGGGTCGCGCTCGCCGCCCCCACCGGCCGCGCCGCCGACCGCATGGCGCAGAGTTTGCGGCGCGCGGTCGAAGAGCTGCGCCAGGCCGGTGTCGACGCCGCGCTGTGCGACGCGCTGCTGGGGCAGGCGCGCACCCTGCACCGGCTGCTCGGCGTCGTCCCGGACAGCCCCCGCTTCCGCCACGATGCCGACAACCCGCTGGCGTACGACGTCGTCGTGGTCGACGAAGCCTCGATGGTCGACCTGCCGCTGATGTGCAAGCTGGTCGAAGCGGTGCCCGAGGGCGCGGCGCTGATCCTGATTGGCGACCCGGACCAGCTGCCCTCGGTGGAGGCGGGCGACGTGCTCGCGTCGATCGTCGCCGCGGCCGGCGAAGGCGGCACGCTGCCCGCGGCCGTCGAGGCGCAACTCGCGCCGCTGCTCGGCGCGCCCGCCGCGGGCGATCTGTTCGCCGGGGCGGAGGCCTCGCCGCTCGCCGGCCACCGCGTGCACCTGCGCCGCGGCTGGCGCCAGGCCGACAGCCTCGCGCTGGCGCCGCTGGCGGAAGCCGCGCGCGCGGGCGACGCCGACACCGCGGTCGCCTTGATGCAGTCGGGGACGCTGCGCGGCGTGCACTTCCACGCCGGCCAGCACGATCCGCTTGCGCCGGCGCTGCGCGAGCGCCTGCTGGCGCCGTGGCGCGCGCTGGCGCAGGAGACCGATCCCGCGCGGGCGCTCCTGCTCGCCGAGCGCGCGCGCGTGCTCACCGCCCTGCGCGACGGCCCGCAGGGCGCGACGCGGCTCAACGCGCGGATCGAGGAGGCGCTCGCCGGCGTCCGCCACGCCGCCTACTTCCACGGACGGCTGCTGCTGGTCACCGAGAACAGCGACCGTCACCGCCTGTTCAACGGCGACATCGGCGTGTGCCTGCCGGACGACAGCGGCGCGATGGTGGCGTGGTTCGCCGGCGAGACGGGCGTGCGCGGCTTCCATCCCGCCGCGCTGCCGGCGCACGCCGGCGCGTTCGCCACCACCGTGCACAAGGCGCAGGGCTCGGAATACGCCGAGGTGTGGCTGGTGCTGCCGCGCGCCGACGCGCGCGTGCTGTCGCGCGAACTGGTCTACACCGGCCTCACCCGCGCGCGCGAGGCGCTGCACCTGTGCGCCGACGAGACGACCCTGCGCGCCGCGCTCGGGCGGCGCGTGCAGCGCGTGTCGGGCTTGCGCGCGCGGCTGGTTGCCGCGTCGTGAGCGCGTGTTCTGAATGCGAGCGCTTCACGAGGAAGCGATCCGCCGCCCACTAACGTGACTGCACGACGCCGCGACGTAGACGGCGCGTTCCCCACGAAGGAGAGAGCGGCAATGAGCGACCTGAAGAAAGACCACAGCATCGGCGAAGGCGCGGGCGCGGTGACCGGCGCCGTGGCCGGCGCCGCGATCGGCTCCGTGGCCGGCCCGGTCGGCACCGTGATCGGCACCGTCGCCGGCGGCGTGGTCGGCGCCAAGGCCGGCGGCGGCATCGCCGAGGCGGTGAACCCGACCGAGTACACCCGCCACTTCGAAAACACCTACCGCGAGCGCCCGTACTACGCGAGCGGCCGCGAGTGGAGCGACTACCAGCCCGCCTACCAGTACGGCTACGACACCTACGGCGCCTACCGCGGCCAGCGCTTCGACGACGTCGAGGACCGCCTCGCCCAGGACTGGGACACCACCCGCGGCAATTCGCGGCTGGCCTGGGGCGAAGCCCGCGAGGCGGTGCGCGACGGCTGGCACCACATCGAGCGCGCGATGCCGGGCGACGCCGACCGCGACGGACGCTGAGCCGAGCCAGGGAGGAGCGCGGGCGGCTGCGGCCGCCCGTTCTCGTTCGGGCAACGCGCACCAGGGCAGGCAACGCCGGCAAGCCTGGCCGGCAGCGCCCGGCGCGCTTCATCCGGTGCATACCCCGGCTTGCCTAGGATCGGGGGCATGAACGCCAACCTTGCCTCCGCCGGCCTGCACCTGCGCCGCTACCGCGGCGAGGGCGGGCGCGCGGGGGTGGCCGCCTACGCGGACCTGCCCGACGGGCTGGCGGTCGAGTTCGGCGATGGCCACGTCTACCTGTACAACTACGACTGTCCGGGCCGCTTCCACGTCGAGCACATGAAGGCGCTGGCCGGCGAAGGCGCCCGGCTGAGCACCTACATCAGCCGCCACGTCGGCAAGCGCTACGCGGCGCGGCTGCGCTAGGCGCGTTCGGCCGGGAATCGTCCGGGCAAAGAAAAACCCGCCGGGAGGCGGGTTTTTCGTGGGCTCGCAAGGACCGCTACGCGCGGATCACTTGATCTTGCCTTCCTTGTAGATCACGTGCTTGCGGACGACGGGGTCGTACTTGCGGACCTCCATCTTGTTCGGGGTGTTCTTCTTGTTCTTGTCGGTCGTGTAGAAGTGACCGGTGCCGGCGGAGGAGATCAGACGGATCTTGTCGCGCTTGGTTGCCATGGTTCAGTGCTCCTCAGATCTTCTCGCCGCGGGCGCGCAGCTCGGCCAGCACGGACTCGATGCCGTTCTTGTCGATGGTGCGCAGGGCGCTGGTGGACACGCGCAGGCGGACCCAACGGTTCTCCGAGGCGACCCAGAAGCGGCGCTCGTGCAGGTTGGGCTGGAAACGACGGCGGGTCTTGCGGTTGGAATGCGAGACGTTGTTGCCGGTCGTCGTGCGCTTGCCGGTGACTTGGCAGATACGGGACATCGGGTTACCTCGGAGTGTCTGGTGTCGCCCATGGCCCGGGAGACGGCGGCCCCGTCGCCCCCTCGCGGGCGCGACACACGGATCGGGAGTTGGTTCGCGCTGCCAGCGGCGGGCCGAAACCGTGCTTCGGGCCCGCCCGGATCCGCCTTCGCAGACATCCGGACGCAGCGAGCCGCGCATTATGCCGGGCCGACGGGCCCGCCGCAAGGACTTATCCACAGGGCCGGCGCGACCGCCGGAACCGGGCGTCTGAGTCGTTCAGGCCGGGCTAGTGGCTGGCCCGGTCCCGGTGCCAGCCGCGGTGGCGGATGTCCAGGTACAGGCTGTAGGCGGCGGTGAAGGCCGGGAACAGGTTCTGCACGATGCCCACCGAGTCCTGTTTCTGCGAGAACAGGAAGTAGCTCAGGGTCATGACGCTGCCGAGCAGGCTCATGTACCAGAACAGCCGCGGGATCACCGGCTTGCCGTGCTTGCGCGAGGCGAGGAACTGGACCAGCCAGCGGCCGCCGAACATCAGCGCGCCGGTCAGGCCGATCAGCTTCCATGGCGACATGTACAGCCCGGTCCACTCGAGCCAGCCGATCGGGCTGTTCATCACCTGGTCGAAGCTCATGCGACTTCCTCGACCGCGGTGCGCTTGCTGCGCCGGATCAGCCAAGCCACCCCGCGCAGGTCGGCGATGCCGACCAGGGCGCGCCCCAGGTTGTTGTACTTGGAGACGCCGCTGGCGCGCGCCCGGTGGTTGACCGGCACGCTGACCGTCTTCCAGCCCGCGCGCTGCATCAGCGCCGGCAGGTAGCGGTGCATGTGGTCGAAGTAGGGCAGGTCGAGGAAGGCGGCGCGCTCGAACAGCTTGATCCCGCAGCCGGTGTCCGGCGTGTCGTCGCGCAGCATGCGCGCGCGGATCGCGTTCGCCCACTTCGACGCCCAGCGCTTGCTGCCGGTGTCCTGGCGGTTGACCCGCCAGCCGGCGAACAGCTTGACCTCGGCCGGCGCGCCGTCGCGCTGCGCGAGCAGCTTCGGGATGTCGGCGGGGTCGTTCTGGCCGTCGCCGTCGAGGGTGGCGATCCACGGCGCGCGCGCCGCCTTCACCCCGGTGCGCACCGCGGTGCTCTGCCCGCTCTGGCTGGCGTGGTGCAGGACCCGCAGCTCGGGCACCTCGTCCTTCAGCCGCCGCAGCGCGGCCAGGGTGCCGTCGCGCGAGTGGTCGTCGACGTAGACGATCTCGAACGGCAGGCGGCCGCGCAGCGCGGCCACGATCTCGGCGACCAGCGGGCCGACGTTGTCCTGCTCGTTGAAGACGGGAACGACCACCGACAGCGCGGGCTCGCTCATGCGTTGGCTCCGAAGTAGTCGCGGCACCACGCCACGACCTGCGGCAGGCCGGTCTCGATCGGCGTGGCCGGTTCGAAGCCGAAGGCCGCATGGGCGCGCGCAGTATCGGCCATCGTCTCGACCATGTCGCCCGGCTGCATCGGCTTGTAGATCTTCTCGGCGGGGCGGCCGGCGGCGGCCTCGATCACCGCGATGAAGCGCTCCAGTTCGACCGGCGTGTGGTTGCCGAGGTTGAACACTCGATGCGGAGCCGCGCGATGAGGAGCCGCGTGGTGCGGCGGCTCCTGCGGCGGCGGATGGTCGAGCGCGCCGAGGACCCCGGCGACGATGTCGTCGACGAAGGTGAAGTCGCGCCGCATCTTGCCGTGGTTGAACACGTCGATCGGGCGCCCGGCCAGCACCGCGCGCGAGAACAGCAGCGGCGCCATGTCCGGCCGGCCCCACGGGCCGTACACGGTGAAGAAGCGCAGCCCGGTCGCGCGCAGGCCGTACAGGTGCGCGTAGGTGTGCGCCATCAGCTCGTTGGCGGCCTTGGTCGCGGCGTACAGCGAGCGCGGCTGGTCCACGCGCTGGTCTTCCGAGAACGGTGGCTTCGCCGAGTCGCCGTACACCGACGACGAGCTCGCGTAGACCAGGTGCGCCACGCCGCGATGCCGGCACAGCTCCAGCAGGTTGACGAAGCCGACCAGGTTGCTGTCGACGTAGGCGTGCGGGTTGCTCAGCGAATAGCGCACGCCGGCCTGCGCGGCGAGGTGGATCACGCGGTCCGGCGCGAGTTCCTCCAACAGCGCGGCGAGGCCTTCGCGGTCGGTCAGGTCGAGCGCGCGGATGTCGGTGTCCGGGCACAGCGCGGCGACCCGGTCGCGCTTGAGCCGCGGGTCGTAGTAGTCGTTGAAGTTGTCCAGGCCCACCACCTGCTCGCCACGCGCGGCCAGCGCGCGGCAGGTGTAGGCCCCGATGAAACCGGCGGCGCCGGTGACGAGGATCGTCATGCAGATCCGGTCCGGAAGAAGGCCGCGGATTATCGCATCGGCGCCGTGCAGGCGGCTTTACACGGCGCGGCACGCGCCCGGTGCAGCGGGGCGGTCAGCCGGCCTTGCCGCGCAGCCGCTCGAGCACGCCCTCGAGCGCGTCCAGGTCGCCGTAGTGGATCACCAGCCGGCCCTTGCCGCCGCGGCCGTGGAGCACGTTGACGCGGGTGCCGAGGGTCTCCCCGAGCTCGCGTTCGAGCGCGACGATGTCGGCCTGCGGCCGCGCCTTCGCCGCCGCCTTGCCCGGCTTCGCCGCCGCCGCCCCCGGTACCTGGCCGGCCGCCAGCTGCTGCACCCGGTGCTCGACCTCGCGCACCGACCAGCCATGCTCGACCGCCTGCCGCGCCAGCGCGAGCGCGGCCTGCGGCGCCACCGTCAGCAGCGCGCGGGCGTGGCCCATCTCCAGCGCGCGGGTCTCGACCAGCACCCGGATTTCCGCCGGCAGTTCCAGCAGGCGCAGCAGGTTGGACACCGCCGCGCGCGAGCGGCCGACCGCCTCCGCCGCCTGGGCGTGGGTCAGGTCGAACTCGTCGATCAGCCGCTGCAGCGACTGCGCCTCCTCCAGCGGGTTGAGGTCCTCGCGCTGGATGTTCTCGATCAGCGCCATTGCGACCACGGTTCGGTCATCGACGGCGCGCACCACCACCGGGACCTCGCGCAGGCCGGCCAGCTGCGAGGCGCGCCAGCGGCGCTCGCCGGCGATGATCTCGTACACCTTGCCGCCGCGGCCGGACGCGATCTCGCGCACCACGATTGGCTGGATCACGCCCTGGGCGCGGATCGAATCGGCCAGCTCGGCGAGCTTGGCCTGGTCCATCGTGCGCCGCGGCTGGTACTTGCCCGGGGTCAGCGCGTCGACCGGCAGGGTCTGCAGGGCATCGCCCGGCTGCGCTTCCAGCGCCGGCGCGTCGGCGGCGGCCTTCGGGCCGAGCAGGGCTTCCAGGCCGCGGCCGAGGCCGCGCTTCTTCGCCGCTGCCGGCGGGTTCTTGCCGGCACTCATGCGGCGGTCTCCGTGGGGGTGCGCGCGGCCTGCTGGCGCTCGCGCTGGTGGCGGATCACCTCGCCGGCGAGGCCGAGGTAGGCGATCGCGCCGCGGCTGGCCTTGTCGTAGCCGACGATGCTCTGGCCGTGACTGGGCGCCTCGGCCAGGCGCACGTTGCGCGGCACGATGGTGCGGAACACCTTGTCGCCGAAGTGTTCCACCAGTTCGCCCGACACCGCGTTGGCGAGGTTGTTGCGCACGTCGAACATGGTGCGCAGCACGCCCTCGATCTCGAGCCCGGGGTTGAGCTTCTGCTTGAGCGCGTCGATCGTCTGCAGCAGGGCGGTCAGGCCTTCCAGCGCGTAGTACTCGCACTGCATCGGCACCAGCACGCTGTCGGCGGCGGTGAGCGCGTTCAGGGTCAGCAGCGACAGCGCCGGCGGGCAGTCGACGATGATGAAGTCGTACCGCGCGCGCAGCGGATCGAGCGCGCGCTTGAGCCGCTGCTCGCGCCCGGCCTCGTCCATCAGCTCGATCTCGGCCGCGGTCAGGTCGGTGTTGCCGGGCAACAGGTCGAAGCCTTCCGGGGTCTTCACGATGGCGGCGTCGGCGTGCTGCTCTTCCAGCAGCACGTCGCAGGTGGACGCGGCCAGCTCGCGCTTGTCCACGCCGCTGCCCATGGTCGCGTTGCCCTGGGCGTCGAGGTCGACCAGCAGCACGCGCTTGGGCGCGGCCGCGAGCGCGGCGGCCAGGTTGACCGCGGTGGTGGTCTTGCCGACCCCGCCCTTCTGGTTGGCGATGGCGATGATGCGGGCGGTCACGCGCGTCGTGTCCCCGTGTCTGGCCGGCGGACAGCGCCGGGCTTGGGATTATGCGTTATATCCCGGCGGCGGGCGGGTGCGGCCACCCGCGGCACCGCGCGTTGCCCGACCAGGCGGCGGATCAGGCGGTTTTCGCCACCGTCACCAGGTGCCGTTCGGCGGCCAGTCCGGGAACCGTGAGCGGCTGCACGCTTTCCAGCCGCCAGCCGGGCGGCAGCGCGGCGATCTCGTCGTCCGGGCGTGCGCCCTTCATCGCCAGCAGCAGGCCGTCCGCCTTCAGCAGGTGGCCGCCCAGCGCGAGTATCTGCGGCAGCGTGGCCAGCGCGCGCGCGGTGATCGCGTCGAAGGCGCCGGGGCGGTCGAGCGCCTCGATCCGGCTTTCGGCGACCTCGGCATTCGCCAGTCCGAGCGTGCGCACCGCCTCGCGCAGGAAGCGGGCCTTCTTGCCGTTGGATTCGACCAGGGTCACGCGCAGGGCGGGTCTGGCGATCGCCAGCGGGATCCCGGGCAGGCCGGGGCCGGTGCCGAGGTCGGCGAGATTGCCGTCGGCGACGAACGGATGCATCGCCAGCGAATCGAGCAGGTGGCGCACCACCATCTCGCGCGGGTCGCGCACCGCGGTCAGGTTGTAGGCGCGGTTCCAGCGCTGCAGCAAGTCGAGGTAGGCCAGCAGCGGCGTCGCCAGCGCGGGATCGAGCGAGAGCGTGGCGAGGCCGGCTTCGAGCTCGGCGCGCAGGTCGGGGGAAGCGGACATGCGGGGATTGTAGGGGTCGGTGTCAGGACAGTTGTTGCAGCGCTAGCAAAGAGAAGCCTTTCCGGGCCCGCGCCCGGGAGGGCGGGGGTATTGCTTTTCCCTTAGCTGGGGCGCCGCTGCGCGGCTCTCCCGGCCCGGCGCAGCGCGCCGGGCGTTCGCACGGGCGCGCGGCAGTGCCGCGCAAGCCGCCCGTGCTCACCCATGTCCAGATGCGGGCGCGCGCCATCCATGGCGCGCTGACGCAACACCCCCGCCCTCCCGGTCGCTCGGACAGCTCCTGGCGGCTTGCCGTAGAGCGGAGCTTGCTCCGCTCTACAGCCAGATCGCGGAAGCGCTGGGATGCGTCGGGTGGGAGAGGTGGGCAGGACCGTATGCGCCATGGATGGCGCATCCGAGCCTCCATGGACGGATTCACGGCGTGTCCTGCCTGCCTCTCCCGCCCGGCGCGCTCGCGAGGAGGCAGTCTTCAAAAGCCGCCCGTCAGAACAGCTCGCCCTGCGGCGACGGCTTGCGCGGCGCGACGAACTTGCTGCAATCGAGCGGCGGCAGGCGGCCGAAGCCGAGCCGGGCGTGGGCCTTGGCGAAGCGCTGCGCCAGCAGCTGCGCGAACGGGCCCTCGCCGCGCGAGCGCACGCCGAAGCGGCTGTCGTAGTCCTTGCCGCCGCGCATCTGCCGGATCAGGCTCATCACGTGCGCGGCGCGGCCTGGTTCGTGCAGTTCCAGCCATTCGCGCCACAGGTCCTTGAGTTCGTGCGGCAGGCGCAGCAGCACGTAGCCGGCCGAGCGCGCGCCGTGTGCGTGCGCGGCCTCGAGGATGCGTTCGAGCTCGTGGTCGGTGAGCGCGGGGATCACCGGCGCCACCATCACCCCGACCGGGACGCCGGCTTCGCTCAAGGCGCGCATCGCCCGCAGCTTGCCGTGCGGCGCGGTCGCGCGCGGCTCCATCCGCGACGCCAGCCGGTTGTCCAGGGTGGTGATCGAGAAGTGCACGTGCACGAGGTGCTCGCGCGCCATCGGCGCGAGCAGGTCGAGGTCGCGCTCGATCAGCCCGCCCTTGGTGACGAAGGTGACCGGATGGCGGCATTCGGCCAGCACCTCCAGCACCGATCGCGTCACGCGGTAGCGGCGCTCGATCGGCTGGTAGGCGTCGGTGTTGATGCCCAGCGCGATCGGCGAGGGCGCGTAGCCCGGCTTGGCCAGCGCCTCGCGCAGGCGTTCGGCCGCGTTGGTCTTGGCGAACAGCTTCGTCTCGAAGTCGAGCCCGGGCGAGAGGTCGAGGTAGCTGTGCGAGGGCCGCGCGAAGCAGTAGACGCAGCCGTGCTCGCAGCCGCGATACGGATTCACCGACTGGTCGAAGCCGACGTCCGGCGAATCGTTGCGGGTCAGCACCGAGCGCGCATGTTCCTCGGTGACCCGGGTCGCCGGATGCGGCGGCGCGACGGCTTCGTCGCTGTCGGCCGCGTGCGCGTGCACCGAGCCCCAGCCGTCGTCCTCGCCGCGCGCGATCCGCTTGTCGAAGCGGCCGGCCAGGTACGACGCGCTGCCGCGGCCCTTGATCGGCGCCCGCGGGCGGCGCGCGTCGGCCAGCGGCGCCTCGCCGGCGGCGTTCGGATCGAAGGACTGCGCGCGGGTGGAGGGCGGTGCATCGGGCATCGGTCCAGCCTACCCTTGCCCCATCTCGACCGCCGCGACGGTGGCTGAACCCTTCATGCTGGACGCGCTCAACGACGCCGGGCACGCCCTGCTCGGCATTCCCCACGTCGGCCTGTACCTGGCGCTGCTCTGGGTCGCCTACCTCGTCTGGCTGGGGGGCTGGATCGTGCTGCAGAAGCGGGCGCCGGCGGCGACCCTGAGCTGGCTGCTCGGCCTGGCCGCGCTGCCGATCCTCGGCTTCATCGTCTATTACCTGTTCGGCCCGCAGCGGATCCAGCGCCAGCGGCTGCGGCGCGCGCGCCAGCGCGTGAGCCTGCCCGCCGGCGACCAGCGCGCCGGCGCCGACGAGGGCGCCGAACTCGCCCGCCTCGGCCACGCCACCACCGGCCTGGCGCCGGCGACCGCGCGCGACGTGCGCCTGCTGGTCGACGGCAAGGCGACCTACGCCGCGCTGCTGGAGGCGATCGCCGGCGCGCGCGAACACGTGCACCTGGAGTACTACATCTTCGCCGCCGACCGCACCGGCACCCTGGTGCGCGACGCGCTGGTCGAACGCGCGCGCGCCGGGGTCGCGGTGCGCCTGCTGCTGGACGCGGTCGGCTCGGCCGGCTGCACGCGCGCGTTCCTCGCGCCGCTGCTCGCCGCCGGCGGCGAGGTCGCCTGGTTCCACCCGATGCGCTTCGGCCGCTTCTGGCGGCGGCCGTTCCTCAACCTGCGTTCGCACCGCAAGATCGTGGTGGTGGACAGCGCGGTCGCCTTCACCGGCGGCATCAACGTCACCGACGACGAGAACGACGGGCTGCGCGCCGACGCCTACCGCGACCTGCACCTGCGCGTGACCGGCGACATCGTGCGCGCGCTGCAGCTGGTGTTCGTCGAGGACTGGGTGTACGCGACCGGGCAGCGCGATTTCCTGTCCTCGATCGCGCAGACGCTGCCGCCGCCCGAGCCCGGGCCGATCGCCGCGCAGGCGCTGACCTCCGGCCCGGATTCGTCGTGGGAGGCGATCCACCGCCTGCACGTGGGCGCGATCCACGCCGCGCGCCGGCGGGTGTGGCTGGTGACGCCGTACTTCGTGCCGAGCGAGGCCGCGCTGATGGCGCTGACCTCGGCCGCGCTCGCCGGCCTGGACGTGCGCGTGCTGGTGCCGCGGCGCAGCGACTCGCTGCTGGTGACCCTGGCCGCGCGCTCCTACTTCGACGAACTGATCGCGGCCGGCGCCAAGGTCTACGAGTACGGCCCGCGCATGCTGCACACCAAGGCGCTGCTGGTGGACGACGCGCTGGCGCTGGTCGGCAGCGCCAACTTCGACAGCCGCAGCTTCCGCCTCAACTTCGAGGTCAGCATGCTGTTCGACGATCCCGGCATCGCCGCGGCGCTGGCGCAGCTGATCGAGGGCGAATTCGCGCATGCGCCACGGGTGCGGGGCGATCGGCCGCACCCGCTGTGGCGGGTCCGCCTGCCGGAGGCGCTGGCGCGCCTGCTGTCGCCGTTGCTGTGATGGGCCGGGAGCCGGGAACGCGCGGCGGGCGCACCGGGCGTTGCTTACCGGTCCTCCGGCAGCGGAGCAAGCTCCGCTCTACGGAAAGCAGGGCGCCCGCGGAGTAAGGGGGGCAACGTGGCGGCCCCCTCCTTTCCGGGGCCCGGCTGGCGCTAGACTCGCGGCCAGTCCCCGGAGTCGCGCGATGATGCCCTGGATCTACCTGCTGCTGTCGGCGGCGGCCCTGTTCGTGGCGTTCCGCACCGGTTCGTTCGGGCTGATGGCGGCGATGCTGCTGGTCGCGCTCGGCCTGCTGGTCGCCTTCGTGCTGAGTTTCCTCGCCCAGCGCATCGGCAGCGGCCGCCGCGACGAGGCGATGCTGCTGGACCCGGCCGAATTGCGCCGGCTGCGCGAGCAGGCCGAGGCCCGCCGCGCCGCCGCCGAGGCCGGGACCCCGCCCGACGCGCCGGCGGCGTGACCGTCCTCAGCGTCAACGTCAACAAGATCGCGGTGCTGCGCAATTCGCGCGGCGGCCGCGCGCCGGACCCGGTGCAGGCGGCGCGCGCCTGCCTCGAAGCCGGCGCCCACGGCATCACCGTGCATCCGCGCCCGGACGCGCGCCACATCCGGGCGGACGACGTGTTCGCGCTGGCCGCGCTGTGCCGCGAATACGAGGTCGAGTTCAACCTGGAAGGCAACCCGTTCGCGCCGCCGCGTGCCGGTTATCCCGGCTTCCTCGCGCTGTGCGAGCAGGCGCGGCCGGCGCAGGCGACGCTGGTGCCCGACGCGGACGGGCAGCTGACGTCCGACCACGGTTTCGATTTCACGCGCGACGGCGACAGACTGGTGCCGCTGGTCGCGCGGCTCAAGGCGCTGGGCTGCCGGGTGAGCCTGTTCGTCGACGCGGAGGCGGGGCCGGGCGAGGTCGCCGACCTGGCGCCGGCGGCCGCGACCGGCGCCGACCGCGTCGAGCTGTACACCGGGCCGTTCGCCGAGGCCTTCGCCGCCGGCGACGCGCGGGCCGCGCTCGCCGCCTGCGCCCGCACCGCGCGCGGCGCGCAGTCTGCCGGGCTGGGGGTGAACGCCGGCCACGACCTCAGCCAGGCCAACCTCGCCGTGTTCCTCGCCGGCGTGCCCGGCGTGCAGGAAGTCTCGATCGGCCATGCGCTGATCGACGAGGCGCTGTACGCGGGGCTGGCGGACACGGTGCGCGGGTATCTGCGGATCCTTGAAAGGGTCAGGGGCTAGGGGCCGGGACCCAGGGGCCAGGGGCCGGGGGCCACTCCCAGTCCGTCATCCCGGCGCAGGCCCGGATCCAATTGGCTTTCGCCGGCCGCTCAGCGCGACGCCACGCCGCGTTCCGCGCCGGGCGCCGCGTCATTCGCGACGGCGGTCGCGGCTGCCGCCTTCGCCGCCTGCCGCGCCGGCGCGGCCACGGCACCATCGGGGGCGGTGACGCCGGCCAGCGCCAGCAACAGCAGCATCGGCAGGACCAGCAGGCCGCGCAGCAACTGGGTATGCAGGGACATGGGACACCTCCTCTTGTGCCCTGTCTTTCGCAGGCTTCGTGCCAACCGCAAGTGCCTGATTGCGCTGGGCTTGCGCCCTCGCTCCGGCGTCCGCGGACGTCCGCCCTCGGCGCGAACGCCGGCGTCCGGACGGTCCGCCTACCAGGCCATCGCCTCGCCTCGCCAGTTGTAGAAGCGGCCGCTGTCCTGCGCGCCGAGGCCGTCCAGCACCCGCAACAGGCCGGCGACCGAGTCGCGCGGCGCGACCGGCGCCTGGTCGCCGCCCATGTCGGTGTGCACCCAGCCCGGGCACAACGCGACCACCTTGATCGCGCGCGGCGCCAGCGCCTTGGCCAGCAACACCGTCGCCATGTTCTGCGCCGCCTTGCTGATGCAGTAGCTGGGCGCGCGGAACTCGGTGCGCGTGCTCATCGCCGACATCATGCTGGACAGGTCGGCGACCGTGCCGCCGTCGGCCAGGAACGCCGCCAGCGCCTGGGTCAGCAGGAACGGCCCGATCGCGTTGGTGCGCAGGCTGTCCTCCAGCACGCTTTCGGCCACGTGGCCCCAGCGTTCGCCCGCGTGCAGCACGCCGGCGTTGTTGACCAGCAGCGCCAGGCGCGCGTCGTCGCCCAGGACCAGCGGCAGCTCGCGCACCAGTTCCTCGCGCGAACGCGCGCTCGCCACGTCCAGCGGCAGCACGTGCAGGCGGCCGGGATGCTCGCCGGCGAGGGTGTTGAGGTCGGTCGCGCGCCCGGGCTGGCGGCAGGTGGCGACCACGCGGTGGCCGCGGGCGAGCAGCTGGCGCACGAATTCCAGGCCGAGGCCGCGGTTGGCGCCGGTGACGAGGCTGTGGGTGTCCATGTCGGCAGTGTGCCGCAGCTGCGATGAGTAGGAGGTGCGCGCCGCCGCGGAGGTGACCGACGGTCACCCCAACCTCTGGCGGCTGCGCCGCGTGGCCCGTCCGGCTAGGATGCGGCGGTTGTGCCCTCGTCCAGATCCGCACAGGAGTGCCGCATGCGTTCGATCCGCCGTGCCCCCGCCATGCTCCGCCATGGCGCCCTCGCCCTCGCCCTGACCGCCGCGCTCGGCGGCGGCTACGTCTCCACTGCCTGGGCCAAGCCCGCCGGCACGGCGGTCGACATCGCCTACCAGGAGTTCACCCTGCCCAACGGCCTGCGGGTGATCGTGCACGAGGACCACAAGGCGCCGATCGTCGCCGTCAACATCTGGTACAACGTCGGCGCCAAAAACGAGCCGGCCGGGCGCAGCGGTTTCGCGCACCTGTTCGAGCACCTGATGTTCCAGTCGTCGGAGAACCACGACGGCGAGTACTTCGAGCCCTTCAAGCAGATCGGCGCGACCGGCCAGAACGGCACCACCAACTCCGACCGCACCAACTACTTCGAGAACGTGCCCACCACCGCGCTCGACACCGCGCTGTGGATGGAGTCCGACCGCATGGGCCACCTGCTCGGCGCGATCGACCAGAAGGCGCTGGACGAGCAGCGCGGCGTGGTCCAGAACGAGAAGCGCCAGGGCGAGAACCAGCCCTACGGCCAGGTCTGGGACAAGCTGACCCAGGCGATGTACCCCAAGAGCCACCCGTACCACCACGGCGTGATCGGCTCGATGAACGACCTCAACGCGGCCTCGCTCGAGGACGTCAAACAGTGGTTCCGCACCTGGTACGGCCCGAACAACGCGGTGCTGGTGCTGGCCGGCGACATCGACCTCGCCACGGCGAAGGAGAAGGTCGCGAAGTACTTCGGCGACCTGCCGGCCACGCCGACCATGGCGCAGCCGGCGATCGACGTGGCGAAGCGCGATGCCGACAGCCGCGAGACCATGACCGACAAGGTCCCGCAGGCGCGCATCTACCGCGCCTGGAACATCCCGCAGTACGGCACGAAAGAACTGGACCAGCTCGACCTGTTCGCCAGCGTGCTCGGCGGCAGCAAGTCCTCGCGCCTAGATACCCGCCTGGTGCACCAGGACAAGCTGGTCGACAACGTCAGCGCCTTCGTCGGCGATTCCTACCTCGGCTCCAACTTCCTGGTGATGGCGACCGTCAAGCAGGGCGTGGACCCGGCGAAGGTGGAGGCGATCATCGAGGAGGAGATCAACAAGCTGATCGCGCAGGGCCCGACCGCCGAGGAGCTGGAGCGCGCCAAGGTCACCCAGCGCGCCGGCTTCATCCGCGGCATCGAGCGCATCGGCGGCTTCGGCGGCAAGGCCGACGCGCTGGCCGAGTGCGCGGTGTTCACCGGCGACGCCGGCTGCTTCCGCGACAGCCTGGCCAACATCGCCGCGGCCACCGCGGCCGACCTCAGGAACGTCGGCCATGAATGGCTGGAGACCGGCAGCCACACCATCGTGGTGGTGCCGGGCGAGCGCGTCGCGCTGCCGGAGGAGCCGGCGGTGACGCCGGCGCCGATGACCCTGCCGCCGGTGGACCCGAAGTACAAGACCACCGCCAGCACCGTCGACCGCAGCCAGGGCGTGCCGATGCCCAAGGACTTCCCGGAACTCAAGTTCCCGCAGCTGCAGCGCGCCACCCTGGCCAATGGCAGCACCGTGGTGCTGGCCGAGCGCCACGACATCCCGGTCGTGCAGATGAGCTACGAGTTCGACGGCGGCTACGCGTCCGATCCGCAGGGCAAGGCCGGCACCGCCAACTTCGCGATGGGCATGCTCGACGAGGGCGCGGGCCAGTACGACTCGCTCGGCTTCGCCGACGCCGCCGAACTCCTCGGCGCGCGCTTCGGCACCGGCGCCGCGCTGGACGGCAGCAACGCCTACATGTCGGCGCTGAAGGAGAACCTCGAGCCCTCGCTCGCGCTGTTCGCGACCATGCTGCAGCAGCCGCGCTTCGAGCAGTCGGAAATCGACCGCATCAAGAGCAGCTGGATCGCCGGCATCGCCCAGGAGAAGGCGCAGCCGACCACCGTTGCCCTGCGCGTGCTGCCGCCGCTGCTGTACGGCGCGGACCATCCGTACGGCATGCCGCTCACCGGCTCGGGCACCGAGCAGTCGATCGGCGACCTGACCCGCGAGGACCTGCTGCGCTACCAGCAGCAGTGGATCCGTCCGGAAAACGCCACCCTGATCGTGATCGGCGACACGACGCTGGGCGAGATCGTGCCGGTGCTGAACAAGTACCTCGGCAGCTGGAAGGGCAGCGGCGAGGCGCCGCAGGCCGCCAGGCCCGCCGACGTCGCCCGCCCGGCGCAGCCGCGCATGTTCCTGATCGACCAGCCGGGCTCGGTGCAGGCCAACATCTTCGCCGGAGAACTGGTGCCCTCCACCCGCGATCCGGCGGCGGTGCGCTTCGACTTCGCCAACGACGTGCTCGGCGGCGACTTCACCTCGCGCCTGAACATGAACCTGCGCGAGGACAAGCACTGGTCCTACGGCGTGCGCAGCATGACCGTGTCGGCCGAGGGCCAGCGTCCTTGGCTGGCGATCGCGCCGGTGCAGATCGACAAGGCCGCCGAGTCGGTCGCCGAGATGCAGCGCGAGATCGGCACCTACGCCACCGGCAAGGCGCCGGCCACCGACGCCGAGGTCGCCCGCATCCGCGCGATCCGCACGCTCAGCCTCCCGGGCGCGTACGAGACCGCGGGCGCGGTGATGAACACGATCGGCGACATCGTGCGCTACGACCGTCCGGACGACTACGTCATCCGCCGCATGCACGAGATCGAGGCGATGACCCCGGCGCAGGTCAACGCCGCCGCGCAGACCCTCGACCCGAACGCGATGACCTGGGTGGTGGTCGGCGACCTGGCGAAGATGGAACAGCCGCTGCGCGCGCTGAAGGTCGGCGAGGTGACCGTGCTCGATGCCGACGGCAAGCCGGTGACGGCCAAGCCGGAGGCGAAGGACGCCGCGCCGAAGCAGTAACCGCGGTTCAGCTGCAGGCAACGGCAGGCCGGGCGACAATCCGGCCTGCCGTTTTTTTTGTGCCCGCGTCCGCGCGGCGCCGCGCGATCGCGGGGTGCCGGCCGACCATCCAACCCAGGAGTCCCGCATGCGCCTGCTGCCCGCCACCGTCCTCGCCGCCGCGATTGCCGTTCTCCTCCCCGCCTGCACCTGGGTGCACATGGCGCCGGGCGCCAGCGCGGTGCGGGTCGTCGCCAGCCAGCCGGCCGGCTGCGAGCAGCGCGGCGAGGTCGAGGTCTCGGTCAAGGACCGGCTCGGCCCGATCGAACGCAACCCGCGCAAGGTCCGCGACGAACTCGAGACCCTGGCCCGCAACGAGGCCCCCGGCCTCGGCGCCGACACCGTGCAGCCGCTGGACGGCTTCGAGGACGGCACCCAGCGCTGGTTGGCCTGGCGCTGCGGCCGCTGACCAGGAAGGCGCCGTAGGGCGGAACGTGCTCCGCCGTCTGCGCGTGGATCACGCCGCGGAACAAGCCTCTCCGGCGCCTCGCGGTGGCGGTCACCGCCCGCCGCCGGCACCTGAACAGCCGCCCCGGCGCCGCCCTTCCGCGATCCCCTTGCCTGCAGGAGCAGGCTTGAAAGCGCTATGCTGTGCCGTTTTCCGCGCTTTTTCGGTGCCACTGCCATGCTGTTCCAGCACGTCGCCATCGCCGGTCTCGCCCATGTGGACGCGCCCCGCAGGCTCACCTCCGACGAGATCCACGCCCGGCTGAAGCCGACCCTGGACCGCCTCGGCATCAAGTCCAACGTGATCGAGGAAGTCGCCGGGGTGCGCGAGCGACGGCTGTGGGACGGCGAGGTCAAGGCCTCCGACGCCGCCACCCTCGCCGGGGTCAAGGCCCTGGCCGACGCCGGCATCGACGCCGACCGCATCGGCCTGCTGGTCAACACCTCGGTCAGCCGCGACTACCTCGAGCCGTCTACCGCCAGCATCGTCGCCGGCAACCTGCACCTGGGCGAGACCTGCCAGAACTTCGACGTCGCCAACGCCTGCCTCGCCTTCCTCAACGGCATGGACATCGCCGGGCGCATGATCGAGCGCGGCGAGATCGACTACGCGCTGGTGGTCAACGGCGAGACCGCCGACCGCGCCTACGAGAAGACCCTCGAGCGCCTCAGCCGCCCCGACGTCACCGCCGAGCAGTTCCGCGACGAGATGGCCACGCTGACCCTGGGCAGCGGCGCCGCCGCGATGGTGATGGCGCGCGCCGAACTCGCCCCCGGCGCGCCGCGCTACCGCGGCAGCGTCACCCGCTCGGCCACCCAGTGGAACCAGCTGTGCCGCGGCGACCTCGTGCACGACCGCATGATCGCCGACGGCCGCATGCTGATGGTCGAGGGCATCAAGCTCGGCCAGAAGACCTTCGCCGCCGCGCGCATCGCGCTGGGCTGGGTGGTGGAGGAGCTCGACGAGTTCGTCATCCACCAGGTCAGCAAGGCGCACACCAAAGCCTTCCTCAAGGCCTTCGGCATCAGCCCGAAGAAGGTCATGACCATCTTCGGCGAGCACGGCAACATCGGCCCGGCCTCGGTGCCGATCGTGCTCAGCAAGCTGCGCGAGATGGGCCGCCTGAAGAAGGGCCAGCGCGTCGCCCTGCTCGGCATCGGCTCCGGGCTGAACTGCTCGATGGCGGAAGTCGTCTGGTGAGCCTGCCGGCCTGCCCCCGCTGCACCTCGGCCTACACCTACGCCGACGGGCCGCTGCTGGTGTGCCCGGAGTGCGCCCACGAGTGGGATCCGGCCGCGCCGGGGGCGAACGAGGATGCCCGCGAGATCCGCGACGCGGTCGGCAACCTGCTCGCCGACGGCGACACGGTCACCGTGGTCAAGGACCTCAAGGTCAAGGGCGCCTCGTCCGCGCTCAAGGTCGGCACCAAGGTCCGCAACATCCGCCTCATCGATGGCGACCACGACATCGACTGCCGCATCGAAGGCTTCGGCGCGATGCGGCTGAAGTCGGAGTTCGTGCGCAAGGCCTGAGCGCCGCGCCGGAGCGTCCTCGGGCAGACTGCGCGTCGCATGGATTTCCCCGACTACCCCTTCACCCCGCGCTCCCTCCAGGTCCGCCCCGGCATCCGCATGCGCTACCTCGACGAGGGGCCGCGCGACGCGCCGGTGGTGGTGATGCTGCACGGCAATCCGTCGTGGAGTTACCACTGGCGGCGGCTGGTGCTGGGCTTGCGCGACCGTTACCGCTGCATCGTGCCGGACCACGTCGGCATGGGCGCTTCGGACCGGCCGGACGATGCGCGGTACCACTACACGCTGGCCTCGCGCGTGGAAGACCTCGCCACGCTGCTCGACGAGATCGGCATCGCCGGGCCGGTGACGCTGGCGGTGCACGACTGGGGCGGGATGATCGGGATGGGCTGGGCGCTGGCGCATCCGCAGCAGGTGCGGCGGCTGGTGATCCTCAACACGGCGCTGTTCCCGATGCCGGCGGCCAAGGCGATGCCGTGGCAGCTGGCGCTGGGGCGCGATTCGCGTGTGGGCGGCTTCCTGATCCGCGCGTTCAGCCTGTTCGCGCGCGGCGCGGCCTGGTTCGGCACCGTGAAGCGGATGCCGCGCGCGGTGCGGCGGGCCTACGTCGCGCCCTATCGCGGCTGGCGAAACGCGATCGCGACGCTGCGCTTCATGCAGGACATCCCGCTGCGCGAGGGCGATCCGGCGTGGCCGTTGGTGGCACAGGCGGGCGCGCGCCTGTCCGAGTTCGCCGACCGGCCGGTGTTCATCGCCTGGGGGCTGCGCGATTTCGTGTTCGACAAACACTGCCTCGACGCCTGCACGGCCGCGTTGCCGATGGCGGAGGTGCACCGCTTCCTCGATGCCGGCCACTTCGTGCTCGAGGACGAGCATGCGGTGCTGGTGCCGGGGATCCGGGCGTTCCTGGACGCGACCGCGAAGGACGTCTAGTACGCCCCGCTCGCGCGGGAGGGGTGGGGGTGAGTCTTCCGCGAAAAGCGGCAGCCCTCACCCTCGCGCTGCGCGCTCGACCTCTCCCGCAAGCGGGAGAGGTGACAGCAAGAGCGGCGGGGCGGAGCCTCCCGCGTCGGCGGTTCCCCCTCTCCCGCTTGCGGGAGAGGGTTGGGGTGAGGGCGCTTCTGCTCAGCGCTCCAGGATCGCCACCACGCCCATCCCGCCGGCGGTGCAGATCGACACCAGGCAGCGGCCGCGGCCGCGCTGCGCGAGTTCCTTCGCGGCTGTCGCGACGATGCGCGCGCCGGTGGCGGCGAACGGGTGTCCGGTGGCGAGCGAGGAGCCGTTCGGGTTGATCTTCGCCGGGTCGATCCGCCCCAGCGGCGCGTCCAGGCCGAGCCGGGTGCGGCAGTACTCCTCGCTCTCCCACGCGCGCAGCGTGCACAGCACCTGCGCGGCGAAGGCCTCGTGGATCTCGTAGAAGTCGAAGTCCTGCAGGGAGAGCCCGTTGCGGCGGAGCATCTCCGGCACCGCGATGGTCGGCGCCATCAGCAGGCCCTCGCCGTGCACGAAGTCCACCGCCGCGACCTGCGCGTCGCGCAGCCAGCACAGCGGCTCCAGCCCGCGCGCGCGCGCCCAGTCCTCCGACGCCACCAGGCAGGCGGCGGCGCCGTCGGTGAGCGGGGTCGAGTTGCCCGCGGTCAGCGTGCCCTTGCCGGAGGTGCGGTCGAACGCCGGCTTGAGCGTGGCCAGCTTCTCCAGCGAGGTGTCCGGCCGCAGGATGTTGTCGCGGGTGACGCCGCGGAACGGCACTACCAGGTCGTCGAAGAAGCCGCGTTCGTAGGCGGCGGCCAGCTTGTGGTGCGAGCCGACCGCCCACGCGTCCTGCGAATCGCGGCCGATCTGCCACTGCCGCGCCATGTCCTCGCAATGGTCCCCCATCGACTTGCCGGTGCGCGGCTCCGCCACGCCGGGGAATTCCGGCTTGAGCTCGCGCAGGCGGAAGCCCTTGAACGCCGCCAGCCGCTGCTGCAGGGTCTTGCCGCGCGCCGCTTCCAGCAGGCGCCGGCGGAAGGCCTGGCCGTACACGATCGGCACGTCCGAAGTGGTGTCGCTGCCGCCGCCGATGCCGGATTCGATCTGGCCGGCGGCGATCTTGTTGGCGACGGTGACGATCGCGTCGAGCGAAGTGCCGCAGGCGCGCTGCAGGGTGATGCCCGGGGTCAGCGGCGACAGGCCGGAGGACAGGGTCGCCTCGCGGCCGATGTTCCAGTCGCTGCTGAGCTTGAGCACCGCGCCCATCGCGACCTCGCCCAGCTGCTGCCCGTGCAGGCCGAACTTCTCCACCAGCGCGCCGAGCGTGCGCACCGACATGCCGAGGTTGCCGACGTCGGCATAGGCCGTGTTCTGCCTGCAGAAGGGAATGCGGACGCCGCCGAGGACGGCGACGGGGCGGCCATGCAGCATCGGAAGTCCTCGCCAGCGCCGGCTGCGCACGACGCGACCGGCATAATGCGTCCGAGTGTAAACCCCGCTTCTTGAAGGGCCAATCAGGCATGCGTGACGCGATCGACGCTCCGGTTCATCTGCTCGGCGCACTGGCGCTGGAACTCGCGCCGGGCAGCCAGCCCGGGCGCGCCGCCCTGGCCCAGGCCGAAGCCGGGGCGCTGGCCGCCGGGGTCGCGCAGGACCTGGCGAAGTTCGCGCCGGAAGCCGCAGGGATGGAACTGGTCCTGGTCGGCGCGCACTACGACGCGGTCGAGCTGCTGCGCCCGGGCTGGCCGCTGCACCAGGCGCTGGCCCAGCTCGCCGACCGCGCGCCGGCCGACGGCGCGCGCGGCGTCGGCGGCCGGGTGATCGCCTTCGGCGCCCACGACGACGCCCTCCCGCAATCGCTGGCCGCATCCGACGAATACCGCGGCGGGCCGCTGCGGCTGGTGCCGTTCCTGCTGCGCGCCGACGACGCGGCGCTGGCCGCCGAACTCGGCGAGCGTTTCGAGCGCAGCCTGCTCGACCTCGGCATGGCCGGCGCGGGCACCGCGCTGCTGGCGCAGGATGCCTTCGCGATGCAGGTCGAGCACGCGCGCTACCTGACCGTGCACGATCTCGCGGCGATGATGGCGATGCAGTACGACCATGCCGGGCTGGGCGCGCTGTGGCCGCTGATCGAGGCCGCGCTGCTGGCGCCGGCGCAGGAGGAATGGCTGGACGCCCCGCCGGAGCCGCTGGTGCGCTACGCCGACGGCGAGGCGCGGATCGCGCTGTTCTCGCCGCCGGCGTGGAAGGCACGCTACGCCGCCGACATCGGCGACGAGGCGCAGCTGCGGCGGCGGTTCGCCGGCTTCGAGATGCGCCAGCGCCAGTTCGCGGCGGTGCTGGGCGCGCACGGCGTGCCGGTCACCTTCGTCGACTGCCCGCGGGCGGACGCCGGCGCGCTGTAGCCGCCACCGCCGGCACGCGCCGGCAATGCGATGATGCCGGCATGGACGGCCTGCGGACCTATCTCGTCGGCGGCGCGGTGCGCGACCGCCTGCTCGGCCTCACGCCGGGCGACCGCGACTTCGTCGTGGTCGGCGCCACCCCGGAGCAGATGCTGGCGCACGGCTTCCTCGCGGTCGGCCGCGACTTCCCGGTGTTCCTGCATCCGCAGTCGCACGAGGAGCACGCGCTGGCGCGCACCGAGCGCAAGTCCGGGCGCGGCTACCGCGGCTTCGTGGTCGACGCCGATCCGTCGGTGACCCTGGAGGAGGACCTCGCCCGCCGCGACTTCACCATCAACGCGATCGCGCAGGCCGAGGACGGCAGCCTGGTGGATCCGTTCGGCGGTGCGCGCGACATCCAGGCGCGGGTGCTGCGCCACGTCGGACCGGCCTTCGTCGAGGATCCGCTGCGGGTGCTGCGCGCGGCGCGCTTCCTCGCCCGCTTCGCGCCGCTCGGCTTCACCCTCGCGCCGGAAACGCTGGCGCTGATGCGGGAGATGGCGGCCTCGGGCGAACTGTCCGCGCTGACGCCCGAGCGCGTGTGGCAGGAGCTGTCGCGCGCGCTCGCCTCGGCGCGGCCGTCGGCGTTCCTGCGCGCGCTGCACGACTGCGGCGCGCTGGCGGTGGTGCTGCCGGAAGTGGAGGCGCTGTATGGCGTACCGCAGCGCGCCGAGTACCACCCGGAAGTGGACACCGGCGTGCACGTCGAGCTGGTCTGCGACATGGCCGCGGCGCTGGCGCCGGGCGACGCCCAGATCGGCTTCGCCGCGCTGACCCACGACCTCGGCAAGGCGCTGACGCCCGAGGACGTGCTGCCGAAACACATCGGCCACGAGCACGCCGGGCTGCGCCCGCTGCGCGGCCTGTGCGAGCGCCTGCGGGTGCCGTCCGCGCACCGCCAGCTGGCGGAGATGGCCTGCCGCGAGCACCTGCACGTGCACCGCGTGTTCGAGCTGCGGGCGAAGACCGTGCACGACCTGCTCGCGCGCTGCGACGGCTTCCGCCAGCCCGAGCGCATCGCCCGCCTCGCGCTGGTGTGCGAGGCCGACAAGCGCGGCCGCGCCGGCCTGCAGGACGCGCCCTATCCGCAGCGCGAAGAATTGTTGCGCCTGCAGGCCGCGGCGCTGGCGGTGCGTTCCGCCGACGTCGCCCGCGAAGGCCTCACCGGCCCCGCCTTCGGCGAAGCCCTGCGGCGCGCCCGCGTCCGCGCGATCCAGGCCGCCCGCGCCGAGCCGGAAGACACCACTGATTCGTCGCTTTGAGCTGCTCGTGTTCGCATCCCGGGCCCGCGGGCCCGCGCCCGGGAGGCCGGGGATGTTGCTTTTCCCTTAGAAGGGACGCCGCTGCGCGGCTCCCCCGGCCCGGCGCAGCGCGCCGGGCGTTCGCGCGGGCGCGCGGCGGTGCCGCGCAAGCCGCCCGTGCTCACCCTGCCCTTATGCGGGCGCCGGCCATCCATGGCCGGCTTGACGCAACACCCCCGTCCTCCCGGGCGCTCGGAGAGGTTCCGGCGGCTTGCCGTAGAGCGGAGCTTGCTCCGCGACCCGATCGCGAGAGAGTTGGGGCGCGGCGGGCGGGAGAGGTGGGCAGGACCGTATGCGCCATGGATGGCGCATCCGAGCCTCCATGGACGGATTCACGGCGTGTCCTGCCTGCCTCTCCCGCCCGGCGCGCCCTGGCAAGCCTGCTTTTTTGGTCCTGCCGCACCACTTGAATGCGAGGGCCCGGGGGCTCGGAGTCCCTAATCCGCCGTCGTCGGATCGATCACCGTCATCACCCGGTTGACCGCATCGGCGGGGAAGCCGCCGCGGCGCGCGTGTTCGCGCACCGTCTCCTCGTCCGGCGCCAGGTAGACGCAATAGACCTTGTCGTCGGTGACGTAGCTTTCGCGCCACTGGATCTGCGGGCCCATGTCGCTGAGCACGCCGCAGGACTTCTGCGAGATCGCCTGCAGCTCCTCCGGCGACAGCCGGCCGGCGCCCGGGATGTTGCGCTCGATGATGAACCTGGGCATGACGCTCTCCTCTCCCGGCGGGTGCCGGCAGACGAGGCAACGTCAGCCCCGGTCGCGGCCGGCCGCGGCGGTCCCGGCGCGACGCAGCAGCAGGTCGCCGAGCGGGGTGAATGCGCAGCCCAGGCCCAGCAGGACGCCGGCGCCGTTGGCCAGCGCGTCGCCGGGGTCGGCGCTGCGGGTCGCGGTCAGGGTGCCCTGGGCGATTTCCAGCAGCAGGCCGAGCAGGACCAGGCCGATGCCCACCCGCGCCCAGGCCCGCCGCGCGAACACCTGCCCCGCGGCGAAGGCGAGCAGGGCATAGCCGAGCACGTGCTCGAGCTTGTCGCCGCCCGCCGGCACCCGCGGCAGGAACATCGCCGGCAGCAATTCGACCGCGATCGCCGCCAGCACCGCCAATACCCACAGCGCCAGCCAGCCGCGCGCGTGTCGCAACGGCTTGAGCCAGGCCGTCGCATTCACAGGCGCCGGCCCAGGTCGCCGACCAGGAACGCGTGCTCCAGGCCCACGTCGCGGGCGAAGCCCATCGCCTGGAAGCGCTCGCCCATTTCCGCCGGCAGGGTCAGCCGCTTGGCTTCCTGGCGTAGCGCGTGCACGCCGGCCTCGTCGCGTGCTTTCGCCTCGGCCTCGGCCAGGCGCTCGGCCAGGCCGTTGCCGAGCAGGAAGCTGGCCTGCGAGCAGTAGCCGGCGAAGTCGAAGCCGGCATTGGTGCCGGCCTCGGCCAGCGCGGTGAAGTCCACCGACGCGGTGAGGTCCTGCAGGCCCGGCAGCGCCAGCACGTCGTTCGAGACGTGGTGGGCGCGGAACGCGCGCAGCGTGCCCTCGCGACGCTCCGGCGCGTAGTACTCGCCGCGCGCGTAGCCGTAGTCCACGAACAGCAGCGCGCCGCGGCGCAGGCCGCCGATCACCGCCTGCAACCAGTACGGCAGTTGCGGCAGCAGCTCGCTGCGGTAGCCGTCGGCGAACGAGCGATCGAGATAGCGTTCGACGTGGCGCACGGCGGCAGTCAGCAAGGCGTCGGCGGGCCGGTCGGCGAACACGAAGCGGCCCTCGCCGTCGAGGGCCACGTGCTCCTCCATCACTTCGCCGGCGCGCAGCGTGAAGCGCGGCGTCGGCAGCGCGTCGACCACCTCGTTGGCGAACAGCACGCCGTCCCAGGGTTCCTGCACCGGGCCGTCCAGCCATTCGACCAGCGCGAACAGCGGCGGCACCAGGTGGCGCTGCAGGCGCTCGCGCTGGCGTTCGCGCAGGTCGGCGCTGGGCTCGAGGATGGCGTAGCGGTCGGGCAGCGCGTCCAGCGCCATCAGCCGCTTGAGCGCGACCTCGGCGAACGCGCCGCTGCCGCCGCCGAGTTCGACGAACACCGCCTTCGGCCCGATCTCGCGCAGCGTTGGGGCCAGTGCGTCGGCCATGCAGGCGGCGAACAGCGGGCCGAGCTCCGGCGCGGTGACGAAGTCGCCCGCCGCGCCGAACTTGGTCGCGCCCGCGCTGTAGTAGCCCAGCCCCGGCGCGTACAGCGCCAGCTCCATGAAGCGCGAGAACGGCAGCGCGCCGCCGGCGGCGAAGACCTGTTCCTGGATCAGGGCGCGCAGGCGTTCGCTGTGCGCCAGCGCGTCGGCGGTGGGGGCGGGCAGGGACATGGGCGGCGGCTTTTGCGACGACAATGACGCGACAATGCGCAGCATAGCCGCAGCCGCGGGAGGACCCCATGAGCGATCCACGCTTGTCCGAGCGAGGCTTGTCCGAGCGAGGCCCCGTCGCCCTGGTCACCGGTGCCGCGCGCCGCATCGGCGCCGCGATCGCGCGCGCCCTGCACGCCGATGGCTTCGACCTCGCGCTGCACTACCGCGGCTCGCGCGCGGAGGCCGAGTCGCTGGCCGCCGAATTCGAGCACGCGCGCCCCGGCAGCACCCTGCTGCTGGCCGCCGACCTCGCCGACAGCGCGCAACTGCCGGCGCTCGTCGAGGACACGGTGGCCCGCTTCGGCCGGCTGGACGCGCTGGTCAACAACGCATCGGCGTTCTTCCCGACCCCGCTCGGCACCGCCACGCCCGGGGACTGGCGCACCCTGTTCGCGGTCAACGCGCAGGCGCCGTGGGAACTGGCCCAGGCCGCCGCGCCGCACCTCGCGGCCGCGCGCGGTGCGATCGTCAACCTGGTCGACATCCACGCCGAGCGCCCGCTGCGCGAACACGCCGTGTACGGCGCCAGCAAGGCCGCGCTGGTCCACCTCACCCAGGCGCTGGCGCTGGAACTCGCGCCGCAGGTGCGGGTGAACGCGGTCGCGCCCGGCGCGATCCTGTGGCCTGACGCCGGCAAGCCGCAGGCCGAGCAGGACGCGCTCCTCGCGCGCACCCCGCTGGCGCGCACCGGCACGCCGGAGGAAATCGCCGAAGCCGTGCGCTGGCTGCTGCGCGGCGCGACCTACACGACGGGGCAGATCCTGCGCGTCGACGGCGGACGGCTGCTCGCCCCGTAGAGCGGAGCTTGCTCCGCGCTTCGGGAACCGGCAGCCGGGAGCCGGGAGCCGGAAAGCGAATGCAGGATCGCTAGCGTGGGCGGGAGCGCGTCGGGTGGGAGAGGCAGGCAGGACCTATGCGCCATGGAGGGCGTATCCGAGCCTCCATGGACGGATTCACGGCGCGCCCTGCCTCTCCCGGCCGGCGCGCTCGCTTGGGACGCACCCCCACCCCAACCCTTCCCCGCAAGCGGGGGAGGGAGTTTTTCCGTCGTCACACCTTGCGCTGGAACGCCTCGCGCAGCATCACGCCGTCGAAGCCGGCGGGCGCGTCGCCTTGCACCGCGAAGCGGTACAGCGCCGCCGAATAGATCCCCGACAGCGCCGCCTGCACCAGCGCCAGCGCCAGGATCGCCAGCACCGCGACCACCACCACCGCCAGCGCCGGCACCATCAGGCCCTGCGCGAACAGCACGCCCGCCAGCACCAGCCCGACCAGGATCACCGCGAAGTTGAGCAGCCCCATCGCCAGGCCGATGCCGCCGTTGCCGATCAGGTTCTCGCCCCAGGTCCGCGCGAGCAGCGCCGTGCTTTCCTTGACCGCCTCGACCGGGCCGACGTCGCGCACCACCAGCACCGGCACGGTGAGGTAGGTCGCCACCGTCCACGCCACGCCGATCAGGCCGATCACGATCCGCCCGACGAAGCCGGCGCGCTGCTCCAGCGCGCGCAGCAGCATGCCCACGGTCGCGGCGATCGCCGCGTAGCCGAGGATCGGCAGCCACTTGCGGCGGGCGATGCGCAGGCCGTCGGCGACGGTCGGATCGCCGCCGTCCAGGCGGATCATCGCCGCGCCGACCAGCGCCGCGTTGAAGAAGAAGATCACGAAGTACTGCACCAGGTAGAACGCGAACAGCCACAGGTACATCACCGGCGGCAGGCTGTCGCTGCGCTCGAGCTGCTCGAACGTGCCCAGCCCGAACATCGGCAGCACGAAGCTCGCGGCGACGATCACCACCGCGATCGCCGACACCAGCGGAAACACCAGCAGCTCCTTGTCGGAACGCAGGACCCCGTAGCTGGCCTTGGCCAGCGCCCAGCTGCGCGCGAACTTGCCCATTGCCGTCCTCCCCGGTGGGAACGGCCCGATCATGCGCGTGCCGGCCGACCCTCCGCAACCGAGGCCACCGCCGCGCGCAGGTCGGCGCCGCCGGGCTGCTGCTGCAGGCGCAGGCCGAACTCCGGCAGCACCGCCAGCAGGTGGTCGAAGATGTCGCCGGCGAGGTTCTCGTAGGCGGGCCCACCCCGTTAGAGCGCGAGCTCCACCCGCGCCGGCGGCGTGTCGTGGTCGGGATGGATCGCCCACAGCTGCGCCAGGGTCACGCTGCGGATCGGGTCCACGAAGTCGGGCGCGATGTCGGCCAGCGGCTTGAGCACGAAGGCGTGCTGCAGCTCCGGGCGCGGCAGCTGGAAGTCGCCCGGGCCTTCGAGCACGAAGTCGCCGAAGTAGATGATGTCGACGTCGAGCGGCCGGTTGCTGTAGGTGGCGTCGCGGCGGTCGCGGCCCTGCGCCTCCTCCAGCCGGTGCAGCCAGCGGTGCAGGGCGAACGGGTTGAGGTCGCTGTGCACCAGCGCGATCGCGTTGAGGAAGTCGGGGCCGTCGAAGCCGACCGACTTCGTGCGGTACACCGGCGACACCGTCACTTCGCCGAAACGCGCGCGCAGCGCGGCGACCGCCATGCGCAGGTTGCGTTCGGGTTCGATGTTGCTGCCGAGGCTGAGGTAGGCGGGGCAGGTCGAGCCGGCGAGCTTGCGCGCCTGGGTGGTCGAGTGCGTTGCCTGCGCCTGCACGGGCGCCGGGGCGTCGCCGCGGAGGCCGGCGATCGCCGCGATCATGGCGTCGGCGCGCGATGGCGCGGGCACCGGCGCCTTGGGCGCGGACACTGGCGCCACGCGGGGCTCCGGCGCGGGCACGGCGGACTTCGGCCGGTCGCTGGCGCGGCGCATGGGCGTGGGCGGCGGCACCGGGTCCGGGTCGGCAGCGGATTCGGCAGTGGAAGCGGCCCCGCGCGCCGGCATGGGCGCGGCCCCCGGCGGCGGCGCCCGCGACGCGATCGGCTCGGGCGCGCGATCGGCGACTGGCGACGCGGAAGGCGCAGAGGTCGCGGCGGATGGCGTCGGCGCAGGCGCGACCGCCTCCCGCGGCGCCGGCTCCGCCTCGCGCATCGGCGCCGGCACGTCCGCGCGGCTGCGCTCGATCACCACGCCGACCGCGCGCGCGCCGCGCACCGCGCCGGGCTTGCTCAGCTTCAGCCGCACGTGCTCGACGCCGAATTCGTGCAGCACGATCGCCGCGCAGCGCTCGGCCAGCGTCTCCACCAGCCCGAACGAGGACTGCGAGACGAACGCGATCAGGCGCTTGCTGACGGCCTTGTAGTCGAGGGTGTCGGCGATCGCGTCGGTCGCCGCCGGCCGGCGGTTGTCGAAGGCCATCTCGAGGTCGAACACCAGCGGCTGGCGGATCCGCCGCTCCCAGTCGTAGATGCCGATCAGCGCCTCGATCTCGAGGCCTTCGATGAAGACTTTGTCCATGGGCGGCGCGACCGGTCCGTGACGTGACCGGGCGAGCTTAACGCGCCGGCTGCGCCGATTCCGCGTCCAGCGGCCGCAACGTGGCCATGTCCCAGCGCGGCGCGACCCGCACCGAGGCGTCGTCGCGCTGGCCGGCGTCCAGCCGCAGCGCGCCGGCGAAGGCGATCATCGCGCCGTTGTCGGTGCACAGCGCCGGGCGCGGGAACACCACCCGTCCGCCGCGGCGCTCCGCCATCGCCTGCAATTGCGCGCGCAGGCGGCGGTTGGCGCCGACGCCCCCGGCGACCACCAGCGTCTCGCAGCCGGCGGCGTCCAGCGCGCGTCCGCACTTGATCGCCAGCGTCTCCACCACCGCGTCCTCGAAGCCGCGCGCGATGTCCGCGCGCGTCGTGTCGCCCTGGTCGCTGTCGCGCCAGGCCAGCAGCACCTGGGTCTTCAGTCCGCTGAAGCTGAAGTCCAGGCCTGGCCGGTCGGTCATCGGCCGCGCGAAGCGGAACGCGCCCGGCGCGCCGGTTTCCGCCAGCTTCGCCAGTTGCGGCCCGCCGGGATAGGGCAGGCCCATCAGCTTGGCGGTCTTGTCGAAGGCCTCGCCGGCGGCGTCGTCCAGGGTTTCACCGAGCAGGCGGTAATCGCCGATCGCGTCCACCGCGACCAGCTGGGTGTGGCCGCCGGAGACCAGCAGGGCGACGAAGGGCGGTTCCAGGTCGGGCGCTTCCAGCAGCGGCGCCAGCAGGTGGCCTTCCATGTGGTGCACGCCGATCGCCGGCAGCTCCAGCGCCCAGGCCAGCGCCCGTGCCACCCCGGCGCCGACCAGCAGCGCGCCGACCAGGCCCGGGCCGGCGGTGTAGGCCACGCCGTCGAGGTCGCGCACCGACAACCCGGCCTCGGCCAGGGTCTGCCGGACCAGCGGCAGCAGCTTGCGCACGTGGTCGCGGCTGGCCAGCTCGGGCACCACCCCGCCGTACTCGGCGTGCAGCGCGATCTGGCTGTAGACCGCCTGCGCCCGCAGTCCCTCCGCGCCGCGGAAGGCGGTGTCGAACACGGCCACGCCGGTTTCGTCGCAGGAGGTTTCGATGCCGAGGACGCGCATGGAGCAGGGGCCAGGAATAAGGACGGTGACGGTGGATGCCGCGGTCGCGCGGGTCGTCCCCCTCTCCCGCCTGCGGGAGAGGGTTGGGGTGAGGGCGCTCTTGCTCCCTCCCCCCGGTTTGCGGGGGAGGGCTGGGGTGGGGTGAGTCAGCCCCTCGGTTGCGCCAGCGCAGGACCAGCCAGTATCATACGCGGCTCGCCCGGTCCGACTGGGCCGGTTCCCGCTACGAGATCCCTATGCCCAGCGTCAAAGTCCGCGAAAACGAGCCCTTCGAGTTTGCCCTGCGCCGCTTCAAGCGCACCTGCGAAAAGGCCGGCGTCCTCGCCGAGACCCGCAAGCGCGAGTTCTACGAGAAGCCGACCCAGGAGCGCAAGCGCAAGGCCGCCGCCGCGGTGAAGCGCCAGGCCCGCCGCGTCTCGCGCGACGTCACCAAGCGCCAGCGGCTGTACTGAGCCGCGCCGCCCGGCCTCGCCGGGCGTTCCGACGCAGCAGCTTCCGGAGCCGGCACGCGCGAGCGTCGCCGGCTTCTTGCGTTTGCGCGCCGCGGGCTTGTCGCCGCCATGGCGCCCGCCCTGCCACGCTTTCCCCTTCCCGATCGACCCACCGGTGGGCCCATGAGCCTCAAGACCCAGTTCAACGACGACATGAAGGCCGCGATGAAGGGCGGCGACAAGACCCGCCTCGGCGTGATCCGCCTGATCAACGCGGCGATCAAGCAGAAGGAGGTCGACGAGCGCGTCGAGCTCGACGACGCCCAGGTGATCGCGGTGCTGGAGAAGATGGTCAAGCAGCGCCGCGACTCGGTGTCGCAGTACGACGCCGCCGGCCGCAACGACCTGTCGCGGATCGAGCGCGACGAGATGGCGATCATCGAGCACTACCTGCCGGCGAAGATGGGCGAGGCCGAGATCCTCGACGCGATCGACGCGGCGATGGCAGAAACCGGCGCCGCCGGCCCGGCCGACATCGGCAAGCTGATGGGCGTGCTCAAGCCGCGCCTGGCCGGCCGCGCCGACATGGGCGAGGTGTCGAAACTGGTCAAGCAGCGCCTGTCCGGCCAGCGCACCGACGCCGACTGAGCGCCGCGCGCCGCAGTTCCCCCTCTCCCGTTTACGGGAGAGGGCCGGGGTGAGGGCGCTGGGCGCGCAGCGCCGAGCCACGCGCCGATGAGGCCGCGCCCAACGCGCGACCCACCCCCTATCATCCCCCCATGGCCCGCCTCTCCGACGCCTTCATCGACGACCTGCTCGCGCGCACCGACATCGTCGAGGTGATCGGCGCGCGCGTGCCGCTCAAGCGGCAGGGCAAGGAGTATTCGGCGCGCTGCCCGTTCCACGACGAGCGTTCGCCTTCGTTCACGGTGTCGCCGACCAAGCAGTTCTACCACTGCTTCGGTTGCGGGGCGAACGGCACCGCGATCTCGTTCCTGATGAACTACGACCGCCTCGAGTTCCTCGACGCGATCGAGGAACTCGCGCGCCGCGCCGGCATCGAGGTGCCGCGCGAGACCCGGCAGAAGAACGAGAACGGCGAGACCCGCGACGTCTACGCCGCGCTGGACGCCGCCGGCAAATTCTTCCAGAAGCAGCTCGCCGGCAGCGCCAAGGCGCGTGCGTACGTCGAAAAACGCGGACTGAGCGCCGACATCGTCGCCCGCTACGCGATCGGCTACGCGCCCGACGGCTACAGCGGGCTGAAGGACGCGCTCGGCACCGACGCGCGGCGGATGGCGCTGCTCGAGCGCGCCGGCCTGTTGTCCAAGAACGACAAGGGCCACGTCTACGACAAGTTCCGCGACCGCCTGATGTTCCCGATCCACGACCGCCGCGGCCGGGTGATCGCGTTCGGCGGCCGCGTCATCGATCCCGAGGATTCGCCCAAGTACCTCAACTCGCCGGAGACCCTGGTCTTCCACAAGGGCCGCGAGCTGTACGGCCTGTGGCAGGCGCGGCAGGCCAACACGAAGCTGGCGCGGCTGATCGTGGTCGAGGGCTACATGGACGTGGTCGCGCTCGCCCAGCATGGCATCAGCGAGGCGGTGGCGACGCTCGGTACCGCCACCACGCCCGACCACGCGGAGTTGCTGTTCCGCAACGCGCCGGACGTGTTCTTCTGCTTCGACGGCGACCGCGCCGGCCGCGGCGCGGCGTGGAAGGCGGTCGAGTCGGTGCTGCCGCGGATGAAGGACGGCCGCCAGGCGTTCTTCCTGTTCCTGCCCGAGGGCGAGGACCCGGACACGATCGTGCGCCAGGAAGGCAACGAAGGCTTCGCCGCGCGCCTCGCGCAGGCGACGCCGCTGTCGGAGTTCTTCTTCGCGCAGATGGGCGAGGGCGTGAACCTGTCCAGTCTCGACGGCAAGGCGCGCCTGGCCGAGCGCTGCAAGCCACTGCTGGCGCAGCTGCCCGACGGCGCCTTCGCCGACCTGATGCGGCAGCGGCTGACCGAGCTCACCGGCGTCGGCGCGCGCGCCAGCGCGCCGCAGACGCACGTGCCGGTGCAGCGCGCGCGCGGCACGGCGCCCACCCACGCGCCCCGGCGCAGCCTGGTGCGCAGCGCGATCGCGCTGCTGCTGCAGCAGCCGTCGCTGGCGCTGGCGCTGCAGCCGCCCTACCGCTTCGCCGAACTGCGCCAGCCCGGCATCCCGCTGCTCGCGGAGCTCATCGCGCTGGTGAAGGCGCGGCCCGACATCAGCACCGGCGTGCTGCTCGCGCATTTCGAGGAGCGCGAGGACGCGGCCGCGCTGCACAAGCTGGCGACGCAGACGATGCCCGGCGACGCCGCGGCCTGGCAGGGCGAATTCCTCGACGCGATGGCGCAGCTGGAGAAGCAGACGTTGCAGCAGCGCGTGGACGAACTGCAGGCCAAGCAGCGCGAGAGCGGCCTCGATGATGCCGACAAGGACGAGCTGCGCGCGTTGCTGCAGGCGCGGCTGGGGTAGCGGGGCAGGCATCAGGCCTGCGCGCCGGGCGGGAGAGGCGTGCAGGACGCGCCGTGAATCCGTCCATGCAGGCCCGGATGCGGCATCCATGCCGCATACGGTCCTGCCCACCTCTCCCACCCGGCGCGCCCCACCGCCTTCCCGTTCGTGGCTTCGCTTTTCGGCTACCGGCTACCAGAAACAAAAACGCCTGCCGCGAGGCAGGCGTCTTCGTGTGCGTGACGCGCTCCTTCCGCCGGGCTACTCGGCCCAGTGCAGCGCCGTGCCGGTCTCCGGCAGCACCTGCGCGGTCAGCTGCTGGTTGTTGACCAGCAGGCGGGTCGCGTCGGCGAGGATCGCGGCCGATTCGCGCAGCAGCGGGTCCGGGCGCTTCTCGGCCGCCTTCTCGCGCGCGGCGTCGGCGGCGATGTCGCGCTCGCTGGCCTGCAGGCCGTCGTCGAGCACGTCATCGGCCAGCGGATCCAGCTCCAGCCCCAGCGCCTTGCGCTCGGCCTGGCGCTGCGCGCGCTTGGCGGCCTCCTTGTCGCGCTCGGCGCGGCGCTCGGCCTCGTTCAGCGAGACGTACTTCTTGGCCTGCTCGGCGCGGAACTCGGCCACGTCCTGCGCCCACCACTGGAACTCCTTGTCCCTGGCCACGCGCGCCTTGTGCAGCGACTGCAGCTGCGGCAGCAGCGGCGCGAAGTTGCCGTAGCGCACGTGCGAGACCGCGGCGATGCGGGTCCACGGCAGCGCGTTGTCGTAGGTGCTCTCGCCGAACTCGGTGGCGTCCACCGTCACCGGGAAGGCCACGTCCGGCACCACGCCGCGGTTCTGGGTGCTGCTGCCGCCGGGCAGGAAGAACTGCGCGATGGTCAGCTTGAGCTGGCCGAAGCGCGCTTCCTCGTTGGCCGGCCAGCGGTCGAGGTCGACCAGGTTCTGCACCGTGCCCTTGCCGAAGCTCGGCTCGCCGATCACCAGGCCGCGGCCGTAGTCCTGGATCGCGCCGGCGAAGATCTCCGACGCCGAGGCCGAGCCGCGGTTGATCAGCACCGCCAGCGGCCCGTCCCAGGCCACGCCGGGCTTGTCGTCGCCGTTGACCAGCACCCGGCCGCCGGATTCGCGCACCTGCACCACCGGGCCCCTGTCGATGAACAGGCCAGTCAGCTCGACCGCCTCGTCCAGCGAACCGCCGCCATTGTTGCGCAGGTCCATCACCACGCCGTCCACCTTCTGCGCCTTGAACTGCTGCAGCAGGCGGGCGACGTCGCGGGTCGCCGAGACGTAGTCGCCGTCGTGGCTGCGGCGCGCGGCGAAGTCCTGGTAGAAGCCCGGCAGCTTGATCACGCCGATCCGCCGGGCCGGCGCGCCGTTCGCGCCCGGGATCGTGATGGTCTCGGCCTTGGCCGCGTCCTCGGCCAGCTTGACCTTGTCGCGCTTGATCACGACCCGGTTCGGCTTGGCGTCCAGGCCGGCCTCCGGCGGCACGATGTCCAGCCGCACCAGCGTGTCCTTCGGGCCCTTGATCTTGTCGACCACGTCGTCGATGCGCCAGCCGACCACGTCCTCCATCGGCCCGCTCGCGCCCTGGCCGACCGCGACGATGCGGTCGCCCGGCACCAGCTTGTCGCTGCGCGCGGCCGGGCCGCCCGGCACGATCTCGCGGATCACCACCACGTCGTCCTGCTTCTGCAGCACCGCGCCGATGCCTTCCAGCGACAGCGACATGGACTGGTTGAAGCGCTCCGCGGTGCGCGGGTTGAAGTAGTTGGTGTGCGGATCGATCGAGCCGGTGTAGGCGTTGAGGAAGCTCTGGAAGGCGTCGTCGCCGTTGAGTTCGTTGACCGTGTCCGACAGGTTGGCGTAGCGCTTGTCCAGCGTCTTGCGGATCTCGTCGGGCTTCTTGCCGGCCAGCGCCAGGCGCAGCCAGTCGTTGCGTACCGACTGCTTCCACAGCGCGTCCAGCGCGGCGCGGTCGGCGGCCCAGGGCGCGTCCTCGCGGTCGTAGTACCAGCGATCCTCGCCGGTGAAGTCGAAGATGTCCTGCTTGAGCAGCTTGCGCGCGTAGTTCGCGCGCTCGTCCACGCGCTGGCGGTACAGCGCGAAGATCGCGAACGCCGGATCGAGCTTGCCGCCCTTGATGGCGTCGTCGAGCGTGGTCCGGTACGGCGCGAACTTCGCCACGTCCTGCGCGGTGAAGAACATCTTGCTGCCGTCCAGCGATTCCAGGTAGCGCTTGAAGATGTCCTGCGACAGCGCGTCGTCGAGCGCGCGCGGGCGGTAGGCGAAGCGGCTGTCGGAGAGCCAGCCGTAGACCATCTTCGCGGTCGTCGCCTGGACCGGGGTCGGCCCGGCGGTGATGCTGCTCTCGGCGGAGGCGGCGCGCGCGTTCTCGGCGCCGGCGCCCGCGTCGGCGGGCGTGCGCGCCAACAGCGCGAGCGGAACGGCGAGGGCGAGGACCAGCAGGGAATGATGCGCTTTCATCGGGGCTCTCACGGCCGGCATGGCCGTCTGTGGACAGGCTGGGGCGTGCTGGGACCGGCGGACAGTGCCGGAAGTTGCGGACCCCCTTGAACCCCAATGTAAGGGCGCCACCTCGCCGCGATGTGAACGCCAGCCCCGCCGCGCGCCGGCCAGTCGCCCGTTCAGGCGGCGACGCCAGCCTCCGCGGCCTGGCGGTCCGCGTGGTAGGACGAGCGCACCAGCGGCCCCGAGGCGACGTGGGTGAAGCCGAGCTCCATCCCGAACACTTCCAGCGCCTTGAACTCGTCCGGCGTCCAGTAGCGCAGCACCGGGTGGTGGTGCGCGCTCGGCTGCAGGTACTGGCCGATCGTGACCATCTCCACCGCGTGCGCGCGCAGGTCGCGCAGGGTCGCGTGCACCTGCTCCAGCGTTTCGCCGAGCCCGAGCATGATCCCGGACTTGGTCGGGATGTGCGGATGTTGTTCCTTGAACTTGCGCAACAGGGTCAGCGACCACTGGTAGTCGGCGCCCGGGCGCACGTTGCGATACAGGTCGGGCACCGTCTCGATGTTGTGGTTGAACACGTCCGGCGGGTTGGCGGCGAGGATCTCGAGCGCGCGTTCCATCCGGCCCTTGCCGCGGAAGTCCGGGGTCAGGATCTCGATCTTGGTGCCCGGGCTGAACTCGCGGATCGCCGCGATGCAGTCGACGAAGTGCGCCGCGCCGCCGTCGCGCAGGTCGTCGCGGTCGACGCTGGTCACCACCACGTAGCGCAGCCCCATGTCCTTGACCGTCTGCGCCAGGTGCAGCGGCTCGGCGGGATCGGGCGGCTTGGGCCGGCCGTGGGCGACGTCGCAGAACGAGCAGCGCCGCGTGCAGACCTCGCCGAGGATCATGAAGGTCGCGGTGCCGTGGCCGAAGCACTCGTGGATGTTCGGGCAGCTCGCTTCCTCGCACACGGTGACCAGGCGGTTCTCGCGCAGCTTGGCCTTGAGCTTCTGCACCGCGTTGCCCGGCGGGATGCGCACCCGGATCCACGACGGCTTGCGCAGCACCGGCGCCTCGGCGAACTGCACCGGCGAGCGCGCGATCTTGTCGGCGCCGGCCTGGCGCGCGCCGGGCACGAGCTCGGGCGACTCGCCGATGACGGCGAGGGGGATGCTGCGGGAAGTCGGATCGGTCATGGCGATGCTGGATTCCCCTCTCCTGGCCGGAGAGGCAGGGCGATGCGGTTCCCCCTCTCCCGCATGCGGGAGAGGGCCGGGGTGAGGGCGCGCGACCGCGACGCAGCCGCGAACGCCCATTCTCCCGCTCCCGCCCCGGAAACCCAAATCGCAACCCTGGAACGCCGGGTTCCGCCCGGCACCCGGCCGGCGGTCAGCCTGCCTGCTGCGCCGCGTTGTCGCGCAGGGCCAGGTCGCGGCCTATCCCGGTGCCGAGCGCAAAGACCACCAGCACGCCGGCGGCGATCAGGAGCGCGATCCAGATCTTGCGGTTGCCGAGCTGCATGCAGATCCCTTGCGTGGCGGGTGTCCCGACAGAGCTTAACCCGCCCCTTCAGGCCGGCGTCGCCTCCGCCGGCAGCACGCCGTCCGCCGGCACCGGCTGCAGCCCGAACTGCGCCGCCAGGTGCCCCAGCAGCGCCGGCTTCACCGCCTCCAGCCCGGCCGGGCCGCCGAGGTCCAGCATCGCGGTCACCGCCAACCCGGCGTAGCCGCAGGGATTGATCCGCGCGAACGGCTCCAGGTCCATCGCGATGTTGAAGGCCAGCCCGTGGAACGCGCAGCCGCGCCGCACGCGGATGCCGAGCGCGGCGATCTTCGCCCCGTTCACGTACACGCCCGGCGCGCCCTCGCGGCGCTGCGCGTGGATGTTCCAGTCGGCGAGGGTGTCGATCACCGCCTGCTCGATCCGGCACACGTACTCGCGCACGCCGAGCTTGAGCCGGCGCAGGTCGAGCAGCGGATAGGCGACGAGTTGTCCGGGCCCGTGGTAGGTCACCTGGCCGCCGCGGTCGACGTGGAGGACCTGGATGTCGCCCGGCGCCAGCACGTGTTCCGGCCGCCCGGCCTGGCCGAGGGTGAACACCGGTTCGTGCTCGACCAGCCACAGCTCGTCGGACGTGTCCTCGCCGCGCGCGTCGGTGAAGCGCTGCATCGCGCGCCAGACCGGCTCGTAGGGCTGGCGGCCGAGGTCGCGGACGAGGCAGGGACGCAGGGCGACGTCGCGCTCCGCTGCGACACAAACTTCTCCCTCCGCCGCGTGCGGGGGAGGGCCGGGGAGGGGGTGAGTGACGTCGCTCACCGCTTGCCCCCATCCCAACCTTCCCCCGCGCGCGGGGGAAGGAGAGAGCGGCCCGCGGGCGAGCGAAGCAGCGAAGCGCTCACAGCGTCCACTTCACTTCCGGATGCTCGCGCAGCACCGCGTGCGCGACTTCGTACTGCTCGCGCGATTCCGCGCCGAAGCTCAGCCGCACCGACACGAACTTGCCGCCGCTGGACTCGCGCGTGCTCACCGACTCGCGCAGCACCGTCAGCCCGGCCGCTTCCAGCAGCGAGGGGATCGTTTCCTCCAGGCCGCTGCCGGCCGGCCCCATCGCGGTGATCTCGAACACGCCGGGAAACTGGAAGCCGTGCTCGGGATTGTCGGATTTGATTTCCATCCGCCGATTATGGGCGCGCCCCGGCGTGAACCCAACCTCACGCGCGGGCGCGGGCACCGTGATGTTTCACGCGGCCGTGGCGGGCCTGCCTGCCACCATCGGCGCCAACGTCGAAATGGACCCCGGACATGCCCCCGTCCCGTGCCTTCGGGTGGCGTCGCGTGAAGGATCTGCGCGTCACCGCCGCACGCCCGGCCCCCGCGTGGGCCGGCCCCTCCATCGCGCGCGCGCCGGCGGGCCGTGAAACGCCCCGCCCCGGGTGCGTGGCGCGATGAACGCGCAGCCCGCCCAGGCGCCCGCGCCCCGCAAACCCAACGTCTTCCTGGTCGGCGCGCCCAAGGCCGGCACCACCTCGCTCGCGCGGGTGCTGGCGGCGCATCCCGACTTCTTCATGTCGCCGATCAAGGAGCCCTGCCACTTCTGCACCGATGTGCGCCAGCAGATGGTGCCGTGGTTCGAAGGGCAGCGGCAGATGGACCTCGCGGCGTACCTGGATGCGCCGGTGCGCGAGCCGGTCCACTTCCACCTCGTCCATTCCGCAGCCGACTACGCGCGCCTGTACGAAGGCGCCGGCGACCAGCCGCTGGTCGGCGAATGCTCCACCCAGTACCTGTCCTCGCACGACGCCGCGCGCAACATCGCCGCCTACGCGCCCGACGCGCGCATCATCATGATCTTCCGCGAACCGGTGGAGCGGATCCTCTCGCACCACGCGATGGAGGTCAGCCAGGGCCGCACCGTGGAGCCGCTGCTGCGGCTGGTGGAGAAGGAGCGCGCGCTCGGCGCCGCCGCCCACTGGGGCAACAGCTGCTTCTACCTCGGCACCAGCCGCTACCTGCCGCAGTTGCGCCGCTACCTCGCGCACTTCCCGACCAGCCAGGTTTGCGTGCTGTCCTTCGAGCGCCTGTGCGAGGACCCCAACGGCACCCTGCGCCACCTGTTCGACTTCCTCGGCCTGCCCCTCGACAGCGCGCCGGCCGAACTGCCGCGCGCCAACGGCGCCCGCACCCCGCGCTTCCCGCGCGCCAACCGGCTGCTGCGCGCGTCCGGCCTGCGCCCGTGGCTGGGTCGGCAGGCGCGCGCGTACCTGCCCGAAGCCCTGCGCCAGCGCTTGGCCGCCAGCTTCTTCCCGAGCGGCAAGCCGCGCGTGCCCGACGACGTGCGCGCGCGCCTGGAGGCCATCGTTCGCGAGGAAGGTTTGCGCGAGGAATGGCTGCAGGCGCTGGCCCTCGGCGGCGCGCCCTGGGCCGGCGTGCTGGCCGCCCGCGAAGGCGCCCCCCAGACGGCGGGCGAGGACGACGAAAACCTGTCCCGCGCCCGCGCGCACTGACCGCCGCGGCCCGCCACCGCTGAGCCAATCACGCCACCCGGGCGTCCGCGCGCGCCGCGGCTGACCGCACGCGCGCCCATCACGCGTTCCTCACACCGAAGGCTTGCGGCCACGCCCGCCGGCCACGGCTTCCTGTCGTCCATCCGTGAGGTTCCGCATGATCCCGTCCCGCCTGACCGCCGCCCTGATCGGCGGCCTCGCCGTCTTCGCCGCCGCCCAGCCCGCCACCGCCGCCAGCGCGCAGGAACAACGCGCGCAGAAGACCGCGCAGATCCCGCAGTGCAGCCGCAACCTCGGCACCATCGCCGTGGTCGAGCCCGAGTCCAACTGGTGGACCCAGAACCAGCTCGGCTCGCCGACCTCGGTGATCAAGGTCTTCGTCAACCGCTCGCGCTGCTTCACCCTGCTCGACCGCGGCAAGGGCATGGCCGCGGCCAAGGCCGAGCGCGAGCTCGCCAGCGGCGGCGACCTGCGCCCCGGCTCCAACCTCGGCAAGGGCCAGGTCAAGGCCGCCGACTACGTGCTGGTGCCGGACCTGGTGGCGTCCAACAACGACTCCAGCGGCAACAACATCGGCGCCGCGCTCGGCGGCCTGGTCGGCAACCGCAACGTCGGCGCGCTGATCGGCGGCATCAACATCAAGCGCAAGACCGCCGACGTCGTGCTCACCGTCACCGACGTGCGCTCGTCCGAGCAGCTGGCGATGACCGAGGGCCACGCCAGCAAGACCGACCTCGGCTGGGGCGCGGGCGCCGGCGTGTTCTGGGGCGCCTTCGGCGGCGTCGGCGCGACCGGCTACAACAACACCGAGATCGGCCAGGTCATCACGCTCGCCTACCTGCAGGCCTACACCGACCTCGTCGCCCAGCTCGGCGGCCTGCCTGCCAACGCGTCCGAGGCCAACGTGCAGCAGGCCGTGTCAATGCAGAAGCCCGGCCGCCTGTTCGCCGCCCCCGACGGCAAGACCGCCGTCCGCCCGCTCGAGGTCGGCATGCTGCTCTACCCGACCGGCAACAAGCAGGGCGTGATGTGGGAGGTCGAGGACGAGCTGGGGAACAAGGGGTGGGTGTCGTCGAATTTGTTCGGGTTGGCGCGCTGAGAGCGCCGCCATCTGCTCGTATTACACCCCGATCGCGGGGTGTAATACTTTTAAGGCGCCGAATTTGCCGCCGAATTGGCGTTAGCTGTGCCCATGACGCCACAGGCGAATGAAGTCCTCGAAGAGCTGCGATCCAAGCTACGCCCAGCGGCGTTGGCTCAGGTCGGCGGCTTCAGGCCGCCTGCAGATCCCGCCGCCTCTTGGTTCTGCAAGGCCGTCGGGCTGCCGGGCGAGCCCCTCCCCGAATGGCAAGGCGAGCCCATGTTCCCGCTGTTGCAGGTTCGCGTGCGTGACTTGCCGGTGGTCCCGCGGGAGTTGCAAGGCATCGAACTGCTGGTGCTCTACCAGAACCACGGGCAGCACCCATTTGATCGCCCTCATGGAGAGGGCTGGCTAATCCGCGAGTACTCAAGTCTTCAGGGCCTCGTGCCCATCGAAGCGAATTGCGGCCGTCTCCGACCGTTCCCAGTGGTGTGGAGCCGTGTCGAAGACGATGCGCCCGGCTGGGAGGACGCGTGGGAGATTTTTGACCTAACTCCGGTAAACGAGGACGAGGAAGCCGGGGATGCGTTCTTCAGCTCGTTCTCACGTTACGGTGGCACCAAGTTCGGCGGATACCCAACGGACATTCAACATGGCGTCGGGCTCGAGAATTACGTGTTCCAGGTTGCTTCGGAGGAAAAGGTCGGCTGGATGTGGGCGGATAATGGTCGCGGCTATTTTTTCCGTTCCCCCGCCGGCGAGTGGAGTTGGTCGTGTCAGTTCTACTAAGCACAGCTAACAATTCGTCCAAGCCGACGCCGCTTCGCGGCGCGGCTTAACTCAGGCGTTAGGGGGCAAACGAAGATGACCCGCAATTTGACGTCCCCGCTTCTCGCTCTTCTCGTTACGCTCGCCGCTTGCTCAGAGGATCCACCACCCGAGCCAACTGCCGCCGAAGAAATCGCCCGGTATGGAACCGACTTTCAGCGAAGCCATTCTAGTGAGGGGTTGCAATTCCAACGGGTTGAGGACACAAGCGCGGATGTAATGACGACATACATCGTCTACTACACGTCAAAACAGCCCAAATATCTACTTGACGAGGTCGTGAGCGACGAAGACGCCGCCTACATTTCAAACTCAAAAAAAATGGAGGATTGGGCAAATCTCTTTTGCACTACACAGCTCCGAGCAATTATGGCCAAGCACGGCGTCAACTTTGTCATTGGTCAAGTGCTTGCGCCCCACATGCGGGACAGCGATCCGTCAAAACTCAGCGTACAGTGCGGTCGGTAGTTGCCCTCCTAACAAGTCATTCAAGCCCAACATTGCACAGGAAGCATCATGGCAACTGACGGGAAAGCTGCCGATTCGTTTTCGTTGAGCATCCGCAGATCGCGGCTGCTTGTTGTGATTTTCGCCATGCTGGTTGTGTCGGCGTATGTTTTGTGGTTCTGGCTTGTGAAGCGCGAAGGTCTGTCGTCGGATCCAGAGATTTGGGGGCAATTCGGAGACTATTTAGGCGGTCTTCTCAATCCCCTGGTGGCTTTCGCCGCGTTCTATTGGCTTACCAGATCTGTGGCGTTGCAAAAGCAAGAGCTAGCAGAAACTCGCGCTGCACTTGAAGCCACATCGGAATCTCAAGAACGACAGGCGACCTCAGCGCAAACCTCGGTGAAGGTCGCCGCGCTCTCCGCGCTGATCAACTCGATCATGGGTGAGGTTCAGATCCATCGAATGCACATCCAGTTCGTTCTGGATCAAGCAGCAAATCATCATGCTGGTACTGCTAGGAAAGTGGACGGGACGCCACTCTCGGCGCGTGAGATTCCGGGCTACCTGAACGAGATTAACGAGCGGATCACTCAACGAATGACACTCCGCTCCAACTACGAGGAGCAGCTCAACCGGTTGCTTGAGTGAGTGCCAAGAACGGGGTCAAGTTCACTTTCAAGCTAGGGCAAGTAACGGGGGTCAGATTTTCTTTCTGCTCGACCAGGACAGAGGGGGCTTTCATGCCGGACGACAATGCAGAGTACGTGGGCTTCTGGCCACGCGTCGGCGCTTCGATCATCGACGCCATCATCGTGATGGTCATCACCAGCCCGGTGCTGGTGGCCATTTACGGCTGGGGCTATTTCACCGATGTCGACAAGCCGTTCATTGCGGGCCCAGCCGACTTCCTGATTTCCTGGGTGCTCCCGGCGATCGGCGTCATCCTGTTCTGGCTCTACAAGCAGGCGACGCCCGGCAAGATGGCGGTGTCGGCGCGGGTGGTGGATGCCCGGACCGGCAACACGCTGACCGTGGGCCAGTCGATTAGTCGCTACCTCGCCTACTTCGTGGCGATGCTGCCCTTGTTCCTCGGCATCATCTGGGTGGCATTCGATCCACGCAAGCAAGGCTGGCACGACAAGCTGGCCGGCACCGTCGTCATTCGCCCCAAGCATCGCGGGACGGAGCCCGTGAGGTTCGAGTCCTGAGAGAATGAAAGATGGCCACGTTCGCTTCAGGTGGCCTTGCGAGAGGGGGTAACTAGGGTGGCCTTGAAGGGCAGGCGTTCTTCCTCCGTGCTGGTCCTGGCCTTGGCGGCCTGCACCTCCGGGGCAGCGGGTTGGAGCTCGGATGTGTGCGGGTGCCTCGATGCCTGGGACAGCCTGGCGTACAGCCTGGAGTTGCCCGGCATCCACTCGGCCGAGGAGCTGACGTTGCCGGTCGTTCGGGCGGCGGCGGGGCGCTTCGTGGGCAGGCCGCTGCGTGCGGAGCAACTGCCGGAGACGGGCGATCCGTGCGTGCTAACCGCCGAAGGGGCCACCTGCGAATGGAGGATCTGGGAGCGGGGCGGCGCCTACAAGGGCTACGTCGCGCGCTTCCTCGTGTCACCGGCGACCGGCAGGATTACGCGTGTCTCGGTCGGGGAGCATGTGTGGCCCAAGGGATCCGCATGAGTTCGTGCATTTGCCTGCGACCTGGCGGCTGGGTTTCCGGCATGGCTGCTCAAGCGCGGACACGTCTCGTCGCGGCCTGGCAAGCCCTTCAAGCCGAACCTGCTTCGCGGTTCGGTCCAATTCTGATGCAAGGCCAACAATCGCCAGGGAGGCGTCGATGAAGAGCGTCGCGTTAGGTTGCATCTCGCTGGTAGCGATCTCGCTGACCAGTTGCGCAACGGTTCGGATGGGATCCGAGGACACTCAGGCGGAACTGAAGAAATTCGAGCCGGTTCCGGGCAAGGTAAGCCTTTATGTGTGCCGCGAAGACGCGGCTTTTGTCGGGGCAGGCAACCACACGACCGTCATGGTGGATAACCAGGACATCGGCACTTTGAAGCCCAATACCTTCGCCCACGCCGTACTGGAGCCGGGCAACCACAACATCTACCTCGACTTCCATCCGGGAGGCAAGAGTGGAACGCTGACGATACAAACCCAGGCAAACGACGTCCCCATTGTGTGGGCGGGGGTGACCGGACATGGCTGGGGGGTTCTGACCGTGGATGAATTCCCCAATCGTGCCGACGCCGAGAATTGCATTCGCGGCGCCACGTACGCGGTGCCAGGGCCGTAGCGGGGAGGGCGACTTATGGGGTCAGGTTCACTTTTCGCCGTTTGCTCCGGCCCGACAGTCGCAGGACTTGCTCAGCTTGAGCAAGAAAAGACAGTTTTCATTTCCTGACACTGTGCAGAACCGCATGTAACACTGCCACTTTTTATAGGAAGTTCGGGGGGTGAGGGGTGACTGAGTACTTTGACCCGGCAGCGGTTCGGCGGCGGTACGAGCTTCTCGATGATGCTGCCCTGCTGAGGATCGCGGGTAGTTCTACGATGGAATATATTTCGGAGGCGGTCGCGCTTGCGCGGGAGGAATTGGAAAAGCGCGGCATCGCGAGCGGAGAGCCCGTCGTGGTGGACAAGGGCTTTGCTAGCGCGTCCGAGCCGGAGGAGCGCAACAAGTCGCTTCATGACGCGCTCAAGGTTCTGTGCTTCCTCCTCACGCCTCTACCGGGGCTGCTCATCGCCTGCTGGCAGTTCTTCTCAGGCCGAAACAAGGCCGCCAAGGACGCTCTGATCTGGACGCTGTGTGGCTTGATCTTCTGGACGTCGGTCAAGATGCTGTTTCGTGGCGGTTAGGCAGGGGACTAACGGGGTCAGGTTCACTTTCCGCGCTAGCGCCATGAGGATCAGGGCTCGCAGGGGTTCTGCTTCGCAGGGTGTCTGCCGGAAAAGCACGCCCGCTACCTGCAGTCACCTCCTTGCGTCCCGCGAGGCAACGGCACAAGCTGCGCCCCCACTCGTCATTCCAGCCGAACTGGGCGCGTGCGCCTGGTGGACGCGATTCCGGTTGCCTTGGGGAAGGACAACCGAGCCTGCTGCTGGCCTGACGCGATCGGGATCCGTGCTGCATGCACGCGAGCCCGCTTCAAAGACAACCAACCACAGGGGAATTCGCATGCGTCACCAGCTCATTGCCGGCCTCGCGCTCGCCTGCGCGTCGCTGGCCTGCGGGGCACAGAACGCGGCCGAAGCGCCCGGGGCGCAGGCGCCCGAAGCGCGGCCGGCCGAGAAGGCGGGGATCTGCCTCTTCACCGGCGAGCCGCCGGCCGAGTACACGTACACCACGCTGGAGGAGCTGGACTACGGCAAGGGATCCTACGGCAGCGTCAACGATCTCCTGCCCAAGGTCGTCGCGGACGCGCAGACGCTCGGCGCGGATGCCATCATCCATTACAACGGCGCCCAGCACTTCGGGTTCTGGCCGTGGCGCTTTGTGCGGCCGGTCGTGACCGGCGTGGCGGTCAAGTGGGAGCCGGCGCGCGACATCGACTGCGCGGGCGCGGGTGGCCACTACACGACCGGTACGCTGGAAGAAGCACCGCCGGCGCCGCCGGAAGAAGAGTAAGCGCAGCCTGCCCCCGCGCAGGTCAGCAGCTGCGCGGAGCGCTTTGCGCATCGAGAGGCGAGCATCGTTTTGATGAGGTCACTGCAACCGGGACGAATCGCGCTGTTTGCCACGGCAACAGCCGGGTGCCTGGTGCTTGGCGGCCACGTGCTGATGGCAGGCGATGGCACCCGTTATGACCACCGGGGCGCGGAGCGGGCGGAACGGCTGGCGCAAGCCGCAGCGCGGCGGTTCGAGGACGGAAGGGGCTTGACCCCTTGCGACATGCCTGCCCGGGAGCTTATGGAGGCGGCGCAGGCGAAGTTGGTCGTGCTCGGCGAGTCGCGAGCCAACCCGATCGTGATTGTTGCGCCGACCTTTTCCGAGGTGAAGGTCGTCGCTTTCGAGCCCGACCTCATCCGGACCTATCGGTTTCCGGGCAGCTCGGGCGCTGCAGTGCCTTCCAGCACATGGTTTGCCGGCCCCGCACAAAAGGTCGGTGAGATGTCCATGTCACCCCAGGTTTCACAGGAGATCGTGGCCCCTCTTGCCAGGCACGTCCGGTACGCGATGACGACGCCGATGTTCGGAATGGACGGCGTGACTTTCTACTTCGGCTATGGCGCAAGTGACTGTGCTTTCACCTGGTCGCCTGGGGGGCGCGGGCCCGCACGCCTGATGACCGATCTGGTGGAGGAAGCCTCGTCCAGGTCGCCTTCCGTTGCGAAGTTGCGCAGCCTGGCAGCGGCCATCGATGCCGCGGACGAGTCGCTTTGAGCGCCGCAATGCGTGTCATGCGAACGCCGCATCGACGGAAGAAGGCCGGCGTGCGCCGGCCTTTGCCGTAACACCGCCGGTCAGCCCTGCATCCGCAGCTCCATGCTCATCCGGCCGCCGCCGACCGACCAGTCGGAGAAGTCGTTCTCCTCGAGGTAGATGAAGACATCGTCCTTGCGGACGTCCGCGGCCTGGGCGAGGTTGGCGGCGATGCGCGCATACAGGGTGCGCTTCATCGCGTCGCTGCGGCCGCGGCGCAGGGTGATCTGCACGACCACCATGCGCTCGGAGCGGCGCTGGCCGAGGAAGCCGCGGTCGAACTGGAAGTCGGCCGGCGCGTAGGCGGACAGCAGCTGGAAGAAGTCGTCGTCGGGAATGCCGATCGTGGCGACCATGGCGTCGTGCACGGCGCGCGCGATGGCGGCGCGTTGTTCCGGCGGCGTTTCGGTGGGGATGGCGATGCGGGTGAAGGGCATGGGCGGCTCCTGGTGGAGTGCGCAGCCTAGGCCGTTGCATCCTTCCGGATAAGCGGAATAATGCGCGAATCACTTTCAACGGTGCGTTGAGAATGCGCGACCGCGTCGCCGACCTCGCGCTGTTCCTGCGCGTGCTGGACCTCGGCTCCATCAGCGCCGCCGCGCGCAGCCTGGGGCTCTCGGTCGCGGTGGCCAGCCAGCGCCTGCAGCGGCTGGAGCGCGACCTCGGGGTGCGCCTGCTGCATCGGACCACGCGCCGCCTGCATCCGACGCCGGAAGGCGTCCTGCTCGCCGAACACGGGCGCGCGCTGGTCCACGAGCTGGACACCCTGACCGACACGCTGCGCCATGCGGCCGGCGAGGTGTCGGGCACCTTGCGGTTGACCATGCCCGCGACATTCGGGCGCCTGTACGTCTCGCCGCTGCTGCCGCAGTTCCTCGCGGCGCATCCCGGGCTGCGCCTCAGCGTGGACCTGAGCGACCAGCTGGTGGACCTGGTCGGCGCCGGCTACGACCTGGCGATCCGCTTCGGCGGGCTGGAGAACTCCTCGTTCGTGTCCCGCAAGCTGGCACCGAACCGTCGCGTGCTCTGCGCGTCCCCCGGCTACCTGCGCGCGCACGGCAGCCCGCGCCGGCCAGCCGAACTCGCCCGGCACGCGTGCGTGCTGCTGTCGGGCGCGCAGGGCCGGCAGGACGTCTGGCGTTTGCGCAACCGGCACGGGACCGAAGCGGTGGTGCACGTCGGCGGCCGGGTCGAGAGCAACCTCAATGACGTCGTCCGCGACGCGGCCCTCGCCGGGCTCGGGATCGCGCTGCTGTCGGCGTGGCACGTGGCCGGCGACCTGCGCGCCGGGCGCCTGCGGGTGGTGCTGCCCGGCTACGGCGTGCCGGACAACGCGATCTACGCGGTCAAGCCGCAGCGGCGGCTGGTGCCCGCGCGCGTGCGGGCGTTCGAGGCGTTCCTCGCGGGCCACTTCGGCGAGGAGCCGCCTTGGGAGCGCATCGATGGCGCTTGAGGACGCCGCGATGCCGTCCCGGAATGCGCCATGAAAAAAGGCCGGCTTGCGCCGGCCTTTTTCTTCAGCGGGGCGGACGCCTCACACCGACTCCCACCACATCATCAGCTCGTCCCACAGCCGCTTGAAGAAGCCGCCTTCCTCGACGGCCTCCAGCGCGACCAGCGGGCGCTGGGCGATGACCTTGCCGTCCAGCGCGACCTTGACGGTGCCGATGCGCTGGCCCTTTTTGATCGGGGCGGCCAGCGACTTGGGCACGTCCATGCTCGGCTTGAGCTGGTCGTACTTGCCGCGCTGCACGGACACCAGCAGCGGCTGGGCGACGCCCAGCTTCACCGTGTCGGCGGCGCCCTTCCACACCTTGAGGTCGGCGACCGGCTTGCTGGCGTCGTACAGCTTGTGGGTCTCGAAGAAGCGGAACGCCCAGTTGAGCAGGGCGCGGCTGTCGGCGATGCGCGCCTTCTCGCTGCTGTCGCCGAGCACGACGGTGATGATGCGCTGGTCGCCGCGCTTGGCCGAGGCCATCAGGCAGTAGCCGGCGTTGGCGGTGTGGCCGGTCTTGATGCCGTCCACCGACGGGTCCAGCCACAGCAGGCGATTGCGGTTGGGCTGGGTGATCGGGCCGACCGTGAGTTCCTTGATCTTGTTGTACGAGTACGCGAGCGGGTAGTCGCGGATCAGGGCGCGGCCGAGCAGGGCGAGGTCGTACGCGGTGGAGTAGTGGTTCTCGTCCGGCAGCCCGTGCGGGTTCATGAAGTGGGTCTGCTTCATGCCGATGCGCTTGGCGTAGGCGTTCATCAGCTGGGCGAAGGCTTCTTCGCTGCCGGCGACGTGCTCGGCCAGCGCAATCGCGGCGTCGTTGCCGGACTGCACCACCATGCCCTTTTCCATCTCGACCAGCGGCGCGGTCTGGTTGACCGGGAAGCCGCTGTAGCTGCCGTCGGTGCCGGCGCCGCCGGTGCGCCAGGCGTGCTCGGTCATCATCACCTGGTCGTCGGGCTTGACCTTGCCGGCGGCCATCTCGGCGGCGATCACGTAGGAGGTCATCACCTTGGTGATGCTGGCGGGCTCGCGGCGGGCGTGGATGTTGTCGCCGGCGAGCACTTGCCCGGTGGCGTAGTCCATCACGATCCACGCGGCGGCGTCCTTCGGCGCGGGCGCGTCCGGCACCGGCAGGGCGTCGCTGAGCGCGGCGGGCCTGGGGATGGCGGGCTGCGGCGTCGGCGCCTGCGCGAAGGCGAGGCCGAACGCGGCGGTGGCGAGGCAGGCGACGAGGAAGCGGACGGGCTTCGGACTATTCATCAGGACAGCGGACTCCGGGAAAGCGCCGGCCGTCCGTGACCGGTCTGCAAGTGAGGGCGCGCACGGCGCGCCGGGACGGCGAGAGGGCCGCAGTTTACTCGCGCACGCGCTGCGGCTGGCCGAAGCCGAGACCCTGCAGGCGGCTGCCGAGTTCCGCCACGGCGTCGGCCTGCACCGGGCCGATGCGCAGGCGCCAGACCTGGCGGCCGTTGGCGTTGGCGTCGAGCAGGCGCGCGTGGGCGATGCCGGCGCGGCTGACCATCGCCAGCGCGCGTTCGGCGTTGGCGCGGGCGGCGAAGCTGGCGACCTGCAGGGTGACGGTGTCGGCGGCGGGCGCGGTGGATGACGGCGCGGGCTGCGCGGGGACGGCTGGCGCGGGCGCCGGTTCGGGCGTCGCCGCGACGGCGGGCGCCGCGGTGGGCCGCGGCGTGCGTGGCGCGACTTCCGCCGGCTTGCCGGTGGCGACGCGGGCGCGGCGCGCGCGCATCCAGGCGTCGAACTCGTCGGCGGTCATGGTGCGGCCGTCCTGGCGCATGTCGAAGCGCCAGTCGGTGTTGCTGGACGGCGGCGCGGCGGCGGTGTCGTTCGCGCCGGCGACCACGGCGCCGGCGGGCACGCTGCTCGCGGCGCCGGTCTTGGCCGGCAGTGCCGCGACCAGGCCGTCGAGCGCGCTCGGCGTGCGCGCCTGCGCGGTCGCGCTGGCGGCGGGCGTCTCCATCGCGCCGCGCGCGGGCGCGGCGTCGTCCGTGTCCGCCATGCGGCGGTCGGCGTCGGGCATGTCGGCCGCGGTCAGGCCGCGCACGTCCACCTTCGCGGTGCCGCGCGGATACACGCCGAGCTTGACCGCGGCGGCGAAGCTCAAATCGATCACGCGGCCGTCGTGGAAGGGGCCGCGGTCGTTCACGCGCACGATCACCGACTTGCCGTTGTCGAGGTTGGTGACGCGGGCGAAGCTCGGCAGCGGCAGCGTCTTGTGCGCGGCGGTGAAGGCGTACATGTCGTACACCTCCAGGTTGGAGGTGCGGCGGCCGTGGAACTTGTTACCGTAGTACGAGGCGAGGCCGACCTCGTGGTAGCCCTCGGCGCTGTCCAGCACGTGGTAGGACTTGCCGAGCACGGTGTAAGGCGAGCGGTTGCCGTAGCGCGAACGCGGCAGGTCCTCGACCTCGGGCTCGGGGATCTGGTCGACGTCGTGCAGGCCGCCGTCGGGGACGCTGTCGGCGACGCCCGGCGCGTACAGGCCGCCGGCGGTGTAGTTGCCGCGCTTGCTCGGGTCTTCCTGCGCCGGCGCGTAGGGCGAACGGCGCGGTTGCGACGACGCCGGCGAGGGCTTGTCCACGCGCCCGCTGGCGGCGGGAGCGTCCTTCTTCGGCGCGCCGGCGCAGGCCGCGAGCAGCAGCGACGCCGCGATCGCGACCGTGGCGCGCGCGCGCCTCACGGCCCGCTGCCCGCGCGGATCGCCTGCGCCAGCTGGTGCACCGCCAGCGCGTACATCGGCGAGTGGTTGTAGCAGGTGATCACGTAGAAATTGCGGTAGCCGAGCCAGTACTCCTTGCCGGCCTCGCCCTCGAGGGTGAGCAGGGTGGCGCCGGCGGGCGCGTCGGCCGGCGGCACCGGCTCGCCGGGCTGCGGCGTGTAGCCGCGCGCGGCCAGCGCGCTGAGCGGGTGGATCGGCTGGATGTCCGCGGGCACGTAGTCGGCCGCGGCCGGGTCGCGCACCGCGCGCGCGGCGACCGCGCCGCCGCGTTCCCAGCCGTGCACGACGAAGTAGTTGGCGATCGAGGCGAAGATGTCGTCGCGGTCGCCGATCAGGTCGCGCTTGCCGTCGCCGTCGCCGTCCTTGCCCCACAGGCGCCAGCTGGAGGGCATGAACTGGCCCCAGCCCATGGCGCCGGCGTAGCTGCCCTTGAGGGTGGCGATGTCGATGCCTTCGTCCTGGCCGAGCGCGAACAGCTGAGCCAGCTCGCCGGCGAAGAACGGCGCTCGCTTCGGGTAGCCGAAACCGAGCGTGTACAGCACGTCGAGCACGCTGTAGTTGCCGGTGTTCTTCCCGTAGTTGGTCTCCACGCCGATGATCGCGACGATGTATTCCGGCGGCACGCCGGTTTCCATCGCGATCCGGTCGAGGTCGGCGCGGTTCTCGCGGTAGAAGGCCACGCCGCCCCGGATGCGGGCGTCGTTGAGGAAGATCGGGCGGTAGTCGCGCCACGGCCGCACCGCTTCCGCGGGCCGGCTGATGATGTCGATGGTGCGCTGCAGGTACTGCGCCTGGGCGAGCTTGGCGCGGATCGCCTCGGGGGCGACGCCGTAGGTGGTCGCGGTGTAGTCGACGAAGGCGTCGATCCGCTGCTGCAGCGGCAGCGCCGGGTCGGTGACCGCGGGCGGCGCGACCGGGCGCTCGGGCGGCTGCGGCACGGCCGGCAGCACGGCTTCCTGCACCGGCGCGGCGTCCGGCGCCGGTTCGGCACTGGCGACGGGGGCTGGCGGCGGGGTGGGGGTGGCGCAGCCGGCGAGGGCCAGCGCGAGCGCGAGGGACAGCAGCGAGCGGGACGTCATCGCGCCGAGGGTAGCCGCGATTTGGCGTGGGTCAAGGGCTTCGCGCGTGTTATTCGCGTTCAGTGCGAGGTCCGGGCTTCCCGGCAGTTCCCCCTCTCCCGCCTGCGGGAGAGGGCCGGGGTGAGGGCGCTCTTGCTGTTGCGCCCTCCCCCGCGCAGCGGGGAGGGCTGGGGTGGGGGTGAGTCGGCGGGGGCGAGTCTTCGCCAACAGCGGCACCCTCACCCTCGCGCTGCGCGCTCGACCTCTCCCGTAAACGGGAGAGGTGGCAGCAAGAGCAGCCTCCCGCCGTTCCCCCTCTCCCGCGCGCGGGAGAGGCGACAGCAAGAGCAGCCTCCCGCCGTTCCCCCTCTCCCGTTTACGGGAGAGGGTTAGGGTGAGGGCGCTCTTGCAGGGCGCTCTTCAGCCCTGCCGCCCCGCCTTCCGTATCTGCGCCTCCACCGCCGCGATCGCGGTCATGTTCGCCACCCGGCGCGGGGTGGACGCGGCGGTGAGGATGTGCGCGGGCTTGTCCAGGCCCATCAGGATCGGGCCGATCGCCACGCCGTCGGTCATCACCCGCACCATGTTGTAGGTGATGTTGGCGGCGTCCAGGTTCGGCATCACGTACAGGTTGGCGCGGCCCTTGAGCGTGGTGTCGGGGAAGATCCGCTCGCGCAGGCCCTCGTCCCAGGCGGTGTCGGCCATCATCTCGCCGTCCACGTTCAGGCGCGGCGCGCGCGCGCGGATCAGGCGCAGCGCCTCGCGCATCTTGCGCGCGCTCGGGTCGTCGTGGCTGCCGTAGTTGGAATGCGACACCAGTGCGACCTTGGGCTCGATTCCGAACAGCTTGAGCCGGTAGCTGGCCTGCAGGGTGCTCTCGGCGATCTGCTCGGCGGTCGGGTCCGGCTGCACGTGGGTGTCGAGGAAGAACCACACGCCGCGGTCGTTGATCACGCCGGTCATCGCCGAGGTCGCCTGCACGCCGCGGTCGAAATCGAACACGCTGCGCAGGTAGCCGAGCTTCTTGTGGTAGCGGCCGACCAGGCCGCAGATCAGCGCGTCGGCCTCGCCGCGCTCGACCATCATCGCGGCGATCAGGGTCGGCCGCGAGCGCATCAGGTTCTTCGCCGCCGCCGGGGTCACGCCGCGGCGGCCGGTCAGCGCGTGGTACTGCTGCCAGTACTCGTCGAAGCGCGGGTCGGAGTTGATGTTGGTCAACTCGAAGTCCACGCCCGCGCGCATGCGCAGGCCGAGCCGTTCGATCCGCGCCTCGATCACCTCCGGGCGGCCGATCAGGATCGGATGCGCCAGCTCCTCGTCGATCACCGTCTGCACCGCGCGCAGCACGGTTTCCTCCTCGCCCTCGGCGTACACCACGCGCTGGCGGTCGGCGCGCGCGCGGTCGTACACCGGCTTCATCAGGAGGCCCGTGCGGTAGATGAACTGGGCGAGCTTCTCCTCGTAGGCGTCGAAGTCGGCGATCGGCCGGGTGGCGATGCCGGAATCCATCGCCGCGCGCGCCACCGCCGGCGCCAGCATCACCAGCAGGCGCGGGTCGAACGGGCGCGGGATCAGGTACTCGGCGCCGAACTGCGGAACCTCGCCGCCGTAGGCGCTGGCCAGGTCGGAGGATTCCATCTTCGCGAGCGCGGCGATCGCGCGCACGCAGGCCAGCTTCATATCCTCGTTGATCTCGGTCGCGCCGACGTCCAGCGCGCCGCGGAAGATGTACGGGAAGCAGAGCGCGTTGTTGACCTGGTTCGGATAGTCCGAGCGGCCGGTGGCGATGATGCAGTCCGGGCGCACGCGCCTGGCGTCTTCCGGCAGGATTTCCGGATGGGGGTTGGCCAGCGCGAGGATGATCGGCCGCTCCGCCATCGTCGCCACCATCTCCGGCTTGAGGATGCCGCCGGCGGACAGGCCGAGGAACACGTCGGCGCCGCGCACGATGTCGGCCAGTTCGCGCTTGTCGGTGTCGGCGGCGTAGCGGGCCTTGTCCGGATCGAGGTTGGGGCGGCCCGTGTAGATCACGCCTTCGCGGTCGAAGGCGGTGATGTTCTCCTTGCGCACGCCCAGCGCGACCAGCATGTCGAGGCAGGCGATGCCCGCCGCGCCGGCGCCGGTGGTGGCCAGCTTCACGTCCTCGATCTGCTTGCCCGCGACTTCCAGCGCGTTGAGCACCGCGGCGCCGACGATGATCGCGGTGCCGTGCTGGTCGTCGTGGAAGACCGGGATCTTCATCCGCTCGCGCAGCTTGCGCTCGACGATGAAGCACTCCGGCGCCTTGATGTCCTCGAGGTTGATGCCGCCGAAGGTCGGCTCCAGCGAGGCGATGATCTCGACCAGCTTGTCCGGGTCGCGCTCGTCGACCTCGATGTCGAACACGTCGATGCCGGCGAACTTCTGGAACAGCACGCCCTTGCCTTCCATCACCGGCTTGCCGGCGAGCGGGCCGATGTCGCCGAGGCCGAGCACGGCGGTGCCGTTGGTGATCACCGCGACCAGGTTGCCGCGCGCGGTCATCTCGCTGGCCGCGGTCGGGTCGGCGACGATTTCCTCGCAGGCATAGGCGACGCCGGGCGAGTAGGCCAGCGCGAGGTCGCGCTGGGTCACCATCGGCTTGGTCGCGACCACCTTGATCTTGCCGTGCGGCAGGTGCCGGTGGTACGCGAGCGCGGCGGTGCGCAGGTCGTCCTGCAGCTTGGCGGGATCGGTCTCGACGGCGCTGGGCGCGCCGCCGGGCGTGGCGTGGTCGGACATCGTGGGACTGCCGCGGGCGGGCGTTCGATTCTAGCGAATCGGCCGGAAAAGGCCGGGCGGGGCTCACACGTCCGGCAGCACGTCCTCGTCCAGCGCGTCCAGCCGGATCCGGTTGGCGAACAGCGAGAACGCCAGCATGCCCGCCAGCCCGTTGGCCCGCTGCACCCAGTGCGGCAGCCAGCGCGGCGGCGCCAGTACGCCCGCGTCGAACAGCGGCTCGAAGCGCTGCACGTCGCCCAGGGTCATCTTGCCGGCGAACAGCAGCCGGCACAGCCGCAGCCGGCCGTGCTTGAGCGCGCCGCGGAAGAAGGTGTGCACGCCGATCAGCCCGCGCAGGTAGACCGCGTCCTTGGTGAACGCGGCGCCGCCGGTGGGCGCGACGCCGCGGAACACGCGCTGGGTGGAGGTGAAGCTCTCCGCCGGCGTCTGCCCTTCCTCGAGGAAGTAGCGGAACACCTCGATGAAGTCGGCGCCGTCGAGCGCGCGCGCGATCGCCTCGATGCGCAGGCTGATCCGCTTCATCCGCTCGATGTCGATGCTGCCGGTGATCTGCTCGGCGAAAGTCGCCAGGCCTTCCTGCGCGGCGGTGGTCCGCGGCGAGGACAGCGCCAGGCTGGCCAGCACCGGCTGCGCGCGGCCGTTGAGCGCGGTCAGCGAGTGCACGAAGGCCTCGTGCTGCAGCAGCTGCTGGCGGTCGTAGTCGCTGAAGGCGGCGCCGCCGCGCAGGCGGATGCGGGTGGCGCCGGCGGCGGCCTTGGCGATCAGCTCGGGGTCGATGACGACTTCGATCATGCGGCCGTCGAAGAAGTCGTCGAGCGCGGCCTGCAGCTGCAGCTGCAGCGCGGTGGCGGAGATCTCCACGTGCTCGGCCGGGGACAGCAGTTCGCGGTCGAGTTCGTCGGCGATCGCGATGAAGTGGCGCGCCGCCTCGCGGGTGCTCGGGCCGTGGCCGGGCAGGGGTTCGTCGGGACGGCCGAACAGTTCGACCGACAGCGCGGTGACCCGCGGCGTGCCCAGCGATTCCAGCAGTTGCGCGGCGAGCGACCAGTTGCGCGCGGCGTCGATCAGGTAGTGGCCGAGCGGGTGGTGCGGGTCGGCGGCGGCGGCGATCGCGTCCAGCTCGCGGCAGGCGTCGCCGAAGTCGTGTTTCGGGTATTCCACCAGCGGCAGCGCGGTGTCGCCGCGCTCCCAGCGCGCGAGGAAGTTGCGCTGTACCTCCGCCGGCCAGCTGACCAGGTTGAGCAGCCGGATCTCGCGCGCGACCGCGACCAGGCGCTGGTCGAGTGCCGCGTGGTGGGCGATGGGGTCGGCGCTGTTCACGCGCTTAGCTCCTACCCCCGCTTGCGGGGGGTGAGGAGGAGTGCTTGCGAGCCACTGGCTCGCGCACCGACGAACGCCCGGCGGCTGTGCCGCCGGGCCGGACAGGCTGGGATGGGGGCAAGCGGTGAGCGACGTCACTCACCCCCACCCTGACCCGTCCGGCCCTCGGGCACAGCCCTCGGGCGTTCAGCGGCGCATGCGCCAGTGGCGCATGAGCGCGCCGCCTCAGCCCCCGCTCCGCGGGGGAGGGAGAAAGCTCAGTGCTTCCCATACTTCTCATCCAGCCGCTTCCCCAGCGCCTTCGTCTGCACCTTCGCCTCGCCCTTCTGCGCCAGCCGCAAGGCCAGGCGGTCGGCGGCGCCGGCGACCTCGTCGCGCAGCTTGGCGTAGTTGGCCAGGCGGCCGGGGTCCAGGGTGCCGGCCTCGACCGCGGCGCGCACCGCGCAACCGGGCTCGCGCTGGTGGCGGCAGTCGCGGAAGCGGCATTCGGCGGCCAGCGCCTCGATGTCCTCGAAGCTTTCGGCGACGTCTTCCTCGCCGGTCGGCTTCAGTTCGCGCATGCCGGGCGTGTCGATCAGGCAGGCGCCCGAGGGCAGCGGGATCAGCGCGCGGTGGGTGGTCGTGTGGCGGCCGCGCGCGTCGTGCGCGCGCACTTCGCCGGTCTTCATCCGCTCGATGCCGAGCAGGGTGTTGGTGAGGGTGGACTTGCCGGCGCCCGAGGAACCGACCAGCACCGCGGTGTTGCCCGGCTGCAGCCAGGGCGCGAGCGCGGCGACGCTGGCCGGGTCGCGCGCGTTGAGCGCGAGCACCGCGACCTCGCCGGCGACGTTGCCGGCCAGCGCGTCGCGGGTCGCCGCCACCGCGTCGTCGCCGGCCTGGTCGGCCTTGGTCAGTACCACCACCGGGGTGGCGCCGCTACCCTGCACCAGCAGCAGGTAGCGCTCGATCCGGCGCGGGTTGAAGTCACCGTCCAGCCCGCACACCACTAACACGGTGTCGACGTTGGCGGCGATCAGCTGCTGCCGGTAATGCTCGCCGGCAGCGCCGCGCTTGATCGCCGAATGGCGCGGCAGCAGGGCGACGATGCGCGGGCTGGCGGCATCGCCCTCGACCAAGACCCAGTCGCCGACCGCTGCGCGTTCCTCCGGCGCGAGCTTGCCCTTGCGGTAGCCGGTGGCGCGCTGCCACTCCGGCGGCGACTCGGCGGCGGCGGCCTGGTCCGGCCCCTCGGCGACGACGTAGCCGCTGCGGTGCTGCTCGACCACCCGCGCCGGCCGCGCCCGCGGATGCGCCGCGAGGCAGGCCGCCCACTGCGGATCGGCAACGTCGCCGGCATAGGGCCAGCCGATCGCGCGCAGCGGGGTCATGGAGAGGCGGACGCAGGCATGCGCCGGATTCTAAGCGGCCCGGGCAGGGCGCCGCTTTGGCTCCCTCCCTCGCAAAGCGGGGGGTTGCTTTTGTGCCCCCAGCCCCGCACAGCGGGCAAGGTTGCCTTGAGCCCCCCTCCCCGCACAGCGGGCAAGGTTGCCTTGAGCCCCCTCCCCCGCACAGCGGGGGAGGGCTGGGGAGGGGGTGAGTCAGTCGCGAAAAGCCGCACCCTCACCCTCGCGCTGCGCGCTCGACCTCTCCCGCCAGCGGGAGAAGTGACAGCACCGCCGCGCCCGCTCCGCAGTCCCCTCTTCCGCAGGCCGCAGAGCTGACAGCCTCGCCCTGCGCGCGGCCCCGCCGTTCCCCCTCTCCCGCTTGCGGGAGAGGGCTGGGGTGAGGGCGCTCTTGCCTTGACCCGCTCCCCCGCGCAGCCCCCGTTTTCAGCTAGGCTGACCCGCCCTGCCTGCCGCCCCGTTCACGATGTCGCCGCCGCTCAAGACCCGCGCCCGCCTGTCCGAAGTCCGTTACGAGATCCGCGGCGAGCTGGCCCGCCGGGCGCGCGAGCTGGAGGCGCAGGGCCGGCAGCTGATCAAGCTCAACATCGGCAACCCGGGCGCGTTCGGCTTCCGCGCGCCGGAGCACCTGCAGCAGGCGATCGCCGGCCGCATCGCCGCCACCGATCCCTACACCCACCAGCAGGGTCTGCCCGCCGCGCGCGAGGCGATCGCCGCGTTCCACCGCGCGCGCGGCACGCCCAACGCGAGCCCTGAGCGCGTGTTCGTCGGCAACGGCGTCAGCGAGCTGATCGACCTGTCGCTGCGCGCGCTGCTCGATCCCGGCGACGAGGTGCTGCTGCCGGCGCCCGACTACCCGCTGTGGTCGGCCGCGACCATCCTCAACGACGGCCGCCCGGTCTATTACCGCTGCCTGCCGGAACACGGCTTCCTGCCCGACCCCGACGAGATCGAAGCGCTGGTCACCCCGCGCACCCGCGCGATCGTGCTGATCAACCCCAACAACCCGACCGGCGCCGCCTATCCGCGCGCGCTGCTCGAACGCATCGCCGCGGTCGCCGCGCGCCACGGCCTGTTGCTGATGGCCGACGAGATCTACGACGGCATCCTTTACGACGGCGCGTCGTTCCAGCCATTGGCCCCGCTCGCCGGCGAGCTGCCGTGCCTGTCCTTCGGCGGCCTGTCGAAGGTGCACCGCGCCTGCGGCTGGCGCGTCGGCTGGGCGGTGCTCAGCGGCGATCCGCTCGCCACCGGCCCGCTGCACCACGCGATGGACCTGCTCGGCGCGCTGCGCCTGTGCGCCAACGTGCCGGGCCAGTTCGCGATCGAGGCCGCGCTGCACGGCGAGGACACCATCGGCGCGCTGACCGCGCCCGGCGGCCGCCTGCACGAGACCCGGCGCGCGCTGATCGACTGCTGCGCGGCCAGCGAGCACCTCGCCCTGGTCGCGCCGCAGGGCGCGCTGTACGGCTTTCCCGCGGTGGTCGGCGACGCCGCGCGCGGTTTCGACGACCACGCCTTCGCGCTGCGGCTGCTGGAGGAGGAACAGGTGCTGATCGTGCCCGGCTCGAGCTTCAACGTCCCGTACCGCAACCATTTCCGGGTGACCCTGCTGCCGGAGGCGCCGGTGCTGCGCGAAGTCTTCGCCCGTATCGACCGCGTGCTCGCACGCCGCGCCGAAAGCGCCGCCCGCGCGGTCGCCTGAGCATGGCCGGCGCCGCGCTGTCCTGGCTCGCGCTGGGCGACAGCTACACGATCGGCGAAGGCGTGGCCGAAGACGCACGCTGGCCGGCGCGGCTGGCCGCCGAACTGCGCCGCGCGCGCGTTCCGCTTTCCGATCCGCGCATCCTCGCGCGCACCGGCTGGACCACTGACGAGCTCTCCGCGGCGATGAACGCGGAAGAACCGCTCGGCCAGTGGGACTTGGTCTCGCTGCTGATCGGCGTCAACAACCAGTACCGCGGGCGGCCGGTGGAGGAGTACGCGCGCGAGTTCGCGGCGCTGCTGGCGCGCGCGGTCAAGCTCGCCGGCGGCCGCACCGACCGCGTGCTGGTGCTGTCGATTCCGGACTGGGGCGTGACCCCGTTCGCCGCCGCCGAAGGCCGCGACCGCGCGGCCATCGCGCAGGAGCTCGACGCCTACAACGCCGCCGCGCGCGCGACCTGCGCGCTGCGCCAGGTCGCCTTCGTGGACATCACCGGCGTCTCGCGCGCGCTCGGCGGCGCGCCGTCGATGCTGGCCGACGACGGCCTGCATCCGTCCGCGGCGATGCACGCCGAATGGGCGGCGCTGGCGCTGCCGGTCGCGCGCAGGCTACTGCAGTGAGCGACGGCCGTGCGCTCGACCGCGCCAGCGCCGCGCGCATCGCCGCGGCGTACAAGCCGGCGCGCTGGTTCGGCAACCGCTGGAACTACTTCTACAGCCGCGCCAAGCTGGCCAGCGACCCGCTGTATCCGGCGGTCGCCGACGCCTTGCGCGGCACCGCCGCGCCGTTGCTCGACCTCGGCTGCGGGATCGGCCTGCTCGCGCTGGCGTTGCGCGACGCCGGCATCGCGCTGCCGTACCGGGGCGTGGACTTCGACGCCGCCAAGATCGCACAGGCGCGGCGGGCCGGGCAGGTGGCCGGCATCGCCGACGCCAGCTTCGACGTCGTCGATCTCGCCGCCGCGTACCCGCGGCACCGGGGCAGCGTCGCCCTCCTCGACGTGCTGCAGTACCTGCCGCCGGACGCGCAGGCGCGCCTGCTCGACGCCGCGATCGGCATGCTGTCGGCCGGCGGCGTGCTGGTGATCCGCAGCGGCCTCGACGATGGCGGCGCCCGCATCCGCACCACCGGCGCCTTCGACCGTATCGCCGCGCGCCTGGGCTGGATGAAGTCGCCCCCGCTGCGCTACCCGCGCGAGGACGAACTGCGCGCGCGCCTGGACGCCGCCGGCCTGCAGAGCAGATTCAGCCCGCTGCGCGGCAACACGCCATTCAACAATTACCTGATCGTCGCCCGCCGCGCGAAGGCGTGACCTGCAGTTCCCTCGCTTCGCGCTCGACTCTCCCGTAAACGGGAGAGGTGACAGCAACCCGCGGCGCGCCGCAATACCCCCTCTCCCGCCGACGGGAGAGGGCTGTGGTGGGGGCGCTTCTGCTTTGGCCCCCTCCCCCGCGCAGCGGAGGAGGGTTGGGGTGGGGGTGAGTCTTTCGCCAACAGCGGCACCCTCGCGCTTCGCGCTCGACCTCTCCCGTAAACGAGAGAGGTGACAGCAAGGCAGCGCCGCGGAAACTTCCCCGCAGTTCCCCCTCTCCCCCAAAGTGGGAGAGGTGACAGCAGAAGCAACGCTCCGCCAAGGCCGTTCCCCCTCTCCCGTTTACGGGAGAGGGTCGGGGTGAGGGCGCTCTTAGATCGCGTACCCGAACTGCTGCCGGAACTGCCCGGCGAACTCCGCCCAGGTGAACCGCTGGTTCTGGGTCCCGGGGTATTCCACCTTCAGCGCGCCCATCAGCGAAGCCATCCGCCCGCAGGTCGCCAGCTCGTCGCCGCGCATCAGGCCGAAGATCAGGCCGGCGCGATAGGCGTCGCCGCAGCCGGTCGGGTCGGTGATCCGGCGCTCGTGCGCCGGCGGGATCTCCAGGGTCTGGCCGCCGGTATGGATCAGCGAACCGCGCGGGCCCTGGGTGGTGATGTAGGCCTTGACCTTGGACGCGATCGTCGCCGCGTCCCAGCCGCTGCGCTCCTGCAGGAGGTTGGACTCGTAGTCGTTGACCACCACGTAGTCCGCCAGCTCGATGAAGTGGCGGAACTCCTCACCCGAGAACAGCGGCATCGCCTGACCCGGATCGAAGATGAAGGGGATCCGGGCTTCGGCGAACTCCTCCGCGTTCTGCAGCATGCCCTCGCGCCCGTCCGGGCTGACGATGCCGAAGGTGATGCCGGGCACGTCGCGCACGTGGTTCTCGTGGCTGCGCATCATCGCGCCCGGGTGGAAGGCGGTGATCTGGTTGTTGTCGAGGTCGGTGGTGATGAAGGCCTGGGGCGTGAACAGCTCCGGGATCTCCTTGACTTGGTCCAGGCGGATGCCCTGGGCCTGGAACCACTCCCGGTACGGCCCGAAGTCCTGGCCGACCGTCGCCATCGGCACCGGGTCGCCGCCCAGCAGCTTGAGGTTGTAGGCGATGTTGCCGGCGCAGCCGCCGAACTCGCGCCGCATCCGCGGCACCAGGAAGGACACGTTGAGGATGTGCACCTTGTCGGGGAGGATGTGGTTCTTGAACTGGTCCGGGAACACCATGATGGTGTCGTAGGCCAGGGAACCGCAGATCAGTGCCGACATGGTGCAGGACTCGGGCGTGCCAAAAGGCGGCTAGGGTAGCGGCTGGGGGCGGGCGGGGCCAGTTTCGGGCGCGGCTGCGGCCCCGCTGTTCCCCCTCCCCCGCTCGCGGGGGAGGGGCGGGGTGGGGCGCCGCGCGCCGCGTGTTTTGTGGCCTGCGTCGCCCAAGCCGTTGTTGTGCCCCCCGGGGGCCGTTGCTAGGCTAGCCAATCCCCCGCATTCCCCCTGCGCGTCCCGGTTTTTCCCGCCTGCCGGGGCCGCTCCGCACCCTGACGGACACCTGCGCCCGATGTTCAAGAAGTTCCGCGGCATGTTCTCCAACGACCTGTCGATCGACCTCGGCACGGCCAACACCCTCATCTACGTCCGCGGCCAGGGCATCGTGCTGAACGAGCCGTCGGTGGTCGCGGTGCGCCAGGACCGGCTGATCGGCAACCAGCGCTCGGTCGCCGCGGTCGGCGCGGAGGCCAAGCAGATGCTCGGCCGCACCCCCGGCCACATCACCACGATCCGGCCGATGAAGGACGGCGTCATCGCCGACTTCACCTACACCGAGGAGATGCTCAAGCACTTCATCCGCAAGGTGCACAAGTCGCGGATGCTGCGGCCGAGCCCGCGGGTGCTGGTGTGCGTGCCCGCCGGCAGCACCCAGGTCGAGCGCCGCGCGATCAAGGAATCGGCCGAGGAAGCGGGCGCGCGCGAGGTGTTCCTGATCGAGGAGCCGATGGCGGCCGCGATCGGCGCCGGCATGCCGGTCACCGAGGCGCGCGGCTCGATGGTGGTGGACATCGGCGGCGGCACCACCGAGGTCGCAGTGATCGCGCTCAACGGCATCGTCTACTCGCAGTCGGTGCGCATCGGCGGCGACCGCTTCGACGAGGCGATCATCGCCTACGTCCGCCGCCACCACGGCATGCTGATCGGCGACGCCACCGCCGAGCGGATCAAGCTCGAGATCGGCTGCGCCTACCAGCAGCAGCACGTGCGCGAGATCGAGGTCTCCGGCCGCCACCTCGCCGAGGGCGTGCCGAAGATGATCACCATCAACTCCAACGACGTGCTGGACGCGCTGCACGAGCCGCTGGCGGGGATCGTGGCCGCGGTCAAGCAGGCGTTGGAGCAGACCCCGCCGGAACTGTGCGCCGACGTCGCCGAGCGCGGCATCGTGCTGACCGGCGGCGGCGGACTGCTGCGCGACCTCGACCGCCTGCTCAGCGAGGAGACCGGCCTGCACGTGCAGGTGGCCGACGATCCGCTGACCTGCGTGGCGCGCGGCGGCGGCCGGGCGCTGGAGCTGGTGGACATGCACGGCAACGAGTTCTTCGCGCCGGAGTGACCTTGTTCGGAGATGGGCCCTCCATGGCCCACTCCGAAGCGCCGAGCAAGAAGCGTGGTTCTTGCCCGGCGCCGCAAATGGCTTCGCCATTTGCGTTGATCCATCCATGGATCAAGTCCACGAGCCCCTGCGACGCTTTCGCGGCCAAAAACGACCCGACACGCTGACGTGCCTGCCTACACCAGCGCTCCCGCACCCAAGCCCGGCGACGTCGCCGGCACCCTGCGGTTGCTGGCGTTCCTGGCGCTCGCCGTCGCCCTGATCGTGCTCGACCACCGCGGCGGCTGGCTGGCGCAGCTGCGCGCGCGCAGCGAGGTGGTGGTGCAGCCCCTGTGGTGGCTGGCCGGGTTGCCGGGGCGGGTCGGCGAGGACCTGCGCGACAACGCCACCACCCGCGCCCAGCTCGCGCACGAGAACCGCGTGCTGCGCAACGCGCTGCTGATCAGCGGCGCGCGCCTGGCGCGACTGCAGGCGGCGGCGGCGGAGAACGCGCGCCTGCGGGGCCTGCTGGCGGCGGCGCAGCGTGGCGGCCTGGACGTGCAGCTGGCGCCGATCCTCGACATCGACCTCGATCCGGTGCGCCAGCGCCTGGTGCTCGCCGCCGGCGCGCGCGACGGCGTGGAAACCGGCCAGACCGTGATCGACGCCGGCGGCCTGGTCGGCCAGATCATCGCGGTTGCGCCGCGCAGCGCGACCGTGCTGCTGCTCACCGATCCCGACCACGCGGTGCCGGTGGTGGTCGCGCGCACCGGCGTGCGCCTGGTCGCCTACGGCGAGGGCCGCAGCGACCAGCTGCGGCTGGCCAACATCCCGCTGTCGAGCGACATCAAGGTCGGCGACGTGCTGGTGACTTCCGGCCTTGGCGGCCGTTTCCCGGCCGGCTTCCCGGTCGGCAGCGTAGTCGCGCTGCGTCCGGACGACAGTCGCGCGTTCCTGATCGGCGACCTCAGGCCGGCGGCGCAGCTGGACCGCGGCAAGGACGTGCTGCTGCTGCGCGACCGCGCGCCCGACGCCGCCACCACCGCGCCGGCGCCCGCCGCGGCGCAGCCGGGGCAGGCGCCGGCGGCGAGCGCGCAGCGCACGACCGCGCCCGCCACGCGCAGCGACGCCGCGCCGCCGCGTCGCCCGTCCCCGGGAGCCTCCCGATGAGCCGCGCGCGCAGCCAGTGGCCGCTGCCGCTCAGCGTGCTCGCCGCGCTGATGCTCGGCCTGCTGCCGCTGACCCCGCTGCTGCAGCCGCTGCGGCCGTACTGGCTGGCGCTGGTGGTCGCGTACTGGGTGCTGGAGGAACCGGAGCGGCTCGGCCTCGGCTTCGCCTTCGCGATGGGCGTGCTCGCCGACCTCGCGTTCGGCTCGCTGCTCGGCGAGCAGGCGCTGCGGCTGACGATCATGGCCTTCATCCTGCAGCGCTTCCGCGCGCGCATGCGCTTCTTCCCGCTGTGGCAGCAGGCGCTGGCGATCGGCGGCCTGCTGCTCAACGATCGCGTGGTCAGCGCGGCGGTGCACGTCGCGCTCGGCGCGCCGACCCTGCCGTGGGTGTTCTGGTGGGCGCCGTTGCTGGGCATGCTGCTGTGGCCCCCGGTATTCCTGCTGCTGGACACGCTGCGGCTCGGCCGCCGCGGGTAGCGCGCGATGGGTCCGCGCCGCCGCCACCTGAAGAACCCGCACGCGGAGGCCGCGCAGTTCCGCGTGCGCGCGGCGATCGGCTTCGCGATCGTGCTGCTCGCGCTCGGCGGGCTGGCGGCGTGGTACTTCCGCCTGCAGGTGGTCGAGCACGCGCAGTACGCCACCCGCTCGGAGGCCAACCGGATCAAGCCGCGCCCGGTGCTGCCGGGGCGCGGCCTGATCTACGACCGCAAGGGCCGGGTGCTCGCCGACAACGTGCCCGCGTACCGGCTCGACGTGCAGCCGGACAAGGCCGGCGATCCGGAAAAACTGATCGCCGGCCTGTCGAAGATCGTCGCCCTGACCCAGGACGACATCGACCGCTTCAACGAGGAGCGCCGCGCCACCCGCGGCGTGCGCCCGGTGACGCTCAAGCTGCGCGTGCCCGACGAAGAGGCCGCGCGCTTCGCGGTGGACCGCTGGCGCTTCCCGGGCGTGGAGCTCGTCCCCTACCTCAATCGCCGCTATCCGTACGGGCCGTTGCTGGCGCACATCATCGGCTACGTCGGCCGCGTCGACGAGCAGGACCTGCAGAAGCTCGGCGCGGCCAACGCCGCGTTCACCCACACCGGCAAGGCCGGGCTGGAGCGCTACTACGACGCCGCGCTGCGCGGACGGATCGGCTACGAGCAGGTCGAAACGAACGTGGAAGGGCGCGCGCTGGGCACGGTCGGGCGGGTGCCCGCGGTGCCGGGCGCCGACCTGCGGCTGTCGATCGACCTCGATTTGCAGCAGGCCGCGGTCGCCGCCTTCGGCGACTTCGACGGCGCCGCGGTCGCGATGGATCCGCGCACCGGCGAGGTGCTGGCGATGGTCAGCCTGCCGAGCTACGACCCCAACCTGTTCGTCAACGGCATCTCGCACCGCGACTACAAGGCGCTCAACGACAACCCGTCGCGCCCGCTGTTCAACCGCAACGTGCTCGGCGGCGGCCCGCCGGGCTCGACGGTCAAGCCCTTCGTCGGCCTCGCCGGCCTCGACAGCGGGCTGCGCAGGCCGGAGGACGCGGTGTTCTCCACCGGCGAGTTCCACATTCCCGGCCAGCGCCGCGGCTACCGCGACGCGCACGGCGGCGCCGGCTGGACCGACCTGCGCAAGTCGATCGCGCAATCGGTGAACTACTACTACTACAAGCTCGCCTACGACATGGGCATCGAGCGCTTCTCGAAGTGGATGCACAAGTACGGCTTCGGCGAGCGCACCGGGATCGACCTCACCGGCGAGAACAAGGGCATCGTCCCCTCGGTGGAATGGAAGCGCGCGCACAGCCGCGAACCCTGGTACGCCGGCGAGACCGTGATCGCCGGCATCGGCCAGGGCTACTGGATCGCGACCACGCTGCAGCTGGCGCGCGCGACCTCGGCGGTGGCGCACGACGGCCTGCTGCCGCGCCCGCACCTGGTCGCCGAGCGCCGCGACGGCTACAAGGCGCCGTGGCGCGCGTTGCCGCAACCGGCGCCGCGCCGGATCACCGAGCACCCGCGCCACCTGCGCGCGGTGCAGGAAGGCATGATGGCGACCATGCAGCCGGGCGGCACCGGCGCCGCGATGGCGGTCAACGCGCCCTACCTGATGGCGGGCAAGACCGGCACCGCGCAGAAGGTCAGCCGCAAGGGCAACGTCAGCATGAACCCGCATTCGCTGCCGCTGCACCTGCGCCACCAGGCGTGGTTCATCGGGTACGCGCCGGCGGACGATCCCAAGATCGCGGTCGCGGTGATGGTCGAGCACGGCGGCTACGGCGCCAGCACCGCCGGCCCGATCGCGCGCAAGATCATGGACGCCTGGCTGCTCGGCACCCGGCCCGAGCCGCCGGTGCGCAGGGACGGTGCGCCGCAGGCGCCCAAGTTCGACAACGTGGTGTCCGGGCCGGTGCTGGCGTGGGTGCCGCCGGTGCCGAAGGCAAGCACCGCGCCGGCCCCGCGGGGTGCGCAGGACGCCGAGGACGCGAAGGATGCGCGGGACGTGACGAAGCCAGCTGTCGACACGCGTGCGGCAGGGCAGCCGTCGCCATGAGCATCCTGCTGCGCTGGCTGGTGGACCTGGTCGCGCGCTTCGTGCGCACGCTGGACGTGTGGCTGACGCTGGCGATCGGCGCGCTGATGACGATCGCGCTGATGGTGTTGTACAGCGCCGGCGGGGAATCCTCGTCGATCGTGGTGGCGCAGGGCGCGCGCTTCGGCGTCGGCCTGGGCGCGCTGTGGCTGATGTCGCGGTTGCCGCCGACCCAGCTGCGGCACTGGACGCCGCTGGTGTACGGCCTGTCGCTGGTGCCGCTGCTGCTGGTGCTGGTGATCGGCCAGGGCCGCAGCGGCAACCTGTGGCTCAACCTCGGCGTGTTCTATTTCCAGCCGGCGGAAGTGCTCAAGCTGAGCCTGCCGATGATGATCGCGTGGTTCCTGCACCGCGAACGGCTGCCGCCGTCGTTCGGCACGGTGCTGGTCGCCGCGGTGATGATCGCGGTGCCGACCTTCCTGATCCTGCTGCAGCCGGATTTCGGCACCGCGATGCTGGTCGGCATCAGCGGCGCGTTCGTGCTGTATCTGGCCGGCCTGTCGTGGTGGTGGTTCGCCGCCGCCGGCGGCGCGGTCGCGGCGATGGCGCCGATCGCGTGGTTCTGGCTGCTCGCGCCCTACCAGAAGGACCGCATCCATACCTTCCTCGATCCGGAGTCCGATCCGCTCGGCACCGGCTGGAACATCATCCAGTCGAAGATCGCGATCGGCGCCGGCGGCCTCACCGGCAAGGGCTGGGGGCAGGGCACCCAGTCGCACCTGAATTATTTGCCCGAGCACACCACCGACTTCATCTTCGCGGTGCTGAGCGAGGAGTTCGGCTGGATCGGCGTGGCCACGGTGCTGGCGCTGTACCTGTTCATCGTCGGCCGCTGCCTGTGGATCGCCAGCCAGGCGCGCGACAGCTTCTCGCGGCTGCTGGCCGGCAGCCTCGCGCTGTCGCTGTTCGTGTACGTGATCGTCAACGGCGGGATGATCTCCGGCCTGCTGCCGGTGGTCGGCGTGCCGATGCCGCTGCTGAGCTACGGCGGCACCTCGGCGGTGTCGCTGCTGGCAGGGTTGGGCGTGGTGATGGCGGTGCGCGCGCATCGGCCGACGCACGGGGGCTAGCGGCGGGGCAAAGAGCGCCCTCACCCCGGCCTGGCTGTCACCTCTCCCGCTTGCGGGAGAGGTCGAGCGCGCAGCGCGAGGGTGAGGGCGCCGCTTTCCGCGAGAGACTCACCCCCACCCCAACCCTCCCCCGCAAGCGGGGGAGGGGGAACCGCGGGAGCCTCCGCCTCGCTGTTTTTGCTGTCACCTCTCCCGCTAGCGGGAGAGGTCGAGCGCGCAGCGCGAGGGTGAGGGCGCCGCTGTTGGCGAAAGACTCACCCCCACCCCAACCCTCCCCCGCAAGCGGGGGAGGGGGAACTGCGGGAGCCTCCGTCTCGCTGCGTTTGCTGTCACCTCTCCCGCTTGCGGGAGAGGTCGAGCGCGCAGCGCGAGGGTGAGGGCGCCGCTGTTGGCGGAAGACTCACCCGCCGACTCACCCCCACCCCAACCCTCCCCCGCTCCGCGGGGGAGGGAGCACAGCACCGCGCGCTGCCCGGACATACGCCCGCGTACCGGTTCCGTTCCGCCCCCGCTGCTAGAATCGGGAGTCCGGAAAAACCCCACGAATTTGCGCGGCACCGGCCGCGTGGAGCACGCGATGAACTGGCTGAACGAGCTGCTGCACAACGACCCCGATCCCGCCGAATCGCGCGAGTGGATCGAGTCCATCAAGGCCGTCATCGACCGCGACGGCCCGCAGCGCGCCCACCAGCTGCTGGAAGGCATGGTCGAGCTGACCCGCCGCGCCGGCGCCCACCTGCCGTTCGCCCCGACCACCGAATACATCAACACCATCCCGCCGCAGCTGGAGGCCAAGAGCCCCGGCGACGCCGCGATGGAATGGCGCATCCGCTCGATCATCCGCTGGAACGCGATGGCGATGGTCGTGCGCGCCAACCGCAAGCCGGGCGAGCTCGGCGGCCACATCGCCAGCTTCGCCTCGTCCGCCACCCTCTACGACGTCGGCTTCAACCATTTCTGGCGCGCGCCCAGCGCCGAGCACCCGGGCGACCTGCTCTACATCCAGGGCCACAGCTCGCCCGGCATCTACGCGCGCAGCTTCCTCGAAGGCCGCCTCACCGAATCGCAGATCGACAACCTGCGCATGGAAGTCGACGGCCAGGGCATCAGCTCCTACCCGCACCCGTGGCTGATGCCGGACTACTGGCAGACGCCGACCGTGTCGATGGGCCTCGGCCCCATCAGCGCGATCTACATGGCGCGCAGCTGGAAGTACCTCGAGGCGCGCGGCCTGATGCCGAAGACCGACCGCAAGGTCTGGTGCTTCCTCGGCGACGGCGAGACCGACGAGCCCGAGTCGCTCGGCGCGATCTCGGTCGCCGGCCGCGAGGGCCTGGACAACCTGGTGTTCGTCATCAACTGCAACCTGCAGCGCCTGGACGGCCCGGTGCGCGGCAACGGCAAGATCATCCAGGAGCTGGAAGGCAACTTCCGCGGCGCCGGCTGGAACGTGATCAAGCTGATCTGGGGCAGCTACTGGGATCCGCTCCTCGCCCGCGACACCAGCGGCATGCTGCGCCGGGTGATGATGGAAACCGTCGACGGCGAGTACCAGAACTGCAAGGCCTTCGGCGGCGCGTACACGCGCGAGCACTTCTTCGGCAAGTACCCGGAGACCAAGCAGATGGTCGCCATGCTGTCCGACGAGGACATCTGGCGCCTCAACCGCGGCGGCCACGACCCGCACAAGGTGTACGCCGCCTACCACGCCGCGGTGAACACCAAGGGCATGCCGACCGTGATCCTCGCCAAGACGGTGAAGGGCTACGGCATGGGCGGCGCCGGCGAGGCGCTCAACCCGACCCACCAGACCAAGAAGCTCGACACCGACGCGGTGCGCGTGTTCCGCGACCGCTTCAACATCCCGGTCAGCGACGCCCAGCTCGAGGGCGACGCGATCCCGTTCTACCACCCGGGCGAGAAGTCGCCCGAGGTCGAGTACCTGCAGGAGCGCCGGCGCGCGCTCGGCGGCCACCTGCCGGCGCGCCGCCGCAAGTCCACCGAAACCCTGCCGGTGCCGGAGCTGTCCATCTTCGAGCGCCTGCTCAAGAGCACCGGCGAGCGCGAGATCAGCACCACCATGGCGTTCGTGCAGGCGCTGCAGGTGCTGCTGCGCGACAAGCAGGTCGGCCCGCGCTGCGTGCCGATCGTCGCCGACGAGGCGCGCACCTTCGGCATGGAGGGCATGTTCCGCCAGCTCGGCATCTACGCGCCGCGCGGCCAGCAGTACAAGCCGGTCGACCGCGACCAGCTGATGTACTACCGCGAGGACGCCGCCGGCCAGGTGCTGCAGGAAGGCATCACCGAGGCGGGCGCGTTCGCCAGCTGGGTCGCGCAGGCGACCAGCTACAGCGTCAACGACCTGCCGATGCTGCCGTTCTTCATCTACTACTCGATGTTCGGCTTCCAGCGCGTGGGCGACCTCGCCTGGATGGCGGGCGACATGCGCGCGCGCGGCTTCCTGCTCGGCGCCACCGCCGGCCGCACCACGCTCAACGGCGAGGGCCTGCAGCACCAGGACGGCCACAGCCAGATCCAGGCCGGCCTCGTTCCCAACTGCCGCAGCTACGACCCGACCTTCGCCTACGAGGTCGCGGTGATCCTGCACTACGGCCTGCAGCGCATGCTCGGCGAGCAGCGCGACGAGTACTTCTACCTGACCCTGATGAACGAGAACTACGCGCACCCGGAGATGCCGGAGGGCGCGCAGGACGGGATCATCAAGGGCATGTACCTCCTCTCCTCCACCGGCGCCGCGGGAAGCACCTCCCCCGCGAAGAGCGGGGGAGGTCGAAGCGGCGAAGCCGCTTCGGGCGGGGGCGCTCAGGCCGCGAAGAAGAAGTCCAGCGCCCCCCACGTCCAGCTGATGGGCTCCGGCACCATCCTGCGCGAAGTCATCGCCGCCGCCGACCTCCTCGACAAGGACTTCGGCGTCACCGCCGACATCTGGTCCTGCCCCAGCTTCAACGAGCTCGCCCGCGACGGCATCGACGCCGAGCGCTGGAACCGCCTGCACCCCGAGTCCGACCCGCGCAAACCCTACGTGACCGAACAGCTGGAAGGCCGCCAAGGCCCCGCGATCGCCGCCACCGACTACATCCGCGCCTTCCCCGAGCAGGTCCGCGCCTACGTCCCGATGCGCTACACGACGCTGGGCACCGACGGTTACGGCCGCAGCGACACCCGCGAGAACCTGCGCCGCTTCTTCGAGGTCGACCGCTTCCACATCGCCCACGCCGCGATCGCCGCGCTGGCGCAGGAAGGCAAGATGACCGGCAAGGACGTCGCCCGCGCGATCAAGCTGTACAAGATCGATGGGGACAAGCCGAATCCGGTTGGGGTTTGAATTTTGGTAATTGGCGAATGGGCGGCAGATGCCGCCCATTCGCGTTTTTGCGTCTCGTTCAGCGCGAAGAAGGGCACCTACCGTGTGCAAAGCCGCAAGATTCGAGCACCTTGTGGCGGTAATCCTTTGATGACAGACTAATCCGAATCGATTGGGGGAAAGCCGTGAGCGAAGATTTGGTGTCACGACAGGCGAGACGGCTTGGTCGGTATGGCTATCTGTCACTCGGCAGTACCACACTTGCTCAACTGAAAAAGAGCAAATTCATCCGAACCAAGTTGGCAGTCGACGAAGAGCGTAGGAAGCCGGATGGAATCGTATTTTTACCGCTAGGCGGCATCAAGGCTGTTGTCGAATACAAGCAGCCTGCAGAACTTACAGAAAGAAAGATTCCCAGCGTTGTTAAAGCATATGGCTCAATTGCACGCGCTGTCTGTAAGGTTCTGATTGTTAGCGATGGGAAAAAGACGCGTTGGTATAACGCATTAACTGAAAAGCCTATTCTCGATGAGAATGGACAAGAGCTTCGCTTCCATTTTGATGGCGCACGGATTGATAGCCAAACGTTAAGCCAGGAGGAGGAATCGACTCTCGTTTCTCTTATAGAGAAGGCGGACTACAGCCTTTCTGAAACAAATAACCAATTCACGAGGCTGCAAGTCATAGATCCAAGCGGGCTGGCCAAATCTGTGTGGCAGAAGATATGGATCAATACGGGGAAGGAACCCGAGAAATGCCTCTATAACGTTGTCGAAATCCTTGTCTTCAAGTTTCTTAGCGACTTGGGAGTGCTCGTAGGAAATTACTCTTTTCGGCGAATCGTGGAATTGCTTGCAAGCGAAGGCGAGCGGGAAGCTTTAAACCACTACGGAAAGGTTAGCCGAGACCGGATTAGAACTCTTTTTCCTAAGGGTGCTGATGGAACGACCGTGATAAATGGCACCATCTTTGTCAACGAGGCGGGCAGACCAAACTTGTCTCAAGCTGGGCTTTTTGGGGAGGTGATTCGCGCGTTCCAAGATTTCGACGATGAACATGGTTCACTGCGATATATTGATCGCCAATTTAAGTCCCGGTTGTACGAGTCGTTTCTGCGGCAGCAGGCGGGCATTCGTTCCTTGGGGCAGTATTTCACACCTAGGAATGTGATCCAGCCGATAGTTCGTATGGCAAACGCAGGTGCTCTTCGTCCAGGTGATAGTGTTTGCGATCCGTTTTGCGGTGTCGGCGGCTTTTTGCTGGAAGCCATTGCAGAGAACGAAGGCTTGATGGAGCAATTCAAGCCAAAAAATGGAAAGGTCCAACCAGGCGTTATTTTCCGTGGCTACGACAAGGGCACAGACGAGAAGGATGACGAACGGACTATCATCCTAGCCAAAGCAAATATGCTGGTCTATCTGTCTGACCTTATTTCGGATTATCACTCTGAAGAGTATCTGGAACAGTTTTCCCAGAACGCATTCAATTCGGTCTTTCAGCTCATCCGTTCAAACTTGGGAACGTACGGGCGTGTCGATCCTCAGGAGCAATACGACCTGATTTTGACAAATCCGCCTTATGTCACAAGTGGCTCGGCTAGCATCAAGAACGCTATCGAGTCAGCGGGACTGGCGCAGCATTATGCGCAGGGGGGGCGGGGAACCGAATCGCTTGCAGTTCAGTGGATCATTAATCACTTAAAGCCGGGCGGGCAGTGCTTTGTTATCGTGCCGGACGGTCTTTTGAATCAGAGCTCTATCCTAGAGTACGTAAAATCCGAGTGTGATGTACTCGCCATCATTGCGCTTCCAAGTCGAACCTTTTATTCCACGCCAAAAAAGACCTATATTTTGGCGCTGAAAAAGAGGGCCGGGAAAGCAAGACAAGATTGCCCCGTATTCACGTATTTGATCTCCGAAATCGGCGAGTCACGTGATTCCCGCAGAGTGCCCATCGCGGCGAATGATTTGACTACGATGGAGCAAGAGTATGCCTATTTCCGAGCCTCCCCGGCGACGTACGTTACGTCAGACCCGCGCTGTCGAATTATTTCGAGCGAAGATTTTGAGTTACTTCGCAACTGGCTTATCGATAGACAATGGTCGCACGAGGAAAAAGTAGCTTTGGGTATCGTTGAGGAGGCCTTCGAGGTGGATGCTGAGACCTTTAAGGATCTGGTTGGGGACGCCAAGCTGGCTTTGGATGAGCTTTACGAGCAACTGTCATGAGCACCTTTGAAGAGATCGCAGTTTGCGACCTTTTCGAGGCTGTCGGCGGGCGGCCAAAGTACGTACGCAACTACATAGACCGGCACCAAGGTCCTTATCCGGTCTACTCTGCATCATTGACCCAGCCGTTTGGGTTCGTCGATGAATTTGAATTCGAAGGCCCATTGTTGACTTGGGTAATGAATGGGTATGGCGGAAGAGTGCAAGAAATCGCGGGAAGATTTAGTGCCAATAGAGACCGAGGGGTTCTAAAGCCGAAAAGCGGAATAAAAACCCCTGATCTAACCTATATAAGGTATGCCTTGGAGCCGCAGCTAACCGCAGCAGCAGTTGGCCGCAGGGTTGATGGCAGGCTCAACGAATACACCAAGCTCTACCCCGAGCAAGCAGGGCAGGTTGCTATTCGACTGCCAGTAGAGTCCTCGGGTAAGTTGGACTATAAGCGCATGTCAGCGGTTGGGCAGAAGCTCAGGAAAATCGAAAAGGCGCAAGCGAAAATTATCGCGGCCCAGGATTCCTTGTCACGCGCCGTATTTTCTTTAAGCGTTCCGAGCCCTAGTGAAACTATTAGCGTGGGGGACGGTCGATATTTCACTTTGTCAATTGGAGATCGCGTTCTACGTTCCCAGCATGCTTCCGCCGGAATTGCGGCTTACAGCGCAAATGTAATGCAGCCGTTTGGCCTAATCAAAAAGTCTAACCTTTCTGACTTTAAGCGACCCTCGTTGTTATGGGGCATTGATGGAAACTTTGAGTGGAACTACATTCCCGCCGGGGAAGAGTTCGCTACTACGGATCATTGCGGAAGGCTCCAGGTTATTGACGATCACATCGACCCGCAGTATGTCTATTGGTATCTCCGCTCAACTCGAGGCCAATACGGTTTTGATCGGGTGTATCGAGCTAGCCTGCAAAATATCAAGGCAGAAGTAGTGGTAGCTTTGCCTAAGAATCGGGTAACTGGGAAGTTTTGCTTGCACACACAGCAGCAGATTGCTGAGTCTCTTCGCAATCTTGAATTTGCTCGCAGTATAACCCTTAGTAAGCTGGGCGAAGTGCTCAAAGCACGGCTCGCGCTTGAGGCGATGTAACGGCTTCGAATGGCGCGGCTGCAGTACATATTTCACCCATGGGTCAACTCATGCCTGTGCCGACCTACGACAAATTTATTGAGCCTATTCTTCGATTTCTGGCGCATCAACCTGGGGGGGTTCCCGCTCGTGACGCCCACGAAGCCGCGGCAGCGGCGCTTGGGCTGAGCGAGGAGGAACGGCAAGAGCTAATCCCAACGGGGCAGGCTGCTTACAAGAATCGAGCAGGGTGGGCTCATGACAGACTAAAGCGGGTGGGCTATTCCTCCAGCCCAAAACATGGAGTTTGGCGCATCACTCCGGAAGGCGCGGCATTCATTGCCGCACATCCTTTAGGAGTGAAGGATGAAGAAATTGAGCGAATAGCCAAAAGCTATACACCAGGTCAATCGTTCGGTTGCGAAGTAAAAGGTGGAACTGCGGAGACAGTTGCGGATGAAGCACCCCTCCTGAGCCCAGATGATCGGCTGGAAGGCGCGCTCAGCGAAATACAAAGTGCAGTTCGAGCTGAGCTCCTAGAACTACTTCTGCAAGTGTCCCCAAAGTACTTTGAAACCGTAGTACTTGATGTGTTGCACAGGCTAGGCTACGGCGCCAGTCGTAGCGACTTGCAGCGCGTAGGTGGCAGCGGAGATGGCGGTATCGATGGTGTTATCTCATTAGATCGACTTGGGCTTGAAAAGGTGTACGTTCAGGCCAAACGGTGGAAAGGCACGGTTGGTCGTCCAGAAATTCAAGGTTTTTATGGCGCATTGGCTGGGCAGCGGGCAAATAAAGGGGTGTTCATCACGACATCTGGTTTTACCCCTCAAGCGATAGACTTCGCCCGTTCGGTCGAGCGCGTTGTGCTAATTGACGGTGCAATGTTGGCGCAGTTCATGATCGACTGTGAGGTGGGAGTCACTAGTCAACAAGTGCGTGTGCCAAAGATCGACAGTGATTATTTTGACGAGTAGGCGACCAGGGACGAAGGTCACCTACACGCTCTAGTCGCCATCGCGCTGGCGAGCGCCTCAGCGGGCGCGTTCGTACCTCTAGAATGGGGCGCACCCTTTCCTCTCGGCCTCGCAGCCAGGACTCCCATGGCATCCAAGGCCACCGTCATCAAGGCCGAGCTCCAGGTCACCGACCTGGACCGGCATTACTACGCGACGCACAACCTCACCCTGGCTCAGCATCCGTCGGAGACGGAGGAGCGGCTGATGGTGCGGTTGCTGGCGTTCGCGCTGCACGCGGATGAGCGGCTGGAGTTCGGCCGCGGCCTCAGCGACGAGGACGAGCCGGCGCTGTGGCGGCGCGACTACACCGGCGCGATCGAGCAGTGGATCGAGGTCGGGCAGCCGGACGAGTCGCGCCTGCGCAAGGCCTGCGGGCGCGCGCGGGAGGTGGTCGTGGTCGGCTACGGCGGCCAGGCGGCCGAGGCGTGGTGGACGCGGAACACGGCGGCGCTGGGCCGGTTGAAGAACCTCACCGTGCTCGAGATCGCGGCGGGCGACCTGGCCGCGGTCGTGGCGTTGTTCGATCGCGGGATGCGGTTGACCGCGATGATCCAGGATGGGGAACTGCAGCTGATGGATACCGACGCCACCGTCGCGCTGCGGCCGATGGTGCGGATGGCGTCGGCGACCGCGACGGCATAGGGGCCGGCTGGAGGCCTTCCGCCCCGTGATGGGCGAAAGGCGTCGGTTACTTCCGCTTGGCCTCGAGCCGCGCCCGCGATTTCGCGGCCCCGAGGGCGGCCCCACGTTCGAGCAGGACCAGCGCCGTGGCGCGATCGGCCTCCTGCTCGCGCTCCAGTCGCATCAGCGCTTCAGCTCGAACACGGCGGACACCCGCTCGCTGTATTCCACCGTCGGCTGCACGTAGCGGCTGCGGTGCACGCGGCTGCCGGTGACTTCGATGCGGTCGAGGCTGTTCGCACCGTAACCGTCGGAATTGAAGGAGCCAAGACTGTTGATGCTGTACACCGGGCCGAGCGCTGCGCCGAATGCCTGGGCGAGTCCGCTGGCCTTCTCGCGCGCCTGCGCGACCGCCTTTTCCCTCGCTTCCGCGCGCAGCGCCTCCGCGCGGCTGGATTCGAACTGGATGTTGTCGACTTCGTTCACGCCGGCCGCGAGCGCGGCGTCCAGGAACTCGCCGAGCCGCGCGAGATCCCGCAGTTCGACGGTCACCTGGCGCGTGGCGACGAAGCCGTTCGACACCTTGCGGTCCCGTTCGTCGTAGTCGATGTCCTCCGATACGGACAGGTCGGCGGCGCGGACCTGGCTTGGCTGCAGCGCGAAGCGCGGGGCGAGGTCGAGGAAGGCTTCGATGCTGCGATCGACCGATTGCTTGGCGGCGGCCGGAGCGGTGTTGCGGTAGCTGGCGGTGAGGGTGACGCGGGCGAGGTCGGGCGCCACGCTGACCTTGCCCTCGCCAGACGACATCACGTGCGGCGCGTCGGGCAGGGGCGTGCCCGCGACGGCGGAGCCGGCCAGCAGGAGGGCGGTGAGCAGGAGAAATCGCATCGGTCGGTCGTCCTTTAATGCGGCTGGGAATGATGCGTCTGGTGGAATCGAGCGGCGCCTTGGCGGCAAGGACCGTCGCGGCCATATAGCACACGGAGGCCGGCAAGCCGGGGCGGGAAGACTGGGCTTGCGCCGGCGCCCCTGCCGGGTCAGCCCTCGCGTGCGGACTGGTTCCCACGCAGCGTCGTGAGCTCTTCCCGCAACGCCGCCACCTCGCTTTCCAGCGCGGCCACGCGCGCTTCCAGCGCCGATGACGCGGGCTCGGCGCGTGCGCTGACGCGCTCGGACAGCGCGGCGGTGTCCACCGGTCCGCACAGCAGGTGCGCGAAGCGGTCCTCGCGCTGGCCGGGGCCGCGCGGCAGTTGCACGGCCAGCGCGGGCTGGCGCTGGGCGAGGCGCTCGAGGTGGTGGCGGACGTCGTCGGCGTCGGCGAACTTCGCCAGGCGCTCGCTGCGGGCGAACAGCTCGCCGACGGTCTGCGGGCCGCGCAGCAACAGCAGGCCGAGCAGCGCGACCTGTTGCTGCGGCAGGCTGAAGAAGGCGCCGGCGCGGTGCTCGTAGCGTTCGGCCCGCGAGGAGAACACCTGCCTGGCGAGCTTGCGGCCTTCGAGCTGGCGCAGGGCGTGGTGCACCTCGCCCGGGTCCAGCGCCATCACCGGTTCGCGCGCGGTCTTCTGGTTGGCGGCGACCAGCGCGGCGTTGACCGTCAGCGGGTAGGCGTCCGGGGTGGTCGCTTCCTTCTCGACCAGGCAGCCGAGCACGCGGGCTTCGGCGGCGGTGAGGGTGGGCAAGATGGAGTCGTCGGACATCGTGCAGGTCGCAGGCGGGCGGCGACAGCTTAGGGGAAACGGCGCGGACATGCCGCGTCGCGCGTTTGATCCGTGATCCACGGTTGACGCCGCGTATCCTGTAGTTGACACTATGAACATGGCGCTCAGGACCACCCGTTGGGATTCCGCCGACTACCTGCGCACCGAGGAAGAACGCGCCGCCTACCTGGCCGCCTGCGTCGAGGAGGGCGGCGACGATGCCGCCTTCATCGCGCACGCGATCGGCGTCGTGGCCCGCTCGCGCGGCATGAGCCGATTGGCGCGCGAGACCGGCCTGACCCGCGAGGGCCTGTACAAGGCGTTGTCCAAGGGCGGCAATCCGAGCTTCGGCACCGTGCTGAAGGTGGTGGGCGCGATGGGCTACCGGATGTCCCTGGTGCCCGAACCACGGGCCGCGGCGAAGCGCGGCGGGGCAAGGCGTCCAGGTCCGACAAGGACCGCGGCCGGCGCTGCCAAGCGCCCCGCCGTGAAGCGTGCCGTCGTGAAGCGTGCCGTCGTGAAGCGCGGCCCGGCCAAACGCACCGAGGCCAGGCCTGCCCGCAAGAAGCCGGAACGCCAGCAGCCACGCGCCTAGGTTCTTGAGCCTTCCGGCGACGGCGGCGAGGGCCGCCCGCCCCCGTTGTGTGTCGCGCCGACGCCCCCATCGTGAAGGGACCCTCCCAACGGGATCCCGCCGCCATGCCCGACTACCGCAAGACCCCCGAGGCCCTGGCCCGGCTGACGCCGGAGCAGTACCGGGTCACCCAGGAGAGCGCGACCGAGCGGCCGGGCACCGGCGCGCTGCTGCACGAGACGCGGCCCGGGATTTATGTCGACATCGTCTCGGGCGAGCCGCTGTTCGCGTCCTCGGCGAAGTTCGAGTCGCACTGCGGCTGGCCGAGCTTCACCAAGCCGATCGCCAACGTGCGCGAGCTGCGCGACACCTCGCACGGGATGATCCGCACCGAGGTGCGCTCGGCGCATGCCGACAGCCACCTCGGCCACGTGTTCCCGGACGGCCCGCGCGAGCACGGCGGGCTGCGCTACTGCATCAACTCGGCGTCGCTGCGCTTCGTCCCGCGCGAGGAGATGGAAGCGGCCGGCTACGGCGAGTACCTTGCCCAGGTGGAGGAGCCGCGATGAGCGCCGAGCGCGCAGGCCTTGAACGGGCGATCCTCGCCGGCGGCTGCTTCTGGGGCGTGCAGGAGCTACTGCGCAAGATGGACGGCGTGGTCTCCACCCGCGTCGGCTACAGCGGCGGCGACGTGCCCAACGCGACCTACCGCCACCACGGCACGCATGCGGAAGCGGTGGAGATCGTGTTCGATCCGGCGAGGCTCAGCTACCGCGACCTGCTCGCGTTCTTCTTCCAGATCCACGATCCGACCACGCCCAACCGCCAGGGCAACGACCGCGGCCCGTCCTACCGCTCGGCGATCTTCTACACGACGCCGGAGCAGGAGCGCGTCGCCCGCGACACCATCGCCGACGTCGACGCCTCCGGCCTGTGGCCCGGCAAGGTCGTGACCGAGGTGCAGCCGGCCGGCGACTTCTGGGAAGCCGAACCGGAGCACCAGGACTACCTGCAGCACTACCCGACCGGCTACACCTGCCACTTCGTGCGGCCGGAGTGGAAGCTGCCCAGGCGCGCCGCCGGCTGAGCGCGCGGCGCGGCTAGCGCGCCAGCTCCGTCGCCAGCGCGCGCAGCAGCTGCGCGCCGTCGCCGTGCCAGGCGCTGCCGTGCATGCACGCGAGCGTGCGCGGTTGCGCCTGCGCCAGCCGTTCCAGCTGCGCGTCGGCGAACTTGCTGTGCGAGAAGTAGTCCATCGCGTGGCGGAAGGCTTCGCTGGGGCCGAGGATGTCGCCTTCGGTCAGCGCGACCTCGCCGTGCCCGGGCTGGGTGAACAGGTCGCCGCACAGCAGGGTGGCGGTCGTCTCCTCCATCAGGAAGCCGCATTCCCAGGCGTGCGGCAGGTGTGGCGCGTCGAACCAGCGCACGCTGTGGCGGCCGAGCGACAGCGTCTCGCCGTCGGCGAGCGCGCGCGGTGGGCGGTCGGCGAGGTCGCCGATCGACACCAGCGCGGCGACCGTGCCGCACAGTGGCGCGGCCTGCGGCGCCAGCGCCAGCCACTGGTTGAGCGAGCCGCATTCGTCGGACTCGACGTGCGAGAACGAGACGTGGCGCAGGCGCTCGACCGGCATCACGTGGCGCACCGCCTCCAGCACCAGCGGGAACATGGCGCGCGGGCCCGTGTGGAACAGCAGCGGCTCGTCGTCCACGACCAGGTACTGGTTGAACGAGAAGCCGCCCGCGTCGCCGGGCAGCGTCACCGGTGTGTTGATCCGGTAGATGCGCTCGGCGATCTCCTGGACGTTGGTGCCGGACTGCGGGTTGGTGAGCATGGCGGTTCCCGGGCGTCCCGGGCGCGCGCGGGACTCGTAGCAGACAACGCGCGCCGCGGTGCGTCCCGGCCTTCGAAACCTTTACCGGGCGGGCGGCGCGCCTTCAGCCGAGCGCCGCCAGCACCGCGTCGGTGTCCACCACCGTGGCGAATTCCGCGTGCAGGGTGGCGAGGTGGGCGCGCTGCAGTTCGGCGGCGCCGACGCGGCGGCCGTCCGGCCCCTCGAGGTCGAAGCAGGCGCAGGCGTCGCCGACCACGATCGTGCGATAGCCGAGGTTGGCCGCCACCCGCGCGCTGGTGGACACGCACATGTCGGTGGTCATGCCGAACAGCACCACCTGGTCCACGCCCAGCCGGCGCAGGCGCAGGTCGAGGTCGGTGCCGATGAAGGCGGCGTTGACCGACTTGGTCACGAGCGGTTCGTCGCCCTGCGGCTGGAAGCCGCGGCGCAGGGCGTTGCCGGGCGTGCCGGGCGTGAACGGCGAACCGGGCTTCACCGAATCGTGGCGCACGTGCAGCAGCGGCAGGCCGGCGGCGCGCCAGCCGGCGAGCAGGCGCAGGCCGTTGGCTTCCATCGCGGGGTTGCTGCTGGCCGGCAGGTCGAAGGCCTGCTGGACGTCGATCGGGATCAGGGCGGTGCGGGCAGCGAAGGCAAGGGACATGGCGGCATTTGCGGGTGTCGTGGAAGAGGGCGCCACGATCCTCCTGCGCCCGCGCCGGTCTCAACCCGGCACAATGCCGGTCGCGCCGTCACATCGCCGCCCGCCATGAAAGCCCTCGACGCCACCGACCGCCAGCTGATCGCGCTGCTGCAGGACAACGCGCGCCTGTCCACCGTCGCCCTCGCCAAAACGGTCGGGCTGTCGCGCACGACCGTGCAGGAGCGGCTGCAGCGGCTCGAGCAGGCCGGCGTGATCGCGCAGTACACCGTGCGCCTGGGCAGCGGCGGCGATCCGCTGCAGGCCTGGTTGCTGCTGCGCTACGCCGACGGCTTCAGCTGCGACGACGTGATGCCGCTGCTGGCCGGATTGCCGGCGGTGCGCCTGTGCCACAGCGTGGCCGGCGAAACCGACCTGATGGTGCTGGTGCAGGTGGACACGCCGTCCATGCTCGCCGACCTGCGCGAGCGCATCGCCGGCTTCAAGGGCGTGGACGACGTGACCACGGTGCCGGTGCTGCGGGTGACGCTGGACCGGCGCTGAGCAGATTCAGGGCGGGTCGTTCGGGTCGGGCGACGGCGCGTGCTGCGCGCGCAGCGCTTCCTCGTCGGCGGCGGTGACGTCCTCGGCGCCGGGGGAATGGGTCTGCGCGTGCGCGTCGGGGGGTGGCGTCTTCAGCGCGTTCAATGCGCGGTGGCGGGACGTATCGCCGGGCGCGTCCTCGCCTTCGCGGTGCAGGTCCATGCGCAGGCGCGGCAGCGCTTCAGGATGCGCGTGTTGCAGGTATTCGATCATCCGCTCGCGCACCGCGCAGCGCAGGTCGAACAGGTCGCCGGAGTTGCCGGCGCTGACCAGCAGCCGCACCTGCAATGAACGCTCGCTGGTGTCGGTGACCTGGGCGATGCACACCCGGCCGTCCCAGCGCGGGTCGCTTTCGCAGATGCGCTGCAGCGCCTCGCGCACGTCATGCATCGGCGTGCGGTAGTCCAGCCACAGGAAGGCGGTGCCGAGCAGCTGCGAGGTGGTGCGGGTCCAGTTCTCGAACGGGTTCTCGATGAACCACTGCAGCGGCACCACCAGCCGGCGTTCGTCCCAGATCCGCACCACGACATTGGTGCTGTTGATCTCCTCGATCCGGCCCCATTCGCCATTGACGATCACCACGTCGTCCAGCCGGATCGGCTGCGCCAGCGCGATCTGCAGCCCCGCGATCAGGTTGCCGAACACCGGCTTGGCGGCGATGCCGGCGACCAGGCCGATGATGCCGGCCGAGGCCAGCAGCGTCGTGCCGAGCTGGCGGATCGCGGGGAAGGTCATCAGGGCCAGCGCGAGGCCGACCAGCACGATCGCGCCCTGCACGACGCCGCTGATCACCCGGGTCTGGGTCAGCACGCGGCGCGCGCGCAGGTTGTCGGCGGCGTCGATCGGATGCTCGCGCACCACCCGCGCCTCGACCGCGCGCACCGCGCGCACCGCCATCCACACCCCGCACAGCAGCAGGCCGATGCCGATCAGGTGGCGCGCGACCGCCGCCAGCTCCGCCGGCAGCGGCGTCGCACGCAGCGCGAGCAGCAGGCACAGCAGCGGGATCGCGAACGACGCCGGCGGCGCCACCACCATCACGATCCGCGCGCGCAGCTGCAATGCGGCGCGCTGGCGGTAGCGCCGCGCCAGCAGCCGCAGCGCGCGGTGCACCAGCCAGCCGAGGGCGAGCGCCAGCAGCAGCGGCAGCGCGATCGCCAGCAGCGCCGATCCGTCGGGAAGCGTCAGCGACATCGCGCGACATGCTCGCGCAGGCGATGTCCACGCGAGGTCGCCGCCGCGTGATGGCGCGGGACGCCGGCCGCCGCCATCATCGGCCGCATGCCGCTGCTCTTGCTCCTGCTGCTGCCCCTGCTGCTCTTCGCGCTGTGGCTGGTACTGCTGCCGCTGACCCTGTGGCTGCGCTGGCGCGGCGGCCGCGCACGGCGGCGGGTGCAGCCGTGGGCAGTACGGCTCAACGGCTGGCTGCTGGCGGTCTCGGTGCCGGTGTTCCTCTTGTCGGCGTGGATCGCCGCGCGCTGGTGGCCGGACGCGCTGGCGGACGGGGCGGTCGGGCTGTTGGTGGGCGTGCTGGTCGGCATCGTCGGCCTGTGGCTGATGCGGGTGGAGCGCGACCCGCGCGGCCTGTGGGTCACGCCCAACCGCTGGCTGGTGCTGGCGCTGACCACGCTGGTCGCGTTGCGCGTGCTGGCCGGGCTGTGGCGCGCGTGGCGCAGCGTCGCGCAGGCAGGCGTGGCGACGCCGGCCGCGCTCGACGCCGGCCTGTGGACCGGCGTCGCCGGCCTGCTGATCGGCTACGGCCTCGCCACCGCCTGGGGCCTGCGGGCGCGGCTGCATCGCCGGGCGGCCGGGCACGATGCCGTTGGCCGGGGTGTCGATCGGCATGGCGACGCGCGGCGCGGCCGCGATTAGGATCGGCGCAAGCACTCCACCGGAGCCCTTCCCATGCGCCCGTCCGGCATCGAACCGTCCGTGCAGGCGTGGGTGCGCGCGGCCGGACTGGCCTACCTGGTGATCATCGCGTGCGGCCTGTTCGGCGAGATGGGCGTGCGCGAAGCACTGGTGGACTGGAACGACGCCGCGGCCACCGCGCACCACCTGCGGGCCGAGGCCGGACTGTGGCGGCTCGGCGTCGCCACCGACCTGCTGATGCACCTGTGCGACGTGCTCGTGTTCGTCGTGCTGTACCTGGTGCTGCGCATCGTCAACCGGCCGCTGGCGCTGGTGGCGCTGACCGCCAACATCGTGCAGACCGCGGTGCTGGCGGCGAGCAAGCTGTTCCTGCTGGCGCCGCTGTTCCTGCTCGCCGACAAGGGCTACCTCGCGGCACTGGCGGCGGGGCAGGCGGAGGCGCTGGCGCTGGTCGCATTGCGCCTGCACGGCCACGGGTTCGCGATCGGCCTGATCTTTTTCGGCGTCACCTGCCTCGCCGAGGGTCACCTGATCCGCCGCTCGGGCTTCCTGCCGCGGCTGCTCGGCGTCGGCATGCAGGTCGCGGGCGCGTGCTACATCGTCAACAGCTTCGCGCTGATCCTGTCGCCGCCGCTGGCGGCGCGCCTGTTCCCGCTGATCCTGCTGCCGCCCTTCCTCGCCGAGCTCGCCTTCGCGGCGTGGCTGCTGGTCAAGGGCGTGGATGTGGCGAAGTGGCGCGCGGCGGCATCGGCCTAGCGACGCGCGGCCGCGTCACCATGCGTCACCCGCCGGGCCGTATCCTGCGCGTCCCGCGCCGGCCGGCGCGTCCAACCGCGCTCCGATGACCGAGGCCTCCCGCCGCAAGGCGCTGATCCTGCTCGGCCTGCTCAGCCTGGTGTGGAGCTACAACTGGGTGGTGATGAAGCAGGTGCTGCACTGGAGCGGCCCGTTCGCATTCGCGGCGTGGCGCGGCGCGCTGGGCACGCTGGTGCTGTTCGCGTTGCTGGCGTGGCGGCGGGTGTCGCTGCGGCCGCCGCCGCTGGCGCCGGTGCTGCTGATCGGGCTGGCGCAGACGCTGTGCTTCCAGGCGCTGGCGCAGTGGGCGCTGGTGCGCGGCGGCGCGGGACACACCGCGCTGCTGGTGTACACGATGCCGTTCTGGGTGGTCGGCGTGGCCTGGCTGGTGCTGCGCGAGCGGCCGACGCGCGCGCAATGCGTGAGCGTCGCGCTGGCCTTCGCCGGCCTGCTGCTGGTGCTGGAGCCGTGGCGCGGGCTCGGCGCGCCCGACAGCGTGCTGCTCGCCACCGGCGCCGGCTTGTGCTGGGCGATCGGCACGGTGCTGAGCAAGCGCCTGTTCCTGCGCGGCGAGGCGAGCGTGCTGTCGCTGACCGCGTGGCAGATGCTGGCCGGCTCGATCGGCCTGGTCGTGCTGGCGCTGGCGGTGGACGAGAAGCCGATCACCTGGAACGCGCCTTTCGTCGGCGCGCTCGCCTACAACGCGGTGCTCGCCTCGGGGCTGGCCTGGCTGATCTGGGCATGGGTGGTGGAGCAGCTGCCGACGTCGGTCGCCGGCCTGTCCAGCCTGGTCATCCCGGTGCTCGGCGTGCTGTTCGCGTGGGCGGTGCTCGGCGAGGCGCCGTCGGCGGCGGAATGGGCGGGGATCGCGCTGGTCGCGGCCGCGCTCGCGGTGGTGGCGATGCGCGGACAGCGCGCCGCCGCGCGCATCGGTGCCGCTTGACGCCGCGTCCACCTCGCTGAAGCAACGGCGAACGCGCGGGGATCACGCGCCCTTGAAGCGCGCGGCCGCGGACCTACCTGCGGCGCCGGAGGGCAGCACCCTCCGCGAACACGCAATGGAGGTAAAGCACGCGATGAACATGATGGTGACGACTCCGCAATGGACCGGTCAGCAGGTGGCCCAGGACCCGGTGCGCCAGCTCTTCGACCGCCTGTTCGAGGGCAGCCTGTTCGACCATCGCAACCGCGACGACTCCTCGGTGGTGACCAGCCAGTGGGCGCCGCCGGTGGACATCCGCGAGGAACCCGACCGCTTCGTGCTGCGCGCCGACATCCCCGGCGTGGATCCGCAGGACATCGAGGTGCAGATGGACCGCGGCCTGCTGACGATCAAGGGCGAGCGCCGCGTGGAGCGCTTCGAGGACGGCCGCTACGCGCGCATCGAGCGCATGCACGGCCAATTCCACCGCCGCTTCGCGCTGCCCGACAGCGCGGACCCGGACGGCATCACCGCCTCCGGCCGCAACGGCGTGCTGGAAGTGGTCATCCCCAAGCGCGCCGAGGCGCAGCCGCGCCGCATCCAGGTCGGCTCGGTCTTCAACGCCTGATCCGCCGCAAGACCCGAGGGCCGCCCGGCATCCGGGCGGCCCTTTTTCTGCCGGCGCCAAGGCGCTGGGCGACTTCCGATGCGCCCGCCGCGATCAAAGCGGAAACGGCCCGCACACCGAGCGGCTATCGCTTGGGCGCGCCTCCCGCAACGGCGTGAGCGTTCTCCGGCAACGCGTACGCGATCACGTAATCGCCCTCCGGCGTCTCCATGAAGTGGTGGCCGCCGGCCATGATCACGAGGTACTCGCGGCCGGCGATCGCGTACACCATCGGTGTCGCCTGCCCGCCGGCGGGCAGCACGTCGCGCCACAGGGTTTCGCCGGTGTCGATGTCGATCGCGCGGATCAAATTGTCGGTGGCGGCAGCGATGAAGACCAGGCCGCCCGCGGTGAGCGCGGCGCCGCCGTTGTTGGGCGTGCCGATCTCGATCGGCAACCCGGAGCTGATCCCGAACGGCCCGTTGTTGCGCGCCTCGCCGAACGGGCGGTCCCACAGCGTGCGCCCGGTCGCCAGTTCGATCGCGCGGATGCCGCCGTAGGGCGGCTGCTTGCACAGCAGGCCGGTGAAGTCGAGCCGCCAGCCGGCGTTGACGTCCACCGCGTACGGCGTCTGCGCCTGCGGGTCGCCCGCCCCTTCGGCGCCGCCGGGTTCGCCGCGCACCTGGTCGCGTGGCGCCCAGCCGAGCTTGTCGGCCAGCGCGCGCGGCACGAGCTGCACGTAGTTCGGCATGTCGTTGTAATTGGCGATGATGATCCCGCGCCGCGGATCCACCGCGATGCCGCCCCAGTCGGTGCCGCCGTTGTAGCCGGGATATTCCACCGAGTGCGCGGGATGCGCGACCGGCGGCGTGTAGAAGCCCTGGTAGTGCGCGCGGCGGAACTGGATGCGGCAGACGAGCTGGTCGATGGGCGTGATGCCCCACATGTCGCGCTCGGTCAGGTCGCGCTTGCGCAGCGTGTGGTAGGTCGAATGCGGCTGTGTCTTCGCGCGCTGCGCGGGCTCGACGCCCCCGGCCGGCGCCGGCCGCTCCTCCACCGCGACCAGCGGCGCGCCGGTGCGGCGGTCGAGCACGTACATGTCGCCCTGCTTGCTGGGCAGGACCAGCGCGGGCATGACGCCGTCGCGCGTGGGGAAATCCACCAGCGACGCCTGCGCGCCGAGGTCGTAGTCCCAGACGTCCATGTGCACGGTCTGGAAGTGCCAGCGCGGCTTGCCGGTGGTCACGTCCAGCGCGACCAGCGAGGTCGCGTAGCGGTTTTCCTCCGGCGAGCGCAGCGTGCTCCAGTAATCCACCGCGGAGTTGCCCATCGGCAGGTACACCAGGCCGAGCGCTTCGTCGCCGCTGGCGGTGGTCCACATGTTGGGCGTGCCGCGTGCCCAGGCCTGTCCCTGCGGCGGGCGGCCGCTCCAGTCCGGATGCTTCATGTCCCACGCCCAGCGCAGTTCGCCGGTGACCGCGTCGTAGCCTTGGATCACGCCGGACGGCGCCCAGCGGCGCTGGCCGTCGAGCACCTGGTGGCCGGTGACGACGACGCCGCGCACGATGGTCGGCGCCGAGGTGATCGACACCATGGCCGGCGAGACTTCGCCCATGCCGACGGTGATGTCGACCTGGCCGCCGCGCCCGAAGCCGGCGCACGGCCGGCCGCTGGCCGCGTCCACCGCGACCAGGCGGCCGTCGAGCGTGCCTTCGATGATGCGCGCGCGGCAGTCGGCGTTCGCGCCCGCCGGCGTGCCCGCGGTCTGCGCGCTGCCGGGCGCGGGCGGCGCGGTTGTCACTGCTGCATTCGATGCGTTCCCGGCAGTCGCCGCCGTCGCGGCGGGCTGCGCGGGCGCGGCGGGCAGCGCGTAGTAGCTCACGCCGCGGCAGGCGGCCGTGTACGGGATGTTGGCGTCGGGCACCTTTGGGTCGTAACGCCAGCGTTCGCGGCCGGTGCGTGCGTCGAGCGCGATCAGGATGTTGCGCGCGCTGCACAGGTAGAGTGCGTCGCCGACTTTCAGCGGCGTCGTTTCCGCGCCCCAGCGATGTTCCGGCAGGTCGCCCGTGCGATAGGTCCAGGCGCGTTCCAGCGTGCGCACGTTGCCGCGGTCGATCTGCGCGAGCGGCGAATAGCGCAGCGCATCGTAGCCGCGGCCGTAGGCGACCCAGTCCGCGTCGGCCTGCGGCGTCAGCGACGACGCGCCCGCCGCCGCGCGCGCCTGCGGCAGCGGACCGCTCGGCCCGGTCACGCCGTACGGCGCGAAGGCGAGCGCGAACGCGGCCAGGAACACTACGCCGAGCACCGCCGCCAGCGCCCATGAGCGCCCGCGCGACGGGCCGTCCGCCAGGCGCGGCTGCACCAGCGCGACGAGGATGCCCAGCAGTACGAACAGGCCGAGCCGCGGCACCCAGCGCCAGTAATCCAGCCCGCTTTCCCATGCCGACCACAGCGCGGTCGCGACCAGCACCGCCCAGTACCACCACGCGCCGGCCATCCGCCCGCGCATCAGCAGCACGCCCGACACGGTCAGCGCGATGCCCGCCGGCAGGTAGTACCAGGAGCCGCCGGCGGCGACCAGCATCGCGCCGCCGATCGCCAGGGCCAGGCCGAGCAGGACGATCACGAGGCCCAACAGGGCGCGCCAGGGATGCGCGCGCGCGGACGAAGCGGGGGGTGCGTTCATGGGGTCTCCTCGCGCGGCGGGGCGCTGCGGCGGGAGCTGCGGGAGACGCCGGCAGGCGCACGCTGGCGCGGGACAGCTCCGGGCGCCCACCTTGCCGGCCGCGGGGTCGTCGCCGTGCGAAATGCGGTGGACGTCGCCGTCGGAGCGCGCGGCGACGACGCCCGCTGCCGCTCGTCGGCTGCCGCGTTATCCACAGGTTCTCGCGTTTCCTGTCCACAGGGCGCGGGTGTAGCGTCGCTGCGCGCCGCCGCCGAGAACCGCCGATGTTGCCGTCCTTGCCGTCCCTGTCCGATCACGAGCGCGAGGTGCTGCGCCTGCTCCAGACGCCCTGGGGCGAGGCCGGCGCCGCGCTGGAGCACGAGGTGCTGTCGCGACTGGGCCCGGCGGACGAGGAGGCGCTGCCGGGGCCGGGCGACCTGCTGGGCGAAGGCGCCCGCTGAGCTAGCGCCGGGCCACCGGCCGCCGCGCGTCGCAGTCGCCGCCGGGATGGGCGGCGCTCGCGCTCACGCACAGCTGGAACCGGGTCAGCCCGGCGACCTGTTCGCTGTGGCCGCGCGCGACCGCGAACCGGCGCAGCGGGTGGCGCAGGCAGTCGGGCATCGCCGCCGGCATCGCGTCGATGCAGCCGGGCGGCAGCACGGTGTAGTGGCAGCGGCCGCTGCCGCTGCGGACGCAGTCGAAGCGCGCGATCCCGGCGGCGACGTGCACGCGGCTGTACAGCAGGTCCCGGCCGTCGACCACGACGTGGTCGACGAAGGTGCGGCCGCCGGCGTCGACGCCGAACAGCGCGAGCATGAACTGCAGCAAGGCGAACAGCTTGTCCATTGTGCGTGACCTCTCCCGTACGCGGCGCGCGGCCGCGGTTCACATGTGGCGGAACAGCGCCATGAAGGGCTGGCTGACCGCCAGCGTTTCCGGACGCGACTTCAGGCGCACCGTGCCGCGGCCGCTGTCGTCGCGGGTGATCGCGGCGATCGCCCGCAGGTTGACGATGGTGGAGCGATGGATCTGCTTGAACGTGGCCGGATCCAGCCGCTCGAGCAGCTCGCGGATCGGCGTGCGCAGCAGCGCCTCGCCCTCGGCGGTGACCACCGTTGTGTACTTGTGGTCGGCGCGGAAATAGGCGACGTCGTCCACCAGGATCAGCCGCGTCTCGCGGCCGGCGCTGGCGGTGAGCCAGGTCAGCGGCGGCACGTCGCGCTGCGCGGCGACCGCGCCGAGCTGGCGCGCCAGCGCGGCGAGCGCGGCGGCGTCCGGTTGCGCGGCGCGCTCGCGCAGGCGCCGCACGGTCGCCTCCAGGCGCTCGGCCGCGACCGGCTTGAGCAGGTAGTCGATCGCGCCGCGCTCGAAGGCGTCGATCGCGTACTGGTCGTAGGCGGTGACGAACACGACCTGGGTGCGCGGGCTCGCCTCCGCCGCCGCCTGCGCGACTTCCAGCCCGCTCAGGCCGGGCATGCGGATGTCGAGGAACGCGACGTCGGGCGTGTGCTCGGCGATCGCCTCCAGCGCGGCGGCGCCGTCCTCGCAGGCGGCGAGCACGCGCAGCTCCGGCCAGGCCTCGCCGAGTTGCGCGACCAGCGCGTCGCGCAGGATCGCTTCGTCCTCGGCGACGATCGCGGTGGGCGCGGACTCAGTCATGCACGGCCTCCTGCGCGGCGGGGACGGTGATCGTCGCCGCGACGCCGCTAGGGAAATTCGCGATCACGCTCAGCGCGGCGCCGTTGCCGTGCATCAGGCGCAGGCGCTCGCGCACGTTCTTCAGGCCGATGCCGGTGCCGGTGGACTTGGTGTTGAAGCCCTCGCCGTCGTCTGCGACGGTGATTGCGACCTCGCCGTCAAGGCGGCGCGCGCGAATCCAGATGGTGCCGCCGGCGGTGCGCGGCTCGAGGCCGTGCTTGATCGCGTTCTCCACCAGCGTCTGCAGCATCATCGGCGGCAACGGGGTGGCGCGCAGCGCCTCGGGCACGTCGACCTGCACCGCCAGGCGCTGGCCCATGCGGATCTTCATGATCTCGAGGTAGGCGATCGCGCGCTCGAGTTCGGCGCCGAGCGTGCTCGCCTCGTCCTCGGTGCGCGGCAGCGAGCGGCGCAGGTACTGGATCAGGTGGCCGAGCATCTGCTCGGCGCGCGCGGGATCGCTGCGGGTGAGCAGCTGCGCGCTGGCCAGCGTGTTGTAGAGGAAGTGCGGCTCGACCTGCGCGTGCAGCAGGTTGAGGCGGGCGACGGTGAGTTCCTTCTCGGTCGCGGTCTGCTCGGCGGCGATGTATTCGTCGCGGCGGCGCGTGGCGACCCGGCGGCTGATCGCGCGGGCGATCGCCGCGGCATTCTCGTAGTTGGTGCCGTCGTCGACCAGGAACAGGTCGGTCCAGGCGGCGGCCTCGGGTTCGCAGATCAGGGTCACGCTGCCGGTGTCGTGGCTGGGCGTGACCGTCGCCAGCAACTGGTTGTCGCCGGCGTCGAACCAGGACAGCGGGTTCCAGCGGCCGAGCGGGCGGGCGCCGAAGCTCGGCGGGCGCGCGACCTTGGCGCGCACCTGCAGGCTGTCGCGCGCGGCCTCCACCGCGCGCACGCCGGGCAGTTCGCGCACCGCGGCCTCGAGCAGGTCGAAGGCCTGGCCCGCCTCGTAGGGAATTTCGATCTGGCGGCGATGGCGGTTGCCGAGCACGCCGCGTTCGATCCGCCCGGCGATCAGCCGCACCCGGTGCACGTGCGAGAACGCGCCGGCGACGACCAGCGCCATCGTGCCGCACACGACCAGCACGATCGGCAACTCCCAGTGGCCGAGGATCGGCAGTGCGGAATACGCGCCGGCGAGCAGGCCGAGCGCGAGGCCCCAGGCGATCGCGATGCGCAGGACGAAGAAGAAGCTTCTGATCACGGGGACGGCCGCAGGGAGGGAATGCGGCGGAGCATAGCGGCCGGCGCCCGGCACGCCAGCGGCGGGCGACGAAGCGGAAAACCGGGCGACGAAACGGGAGCTGGGGGGAATGAAACGCCGTGCTTTACTCCCTCCCCCGCGCAGCGGGGGAGGGTTGGGGAGGGGGTGAGTCAGTCGCGAAAAGCCGCACCCTCACCCGCGCGCTGCGCGCTCGACCTCTCCCGCAAGCGGGAGAGGTGACAGCAAAAAAAGCAGCGTGCGCGCGCCGCTGTTCCCCCTCTCCCGCCTGCGGGAGAGGGCCGGGGTGAGGGCGCTTTCGCTGTGCCCCCTCCCCCGCGCAGCGGGGGAGGGTTGGGGAGGGGGTGAGTGCGCCGTCACTGCTTCCGGTGCCAGTCCCCGTCCTCGCCCTTCTCGTAGTCGTGCTTCACCGCCGCCCACGCGACCTTGTGCGCGGTCTCCTCGCGGCTGGCGTCGCCGCGGCGTTCGTCGGGATCCTTGTACTCGTCCCACGCGCTGTTGAAGGCTTCCTTGTAGATCTCCTGCGCGTGCTTGGGCAGATGGTCGCGCACGGGATCGGGGAGTTCGTTGGTGCGGTCGTACGGCATGGCATCGGCTCCGGGCGGGAGCGCAAGCATGCCGCGCGCGCGGTGAGCGGTCGGCGAAAAGGAACGCGCGTCAGCCGAGGTCGATCGGATCCACGTCCAGCGACCAGCGCAGCCGGCGTGCTTCCGGCAACGCGCGGATGCGCGGCAAGGCCTGGTCGAGCGCGCCATGCAAATCGCGCCGCTGCGCCGCCGACAGCAGCAGTTGCGCACGCACGTAACCCGCGCGCCGCGGCATCGGCGCCGGCAGCGGGCCGAACAGCTCGAGCGCGGCGCCGGTATCGCGCAGCAGGTCCTTCGCCGCCTGCAGGAACGCGCGCGGCGGATCGGCGTGCTTGGCTTCCGCGCGCAGCAGGGCGAGATGCGCGAACGGCGGGAAGCCGGCGGCCTCGCGCTGCGCGAGTTCGCCGTGGGCGAACGCGTGGTAGCCGCCGCGCACCAGCGTCTGCAGCAGCGGGTGTTCCGGATGGTGGGTCTGCAGCCACACCTCGCCGCGGCGGTCGGCGCGGCCGGCGCGCCCGGCGACCTGGATCAGCAGCTGCGCGAGCCGCTCGCCGGCGCGGAAGTCGGCCGAGAACAGGCCCTCGTCGATGCCGACCACCGCGACCAGGGTCAGGTTCGGCAGGTCGTGGCCCTTGGCCAGCATCTGGGTGCCGACCAGCACGCCGGGGCGGTCGCCGAGTTGCGCCAGCAACGCTTCCAGCGCGTCGCGCCGGCGCGTGCTGCCCTTGTCCGCGCGCAGCACCGGCACCTCGGCGAAGTGCGCGGCGAGGAATTCCTCCAGTCGCTCGGTGCCCACGCCCTGCGGCTGCAGCGCGAGCCCGCCGCAATCCGGGCAGGCCAGCGGCGCGCTCTGGCGCGCGCCGCAGTGGTGGCACTGCAGGCGCCGGCCGCCGGCGTGCGCGGTCATCGCGGTCGCCTTCTCCGGCGTGCTGCAGCGGCGGCAGTGCGCGCTCCAGCCGCAGTCGTGGCACAGCAGCACCGGTGCGTAGCCGCGCCGGTTCTTGAACACCAGCACCTGGCCGCCGGCGGCGAGCGCGCCGCGCATCGCCGCGAGCAGTTCCGGCGACAGCCCGGCCTGCAGCGGCCGCTTGCGCACGTCCAGCACGCGCACGGTCGGCGGCGTGGCCGCGCCGGCGCGGCGGGTCAGGCGCAGGTGCGCGTAGCGCCCGGCCTGCGCGTTGTGCAGGGTTTCCAGCGACGGCGTCGCGCTGCCCAGCAGCACCGGCACGCCCAGCGCCTTGCCGCGCACCAGCGCGAAGTCGCGCGCGTGGTAGCGGATACCGTCCTGCTGCTTGTAGCTGGCGTCGTGTTCCTCGTCGACGATGACGAGGCCGGCGTCGGGTAGCGGCGTGAACACCGCCGAGCGGGTGCCGACGACGACGCGCGCCTCGCCGCGCCAGGCCGCGGTCCACACCCGCGCGCGCTCGCTGTCGTTGAGGCCGGAATGCAGTGCGTGCACCGGCACGCCGAGGCGCGCGCGGAAGCGCGCCAGCATCTGCGGCGTCAGCCCGATTTCCGGCACCAGCACTAGCGCCTGCCGGCCGCGCGCCAGGCACAGCTCGGCGATCGCCTGCAGGTAGACCTCGGTCTTGCCGCTGCCGGTGACGCCGTCCAGCAGCAGCGGGGCGAAACCGTCGCAGGCGCGCAGCGCGTCGAGCGCGGCGACCTGTTCGTCGTTGGGCGCGGGCGCCGCCTGCGCGGGACGCGCGGGTGCGGTCGGCGCGAGCGCGACGCGTTCGACCAGCCCGCGCGCGGCCAGGCTGCGCATCGGCGTGCGCCAGCCTTCCATCGTCGCGTCGAGCTCCGCTTCGCCGCGCGCGCCGTGGCATAGCGTGGCCAGCAACTGCCGTGGCCGGCCGCTGCGCAGCTGCGCGCCGGCGCCGGCTGCGGTCAGCGCCCAGCCCCAGGTGCAGGTGTCCGGCAGCGGCTCGCCGCGGCGCAGCGCCGCCGGCAGCGCGGTGGCCAGCACCTCGCCCAGCGGGGCGTGGGTGTAGCGGGCCAGCCAGCGCAGCGAGTCGAACAGCTCGCCATGCAGCAGCGGCTCGGCGTCGGGCAGGGCGAGGGCGGCGCGCAGTTCCGGGGAGGCCGGGTCGGCGGGGCCGGTTTCAGCGACGATGCCGACCAGTTCGCGGCTGCCGAAGGGCACGCGCACGCGCTGGCCGACCCGCCCGGGCGTGGCGTCCGCGCCGGCGGGCGCGCGGTAATCGAACAGCCGCGCCAGCGGTACCGGCAGCGCGACCCGCAGGACGTCGTCGGGCATCGCGGCAGTGTAGCGGCGGGCGCGCCCGACGCCGCGCAGCCCGGCAATGGGGCCTGGGTCACACTTGCCCGCGCCAGTTCGGCCGTTGCTCGCGGAACATGCCGCAAGCCATGGAGCCGCAAGGCTTTTCCCCTTTATCCACACAAACTGTGGATAAGCTTGTGCATCGTCGCCGGGCGAAATCGCCCCGAAGCGGGCAAACAAGGGGTCTGGCGCTTCTGGCGAAAAAATCGCCAAATCCACCATTCCCTTGAAAATCAAGCAGTTGCTCGTGAAACAAAAGTTCAGGCCGGCCTATCAAGGCAGGTGAGCGGCATGTGCAAGGCCGGGCTCGCGCTGCTGTGCACAACCGTTCCGGCGCGGACGCGGGCGACCCGCTTGTCAAGCCCCGGGATCCGCGCGGAAACGCGCGCCACGTCTCGGCATGCGGGTGGCGGCGTGGCCGCCGGAGCCTGCCGCCGCCCGCGGTTTCAGCCCGCCCGGGCGGGCGCCGCGACCCCGGCCAGGACCCGCCGGCTGGCGCGGAAGCGGTCGCCGAAGCGGGCCACCGCCGCCGCCCGCATCCGCCCGGCGTGGTCGCACAGATAGGCGTCCAGGGCGGCGCGGTCGCGCAGCCGGTACTGCACGCACAGGCCGAGGGTGGCGGCGGCCGGCACCGGTTCCTCGACCGTGAAGACCTGCGCCGACTCGAACCCGGGCAGCGCCAGCAGCTCCGCCACGTGCCCCGGCAGCCAGGCGCGGAAGGCCTCGGCGATCGCCGCGTCCACCACCAGGTTGACCTCGTAGACCACCATCCCGGTCAGCCCCAGGCCAGGCCGATCACGACCGCCGCCAACGCGCCGAAGCCGAGCAGCACCATGTAGGCGCTGCCCAGCACGGTGTACTTGAACAGGGTCATCGGCCAGCCCTGGCCGTACACCCGCTTCTGCATCAGCAGCAGGTAGACCAGCATCCACACGAACAGCCCGCCCTCGATCGAGCCGGTCAGGGTCGCCAGCGCCGGCACGCCTTCGCCCAGCGCCGTCGCCAGGAAGACCAGCAGCAGTGCCAGGCACAGGAACGCGTGGCTGTGCAGGGCCACCAGCAGGTGTTCCATGTACAGCCGGCGGCGGAACAGGTACAGCACCTTCAGCATCAGCGCGAACACCGGCACCAGCACGAACAGCGTCGACGGCACCGCGCCCAGCATCGCGTCCTTGAGCAGCGACTGGTCCTGCTGCATGCGCGCGATGTTGTCCTGGGCGTGGCCGATGCGGCCGTTGATCCAGGCGTTGGCGAAGCCCGGCAGCCAGGACACCGTCACCGGGTTGGTGACCGGATCCCACGGCCCGGAATCGCCGAAGGTGATCGTGGCCTCGTCCGGCGGCGGCTTGCCGGCCGCCTTGCGCCGCTCCAGCTGGGCGATGCGCTGCTCGGCGGCGGTGCGCAGGCGGGCGATCTCCATGTCCAGGCCGACCCGAGCACCGGCGCCGGCCGGGTTGTCCGGCAGCGTGTCGCGCGATGCCTGCAGCGGCTTCAGCGCGGCGTCGCGCAGGCGCTGCACGTCGGCGACGGTGGTGGCGGCGGCGATCCGCGCTTCCGCCGCGTTGCGCGGGCCTTCGTTGTCCTGCAGCTGCACCACCATCTGCGCGACGAAGAAGGTCACCACGCTGAGGAACACGAACAGCCGCACCGGCGTCACGTAGCGCACGCGGCGGCCCGCGAAGTACTCCAGGGTGAGGTAACCGGGTTTGGCGAACAGCGGCCACAGCGTGCGGAAGATCCGCGAATCGAGGTCGAGCACGCTGTCGAAGAAGTCGCCGAGGATGGTGCCGAAGTGGCGCACCATGCCCTTCACCGGCTGCCCGCAGGCGTAGCAGTGCTCGCCCAGCAGCGGCGTGCCGCAGTTCTGGCAGGGCGGACCCGCGGGCGCGGGCGCCGGGGCCGCGGCGGGCGCGGGCGCGTCGGTGCGGGCGGGCGTGTCGCTCATCGGAGGATCCCCATGCGATGCGGCGCCACCATAGCGGAGGCCGGGCCCCGCGGCGACCCCGCGCCGGCATGCCGCATCCGTAGAACGGAGCTTGCTCCGCTGCGGTTCCGGGCCAGCGGAGCAAGCTCCGCTCTACGGAAGGGCGGGCCGTTGCGCCGCCACTGCGTGCTGGATGCCCTCCAGCTCCTCGGGCAGCAGCGTCCGGTAGCCGAGCGCCTCCAGCCGCTGCAGCAGCAGGGCCATGCCCTCGAGGTTGCGGCCGTGCGGCGCGCCCTCGTGCATCAGCACGATCGCGCCCGGGCGCAGCTGGCGCTCGACCAGCGCGATCGCCTTGCGCGGATCGGCGACCACCGCGTCGTAGCCGCGCGCGCACCAGGCGACGCGGGTCAACCCGCTGCGATGCAGGGCGGCCGCGACGAACGGGTTGGACATGCCGACCACCGCGCGGAACCAGCGCGGCCGCGCGCCGGTGATGCCTTCCAGGATCGCCTGGGTGCGCGCGATCTCCGCGCGCATCCGCGCCGGCGGCAGGGCCCAGAACCATCGCGCGGGGTGGGTTTCGCTGTGGTTGCCGACGGTGTGGCCGCGGGCCGCGATCGCGCGCACCAGTTCCGGTCGCGCCGCGGCGCGCGCGCCGACCACGAAGAAGGTCGCCTTGGCGCCGTGCGCGTCGAGCAGGTCGAGCATCGCCAGGGTCTGGTCGGACGGGCCGTCGTCGATGGTCAGCCAGACCGCGCGCTCGGTGGTCGGCAACCGGGTCAGCACCGGGCAGAACAGCGCGGACTGCGGCTTCAGCGTGCCCCACCAGAACGGCAGGTGGGTGGCGACCAGCACCGGCAGCCCGACCTGCCAGCCCACCCGCCACCAGACCAGCGCGGCCAGCGCCTGGCTGGCCAGCAGGAACGCCAGCCAGGCATGCGGGTGGCGCGGCGGGCGCGCGAGCGGCGGGCAGGTCGACATGGGCGGATCATGCCACGGCGTAAACTGCGCTTCCCCACGCCCGGAACACGCCCCGATGTCCCTCGATCCCGCCCTGCGCCAGCGCATCGACCAGCTGCTCGCCGACCACCGCGTCGTGCTGTTCATGAAGGGCTCGCCGGACGCGCCGCAGTGCGGCTTCTCTGCGCGCGCGGTGGCCGCGCTGGCGCCGCTCGGGATCGACTACGCGCACGTCAACGTGCTCGCCGACCAGGACATCCGCGAGGGCATCAAGCTTTACGGCGACTGGCCGACCATCCCGCAGCTGTACATCGACGGCCAGTTGGTCGGCGGCAGCGACATCGTCGAGCAGATGGCCAACGCCGGCGAGCTGCACGCCGCGCTCGGCCTGCCGCCGCCGGACCGCACGCCGCCGGCGATCTCCATCACCGCCGATGCGCTGGCGATGCTGCGCGAGGCGCTGGCCAACGCCGGCGACGGCCACGCGCTGAAGATCGACGTCGACCCGCGCTACAACGCGCGCCTGCAGCTGGCGCCGGTCGACGCCGGCGCGATCGCGACCGAGGTCGGCGGCTTGCGCGTGCAGTTCGACCTCGCCTCCGCGCGCCGCGCCGACGGCATGAAGATCGACTGGGTGGACGACACGCGCGGCCGCGGCCTGCTGATCGACAACCCGAACGCGCCGCCGAAGGTGCGCGAGCTGTCGCCGGTGGAAGCCGCCGGCCGCATCGCCGCCGGCCAGTTGCTGCTGGTCGACGTGCGTCCGCCCGAGGAACGCGCCCACGCCCAGGTGAAGACCGCGTTCCGCACCCTGGACGGCGACGGCGTCGCCCAGCTGGAAGCGCTGCCCAAGGACACCGCGCTCGCCTTCCTGTGCCACCACGGCGGGCGCAGCGCGCAGGCGGCCGAACACTTCCGCCAGCTCGGCTTCAGCGAGGTCTACAACGTGGTCGGCGGCATCGACGCCTGGGCCGACGCCGATCCGGCGATCGGCAAGTACTGACGCTACCAGCCGCCGCCCGCGTCCAGCCACGCCTGCTCGTCCGGCGTGCTGTCGCGGCCGAGCGCGGCGTTGCGGTGCGGGAAGCGGCCGAAGCGTGCGATCACGTCGCGGTGGGCGATCGCGTAGCGCAGCGTCTCCGCGTCGCCCAGCGCTTCGAACAGGGCGACCGAACGCTGCTGGTCGGCGGTGTCCTCGGAGTGCTCGAACGGCAGGTAGAAGAACAGCCGCAGCTCGGGCGGGCAGGCCTGGTCGTGGCCGGCCGCCAGCGCCTGCGTCGCGAAGCGGCGCGCGAGCGGATCGGTGGCATAGGCGTGCGCGTTGCCGCGGAAGACGTTGCGCGGGATCTGGTCGAGCAGCACCAGCAACGCCAGCGCGCCCTCGGCGCCGTCGCCCCAGCCATCCAGTTCGCGGCGGGCGGCGGCGAGGTGGGCGTCGAGGAAGCGCACCCGGCACTGGCGGTCGAAGTCGGGATCGGCGGCGAACCAGCGCGCCGGCCCCGCCTTGCGCCAGAAGCCGACCACGTCGGCCGGCGTCGCCACCGGCATGCTGCGGCCCGGCGGATCGGCCGGCGCGCGTTGGCTGGGATTGCTGTACGGCATCTGCGCGGTGTTGCCCGGGAAAACGCACAGGATACGCCCGCCCCGTGCGGAGTGCGGCGCCGGTCACGCGCGCCATGACCAACGTCAGGGTTGGCAGGCCGCAGGCGCGGGGCTAGCGTGCAAGGCTTGTCACCCGGGGACTCCTCCATGCTGCGACCGATGCTGGTCGCGCTCGCCGCGACCCTGCTCGCGGCGAACGCGCACGCGGCCACCAAGCCGCGCTTCACCGACGATCCGTATCCAAGCACCTACCGCCCGATCGCATCGCAACCGGTGCTGCTGCGCCACGCGACCGTGCTCACCGGCACCGGCACCCGGCTGGACGACGCCGACGTGCTGCTCGCCGACGGCAAGGTCGCCGCGGTCGGCCAGGGCCTGCAGGCGCCGGCCGGCGCGCAGGTGGTGGACGCGACCGGCAAGTGGGTCACGCCCGGCATCATCGACGTGCACTCGCACCTGGGCGTGTATCCGAGCCCGGGCGTGAGCGCGCACAGCGACGGCAACGAGGCGACCGCGCCGGTCACCCCGAACGTGTGGGCCGAGCACTCGATCTGGCCGCAGGACCCCGGTTTCCTCACCGCGCTCGCCGGCGGCATCACCACCCTGCAGGTACTGCCCGGCTCGGCCAACCTGATCGGCGGCCGCGGCGTGACCCTGCGCAACGTGCCGGCGACGACCTACCAGGCGATGAAGTTCCCGGGCGCGCGGTGGGGCCTGAAGATGGCCTGCGGCGAAAACCCCAAGCGCGTCTACGGCAAGAAGGGCGGCCCGTCCACCCGCATGGCCAACGTCGCCGGCTACCGCGCCGCCTTCATCGACGCCGCCGAGTACCTGCGCAAGCACGGCGGTAGCGACGAGGCGCCGCCGAAGAAGAAGCACTGGTGGCAGAGCGGCGACGAACAGGCCGACAGCGACGCCGACAGCGGCGGCAAGCGCGACCTCAAGCTGGATACCCTCGCCGGCGTGCTCGAGGGCGACATCCTCGTCCACATCCACTGCTACCGCGCCGACGAGATGGCGACCATGCTGGACCTGGCGAAGGAGTTCGGCTTCCACGTCGCCTCCTTCCACCACGCGGTCGAGGCCTACAAGATCGCCGACCGGCTGGCCGCCACGGACACCTGCGCGGCGATGTGGGCCGACTGGTGGGGCTTCAAGATGGAAGCGTTCGACGGCATCCAGGAAAACGTCGCGCTGGTCGACCGCGTGCCGGGCAGCTGCGCGATCGTGCACTCCGATTCGGAGGAGGGCATCCAGCGCCTCAACCAGGAAGCGGCGAAGGTGATCGCGCACGCGCAGCTCGCCGGCATCGTCATCACGCCCGAGCGCGCGATCCAGTGGATCACCCGCAACCCGGCCAAGGCGCTCGGCGTGCTCGACCGCACCGGCACCCTCGAGCCCGGCAAGCTCGGCGACGTGGTGGTCTGGAACGGCACCCCCTTCAGCGTCTACGCGCAGGCCGAACAGGTCTATATCGACGGCGCGCGCGTGTACGACCGCCACGATCCACGCTACCAGCCGAAGTCCGACTTCATGCTCGGCCAGCCGGCGGCGATGACCGGAGGTGTGCGATGAACCGCTTCGCGAAGCGCGCGCTCGCCGCCGCGCTGCTGGCCGCCTGCGCGTTCGGCGCGTCGGCGCAGGACCCCGGATCGAGTCCGGGGCAGGCTCTGCTGATCCGCAACGCGACCGTGCACACCGCGACCGCGCGCGGCACCTTGAAGCAGGCCGACGTGCTGGTGCGCGACGGCCGTATCGCCGCGGTCGGCAGCGGCCTCGCCGCCGGCGGCGGGACCGTGGTCGACGCGCAGGGCGCGCCGCTGACGCCGACCCTGTTCGGCGGCATCACCGACATCGGCCTGGAGGAAGTCTCCGGCGAGCAGAGCACGGTCGACGAATCGCTGGCGCTGGGCACCGGCAAGCAGATGGTGGTGCGCCCGGAGTTCGACGTGACCCTGGCCTACAACCCGGCCTCGGTGCTGGTGCCGGTGGCGCGGGTGGAGGGCATCGGCTGGACCGTGCTCGCCGCCGAGCCGACCGAGGGCGGTTCGCTGGTCGGCGGCCAGGGCGGCGTGGTGCGGCTGGACGGCAGCCCGGACCCGATCGGGCCGCGCGTGCTGTTCGTCGACCTCGGCAGCGACGCCGCCGGCTTGAGCGGCGACTCGCGCGCCGCGCAGTGGATGATCCTCGACCAGCTGATCGACGAGGTGCAGGGCCGGATCGGCCCGAACTCGCCGATGGCGCTGCTGACCCCGGCCGGCCGCGCGACCCTGGCGAAATACATCGGCGGCGGCGGGCGCGTGCTGGTGCACGTCAATCGCGCCGCCGACATCCGCCAGCTGCTGCGCTGGGCCGACAAGCGCAAGGTGCGGGTCGCGGTCGCCGGTGGCGCCGAGGCCTGGCGGGTCGCGCCGCTGCTGGCGCAGGCGCGGGTGCCGGTGTTCGTCGATCCGCTCGCCAACCTGCCGTCCGACTTCGACCACATCGGTGCTGGCATGGAGAACGCGGCGCGGCTGCACGCGGCCGGCGTCGCGGTGTCGTTCGCGCAGTCCGGCGACGCCTCGCACAACGCGCGCAAGATCCGCCAGCTGGCCGGCAACGCGGTGGCCAACGGCCTGCCGTGGGAGGACGGCCTGGCCGGGCTGACCCGGGTCCCGGCGGAAACCCTAGGCGTGGCCGGCGAGCTCGGCACGATCGCGCCCGGCCAGCGCGCCGACCTGGTGCTGTGGTCGGGCGACCCGCTGGACGTCGCCAGCGTCGCCCGCCAGGTCTGGCTGGGCGGGCAGGCGATCCCGATGCGTTCGCGCCAGACCGAGCTGCGCGACCGCTACCTGCACGCCGACACCGGCCTGCCGCGCGCCTACTCCGCGGGCGCGCGCTAGGCCCCGGCGGGGCCGGCCCCGGGCCGGCCCCGCGCGGCGCCCGCGTGTCGGGCATCGCCCGAATGCAACCCGCCGTGCAATGCGGTAGGGTGTGACCGCGCGCGCACTTTCAGGGGGAAACTCGCATGCGTATCGGTCTCGTCGTGGATTCGGCCTGCGATCTGCCGGGCGATTACCTCGAACGCAACGGCATCACGCTGCTGCCGATCACCGTGCGCATCGGCGAGGCCATGCTCGCCGACCAGCGCAACGAACAGGCCACGCTCGAATTCCTGCACGCGCAGATCGCCGAGCGCGGCGCGGAGGCGGAGACGATCCCGTACACCGTGCAGCAGATCCAGGACCTGTTCCTGAAGAAGCTGGTCATCGACTACGACTACGTCTTCTGCATGACGATCACGAAGACGCGCAGCCCGATCTTCGACAACGCGATGCAGGCGAGCTTCGCGATCCTCAACGAGTACAAGCCGGTGCGCGCCGCGGCGGGGTACGACACCCCGTTCGCGCTGCGCGTGATCGATAGCCAGAACCTGTTCGCCGCGCAGGGCATCCTGCCGGTGGAGGCGGTGCGGCTGCGCGACGCCGGCGAGGGCGCGCCCAAGATCCGCGCGCGGCTGGAGCACCTCGCCCTGCACACCCACGGCTACATGGTCCCGCGCGACCTGTACTACCTGCGCGCGCGCGCCCGCAAGAAGGGCGACCGCAGCGTCGGCCTGGTCAGCGCCGCGCTCGGCACCGCGCTCGACATCAAGCCGATCCTGCACGCCAACCGCGGCGAGACCGGGCCGGTGGCCAAGGCCAAGGGCTTCGAGTCGGCGGTGCAGAAGGTGCTCGACTTCGCCGGCCAGCGCGTGCGCGCCGGCCTGCTCACGCCGACCCTGTGCCTGAGCTACGGCGGCGAGCTCGAGGAGATGCGCGCGCTGCCCGGCTACGAGCAACTGCGCGCGACCTGCGCCGAGCACCACGTCGAGGTGTTCGAGAGCGTGATGAGCCTGACCGGCATGGTCAACGTCGGCAAGGGCGCGCTGGTGGTCGGCTTCGCCGCGGAACCGCACCGCTTCGAATGACGCCGCGGCGACAAGGCCGCGCTAGAGTGGCGATCCGCCACCCGCGAGGCCCGCGATGCCGATCCGCTACCACCTGACGCTGTCCGATCCCGAACGCGCGCGCGGCGCCGACCCCGCGCTCGCCTTCCGCTCGCAGGGCGCCGAAGGCCTCGCCGCGGAACTGCAACAGGCGTTGCGCACGGATGCCCTGTTCGAACGCTGGCGCGCGCAGCAGGAGGAGCCGGACGACGTCGATCCCGCGCTCGGCGCCACCGACCCGGCGGCGACGGTGCGCGGCGAACAGCACGACCTGCACGTGGAGCTGGTCGCGGTGACCGCGCTGCCCGGCAGCATCCTGCGCCACCGTTTGCGGCTGCTGGCGGGCGACGGCTGGTCGCTGCGCGACGTCTCGGCTGCCTGACCGGTGGCCGCGCGCACGCCGGTGCTGCTGTCCTGGAGCGGCGGCAAGGACGCGGCGTGGGCGCTGCACGTGCTGCGCCAGCGCGTCGACGTCGCCGTGGTCGGCCTCCTCACTACGGTGACCGAAGGCCACGAGCGGATCGCGATGCAGGGCATCGGGGTCGGCGTGCTGGAGGCGCAGGCGCGCGCCTGCGGGCTGCCGGTGGTGCAGGCGCGGATCCCGCAACGGGCCGACAACGCGACGTACGAAGCGGCTTTCGCGCAGGCCCTGCTGCACGCGCAGGCGCGGCATCCGGGGCTGCGCGACATCGCCTTCGGTGACCTGTTCCTGGAGGACATCCGGGCCTGGCGCGACGCGCTGTGCGCACGCCTGGGCTGGACCCCGCACTATCCACTGTTCGGCAGCGACACCGCGGAACTCGCGCGCGCGATGCTCGCCGGCGGGCTGCGCGCGGCGCTGTGCTGCGTGGACACGACCCAATTGGATGCGGACTTCGCCGGCCGCGATTTCGATGCGGCGCTGCTGCGCGCGCTGCCGGAAGGTGTCGACCCCTGCGGCGAGCGCGGCGAATTCCACACCTGCGTGTACGCGGGGCCGATGTTCGCCGCGCCGCTGCACCTGGTGCGCGGCGAGACCGTGCTGCGCGACGGCCGCTTCGCCTATACCGATTTCCTGATCGACGCCGGCGCGTGACGGCGGCGCGCGGTCAAGCGCGCAGGTGCCGCGCGTGCCAGGCGATGTGCTCGCCGATGAAGCTGGCGATGAAGTAGTAGCTGTGGTCGTAGCCGGGCCGCATGCGCAGCTCCAGCGGATACCCGGCGGCGGTGCAGGCTTCGCGCAGCAGCTGCGGGCGCAGCTCGCGCTCCAGGAATTCGTCGTCCTCGCCCTGGTCGACCAGCAGCGGCAGCTGTTCCTTCGCGCCGGCGATGAGTTCGGTTGCGTCCCACGCCTTCCAGGCCTCGCGGTCGTCGCCCAGGTATTCGGCGAACGCCAGCTGTCCCCACGGGACCCGCGACGGCGCCACGACCGGCGAGAACGCCGACACGCTGCGGTAGCGGCCCGGATTGCGCAGCGCGGTCACCAGCGCGCCATGGCCGCCCATCGAGTGCCCGGCGATCGCGCGCACGTCGCTCGCGGCGGGATCCGCCTCGACCCATTCCGGCAGTTCACGCGCGACGTATTCCTGCATCCGGTAGTGCGTCGCCCACGGCTCGCGGGTCGCATCGACATAGAAGCCCGCGCCCTGGCCGAGGTCGTAGCGGGCGGCGTCGGCCACGCCGGCGCCGCGCGGGCTGGTGTCGGGCGCCACCAGGATGACCCCGTGCTCGGCCGCGTAGCGCTGCGCGCCGGCCTTGGTGATGAAGTTCTGCTCGTTGCAGGTCAGCCCGCTCAACCAGTACAGCACCGGGCACTTGCCGCGCGCGGCCTGCGGCGGGAAGTACACGCCCACGGTCATGTCGCAGCCCAGCACCTCGGAGCGGTGGCGATAGACGTCCTGCCAGCCGCCGAAGCAGGCGTGGTGTTCGATCCGTTCGGTCATCGCGGCGCCCTCAGTAATGGATCACGGCCCGGATCGACTTGCCTGCGTGCATGAGGTCGAAGGCCTCGTTGATCCGTTCCAGCGGCAGGGTGTGGGTGACGAAGGGCGCGAGCTGGATGTCGCCGCGCATCGCGTCCTCGACCATGCCCGGCAGCTGCGAGCGCCCCTTCACCCCGCCGAACGCGGTGCCCATCCACTTGCGCCCGGTGACCAGCTGGAACGGCCGCGTGCTGATTTCCTTGCCGGCGCCGGCCACGCCGATGATCACGCTCTGGCCCCAGCCGCGGTGCGCGCACTCCAGCGCCGCGCGCATCACCTCGACATTGCCGATGCACTCGAAGCTGTGGTCCACGCCCCAGCCGGTCATCTCGACGATCACCTGCTGGATCGGCTTGTCGAAATCCTTCGGGTTGACGCAGTCGGTCGCGCCCATCTCCTTCGCCAGCGCGAACTTGTCCGGGTTGGTGTCGATCGCGATGATCCGGCCGGCCCTGGCCTGCTTCGCGCCCTGGATCACCGCAAGGCCGATCGCGCCGAGGCCGAACACGGCGACGCTGTCGCCCGCCTGCACCTTCGCCGTGTTGTGCACGGCGCCGATGCCGGTGGTGACGCCGCAGCCGAGCAGGCACACGTGTTCGGGGTTGGCCTGCGGGTTGACCTTGGCTAGCGAGACCTCGGCGACCACGGTGTACTCGCTGAAGGTCGAGCACCCCATGTAGTGGTAGACCGGCTCGCCGTTGTAGCTGAAGCGGGTGGTGCCGTCGGGCATCACGCCCTTGCCCTGGGTCGCGCGCACGGCGACGCACAGGTTGGTCTTGCCCGACTTGCAGAACAGGCACTCGCCGCATTCGGCGGTGTACAGCGGGATCACGTGGTCGCCCGGCTTCACGCTGGTGACGCCCTCGCCGACCTCCACCACCACGCCCGCGCCCTCGTGCCCGAGCACCGCCGGGAACACGCCTTCCGGATCCTCGCCGGACAGGGTGAACGCGTCGGTGTGGCACAGCGCGGTGTGGGTGATCTTCACCAGCACTTCGCCCTTGCGCGGCGGCGCGACGTCGAGTTCGACGATCTCCAGCGGCTTTCCGGGGGCGAAGGCGACGGCGGCGCGGGATTTCATGGCGGTACTCCTGGATGACCGGCCCGTGGCCGCAGGACAGCCAGGCGCCGTGGGGGACGACTCAGTAAGCGTACTCGCGGAAGACCGGGTCCACGCTGCCGTTCCAGCGGCCGTGGAACAGCGCGAGCTTGCGCTCGGCCGGCGTCTCGTCGGCCTCCGCGATGTCGATCAGCGGGGTCAGGAAGATGCTCTCGTCGGCGCCGTTGCGGTTGCGTCGCGCGCGCCGCTGCAGGCCGTGCGCGGAGATCTTCAGCGCCTCCAGGGCGAGGTCGCGCACGGTGCCGCCGCGGAACGGCAGCTTCAACGCGTGCTTCGGCACGCCGTCGCGCAGCGCGTGGCGTTCTTCCATCGTGAAGTCGCGGACCAGGTCCCAGGCGGCGTCCAGCGCGGCGTCGTCGTACAGCAGGCCGACCCAGAACGCGGGCAGCGCGCACAACCGGTTCCACGGCCCGCCGTCGGCGCCGCGCATCTCCAGGTACTTCTTCAGGCGCACTTCCGGGAACGCGGTGGTCATGTGGTCGGACCAGTCGCGCAGGGTCGGCAGCTCGCCCGGCAGGGCGTCGAGGCGGCCGGCCAGGAAGTCGCGGAACGAGCGCCCGGCCAAATCCACGTAACGGCCGCCGCGGTAGGCGAAGTACATCGGGACGTCGAGCAGGTAGTCGACGTAGCGCTCGAAGCCGAAGCCGTCCTCGAACACGAAGTCGAGCATGCCGGTGCGGTCCGGATCAGTGTCGGTCCAGATGTGCGAGCGGTAGCTGAGGTAGCCGTTCGGCTTGCCCTCGGTGAACGGCGAGTCGGCGAACAGCGCGGTCGCGACCGGCTGCAGCGCGAGCGAAACGCGGAACTTGCGCACCATGTCCGCTTCGTCGGCGAAGTCGAGGTTGACCTGCACCGTGCAGGTGCGGGTCATCATGTCCAGGCCGAGGTCGCCGCGGGTCGGCATGTAGCGGCGCATGATCCCGTAGCGGCCCTTGGGCATCCACGGCATGTCGGCGCGCGACCACTTGGGCTGGAAGCCCATGCCGAGGAAGCCGAGGCCGAGCGCGTCGGCGACGCCGCGCACCTCGTGCAGGTGGCTGTCGACTTCGCAGCAGGTCTGGTGGATGTCGTCCAGCGGCGCGCCGGACAGCTCGAGCTGGCCGGCGGGCTCCAGCGTCACCGAGGCGCCGTCGCGGGTCAGCGCGATGGTGCGCCCGCCCTCCTCGACCGGCGTCCAGCCGTAGCGCGCCAAGCCGGTGAGCAGCGCCTCGATGCCGCGCTCGCCGTCGAAGCCCGGCGGCCGCAGGTCGTCCAGGCGGAAGCCGAACTTCTCGTGCTCGGTGCCGATCTTCCAGTCGCCGCGCGGCCGCGCGCCCGCGGCGAGGTACTCGACCAGCGCGCGGGGGTCGGTGATCGGCGTTTCGGCGACGTTGCTGGGGCTCGACATCGGTCCATCCGTGGTGCGCTCGGCGCAGGTCGCGACTATAGCCCGCGCGCCGGCCGCGATTGCGGCCGCCGGTGCGCCGACTGTGTTGCATCGCCGCCCGTCCGATGCATGGCGACGGGGCCTTGACCGGCGCGGGCGCATCCTGCGTCACGATCCCTGCCAGGAGTGCCGCCATGCCGCGCACACCCGCCCAGCCGCCGCGCCGTCCGGACCCCGGCACCGCGCCGCGCGATCCGGCCTTCAGTTCCGGCGACCGCAACACCAAGTCCAGCGAACAGGACTGGCCGCTGTTCGACGGCGGCGTGCAGCGCGAGGCGACCCCCGCGCGAGCGCCACGCGACATGGACGACCGGCGGCTGCGGCCGAAGCGCTGAGCAGCGCCCGGTGCGTCAGTGGCCGGCGTCGGCCGGCCGCTGGCCGCAAGTGCTCGCGTCGACGATCGCGCGGATCCTGTCGAACTCGGCCTGGTGCTGCGACGCGAGTTCCCTGCGTCCGAAGCGCCACGCCGTTTCCGCCTCGCGCAGGCGATGCCCCCAGGCCTCGCAGGCATCGGCGTCGGCAATGCGCGTGCAGCTGTCGCGCACGATCGCGCAGGCGGCGCCGCCCGCGCCCTGCGGACTGCCGTCCAGGCCGACGACCTGCAGCGGGACGCAGCGCGGTTCCGGTTCGCGCGCTTCGCTGAAGTACTGGCCGCCGTCGGGCGAGCTGCACTGGAACAGCGGCGGGGGCGGACCCGGCGGCGCCGGCTCGGCGGCGACGGGTGGCGTGGGCGGCAATGGCGGCGGGGGCGGCGGTGCGGGCTCCGGGATGGCGATCGGCTGGTAGGCCGGAATCGGCGCCGGCGCGTCCACGACCTGCTTTTCCTGGCGCGTGTTCTTCGGGCAGGGCACGTCGTTCTGCACCGTCAGCCGGCCGTAGAGGTCGGTGCAGCGGTAGATGACGATGCTCGTCCGCGCGGGCTCGGCGGCGGATGCCGCCGCGATCGCGGCGGCAACGCACGCGCATGCCAGCAGCAGCCCCGCCAACCGCGCCGTCACCGGCAATCCTGCGCGAGGCGCGCGTTGATCCCGCGTTCCTCCACGCCCAGTCGCGCGCGCTCGCTGGGCTGGGCGTTGAAGAAGCGGCGGTTGAGTTCGTCGCGGCGATCGCGCAGGCGCGCGCAGACCTCGGCTGGCGGCAGCGCGTGGCATGCGTCGCGGACCCAGGTGCCGGCGCCGTAGGCGGCGGGGCCGTACACCGGCGGCGTCACCACGGTGCGGCCGCCGGTGATGCGGACGTTGCCGTGGGTGATCGCCAGCGAGGTGCTGCCGACCGTGCCGGAAGACGGGTAGGGCGCGACCGGGACGCCGAGCGTCCACAGCGGCACCCAGCGCGGATTGCCCTCGGGCGTGTCGCTGGTGTAGCGCGCGCCATCGGGCGTGACGCACTCGTACAGCGGACGCGGCGGCTGCAGCACGACCACGCGTTCGACCGGTGGTGGGGGCGGCGCGTCCGTGGCCGGGGCGCGCGGCGGGCGCGGCGCGATGACCACGGGCGGCGCGTCCTTTGGCCGCAGCATGCTGCGCGTTTCCTGGGTCTGGCCCTTCGGGCAGGGCGAGTCGCGCAGGGTCAGCTGGCCGCGCGCGTCGGTGCAGCGGTAGATCACCACCTCGTCGGCGGCGAGGCTTGCCCGCGGCTGCAGCAGCAGGCAGCAGGCGAGCGATGCGGCGAGGGCGAAGCGGCCGGCCATGCGCGCATGATGCCGTCGCCGCGCGCCGGGGCGAAAGCGGCCTGCGGCCGCGGGTTCCACCCCGTTCAGGGGCGCAGGACGGCGCCGCTGAGGGCGTCGCGGATCGTGCTGGGCGCGGCGCGGCCGGCGGTCTCGCCTTCGGTCACGCCGTCGCAACGGGCGAGCAGCGCGGGATCGAGCGCGTCGCGGCGGTAGGCCGGCGGCGCGCCGGCGAGGTTGGCGCTGGTGGACACGATCGGCCCGCCGAAGGCCGCGCACACTTCGGCAACCAGCGGGTGCGCGCTGACCCGCACCGCGACCCCGGCGTGGGCGCCGGTGATCCAGGCCGGCACGCGCGCGGTGGCGGGCACGATCCAGGTATGCGGGCCGGGCCAGCTGGCGAGCGCCTCCGCGCGGCGCGCGGGCGGGACCGTCTCCCAGTCGAGCAAACCGTCCAGTTGCGCCGGCGCGCCGGCGATCAGGATCAGGCCCTTGTCTACGGTGCGCTGCTTGAGCGTCAGCAGGCGCAGCACCGCGGCTTCGTCGAACGGGTCGCAACCCAGCCCCCACACCGCTTCGGTGGGATAGGCGATCACGCCGCCGGCGCGCAGGGCGGCGGCGGCTTCGGCGATGGACAGGTCAGGCATGGGGGCAGCTTACGCAGCCCGCGTCCGGCTGCGAAGGGCCGGTCGGGTGCGCGCCGCTCAGAACGGCGCTTCGTCTGCGGACGGCGCTGCGGCGGACTTTTTCGCCGGCGTGGCCTTCTTCGCCGCCTTCTTCGCCGCCGTCTTCTTCGTCGCAGCCTTCTTCGCGGGCGCCTTCTTCGCGGCGGCCTTTTTCGTCGCCGTCTTCTTCGCGGGTGTCTTCTTCGGCGCGCCGGTCTTCGCGGCGGCCTTCTTCGCCGGTGCCTTCTTCGCCACCGCCTTCTTGCCGAAGCGGCCGCGCATCGGCTTGCCGGTTTCCTCCATCAGCTGCTGGACTTCCGCCAGGGTCAGCGAGGCCGGCTCGCGGTCCTTGGGAATGCGGCCGTTGCGCTTGCCGTCGCTGATGTAGGGCCCGAAACGGCCGTTGAGGACCTGGATGTCGCTGCCCTCGAAGGACTTGATGATGCGGTTGCGCGCGATCTCCTCCTTCTCCTCGATCAGGAACACCGCGCGCGCGAGGTCGATCGTGTACGGATCGTCTTCCTTCTTCAGCGAGGCGTAGGTGCCGCCGCGCCTGGCGAACGGGCCGAAGCGGCCGATGCCGACGCTCACTTCCTCGCCGTTGGACTGGCCGAGCTTGCGCGGCAGCTTGAACAGCTCCAGCGCCTCCTCCAGCGTGATCGTGTGCATGCTCTGGCCGGGTCGCAACGAGGCGAATTGCGGCTTCTCTTCATCGTCCACGCTGCCGATCGCGGCGTACGGGCCGAAGCGGCCCAGCCGCACGCTGACCGGCTTGCCGGTCTTGGGGTCCAGGCCGAGCTCGCGCGCGCCGGTGGCCTCGCTGCGGTCCACGCTCTCGGTCTTGTCGGCGACCAGTTCCTTGAACGGGCCCCAGAACTTCTCCATCAGCGGGACCCATGCCTCCTCGCCGCGGGAGACGGCGTCGAGCTCGTCCTCCATCTTGGCGGTGAAGTCGTAGTCCACGTAGCGGGTGAAGTGGCTGCTCAGGAACTTCGAGACCGCGCGGCCGACGTCGGTGGGGCGGAAGCTGCGGCTCTCCATCTCGACGTACTTGCGGAACAGCAGGGTCTGGATGATCGACGCGTAGGTCGACGGGCGGCCGATGCCGTATTCCTCCAGCGCCTTGACCAGCGCCGCTTCGGTGAAGCGCGGCGGCGGCTGGGTGAAGTGCTGGTCGGCGTGCACGCGCTCCAGCGGCACCCGCTCGCCGGGCTTCATCGCCGGCAGCTTGCGGCCCTCGTCCTCGTCTTCGGCGGCCTTGCTGTCCTTGCCTTCCTCGTAGACGGCGAGGAAGCCGGGATCCACGAACGTCGTGCCCGACGCGCGGAAGCCGTGCTCGCTGCCTGCGGCGAGGTCGACGCTGACCGTGTTGAGGACGGCCGGCACCATCTGCGAGGCGACCGCGCGCTTCCAGATGAGCTCGTACAGGCGGCGCTCGTCGTCGGTGAGATGGCGCGCGACCTGGGCCGGCGTGCGCAGCGCGGAGGTCGGGCGCACCGCCTCGTGCGCTTCCTGCGCGTTCTTCGACTTGGTCTGGTAGAAGTTCGGCTTGTCCGGCAGCGCGCGGGTGCCGAAGTCGCGCGCGATCACGTCGCGCAGCTCGCCCAGCGCGTCCACCGACAGGTTGACCGAGTCGGTACGCATGTAGGTGATCAGGCCGACCGTGCCTTCGTCGCCGAGCGCCACGCCCTCGTACAGCTTCTGCGCGACCTGCATCGTGCGGCGGGTGGTGAAGCCGAGCTTGCGCGAGGCCTCCTGCTGCAGGGTGGAGGTGGTGAACGGCGGCGACGGCCGGCGCTTGCGTTCCTTGCTGGCGACGTCGGTGACGTGCAGCGCGCCGCCGGCGGCCCGCACGATGCGCTGGCGCGCGGCCTCGGCGTCTGCGGCATTCGTGATCGTGAACTGCTCGGCCTTCCTGCCGTCGAGCCTGGTGAGCTTGGCGGTGAACGGCTGCGCCGCGTGCGCGCACTCGGCCTCCACCGTCCAGTATTCGCGGGCGACGAATGCTTCGATCTCCTCCTCGCGCTCGACGATCATGCGCAGCGCCGGCGACTGCACGCGCCCTGCGGACAGCCCGCGCTGCACCTTGCGCCACAGCACCGGCGACAGGTTGAAGCCGACCAGGTAGTCGAGCGCGCGCCGCGCCTGCTGCGCGTCCACCAGCGGCTCGGCGATGTCGCGCGGCTGCTGCATCGCCTCCCGGATCGCGCGCGGGGTGATCTCGGTGAACACCACCCGGTGCAGCGGCTTGTCCTTGAGCAGGCCGCGCTCGCGCAGGATCTCGGCGATGTGCCAGCTGATCGCCTCGCCCTCGCGGTCCGGGTCGGTCGCGAGGTACAGGGCCTCGGCCGACTTCGCCGCCTTGGCGATCGCGTCGACGTGCCTCTCGTTCTTCTCGATCAGGTCGTAGCGCATGGCGAAGCCGCGCTCGGGGTCGACCGCGCCCTCCTTCGGCACCAGGTCGCGGACATGGCCGTAGGAGGCGAGGACCGTGAAGTCCTTGCCGAGGTACTTGTTGATCGTCTTGGCCTTGGCGGGGGACTCGACGATGAGCAGGTTCTTGGCCATGGGGGCGGAGCTTTCCGTGCGCGGGAGCGGCGTCCCGTGAAGGCAACGCAATGGGGAGGCAGACAAGGCAACGCCCGCGGCCGCGGCCACGGGCGTCACATTTATTTATTAGGAATCACACGGCCCGGCGTGGCTGTCAAGCCGCGGGCGGGCCATGGGTCCGCAAGTGCGCCGTACGTCGCGGAACGGCGGGCAAATGTGCAGGGTTGAAGCGGCTTGGAGCAGGCCCCCGCCCAGTCGGGGCGCGGGGCCAGGGGGCGGGGAGGGCGACCCCGCCGTCGCGGGCATCAACCCCGGCAGGCGGTCGGCAGGTAGCGGTCCTCGACCTCCGAGGAGCACTGCCAGGCCCCGGTCGCGGGGTCGTATTCCAGCCAGACCCGCTTGCCGTCGATGGCCGCCGTCCGCGCATCGCGCAGGGTCGCCTCGATGGCGCAGTGGCCGGTGGCGTCCATGGCGCCGACCGCGATCGAGGCAACCGACTGCCGGTCGGCGTAGCGGTCGGGCGCGCCGATGCCGGCTTCCCCGTTGACCGGGCAGCGGCCTTCGGCCTGCAGGAAGGCGGTGATCTGCCCTTCCAGCGGCGTCGCGGCCGAAACGGCCGTCGCCACCTTTGCCCGCACCGTGTAGTCCTGGTAGGCCGGAATCGCGATCGCCGCGAGGATGCCGAGGATGGCGACCAGAATGAAGATTGCCATGACCGCCACCACGATCGCCGCCGCGCCGACGTGCCGCTGCTGCCGCTCGGGCATGTCGGTGAAGGCCCAGCGGTCCACGACCTGGGTGTCCGCCACGACATCGTGCAGCGCGCGCTTGCGCTCGGTGAAGGCCGCCATCAGGAAGCCGATGTAGAAGGTGAGATAGGACAACGACGCGGCGAACCAGCGCCCGAACGCCTGCCCGCGGCCGAGGCGCCGCCCGCGCGCATCCGTCACCTTGATGCCGAGCGCGCGCTTGCCGAGCGTGGCTTGGTGGCTCGAGCTTTCCTGCAATGCGTAGTAGAGCGCCGCGCCGACGTAGTAGAGGAGCAGCAAGGCCAGGTAGACGAACCCGACCAGGACCCCCAGCGCGTCCGGGTCCGGCTTGCTCGCGGGGACCACGATGGCGACCGCGATACCGGTCACGAACAGGACCGCGTAAAACGCGCCGCCCAGGATGAAGCTGTCGATGAACAGGGCGCCCATGCGCCGCATGAAGCCCGCGTAGACGACGTCGGACGCCGAGTCGTTCATTGTCCTTCCCCCTTTTTAAAAAGGCCTTCCCCAAGGCCGTCTCTGCGACTAGTGCACCGGCTCCGGCTCGTCCAGGAACATCTGGGTTTCCATCCAGGCGTAGGCCGCTTCCGAACCGGGCTGGTCGAACAGGACCAGCAGCACGACCCATTTCAGGTCGTCCAGGTCGAGTTCGTCCTGGTCCAGCGCCAGGGCGCGGTCGAGCACCAGCTCGCGCTGCTGGGCGTCGAGCACGCCGTGCTGCTCCAGGAACAGCAGGAAGCCACGGCACTCGGCGTCGAGCTTGTCCAGCTCGGGCCCGGCGTACACGCGCACCGGTCCATCCGCGCGCGGGGCGGGCGTGGACGGGCGCTGCTCGGCGAGGGCATCGAGCCAGTCGAAGGCCTTGTGGATCTCGGCCGGGCTGAAGCCGGCCTGGGTGAGTTCTTGGAAAAGCGGGCCGTTTTGCAGGGAATCGCGATCGCCCAGCGGCGGAACGGAATCTTCGGCGATGTAGTGTTCGAACAGGTACAGCAGGACGTCCAGGATGCTCTCTTTCATTTCCCTCGGCCTGCGCCCTCGCGGGCGCTGAGGAGGACCCGGCGGACCGGGATCGCCGTCGGGCTCCGTGCCCGCCGGCGTCGTGGCGCGCCCTGCGGCGCGCCGCCGCCACACCCATGGTTGCCCATGCCCCTGGTGGCGGTCGCGACGCTTCCCTGCGCCGTCGCCCCGAGCCGGCCCGGCGGCCGCTCAGCGCTTGCGGGAATAACGGCCGTGGGCATGCACCACGCGGCCTTCCAGCTCCATGAGCAGCAGCATGGAGGACAGTTCCGCGGGCGTCAATCCGGTTCTTTCCGCCAGCTGATCCATACCCGTGGGGTCATGCCCGAGGGCTTTCCACAAGCGCTGGTGGTCGGGGGCCGGAAGGTCCGGAACGGCGGCTGAGCCGGCGGCGACGGGCGGGACGGTCGTCCCGCCCAGGCGTGCGCGCAGGGCGTCGCCGAGTTCGCCCGCCAGCGGCGCCAGCGCGGCGATCACCTCGCCCGCGTCCTCGACCAGCGCCGCGCCCTCGCGCAGCAGCCGGTGGCAGCCGCGGGCGACCGGGTTGTGGATCGAGCCGGGGATCGCGAACACCTCGCGGCCCGCGTCGGCGGCCTGGCGCGCGGTGATCAGCGCGCCCGAGCGCAGCGCGGCTTCGACCACCAGGGTGCCGAGCGACAGCCCGGCGAGGATGCGGTTGCGGTTGGGGAAGTATTCCTTCAGGGCCCGCGTGCCGGGTGGGTACTCGCTGACCACCGCGCCGGTGTCGGCGATGCGTGCGTGCAGGGCGCGGTTGGCGCGCGGGTAGGGCACGTCGGGACCGGTGCCGAGCACGGCGACGGTGAGGCCGCCGGCGGCGAGCGCGGCCTCGTGCGCGGCGGTGTCGATCCCGGCCGCCATGCCGCTGGCCACGCCGAAGCCGGCGGCGGCCAGCGCGCCCGCGAACGCGCGCGCGTTGTCCAGCCCGCCGGCGCTGGCCGCGCGGCTGCCGACCACCGCCAGGTGCGGGTGCCACAGCCGGGCCGGTTCGCCGGCGACGAACAGCGCCACCGGCGGGTTCGCGCCCCGGCGCAACAGGGGGGGATAGTCGGGATCGGTCCAGCCGACCAGGTGGTGGCCGGCGGCTTGCAGCCACGCGTGCCCGCGCGCCAGCGCAGCAGGGTCCGGCCTGCGCAGCGTCGCGACCTGTTCCGGGCCCAGCCCGGCGGCGCGCCAGGCGTGTGCGCCGGCGGCGAGCGCAGCGGTGGCGCCGCCGTGGGTTTCCAGCAGCGCGCGCCGCGCGGCGATCCCACCGCCGGCGAGCACCAGCCGCAGCAGCGCGTCGGTCGCCTCGTCCATGCCGGGCAGCCTGCGCCGGAAACGGCGACGGCGCCCTCGGGCGCCGTCGCGTGCGTGTGTCGGAAACTTCCGCGCGTCAGTACGGCGCGTCCGGATGCTTGAGCTCGTAGCCCACGCGCACCGGCTTGATCGCGTCCATCACCAGGCCGTAGCTGACCTTGTCGAAGGTGCGGAAGATCATCACGTGGCCGGCGAACTCGTCGGGCAGGCGCGTCTTGGCGTCGTGGCCGACGCTGTCTTCCGAGCGGTTCATGTCGTGCTCGACCCGGTCGACGACGTTGCTGCCCTGGCGCCAGATCGAGAATACGGTACCGTTGTCCACGCCCTCGCGGGCGCCGACCGACAGCGCGACCACGTCGCGCTTGCCGCCGCTGGTCAGCATGTCGGCCACCGCCAGCACCCGCGCGCGGCCGTACTCGAGCTGCTGCTTGGGGGCGTGCGGGACGAATTGCAGGTCGTAGCTGCGGGCGTCGACCGGGATCACGCGGTCGCCGACGCGCACGTCGCGGCCCTCGCTGTCCAGCACCAGGGTGCTGGCCTCGATATCGCCGGTCTCGCCGCGGGTGAGGGTGCCGGCGCCCTGGCGCATCAGTTCGAAGCCGAGCAGCTCGTGGCCCGCATCCGGGGTCACGACGTTCGTCCAGTACTGCTGGAAGTCGACCAGGCGGCGGCCGCGGGCGTCGAGGTCGTCCGTGTGGAACAGGTCGCAGCAGGCGCCGGTGCGGTCCAGGCGGGTGTAGCGCACGGTCGGGCGCACCACCAGGAAGCGCTGGCCCGGCTGCGCGCCGGCCAGGCCCTTGATGTAGGCGAGTTGGCCCTGGGTGGCGTGCATCCGGTCCTCTTCGAGGCCGACGACGTACGGCAGCTGGTCGAACTGGTCGACCACGCGCAGGTCCTTCAGGAAGGGTTCGACGTCGGCCAGCGGGATCGCGTTGATCGGCGCCTCGGTGCGCGGGCCCGGCTCGACCGCGACGCGGTCGAGGTAGGCCAGGCTGAGCACGTCGCCCGGATAGATCAGGTGCGGGTTCTTGACCTGCGGGTTGGCCTGCCAGATTTCCGGCCACAGCCAGGGCTTCTGCAGGAAGCGGCCGGCGATGTCCCACAGCGTGTCGCCGCGCTTGACGACGTAGGTGTCCGGGTGGTCGCCCCGTACCTCGACGGCGGCGGCATAGGCCGTGACGGTCAGCAACGCGACGGCGAACACCGTCCGCAGCCCTTGAGAAAGGCGCTTAAGCTTGGCGGCCATCTACCCGCTCCCCTTGGAGATTTCCCCTTCCAGCCCGGTCACTTTAGACCACAGGACGCGCGTCTTGGCAAGACGGCGGGGGTACAATCGGGGCGACTTCCCGCCCCCGGGCGCGGCCGCCGCTTGCGGATGTGACCGCCGCCCCCATTTCGTCCGCCATGGCCCAGCTTCCGATCCTCGAGTTCCCCGATCCGCGCCTGCGCACGGTCGCCGCGCCGGTCGACCCGGCCTGGCTGGCCGAACCGGCCACCGGCCAGCTGATCGACGACATGTTCGAGACCATGTACGCCGCCCCCGGCATCGGCCTGGCGGCGAGCCAGGTCGACGTGCACCGGCGCTTCATGGTCATTGACGTCAGCGAGGAAAAGAACCGGCCGCTGGTGTTCGTCAATCCGCAGATCGTCGCCCGCGCGGGCGAGCAGGTCTGCCAGGAGGGTTGCCTGTCGGTGCCCGGCATCTTCGCCGACGTCACCCGCGCCGGCGAGATCACGGTGCGGGCGCTGGACCGTGACGGCCAGCCGTTCGAACTGGCGGCCGACGGCCTGCTCGCGGTGTGCATCCAGCACGAGATGGACCACCTCGAGGGCAAGCTGTTCGTCGACTACCTGTCGCCGCTCAAGCGCGAGATGGTGCGCAAGAAGCTGGCCAAGGCGCGGCGCCAGGCGGCGGCCTGACGCCTTCGCGCCGCGGGTCCCGGGCGCGCACGCCGCAACGCGCGGGCGCTGGGGTCCGGCGCGTTCGCACCATCCCTTCCCCGCAGGTGCACAGATGAGACTGGTCTTCGCCGGCACCCCCGAGTTCGCCGTCCCCGCGCTGCGCGCCGCCGCCCAGCGCGGTGAAGTGGTCGCCGTCTACACCCAGCCCGACCGCCCCGCCGGCCGCGGCCGCGCGCTGGCGCCGTCGCCGGTCAAGCGCGAGGCGCTGCTGCGCGGCCTGCCGGTGCTGCAGCCCGAAACGCTGAAGGGCGAGTTGTCGCGCGACGCCCTGCGCGCGCTGCAGCCGGACCTGATGATCGTGGTCGCCTACGGCCTGTTGCTGCCCCCAAAGATCCTCGAGATCCCGCGTTTCGGCTGCTGGAACGTGCACGCCTCGCTGCTGCCGCGCTGGCGCGGCGCGGCGCCGATCCAGCGCGCGATCGAAGCCGGCGACAGCGAGACCGGCGTGTGCCTGATGCAGATGGAGAAGGGCCTGGACACCGGCCCGGTGCTGCTCGAGCAACGCACCCCGATCGGCGCGCAGGAAACCGCCGGCCAGCTGCACGACCGCCTGGCGGAACTCGGCGCGCAGGTGCTGGCCGACGGCCTCGGCCTGCTGCGCGCCGGGATGCGGCCGGTGCCGCGGCCACAGCCGGCGCAAGGCGTGACCTACGCGCACAAGCTCGACAAGGCGGAAGCGCGGCTGGACTGGTCGCTGCCGGCCGCCACCCTGGCGCGCAAGGTGCGCGCGTTCCACCCGTGGCCGGTCGCCGAAGCCGACATCGCCGGCGAGCGGTTGCGCATCCACGGCGCGATCGCGCTCGACGTCGACCACGCCGCGCCGCCCGGCACGCTGCTGCAGGCCGGTCGCGACGGCCTCGACATCGCCTGCGGCGACGGCGCGCTGCGGGTGCGCGTGCTGCAGCGCGCGGGCGGCCGCGCGATCACCGCGGCCGACTACCTCAACGCGCGCCGCGATCTGGCCGCGCGCGCATGAATCCAGCGGCCGCCAGCGGCGCCGGCGTCGCCCTGCGCGTGCTCGCCGCGCGCGTGCTGCACGCAGTGGCGGAGCAGGGCCGTTCACTGAAGGCGGAGCTGGCCGTCGCGCTGCCGACGCTGGCCGATCCGCGCGACCGCGCGCTGCTGGAGGCGATCGTGTTCGCCGCGTTGCGCGAGCGAGCGCGCTTCGACGCCGCGCTCGCCGCGTGGATGGACAAGCCGCTCGGGCGGCGCGACGCGCCGCTGCGCGCGCTGCTGCACGCCGGCTTCGCCCAGCTGGTGCTGGAACTGCCGGCGCACGCCGCGCTGGCGGCGACGGTGGAGGCCGCGCGCGCGCTCGGCCGCACGCACCAGGCCGGCCTGGTCAACGCGCTGCTGCGCCGCGCGCAGCGCGAGGGGCTGCCTGCGGCGGAGCCGGGCGCCGACTGGCCGCAATGGCTGCGCGAACGCATCGCCGCGGACTGGCCGGAACACGCGCAGGACATCTTCGCCGCCGCCACGCGGCCCGCGCCGCTGTGGCTGCGCGTCAACCGCCGACAGACCACGCCTGCGGCGTATGCGCAGCGCTTGCGCGAGGCCGTCATCGACGCGGAGGCGAGCGACCTGCTGCCCGACGCCTTGCGCGTGGACGTGCCGGTCGCGGTCGCCGCGCTGCCGGATTTCGCGGACGGTGCCGCGTCGGTGCAGGACGGCAGTGCGCAGCTGGTCGCCGATGCGCTGGCGCCGGCGCCGGGCGCGTCGGTACTCGACGCCTGTGCCGCGCCCGGCGGCAAGGCCGCGCACCTGCTGGAGCGCGATCCGGCGTTGCGCTTGCTCGCGCTCGATACCGACGCGCGCCGCCTGCGCCGGATCGGCGAGACCTTCGCCCGACTGCGGCTGGGCGAGGACGCGCGGCTGCAGTGCGCGGATGCCGCCGAGGTCGCGGCCTGGTGGGACGGCGTGCCTTTCGACGCGATCCTGCTGGACGCACCGTGCAGCGCCACCGGCGTGGTCCGCCGCCAGCCCGACATCCTGCTGCACCGGCGCGCGTCCGACGTCGCCGCGCTGACCGCGCTGCAGGCGCGCCTGCTCGACGCGCTGTGGCCGACGCTGGCGCCCGGCGGCACGTTGCTGTACGCGACCTGCTCGCTGCTGCGCGCGGAGAACGACGCGCAGGTCGCCGCCTTCCTGGCGCGCGCGCCGGACGCGCGCCTGCAGCCGCTGGACGCGCGCTTCGGCCACGACACCGGCGCCGGCCACCAGCGCTTCCCGGGCGAGGACGGCATGGATGGGTTCTTCTATGCGCGGCTGGTGAAGGGCTGACGCAGGGACTTGCCCCCACCCCGATCCTCCCCCGCAAGCGGGAGAGGGGGAACAGCACGCGGCGGCGGGGTGCGGGGCTTTCACCTCTCCCGCTTGCGGGAGAGGTCGAGCGCGCCAGCGCGAGGGTGAGGGCGCCGCTGCGGGGAAGTGAGCAAAAGCGGCACGCGTCGATCCTCTCCGCAACCGGGCGGGAGCGCCAAAATCGTCTAACGTTCCCGTCCCGCAACTGGCTTCGCTTCCCGCATGCTGCAGACCGCTCGTTCCCGCGACACCTGGCTGTTCTGGCTGATCGCCCTGCTGGTGATCGGCGCGGGCCTGGGCCTGCGCGATCCCTGGCCGGCCGACGAGCCGCGCTTCGCGTTGGTCGCCAAGCAGATGGTGGAGAGCGGCAACTGGCTGTTCCCGCACCGCGGCGTGGAGCTGTATTCGGACAAGCCGCCGATGCTGATGTGGCTGCAGGCGGCGGCGTACACCGTGCTGCGCGACTGGCGGGTGGCGTTCCTGCTGCCGTCGCTGCTTGCCGCGCTCGGCACCCTGTGGTGCGTGGTCGACCTCGGCCGCCGCCTGTGGACGCGCAAGGTCGGCCTGGTCGCGGGCTGGGCGCTGCTGTTCGCGCTGCAGTTCACCTACCAGGCGAAGAAGGCGCAGATCGATCCGCTGGTGACGTTCTGGATCACGCTGGCCAACTACGGGCTGCTGCGCTTCTTCCTGGAGGCGCGCGGCGGGCGGCCGGACTGGCGCATGTGGTGGCTGGGCTGGTTCGCGGCGGGGCTGGGCACGATCACCAAGGGCGTCGGCGTGCTGGCGCTGGTGATGCTGCTGCCGGCGTGCTGGGCGGCGTGGCGCGGCTGGCGCGGGATTCGCGTGCCGCTGCGCGACTGGCGGTTGCTGCTGGGGCCTCTGGCGTTCGCCGCGGCGGCGGCGGTGTGGCTGGTGCCGATGCTGAGCGTCGCGCTGACGCGCCACGATCCGGCCTTCGCCGCCTACGTGCAGGACATCCTGTTCCGCCAGACCGCAGGCCGTTACGCGAAGTCCTGGGATCACCCGCAGCCCCCCTGGTACCACCTCGGCGTGATGCTGACGATGTGGCTGCCGCCGATGCTGGCGCTGCCATGGGCACTGCCGGCGTGGCGCCGCCGCCTGCGCCGGCGCGATCCGCGCTTCCTGCTGCCGCTGGCGTGGTGGCTGTTCGTGCTGGTGTTCTTCTCGATCCCGAGCGGCAAGCGCGACGTCTACGTGATGCCGGCGCTGCCGATGGCCTGCCTGGCGTTGGCGCCGCTGCTGCCGGGCATCGTGCGCAAGGTCTGGGCGCGGCGGCTGGCGTGGGGCTTCGCGCTCGCGCTGGTGGCGGTGTGCCTGGGCGGCGGGCTGGCGATGCTGTTCGGCGATCCCGCCTTCGAGGCGCGCTTCGCCGCCGAGCGCGGCTTCGCCGCGGGTGCCGACGCGATCGCCTGGCTGCTGCTGGCGATGGGCGGCTGGGGCCTGGCCGGCGCGTTGTGGTTCCGGCGCCGGCCGCTCGCGGCGATGTTGAACATGCTCGCCGGCATGTGGGTGCTGTACGGCGTGGTCGCCTATCCGCTGCTCAACCCGTCCAGTTCCGCGCGCGGGCTCATGGAGGCGGTGGGCGAACGCATCGGCCCGCACACCGAACTCGGCCTGGTCGCGTGGAAGGAACAGAACCTGCTGATGGCCGACCGTCCGGCGAAGACCTGGGGCTTCGTGATGCCGCCGCACGCGCAGCTGGCCGCGGCGATGCCGTGGCTGCGCGCGGACCCTTCGCGCAAGGTGCTGATCCTGGAAGCCGCGATGGGTCCGTGCGTGGACCAGGCGCATGCCGAGTACGCGGGCGTGTCCAACCGCCGCCGCTGGTGGCTGATCGATGCGTCCGCGTTGCGCCCCGGCTGCACCCCGCCGCCGGTGAAGGACTGGCGCGGCGCGGACTACGAGTAGCTCAGGCGCCCGCCAGCGCGGCCAGCGCGGCGACCGCGTCGTCCAGGCCGTTGCGCAGGCCGAGCGCCCGCGCGCCGGCACGCAGTGCCGCGCGCGCGTCGGGGTCGTGGGCGAGCGCCTGCAGCGCGTCCGCGAGCGCCTCGGGCGACGCCGACGGCAGCGCCGCGCGCACCGCGCCGCGCGCCGCCAGCCAGCGCACGCGCGCCGCCTGTTCCGGCTGCAGCGGCACCGCCAGCGCCGGCGCCTCCAGCGCCAGCGCCTGCACCAGCAGGCTGCCGCCGGCGAGCAGGGCGACCCGTGCGCCGGCGAGCAGGCCCATCAGCTCGGCGTTCGGCAGGCGCGACACCACGTGCGCGGGCGCCGGCGCCTCGCACGCGACCGCGACCGTCGCGATGCCATGCCGGGCCAGCGCGGTCGCGGTCGCGCCGAACAACGCCGCGGCGTCGCGGCCGTCGTCGAGGACGTGGCGGCCGCCGCCGGTGCACACCACGGCGTAGACCGCGTCGGGCGGCAGTCCGCAGCGCAGGCGCAGCGCGTCCACCGGCGCCGGCGGGGCGAACAGCGTCGCGAACCGGCGCACGGCGACCCGCGGATGCCGCCAGCGGGCCCAGCGCTCGCGCCAGCCGGGCGGATCCAGCAGTTCGGCGCCGACCAACCAGTGTTCGTCGAGCAGGGCCATGCGTCGTCCGCGCAATCCGCGGTTGCGCGCGCTCGGACGCGAACTGACCAGCACGGTGCGCGCGTTCGCCGCGCGGGCCGCACGCAGGCTCTCCACCCGCGCGTTGCCGTCGAACACCACCACCGCCGGCCGCAGCGCGCGGATCGCGGCGGCGACTTCGCCCGGTACCCGGGTCGGCGACGCCGCCAGCCAATGCACGGGGAAGCCCGGATCCGCGGTACCCGACGCCAGCGCGAAATGCGCCTCGCAATCCGGCGCGCGCGCTCGCAGCGCCTGCGCCAGCAGGCGGCAGCGCTGCACCTCGCCGCTGCCTGCGCTGCCGGACACGGGGACGAACAACAGGCGAGCGGGCATCATGGGTCCTTCGGGGCGCGCCGAGTGTAGCCTCGCCCCCAGGCAACCTGGCAGCGACGCATGGCCGACGTGCCCGTCACCTTCTACGCCGACGTGCCCGACGCCGAGCTCGCCGGCTGGCGCGCGCTGCGACCCGACGCCGAGCCGCAGCGCCTGGTCCACGGCGACGAATGCTGGATTGCGCAGACCCACGCGCGCCTGCGCGATGCCGGCGTCGCGGTGCGCATGGACAACCGCGTGCCCGACGACGGCCTGGTGATCTTCTATGCCGGCGACAAGCGCGCGGTGCGTCGCGCCTTCGATCCGCGCGGGCGCGCGCTGCTGGTGGCGGTGCGCAGCGATCGCCACCCGGTCGGCTTCGCCGATGTCGAGATCGTGCAGAACGCGTCGTCCGCCGACGGCGCGCGCACCCGCCACGTGCCGCACTGGCCGCAGGCGGGCCTGCTGCCGCGCGATCCGGCGCGCGGCGCGCGCGTGCGCACGGTGCTGTTCCCCGGCACGCCGCAGAACCTGCACCCGGGGTTCGCCGGAGACGCATGGCGGCGGTTCCTCGCCGAGCGCGACCTCGCATTCCGCTGCCACTACGCCAATGCCTGCGGCGGGCCGCCCGACTGGCACGACTACCGCGACGTCGACGTCATGCTCGCGATCCGGCCGGCGGACATGGGCCTGGTCCCGCACAAGCCGGCGTGGAAGCTGTTCAACGCCTGGCTGGCCGGTGTGCCGGCGATCCTCGGCCCCGAGGCGGGCTACCGCGAGCTGCGCCGCGATCCGCTCGACTACCTCGAGGCCGCCGATCCCGCGGCGGCGATGCGCGCGCTCGCGCGCCTGCTGGACGAACCCGGGCTGTACGCGGCGATGGTCGCCAACGGCGCCGTGCGCGGGGCGGACTTCACCGTCGCCGCGACCCTGCGTCGCTGGCAGGACCTGCTCGCCGGACTGTCGGCGCTGTGCGCGGATCCCGCGCGGCGCCCGCAATCGGTGTTCGCGCGCCGGCGCCGCGAACTCTGGTTCCACCTGCGCCGGCCGTGGAAGCCCTACGGCTGAGTCAGCGCCGGCGCCGCTCGATGGCGCGGTAGGGGTTGTCCTCGCCGCGGCCGGACGGGCGCAGGGTGTAGCGCTTGTAGGTCCACTGGTACTGGGCCGGATCGCGGCGCGCGATCGCCTCCACCGCGCCGTTGAGCGCGGCGACCGCGACCTCCGGGTCGGGCCCGGCGATCGCCGCCGGCGCCTGCGTCAGGTGCAGCGCGTAGTCCTCGCCGTCGCCGATCCGCTCGCACCAGGCGAACAGCACCGCCGCGCCGGTGCGCGCCGCCAGTCGCGGCAGCAGGGTCATGGTCAGCGCCGGCAGGCCGAAGAAGGGCGCGAATTCGCCTTCGCCGACCTTGGGCTGCTGGTCGGGCAGGATGCCGACCACGCCACCGGCCTGCAGTCGCTTGAGCAGCTGGCGCACCGCGGCGGCGCCTTCGGCCGGGACCTGGGTGACGCGCTCGCCGGCGTCGGCGCGCACCCGGCGCAGGAAGGCCTCGCCGACCGCCGACTCCGGCGGCCGGTACAGGATCGCCAGCGGCGTGCGCGCGGCCAGCCACTGGTTGAGCAGTTCCCAGTTGCCGTGGTGCGGCGCGGCCACGATCAGGCCGCGGCCGGACGCGAGCGCGGCGTCGAACAGCTCGACGCCGTGCAGTTCGCGGATCCGGGCGAGGTTGGCGGCCGGCGCGCCGGTCCAGATTTGCAGGGTGTCCAGCGCCTGGCGCGCGGTGTTGCGCAGGATCGCGCGCTGCAGCGCGGCGCGCTCGGCGGCCGGCATGGCCGGGAAGGCGAGTTCGAGGTTGCGCCGGGCGACCCGGCTCTCGCGCGCGTCCAGCCGGCCCCACAGCCAGGCGACGGCGCCGGCGAGCGCGCGCCGCAGCGGCGCGGGCAGGTGGCCGACCAGCCAGGCGAGGGCGTACAGGAGGGCGGCGGAGAGTTCGGTCACCGCGGAAGTCTAGCGGGGCCACCGCCACGGACCGCGGCGCGCACCGCCGGACGCAGGCTGCGCGCCAGTACCGGCCGCCCTTATCGTTGTCCTTCCTCCATCGAACGGGACCGCCATGCTCGCCCTGATCCAGCGCGTCACCGAGGCCCGGGTGGAGGTGGACGGCGCCACCGTCGGCGCGATCGGGCCCGGCCTGCTGGCGCTGGTCGGGGTCGAGCCGGGCGACGGGCCGGCGCAGGTCGAACGCATGACCGCCCGCCTGCTCGGCTACCGGGTCTTCGCCGACGCCGCCGGGCGGATGAACCGCTCGTTGGCCGACACCGGCGGCGGGCTGCTGCTGGTCAGCCAGTTCACCCTCGCCGCGGACACCGCCAGCGGCATGCGGCCGGGCTTCAGCATCGCGGCGCCGCCGGCCGAAGCTGAACGCATCTTCGACGACCTGCTCGCAACCTGCCGCCAACGCCACCCGGCAGGGGTGGAAAGCGGCCGGTTCGGGGCCCATATGACGGTCAGTCTGGTGAACGACGGCCCGGTGACCTTCCTGCTGCGGGCCTGAGCCCCCGCCACCCGGCTGCCTTCCCGCTTTCTTCGCCGAAAATTGCGGCGTGGTGCAGGGGGCGCTCACCCGCTCGCGGTATAATGCACGGTTCCGTCTTTCCTTCTTTTCCGGTGGCGCGCCCCATGGCCAACGAACGTCAGGCCCCGCAATCCGACATCAAGCAGCTGATCAGCAAGGGCCTGGAGCAGGGCTACCTGACCTATGCCGAGGTCAACGACCACCTCCCCGACGACCTCGTCGATCCGGAGCAGATCGAAGACATCATCGGCATGATCAACGGCATGGGCATCGAGGTGCACGAGATCGCGCCCGATGCCGAGACCCTGCTGCTCGCCGACGGCAACACCGGCGGCCGCGAGGTCGACGACACCGCCGCCGAGGAAGCCGCGGCGACGCTGTCCGCGCTCGACTCCGAGGGCGGCCGCACCACCGACCCGGTGCGCATGTACATGCGCGAGATGGGCACGGTCGAGCTGCTGACGCGCGAGGGCGAGATCGCGATCGCCAAGCGCATCGAGGAAGGACTGAACCAGATGCTGTCGGCGCTGGCCAGCTTCCCGTGGTCGGTGCAGCTGCTGCTCGAGGAGTACGAGCTGCACAAGGCCGGCAAGAAGCGCCTGGCCGACATCGTGGTCGGCTTCAACGACGTCGAGGAGCCGGTCCCGGAAGTGCCGGTCGCCGAGGCCGAGGCCGACAGCGACGCCGAGGGCGACGAGGAGGACGAGGACGAGGACGGCGGCAGCGAGGAAGCCGCGCCGACCGGCCCGGATCCGGCCGAGGTCGCGCGGCGGATGGAGCTGCTGGCGGCGACCTTCGCCAAGTTCCAGCGTTCCTACGCCAAGAACGGCGCCTCGGCGAAGGCGGCGATCAAGCTGCGCGAGGAGATGTCCGAGCAGTTCATGACCCTCAAGCTGCCGCTGCCGCTGACCGACACGCTGGTGCGCAAGGTCCGTGACGTGCTCGGCCAGATCAAGGAGCACGAGCGCCGCATCCTCGACCTCGCCACCCGCGTGGCGAAGATGCCGCGCAAGGACTTCATCCGCGCCTGGGAAGGCAACCACACCAACCTCGAGTGGGTGGACGAGTTGCTCAAGCGCAAGCAGAAGTGGTCCAGCGGCCTGCGCGACGTCAAGGACCAGATCATCGCCGAGCAGGAAGCGACCATCGCGATCGAGCAGGCGATGCAGGTCACCCTGGCCGACATCAAGGACATCAGCCGGCAGATGGCCTACGGCGAGGCCAAGGCACGCAAGGCCAAGAAGGAGATGGTCGAGGCCAACCTGCGCCTGGTGATCTCGATCGCCAAGAAGTACACCAACCGCGGCCTGCAGTTCCTCGACCTGATCCAGGAAGGCAACATCGGCCTGATGAAGGCGGTCGACAAGTTCGAGTACCGCCGCGGCTACAAGTTCTCGACCTACGCCACCTGGTGGATCCGCCAGGCGATCACCCGCTCGATCGCGGACCAGGCGCGCACCATCCGCATCCCGGTGCACATGATCGAGACGATCAACAAGCTCAACCGCATCTCGCGGCAGATGCTGCAGCAGTTCGGCCGCGAACCGACGCCCGAGGAGCTGTCCAGGGAAATGGACATGCCCGAGGACAAGATCCGCAAGGTGATGAAGATCGCCAAGGAACCGATCTCGATGGAGACGCCGATCGGCGACGACGAGGATTCGCACCTCGGCGATTTCATCGAGGACACCAACGTCGAGTCGCCGATCGAGGCCACCACCAACACCAACCTGACCGAGACGGTGCGCGACGTGCTGGCCGGCCTGACCCCGCGCGAGGCCAAGGTGCTGCGCATGCGCTTCGGCATCGACATGAACACCGACCACACCCTCGAGGAGGTCGGCAAGCAGTTCGACGTCACCCGCGAGCGCATCCGCCAGATCGAGGCGAAGGCGCTGCGCAAGCTGCGCCATCCCAGCCGTTCGGAACAGCTGCGCAGCTTCCTCGACATCGACTGAGCCGCGCCGCCATCGCAGGAACCGCAGGAGCCCGCCATGCGCGGGCTCCTGTTTTTCCGGCCGCCGCCGCGACGCAGCCCGCGCCCGCGCGGGGGTTGCCTGCCCGGCGCGAATCCCCGACCCTTGCGCGCGATGACCGCGCCGCACATCCCCGACGAGGTCCGGCGGTTCCTGCTGGGCGTCATCCCGTCGGTGCCGCACCTGGAAGCGCTGCTGCTGCTGCACGCCGACCCGGCGCGCGGCTGGGACGCGATCGCGCTCGCCGGCCGCCTCTATCTCGATCCGGCGCGCGCGGCGGCGCTGCTCGCCGACCTCGAGCGCGCCGAGCTGGCCGTGGCGGGCGACGAGGGGCACCGGTTCGCCTGCGACCCGGCGCTGGCCGCGGTGGTCGGCGAACTCGCGCGCGTGTACGCCCGGCATGTGGTCGCGGTCGCCGAACTGATCCATTCCACCCCCGACCGTCGGGCCCGGCGCTTTGCCGACGCCTTCCTCCTGCGCAAGGACACCTGAGCATGGCGATCCTGATCTATGCCCTGTGCGCGCTGGCCGCCTTCGCCTGCGCCGTGCTGCTGCTGCTCGGCGCGCGCCGCACCCGCTCGCGCATGCTGTTCTGGAGCGGGCTGTGCTTCGTCGGGCTGGCGCTGGTCAACCTGATGGTGGTGGTGGCCGCGGCCACCGGCGACCCGCGCGCGCTGTGGGACGCGCGCCTGCTGGTCGCGCTCGGCGCGGTGGCGCTGCTGCTGTACGGGCTGATCGTGGAGGAGCGCTGACATGTCGACCTTCCTGCTCGGCGCCATCGCCATGGGCTGCGCGACCGCCGCGCTGCTGTTCCTGCGCTTCTGGCGCGACAGCCGCGACCGCCTGTTCCTGTACTTCGCGCTGTCCTTCCTGATGGAGGCGTTCAACCGCGCGATGTTCGCCCTCAACGGCGCGCGCCTGGAGGAGGCCCGGCTGTATTACCTGATCCGGCTGGCCAGCTACCTGCTGATCCTGTGGGCGATCGTCGAGAAGAACCTGCCGCGCCGCCCGCGCGGCTGAAGCCCGCTACCATGGCCGGCACGGGCCTATAGCTCAATGGTCAGAGCAGAGGACTCATAATCCTTTGGTTCCAGGTTCGAGTCCTGGTGGGCCCACCACGCCGCCGTCGGTCGCGGGGCGCTGAAGGAAATTCCGACGCGGACCCGCGACGCCGGCCGACCCGGCGCGGGACGGTGCGCGGATGGGCGGCGTGGCGCCGGACACGCACGCTGCTGGGCAAGCCCCTCGCCGGATCCCGCCATGCGCCCGCGCCTGCTGCCCAGCCTGCTCGCCTGCCTGTTGTCCCTGCCCGCGCCGGCGGTGCTGCCGGTCGCCGTGGCCGCGCCGCCGCGGGTGATGCTGCCGACCCGCTTCCATGCCGGTCTCGATGTCGCCGCCTACTGGGTCAGCGAGAAGCTCGACGGCGTGCGCGGGCGCTGGGACGGCCGGCGCCTGCTGACCCGAGGCGGCGAGCCGATCGAGGCGCCGGCGTGGTTCACCGCCGGCTGGCCGCGGCAGCCGCTGGATGGCGAGCTGTGGATCGGCCGGGGTCGCTTCGAGGATGTCAGCGCGCTGGTGCGCAGCCTGCGCGTAGACGATGCCGCCTGGCGGCAGGTGCGTTTCATGGTCTATGACCTGCCGGACGATCCGGGCCGCTTCGGCCGGCGCGTCGCGCACATGCGCGAGTTGCTGGCGACGGCGGGTGTGCCGTGGCTGCGCGCGGTCCCGCAATTCCGCGTCGCCGACCGCGCCGCGCTCGACGCGCGCCTGCGCGCGGTGGTCGCGGCCCGCGGCGAGGGCCTGGTCCTGCACCACGACGCCGCGCATTACCGCGCCGGTCGCAGCGAGGACCTGGTCAAGTACAAGCCGCACGACGACGCCGAGGCGCGGGTGGTCGGCTACAGCCCCGGGCGCGGCAAGTACGCCGGCCTGCTCGGCGCGTTGATCGTGGAGCGCGCGGACGGGCTCCGCTTCCGCATCGGCACCGGTTTCAGCGATGCGGAGCGCGCGCATCCGCCGGCGCGCGGGAGCTGGGTCATCTACCGCTACGACGGCCTGACCGGCAACGGCACGCCGCGCTTCGCCCGTTTCCTGCGCGTCCGCCATGACCCGCCGCCGCCCGATCCCAGGTAAGCGAGGCGCGCGGCTTTTGGCCACGCGCAAGCGATTGAAGCTTTACACATAAAGGACTAGCGTCCTGCACGAGACCGCGCAGGATGGCCGCATCGCGATCGGCGATGCCCCTGGAGTTCTTCCATGAAACCCGTCTTCCCGCTGTTCGTGTCGTTCGCCCTGCTGGCCGCCGGCCCGGCCATGGCGCACGCGGCCGACGCCCAGCACGTGCCCGCCAGCCAGGCCGCCGCACCGGCCGCGCCGCAGCTGCATGCGGCGATGCGCTCGCTCTGGCACGGCCATATCGTCAACACCCGCGACTACGCGATGGCGCTGCACGCCGGCGACCAGGCGAAGGCGGACAAGGCCGCCGGCGCTGTGGTCGCCAACGCCAGGCAGATCGCCGACGCGGTCGCCGGCTTCTACGGCAAGCCCGCGGGCGAACGCATGCTGCAGCTGCTCGCAGGCCACTGGGGCGCGGTCAAGGCGATGACCGACGCGCGTGCCAAGGGCGACACCGCCGGTTCCAACAAGGCGATGGCCGATCTCGCCGCGAACGCGGGCGAAATCGCCAAGTTCCTCGCCGGCGCCAACCCGAACCTGCCGGAGGACACCGTGCGCGGCCTGCTCCTGCAGCACGGCGCCGACCACGGCCAGCAGGTCGGCCAGATCATGGCCGGCGACGGCAAGGGCGAGGCCGAGACCTGGAAGCACATGCAGGCGCACATGGACACGATCGCCGACGCGCTCGCCGGCGCGATCGCCAAGCAGTTCCCCGACAAGGCGAGCTGATGGCGCAGGGCCTGGCCCGCTTCGGCGAAACCCAGCAGCGGCTGCTCCGGCAGCTGCTGCAGGCCGGCGCGGCCGGCAGCGCGGTGGAGACGCTGTGCGAGCGGCTGCGGATCAGCCACAACGCCGTGCGCCAGCATCTGACCGCGCTGATCGGTCGCGGCGTGGTCGAGCGCGCCGCCTCGCAGCCGACCGGTGGCCGCCCGCAGGCGCGCTTCGCGCTCACCGCGGAAGGCCGCGAACTGTTCCCGCGCAACTACGGCGCGATCGCCGGCGCGCTGCTTTCGCAACTGCACGCGCGCCTGGGCGAGGCGGAAGTCGCGACGATGCTGCAGGAACTCGGCACGACCGTCGCCGCCACCCAGCCCGCGTTGCAGCCCGACGACGCGCCGGACGGCCTGGCCCGCGCGCTCGCACAGCGGCTGGACGCACTCGGCTACGAGGCGCTGCCCGCGCGCCACGGCGACGAATGGCAGGTGGAGGCCTTCAACTGCGTCTTCCACGCGCTGGCCCGCCAGCACCCGCAGGTGTGCAAGTTCGACCTCGCCTACATGGAGGCGGCCACCGGGCGCCGCATCCACCACATGGAATGCATCGTGCGCGGCGGCCACGTCTGCCGCTTCCGGATCGGCGCCCCGCGCGGCGCCCGCAACGACGAATCCGGCGACGGTTGACGGGGCCACCGTGCCCATCGCCACAATGCGGCATGGACACGCTGCTCGAAACCATCGAACAGGACACCGGCCCGGACCCGCAGTGGAGCGTGCTGTGGCTGCACGGCCTAGGTGCCGACGGCCACGACTTCGCCCCGATCGTGCCGCAGCTGGTGCGCCGCGACTGGCCCGCGCTGCGCTTCGTGTTCCCGCACGCGCCGGTGCGGCCGGTGACGATCAACGGCGGCGTGCGCATGCGCGCCTGGTACGACATCCGCGACCTGGACCTCGGCAATCGCGCGGACGAGGCGGGGGTCGCCGAGTCCGTCGCCCAGGTCGAGGCGCTGGTCGCGCGCGAGGCGGCGCGCGGCGTGCCCGCGCGGCGGGTGTTCCTCGCCGGCTTCTCGCAGGGCGGCGCGATCGCCCTCGCCGCCGGCCTGCAGCGGGCTTCGCCGTTCGCCGGGCTGGTCGCGCTGTCCACCTACCTGCCGATGCACGAGCGCGCCGCCGGCCTGCTGGCCAACGGCGCCAATGCGCAGCCGGTGTTCATGGCCCACGGGCTGCAGGACCCGGTGGTGCCGTACGCGGCCGGCGAGGCCAGCGCGCGGATGCTCGCCGCGCTCGGCTTCGAGGTCGACTGGCACCGCTACCCGATGCCGCACGCGGTCTGTCCCGAGGAGGTGCGCGACCTCGGGGACTGGCTGTCGCGGCGCTTCGCCGACGCGGGCTGAGCGCGGGCGATGGATCACGCCCGCGCCGGCGAACCGTGGCTGCCGGACCTGTGCCGGCTGCCGCGGCTGGCGACCATGTTCGGCGTGGCGGAGCTGGTCGTGCTGGTGCTCGCGCTCGCGCCGGACGGTGGTACGCACTGGAACCTGTCGCGCTTCGTCTCCGCCAGCGCGTTCGCGCTGTGGCTGGCGCTCACCATCGCGGTGCTGCTGTGCGTGTCGCGGCGGGCGCTGTCGCGGTTGCCGGTGCCGCTGGGGGCGATGGCGGCGGTGGCCGGGGCGGCCCTCGTCGCTTTGCTCGGCGCGGCGATGCTGTACCAGCTCGACCGCGGCCTCGGCAGCGGGCTGGTGCCGGCGGCGGTGCGACTGCCGCAGTTCACCCTCGGCAGCGCCGCGATCGCCGCGCTGATCACCGCGGTGGTGCTGCGCTACCTGTACGCCGTGGACGGCTGGCAGGCGCAGGTGCGGGCCAGTGCGCGTGCCGAGGCCGACGCCCTCCAGGCGCGGATCCGCCCGCATTTCCTCTTCAACAGCATGAACGCCATCGCCGGCCTGGTCCGCCGCGACCCGGCGCTGGCCGAACGCGCGGTGCTCGACCTGAGCGACCTGTTCCGCGCCGCGCTCGGGGCCGGCGACGAGTCCTCCTCGCTGGCCGAGGAGGTCGAGCTCGCCCAGCGCTACCTCGCGATCGAGACGCTGCGCCTGGGGCCGCGCCTGAGCGTGCGCTGGCAGCGCGACGAGCCGCTGCCGTGGGACCTGCCGATGCCGCGGCTGGTGCTGCAGCCGCTGGTCGAGAACGCGGTGCTGCACGGCATCGCCCGCCTGCCCGAGGGCGGCGCGATCGACATCTCCTTGCGCAGCGAGGACGGCTGGCTGCACCTGGCGATCGCCAATCCGGCGCCGGCCCCGCCCGCCCCGCGCCCGGCCGGCGCCGGCCACGCCCAGCGCAGCATCGGCCACCGGTTGCGTTATGCCTTCGGCCCGCGCGTGCGCATGGCCACCGGCTGGAACGCGGGCTACTATCGCTGCGAGCTCGCCGTGCCGTTCGCCGGGCAGGCCCCGGGCGCGCGGCTGGCGCGATGAAGGGAGCGGACATGCAGGTGCCCGCATGAAGGTGCTCATCGTCGACGACGAACCGCTGGCCCGCGAACGGCTGCGCGAACTGCTGGACGCGCAGCCGGGCGTGACCGTGGTCGGCGAGGCCGGCGACGGCCACGCCGCGCTGCACGCCTGTGCGCAACAGCAGCCGGACCTGGTCCTGCTCGACGTGGCCATGCCCGGCATCGACGGCATCGAGACCGCGCGCCACCTCGCCGCGTTCGAACCGCGCCCGGCGGTGGTGTTCTGCACCGCCTACGACGCGCACGCGCTGTCGGCGTTCGACGCGCAGGCGATCGACTACCTGCTCAAGCCGGTGCGCGCCGAACGCCTGGCGGCCGCGCTGGAGCGCGTGCGCACCTTCGCCGCCGGTCGCAGCCAGCCGGCCGGCGCGCATCCGGCCCAGCGCCGCACCCACCTGTGCGCGCGCCTGCGCGGCAGCCTGCGGTTGATCCCGATCGACGAGATCCGCTACCTGCAGGCCGAGGAGAAGTACGTCGTCGTCCACCACGCGCGCGGCGAGGACCTGATCGAGGAATCGCTGAAGTCGCTGGAGGAGGAGTTCGGCGAGCGCTTCGTGCGCATCCACCGCAACTGCCTGGTGGCGCGCCACGAACTGGTCGAGCTGCGGCGCACTCCCGACGGCCACGTGCAGGCGGTCCTGCGCCACGGCGAGCATCCACTCGAGGTCAGCCGCCGCTGCGTCGCCCAGTTGCGCGAGCAGGTGGCGAAGGGGCTGCGGGTCGAGGGCTGAGCCCGGCGCCGGCGCGCGGCCGCCCCGGCGGCGCGGGCAAATCGCCGATAATCCGCGCATGACCACCCTGCGCATCGCCACCCGCAAGAGCCCGCTCGCCCTGTGGCAGACCGGGCACGTCGCCCAGCGGCTGCGCGCGGCGCATCCCGGGCTGATGGTCGAACTGGTGCCGCTGAGCACGCGCGGCGACGAGGTGCTGGACCGCTCGCTGGCGGCGATCGGCGGCAAGGGCCTGTTCCTGAAGGAACTCGAGCTGGCGATGCAGCGCGGCGAGGCGGACTGCGCGGTGCATTCGCTCAAGGACGTGCCGATGGAGCTGGAGCCGGGCTTCGCGCTGCCGGCGATCCTGGCCCGTGCCGATCCCGCCGACGCCTTCGTCAGCAACCGTTTCGCCGATCTCGATGCGCTCCCGGATGGTGCGCGCGTTGGCACCTCCTCGCTGCGCCGGCAGGCGCAGCTGCGCGCGCGCCGGCCCGACCTCGCACTCATGGACCTGCGCGGCAACGTCAACACGCGCCTCGCCAAGCTCGACGCCGGCGACTACGACGCGATCGTGCTCGCCTGCGCCGGCCTGCAGCGGCTCGGCTTCGAGGCGCGGATCCGCGCGCGGCTGGCGCCGCCGGACTGGCTGCCGGCGCCGGCACAGGGCGCGATCGCGATCGAATGCCGTGACGGCGATGCGGCGACGCAGGCCTTGCTGGCCGTGCTGGACGACGCGCCGACGCGGCGCTGCGTCGAGGCCGAGCGGGCGATGAACCGTGCCTTGCACGGCAGTTGCCACGTGCCGGTCGCGGCGTTCGCGCAGGTGCAGGGCGAGGCGCTGGCGCTGGCCGGCCTGGTCGGCTCCGCGCGCGACGGCCGGCTGGTGCGCGCGCAGGCGCGGGGCGACGAGCCGCAGGCGCTGGGCGCTGGGCTCGCGGCCGAACTGCTCGCGCAGGGCGCGGGCGAACTGCTGGCGGCCGAAGCGGAGCCGGACACCGGTCCGTTCCGCTCCTGAGCGCGCGTTACTCGATCACCACCGCGGTGCCCGACGCCGACACCATCAGCATCGAGCCGCCGTCCTGGATCTGGATGGTCTCGTAGTCGAGGTCCACGCCGACCACCGCGTTGGCGCCGAGTTCGCGCGCCTGTTCCATCATGTCGGCGATCGCCTCCTGCTTGGCCTTGCGCAGCACCTTCTCGTAGCTGCCCGAGCGTCCGCCGAGGATGTCGCGGATGCCGGCGAAGAAGTCGCGGAACATGTTCGCGCCGAGGATCGCGTCGCCGCCGACCAGGCCCTGGTAGGCGAGGATGCGGCGGCCTTCGAAGCCGTGGGTGGTGGTGACGAGCACCGGTGTCGCGTCTGCCATGACGGCCTCCGTGGATGTCGTCCGATCCTACGCCTGCCGGCGCGGACCGGCGCCGCTCAGGGCCGGCACGTTCGCCGTACGAAATCGACCTCCTCGCGCAACGCCGCCGAATCGCCGGCCGCCATCAGCGCGGCGACGTTCTCGCGCCGGCGCGGGCAGGGATCGGGGTCGTAGCCCGCTCCGCCGAACACCTTGCCGATCTTGCCGAGCGCGCGGGCGACCGAAGGCGGCTCGCGCATCGCGAAGCGTTCGCCCGCGCGCGCGGGCAGGCGCGCCGCGCGATCGGCCCACGGCACGACGTCCGGCCGCGAATGCGCCTCGGCCCAGGCACGCGCCTGCGCGCGCAGGGCGTCGGCGGAAGGCGCCGCGGCCGGCGCCGGCGGCGCGGGCAGGGCGATTGCCTGCAGGGCGGCGTGCGGCGCGACCGGCCGCGTGGTCGCGGTGCGGGCTCGCCGCGGACCCGCATGCCGGCGCGGCACTGGCGGCGCGACCGCCGTTGCCGACGCGAGCCAGACCAGTTCCATCGGCGCCACCGTGACCTGCCGCGGAATCGCCGGCGCATGCAACAGCCAGCGTCCCACCAGGCCCAGCCAGCCGCACGCCACCACCGCCGCGACCGCACGTGCGCGTCCCGTCCGTGTCCGCATCCCGTCCGTCCCTGAGCGAAGGCGGCGCAGTGTGCCGGGCGCGCGGTTAAACCGAAGTTACCCATGGCCGACGCGCAATGGACCGTCTCGCGGCGCCGGCCTTGGCCCATAATCGACGCATGGACCGCTACGAACGCATCAACGCCCTGCACCGCATCTTCAAGGCCGCGCGCCGCCCGGTGACGGTGGCCCGGCTGATGGACGAACTCGGCTGCTCGCGCGCGACCGTCTACCGCGACATCGCCTTCCTGCGCGACGGCCTGATGGCGCCGATCGTCGGCGAAGGCGAGGGCGCCGGATTCCGCTACGACCCCGATGAGAGCGAACGCTTCGAGCTGCCTGGCCTGTGGCTGAGCTCGGAGGAACTGTACGGCCTGCTCGCCGCGCAGCAACTGCTCACCCGCAGCGGCGGCGGCTTCCTGTCCGAGGCGCTGGCGCCGCTGCAGGAGCGCATCGAGAAACTGCTCGCCGACCAGGCCGAAGGCGACGCGTTCCCGGTCGAGCGCGTGCGGGTCATCGCCAGCCGCCCGCGTCGGCTCGACGAGCAGGCCTTCCGCGCGGTGGCCAGCGCGGTGCTCGGGCGCCGCCAACTGTCGTTCGACTACCGCGCGCGCTCCACCGACGCGCAGACCCGGCGCACGGTGTCGCCGCAGCGGATCACCCATTACCGCGACAACTGGTACCTCGACGCCTGGGACCACGACCGCGAGGGGCTGCGCAGCTTCGCCGTGGACCGCATCGGCGGCGCGCGGGTGCTCGACGAGGCCGCGCGCGACATCGACAAGCCGCGGCTGGACGAGCACCTCGCCGCCAGCTACGGCATCTTCTCCGGCGCGCCCAAGGGCTGGGCGAAAATCCTGTTCAGCGCCAAGGCCGCGCGCTGGGTCGCCGACGAGCACTGGCATTCGCAGCAGCAGGGTCGCTTCCTGCCCGACGGCCGCTACGAGCTGAAGGTGCCCTACAGCGTGCCGCGCGAACTGCTGATGGACGTGCTGCACTACGGCGCCGACGCCGAAATCGTCGAGCCGCCGGCGCTGCGCGAGCAGGCGCGCGCGCACCTCGCGCTGGCGCTGGGCAATTACGAGCGCTAGGGCGTGAGCGACGCGGCGCCGGCCACTCCACCGCGCGAACGCGTCGCGCTGGTGCTGGGCGCCGGCGGCGCGCGCGGGCTGGCGCAGATCGGCGTGATCGAAGCGCTGCTGGCACGCGACGTGGAGATCGTCGCGGTCGCCGGTTCCTCGATCGGCGCGCTGGTCGGCGGCGTATTCGCGGCGAACAAGCTGGACGCGTACCGCGACTGGCTGTGCGGGCTCGGCCGCAACGCGATGCTGCGACTGCTCGACCCGGGGCTGGGCGTCTCGCTGTTCCGCGGCGAGCGGCTGCTGCACACGCTGCGCGAACTGGTCGGCGAACCGCGGATCGAGGACCTGCCGATCGACTACACCGCGGTCGCGGTCGACCTCGCGCGCCAGCGCGAGGTGTGGCTGCGCCGCGGCGACCTGTGGGACGCGATCCGCGCCTCGTTCGCGATTCCCGGCATCTTCACCCCGCACGTCGTGCACGGCCGCGAGCTGGTCGACGGCGGGCTGCTGGCGCCCCTGCCGATCACCGCGACGCGGTTGTCCGACGCGCAGCGGCTGGTCGCGGTGGACATGCACGGCTGGCCGCGGCGGCCGGTGGAGGACGCGCCGGCCGCGGACGACGGCGAGCCGACGTCGCGGCTGGCGCGCTGGTGGTCGGCGCACTTCGGCGACGGGGACGGCAACGGCGCGCCGCAGGCGCCGCGCGCGATGGGCTTCAGCGAACTGATGGCGCGTTCGCTGGACACGATGCAGGCGCAGATCTCGCGCGTGCACCTCGCGCTCGATCCGCCTGACCTGGTGATCCGCATCCCGCGCGACGCCTGCGGCTTCTACGAGTTCTGGCGCGCGCGCGAACTGGTCGAGCTCGGCCGCGACTGCGCGGAGCGCGCGTTGGACGCGGCGGAGTAGCGTCAGGACAAAAAGGCGCCCTCGCCCCAGCCCTCTCCCGCAGGCGGGAGAGGGGGAACAGCCAGGCGGGGCGGCGCTGCATTGCTGCCGCCTCTCCCGCTTGCGGGAGAGGTCGAGCGCGTCAGCGCGAGGGTGAGGGGAGCCGCTTTTCGTCGGTCACTCACCCAGGCCTTCGCGCAAGCGGGGGAGGGGGAAAGAGGCAACCGGTCAGCGCGCCGCCTCGTCGGTGTCCCCCTCGCGCCACTGCTCCGCATGCTGCCAGGCGGCGCGGCAGGCCAGGCCCGCGCCCTGGTCCCAGCCGAGCAGCTGCGAGCCGGGGCGGCTCGCGTAGTTGCTGCGCAGCCGCACCTCCGCGTCCTCGAAGCGGCCGCCATGCGCGGCGTGGCCTTCGATGCCGGTGCGCAGCGCGTCCTCGTAGTGTTCGTACGGCGTGCCTGCGCGGTACCAGGGCGCGTCGCGGTAATGCTCGCGCCAGTACGCGCTCTGCGATTCGGTGCGATGCGCGGCGTGTCGCGCGCCGCGGTCCCGCGCGCCGGCCGGTTGCCCGCCCTGCTGCTCGCCCTGCTGCCTGTTCATGATGTCGGCTCCGTTGGACCGCGACCATGCTCGCGCGGCGGCCATGCTCGCGCGGCGCGCGTCGTCGCCGGATGCACGCGGCGCTGAATGCGCGCGCCGCTCACGGCCGCGCGACGACTTCTGCCGCAGGCTCGCGGGAAATCCGCGCGGAGCCCTTGCCCATGATCCGTTTCGCATCGCAATCGGCCGAATCCCGCGAGCTCGACGAGGCCCTGCAGGACACCTTCCCGGCCAGCGACCCGCCGTCCATGACCACGCCGATCGCGGCGACGCCGTCCGAGCAGTTCCTGCACCAGGGCACCGCCGGCGAAGTCCGCCTGTACCGGGTGATCGACGCGCGCGACGCGGCGGAGCCGTTCGCGCCGACTACCGCCGGCGGGCGCTGGACCCATCCCGGCACGCCATGCGTGTACGCCTCGCTGTCGCCGGCGGCGGCGCTGCTCGAGTACCTGGTGCACCTGGAAGGCCGCACGCCGGAGAAGCTGATGCTCGCGGTCGGCGCGATCCGCGCGGCCGACGTGCTGGCGGAGACCAACCCGCCCTCGACCTGGTGCACGCTGCCCTACCACGAGGAGGTGCGCCAAGTCGGCGACGCCTGGCTGCGCTCGCGCCGCTCGCTGGCCCTGCGCGTGCCCAGCGCGACCTGCATGGACGAGGGCAACCTGCTGCTCAATCCGGAGCATCCGGCGTTCGCCGCGTTGCAGCTGGTCGCGCTTCGGCCGCTGACGATCGATCCGCGCCTGCGCATCTGAAGGCCGTGATCTGCACGGCGCGTCGACAAGACCTGTCGGCAGGCAACGTCGGCGCGCGGGTGGCAGATGAATTGGCCCGCGCACACCCGCAGCGAATGCGCGCCGCGCGACAGTCGGAAGACGCGGAGGCCCACTCCGCGCCTGTCCCATTCCGGAGAGACCGCCATGACCCCGACCCACCGCACGCTGATCGCCTGCGCCCTCGGCGCGCTGCTCGCGATCCCGGCCGCCGCCGCTTTCGCGCAGGACGTTCCCGAGGACCAGAGCGACCCGCAGCAGACCACCGACCAGGACGCGACCACCGGTTCGATGCAGTCCGACAGCAACGACTGGCAGCAGGCCGGCACGCCGCCGCAGCCGACCACGCCGCCGACCACCGGAGAGCGCACCCGCGACGTCGACGCGATGCAGTCCGACAACGACTTCACCCGCCTCGACGGCGACCACGACGGACGCATCAGCGAAACGGAAGCCGGCGCGGACGGCGACTTCAATGCGCGTTTCGCGGCCCTCGACGCCGATGGCGACGGTTACGTCAGCCAGGCCGAGTTCGACGCCGGCACGCGCACGCAGACGCCGCCGCCGACGCCGTGACGCGCCGTACGGCGAGGCGGCGGTGCGGGCCGCGTGAAGGTTGCGTTGGAGTTCAGTTCCGGCCGCGATTTTCGGCGCATTTGCGTGCAACGGGGCGCGACGCTCGTTCCGCATTGACCCGCATTTAACGCGTCGTCCGCATTCTCGCCTGACGGTTTTCGCGGCAGCTGCCACGCCACGCGTCGCGACCGTCGGGTGCGCTCTGCACGCAGAGGCACCGTTTTTCCTTCCCCCGATGGAGTCACCTGATGAAGCAGCGTTCCCTGATCCTCGCCCTGTCCGCCGCCATGGTCTGCGCCGCGCCGCTGGCGTTCGCGCAGGACGCCACCACCGGCGACCAGTCCACCCCGCCCGAAACCCCGACCACCAGCACCACCACCACGGAGCAGACCGAGCAGTCCACCAGCGCCGACGCCAGCGCGATGTCCGCCACGCCGGCCACCGACACGCGCAAGGTCACCTGGGACGACCTCGACGCCGACCACGACGGCAGCCTGACCAAGACCGAGGCCAGCGCCCTCGACAGCCTCGCGCAGGTGTTCGATACCGCCGACACCGACAAGGACGGCGCGCTCACCGGCGATGAGTACCGCGCCTACCTGAAGACCAGCGGCAAGGCCGATACCGGCGCCGACGCGACCGGCGACAGCGACATGGACGACGGCGGCCAGAAGTAACAACCCCCCGCGACGCAGCGGACGAGGGCGGCCACCCGGCCGCCCTCGTCCTGTCCGCTAGACTGCGCGCATGCACGATCCCATCGCCCTGATCGGCTTCGACGGCGACGACACCCTCTGGCGCAGCGAGGACTACTACCGCGCCGCGCAGGCCGAGTTCGAGACGCTGCTCGCGCGCTACGTGCCGGCCGGCGACCTGCATACCCGCCTGTACGCGGTCGAGAAGCGCAACCTCGCCTTGTTCGGCTACGGCGCCAAGGGCATGACCCTGTCGATGCTGGAAGCCGCCTACGAGATCAGCGAAGGGCGCATCGCCAGCGCCGACCTGCATCGCATCGTCGAGCTCGGCAAGACCCTGCTCCGGCACCCGGTCGAACTGCTGCCCGGCATCCGCGCCGCGGTCGAGCGGATCGCGCGCGAGCACGAGGTGGTGCTGATCACCAAGGGCGACCTGTTCCACCAGGAAGCGAAGGTGCGCGCGTCGGGCCTCGCCGACCTGTTCCGCCGCATCGAGATCGTCAGCGAGAAGGACGGCGCGGCCTACGCGCGGGTGCTGCGCGAGTTCGACCTGCCGGCCTCGCGCTTCGTCATGATCGGCAACTCGCTGCGCTCGGACATCGCGCCGGTGCTGGCGCTGGGCGGGTGGGGCGTGCACATGCCCTACCACGTGACCTGGGTGCACGAGACCGAAGCCGAGTACGACGCCGGCCACGCGCGGCTGCGCCGGGTCGAGCGCCCGGACGAGCTGCCGGACGCGATCGCGGACATCGTCCTGAACGCGGGATACACGCCGAGCGCGGCCTGAGCCCGTGTGACGGCGGGATTAAAAACCCGTTCACGTCCTCCGGCCCATGGTGGACCTGCCCGCAGCTCGCGGGCATGAGCCGGAGATCGCCATGACGCTTTCCCTCCGCTGGCTGGCCCCCGCCGTGCTCGCTGCCGGGGTCGGCGCCGCGGCACTGCTGCCCGCGCCGGCCCGCGCCGACGACCTCACCCGCGTGCTGGTCGACATCGCCGACGTGGTGATCAACGGCGGCGTGCCGTACTACCGCCACGGCCACTACGGCCCGGCCGACCGCCTGGTCGTGCAGCGCGACCGCTGGGGCCACGTGCGCTACTACCGGCTGGTGCCGATGGCGCCGCCGGGCGTCGTCTACCGCAACGGCTACGACGTCCGCTACCACCGTGACTACCGTACCGTCCCGCGCGGCAACGCCTACGGCTACTGGCGCAACGCGCCCGGCGGGCGCGCCTGGTGCGACCGCTACGACCGCTGCGTGGTCCACGTCGACCGCCGCGACGACTGGCGCCACGACCGCGATCGTCGCGACCGCCACGACCGCGACCATCGCGGCCGCCACCGCTGACGCGCTTGCTGGCCGCGGCCCGCTTCCGCGGGCCGCGGAGCGGCGCTAGGCTAGCCCCGGTCACCCCGCGAGACGCCACCATGCCCCGCTTCCCGATCGCGATCCTCTGCAGCGCGGTTCTGCTCGCCGGCGGCGTGCTGCTGCCCGCGCCCGCGCAGGCCGGCGACCTGACCTGCACGATGGACTTCAGCCTCGCCGGCTGGTCGGCCTTCTACAAGACCGCGTCCGGCGACGGCACGGTCCGATGCAGCAACGGTCAGCGCCTGGCGGTGCGCATCAACGCCAAGGGCGGCGGCCTCAGCTTCGGCAAGTCGCGCATCGACAACGGCCACGGCGAGTTCGCCGGCGTGCGCGACATCCGTGACGTGCTCGGCGCCTACGCCACCGCCGAGGCGCACGCCGGCGCGGTGAAATCGGCCAAGGCGCAGGTGATGACCAAGGGCGAGGTCTCGCTGGCGCTGACCGGCAAGGGCCGCGGCTGGGACGTCGGCGTCGCCTTCGGCAGGTTCAGCATCGAAGCGCGCTGAGCGCGACGTGCGCGCCGCGCTGCTGCTGCCGGGACTGCTCGTGCTGGCGGCCTCGGCCTGCGAGCGGCAGCCACCCGCGGGAGCGGAGCAGGGCGTCGTCGACGAACTGGCGTTCGAGGGCGAGCGCGCCTGCGCCGACTGCGACGCGATCGCGACCCGGCTGGTGTTGCGCCGGCGCGACGACCGCCGCGACTACGCGCTGACCGAAACCTACCGCGCGCAGTCCGGCGACTTGCGTTTCGTCGAACGTGGTCGCTGGCAGCGGCAGCAGGCGTTGCTGCGCCTGCAGGGCGAAGGTGGCAGCCGCCGCACCTACGCCGTGCTGCCGGACGGGCGCCTGCAGGCGCGCGACCCGCGAGGCGCTATCCTCCCGGGCGCCCACGATGTGCTGGTTCCGGTGGCCGACGCGGGCCGATGAATTCGCACGCAACTCCTCCACCCACGAGGCAAAGACCATGCGATCCCACCTCCGTTCGCTGATCCTGCCGCTGGCGCTCGCCGGCGTGCTCGGCGCGGCCGGCGCCGCACACGCGCAAAGCTTCGCCTTCGGCTGGAATCCGCGTACCGGCGACATGTGGGTCGACACCCAGCTGTCGGACATCAACCGCTACGGAACGCGCTACCGCGAGCCCTTCATCGACGAGATCGTGCGCTACCACGGCGCGCCGCGCGACCTGGTCAGCGACCTGCTGCTGCGCCGGCACTGGGCGCCGGGCGACGTCTACTTCGCCTGCGCGCTGGCGCAGGTGGTCGGGCGGCCGTGCCGGGTGATCGCCGACGAATGGGAGCGCGACCACGGCATGGGCTGGGGCGAACTCGCCAAACGCTACGGGATCAAGCCGGGCTCGCCGGAATTCCACCGGCTCAAGCGCGGTTTCGTGCCGAGCTACGACCGCTGGGGCCGGCCTATCGCCCTCGACGAGCAGTTGCGCGCCGACTTCCCGGGCCGCGGCAAGGGCGCGAAAGGCCATGCCGGCAAGCCCGGCCATGGCCCCGCCGGTGCCAAGCCCGGCAAGGGCCAGGGCAAGCCGCAGGGCGCCGGCAACGGCGGCCACGGCAACGACGGCGGCCATGGCAAGCCGCCGGGCAAGGGCCACGGCAAGGGCAAGGGCAAGGGCTGAGCGATGGATGCCGCCGCGCGCGTCGTCCATCGCGGCGGCTGCCATTGCGGGCGGGTGCGCTTCGAGGTCGAGGCGCCCGCCGAGCTGGATGCGCTCGAGTGCAACTGCTCGATCTGCCGGATGAGCGGCTTCCTGCACCTGATCGTGCCGGCGGCGCGCTTCCGCCTGCTCGCCGGCGAGGACGCGCTGACCGAGTACCGCTTCCACACCGGCACCGCCCGCCACCGCTTCTGTCGCCACTGCGGGATCAAGGCGTTCTACGTGCCGCGCAGCCACCCCGACGGCATCGACGTCAACGTGCGCTGCCTGGAGCCCGGCAGCGTGCGCGCGCTGCGGATCGCGCCGTTCGACGACGGCGCGCGCGAAGCGGCGACCGCCGCGCTTGCCCACCTCTCGCGGACCTGATCCCGTAGGCGGAGCTTGCTCCGCTTGTTTTCCCTGCGGAGCGCCAGGCAGCGGAACAAGCGCCTTGACGTGCGATGCGAAAGGAGCCGGGAAGGTGACGAACGGCGACCGCCGCGGCGCACGCGCGGTAGACTGCGCCCATGACCATGCCGTCCGCCCTGCAATCGCTGCTCGGGGATTTCGAACCCGCGATCCGCGACATGGCCGGGCGCCTGCAGGGCAGGGAACTGCTGGAGGCGGCCAACCGCCAGTACGAGTTCGTGATGGCGTGGACGCCGCCGCCGCACCAGGACGAGGTGCACGACCGCATGTACGAGGTGCTGGTCCGCTGCGGCGTGCTCGACGAGGAACATCCGCGCCTGCAGTAAGCGCACCGCGCGGGCGGGGGAAATGGGGACGATGGCGGGATTCGTGCTGTTGCTGCACCTGCTGGGCGCGACCGTGTGGACCGGCGGCCACCTGGTCCTCGCCACCACCATTCTTCCGCGCGCGCTGCGCGAACGCCGCATCGACGGGCTGCTCGCCTTCGAATCGGCCTATGAGCGCATCGGCATGCCCGCGCTCGCGCTGCAGGTGCTGACCGGCCTGTGGCTGGCGCACCACCTGCAGCCCGACCTCGGCGCCTGGCTGGACTGGCGGCAGCCGGTCTCGCGGTTGGTCATGCTCAAGCTCGGCCTGCTCGCGCTGACCGGCGCGTTCGCCGTGCACGCGCGGTTGCGGGTACTCCCGCGGCTGTCGCCGGCGACCCTGCCGCTGCTCGCCTGGCACGTGGTGCCGGTGACCTTGCTGGCGGTCGCCTTCGTCGTGGTCGGCCTGTCGTTCCGCACCGGCTGGCTGTACTGAGGGCAACGCCCCGCGCCGGCCGCCACTGGCGCGGCCCGTACAATGCGCGGCCCATGCCCGTCGCGCCCGCCATCCCCGCGCAGGAGCTGCGCCTGTCCGTCGCCCCGATGATGGACTGGACGGACACCCATTGCCGGGTGTTCCACCGGCTGCTGGCGCCGCACGCGCGGCTGTACACGGAGATGGTGCACGCCAACGCGGTGATCCACGGCGACCGCGCGAAGCTGCTGGCGGTGGATACGGTCGAGCATCCGGTCGCGTTGCAGCTGGGCGGCAGCGAACCGGCGCTGCTGGCGCAGGCGGCGCGGATCGGTGCGGAGCACGGCTTCGACGAGGTCAACCTCAACTGCGGCTGTCCGTCCGACCGCGTGCAGCAGGGCCGCTTCGGCGCCTGCCTGATGCGCGAGCCGGGACTGGTCGCCGACAGCGTGGCGGCGATGATCGCCGCCTGCCCGGTGCCGGTGACGGTGAAGTGCCGGCTCGGCGTCGACGACGACCACGACTTCGAGCGCTTCCTCGCCTTCGTCGACACCGTCGCCGACGCCGGCTGCCGGATGTTCGTCGTGCACGCGCGCAACGCCTGGCTCAAGGGCCTGTCGCCGAAGGAGAACCGCGAGGTGCCGCCGCTGCGCTACGACTGGGCGTACCGGCTCAAGCGCGAGCGGCCGGCGTTGCAGGTGGTGGTCAACGGCGGCATCGCCGGGCTGGAGGAAGCGACGCAGCACCTCGCGCACGCCGACGGCGCGATGCTCGGCCGCGCGGCCTACCACGATCCCTACCTGCTGCACCGGCTCGACGTCGCCTGGTTCGGCGGCACGCTGCGCGCGCGCGGCGAGCTGCTGCGCGCGCTGCGGCCCTACGTCGAGGCGCAACTCGCGCGCGGCGTCGCCCTGAAGCACGTCACCCGCCACCTGCTCGGCCTGTTCGCCGGCGAGCGCGGCGGCCGCGCCTTCCGCCAGGTGCTCAGCGAGGGCGCGCACCGGCCGGGTGCGGACTGGGCGCTGGTCGAGCACGCGCTGTCGTTCACCGAGCCGCAGCTGCGCCGCGCATGATCACCCGCGACGCCGACGCCTTCCTCGCCCGCGCGCGCACCCTGGCGCCGGACTTCGGTGCGGCGACCGCGCGCGCCGCGTTCCTGGTGTCGCCCGACGGCTTCGCGCTGGCGGAGGAGTCGGCGCGGGACAACCGCTACATGGCGGATGCCGCCGGCTTCGACGCCCTGCGCGCGCTGCGCGAGCACCGCGCCCTGCACGCGGCGCTGTCGCGGGTGCTGCCGACCGTGTGTTTCGCCGGCGACGCGGCGACCCCCGACGCGGTGTTCCAGAACAACGTGTTCGCCACCGCGCCCGGCCGCTACCTGGTCGGCCGCATGCGCCACACGGTGCGCCAGCGCGAGGCCGCCCGCGACGACATCCGCGCCTTCTTCCGTGACGTCCTCGGCTACGCCGAGACCGACCTGTCGGCGCAACCGCATCCGTGCGAGCTGACCGGCGCGCTGGTCATCGATCGCGCCCGCGGGCTCGGCTTCTGCGGCCTGTCCGAGCGTTGCGACGAGGTGGGCGCGCGGCTGATGCACGACGCCTTCGGCCTGCGCGCGACCCTGCTGTTCGACCTCGCGCCTGGCGAGTACCACGCCAACGTGGTGCTGGCGGTGCTGGCCGGCCGCGCGGCGATCGTCTGCCCGGACGGCTTCGCCGAGCCGGCGGCGGCCGAGGCGATCGCGGCCCTGTACGCGCCGCACGTGGTGCGCTGCTCGCCGGCCGAACACGCTGCCTTCGTCGGCAATGCGATCGCGCTGCCGGGCGGCACGGTGTGGATGAGCGCGCGCGCCGGAACCGCCCTGGAACCCGGCCACCGCGCCTGCCTGGAGGCCGCCGGGCTGGCGCTGCGGACCGTCCCGCTGGAGGCGATCGAGGCCGCCGGCGGTTCGCTGCGCTGCTGCGTCGGCGAGGTCTACTGAGGTGGGCGCGGGTCTGAACCCCGGCCGGCCGCGTCCGGAAAAGTTAAGGACGAGTTCACCGCCCCGTTTCAACAATCCCCCGCAGTCACCTGGGCCCAGGACCGAGGACATGCCGTTGCGCCGCCCGCTGTCGATCATGCTGCTCGCCGCCCTGCTCCCGGGCGCGGGCACGGCGCTGGCGGATCCCCCGCGGCACGCCCGTCCGCACGTGTCCCAGCCGCACCCGCAGCAGCAGCGGCGCGGCGACGATGGACTGTCCGACAGCGTGCGCCGGATCGAGCGCCGAACCGGCGGCCAGGTGCTCAGCGCCGAACGCGTGCCCTATGATGGCCGCAACATCAACCGCATCAAGGTCGTAGACGAACGCGGGCGTGTCCGGGTCTACATGGACGATCCGCAAACCCCACCGTCGCCTCGGTCGCCGCAGCCGCCGCCTACACGCGGCCACGACGACTGAATAGGCACCCTTCCGCCAAGGCCGGGACGGCCCTGGCTCCGGAGTGATCGATGCGTATCCTGCTCGTCGAAGACGAAGCCCCGCTGCGCGAGACCCTCGCTGCCCGCCTGAAACGCGAAGGATTCGCGGTCGACGCCGCCCAGGACGGCGAGGAAGGCCTGTACATGGGCCGCGAGGTGCCCTTCGACGTCGGCATCATCGACCTCGGCCTGCCGAAGATGTCCGGCATGGAACTGATCCGCGCGCTGCGCGACGAGGGCAAGCAGTTCCCGGTGTTGATCCTGACCGCGCGCTCGAGCTGGCAGGACAAGGTCGAAGGCCTCAAGCAGGGCGCCGACGACTACCTGGTCAAGCCCTTCCACGTCGAGGAACTGCTGGCGCGGATCAACGCGCTGGTGCGCCGCGCCGCCGGCTGGAGCAAGCCCACCCTCGAGTGCGGTCCGGTCATGCTCGACCTCGCCGCGCAGACGGTGAGCGTGCACGGCCAGAACGTGGACCTGACCAGCTACGAGTACAAGGTGCTCGAGTACCTGATGATGCACGCCGGCGAGCTGGTCTCGAAGGCCGACCTGACCGAGCACATCTACCAGCAGGACTTCGACCGCGACTCCAACGTGCTCGAGGTCTTCATCGGCCGCCTGCGCAAGAAACTCGACCCGGACGGCACCCTCAAGCCGATCGAAACCGTGCGCGGCCGCGGCTACCGCTTCGCGATCCCGCGGAGCGGCGAATGACGGCGCGGTCGCGCAGCGGCGAGTGACGCGCAAGCCCCGCCGCCCGCCCGCGGTGCACACGATGCCGGCGCGCCCCAGGCCGCCGGCATCGTCGTTCATGCGCCGATGCATCCGCGCCCGGCGCGTTTGCGGCATGCTTGCCGGCCATGGCCGCTGACCGCGAACCGCTGTTCCGCTGGCGCCCGCGCTCGCTGCAGTCGCGGCAGCTGTGGGCGGCCAGCATCGGCCTGATCGCCTTCCTCGCGCTGGCCGGCTACGCGCTCGACCGCGCCTTCCTGCAGACCGCCGAGAGCAACCTGCACGAGCGGCTCAAGAGTTACGCGCTGGCCTATGCCGACGGCATCGAGTTCCTGCGCGACGGCAGCCTGTACGTGCCCGACACGCCGCCCGACCCGCGCTTCCGCCGCCCCGGCAGCGGCCTGTACGCCGAAGTGGTGCTGCCGAACGGGCGCTGGCGCTCGGCGTCCTCGCAGGGGCCGGTGTTGCCGGAGGGGCCGATGCTGGCGCCTACCGTCGAGCGCTTCACCGGGCCGCTGCCGATCACCCGCACCAGCGGCGATCCCGGCGAGATCTACCGCTACGGGCTCGGCCTGGTGTGGGCCGAGGGCGGGCCGGAGGCGGAGTTCCCGTACACCATCTACATCCTCGAGGACGCCAGCACGCTGCCGGCGCAGGTGCGGGTGTTCCGCCAGGCGCTGTGGGGCTACCTCGGCGGCGCCGGCCTGGTGCTGCTGCTGCTGCAGTCGGTGGTGCTGCGCTGGAGCCTGTGGCCGCTGCGCCAGGTCATCACCGAGCTCAAGCGCGTGCAGCGCGGCCAGCTCGCGCACATGAGCCCGCACCACCCGCGCGAGCTCGAGCCGCTGACCGAGAGCATCAACGCCTTCATCGAGAGCGAGCGCGAGAACCTGGACCGGCAGCGCAATACCCTCGCCGACCTCGCGCACAGCCTGAAGACGCCGCTGGCGGTGTTGCGCGCGCGCCTGGACAACCACGCGCCGGAGCACGAACTGCGCGAGGAGATGGACGTGCAGCTCAAGCGCATGAACGACCTGGTCGGCTACCAGCTCGCGCGCGCGGCCTCCGGCGGCCATGCCCTGTTCGCCGCGCCGGTGAAGATCGAGCCGCACGCCGAACAGATCGTGCGCGGGCTGGAGAAGATCTACGCCAGCAAGGGCGTGCTGTGCGAGTTCGAGATCGATCCGGAGGCGTGTTTCCACGGGGAGCCCGGCGACCTGCAGGAACTGTTGGGCAACCTGCTGGAGAACGGCTTCAAGTGGGCGAACACGCGCGTGCTGCTGACCGCGAAGGCGGGCGAGGCGGCGGCGCAGCGGCGGCCGGGGCTGCTGCTGGTGGTGGAGGACGACGGTCCCGGCATCCCCGCCGAGCGGGTCGCCACGCTGCTGCAGCGCGGCGTGCGCGGCGACGAGCGGGTGCAGGGCCACGGCATCGGCCTGTCCATCGTGCAGGACATCGTGCGCGGCTACCGCGGCGAGCTGGAGGTCGGGCGCTCGCAGGAACTGGGCGGCGCGCGCTTCGCGGTGTGCCTGCCGCCGGGCCTCTGAGCAGAGGCGTCAGGCCAGCGGCGGCGGTCCGTAGAAACGCTGCAGGTGCGCGGCGACCTCCGGCATCGCCCGGCGCAGCGTGGCGGGATCGCTGAAGTGGTATTCGCTGCACACCGCGAAGAATTCCTCCGGCGCCTCGGCGGCGTAGGGGTCGATGTCGGTGCGGCGGTTGCGGTCGACCTGGTGCGCGAGCGCGTCGAAGGCGCGCTGGAAGTCGTCCGCCCACCGCCGCTGCCAGGCGCGCGGCAGCGGCGGGGTGCCGTCGAGCGCGCCGTCGAGCGCGTCCAGCTTGTGCGCGATTTCGTGCACCGCCACGCAGTAGCCGGCGCCGGGCTCGGCGATGTCGGCCTGCACGTCGGCCCAGGACAGGATCACCGGGCCCTGTTCCCAGGCTTCGCCGATCAGCTCGTCCTCCCATTCGTGCAGCACGCCGGCGGCGTCCACGTGGCTGCGGCCGGCGCGGAACGCGTCCGGATACACCAGCAGCTGCGACCAGCCGTGCAGGCCCTCGGCGCCGAACTCCAGCAGCGGCAGGCAGCACAGCGCCGCCAGCTGCAGGCGTTGCAGGTCGTCGAGGACGAGTTCGCCGACCGGGGTGATCGCCTTGCGCTCGAGGAAGCGGGTGGTCAGCGCGAACAGGCGCGTCTCGCGCGCGGGATCCAGCGCGCGCGTCCACGGCAGCGCCGCGACCGCGTCGCGCCAGAGTTCCGGATCGATGGCGACGCGCCCGCGACGCAGGCGGCGCAGCAGTCCCAGCACCGCACCGCCCTTAGCGGAACATCCCCGGCAGGAAGCTGTGCCAGCGCGGCGCGTGCAGGCCATCATCGCCGCCGCCGCTGCCGCCGCGCAGGGTGGCCGGCGTGCGCGGCTTGCCGTGGCGGCTGGGCGCGGCCGGTGCCGCCTTGGCCTGGGTCTCCGCGGCCAGCGGCGCGCCGGCATCGTCGCCGCAGCTGCCGCCGTCGCCATTGGGCCCGTGCAGCGGGATCTCGCGCGCATGCGCGCCGGCGGCGAAGGACAGCAGCAACAGGCAGAGGGCGAGGCGCGGCATGGCGGCGATCCTTGGCTGGGCGGCCGGACTGCGGTAGCGGACTATAGCGTGGATGCGGCCGGGCCGCCCGGGGTTGCATCCCGCAGTGCACAATGTGGCGGATCGCCTTCCGGATACCCGCATGCAAGAGCGCGACCTGCTCGCCCGCCTGATCGCCGGGCCCGCCAGTGGCGGGGCGCTGGCGCAGGCCTGCGGACAGACCCGGGCTGCGGTGTGGAAGCGGATCGCCGCGCTGCGCGAGGCGGGGGTGCCGATCACCGCCCGCGCCGGCCGTGGCTACGCGCTGGAGGCGCCGCTGGAACTGCTGGACGCCGCGGCGATCCGCGCGGCGCTGCCGGCGCCGCTGCGCGACGAACTGCGCGTGCTGGACGTGGCCTGGACCCTGGAGTCGACCAACACCGCGCTGCTGCAGCGCGAGACGCCGGCGCACGGCGTGCTGGTGCAGCTGGCCGAGCGCCAGACCGGCGGACGCGGCCGGCGCGGCAGGCAGTGGGCCTCGCCACTGGCCGCCCACGTCTACCTGTCGCTGGCGCGCGCCTTCGGCGGCGGGCTGGCGCGGCTGCCCGGGCTGAGCCTGGTCGCCGGCGTCGCCAGCGTGGAGGCGCTGCACGCGCTCGGCTTCCGCGACGTGCGCCTGAAGTGGCCCAACGACCTGGTCGTCGCCGGCAACAATGGCGGCCTGCGCAAGCTCGGCGGGCTGCTGGTGGAGGGGGGCGGCGAACACGCCGGACCGGTGCGAGCCGTGATCGGCCTCGGCCTCAACGTGCGCATGCCGGCCGCCCACGGCGCGGCGATCGCGCAACCGTGGACCGACCTCGCCGCGCTGGCCGGCGGCGCCGCGCCGTCGCGCAACGCGGTGGTCGCGGCCCTGCTGGCGCATTGGCTGCCGGCGCTGGCGCAGTTCGACGCGCACGGCCTGGACGCCTTCCTGCCGCGCTACGCCGCCCTCGATGCGCTGGCCGGCCGCGCGATCCGGATCGAGGGCGAACAGGGCGCGCGTCACGGCGTCGCCCTCGGCCTCGCCGCCGACGGCGCCCTGCGCGTGCGCTGCGAGGACGGCGAGCGGGTGCTGCATGCGGGCGAGGTCAGCGTGCGCGCGGCGGAGGCGCTGGCGTGAGCGCATGGCTGTTCGACCTCGGCAACAGCCGGCTGAAGTGCGCGCCGCTGGCCGAGCCGGCGGCGATGCGGTCGGTCGCGCATGATGGAAAGACGTTCGCGGCGGACTGGGAGGCCGCGCTGCCGGCGCGTTGCGATGTCGCCTGCGTGGCCAGCGTCGCCGCGCCGCAGCTCACCGCGCGCCTGTTCGACGCGCTGGCCGCGCGCTGCCCGCGCATCGTCCGCGCGCGCACGCTGCCGGCGCTTGCCGGCGTGCGCATCGCCTATGCGCAGCCGCGGCGGCTGGGCGTCGACCGCTTCCTCGCCCTGCTCGGGGCGCACGCGCGCGCCGCCGAGCCGGCGCTGGTGGTCGGCGTCGGCACCGCGCTGACGATCGACCTGCTCGATGCGACCGGCCTGCATCGCGGCGGCCGTATCGCGCCGTCGCCGGCGCTGATGCGCGCGTCGCTGCACGCGCGCGCCGCGCAACTGTCGGCGCAAGGCGGCGCCTATGCCGAATTCGCCGCCGACACCGACGACGCGCTCGTATCCGGTTGCGAGGGCGCGGCGCTGGCGCTGGTCGAACGCAGCCTCGCGGCCGCCGCGGCGCAGCTCGGCGCGCCGCCGCGCCTGCTGTTGCACGGCGGCGGCGCGGTGGCGCTGGCGCCGCGCCTCCCGGCCGCGGTGGAGGCGCCGGCGCTGGTGCTGGAAGGGCTCGCGCGGTGGGCGCGGGTGCTCGGCGCCGCTGCTTAGAATGCCGGCATGTTCGCGCGCGCCCTGATCGTCCTGCTGGCGGTGGCCAACCTCGGCGTCGCCCTGTGGTGGGCCTTGCAGCCGGCACCGGCGCGCGTCGCCGTGCCCGCCGCCGATCCCGGCGTGCCGCTGCTGCAGCTGGTGGACGCGGCGCGGCCGCCGCCGGCGCGGCGCGCGCAAGCCCCCGCGCCCGACGTCGCCGCCGCGCCGCGCTGCTTCGCGTTCGGGCCCTTCGTCGACGCCGCCGCCGCGCGACACGCGCGCGCCGTGCTGCAGCCGCAGGCGGCGCGGCTCCGGCTGCGCGCGAATTCGGACGCGGACGCGACCGCCTGGCGGGTGTGGCTGCCGCCACAGGCCGACCGCGCCGCTGCCGACGCGCTGGCCGCGCGGATCGCCGCCGCCGGCTTCGACGACTGGTTCGTGCTGCGCACCGGCGCCGATCGCAACGCGATCGCGCTCGGCCGCTTCGGCAACGCGGCGGCGGCGCGCACCCGCGCGGCGGCCCTGCAGGCGAAGGGTTTCCCGGCCGAGGCGGAGCCGATCCTGCCGGCCGCCGCCGCGCGCTGGCTGGACGTGCGCGGTGGGCCCGGCTTCGACCCGCAGGCGCTGCGCGCGGCGAGCGGCGCGCAGCGCGTCGAGCCACGCGATTGCGGCGACTGAATCGTCCGGCGCCATCCACGGCCCGTCAGGGGTCGCTTGCTAGAATCGGTCCATTCCCGGAGCGCCGGTTCGGCAGCGAATAAGACCCGGCCCCCTCGATGTCCTGCCGCTTTAGCTCAGTCGGTAGAGCACTCGCCTTGTAAGCGAGCGGTCGTCCGTTCGATTCGGACAAGCGGCACCACCCCTGGAGGCAGCATGCGCACCTATCCCCCGGTTTCGCTGATCGGCGTGCCCACCGACATCGGCGCCGGCGACCTCGGCGCGCGGATGGGGCCGGAGGCCCTGCGCATCGCCGGCCTGCCGCAGGCGCTGGCCGCGCGCGGCATCGACGTGGCCGACCGCGGCAACCTCGAAGGCCCGCGCAACCCGTGGCAGCCGCCGGTCGCCGGTTACCGCCACCTCGACGAGGTGGTCGCCTGGAACCGCGCGGTGATGGACGCGGTCGCCGCCGAACTCGCGCAGGGCCGCCTGCCGATCATGCTCGGCGGCGACCATTGCCTGGGCATCGGCTCGATCACCGCCGTCGCCCGCCACTGCCGCGCCACCGGCAAGCGCCTGCGCGTGCTGTGGCTGGACGCGCACGCCGATTTCAACACCTCCGAGGTGACGCCGTCGGGCAACGTGCACGGCATGCCGGTCGCCTGCCTGTGCGGGCTCGGCCCGGAGCCGCTGGTGCGCCTGGGCGGCGACGCGCCCGCGCTGCGCCCGGCCGAGGTGCGGCAGATCGGCATCCGCTCGGTGGACCCGGGCGAGAAGCGCCTGATCAAGGAACACGGCCTCGACGTCTACGACATGCGCTACATCGACGAGGTCGGCATGAAGCGGGTGATGGAGGAGGCGTTGCACGGCGTCGACGGCAACACCCACCTGCACGTCAGCTTCGACGTCGACTTCCTGGATCCGGCGATCGCACCGGGCGTCGGCACCACGGTGCCCGGCGGCCCGAACTACCGCGAGGCGCAGCTGGTGATGGAGATGATCGCCGACTCCGGGCGCATGGCCTCGCTCGACATCGTCGAGCTCAACCCGGTGCTGGACACCCGCAACCAGACCGCGCTGCTGGCGGTGGACCTGGTGGAAAGCCTGTTCGGCAAGTCCACCCTGATGCGCGACTGAGCGCCGCCGGCGCAGCTGAACAGCACCCGGCGGCAGCACGCGCGGCCGGCGCCCATTCGACACGCGCTTCACGGCGGCCTGCGTTTCATGCGGTGGCGAACGATGGACGTTGCCGCCACGCAAAGGAGACCCCGCGAATGAAGCGCCTGATTGCCCTGATGATGCTGATGATGTTTTCCTCGGTCGCCGTCACCGCCTGCAACACGATGGCCGGCGCCGGCAAGGACGTGCAGAAGGTCGGCGAGAAGGTCGAGCAGAAGGCCGAGGACTGCAAGGACGCCGAGTGCTAGGACCCCGACGCAGGAGATGCGCCGTCAGGAAAGGGGAGGGCACGGGCCGGGCGACCGGCCCGTTTCCGTATCTGGCCCTGGCTGAACCTCTCAGGAATATGTTGCGTTGCAGCGTGATCTTCCCTCACGATTCCTTCACGATTGCCCCGCATCCCGACGTGGGGGAGGGAGCAGGCCCGCTACCGGTTCGACCGGGGCGGGCTTTTTATTTGGGTGAATCGTTCAGCCGCCTGTTGCGGCGCAGAAAGACCCGCCGCCCGGCGCCTGCCTAGACTCGGTGGACCGTGACAGCGCGCACGGTTCCATCGCATCCCGGAGGCAGCCCCATGCACTTGCTCCCCAAGGCGATTTCCGTCGCCCTCGTCTCGCTCGGCATCGCATCCACCGCCCAGGCCGCCACGTTCGTGGTGACCGCCAAGGGCCAGTCCTTCGACGACCAGCTGGCGCGCCGGATCGAAGCCGCCGGCGGCACCATCACCGCGCGCCTGCCGCAGATCGGCGTGGCGGTGGTGGAGGCGCCCGACGCCGCTTTCGCCGACCGCGCCGCCAAGGTCAAGGGCGTGCGCTCGGCGGTGAGCGACTACGTGTTCCGTACCGAGGAACCGGTGTCGATGACGCTGCCGGAGGCCGACTTCCGGAACCCGCCGGTGTCGGGCGACAACGACCCCTGGTTCGACCTGCAGTGGGGCGCGCAGGCGATCGACCTCGCCGGCGCCTGGAACCAGGGCTACCGCGGCCGCGGCGCCACCGTGGCGGTGCTCGACTCGGGCGTGTCCTGCCAGCACCCGGACATCGCCGCCAACCTGCTGCCCGAATCCACCTCGTTCGTGCCGGGCGAAAGCGTCTGCCATCCGTTCAACAACGCGTTCAACCACGGCACCCACGTCGCCGGCATCATCGCGGCGCCGGACAACGGCACCGGCACGATCGGCGTCGCCCCGGAAGCGAAGATCCTCGCGGTCAAGGTGCTGGCCGACGCCACCGGCAGCGGCAGCTTCGGCGGGATCATCCAGGGCATCGTCTACGCCGCCGACCACGGCGCCGACGTGATCAACATGAGCCTGGGCATCAAGGGCGGGCTGCCGGTGAACGGCCCCGGCGCCAACGACGTGGCCGAGCTGATCAACGCGACCAAGCGCGCGGTCGACTATGCGCGCAAGCGCAATGCGCTGACCATCGTCTCGACCGGCAACGAGGCCGTCGACTTCGACCACGCCAGCGGGGTCAAGATCTGCGACGACGATGACTGCTACGTCGCCAACCTGAAGGCGTTCCCGGCCGAGTTGCCGAACGTGCTCGCGATCTCGGCGACCGCGCCGATCGGCTGGGCGAAGGCGCCGACCAGCACCTTCCTGGACAACCTCGCGAGCTATTCGAACTACGGCACTTCGCTCGTGGCGTTCGCCGCGCCGGGCGGCGACGCCGTCTACCCGGGCAACGAGGTGTGCTCGGTGGGCGGCATCAACCAGCTGTGCTGGGTGCTGGACATGGTGTTCGCGCCGGGCGGTTACCAGGTGGTCGGCGGCCAGGTGTTCGCCTCCTACAGCTGGGCGGTGGGCACCAGCATGGCGGCGCCGCACGTGTCGGGCGTGGCCGCGCTGGTGATCGGCAAGCACGGCGGCAGCATGGCCCCGGCGGAAGTCGAGCGGATCCTGCGCGCGAGCGCCGACGACCTCGGCAAGCCGGGCAAGGATCCGGCCTACGGCCGCGGCCGTGTCAATGCCGCGCGGGCGGTGCAGCTCTAAGCCGCTTCCCGTTCGCCGCGACGTGGACGGCCGCCTCCGGGCGGCCGTCTGCGTTTGCGCGGCCGCATGCCAGAATCCGGCGCATGTCCGCCGCCTCGCCATTGCCGTCTCCGCTCGACGCGCTCCGCGAACGCGCCCTGCAGCGCCTGCGCACCGCCGATCCCGCCGCCGGCGCCCTGCTCGCGGACCCCGGCGTGCATGCCTGGCTGGCGCGGCTGGCCGTGGCCAGCGACTTCGCGATCGACACCCTGGCGCGCCAGCCCGGCCTGCTGCAGGCCCTGCTGGAGCGCCCCGCGCAGCCGCTCGCCGCGCCCCACCTGGATGCCGGCAATCGCGCCGACTGGGGCACGCTGCTGCGTCGTTACCGCCAGGCCGAATCCACGCGGATGGTGTGGCGCGACCTCGCCGGCGACGACGGCGTCGAGGACACGCTCGCCGCCAGCAGCGCGCTCGCCGAACGCTGCCTGCAGCTGGCGCTGGACGCGCTGGAGGCGGACTTCGCGTCGCGCCACGGCGTGCTGCGCGCCGAGGACGGCAGCGTGCAGCGCCTGGTCGTGTTCGGCCTCGGCAAGCTCGGTGGCGGCGAACTGAATTTTTCCTCCGACATCGACCTCGTCTACGCCTACGAGCACGGCGGCACCTCCGACGGCGCGCGCCCGCTGGCCGCTGAGGACTACTTCGCGCGCCTCGGCCAGCAACTCGCGAAGCTGCTCGACGAAGCGACCGCCGAAGGCTTCTGCCACCGCGTGGATTTGCGCCTGCGGCCGTTCGGCAGCGCGGGCCGGCTGGCGCTGTCGTTCGCGGCGATGGAGTCGTACTTCCAGCAGGAGGGCCGCGACTGGGAACGCTACGCCTGGCAGAAGGCGCGGCCGGTGGCGGGCGACCTCGCCGCCGGCGCGCGCTTCCTCGCAGCGCTGCGGCCGTTCGTGTACCGCCGCTACCTCGACTACGGCGCGCTCGACGGCCTGCGCGCGATGAAGGCGGCGATCGCCGCCGAGGTCGCGCGCCGCGAGCTGGCCGACGACATCAAGCGCGGCCCCGGCGGCATCCGCGAGATCGAATTCCTGGTGCAGGCGCTGCAGCTGGTGCGCGGCGGGCGCGAGCCGCGGTTGCGCGGCGGGCGCCTGCTGCCGGCGCTGCGCGCGCTGGTGGAGGCCGGGCACGTCGCGCCGGCGGCGGGCGCGGCGCTGCGCGAGGCCTACCTGTTTTTGCGGCGGCTGGAAAACCGCTTGCAGATGCTGCGCGACGCGCAGACGCACGTGCTGCCGACGGATGCGCTCGACCGCGCCCGCGTGGCTGCGGGACTCGGCTTTGCCGACTGGGAGGCGTTGCACGACGCGCTGCAGGCCCAGCGTGCGCGGGTCTCGGCGGAATTCGCGGCGCTGCTGGCGCCGCGCCGGCAGGCGGCGCCGGTCGGCGCGCTGGCGGCGTACTGGCAGGCGTTGCCCGGGGGCGACGCCGCGGTGCTGGCCGGGGCCGGCTTCGCCGACCCCGAGGCCGCGCACGCCGCGCTGCGCGGCTTCGCCGCGGCGCCTGCGCTGCGCGCGCTGTCGGCAGCGACCCGCGCGCGCCTGGATCGCGCCTTGCCGGCCCTGCTCGAGGCGACCGCCGCCTCCGCGCACCCGGACGCGGCGCTGCACCGGTTGCTGCCGCTGCTGCACACGCTGCTCAAGCGCGCGAGCTACCTTGCCCTGCTCGACGAGCGGCCGGCCGCGCTGCAGCGCCTGGTGGACGTGACCGCCGGCAGCGCGCTGCTCGCCGAACGCCTCGGCCGCCACCCGCTGCTGCTCGACGAACTGCTGGACGTGCGCGCCGCCGGCCCGCTGCCCGATCGCGAGGCGCTGCGCGCGGCCTGCGTCGCGGCCGCCGCGCCCGCCGACACCGAGGAAGCGCTGCAGGCACTCAACGAGGCGCGCCAGGCGCTCAGTTTCCGGATCGCGCTGGCGACCCTCGACGGCCGCCAGCAGGCGCAGGACAGCGCGCGCCAGCTCGCCTGGCTGGCCGACGCGGTGATCGCGCAGGCGCTGCGCCTGGCGTGTGCGGAGATGGAAGCGGCGCACGGCGCGGTCGCCGGCGCGCGCTTCGCCGTGCTCGGCTACGGCAGCCTCGGCGGCGAGGAACTCGGTTTCGGCTCCGACCTCGACCTGGTGTTCCTGTACGACGCGCCGGAGGGCGCGCATTCGGACGGCGCGCGCGCGCTGGACGCGTCGCGCTGGTTCGTGCGGCTGGCACAGAAGCTGGTCGCGCTGCTTGCCACCAGCACCGGCGCCGGCCGCCTGTACGAGGTGGACGTGCGCCTGCGCCCGGACGGCGCCAAGGGCCTGCTGGTCTCGACCTTGGCCAGCTACGCCGACTACCAGCGCGAGCGCGCCTGGACCTGGGAGCACCAGGCGCTGGTGCGCGCACGTTGCGTCGCCGGCGATGCGAGCCTGTGCGCGGGGTTCGATGCCGTGCGCGGCGACACCCTGGCGCGCGATCGCGATCCGGCCGCGCTGTCGGAGGACGTCGCCGCGATGCGCCGGCGCATGCGCGCCGAACTCGACCGCAGCGACGCCGCGCGCTTCGACCTCAAGCAGGGCGCCGGCGGCCTGGTCGACCTCGAGTTCCTGCTGCAGTACTTGGTCCTGCGCGAGGCGCACGCGCATCCGGCATTGCTCGCGCCGCGCGATTCGCCGGGGCTGCTGCGCGCGCTGGCGCAGGCCGGCGTGCTCGGTGCGGACGCCAGCGAGGCCCTGCTCGCCGCGCACGCGACGCTGCTGGACGCGGGCTTGCGCTGTACGCTCGACCGGCGGCCGCGACTGGTCGCCGAGGACACACGCATCACCGCGGCGCGCGACGCGATCGGCGCCGCGCTCGCCGCGCACGGCCTGCAGGTCGGTTGAAGCACGCGTTCGCGCGCGACTACAGCCCGAGTCGCGCGCGGATCTCCGCGGCGACGCGCGCGGTCTCGCGCAACGGCGTCGCGGGCCCCGCCGGCCAGGCGTCGCCGAGCACGCCCACGCGGCCGCGCGCCTGCAGCGCGTCGAGGAAGCCCCGCACCCGGCCGCGCACCGCGTCGGGCGCGAATACCTGCACCGGCACCCGCGTCGCGCAGGCCTCCGACAGCATGTTGACCGAGTCCGGCGTGCACGCGATGCGGTCGGCCCAGGCGAGCAGGCCGGGGTAGGGGTTCGGGCCGTCGTCCGCGTTCGCCCAGAACAGGCCGCCGACGCGCGCGACCAGGCCGCGCGCAGCGGCGACGACGTCGGCAGGCGTGCGCCGCGAAGTGGTGACCAGCAGGCTGCCGTCGCGCGGCAGCGCCTCGGCCAGCGCGTCGAAGCGCGCGCGGTCGAACCGGTAGTGCGCGCTGTCGCCGCCGAGCAGCAGCGCGGTGCGCGGCCCGGGCAGCGCCGCCAGCGCGGGGAAGTCGGCGCGCGCCCGCGCCAGCCAGGCATCGTCCACCGGGTGCAGGCTGCCGAGCACGGGCAGCACGTTGGCGCCGCGCAGCGCGTCGTGTTCCGGCGCGACAACCAGGTCCCAGTGCGAAGGCGGCAGGCGCGGATCGAGGATCTGCACGACGCGGGCGCCTCGTTCACGCGCCAGCCGGGTCGCCAGCGCCGCCTGCCGGCCGCAGCCGACCGCCAGCCGCGGCGGATCCGCCAGCCGCGCCGCGAACTCCGCGCCGAACCCGCGCACGTCGCCCGGCGCGCGCCGCGGCGCCAGCCAGCGCCAGGGCGCGCGCGGCGCCAGCGTGAGCGCGGTCACCGCGCCCGCGTCCAGCGCGTGCGCCAGCGCCTCCGACTGGCGGCGGTTGCCCGCGCGCCCGTCGCTCAGCGCCCACACCGCGGCGGCCCCGTGTCGCATTGGCGTCGAACGCTCCGTTGCGGGCGTGCGAAGGCCGCCCGACGCGCGAGACTCTACACTGCGTCTTTCCCTTCACCGCAAGGAGCGCCCATGTCCGATCGGGACTTCGCCCCGCTCGAACCGCACGCCCTCGACGTCCTGTTCCGCCAGGCCCGCACCTACAACCGCTTCAGCGGCGAGATCGACGACGCGCTGCTGCACCGGCTGTACGACCTCGCCAAGTTCGGCCCGACCCAGACCAACACCTGCCCGGCGCGCTTCGTGTTCGTGCGCTCGCCGGAAGCCAAGGCCAGGCTCGGCCCGGCGCTGGACAAGGGCAATTACGAGAAGACGATGGCGGCGCCGTGCACGGTGATCGTCGGCTACGACATGGCGTTCTACGACAAGCTGCCGTTGCTGTTCCCGCACACCGACGCGCGCGGCTGGTTCTCCGACGCGCCCGAGGAGGAGTTGTACCGGATCGCGCTGCGCAGCAGCAGCCTGCAGGGCGCCTACCTGATCCTCGCCGCGCGCGCGCTCGGCCTGGACTGCGGGCCGATGTCCGGCTTCGACCGGGCGAAGGTCGATGCCGCCTTTTTCGCGGGCACGAAGGTCCAGTCCAACTTCCTGATCAACCTCGGCAAGGGCGACCCGGCCAGCGTGTATCCGCGCGGCCCGCGCCTGCCCTTCGACGAAGCCTGCGAGATCGCCTGACCCCACGGAGACGACCATGACCCGCCGCATCCTCCTCGCCGCGCTGTTCGCCGCCGCCACCTTCGCCGCGCAGGCGCAGGGCACGCGCTACCGGATCGACCCGGACCACACCCTGGTGCTCGCCAGCTGGAGCCACATGGGCTATTCGCACCCGAGCGCGAACTTCGGCCAGGCCAGCGGCACCCTGGTCTACGACGCGCAGGATCCGGCGAAGTCCTGGGTGGAGGTCACGCTGCCGATCGCGGGGCTCAACAGCTTCGTGCCCAAGCTCGACGAGCACCTCAAGGGCGAGGACTTCTTCGACGCGGCGAAGTACCCGACCGCCACCTTCCGCAGCACCGGCGTGCGCGCGCTCGGCGGCGACCGCTTCGAGGTGACCGGTGACCTGAGCCTGCACGGCGTGACCAAACCGGTGGTGCTGCAGGCCACGCTCAACAGGCAGGGGCCGCACCCGATGGGCGGCAAGCCGACGATTGGCTTCGACGCGACCGCCACGATCAAGCGTTCCGACTTCGGCATCGACAAGTACGTGCCGGCGGTCGGCGACGAGATCACCCTGCGCATCACCACCGAGGCGCACGCGCCGGCGGACGGGACCGCGCAATGATCGTCCAGCGCCCGGCCTCGGCGCGCGGCGCGGCGCGCACCGACTGGCTCGACAGCCGCCACACCTTCTCGTTCGGGCACTACCACGATCCGGCGTGGATGGGCTTCGGCGCGCTGCGGGTGATCAACGAGGACCGGGTCGCGCCCGGCGGCGGCTTCGCGCCGCACGGCCACGCCAACATGGAAATCCTGAGCTGGGTGCTGTCCGGCGCGCTCGCCCATCGCGACAGCAGCGGCGGCGGCGGCGAACTGCGCGCCGGCGAGTTGCAGTGGATGAGCGCCGGCCATGGCATCCAGCACAGCGAGTACAACGCCTCGCGCGAGGCGCCGGTGCACTTCCTGCAGATCTGGATCCAGCCCGATCGAGTGAACGCGCCGCCCGCCTACACCCAGCGCGCCTTCGACCCGGCGCAGCGGCGCGCGCGCTGGGCCGTGCTCGCCTCGCCCGACGGCGCCGAGGGCAGCATCGCGATCCGCCAGCAGGCGCGGCTGCACGCCACCCTGCTGGCGGCGGGCGAGTCGCTGGCGTTCGCGCTGGATCCGGTTCGGCGCTACTGGCTGCACGTCGCCCAGGGCGCGGTGACCGCCAACGGCCAGGCGCTGGGCGCGGGCGACGCGCTCGGTTTCGTGGATGAGGGCGGCGAGCTGCGGCTGGCCGGCACCGGCGAGTCACCGGCCGACGTCCTGCTGTTCGAGTTGCCGGGCGACTGACCCGTAGAGCGGAGCTTGCTCCGCTTCGCCAAATCGTGACGCCGAAGCAGCGGAGCAAGCTCCGCTCTACGACAAGCAGCCAGGATCTGTCCGAGCGACCGGGAGGGCGGGGGTGTTGCGTCAAGCCGGCCATGGATGGCCGGCGCCCGCATAAGGGCAGGACTGCCCTTCCAAGGGAAAAGCAATACCCCCGCCCTCCCGGGCGCGGGCCCAGGACGCTCGCCTCCCGTCTCCCGTCTCCCGTCTCCCAATCCGGGCCCGGCGGCTGCAGCTGCTAAGCTAATGCCTGCATTCCGCCCGCATCCGCAGCACGCGCCATGGCCGAACCCGTCTCCCAGCAAACGCCCGCCAACACCCAGCAGCGGTACGAGGTGCATCGCAGCGAGCTGCCGCTGAGCTGCCCGACGCCGGCGATGGCGGTGTGGAATTCGCATCCGCGCGTGTACCTGCCGATCACGCAGGAGGGCGGCGAGGCCGACTGCCCGTACTGCGGCGCGCACTTCGTCCTGGTCGACTGACCCGCGCCGGCGCATGCGCCGCCGGCTGACCGTGCTGCAGCTGCTGCCGGCGCTGGACGCCGGCGGCGTCGAGCGCTCCACCCTCGAGGTCGCCGAAGCGCTCGCGCGCGCCGGCCACCGCGCGCTGGTCGTGTCCGCCGGCGGGCGGATGGTCGAGGCGTTGCATGCGGTCGGCGGCGAGCATGTCGCGCTCGACATCGGCCGCAAGTCGCCCTCGGTGCTGCGCCAGGTGCCGGCGCTGCGCCGGCTGCTGGCGCGCGAGCGGGTGGACGTCGTGCATGCGCGCTCGCGGCTGCCGGCCTGGATCGGCCGCCTCGCCTTGCGCGGCCTGCCCGCGGCCGCGCGCCCGCGCTGGGTCACTACCGTGCACGGGCTCAACTCGCCGTCGCGCTACAGCGCGGTGATGGCCTCCGGCGAGCGCGTCATCTGCGTGTCGGACACGGTGCGCGACTACGTGCTCGCGCACTATCCGCGCACCGATCCGGCGCGCCTGCGGGTGGTGCCGCGCGGGGTGGACCCTTCGCGCTTCCCACGCGCGCCGTGGCCGGACCGCGCGGCGCGCGCGCAGGTCGCCGCGCTGCATCCGGCGCTGGCCGGCGATGGTCCGCTGCTGCTGCTGCCCGGGCGCGGTACCCGCCTCAAGGGCCACGCGGACGCGCTGCACCTGCTCGCGGCGCTGCGCGCCGACGGCAGCGATGCACGGTTGTGGTTGCCTGGCGCGCGCCAGGCCGGACGCGACGACTATCTCGACGCGCTGCAGCGCGAGGCCGGCGCGCTCGGCATCGCCGATGCGCTCGCGATCACCGAGCCGACCGCCGCGATCGCCGCGGCCTACGCCGCGTCCGACCTGGTCCTGCAACTGTCGCGCAAGCCGGAGGCGTTCGGCCGCACGGTGCTGGAGGCGCTGTCGGTGGGCAGGCCGGTGCTCGGCTGGGCCCACGGCGGCGTCGGCGAATTGCTGCACGCCTGGCAGCCGTCGGGCGCGGTGCCGCCGTTCGACGCGGCGGCGCTCGCCGCGCGCGCGCGCGCGCTGCTGGCGGCGCCGCCCGCGCCGCCCACGCCCTTCCCGGATACCCTGCGCGCGATGCAGGATGCGACCCTTGCGATCTACCACGAGCTGACGGATGAGCGACCCGAACCACACGCCTGAAGCCGCCACCGGCTGGCGCTGGGCCCCGGCCTGGGTGCTCGCCTTCGTCGCGCTGTGGCCCGCGCCGGGCGTCGCCGAGGGCGTGATGGTGCTGGGCGCGCTGGCGGCGATCGCGCGCCTGCTGCTGGTGCGCTTCCGCGGCGGCATGGCATTGCTGAGCGCGCCGGCGTGGGCACTGACCAGCGTGCTGTTTTGCGCGTACTGGCTGCCGGAACTGGTGTCCGCGGTCGACGCGGTGGATCGCGCGCACGCGTTCCAGGAAGCGCTGGTCGACCTGCGCTACCTGCCGTTCCTGTGGCTGGTCGCGGCGGCGGTCGCCAACGAGCGCGGCCGTCGCACGACCTTCGCCGGGCTTGGCGTGATCATGGCGGTGTGGACGCTCGATGCGCTGCTGCAGGCGGTGGCCGGCACCAGCCCGTTGTTCTGGGGCCTCGACCAGCTCAAGCAGGCGATCAGCGGACACCCGATGTGCGCGGCCCGCGAGGTCGCCGCCGCCGACCGCCTGAGCGGCGTGCTCGGTCCCTGCAACCTCAAGCTCGGGCTGGTGCTGGCGAGCCTGTCGCCGTTCGTGCTGTTCGCGGCGATGCGCCGCTTCGGCGCGACCGGCTGGCTGCTGGCGTCGGCCGCGGTCGGGCTGGTGGTGCTGCTGGCCGGCGCGCGCGCGGCCTGGATCACGTATGCGCTGGTGCTGCTGTTCTCCGGCTGGCGCGCGCTGGGGGCGAAGCGGCTGGCGGGGGTGTTCGTGTTCGGCGCGCTCGCGTTGGGCGTGCTCAGCGCGGGCGTGCCGCAGGTGCGCGAGCGACTGGTGCGCACCGCCTCGGCGCTGACCGCGAGCGAGGAGGGCATGGACGTGGCGCTCTCGGGGCGCACGCGGATCTGGGGCGCGGCGGTGTGCATGGCGCGCGCGCATCCGGTCAATGGGGTCGGCGCGCGCGGCTTCCGCGAGGCCTTCCCCGCCTGCGATCCGCGCCCGGAGGAAGCGCCGGCGTGGGGCAGCGGGCCGGCCCTGCACGCACACCAGATCGTGCTGGAGATCCTCAGCGAGACCGGCGGCTTCGGCCTGCTGTGCTGGCTGGCCGGCGCCGCGCTGGCGTGGCGCGCGTGGCGCTTCGCGACGCCGCAGGCGCGGGACCGGGCGCGGCCGGCGATGCTGGCACTGGGCGTCACCGTGTTCCCGCTGAACACCCACCTTGCGTTCTATTCGACCTTCTGGGGCGGGCTGGCGCTGCTGCTGGCGGCGCTGTACGCCGGCAGCCTGCTCGGGCGCGGATCGGCGGAATGACGCGGGCGATGGCGGAAGGCCGCGGTATCGGCGCGGCCCTGGCCCGATGACGACGAACGCCGACGACGCGCGCCGCTGCGCCTGGCTGCCGCTGGCGAACCTCGTCGCGCACGCGATCGCGCGCCTGCCGCAGCCGCTGCTGCTGGCCTGCGGCGCGGCGCTCGCGTGGCTGAGCGCGCCGCTGCTGCGCAAGCGGCAGCGCTACGCGCAGGTCAACCTCGCGCTGTGCTTCCCGGAACTCGACGCCCGTGCCCGCGCGCGCCTGCGGCGCGCGACCTGGCGGGCGACCATCACCGGCCTGTTCGAACTGGTGCGCGCGTGGTTCGCGCCGCGCGCGGCGGTGACGCGACTGGTGGACGTGGAAGGCCTCGAGCACGTGCATGCCGCGCGCGCCAGCGGGCGCGGCGTGCTGCTGCTGACCGGCCATTTCCCGCATTCGGAGCTGGGCGGGCGCGCGCTCGCCGACGCGCTGGGGCTGCCGCTGGCGGTGGTCGTGCGCCGCAACGCGCACCCGTGCATGGAGCGCTGGATGGACGCCGCGCGCCGGCGCGCGTTCGCCGACACGATCGGCAAGAAGGATGTCCGCGCGTTGCTGCGCACGCTTTCGCGCGGCGGCCTGGTCGCCTATTCGGCCGACCAGAACTTCACCTACCAGAACGCCTTCGTGCCCTTCTTCGGCGTGCAGGCCTCGACCCTGGTCGCGACCTCCGACATCGCCCGTCGCAGCGGCGCGGTGGTGCTGCCGTACTGGTTCCTGCGCGGGGACGATGGCCGCTACCGGCTGTGGATCGAGCCGCCGTGGGACGGCTGGCCCAGCGACGACCCGGCCGCGGACGCCGCGCGTTACATGCGCGAGCTCGAACGCGTGGTGCGCATGCGCCCCGAGCAGTACCTGTGGGTGCACCGGCGCTTCAAGACCCGCCCGCCCGGCGAGCCGGACGTCTACCGGTAGGATCTCACCGGTAGGGATCGGCGCCGCCGTCCGGCTGCCGCTTGAAGCGGCGGTGGATCCACAGGTACTGCGCCGGCGCCGCACGCACCATCTCCTCGATCGCCGCCATCACCCGCGCCGTGTCGGCGACCGGGTCGCGCGAGGGAAAGTCGGGGAACACCGGCGACAGCCGCAACGTGTAGCCGCCGTCGGCGCGTCGCTCGTGGGCGAACGCGAGCACCCGCGCGCCGGACAGCCGCGCCAGCTGGTGGGTCGAGGTCAGGCTGTGCGCCGGCAGGCCGAAGAAGGGCACGAACACGCTGTCGCCGCGGCGCGTGTCCTGGTCCGGCGCGAACCACAGCAGGCCGCCGTCCTTGAGGTGGCGGATCGCCGGGCGCAACTGGTCGCGTGCGAACATCGCCGCGGCGTAACGCAGGCGTCCGCGCTTGACCGCCCATTCCATCGCCGGGTGCGCGTGCGGGCGGTACATGCCGGCCAGCGGGATGAAGTCGCACATCAGCCGGCCGCACACTTCCAGCGTCGTGAAGTGGCCGGAGATCACGATCACGCCACGGCCGTCGGCGCGCGCCTGTTCGACGTGTTCCAGGCCTTCCACGCGCAGGCCGCGCCGCAATGGGGCGACGCTGCCCCACCACGCGCGCGCGAACTCGAACACGCCGACGCCGAGCGCGCGGAAGCTCGCGCGCAGCAGGCGCGCGCGTTCGCCGTCGCCGGCCTGCGGGAAGCACAGCGCGAGGTTGCGCGCGGCGACCGCGCGGCGCTCGCGCATCAGCACGCGCAGCGCGTCGCCCAGCATGGCCCCGAGCCCGCGCTGCAGCGGCCACGGCAGCCGCGCGAGCAGCGCCATGAGCCCGATCCCGAGCCAGGTCGGCCATTGCGATGGCGCACGCGGCGGCGTGCCGGCGGCGGTCGGGTCGCGGTCGTCGGACATGGCGCCAGTCTAGGCAACCTCCGGGCAAAGGTCAGGCAGGAGCGCCGCCGCGCCAGCACGCGATCGCCGCCGTCCCGCGCGCTGGTCCTGCGCCGCGCGCCTGTATCCTTCGCCGATGCGCTTGGATCCCGTCGGCCGGCTGCTGCGCGGCCTGTACTCGCTGGCCCTCTACCTGCTGCTGCCGGTGACGGTCTACCACCTGATCTGGCGCGGCTTCCGCCAGGCTGCCTATTTCCAGCGCTGGAGCGAGCGCTACGGGATCTACGATGCGGACGCGGCGCCGTGCGCGCTGTGGCTGCATGCGGTGTCGGTGGGCGAGGTCAACGCCGCCGCGCCGCTGGTGAACGCGCTGCGCCGCGACCGCCCCGACCTGCGCCTGCTGGTCACCACCATCACCCCGACCGGCTCCGAGCGCGTGCGCGCGCTGTGGGGCGACACGGTCGAGCACGTCTACCTGCCGTACGACCTGCCCGGCGCGGTCGGCCGCTTCCTGCGCCACTTCCGTCCGCGCCTGGCGCTGGTCATGGAAACCGAGCTGTGGCCGAACCTGCTGTTCGGCTGCGCCGAGCACGGGGTGCCGGCCTACGTGCTCAACGCACGCCTGTCGCAGCGCTCGCTGCGCGGCTACCGGCTGCTGCGGCCGCTGCTGGCGCGCGCGCTGGCCACGCTGCGCGCGGTGCTGGTGCAGTCGCCTGCCGACGGGCGCCGCTTCCTCCACCTGGGCGCCCCGCGCGAGGCGGTGCGGGTCACCGGCAACCTCAAGTACGACGTCGCCGTCGGCGAAGGCTGGCCGACCTTCGCCGCCGCCTTCCGCGCGCGCGCCGGGGCGCGTCCGGCGTGGATCGCGGCGAGCACGCACGCGGAGGAGGAGTCGGCGGTGATCACGATCCACCGCCGCCTGCGCGCGCGCTGGCCGGACCTGCTGCTGCTGTGGGCGCCGCGCCATCCCGAGCGCTTCAAGGCGGTCGCGCAGCAGGCGGTGCACGCCGGCTGGCGGGTCGCGACGCGGCACCTGACCCAGTGGCCGGACGCCGACGACGCGGTGTTCGTGCTCGACACGCTGGGCGAGCTGGCGCTGTTCTACGGCTGCGCCCAAGTCGCCTTCGTCGGCGGCAGCCTGCAGCCGGTCGGCGGCCACAACCTGCTGGAGCCGGCGGCGGTCGGCACCGCGGTGGTGACCGGGCCGCACCTGCACAACTTCACCGACATCGCCCGTCAGCTGCAGGCGGCCGGCGCGCTGCGGATCGGCCGGGACGCGGACGCGGTGGGCGCGGCGATCGAGGCCCTGCTCGCCGACCCCGATGCGCGCGCGGCGATGGCGCAGGCGGCGCGCGCGCTGGTCGAGGAGGGCCGCGGCGCGCTCGGGCGCACCCTGATGGCGATCGCCCCGGACCTGCCGTCCGGCTGAGGGTCCGAACGAAAACGCCCCGCCGGGGCGGGGCGTCGGGGGCGCGCTAACGGGAGCTCGCGCGGACGGGAGCCTTACTGCGCCTGCAGGTCCGACGGCGCCAGCTTGGCGTTGGCGTCGGCGGTGAGCAGGCGGTTGATGTCCTGCACGTCGTCCACTTCCAGGGTGCCGGCGGCCTGCTCCAGGATCAGCCGCTGCTGCAGGAAGTTGTAGCGGGCGCGCGCGTACTCGCGCTGGGCGTTGAACAGGTTCTGCTGGTTCTGCAGCACATCGAGCACGGTGCGGGTGCCGACCTCGAGGCCGACCTGCGACGCGTCGTACGCGGCCTGCGCGGAGACCAGCGCCAGCCGGCGCGCCTCGATCTCGCTGATGCCCGCGACCAGGGTCTGGTACGCGTTGCGGGTGTTGCGCTCGAGCGCGCGCTTGTCCTGCTCGTACTGGGCCTGCGCGGCGTCGCGGCGGGCGATCGCCTGGCGCACCTGCGACTGGGTCGCGCCGCCGGAAAAGATCGGCACGCTCAGGGTGATCCCGAACGACGGGCCGCGGCTCTCGCTGCTGGACGGAAAGCTGTTGGTGAACGGATCGACCAGGCCGGGGATGCCGCTGGTGCTGAAGGTCTGGGTGCCCCAGTTCGCGCCCTTGCCGTAGCTGCCGTTGAAGTACAGGGTCGGCAGGTGGCCGGCACGCGCGGTGGTCACGTCGGCTTCCGCCGAGCGCACCTGCAGCTGCTGCGCCTTCAGCGCCGGGTTGTTGTCGATCGCGCTGGCGACCCAGGCGTCGGCGCCGCCCTTTTCCGGCAGTTGCGGCTGGAAGTCGGCCGGCAGCGCCTTGAGGTCGCGCACCGGCTGGCCGGTGATCTCGGCCAGCGCCTGGTAGGCGTCCTCCAGCGCGTTGCGGGTGACGATCGTGTTGGCGCGCGCGCTGTCGTAGGTGGCGCGCGCCTCGTGCACGTCGGTGATCGGGGCGAGGCCGACCTCGAGGCGCTTGCTGGCGAAGTCGAACTGCTTCTTCAGCGCCGCTTCCTGCGCTTCCGCCGCCGCCAGCGTCTCGATCGCGACCAGCACGTTGAAGTAGGCCAGCGAGGTGCGCGTGATCAGCGAATCGCCGGCCGAGCGCAGCTGGAAGTCGGCGGCTTCGCTCAGCGCGTTCTGGCTCTTCACCCGGCTGAAGCGGCCGAAGTCGAACAGCACCTGGTCCACGTTGACGCCGACCCGGCGCGAGTAATTGCGGCTCTCGCTCTCGCCGTCGAGGATGATCGGCTCGCCGGTCACCGGGTCGCGCACGACCTGGCCAGTGGAAGTGTCGCGCAGGGTCTCGCTGGAGGGACCGGTGCTGCGCGAACGGTTGTAGCTGGCGCTGCCGTTGAGCTGCGGCAGCAGCGCGGCGCGCGCCTGCACCGCGCCTTCGCGCGTGGCGCGGCTGCTCGCTTCCGCGGCGGACAGCTGCGGGTCGCCGGCGCGGGCCAGCTCGTAGGTCTGCAGCAGGTCCTCGGCGTGCGCGCCGGCGGGCAGCAGGGCGATGGCGAGGGCGAGGGCGAGTGGGTAGCGGCGCATGCGGGGTCCTTTGTCGAAACCCGCACGAACGCGTGCGGGTGCGTGGTCGCTTACAGCTGGAAGTGGGGCGCCGGCGCGGCGCCGGCGAGGTAGGGCAGTTCGGTTTCGAACAGGGATTCGATGCGGGCAGCGCCCGCTTCGTTGCGCACCAGCACCGCCTCCATCGCCGGCGCGCGGCCGCGCACGACGAACAGGCGGCCACCGGGAGCCAGCCAGTCGAGGAAGGCCGGCGGCACGCTGTCGACCGCGGCGGTCACGCAGGCGGCGTCGAAGCGGCGCTCGCTGCGCCAGTGCAGGGGATCGGCGTGCTCGATGCGGACATTGCCGTCCAGCCCGGCCGCGGCGAGGTTGGCGCGCGCGGCGTCGGCGAGGCCGGGATCGGCCTCCAGCACCAGCACCTCGCGGGCGAGCCGCCCGAGGCACGCGGCCAGGTAGCCGCCGCCGGCGCCGGCCAGCAGCACCGCTTCGTGCGGCTGCGGCGCGAGCGCCTGCAGGATGCGGCCTTCGAGCACCGGCTTGAGGGTCTGCGTGCCGTTGCCCAGCGGCAGCGCGAGGTCGGCATAGGCCAGCGCGCGGTAGGCGGCGGGCACGAAGGCTTCGCGCGGCAGCTGCGCCAGCACCTCCAGCACGCGCGTGTCGAGCACGTCCCAGGGGCGGATCTGCTGTTCCACCATGGCCTCGCGGGCCTGGTCGAAGTCGAGTCGGATGCTGGCGTTCATGGCGTGGGGTTCGCGGTCGGGGAACCGGCAATTCTAGCGGTCGCCGGCACCGACGTCGGGGGACAGGATGACTGTGGTAGCACACCCGCACTGAGTGCCGGAAGTCAGTGGGCCCAATGGCCGGGTCGGGCGGCGTGCGTCAGCGCGGCGCATGGGCGCGCAGGAACATGTCCACCGACGCGACGACGTGCGCCTCGGCCGCTGCCCGCGGCAGTTCGCGGCAGCAGCCGAGCACCAGTTGCGCGTGCGCCTCGCCCTTGAGCAGGGCGAAGAACTGCGCCGAGGCGCGGGCGGGATCCGGCACCTCGAGTTCGCCGGCGGCGGCGCGCTTGGCCAGCAGCTCGGCGAAGGCGGCCTGGATGCGCATCGGGCCGCTTTCCCAGAACAGGCGCGAGACCGGCGACTCGGCCAGCTGCGGCGAGCACAGCACGCGGTGCCCGGCGATCGCCTCCGGCGCGCTGACCATGGCGAAGAAGGCGCGGCCGACCTGCAGCAGGCGTTCGCGCAGCGGCACTTCCGGGCGCGACTCGAACAGGGAGGTCGGCAACTGCTGCTCGCACCAGGCCTTGGCGGCGGCGGCGAACAGGGTCTCCTTGTCGCCGAAGTGGCTGTACACGGTGAGCTTGGAGACGCCGGCCTCGGCGGCGATCTGGTCCATGCTGACGCCCTCGTAGCCCTGGGCGAGGAACAGGCGCTTGGCGGTCTCCAGGATCGCCGAGCCCTTCTCCGGATCCTTCGGGCGGCCGGGCGCCGCGGGGCCGGCGGGCTTGCGCGGAGCGGATTTGGGGCGGGTCGGATACATCGGGTCAAATACTAGACTACCCGGTTCGTTATTTATACCATACCCGCCGGTTTACTAATTGGCCGTTTGGCTTGGAGCCGCCATGGCGCGCACGGACACAGGGAAGAGGCGGGCAGGAATGGTCATGGCGGGCAGGCTGCTGGCACTGGCGATGGCCGGTCTGCTGGCGGCCTGCGGCACCGGCGACGAGGCGGCCGAACCGGCGCGCCCGGTGCTGGTGACGCACCCGCTGGCCGAGGCCGACGCCGCCGTGGCCGGTGCCGCCTATGCCGGCGAAATCCGCGCCCGCGAGGAAAGCCCGCTCGCGTTCCGTGTCGGCGGCAAGCTGGTGCGGCGGCTGGCCGACGTCGGCGACCGCGTGCGCCGCGGCCAGGTGCTGGCCGAACTGGATCCGGGCGACCTCGCCCTGCAGGCGCGGGCCGCGCAAGCGCAACTGGCCGCCGCGCAGGCGGAACTGCAGCGCGCCGAGGCCGACCGCGCGCGCTTCGCCAAACTCGCCGACCAGCAACTGGTCAGCCGCTCCGCGCTCGACGCGCAGACCGCCGCCGCCCAGGCCGCGCGCGGCCAGGTGCGCGCGCTGCAGGCGCAACTGGACGTCGCCCGCAACCAGGCCGGCTACGCCGAACTGCGCGCGCCGCGCGACGGCGCGATCGCCGCGCGCCAGGCCGAGGCCGGGCAGGTGGTCGCCGCCGGCCAGCCGGTCTACGTGCTGGCCGCCGAGGGCGGGCGCGAAGTCGCCTTCGCGGTGCCGGAAGGCGCGATCGACGAGGTCGCGGTCGGCCAGCCGGTCCGGGTGGAGCTGTGGAGTACGCCGGGCCGGCTGCTGGACGGACGCATTCGCGAACTGGCGCCGGCGGCGGATCCGCAGACCCGCACCTACGCCGCGCGCGCCACCCTTGAGGATGCGGACGCGCTCGCGCTCGGCCAGAGCGCGCGCGTCTTCCTCGCCGACCCCGCGCGCGAACGCGGCCTGAGCGTGCCGCTGGCCGCGATCCAGCGCGGCGCCAGGGGTGCGACTGCGGTGTGGGTGGTCGATCCGGCCACGCGCAAGCTGCACCTCGTGCCGGTGAAGCTCGGCCGCTGGGACGAGGACCGGGTGCCGGTGCTGTCCGGCCTGCGCGCCGGCGACTGGGTGGTCGCCGCCGGCGGCCACCTGCTGCGCGAGGGCCAGCTGGTCGCCCCGGTCGACCGCGAGAATCGCCCGGTCGCCGCGACGGCCACCGCCGCGGAGCGCTGACCGATGCGCTTCAACCTGTCCGAATGGGCCCTGCGCAACCGCGCGCTGGTGGTCTACGCGATGGTGGTGCTGGCGCTGGTCGGCGCCTGGTCCTACCGCCACCTCGCCCAGTCCGAGGATCCGCCTTTCACCTTCAAGGCGATGGTCGTGCGCACGTTGTGGCCCGGCGCGACCGCCGAGGAAGTCGCGGCGCAGGTCACCGACCGCGTCGAGAAGGCGCTGATGACCACCGGCCAGTACGAGTTCATTCGCTCGTATTCGCGGCCGGGCGAATCGCAGGTGATCTTCATGGCGCGCGATTCGATGAAGTCGAAGGACGTGCCGGAGCTGTGGTACCAGGCGCGCAAGAAGGTCGGCGACATCCGCGCCACCCTGCCGGAGGGCACGGTCGGGCCGTTCTTCAACGACGAGTTCGGCGACACCTTCGGCAACATCTACGCGCTGACCGGCGCCGGCTACGACTACGCCGTGCTCAAGGACTACGCCGAGCGGCTGGAGCTGGTGCTGCAGCGGGTGCCGGACGTCGGCAAGATCGAACTGCTCGGCCTGCAGGACGAGAAGGTCTGGATCGAGGTCGACAACGCCAGGCTGGCGACCCTCGGGATCCCGCTGGTGGCGGTGCAGCAGGCGCTGCAGCAGCAGAACGCGGTGGTGCCGGCCGGCTTCTTCGAGGGCCGCGACGAACGCGTGCAACTGCGCGTCGGCGGCGCCTTCCATTCGATCGAACAGATCCGCGCGTTCCCGGTGCGCGCCGGCGACCGCACCTTCCGGCTCGGCGACATCGCCCGCGTGCACCGCGGCTTCAGCGACCCGGCCGCGCCGAGGATGCGCTTCATGGGCGAGGACGCGATCGGCATCGCCGTCGCGATGAAGGACGGCGGCGACATCCTGCGCCTGGGCGACACCCTGGAATCGGAATTCGCGCGCCTGCAGGAGACCCTGCCCGCGGGCATGCAGCTGCGCAAGGTCAGCGACCAGCCCGAAGCGGTGCGCGAATCGGTCGGCGAGTTCGTGCGGGTGCTGGCCGAGGCGGTCGCGATCGTGCTGCTGGTGAGCTTCTTCTCGCTCGGCCTGCGCACCGGCCTGGTGGTCGCGGTCAGCATCCCGCTGGTGCTGGCGATGACCTTCGCGCTGATGCACTACTTCGGCATCGGCCTGCACAAGGTGTCGCTGGGCGCGCTGGTGCTCGCGCTGGGCCTGCTGGTGGACGACGCGATCATCGCGGTCGAGATGATGGCGATCAAGATGGAGCAGGGCTACTCGCGGCTGAAGGCGGCGAGCTTCGCCTGGGAGAGCACGGCGTTCCCGATGCTGACCGGCACCCTGGTGACCGCCGCGGGCTTCCTGCCGATCGCGACCGCGGCGTCGAGCACCGGCGAGTACACGCGTTCGCTGTTCCAGGTGGTGACCATCGCGCTGTGCGTGTCGTGGATCGCGGCGGTGCTGTTCATCCCGTACCTCGGCGATCGCATGTTGCCTGACCTGGCGCACCCGCAACCGCCGCGGCCGGGCTCGTTCGCCGCGCGCCGGCGCGCCTTGCGCGAGCGCCTGGCCGACCGCTGGCCGCAGTACGCCTTCGCGCTCGCGCCGGCGGACCATGCGGCCGGCGACGCGCACGCGCACGATCCCTACCAGCGGCCGTTCTACCGCCGCTTCCGCGCGCTGGTCGGCTGGTGCCTCGCGCACCGCTGGCTGGTGATCGCGGCGACGGTGGCCGCGCTGGTCGCCTCGCTGGCGCTGTTCCGTTTCGTGCCGCAGCAGTTCTTCCCGGATTCGACCCGGCCGGAGCTCATGGTCGACATGGAGCTGGCCGAAGGCGCGTCGCTGCGCGCCACCGCGGCGCAGGCGCATCGGCTCGAGGCGCTGCTGAAGAAGCGCGAGGGTATCGACAACTTCGTCGCCTACGTCGGCACCGGCTCGCCGCGCTTCTACCTGCCACTGGACCAGCAGCTGCCGGCGACCAACTTCGCCCAGTTCGTGGTGCGCGCGGAGGACATCGCATCGCGCGAGGCGCTGCGCAGCTGGCTGATCGACGAGGTGATCCCGCAATTCCCGCAACTGCAGCTGCGCGTGACCCGGCTGGAGAACGGGCCGCCGGTCGGTTACCCGATCCAGTTCCGCGTGTCCGGCGAGCACATCGACCGGGTGCGCGCGCTGGCGCGTGAGGTCGCGGACAAGGTGCGCGCCAACCCGCACGTTACCAACGTCAACCTCGACTGGGACGAGCCGAGCAAGGTCGTGCGCCTGGTGATCGACCAGGACCGCGCGCGCGCGCTCGGGGTGAGCTCGGAGCAGGTCGCGCACTTCCTGTCGGGCGCGCTGTCCGGGCTGCAGGTCAGCACCTACCGCGAGGGCAACGAGCTGATCGGCATGCTGCTGCGCGGCTCCGACGCCGACCGCGAACGCCTCGATCTGCTCGGCAGCCTCGCCGTGCCGACCGCCAGCGGCAAGTCGGTGCCGCTGGCGCAGGTCGCGCGGCTGGAGCAGGGCTTCGAGGAAGGCATCGTCTGGCACCGCAACCGGCTGCCGACGGTGACCGTGCGCGCCGACATCCGTGACGACGCGCTGCCGCCCAGCGTGACCGGCCAGATCGCGCCGACCCTGGACGGGATCCGGGCGTCGCTGCCGGCCGGCTACCTGCTGGAGACCGGCGGCACGGTCGAGGACTCCGCGCGCGGGCAGAATTCGATCGTGGCCGGCATGCCGCTGTTCCTGATCGTGGTGCTGACCCTGCTGATGCTGCAGTTGCGCAGCGTCTCGCGCACGCTGCTGGTGTTCCTGACCGCGCCGCTGGGACTGATCGGCGTGACCCTGTTCCTGCTGGTGTTCCGGGTGCCATTCGGCTTCGTCGCGATGCTCGGCACGATCGCGCTGGCCGGCATGATCATGCGCAACGCGGTGATCCTGGTCGACCAGATCGAGCAGGACATCGCCGCCGGCCACGACCGCTGGACCGCCGTGATCGAGGCGACCGTGCGCCGCTTCCGCCCGATCGTGCTGACCGCGCTGGCGGCGATCCTGGCGATGATCCCGCTCTCGCGCAGCGCCTTCTTCGGGCCGATGGCGGTGGCGATCATGGGCGGGCTGACGGTGGCGACGGTGCTCACGCTGTTGTTCCTGCCGGCGCTGTACGCGGCCTGGTTCCGCGTGCGCCGCGACGAAGGCCCGCGCATGGCCTGACGGTTTTCGCGGCTGGGTCGCCCGCTGTCCTTCCCCCTCCCAGGCACGGGCGGCCCGGTGCGCGATTTGTGTCAGTAATCGAAGACGTGCTCGATCGCGATCCCGCGCGCGTCGTCGCGGGCGAGCTGGGCGGACAGCGCGGCGACCGGCAGCTCGAGCACGCGGCGCTCGTGGCCGGGGCGGGTGAGGATCGGCTGGCGGATCAGCACGCGTTCGCCCGCCGCAACCGGTTCGTTCGCCGGCACCACCACGCTGACCAGGATCGGCCCGCGGTTGCCGGCGATCTCGACGAAGCGCGCGCCGCGCCGGGCCAGCGCCAGCGACGTGTCGGTGAAACCCTGGTAGCGCGGCAGCACCGCCAGCGCGCGGTCGCCGTCGCGGCGTGCGATACGCATGCCCTCCGGCGGCGCGCCGGGCAGGCCCGCGACCACCGCCCAGGTCGTCGGCGCCGGCGCGTGGAAGGTCGATCGCGCGCCCCAGCGCAGCAGCGCCGCGTAGCCGGCCTTGACCGCCCATTCGCTGGTCAGCAGGTAGCGGCGTTCCCACTTGCGCAGCGGATGCGGTCCCCATGCGGGCTGTCGCCACAGTTCGCGCAGCGGCGCCACGAAGTCGAACTCGTACCACGGCCGCACCCGCACGAAGTCGACGTACTCCCGCGCCTGGCGCGCGGCGAGCCGGTCCTCGGGCGTGTCGTTGCCGGGCGCGGCCAGTTCGGTCAGGCGGCCGACCAGGGTCTCGTAGGCGCCCTTGATCGCGTATTCGACCGTCGTGCTCACGCCGATCACGACGATCATCGTGTGGTACTCGCCGTTGAACGGATGGCGACGGGTCGCCCCGATCACCTGCCTGTAGGCGCCCCAGAACTGGGCGACGTGGCCGAAGAACGGGAATTCGCTCGCCCGCCGCCGCGCCTGCAGCTGGTCGGCGTATTCGTCCGGGCTGAAGACCAGGAACCACTCGGGGAACGTCAGGTAGGTCTGGTCGGGCGTGCGGCGCTCGGCCTCGGGCACGCGCAGGCCCGCCGCCAGCGCGCCGCCGCAGGCGAACGCCAGCAGCGCGGCGGCGCCGGCGACGCGCAACCGCTGCGCCAGGTTCATGCGCGGCGGAAGCACAGCAGCGTGTTGCGGGTGGGGTCGTGGTCCTGCAGCAGGCGCGGGCCCTCGGCGACGAAACCATGCCCCGCCAGCAGCTCCACCCAGGCGTCGATCGTGCGGAAGTGGCGCAGCTCGCGCGCGTTGGTCTCCCACGGCACGCCGAGGCCGGCGTTGAACACCGCGTGCGCGAGCGAGACCAGCGCGCGCATGTAGGCGTCGGTGACGTCGTGGTCGCGCAGCACCAGCAGGCCGCCGGGCCGGACCACCCGCGCCAGCGAGGCGACGAAGGCGTCCAGCCGGTCGAGCGGCGCGTGGTGCAGGCCGATGTAGCAGGTGGCCAGTTCGATCGCGCCGTCGGCCACCGCTTGCGGCGCGATCGGCACGTAGTCGTCCAGCGGCACGAAGCGGCCGAGCTTGCGCAGGCGGCCGCGTTCGACGATGTCGACCGGCGAATTGGTCGGCGCGACGTCGTTGACCAGCACCAGTTCGCCGCGCAGGTCGAGGTGGCGGCGCAGGTCGCTCACGTAGCGGCCGGTGCTGCCGATCTCGAGGTAACCGTCGACGCGCCGGCGCCCGCCCAGCAGCTGCAACGTCTGCCGCGACATCTCGCGCTTCTGCTTGATGAGCGACGGCACCGCGTAGGTCAGCTCGGACAGGAACGGCTTGATCGACGGCAGCCGCGCCTGCAGCGCGCGGTAGACCGCCTCGTCGTCGCCGTGTTCGCGGACCGCGTCGCGGATCAGGACGTGGAAGCGGTCCTCCGGGTACAGCCGGTAGATGTTCTGCAGGAAGCGGTAGAAGTCGTCGTTGCCGCGGGTGTCGCCGTACACGGCGTGGAAGTCGCCGGGCGCCGGCGCGGCGGATGCGAGGTTCATCGGGAGTCCTTGGGCGGCGGCCGCGCCGGCCTGTTCGAGTTCGGGGGCGTAGTAGGTGTCCCACAGCGCGTTGCGCCAGCGGTAGTGCGGGTCCAGGTGGCGCTTGAGCGCGAACAGTTCGCGCGCCCGCGGGTAGCCGCGGTGGAACTGTTCGCGGGTGGCGTGCGGCTGGTAGGGCAGGTACCAGGTGCCGCCGCAGGCGAGCGCGGCCTCGACCAGCTCGCGGGTCCACACCGCGACCCGCGCCTTCGCGTTCTCGCGGGTGCGCTGCTTGTGGTACAGCACGAACGCGAACACCTCCTCGCGCGCCCACGCCAGCAGCGAACCCGGATCCGGCAGCGCGTGGCGCACCGAGATGTTGACCACGTTGACCCGGTGCCGGCGCAGGATTTCCGCCATCCTCGGCACGAATTCGTCGAAGCGGCCGACCGGGATGAAGTATTCCTGCAGCACGTAGGTGCTGTGCCGGCGCGACGCCGGTTCCAGCTCGGCGACGTCGTAGCCGGCCTCGTAGTTGCGCCAGTGCACCGGCCGCGACAGGTACAGCAGCGGATCCACGATCCGCTCGCGCCGCCACTTGCCGCTCAGGGTTTCGGTGAACGCCCAGAAGAAATAGCGGTGCAGCGGGAAGTGCCGGCGCATCGGCTGCAGGCGGTGCGGCACGGTCGGCGCGGCGTCGGTCGCGCGCCAGGTCACGGCGCGCGCGCGCCGGTAGTGCGGCGGGTACAGGTCGGCGTTGTGGAAGACCGCGGCCGGGTCGTCGCGCACCTGGTCGCGGAACCAGCGCGCGTAGTCGGCCGTGGCCAGGCAGCGGTGGTCGCGGCGCACGCGCACGTTGCGCTCCAGCTGCAGTTCCGCCTCGACGATCACGCCGAGACCGCCGTAGCCGCCGATCGCGCCGTAAAACACCTCGGCGTTCTCCCGCGGCGACGCGTCCAGCAGCGAGCCGTCGGCCAGCACCAGCCGGATCGCGTTCACCGACAGGATCAGCGGCCCGAGGCCGACGTAACGGCCGTGCACGTTGACGCTCAGCGAACCGCCGACGGTGAAGTTGGCGTAGGTCTGCATGATCCGCACCGACAGGTCGTGCGGATCCACGAAGCGCTGGATGTCGCACCAGCGGATGCCGGCCTGCACCCGGATCGTGCGCGCCTCCGGATGGAAGGCCAGCACCCGGTTCAGCCGGCGCATGTCCAGGTGCAGGCTGCCGGGGCTCGCGGTCTGCCCGCCCATGCTGAAGTGGCCGCCGCCGACCGAGATCGGGCCGTCCGCGCGGCGTACCGCGTCCTGCACCTCCGCGACCGTGGCCGGCACCGCGACCGCCCACGCCGGCACCGGGTTGAGCCGGGTCACGTCGTTGACGATCACGCCCGGTTGCGGCGGGCGCTCAGGCCGGTTCATGGATCGCCACCTGCAGGTAGTCGCGGCCGACGGCGCGCGGATCGGCGCCGTACTGGTTGTCGCCGCGGGTGCCGCGCGCGCACAGCAGCAGCCAGCCGACCAGCAGCGGCCCCAGCACCGGCACCAGCAGCATCAGCAGCCAGCCGCCCGCGCGCGCCTGGTCGTGCAGGCGGCGCACCGCCAGCGACAGCAGCACGGCGAAGAACGGCGGGTACAGCGGCAGGGTCGCGGGGCGTCCGGCGGTGCGTTCGAGGAACACGAACAGCACCACGAAGGCCACGCTGGCCACCGCCAGCCGCAGCCAGAACGCGCGCCGGCGCAGGCGGCCGCGCCAGCGCGTCCAGTCCAGGATCGGGTCCAGCACCGCCTTCTCCCCGCCGCGGTCCCGCGCGGCCCGTTCATGTTATCGGCCACCCGCCGGGTCGGAGGCAAGCCGCGCCCTTCACGGCCCGGCGCTGGCCCCGTCCCGGCGCGCGTGGTCAAATGCGCGGCGAAGCGGGGGTACCGGCGCGCTGTTCCGAATGGCAGCGGCTGGTTGAGACAGACCCTTCGAACCTGATGCGGTTGAGACCGCCGTAGGGAAGCTTCGCCGGGCGCTCCGCGCCCGCGCGCCGCCGCTTCGTCCGCCCGCCCGGGCCCGACACAGGACGAACGCCGATGAACGCCGTGCCCTCCGACCTCCTTCGCCAGACCGAGACGCTTTCGGAGGCGGTGACCCGCCCGATCCCGGGCTCCCGCAAGATCCACGTCGCCGGCTCCCGCCCCGACCTGCGCGTGCCGATGCGCGAGATCGTGCTGACCAGCACGCCGACCATGTTCGGCGGCGAGGACAACCCGCCGGTCACGGTCTACGACACCTCCGGCCCGTACACCGATCCGGACGCGCGCATCGACCTCGCCGCCGGCCTGCCGACGCTGCGCGCGCGCTGGATCGAGGCGCGCGGCGATACCGAGGTGCTGGCGGGCCGCAGTTCGGAATTCGCGCGTCGCCATGCGCAGGCGCCGGAGCTCGCGGCGATCCGCTTCCCGCGGCTGCCGGTGCCGCGCCGTGCGAAGGCGGGCGCCAACGTTACCCAGATGCATTACGCCCGGCGCGGCATCGTCACCCCGGAGATGGAGTACATCGCCATCCGCGAGAACCAGCGGCTGGAGGCGGTGCGCGACGCCGTCCTGCGCGCGCAGCATCCGGGCCAGTCCTTCGGCGCCAGCATCCCGCAGGCCATCACGCCGGAATTCGTCCGCGTCGAAGTCGCCCGCGGCCGCGCGATCATCCCCGCGAACATCAACCATCCCGAAAGCGAGCCGATGATCATCGGCCGCAACTTCCTGACCAAGATCAACGCGAACATCGGCAACTCGGCAGTCACCAGCTCGATCGCCGACGAGGTGGAAAAGATGGTGTGGGCGATCCGCTGGGGCGGCGACACCGTGATGGACCTCAGCACCGGCAAGCACATCCACGAAACCCGCGAGTGGATCCTGCGCAACTCGCCGGTACCGATCGGCACGGTGCCGATCTACCAGGCGCTGGAGAAGGTCGGCGGCGCCGCCGAGGAACTGACCTGGGAGATCTTCCGCGACACCCTGATCGAACAGGCCGAGCAGGGCGTGGACTACTTCACCATCCACGCCGGCGTGTTGCTGCGCTACGTGCCGCTGACCGCGAAGCGGGTCACCGGCATCGTCAGCCGCGGCGGCTCGATCCTCGCCAAGTGGTGCCTCGCGCACCACAAGGAGAACTTCCTCTACACCCACTTCGAGGACATCTGCGAGATCATGAAGGCCTACGACGTGGCCTTCTCGCTCGGCGACGGCCTGCGCCCGGGCTGCATCGCCGACGCCAACGACGCCGCCCAGTTCGGCGAGCTCGAGACCCTCGGCGAGCTGACGAAGATCGCCTGGAAGCACGACGTCCAGACCATGATCGAAGGCCCCGGCCACGTGCCGATGCAACTGATCAAGGAGAACATGGACAAGCAGCTGGCCGAGTGCGGCGAGGCGCCGTTCTACACGCTCGGCCCGCTGACCACCGACATCGCGCCAGGCTACGACCACATCACCAGCGCGATCGGCGCGGCGATGATCGGCTGGTTCGGCACCGCGATGCTGTGCTACGTGACGCCCAAGGAGCACCTCGGCCTGCCCAACAAGCAGGACGTCCGCGAAGGCATCATCGCCTACAGGATCGCCGCGCACGCCGCCGACCTGGCCAAGGGGCACCCCGGCGCGCAGGTGCGCGACAACGCGCTGAGCAAGGCGCGCTTCGAGTTCCGCTGGGAAGACCAGTTCCACCTGGGCCTGGACCCGGAACGCGCGCAGGAATACCACGACGAGACGATGCCCAGGGACGCGCACAAGTCGGCCCACTTCTGCTCGATGTGCGGGCCGAAGTTCTGCTCGATGAAGATCACCCAGGACGTGCGCGACTACGCCGCCGAGCACGGCGTCGACGGCGCGCAGGCGCTGGAGGCGGGCATGGCGGAGAAGGCGGCCGAGTTCCGCGAGGCGGGCGCGGAGGTCTACCGGCGCGGGTGAGCGCGCGCCGGCCCGGGCCCTGTCCGCGCACCGGGTGTTAAGCGGTCCTAAAGCACGCCAATCGGGGCACAGCACCCGGGCAATCGCGAGCAAATCGATCCGGGCTTTCCCGGGCATCGTGTCCGCATGCCGCAGTCGCGGCGCACACGATGCCGAAAGGGGGGTTCCCATGGATCGCAAGTTGCTGGTCACCGCCATCTGCGCGGCGCTCGCCGCGCCCGTCTTCGCGCCGGCGGCGCACGCCCAGGACGCCGCGCAGGCGCCCCAGGCCGCGTCCGCCGACCAATCGGAGGGCACCGACACCGCCGCCGAACTCGACAAGGTGGTGGTGACCGGTTCGCGCATCCCGCGCACCGAGCTGGAGACCGCCTCGCCGGTGCTGACGATCACCTCCGAGGAGATCCAGAAGCAGGGCTTCCGCAACGTCTCCGACGTGCTGCGCGCGCAGCCGCTGTCCACCGGCGCGGTGCAGGACAACCAGTTCGCCGGCTTCACCGCCACCGCGACCACGATCAGCCTGCTTGGCCTGTCGCCGAGCTTCACCCTGGTCCTGCTCGACGGCCGCCCGCTCGCCGACTACCCGCTGCTCTACAACGGCCAGAGCAACTTCACCGACCTGACCAGCATCCCGACCGCGATGGTCGAGCGGATCGACATCCTGCCGGGCAACCAGTCCTCGATCTACGGTTCGGCGGCGATCGCCGGTGTGGTCAACATCATCCTCAAGAAGCGCCTGGACGGCATCCAGCTGGACGCGCGCCTGGGCGGCTACAGCGAGGGCGGCGGCGACAACGAGCGCCTGCAGCTGACCGGCGGCCAGCAGTGGGACAAGCTCGGCGTGACCTGGGGGCTGCAGTACAGCCACCAGGACCCGATCTACATGCACGAACGCGACTACACCGACACCACGGACGACAACCCGAACCCGGCCCTGCGTTACGGCAGCCGCACCTTCATCATCCTCGACGGCTTCACCGGCACCTACAACGATCCGGGCGACCACTGCGAGGCGCTGTCGTTCCTGTACGGCGGCACCACCTTCAAGGACAACCGTCCTGGCCGCGGCGACTTCTGCGGCAGCCGCGCGCAGCCCGGCTACGCGACCCTGCTCAACGAGGAGCGCGGACTGTCGGGCTACTTCAACGGCAGCTTCAACCTCAGCGACAGCGCCGACCTGTACGCGACGGTGCTGGTCGGCCGCAACAAGGCGCGCAACGACAGCGGCTCGCGCTTCTGGGTGCCGGACTACAACGGGGACCACCAGAATTACGTGTGGAACGCCACCGAGGGCACCCTGGAGACCTACCAGCGCATCTTCGCGCCGGAAGAAACCCCGGAGGATGGCCGCTTCTACACCGCCGACTCGGATTCCTATTCGGCGGCATTCGGCATCAAGGGCACCTTCGGCGACAGCGGCTGGGACTACGACGCCTATTACAGCCGCGCCGGCTACAAGGTCACCTCCGACCAGCTGTGGCCGCTCGTCGAGCCGATGGAGGACTTCTTCCGCGAGCAGTTCATGGGGCCGCAGCTTGGCACCTACTACGGCTATCCGGTGTACGCGCCGGACAAGGACGCGTTCTACCAGGCGATCACCCCGGAACAGTTCCGCAGCTTCTCCGACCACATCCACAACGTCTCGCGCACCTGGACCCAGAACCTCAACTTCCAGGTGGTCAATGGCAACCTGTTCGAGCTGCCGGCGGGCCCGGTGGGCATGGCGGCGGTGGTGCAGGCCGGCAGCCAGTTCTGGGACAACCCGATCGATCCGCGCGTGAGCGGCGGCGACTTCTTCGGCATCAACGGCACCAGCGGCCGCGGCAAGCGCAACAGCGAGGCGCTCGGCGTGGAGTTCAGCATCCCGCTGCTGGAGCAGCTGACCGCGGACGTCGCGCTGCGCTACGACGCCTACCAGAACGTGGACGCCGGTTCGGATTCGGCGCTGACCTACAAGTTCGGGCTGGAATTCCGGCCCAGCGAGGCGTTGCTGTTCCGCGGCAACTTCGCCACCGCCTTCCGCGCGCCGGACATGGGCTACATCTTCACCGGCGGCAACGGCTTCTTCACCTCGCAGACCGACTACTACAAGTGCGAGATCGACCCGGCCAACTGCAACCTGTACCAGGGCCTGTCGATCGAGGCCAACCAGGTCGGCAACCCGGACCTGAAGTCGATCACCGCCAATTCCTTCGGCTTCGGCTTCGTGTGGGCGCCGAGCGCCAACTTCGACGTGCACGCGGACTACTACAACGTCGCGATCGAGGACGAGGTCGTGCCGCAGTCGGTGGCCACCACCCTGTTCGACGAGAACGAATGCCGCCAGGGCCGCCTCGACATCAACTCCGGGCGCTGCCAGGACGCGCTGTCGCGGGTCATCCGCCTCGCGCCGAACCCCGGCAACCCGCTGCTCAGCGAGAACGTCGACCTGGTCATCGTCAAGGGCATCAACATCGCCGAGGAGAACGTCTCCGGCGTCACCGCCGGCGCCAACTGGCGCTTGCCCACCGACAGCATCGGCGACTTCCGCCTCGGCCTCGAGTACAACCTGACGCTGAAGCACAAGACCAAGACCTCGCCCGACAGCGCGCCGTTCGACGTGTTCGGCAACGGCCAGGCGCTGACCGCCGAATTCAAGAGCATCGTTACCGGGGACATCGGCTGGGAGCTCGGGCGCTGGTCCGCCAACCTGCATGGCATCCGCTACGGCTCGCTGCCGAACTACGCGCGCCAGTTCGCAACCGTCACCAACGGCGTCGAGCCCGGCATGGTGGGCCCGTGGATGCTCTACAACCTGAGCGTGGACTACGACCTCACCGAGAAGAGCACGCTCAGCCTGATCGTCAACAACATCCGCAACTCGCGCCCGCCGGAGGATCCCAGCTACGACGGCTCGCAGGGCTTCGCGCCGCCGTTCTACAACATCTTCGCGTACAACGGGTACGGCCGGTCGTTCTGGGTCGAGTACAAGATCGCCTTCGGCGGCAACGATTGAGGCAGCGCGGTGCGCGCGGCGCGGGGCCGGGCGGTCCCGCGGCCTCAGGCCGGCGCCTGCAGTCGCTCCAGCAGCGGCTGCAGGCGTTCGCCGTAACGGCGCCAGGCGCCGAGCCCGCGCGCGTCGATCGGCTGCCGCACCTGCGCGCTGCTGAGGGTGGCGACGCTGCCGGAGGTCCCGCCGTGATCCAGGCAGCGCGGGTCGAACGGCAACCCGCAGAATGCGAGCAGGCGCCGGCACGCCGCCTCGGTGTCGCCGACCAGGTCGGCGTAGGGCAGGTCGAGCACGAAGCCGGGCGCGACCGCGTGCCAGTGCCGCATCAGCCGCGCGTAGCGGCGGTGGTGGGCGGCGAGGCGGCCGAACTCGTAGCTGTAGGCGTAGGCGTCGCCGAACAGCGCGCGGTAGTTGGAGAAGCACACGTCCATCGGCTCGCGCACGACGTGCACGACCTTGGCGTGCGGCAACGCGCGGCGGATGCAGCCGACCAGCTGGAAGTTCGGCGGCAGCTTGTCGACGTAGAACGGCCGGTCGCCGGCGCGCCACTGGCTCTGTTCGAGGTAGCGGCGGCCGAGCAGATCGAAGTCGAGGCTGGGCAGCGCCTCCAGCAGCGGCTCGTCGAGCAACGCGTGGCCATGCAGGTCGGCGGTCCAGCGCAGTTGCTTCGGCAAATCGTTGAGTTCGCCGGCGGAGGCGACCTGCGGATGGCGGCCGAGGATCGTCTCGAGCAGGGTCGTGCCGGAACGCGGCAGGCCGACGATGAAGATGGGGACCGGGCCGGGCTGCGGATCCGCGCGCGCGGCGAGGAAGGCGGCGTCGAAGCGGCGCTCGATCGCGGCGAACAGGCGTGCCTCGGCCGCATCGTCGTGCGGCAGGCGCGCGGCCATCACCGCGTTGCCGCGTTCCAGCGCCGCCCACGCACCGTCGAGGTCGCCGAGGTCTTCCAGCTCCTTGTACAGCGCGAACTCCAGCGCCGCATGGTCCTCGCCGCCGGCCGCCACCTCGCCGAGCCGCCGGCGCAGGAAGCCGACGTGGTTGGATTGCGGCGTCTGCCGGCGGATGCGCGCCAGCGACAGCGAGGCGCGGCCGAAGGTGGGGCCGCGCCGCAGGCATGCCTCCATTCCCGCCTCCGCTTCGGCGAGGCGGCCGTTGAACTGCAGCTGCAGCGCGTGGAAGTAACGGAAGTCGGGCGTGTCGTAGCCGCCGGCACGGGCGCGTTCCATCAGCGCCAGCGCCTGCGCGTGCAGGCCGAGGCCCTGGCATACGTGGCCGAGCGCGGTCAGCACCGGGCCGCAGCGGGCGCGTGCGACGGCCGGGTGGTGCAGGCAGGCGCGCGCGGCGTTGGTTTCGCCCAGCTGGGCGAGCGCCTGCGCGATCCGCGCGACCAGCGCCCCGTCGTCCGGGAGAGCGGCCGCCGCCTCGCGCATCTGCGCCGCGGCCTCGCGCACCCGGCCGCCGGCGAGGATCACGCTGGCCAGCAGCATGCGCGCGCCGAGGTGGTCCGGCTGCAGCGCGAGCAGCGCCTCGAAGGCGCGCCGCGCTTCGCCGTAGCGGCGGGCCTGGACGTGCTGCTGGCCGTCGCGCCACAGCGCGCCGGCCGCGGCGGGCGGCGGGGACTGGAGGGACATGCGCGCTCCGGCGGGCGACGCCGCACGCTAGCACGCCACCTGCGCGCCGGCTTGGCGCGGATTGGCGGCTGAGACCGGGACTTCCGGCCGTGTCGTCGCAGTTCCTGCCCGGGTATACGATGCTGCCAAGGCCGGCGAACGACCGCGCGCCGCCGGCCATGACCCGCGCGCCATCCGACGACGCCATGCTCAACCAGCACCGCAACCTCGTCGTACCGGAAGCAGACCACCTGCGCGTGGGCGACTGCGTGGTCGACATCCCGCGGCGCGAGGTCGACGGCAGCGGCGGCGAGGCGCGCCGGATCACCCTGAAGGCGCTGCAGGTGCTGCTGGTGCTGGCCGCGCACCAGGGCAAGGTGGTCAGCCGCGAGGCCCTGCTGGAATGGGTGTGGGCCGACACCATGCCCACCGACGACGTGCTGACCCAGGCCGTCACCCAGCTGCGCAAGGCCTTCGGCGACGACCGCGACGCGCCGCAGTACATCGAGACCATCGCCAAGGGCGGCTATCGCCTGCTGGCGCCGGTGGAATGGCTGCAGGCGCCGCCGTCGCCGCCGATCCCGGTCGCCGCCGCCCCGGCGCCCGCGCCGCGCTCGGCCGAGGTCATCGCGATGCGTCGCCACGCGTCCGCCGAACCGGTCGCGGAGGCCGCGGCCGAACCCGCCGCACCTTCGGCGCCGCCCGCGCCGGCGCGTCGGCGCATGCCCGCATTCGCATGGGCGCTGCCGCTCGCGGCGGTGGCGGTGGCGGTTGCCGCGTTCGCCTGGTGGCCGCGTCGCGCCGATCCGCCGGCGCCCGCGCCGGTCGCCGCGGCGCCCGCCGCCGCGGGCGCGCCGGCGCAGTTCCAGCGCATCACTTCGCTGCCCGGCAGCGAGATGTGGCCGAGCCTGTCGCCGGACGGTTCGCAGGTCGTCTACAGCGCATGGGTGCCCGAGGGCGACCAGGCCGGCCTGCTGGTGCAGACCACCGCGCCGGTGACCGCGCGCGCGATCACCGAGCCGCCCAAGGGCGTGCAGGACAACATGCCGGTGTGGTCGCCGAACGGCCGCGAGATCGCGTTCGAGCGCTGGGGCCCGGGCGACCGCTGCGGCCTGTACATCGTGCCCTCCAGCGGCGGCGAGGCGCGCCACGTCGCCGACTGCCGGCGCGGTTCGGAAGGCTCGTTCAGCTGGCACCCCGACGGCCGCCACCTGATCGCCAGCGGGCTCGGCGTCTTCGAGGACGACGGCGCGCTGCACCTGCTCGACCTCGCCACCGGCAAGTGGACCCCGCTCGCCTACGACAAGGGCGAGAACGATTACGACCTCGCGCCGGTGTATTCGCCGGACGGCAAGTGGATCGCGTTCCACCGCAACATCTCGTTGTCCGACGTCTGGCGCGTGCCCGCCGCGGGCGGCAAGCCTGAACGGCTGACCGGGCTGCGCACCAACATCTTCGGCCTGGCGTGGACACCGGACAGCAGCGCGATCGTGTTCAGCCGCTACCAGGACGCGTCGGTGCAGCTGTCGCAGGTCGACGTCGCCACCCGCGCCGTCCGCGATCTCGGCATCGAGAATGCCGGCTGGCCGGCGATCGCCGCGCGCGCGCCGTCGCTGGCCTTCATTGTCGACCAGACCGAAACCGCGCTGTTCCGCGCCGACCTCGCGCATCCGGAGACGCCGCCGCAGCGGGTGTTCCCGTCCAGCGGCATGGACCTGATGCCGTCGGTGTCGCCGGACGGCGGGCAGATCGCCTACATGTCGGACCGCTCGGGCCGGATCGCCCTGTGGTGGGCGCGACTGGGCCAGCCGGACTCGCTGCGCCTGATCGAGGGCGTGACCCCGGTGCCGCGCTTCGGCGCGGTGTGGTCCGATGCGGGCGACCGCTTCCTGGTGGTCGGCCGCGACGGCGTGCAGCTGGCGCTGTACGAGGTCACCCCGGAAAGCGGGCGGGTGCGGCGGCTGCCGGTGCCGGCCGGCGACGTGGTGCACGGTGCCTACGTGCCGGGCAGCGAGCGCCTGCTGGTGGTGGTCGACCAGGGCGCCGGCCGGCTCGGCCTGACCCTGTACGACCGCGCGCGCACGCCATGGAAGGCGCTGGCGCAGCTGGACGACGTGCTGATGACACGGGTGGACGCGGCGCGCGGCCGGATCCTGTTCACCCGTCCGACCAGCAGCGGCCTGTGGCAGGCCAGCCTGGACCTGCGCGACGTGCGCAAGATCAGCGAGTCGCCCGCGGTCGGCGCGAGCCGGCGCCTGGCGGCGACCGCCGACGGCCTGCGCCTGGCCGTCAGTGGCCGCGACTGCGTCCTGCGCTGGCTGCCGCTGGATGGATTGGACAAGGCGAAGGTCGCGCGGGCGCCATGCCGGCACCAGGGCGAGATGGGCGTGAGCAGCGTCAGCCTCGACGAGGGTCGCCAGCTGCTCTACTACGCCGCCGAGCACACCAGCAACTCCGACATCGGCTGGATGCCGCTCGCCGGCCGCTGACGCCGCGGCGCGCGGGTACCATGCGCGCATGCCGTCGGGATCGTCGCGATGAAACTGCAGGTGCCCTTCATCCAGCTGCCCGTCCGCTTCGACGCCGACGTGCTGGCGGCGGAAGTCGCCGCGCTCGGCGAGGAAGCCTGGCGCCCGCACCCGCAGGGCTATCCCGGCAACAGCGCGCTGACCCTGATCACCACCGGCGGCGACCCGGACAGCGACGCGGTCGGCGGGCGCATGCTGCCCACGCTCTGGCTGCGCCGCTGTCCCTACCTGATGCAGGCGATGGCCAGCCTCGGCGCGGTCTGGGGCCGCTCGCGGCTGATGCGCCTGTCCGGCCACGCCGAGGTCACCCCGCACGCCGACATCAACTACTACTGGCGCGAGCGCATGCGCGTGCACGTGCCGATCGTGACCCAGCCGACCGTGCGCTTCGCCTGCGGCGACGCCGAGGTCAACATGGCCGCCGGCGAATGCTGGATCTTCGACACCTGGCGCATGCACCACGTGGTCAACGACGCCGAACAGGCGCGCATCCACCTGGTCGCCGACACCGTCGGCGGCGACGGCTTCTGGGAGCTGGTCGGCCGCGGCCGCGCGCCGGGCATGCCGGCGCGCCCGGACTGGCGCGCCGAACCGGTGCCGCCGCGCCCCGGCTCGCAGCCCGAACTCGCCTGCGAGGCGGTCAACGTGCCGGCGGTGATGACCCCATGGGAACTGCGCGAACACCTGAGCTTCCTGCTCGGCGAGGCCGAGCCCGCGCCGGCGCTGGCACCGCTGCAGCAGGTCATCGCCCGCTTCAGCCGCAGCTGGCAGGCGCTGTGGGCCCGTTACGGGGAGGACCCGGCCGGCTGGTCCGACTACCGGCGCGCGCTGGACGCGTTTGCGCAGGAGGCCGCGCCCCTGGCCGGGGCGGTCCAGCTGCGCAATCGCAACAGCTTCCTGAAGGTGCTCAACGCGGTCGTCGTGCGTACCGCGCTGGCCGGCACGCAGGCCGCGGCGGACGCCGAAACGCGGGGCGAAACGCCTCCGGCGCGCGGCGCGGCGGCCGCACCATGACCTTCGGGCGCGGCCTCGCGTCCGTCGCAAGTCCTTGATCTCGCAGGATTAGGAAGAATTTCCGGAAGATTTCGGGAAGCCGGCAGGCTTTTTTCCTGACCCCCGCCGGGCACCCGGGCGATACCGGCGGCCGTATCCGACACAGGAGACGGCCATGCAACTGCACACCCTCTGGGCCGACCGCGGCGAAGCGCTCGACCACATCGGGCAAGACGATCCGGTGCCGCGCGCGCGGCTGGCCGCGGTCAGCCGCTCGGCCAGCCTCGGCGTCGCCGACGGCCACGGCGCGTTCTGGCTGGTCTTGCGCGGCAGCGCCCAGCTCGAATGCCGCGAAGGCCGCTTCCGCCTGCAGGCGGGCGACTGGATCGCGGTGGACCGCGACTCGCGTCCGACCCTGCTCGGCGGCCGCCGCACCCTCGTGCTCGCCCTGCTGCTGCCGGCGGCCGGCGCCTCGGCGCTGGAGCAGCCCGACCTGCCCGCCCTGCATCCCGGACGCGGCCGCCTGAACCGGCGGCAGATGCGCCTGGCCCTGCAGCTGTGGCGGCGCCACGCCTCGGTGGCACGCGCGCACTCCGGCGAGGACGTCGGCGGCAGCCTGCGCACGATCGTCCACTTCCTCGCCTCGCTGCAGGCCGGGCTCGACCACTTCGTCGACCGCTGCCCCGGGCGTTCGCTGCGGCGCAAGCGCCAGGTGTTCGCGCGCATGCAGCGCGCGCGGCTGTACCTGGACGGCAACCTCGGCCACCCGGTGCGGCTCGCCGAACTCGCGCAGTTGTGCAACTTCTCGGTCTGGTACTTCACCAAGACCTTCCACGCGCTGTACGAGGAGGGGCCGCGCGAGGCGATCGCGCGCACCCGCCTGCGCCAGGCGTCGGAGCTGCTGGAGCAGACCAGCCTGTCGGTGGGCGAGGTCGGCGCGGCCTGCGGCTTCGAGAACCCGTGCAGCTTCGCGCGCGCGTTCCGCGCGCATTACGGCACCACCGCCAGCGGCTACCGCGCCAAGCGGTGCACGGGCGCCTCGCCAAGCCGCGCACAGCGAACCGGCAGCCGCGCCCAAGCGATCGCGATGGGCGAACCGTAACGTTGACCGGGCGTTTTACGCATCGCTAACAACTTCACGGAGACTCCCCATGGCACTTCGCAACCTGCGATCCGCGCTGCGGATCGCCTCGTTGCCGGCTGGCATCGCCGCCGCCCTCGCTTCCCCGCTCGCCGCGGCCCAGGACGCGGCGCCCGAGGTGGCGCAGGCCCCCGAGTCGCAGGCGGCCACCCTCGATCGCATCGAGGTCACCGGTTCGCGCATCCGCCGCGTCGACGCGGAGAACGCGAGCCCGGTGATCACCATAGACCGCGCGGCGATCGAGAAGACCGGCAAGATCACCATCGGCGACCTGGTGCAGGAATTGCCGACCATCGCCGGCGCCGCGACCAACCCGACCGTCAACAATGGCGGCGGCAGCGGCGCGTCCACCGTGGACCTGCGTGGCCTCGGCTCGCAGCGCACCCTGGTGCTGATCAACGGCCGTCGCGTGTTGCGCGTGGGCGGCCTGGACGGCGGCGCCGACGTCAACGCGATCCCGGCCTCCGCGGTCGAGCGCATCGAGGTGCTGACCGTCGGCGCTTCGTCGGTGTACGGCTCCGACGCGATCGGCGGCGTCGTCAACTTCATCATGCGCAAGGACTTCGAGGGCCTGCAGGCCTCGGTCGACTACGGCATTTCCAGCCGCCAGGACGGCCAGCGCACCGGCGGCTCGCTGACCTTCGGTCAGGCGGCCGAACGCGGCAACATCATCGCCGGCGTCAGCTACAACAAGTTCGACGCGATCTCCTCCAACGACCGCGACTACTCCAAGGACGCGACCTACCTTTACGGAGGCTACGTCACCGTGCTCGGGTCCAGTCGCAACCCGCGCGGCTTCATCTCGCTGCCGGAGGACAACCCGACCGCGATCGCGCTGGGCTGCGCCAACGTGACCCGGGTGCCGGGCGCGGTCGGCGACGACCCGGTCAACGACTACCGCTGCTACGACCCATCGGTCGACTCCTACAACTACCAGGCGGTCAACCTGATCCAGACGCCGCAGGAGCGCAGCAACGCGTTCTTCCTCGGCAACTACCAGATCAGCGACGACCTGAACGCGTTCATCGAGTACTACCACAACAAAACCGCGGCCAACTTCGCGATCGCCGCGTTGCCGTTCGACGCGCGTACCGACGCCGTGGTGATCTCCGCCGACAATTTCTACAACCCGTTCGGGGTGGACTTCGGCGCCGACGCCAACATCACCGGCCAGACCTTCCGCAATCGCTTCACCTCCCTGGGCCAGCGCGCCGGCTTCTTCGACACCACCACCGACCAGCTGGTGACCGGCATCGAGGGTTTCCTCGGCGACAGCTGGAAGTGGGACGTCGCCCTCAACTACGGCCACCGCGCGCAGGACACGCAGGTGAAGGGGTACGTGTTCTACGACGGACTGCGCGACGCGCTCGGGCCGTCGTTCATGGACACCGACGGCATCGTCAAGTGCGGCTCCCCCGGCAACGTGATCGCCGGCTGCGTACCGCTGAACATCTTCAACATCGACGATCCGCAGACGATCGAGACGCTGCGCCTGTACAACGTCAACCCGGTCGCGTCGACCACCTACATCTCCAAGGGGCTGGAGGCGAACGCCTCGGGCGACCTGTTCGAGCTGCCGGCGGGCGTGGCGCAACTGGCGTTCGGCGCGCAGTGGCGCAAGGAATACCAGCGCAGCGAGGTCGAGTATGTCTCGATCGCCAACCCGGACGCGACCTGCATGATCTCGCAGGAAGCCTGCGGTTCGCCGGTCAAGGGCGGCTTCACCGCGAGCGAGCTGTACGCCGAGCTGTTCCTGCCGCTGCTCAAGGACGTGCCGTTCGCGAAGACGCTGAACGTGACCCTGGGCTCGCGCTTCTCCGACTACGACCTGTTCGGCAGCAACACGAGCTCCAAGATCCAGGTCGAGTGGCGGCCGATGGACGACCTGCTGTTCCGCGGCACCGTCGCCGAAGTGTTCCGCGCGCCGAGCATCACCGACCTGTACGCCGGCCCGGCCGGCAACGCGCCGGTGCTGCAGGACCGCTGCGTCGGCTACGTGTTCGACCCGGCCAACCCGTCGATCCACGACCGCGCCTGCGGCCCGGCCAGCGGCGCCACCAACATCCCCGCCGGCGGCATCGAGGATTCCGGCCTGAGCCAGTCGACCGGCGTCATTTCCGGCGCGGCCTACGTCGGCTACGACCTCAAGCCCGAACAGGGCAAGTCCTTCGACTGGGGCCTGGTGTACGACCCGAGCTGGCTGCCGGGCTTCTCGGTCAGCCTCGACTACTGGCGCCTGTACCTCAACGACACGATCACCAACATCGACGCGCAGATCGTGCTCAATTCCTGCTACGACGATCCCAACAACCAGCTGTGCGACTTCGTCAATCGCTTCAGCGACGGCCAGATCAACTACATCCGCCAGCCGACCGTGAACCTCGGCCGCCTGGACGCGAAGGGCTGGGACCTGGCGTTGCGCTATCGGTTGAACGACACCGCCAGCGGCGACTGGACCTTCGGCTTCGACGGCACCTACACCGCGCAGTGGGACAACGACACCGACCCGGACAGCGAGCTGGATCCGGTCCGCCACATCGCCGGCCACTTCAACAACTCCTACGGCATGTTCGCCCGCGTCCGCGGCCGCGCATTCGTCAACTGGAGCATGGGCGACTGGTCGGCGAGCTGGCGGATGCGCTACATCGGCCCGTTCGACCTCGGCAACGCCGACGACCGCCAGGGCAGCAGCGCCGACGCGGCCTGCCTGCACGACCCGGTCACCGGCGCGCCCAACGAGTTCTGCGGCGTCGAGCTGCACTACGGCAGCACGCTCTACCACAGCCTGTCGGTGAGCTACGCGTTGCCGGCGATCAACTCGCGGATCGACGTCGGCGTGGACAACGTGTTCGACAAGCAGCCGCCGATGCTGTTCCAGAACAACGTGCTCAACGCCAACACGGACGTCAGCACCTTCGACACGATCGGCCGCTACTTCTTCGCTCGCTACACCGTGAAGTTCTGAGCGGGGCCTGCCTGAACGGAAAAGGCCGCGCGGGCAACCGCGCGGCCTTCTTCTTTTCCGCGGGACGCGCCGTCAGAAGCGCGGCTTGTCGCCTTCCGGGGTGCCGGCATAGCGGTCCATCGACTCGACGATGATCGCGCGCGCTTCGTCGGCGCCGCCCCAGCCGTCGATCTTCACCCACTTGCCCTTCTCGAGGTCCTTGTAGTGCTCGAAGAAGTGGCCGATGCGTTCCAGCCAGTGGCCGCTGACCTTGGCGATGTCGTCGATGTGGGCGTAGCCGGCGAACACCTTGTCCACCGGCACCGCGAGGATCTTCTCGTCGCCGCCGGCCTCGTCCTTCATCTTCAGCACGCCGACCGGGCGGCAACGGATCACCGAACCCGGGATCAGCGGCAGCGGCAGGATCACCAGCACGTCGGCCGGATCGCCGTCGCCGCAGATGGTGCGCGGGATGTAGCCGTAGTTGCACGGGTAGCGCATCGGCGTGGACAGGATGCGGTCCACGAAGATCGCGCCCGAGGTCTTGTCGACCTCGTACTTGACCGGCTCGGCGTCCTTGGGGATCTCGATGATGACGTTGATTTCGTCCGGCGGGTTCTTGCCGGTGGGGACGTGGTCCAGGCCCATTGCGCTTGCTTGCTCCGACGTGGAAGGAGGGCCGCCCGCGGACGGGGCAGCCGGAAAAGGAGGGGGAAAGGGCCGCAATTCTACGCGCCCGCGGCGGAGCGCCGCAGTGCGGCGCCCGGCGCCCGGCGCTCAGGCCGCGACCGCGCCCGCGAGCCGCGCGGCGAGCGCCGCCGCCTGCGCGCGCAGCTCGGCGACGGCGGTGGATTCCCAGCACTCGCCGCGGCGCAGCGCGCCGACCACGTGCAGCCCCGGCACGGGTGCGCCGCGGTGATCCAGCAGCGCGCCCTGCGGGTCGCAGGCCAGGCCGAGGCCGGTCGGGTCGGGCACCGCCAAACCGTCGTCCAGCAGCCGCGCGAGCAGCGGGGAGGCGCTGGCGCGCAGGTCGGCGTCGAGGCCGGTGGCGAAGATCACGTGGGCGACGTCGAGCGTGGCCGTGGCGTCGGCATGGCGCGGGCGGAGGGTGGCACGCAGCGCGCCGCCGGCCGCCTCCAGCGCCAGCAGGCGGCCGGCCAGCACCCGCAACTGCCCGCGCGCCTGCGCGGCATCCAGGCGCGCGCGGGTCTGCGGCGGCACCCGATGGCGGATGGTGTCCCACCACGGGCGCAGGTGGCGCAGGAAACGCCGGCGCACCGCCAGCGGCCAGCCGCGCCAGAGCGCGGGGGTGAGGCCGCGCAGCGCTTCGACGAAGGCGTCAGCGCTGGCGCCGCCCGCCACCGCGGCGCGGAACCGCAGCACGGCAGCGGCGAGCCGGCCGCCTTCGATCGCGGCCAGCAACGGCCGCGGCAGCGGGGCGGGCGCCGCGTGCGCCTCGCGGGTGCGCGGCAGCAGGCCGCGCCGCGACAGGGCGACGATCGGGCCGGCGTGGCCGGCGGTTTCCAGCGACACCAGCAGGTCGGCCATGGTCAGGCCGGTGCCGACGATCAGCACCGGCGCGTCAGGCGCGATGCCGGCCAGCGCGCTCGGCCGCCAGGGATCGGCGATCACCCCCGGCAGCGCGGCCTGCGGCGGCGCCAGGCCCGCCGGCGCGCCCGGCGCCAGCACCACCGTGTCGGCCTCGAGCGTCGTGCCGTCGTCCAGGTCGAGCCGCCAGCCCCGCGGTGCGCGGGCCAGGGCCAGGACTTCCGCGCGGTGCACGTGCAGGCGTTCGCCGCAGTCCGCCTGCGTGCGGCGCAGGCGATCGTCGAGGTAGCGGCCGTAGTCGAGGCGCGGCAGGAAGGCGCCGCGCGCCTCGCCGCGCAGGCCCAGCCAGTCGGCGAAGTCCTCCGGCGCGTCCGGCGCGATGCCCATGCGGTCGGCCGGCACGTTGAGCAGGTGCTCCGGGTGCGCGGCGCCATACGCCACGCCGCGGCCGAACAATGCCGGGCTGCCGACCAGCACCGTGTCGATGCCCCGCCCGCACAGCTGCAGGGCCGTCGCGACTCCGGCGAAGCCGGCACCCACCACCGCAGTACGCATGCGAGACCTTCTGGCGCCGCGCGCGCGGCGGGAGCGGCCCCGCCCGGCGGGACCGGCCGCGCACCTTACCGCATGGGCCCTGCAGGCCGTGCGACGCCGCGGGTCGTGCCCGCCGCCGCCCGGTTTCCTCGCCCCGACCCCTCTCCCGCGGCCGGGAGAGGGGCGGCGGGACCGCCCCGGTTACAGCAGGGGCACGAGCAGCAGGGCGACGATGTTGATGATCTTGATCAGCGGGTTCACCGCCGGGCCGGCGGTGTCCTTGTACGGATCGCCGACGGTGTCGCCGGTGACCGCGGCCTTGTGCGCCTCGGAGCCCTTGCCGCCGAAGTTGCCGTCCTCGATGTACTTCTTGGCGTTGTCCCAGGCGCCGCCGCCGGTGGTCATCGAGATCGCGACGAACAGGCCGGTGACGATGGTGCCGATCAGCACGCCGCCCAGCGCCTGCGCCCCCGCCTCGGGGCCACCCAGCCATTTGAACCCGAAGACGACCAGCACCGGCACGAGGACCGGCAGCAGCGACGGCAGGATCATTTCCTTGATCGCCGAGCGAGTCAGCATGTCCACCGCGCGGTCGTACTGCGGCTTGCCGGTGCCTTCCATGATGCCCTTGATGTCGCGGAACTGGCGACGCACTTCCTCCACCACCGCGCCGGCCGCGCGCCCCACCGCTTCCATCGCCATCGCGCCGAACAGGTAAGGGATCAGGCCGCCGATCAGCAGGCCGATGATCACGTAGTGGTTCGACAGGTCGAAGGTGAGCGTCCTGCCCTCGAACTGCGCGGATAGGTTGTGCGTGTAGTCGGCGAACAGCACCAGCGCCGCGAGCGCGGCCGAGCCGATCGCATAGCCCTTGGTCACCGCCTTGGTGGTGTTGCCGACCGAGTCCAGCGGATCGGTGATGTCGCGCACCTCGGAGGGCAGCTCCGCCATCTCGGCGATGCCGCCGGCGTTGTCGGTGATCGGGCCGTAGGCGTCCAGCGCGACGATCATGCCGGCCATCGACAGCATCGCGGTCGCCGCGATCGCGATGCCGTACAGGCCGCCGAGTTCGAACGCGCCCCAGATCGCGACGCACACCGAGATCACGGGCAGCGCGGTGGACTTCATCGACACGCCGAGGCCGGCGATGATGTTGGTGCCGTGGCCGGTGGTCGAAGCCTGGGCGACGTGGCGCACCGGCTTGAACTGGGTGCCGGTGTAGTACTCGGTGATCCACACGATCGCGCCGGTCAGCACCAGCCCGATCAGCGCGCACCAGTACAGGTTCATCGCGCCGTAGGACGAGTCCGCCATCAGCCCGGTGGTGATCGGGTAGAACGCGATCGCCGCCAGCACCGCCGACACGATCACGCCCTTGTACAGCGCGCCCATGATGTTGCGGCTGCCGTCCTTCACCTTGACGAAGAACGCGCCGATGATCGAGGCGATGATCGAGGCGCCGCCGAGCACCAGCGGGTAGAGCACGGCGTTGTGGCCGGCCTCGGCCGCCATCAGCCCGCCCAGCAGCATGGTCGCGATCACGGTGACCGCGTAGGTCTCGAACAGGTCGGCGGCCATGCCCGCGCAGTCGCCGACGTTGTCGCCGACGTTGTCGGCGATCACCGCCGGGTTGCGCGGGTCGTCCTCCGGGATGCCGGCCTCGACCTTGCCGACCAGGTCCGCGCCGACGTCCGCGCCCTTGGTGAAGATGCCGCCGCCCAGGCGGGCGAAGATCGAGATCAGCGAGGAGCCGAACGCCAGGCCCACCAGCGCGTGCAGCGCCGCCTCCCCGGTCACGCCCATCAGATCGAGCACCTTGTAGTAGCCGGCGACACCGAGCAGGCCCAGCCCGACCACCAGCATGCCGGTGATGGCGCCGCCGCGGAACGCGACGTCCATCGCCTTGCCCATGCCGCTGCGCGCGGCCTCGGCGGTGCGCACGTTGGCGCGCACCGAGACGTTCATGCCGATGTAGCCGGCCGCGCCCGACAGCACCGCGCCGATCAGGAAACCGATCGCGGTGTACCAGCTCAGCGCGAAGCCGATGACCAGGAACAGCACGACGCCCGCGACCGCGATCGTCGTGTACTGGCGGTTGAGGTAGGCGCGCGCGCCTTCCTGGATCGCCGCGGCGATCTGTTGCATCCGTTCGTTGCCGGCGGGTTGCGCGCCGATCCAGCGCGCCGAGATGATCCCGTACAGGATCGCGATGACGGCGCAGGCGAGCGCCAAGGTCAAACCGTACTGCTCCAGCATGAACCCCTCCCCGAAGGTGGATGCAACGTGGAATTTCGGATTCTGTAACCCCGAGTTGTCGGTTGCGCGCGGCGGAAACCGGCGGCGGCAACCCTGCGACTATCGCACAGCCGCCGGGCGCGCGGTATGCGCGCGGTCCCGCCGCGCCGCGTCAAAGCCGGATTCAGCGCGGGCGTGGCAGCCTCGCGCGGTCCCCACAGCGGAGCCTGCCGATGGCCAGGCGCGTGCGACTCCCGGCCCTCGCCGGGTTGCTGTTGTCCAGCCTTGCCGCCGGCGGCGCGACGGCCGCCGAGCCGGTGCCGGAGATCCGGCGCGCGGTCGCCACCCCGCAGACGGCCGGCGCGGTGCACACGCTGCGCACCATTCCCGAAGCCTGCGCGCGCCTGCAGGGCCGCTTCACCGGCGATCCCGCGGCGCCCTACCGCTTCGAGGCGGTGCGCACCAGCGAACGCTGCCAGCCGCGCGCGAAGCTGCTGGACGCGGCCAAGGCCAGGCCGGACGCGGCGCAGGGCTGGATCCTCAACGACCTGATCCGGGTCCCGAGCGCGGACTGCCCGGGCCGGCAGGCGGTGCTGCGAATCTGGCGCCATCCTGCCGAGGCCGCCCCGCCCGAACTCGACGCCCAGGGCCGCGCGCGGATCTACCTCGAACAATCGCTGCAGCAGGCGCAGGCCGGCAAGCTGCCGCCGGTGCCGCTGTACGCGGCGGCGCTGACGGTGGAAGGCGCGGCCTGCCGCTGAGGCTCAGCCATCCCACGCCGGCAGCCGCCGCGGCACCAGGGCATTCACCGGCGTCGCGTACTTCGGCAGCCCGTCGCGCCCGTAGGGCGGATAGGCCTCGCCGCGGATCAGCGGCTCGAGGTAGCGGCGCGCGGCCTCGGTGATGCCGTAGCCGTCCTTGCGGATGAAGCCCGCGGGCATCTTCTTCTCGCGATTGGCGATCTTTTCCAGCGGCGCCGCCTCGACCGTCCATCGGTAGGGCGCGTCGGAGGTGCGCACGATCACCGGCATCACCCCGTTCATGCCGCGCAGCGCGTACTGCACCGCCTTGCGGCCGACCGCCTGCGCCTGGCGCAGGTCGGTGAGCGAGGCGATGTGGCGGGCGGAGCGCTGCAGGTAGTCGGGCAGGGTCCAGTGCACCTTGTAGCCGAGCGCGTCCTTGACCCGGCCGGCCAGGTGCGCGGCGACGCCGCCGAGCTGGGTGTGGCCGAAGGCGTCGTGGCCGGCGCCGGCATCGGCGACGAAGCGGCCCTGCGCGTCGCGGATGCCTTCGCTCGCCACCACCACGCACCAGCCGACGCGCTGCACGGTCGCGCGCACGCGGTCGAGGAACGGGCCCTCCGCGAACGGACGTTCGGGAAACAGGATCAGCTGCGGCGCCGCGTCCGGTCCCTTGCCCGCCAGCCCCGCGGCCGCGGCCAGCCAGCCGGCGTGGCGGCCCATCGCCTCGTAGACGAAGACCTTGGTCGAGGTGTCGGCCATCGCGGCGACGTCGAGCGCGCACTCGCGCACCGACACCGCGGTGTACTTCGCCGCCGAGCCGAAGCCCGGGCAGCAGTCGGTCAGCGCGAGGTCGTTGTCCACGGTCTTCGGCACCGCCACGCAGGTCAGCGGGTAGCCGAACTCGCTGGCCAGGCGCGACACCTTCAGCGCGGTGTCCGCCGAATCGTTGCCGCCGTTGTAGAGGAACCAGCGCACGTCGTGCGCGCGCAGCACCGCCAGCAGGCGCTCGTACCTGGCCCGGTCCTCTTCCAGCGACTTCAGCTTGACCCGGCAGGAACCGAACGCGCCGCCCGGGGTGTGGGCGATCGCGCGCAGGGTGGCGCGCGACTCGCGGGAGGTGTCGACCAGTTCCTCGCGCAGCACGCCGAGGATGCCGTTGCGGCCCGCCAGCACCTTCACCCCGCGTGCGCGTGCTGCCTCGATCACCGCGGCGGCGGTGGCATTGATCACGGCGGTGACGCCGCCCGATTGCGCGTACAGGAGAGTGCCTTGGGCCATGCGGGCTCGGGTCCGGGTGGGGCGATGCGGTAAGCTGGCCGCCGGCGGCCGGGTGGTGGTAACGACGCCAAGTCTAGCCCCGGCCCGGTGCGACGCCCGTGAGCGCCGCGCCCTTCTTCTTCGAACAGCCTTGCGGAGTGAGCAGATGCGATTGGTCTTGTTGGGCGCGCCGGGTTCCGGCAAGGGCACGCAGGCCGCGCGCCTGAAGGAGCACCTGCAGGTGCCGCACATTTCCACCGGCGACCTGCTGCGCGCCGAAGTCGCCGCCGGCAGCCCGCTCGGCCTGGCGGCGAAGGAGGTCATGGCGCGCGGCGAACTGGTGTCCGATGCGATCCTGCTCGGCATGCTCGAGGACCGCTTTGCCCGCCCGGACACCGCGCGCGGCTTCATCCTCGACGGCTATCCGCGCAACCTCGCGCAGGCCGATGCCCTCGATGGCCTGCTCGAGCGCATCGGCCAGCCGTTCGACTACGCGGTGCAACTGGAGGTGCCGACCGAGCTGCTGGTCGAGCGCATCGCCGGCCGCGCCAAGGCCGAGGGCCGCGCCGACGATTCGCCGGAGTCGGTGCGCACCCGCCTGCAGGTCTACGACAGCGCGACCGCGCCGGTGATCGAGTACTACCGCCAGCACGGGCAGCTCACGGTGGTCGACGGCGTCGGCACGCTGGACGAGGTCTTCAACCGCATCATCGAGGCGATCGCGCCGGAGCGCCCGGTCGGCTGAGGCTTCGCCCTCCGCAGGCGGGAGAGGGGGAGCGATTGCCGTGCGGGAGTCGCTCCGGTAAGTAGACGGCGACCGTCCGGAGCATCACACCTTGAAGATCCACATCCTCGGCATCGCCGGCACCTTCATGGGCGGCGTCGCGGCGCTCGCGCGCGAACTCGGCCACGTGGTCGAGGGCAGCGACCAGGCGGTCTACCCGCCGATGTCCACCCAGCTGGAAACCCTCGGCATCGCCCTGCGCCAGGGCTACCTGCCGGAACACATTTCCGCCGACTGCGACACCGTGGTGATCGGCAACGCGCTCTCGCGCGGCAATCCGGCGGTCGAGCGGGTCCTCGACGACGGCCGCCCGTACACCTCCGGCGCGCAGTGGCTGAGCGAGCAGGTGCTGCCGGGGCGTGACACCCTGGCGGTGGCCGGGACCCACGGCAAGACCACGACCACCACGATCCTGACCTTCCTGCTGGAAGCCGCCGGGCGCGCGCCGGGCTTTTTGATCGGCGGCGTCGCCGAGGACTTCGGGGTGTCGGCGCGGATCGGCGCGGGCCGCGAGTTCGTGGTCGAGGCCGACGAGTACGACACCGCCTTCTTCGACAAGCGCAGCAAGTTCGTCCACTACCGGCCGCTGGTCGCGGTCCTCAACAACCTCGAATACGACCACGCCGACATCTTCCCGGACGTGGCCGCGATCCAGCGCCAGTTCCACCACCTGGTGCGCACCGTGCCGCGGCGCGGGCGGCTGATCGTCAACGGCGAGGACGCGCGCCTGGCGCAGGTGCTGGCGATGGGCTGCTGGACCCCGGTCGAGACCTTCGGCCTGGACGCGAGCCTGATCCCGGCCGCCGCGGCCGCGCCGCAGCATGGCGATCGCGCCGACGCGGCGACCGCCGCGCGCGCCGGCTTCGACTGGACCGCGCGCCTGCTCGCCGAGGACGGCAGCGCCTTCGTCGTGGTGCACCGGGGACGCGAGCTCGGTGAACTGCACTGGCCGCTGCTCGGCCGCCACAACGTGATGAACGCGCTCGCCGCGCTGGCCGCCGCGCACGCGGTCGGGGTGGACGTGGCGGCGGTGCTGCCGGCGTTCGCGCGCTTCCGCAGCGTCAAGCGCCGGCTGGAGGTGCTGGGCGAGGCCGGCGGGATCACCGTGTACGACGACTTCGCCCACCATCCCACCGCGATCGCGACCACGCTCGCCGGCCTGCGCGCGAAGGTCGGCGCGGCGCGGATCGTGGTGGCGATGGAGCCGCGCAGCAATTCGATGCGGCTGGGCGCGCACGCGGAGGCGCTGGCGCCGTCGCTCGGCGACGCCGACGTGGTGGTGTTCCTGCACCGGCCGGAGCTCGCCTGGGACGCCGGCCGGGTGGTCGGCGCGCTGCGCGGCGAGGGCGTCACCGCAGCCGACGCCGACGCCCTGATCGCCGCGCTACGCGAACGGGTGCGTGCTGGCGACCACGTCGTGTTCATGTCCAACGGCGGCTTCGAGGGCGCGCCGCGCCGCTTCCTCGCCGCGCTGGGCTGACATGCGCGCGGACCGGGTCGATCGGGCGGGCGCCGGCGCGCGCGAGGTCGCCGCGCTCAAGGCCGACAGCTTCGGCCGCATCGCGCTGATGCGCGGCGCCGACGGCGGCCTGTTCGTGCGCCGCGACCTGCGCCACGTGCCGTGGTGGCTGCGGTTGCCCGCGTGGTGGCTGGCGCGGCGCGAGGCGCGCGCGCTGCGGCGCGTCGCCGGCATGGAGGCGGTGCCGCAGCTGCTGCGCTGGGACGGCCGCGTGCTCGACCGCAGCTACATGGACGGCGCCGCGATGTACCAGCGCCCGCCGCGCGGCGACGCCGCCTGGTTTCGCGCCGCGCACCGCCGGCTACGCGCGCTGCACCGGCGCGGCATCGCCCACAACGACCTCGCCAAGGAAGCCAACTGGCTGGTGCTGGCCGACGGCGCGCCGGCGCTGATCGACTTCCAGCTCGCCGTGTGCGGCGCGCCGCGCGCGCGCTGGATGCGGCTGCTGATGCGCGAGGACCTGCGCCACCTGCTCAAGCACAAGCGCACCTATTGCGCGCAGGCGCTGACACCGGTCGAGCGGCGCCTGCTCAAGCGCCGTTCCTGGCTGCGCGACGCCTGGTTCGCGACCGGCAAGCCGGTGTACCGCTTCGTCACCCGGCGCCTGCTGCGCTGGGAGGACAACGAGGGGCAGGGGCCCAAGCCGTAGGCGTCGCGCCTTGCCCGCGTGCGAGCCGGCGGGGCCTCTTGTGCGGCGCGGCGTCGGCCCGCAGGAGGGCCGGGCAGCGGCCATACGCCTGCGAATGCTAGGCTCGCTGCAGTCCAACGCCCGCGGATCGCCCATGTCCACCCTCTCCGGCAAGACCGTCTTCATCACCGGCGCCTCGCGCGGCATCGGCCGCGCGATCGCCCTGCGCGCCGCCCGCGACGGCGCCAACGTCGCGATCGTCGCCAAGTCGGCGGTGCCCAACCCGAAGCTGCCCGGCACCATCCACAGCGTCGCCGCCGAGGTCGAGGCCGCCGGCGGCCGCGCGCTGGCCCTGCAGTGCGACATCCGCGAGGAGGACCAGGTGCAGGCGGCGGTGGCCGCGACCGTGGACGCGTTCGGCGGGCTCGACATCCTGGTCAACAACGCCAGCGCGATCTGGCTGCGCGGCACCCTCGACACGCCGATGAAGCGGTTCGACCTGATGCAGCAGGTCAACGCGCGCGGCAGCTTCCTGTGCGCGCAGGCCTGCCTGCCGTGGCTGCTGCAGGCGCCCAATCCGCACATCCTCACCCTCGCCCCGCCGCCGTCGCTGGATCCGAAGTGGTGGGGGCCGCACACCGGCTACACGCTGGCCAAGATGGGCATGAGCTTCGTGACCCTGGGCCTGGCCGCGGAATTCGCCGGCCGGAACATCGCGATCGACGCGTTGTGGCCGCGCACCATCATCGCCACCGACGCGCTCAACATGATCCCGGGGATTCCGCTGGAACGTTGCCGCACGCCGGACATCGTCGCCGACGCCGCGCACGCGGTGCTCGTGCAACCGGTGAGCGCGGGCAGCGGCCGCTTCCTGGTCGACGAGGACGTGCTGCGCGCCACCGGCGTCACCGAGTTTTCGCGCTACGCGGTGGATCCTGCCCAGCGCCCGCTGCCCGACCTGTTCCTCGACTGACGACGGTCGTGCCATGAAATACCTGCACACCATGGTCCGCGTGCGCGACCTCGACGCCTCGCTGCGTTTCTACTGCGAGGGCCTCGGCCTGCGCGAGGTGCGGCGCATGGACAACGAGCAGGGCCGGTTCACCCTGGTGTTCCTGTCGGCGCCGGACAGCCCGGACGCGGAGGTCGAGCTCACGTACAACTGGGGCTCGGACGAGGACTACGGCAGCGCGCGCAACTTCGGCCACCTCGCGTTCCGCGTCGAGGACATCTACGCGACCTGCGCGCACCTGCAGGCGATGGGCGTGACCATCAACCGGCCGCCGCGCGACGGCCACATGGCCTTCGTGCGCTCGCCTGACCTGATCTCGATCGAGCTGCTGCAGACCGGCGAGGCGCTGCCGCCGCAGGAGCCGTGGGCGTCGATGCCGAACACCGGAAGCTGGTAGGCCGGTCCCGGGAAAGCACGGCTTCGGCAGGCTGCGCCGCGCGCTGGCCGGCCGGGCAGGGGCAACGCTTTCCCCTTGGTCAGGGCATCCTGCCCTGATGCGGGCGCGCGCCATCCATGGCGCGCTGTCGCAATGCCCCTGCCCGTCCATCCATCGCCCGACCGTCGTCGCTTCTGCCTGGACGAGCTGCAAAGCCCGCTTACCCCAACGCCTGCATCCAGTCGGCGACCAGGTCGTCAATGTGCTCCAGACCCACCGAGATCCGCAGCAGGTTCTGCGGAGACACCGGGTTCGCCCCTTCGACCGACGCGCGGTGCTCGACCAGCGATTCGCAGCCGCCGAGCGACGTCGCGTTGGTGAACAGCCGCAACCGGCCCGCCACCGCCAGCGTCGCCTCGCGCCCGCCGCGCAGATCAACCGACAGCATCCCGCCGAAGTCACGCATCTGCCGCGCGGCGACGTCATGCGCCGCGTGCGTCGGCAGGCCGGGATAGTTCACCCGCTCCACGGCAGGATGCTGCGCGAGCGCTTCCGCCAGCCCCCGCGCGTTGGCGCAGTGCAGCGCCATCCGCGCCGGCAGCGAACGGCAGCCGCGCAGGGTCAGCCAGGCGTTGAACGGCGACAGCACCGCGCCGGTGACATGGCGGCGGTGCGCGACCTGGTCGAACAGCGCGTCGCGGCGGGCGAACACCAGCGCGCCCCCGAGCACGTCGCTGTGGCCGCCGAAGTACTTGGTGGTCGAGTGCATCACCACGTCCGCGCCCAGCGCCAACGGCTGCTGCAGCACCGGCGACGCGAAGGTGTTGTCGCAGGCGAGCAGCGCGCCGTGGGCATGCGCGAGCTGCGCCAGCGCGGCGATGTCGCTGATCTTCATGCGCGGGTTGGACGGCGTCTCCATCCACACGAGCGCCGTGCCCTGCGCGCAGGCGCGCTCGACCGCGGCGAGGTCGGCCATGTCCACCGCCGTCGCCGTGACGCCGCGTTCGGGCAGGAATTCGCCGGCGAGGTAGCGCAGCCCGCTGTAGCAGTCGTCGGGGATCAGGACGCGCGCGCCGTTCGGCAGCGACTCCAGCAACCCGGCCATCGCCGCCATGCCGGAGGCGAAGGCCAGCGCCGCCGCGCCGCCTTCCAGCGCGGTCAGCGCTTCCTCGAGGCGGTCCTGGGTGGGGTTGCCTTCGCGCTGGTACTCGTAGCCGGCCACGCGTTCGCCGGCCGGGCCGTGGCGGAAGGTGGTCGACAGGTGGATCGGCGGCGCGACCGCGCCGGTCTCCGGGTCGGGCCGGGCGCCGGCGTGCACCGCCAGCGTCGCCGGGTGGAGCTTGCCGGCGGCCATGCTCAGCCCCTCGCCGCGCGGAAGGCGTCGCGCGCGGCCGCGAGGGTGCGGGCGATCTCGTCCTCGCCGTGCGCGCTGGAGACGAAGCCCGCCTCGAACGCCGATGGCGCCAGGTACACCCCGCGCTCCAGCATCGCGTGGAAGAAGCGGTTGAACGCGGCGGTATCGCAGGCGATCGCCTGCGCGTAGGTGTCCACCGGCGTCGCGCTGAAGAACAACCCGAACATGCCGCCCACGCGCTGGGTGGTAAACGGCACGCCGGCCTCGCGCGCGGCGGCTTCCAGGCCGTCGCACAGGCGGTGGGTGGTCGCTTCCAGCGCCTCGTAAAAGCCCGGCGCCCGGATCAGGCCGAGCATCGCCAGGCCAGCCGCCATCGCCACCGGGTTGCCGCTGAGCGTACCGGCCTGGTAGACCGGGCCGCTCGGCGCGATCTGCCGCATCAGCTCGGCACGGCCGCCGTAGGCGCCGACCGGCATGCCGCCGCCGATCACCTTGCCGAAGGTGGTCAGGTCCGGGGTCACGCCGTAGCGCGCCTGCGCGCCGCCGAGCGCGACCCGGAAGCCGGTCATCACCTCGTCGAAGATCAGCAGCGCGCCGTGCCTGGTGCACAACTCGCGCAGGTGCGCGAGATAGCCCTCGCGCGGCGGCAGGCAGTTGGCGTTGCCGACCACCGGCTCGATGATCAGGCCGGCGATGTCGGCGCCGCATTCGTCGAACAGGGCGGTGGCGGCGTCGAAGTCGTTGTAGGGCAGGGTCAGGGTGAGGTCGGCCAGCGCCTTCGGCACGCCCGGCGAAGTCGGCACGCCGAAGGTCAGCGCGCCGCTGCCGGCCTTCACCAGGAAGCTGTCGCCGTGGCCGTGGTAGCAGCCCTCGAACTTGACGATGCGCGCGCGCCCGGTGGCGCCGCGCGCGAGGCGGATTGCCGACAGCGTCGCCTCGGTGCCCGAATTGACCATGCGCACCATCTCGCAGCTGGGCACCAGCGCGCGGATGGTCTCGGCCATGGTGACCTCGAGCGGATTGGGCGCGCCGAAGGACAGGCCGTCGCGCGCGGCCGCGATCGCCGCCTCCAGCACCGCCGGGTGGTTGTGGCCGACGATCATCGGCCCCCAGGAACCGACGTAGTCGACGTAGCGGTTGCCGTCCACGTCGACCAGGTACGCGCCTTCCGCGCGCTGCACGAAGAAGGGCTCGCCGCCCACCGACTTGAACGCGCGCACCGGCGAGTTGACGCCGCCCGGCATCAGGTCCTGCGCGCGGGTGAACAGGGCATGCGAACGGCTGGTGTCCATGGGGCTCTCGTCAGTCGAAAAGGGCGGCGCAGGCACGCGCCGCGGCAACGGGGTCGGGCGCGGCGAACACGCCGCTGATCACCGCGATGAGGTCGGCGCCGGCAGCGACCAGCGGCGGCGCATTGTCCGGCGTGATCCCGCCGATCGCCACCCGCGGCAGGCCCAGGCGGGCGGCGTCGCGCAGCAGCTCCGGCGTCGCGCGGCGCGCCTGCGGCTTGGTCGGCGACGGGAAGAAGGCGCCGAAGGCGACGTAGCTGGCGCCGGCGCGCGCGGCGGCCTCGGCGCGCGCCGGGTCGTCGTAGCAGGAGCTGCCGAGGATCGCGTGCGGGCCGAGCGCGGCGCGCGCCGCGCCGATCGCCTCGTCGTGTTCACCCAGGTGCACACCGGCGGCCCCGACCCCGGCCGCCAGCGCGACGTCGTCGTTCACGATCAATGGCACACCCGCCCGCTCGCACAGCGCCTGCAGCGCCTCGGCCTCGCGTCGGCGGGCGGCGGCATCCGCCTGCTTGCTGCGGTATTGCAGGCAGGCGGCGAAGGGCAGCAGGCGCGCGATCAGCGCCAAGCCGGGCAGCGGCTCGGGCGTGACCAGGTACAGGCCGCGGCGCAGCGGCGTGGGGCGGCCGGGGGCGGTCATGCGCATATTCACCAAGGAAACGCGGATTATCGCTTCCGGCAGCGCGCCGCGGGTGGGACAATGGGCGTTTCCAACGAACCGCATTGCCCGTGATGACCGAGACCGCCACCGCCTACCGCACCTGGATGTGCGTCGTCTGCGGCTTCATCTACGACGAGGCCAAGGGGCTGCCGGAGGAAGGCATCGCGCCGGGCACGCGCTGGGAGGACGTCCCGGACACCTGGACCTGCCCGGACTGCGGGGTCACCAAGGACGACTTCGAGATGATGGTGGTCTGAGCGACGGCGCTCAGCTCGGGCGCACGGCGCTCGCGCTGAGCTCGACCAGTCGTTCGCGCAGCGGGCCCGCGTCCGCCGCGTCCGGGTAGCGCTGCAGGTAGCGATCGAGGTCCTGGCGGGCGCCGTGCCGGTGGCCCAGCCGCAGGTAACCCAGGCCGCGTTCGCGCAGCGCCTCGGCGTTGTCCGGGGCGAGCTTGAGCAGGCGGTCGGCGCAGCGCACCGCGCGCTCCCAGTCGTCGCGCTCGGCGTACACCGCGTGCAGGTTGCGCAGCATGCGCATCAGCATCGCGCGATGGGTGGCGGGGTGCAGGATGCGGAACAGCGCTTCGTCGTCCGGCGTCTCGCCGCCCAGGTGCGGCTTGGCGCGCTGGCGCAACTCCTCCACGTCGAGCGGGCGGCCGCGGTTGAAGGGGTCCATCACCAGCACGCTGTCGCCTACGGGCAGCCGCACCAGGAAGTGGCCCGGAAACGAGATGCCGTCCAGCGGCATGCCGAGCCGGCGCGCGACCTCCATCTGCACCATCGCCAGCGAGATCGGGTTGCCGAGGCGGCGCTCGAACACCTGGTTGAGGTAGCTGTTGCGCGGGTCGTAGTACTCGGTCTGGTTGCCCGAGAACCCCACCTCGTCGAACAGATGCTGGTTGATCGCGCGCATCTTCAGCGGCCACTGCGCGATCGCGCCGACCTCGTCGCGCAGGTCGTCGGCGTAGCGCTGGACCAGGGCGTCGTAGGCCCGTGGTTCGAGTTCGGGATATTCGTCGCGCGCGATCAGCAACGCGGTGCCGAGCAACGGCAGGCCGTCGTCGTCGAGGCCCGCGAGCGCATTCCAGTCGGGAAGATCGAAACCGGCACCGGTGCTCATGGCAGCAAGCCTGCGCCGCGGGTGGACGTGGTGCAAGCCCCGCGCGCCGCCAGTTCAGTGCGCCTTGACATCGCCGATGCCGGGGCCGAGGCGCAGCGACGCGCCGTCGCGCAGACCGAGCCGCTGCGCCTCGCCGGCATTGAGCTCGAGCACGAAGCGCGCCGGCGCGTTGCTCGGATACGGCGGGCACGCATCGCCCAGCGAGCACGGCGGCACGTCGCGCTGTTGCGCCACCAGGCGGCGCGCGTCGTCGAAGTAGAGGATGTCGAGCGGGATGCGGGTGTTCTTCATCCAGTACGCCTGCGGCTCCTCTCGCTCGTGGATGAAGAGCATGCCGTGGCCGGCTGGCAGTTCGTCGCGGAACATCAGGCCGCGCTCGCGCTCGGCGTCGGTGTCGGCGACTTCCACCTGGTAGCGCTGTCCGGCGAGCTCGACCCAGCGCCCGCCCGCGGCGCAGCCGCCGGCCAGCATGCAGGCCGCCATCGCCA